>JAABUN010000004.1_pt1 | contig 691978 bp, 581 predicted proteins | sample 5559311 | NCBI WGS metagenome assembly JAABUN01 (sample SAMN10711877, study PRJNA513370) | rock metagenome | isolation source: Antarctica rocks | place: Antarctica: Victoria Land, Siegfried Peak sud
GTCACCGCCTGGGCCGCGCGCCGGAATGCCGCCATCCAGGCCATTGACTGGCAGTTCACGACCGAGGACGCCCGGATCAAGCTCCGGCGCCTCTATCCGGCATTTGATGCCTGACAGAGCACTAGTGCCACGTTTACCCCGGAGTTCGCGAAGAAAGAAATCTCTCGGGCGTCTCCAGTGTTCTTCCCTTTGACTTCGAAATGTTCATAGACTCTCTTATTTTCGATGTGGACAAGCAAACGACGTCTCAGCGCGACTTGAGGGGAGCTTCGCCTGGTGCCACTAGTACGCTTTCTTGGGCGCACCAATAGCGAAGACAGCGCGCCAGCCTCATCGAATAATAGTGACCTCAGGTGCTCATCGTCGTGAACATCCTGCTCTAGCGAGGTGTAGATAGCCTCTGTCGCCTCTATCGGGAATCGCAAGTTCGAGCGGAGCCGATCATCGATAGAACGCGCCGGCATACTTTTTTCGTCCTGCAACTTTTGAGCGATGTATTCTGGAAAATTGTCGAAACTTGCTTTGTCGAGAGCGGGATTAGCCGCTAGGACTCGGCTAAGCGCCTCACGGTCGACCAAGACTTCGTGGATGTCACCAGACCAGACCACGATGCCAATATTGATGGGCTCGTTTCGCATTGGGTCGGGGATGTATCGGAGAATGGAGTAATTGGCCTCTGTCATAACGGGCCTCCCATCAGGGCGGGGAAATCCATCCCCCCTGACGATGATGTCTGATTGAACAATGTCCGCAAGGTGTCGCGACGGATCTGGAGAAATCGACTCACCACTTCGCGTTCATCTTGGCGCCAGAACTCATCAGGGCAGGATCCAACACAGCGATTGATTGTCGCGTCGTCGAGTCGTTCTATTCTAGCAATCGCCTGCAAGAGCGGGTCTCTTTCTAGAATATGCCCACGAAGGAACGTATGCACGAGGAAATGGGCTGGCTGCTGTATGAATGCACTGAGGTGTCCTACAATCTCACCAGAAATCAGAGGACAATGCGAATGGTCGATAGCGAGAAGGTGCCGCTGCTTTCCGCTTTCCGACACAATGAGGTTGCCCTCGTGACGGTCACGATTGTGAATCCATGTGTCAAACGCTGCTATGAGATACAACGCTCGAGAGTTTGTAACGTTAGATAAGTATTCGGTCTCAAAGTGATCGTGAACGACAGTTACCTTTCTGCTGCCGAAAAAAGCCGCCCCCCATGCGTGAGTAAATCGAACGAGGGAATCAAAAGCCCGACTTCGAGGGCTAATGTGCTGGCTAGGTATTCCTGTACGACTACATTTTGTCCACCAGGACCATTGGTTTAGGCGAGGTACTCACGACCATTGACCCCCTCAACGAATTGTGGCTTCGAAGCAGAGGCCAGGGGGGTTCCGAGAAACCTCTTGATCCTCACGGTTCGAGAACCTGCAAAATGGATATCCAACTGACGATTCAAGAGTTATCCCTCGGATCTTCGTTCGAATGTCTCACCTTGCTGACGACCTGTCGCCGAGAGAGATTGCGGGTCCGTTTACTCCGAGCGGGATCTGATTCGGAGTCTGGGACGAATCCGGCCTGCCCATCGGATGGTCCATGGCATCCCTTTTCCCATGCATGTGTGGTCCGTCCAAATACATGCATTCCATACGTAAGACCACGTACACAGCTTGCATTCTTACAGCAGTGCATAAAACACGACATAGGGTAGTTGGTCAGGCCAGCCTGATCTACGAGCATCCCTCGGAGCACTCCGAAATCACTCCCTTGAGATATCCTGGCCCACACCGTCGGGGTCTTGTGCTGTCTGGGGCATTCTTGCCGTCGCCATATTTACACGGGTGTTACACAACCGCGGGTGGCGCGGGGTGTCCAACGATGGTCGGACATATGTTCTATAATTGAACGATCAACCGACACGGACGAGCACATTTAGCGCACCAGGAGCCATCACTCATGACCGACAGCAACCTTCCCGAGCAGAGCCAGAACCCCGTCAAGGATCCCGACCAGTGGGCGACCGGGGACGAGCCGATGACCGGCCCCCAGGCGTCGTATCTCCAGACGCTGCAGCAGCAGGCTGGCATGTCCGACGATGACTTCGACCCCTCCTTGACCAAGGCGCAGGCCTCGAAGATGATCGACGAGCTGCAGCAGAAGACCGGACGAGGCACACAGGGCTAGACTGCGTCACGGTCAGGGGTGATCACCCTCGACCGCTGTTCCTCCGGTCACCGCGACACGGCAACGGAGGATCGGCATGGTTCAGATCACGATTTATGGGCGGCGGGAGCATCTCGACCGCGTCCGAACCGAACTCTCGGCGGTGATCCACGCCAGCGCTGGCGACGCGCTGGCGTTGCCCGCGTCCAAGCGGTTCCATCGCTTCATAGGGTTGGATGCCGCCGACTTCCTCTATCCGGATGATCGAAGCGACCGGTACACGATCATCAAGATCAGCATGTTCGAGGGGCGGTCGATAGAGACAAAGAAGGCACTGATCCGGAGCCTCTTCGCGCGAATCGAGGCCCAGTGCGGGATCGCGCCGAACGATGTCGAGATCACGATCTTCGAGACGCCCCGCGGCAACTGGGGCATTCGCGGCCTCCCCGCCGCCGAGCTGACCATCGACTACCGGGTCGAAACGTAACCGCATGGATTGCCCAATGCACGGGACGTTCACCGATCGCGACTCCCTTCGCAACGATCAGTACCATGACGACGCCAACCTCTCGGCCCGGATCGACATTCATCGCCGCTTCAGCACCAATCCCCTGGGCTGGTACGGATGGTTCTTCGACCAGGTCGCCCTGCCCACTGGTGCTGATGTCTTGGGGCTGGGCTGCGGCAAGGGCGGGATGTGGGCCGCGAACCGGGACCGTATCCCGCCTGGTCTGCACCTGACGCTGACCGACCTCTCGCCAAGCATGCTGGCGGCGGCCCGCCCGCGACTCGAACCAATCGTGCCCGGCACTCGGTTCGTGATGGTCGATGCCCAGGCGATCCCCTTCGATGACGACTCGTTCGATGTCGCGATCGCCAACCACATGCTCTATCACGTTCCCGACATACCGCGCGCCCTGGCCGAGGTGCGCCGGGTGCTGCGGCCGGCCGGGCGGTTTCACGCCGCGACGAACGGCGCGCGCCACATGATCGAGCTGGACCGGCTCGTCGCGCGGCTCGCCTCCGAGGCGGAGCGGGACCGCGTGGATCAGCGGTTCGGTCTGGAGAACGGTGGGGAGCCGCTGGAACGCATCTTCGAGCGGGTCGAGCGCTCCGGCTACGTCGATTCGCTGGCGGTCACGGAGGCCGAAGCAGTCGTCCGCTACGTCCTCTCGAACGCCGACCGGCACCTCATCACAAGGGAGCGGATTTTAGCCCTGCGCCGCGCGGTAGACGACGAGATCGCCTCCACCGGCGCCTTCCGGATCACCAAGTCAACCGGTCTCTTTACCTGCTCCGGAACGTCGTAACGCCAGCGCCGCAGCCATCGTCGCGTCCCAGGGCGGCCCGTCCCCTGCGATTCATGTGGTCCCCGCGGCAAGCGTACCACCCTCCCAGAAAGCCGTCCCCAAAACTATTGACAGTTATACGTGATACTGTTACTATTCTCTTGTCGACAAGCGTTTGGGGTGTTCGCGAGCGCCTTGGCGAGCTAGCGGCGGCGTGACCGCGCCGCCGGTCCAGTGTTGCGGAACCACTCCGGTGCGGGAGGTGCGCGGCAGCCATGCCAAACCGGCCAGTGGAACCATCTCAGACAGATCGGCCAGATACCTCCGCATACACGCTCGATGAGCTCACGTCGGCGACCGGCGTCACGGTCCGGACCGTCCGCTACTACATCAGCGAAGGGCTGCTGCCGCCCCCGCGTGGGGCGGGTCCCGGTACCCGCTATACATCGGAGCACCTGGACCGGCTGATCCTGATTGGCGCCTTGAAGGATGCCTACCTGCCGTTGAAGGAGATCCGGCGCCGGATCGCGGGCATGACAGACGCCGAAATCCACGAGGCCGTGGAGCGGATGCACGTCCGATCAGAGGGGCCAGCGGACGAGTACGCCAACGAACATCAGGACGTGGATGCCGTCTCCCCAACGTACCTGATGGCGTCGCCTCCGGATGATGACCGGCCCAATCAATCGAGTGCAGCCTCCAGCGCGGCTGCCGGCGCAGCTGCGGGCGCCGCGGCCTACATCGAGGCCGTGCTCCGGGGCGAAATGCCGGGTGGATCGGCTCCGCGCGCCGAGGTGCGGCTGCCTCCCGGATCGATGCGCTTTCCGGGCGCGAACGAGCCGGGCCCGCAACCGGACGCCGAATCGGCACCCGCCACCTGGCGACGGATCGCGATCTCGCCCGAGGCCGAGCTGCTGATCGAGGAATCGACCTACCGGCGGCGGTCGGAACAGATCGAGGCACTCGTCGCCTGGGCCCAGCGCATCCTGACCTCCTGACCAGTCCGCGGAAACTTGCCTGATGGGGAGAGGAGACAGGGACAATCACCCGTTCCGGATCATGAAAGGACAGCGAAGATGAACACGACACCTGTACCAGAACCACACCACGGGCACGTCGATCCGATCTCGATCGCCGCGTTCTGGGAGCGACCCGTCGTCGCCCGCGACGGCGACGAGATCGCGCTGATGCTCCGAATCGCCGCCCGCGAGCGGCCCGGCGCGCGGGCCGATCGCGCGCCGGTCGATCTCGCCTTTGCGCTCGATCGCTCAAGCTCGATGAGCGGCGAGAAGATCCGGCTCGTCAAGGAAGCCGTCGCGGTCGCGCTCGGCCAGCTCGATGACCGCGATCAAATCGGCGTGGTCACGTTCGACTCCGAGATCGAGATGCTCCAGCCGCTGGCCCGGGCCACCAGCGGCACGAAAGCCAAGCTCAGGGCCGCCCTCGACCGAGTCGATGCCCGCGGCTCGACGTACCTCTCCGGTGGTTGGCTGAGCGCCTGCCAGCAACTGGCGATGTCTCCGCCCGGTGCTGGCGTGGCCCGGATCCAGCGGACGCTGCTGCTCACCGATGGCCTGGCGAACAGGGGAATCACCGATCCCGGCCAGCTCACGACGCACGCCGCCGAGCTGCGGGCGCGTGGGATCGCGACGACGACGATGGGCGTCGGCGATCGTTTCGATGAGATCCTGCTCAGCGCGATGGCCGAGGCGGGAGGTGGCAACTTCCGCTACATCGGGCATCCGTCCGAGCTGCCGGCGTTCTTCGCGGGCGAGCTGGGAGATCTGACGAGTGTCGTCGGGCTTCGACCACGCCTGACCCTGACCGTGCCACTCGGTGTGCGGGCGTACCTGGCCAACGCCTTCCCGGTCTCACGAGTCGCCAAGACGCTCACGATCGACCTCCGCGATGTCGCGGGTGGTGAGACGATCGACCTGATCTTTACGGTCCGGTCGGGCCCCTGGTCGACGGGACCAACTCCCCCGTTTGTGGCGCGGCTGACCTGGATCGATCCGGAAAGCGGAACGAGCGTCGAGACCGGCTGCCCGATCGCCCCGCTCGTCCGGGTCAGCGCGGACGAGGCCGCAACCGCGCCGGGGGACGATATGGTCCGTGAGCGGGCTGGGCTCGAACTCGCGGCGCGGGACCATCGGGAGGCGATCCGGCTTGATCGCGAGGGGCGGTACGAGGAATCGCGCCACCGGTTCCGGAGCGCCGGCGTTGCGTTGGCCGCCGCGCCCCGGAGCATCGAGGTTGCCGCTCAGATCCGGATCTTGGAGGAGCTGGCGTCCGCATCGGTGGCCGCACCACTCGCCGAGCGGACTCGCAAGGAGCGCGTCGCCTATCACGCCGGGCATTCGCGTGGTGGGCGCCGCCGGCCAGACGCGCCGTAACGTGTACGACGGTGCGCAATGACACGACGCCCGGCCCATTGGGCCGGGCGTCGTGCCGTTACAGCCGGTTGCAGGGAGATTGACCGAAGGACGTGGAGGGCGCTTCGCGCCAATTCCATGACCGACTGCGGCGCTGCGCGCTTCCGCCGGTGGATTCCTCGTCGCTGCGCTCCCTCGGAATGACAAGGGGGGGTAGACCCCCTACTCAGGATGGGCGCTCGACGCCGGTCAGCTTGTTCCACAGCTCGTAATCGGTCGCCTTCTTGGCCACGATCCGGTCCGACGGCTCCACGACCTGCCCGCCGGTCGCCTTGAAGTCGCCCCGGTCGCGATCGTTGAGATCGAGATAGACGGCGCCCTGTTCGAGCGGGGTGCCTGCTGGCAACATCGCGAGAGTGGCGAGCTCGGCCTGATCGAGCTCGGGCAGGGCATCCACCACGGTCTTGTCGTCGCCCGCCGCCACGCTCTCCATCTGAGCCCGGCGGATCGAATCCGGGGTCTCCGGGGCGAGATCTTCGGCGAAGCTCTCGTCGACCGGCTCGGGGCCGGTCGGGTTCGTCAGTTGCTCGCGCCGGACATCATGGGTCTCGGCGTGACGGCCTTCCGGACCGCCGCGATCGGAGTACCGCTTCCGGGCATCGCCTGGGCTGTGATCGTCTGACATGGATCGCTCCTTCGTGTAACGGACATCGTGCGGTCGGATTCCCAGAGCGGGAACCTGCACACCCGGTGCCAGCGGTCCCGGGGCGGCACGACACACCGGCACCGCGCGGTTCAGACCTTCGTGCTACCCGACGCGCCGTGCCCAAACAGGTCCGAAAGGTTCGGCGCGCAACGGCGTGTACCGGATATTGTGCGCTAGCGACGACTCGGAATCCCGCGGATTGTGCGAAATGCGGCTCCATTTTCGGCGAATGCGACGATAACTTGTGCATAGTGACCATATTCTGCGCGTGAATATCGTCACGATGCACGTTGCCCGCGTGACATCGGACCCGGTAGGCTCATGATGGTTCGCTGGATGACATGGGGGCGATCGGCATGCGGGTCGATCGCGAACAGGTGGTGAGGAGAAAACGGAACGTGGCTGCATCTCCAACGGTCGAGGATCGAAGCGCGCTGGTGGGAACCGCCCCATCTCCCGAGGACATCTACGCGATGATCGAGCAGGAGGGGGTGCGCTTCATCAACCTCCAGTTCACCGATGTGATGGGCATCGTCAAGAGCGTGACGGTGCCATCCAAGATCTTCCATCATATCGTCGAAGGGGGGCAGTGGATCGATGGCTCCTCGATCGCCGGGTTCACCCGGATCGCCGAATCCGACATGTATCTGCAGCCGGATCTCTCCACCTTCGTGGTCATCCCCTGGGAGCGCGGCGAGTTCACCACGGCCCGTGTCATTTGCTGGGTCCATAGCCCCTCGGGCGAGCCGTTCCAGGGCGATGCCCGCTACGTGCTCTACCGTCAGCTCGAGAAACTCGCCGAGCTGGGGCTGACCTACAACGTCGGGCCGGAGCTGGAGTTCTTCCTGTTCGAGCGCCAGAATGGCGAGGTCTCCCTGGTGCCGCACGATGGCGCCGGGTACTTCGATCTCTCCACCGACCTCGGCTCCACCGTCCGCAAGGACATGGTCCACGCGCTCGAGGAGATGGGGATCGAGGTCGAGGCCAGCCACCACGAGGTCGCGATCGGTCAGCACGAGATCGACTTCGAGTATGGCCCGGCGGTCCCGACCGCCGACCGTGCCATCTCGTTCAAGTACATCCTGAAGGCGATCGCCCAGAAGCACGGGCTCCACGCGACCTTCATGCCGAAGCCCCTGGCCGGGATCAACGGTTCCGGCATGCACGTTCATCAGAGCTTCGGATTCACCGACCCGAGCAAGCAGACCGGCTCCAGCAAGAACGCCTTCGTGGACGAGTCCGATCCCTACGGCCTCTCCAAGACCGCCAGGCATTTCATCGCCGGTCAGCTCAAGCACGCCCGCGGCCTCTGCGCCGTGATCGCGCCGCTGGTCAACTCCTACCGGCGCCTCGTCCCCGGGTTCGAGGCCCCGGTCTATGTCGCCTGGGCGCGCACCAACCGCTCGGCGCTGATCCGCGTCCCCGCGATTCGGAGCGGGAATCTCAACGCGACCCGGATCGAGCTGCGCTGTCCGGACCCGTCGTGCAACCCGTATCTCGCCTTCACCGCGATGCTGGCCGCCGGGATGGACGGGATCGCCAACGAGCTGCCGTTGCAGGATCCGGTGGAAGAGAACCTCTACCACTTCACCGATGAGGACCTGAAGCGCCGCAACATCCCGACCTTGCCGGCCACGCTTGGCGAGGCGGTCAACGAGCTCGAGAAATGCGACGTGATCCGCGAAGCGCTTGGCGACCACGTCTTCGAGCGGCTCGTCGAGGCCCAATCGGCCGAGTGGGCCTCGTTCCGCACCCACGTCTCCGAATGGGAGCGCGAGCGTTACCTCGAGGTCTACTGACCGGAGAATCACTGGCCGCCCGTCCCGGGCAGACACGCTGGTCTGCCCTTATGAAGTGGAACCGCACCGCCGGGCCGGATCGTGCAATCCGGCCCGGCGATGTGTCGTGTCGCCTCGATGAACCAATCGCCGTGGTTGAAGGAGGGCGTCGAATGGAGGGGGATCGCTGTGAGCAGACACATTTTCGCACAACAATCGAGCCGTCGCCCGGCGAAGACCTCGGCGAACACCGCTTCCGGCAACGACCGCGGGCGCAGACCGACCGCTGCTGGGTCAGGCTTTGGGCGGGCACCCAGCACAGCGGTTCACGCTCCAGCCCTCCCGGCAGTTCACTGACCGGGGAATCTGACGCCAGCCCATGGCCAGCAAGATGTCGAGCATCACCGGCAAGTTGAGCACCGGGGCCCGCGGCCCGAACCCGCGGTACTGATCGCCCAACGCGAAATCGACCGGACTGATCGGGCCGGTCAGTCTGGCTCTGACGGCTGCCGTCGGAGCCAGGGCAACGCGCGGCCGAGCTTGATCACGGTTGAGGACCGGCGGACGGTAGCGTGGGCACATGGATGTTTAGGCGGGACGACGGCGGCATGCTGCACAAACATGCCCCATTCTGGCGGTCCCTTGACAGCCCCCGCGCCTTCCCTGGAGCGCGTTTCAGTGAGGTTGTCGTCCCAACAAGTGGTGTCCAGCTGCCGCGTCGGAGGGCCGGTCCATTTACTGCGCTCGGAGTTTGCCCCGCGGGGGCAATGGAGCGCGCTCCATTGCCGGCGGTCGATCTTTCCGCAACCCGCTGCAGGATTTGACGCTGCTTGCATGGTGCGGTGTGCTCTATGATCAGCCCATGTCTACGCCAGTCCTGGTCACGAAACTCTTCATCCCTCCGCCCCGGCGCAAGGTTATCCCTCGCCCCCGCCTGATCGAGCGGCTGAACGAGGGCCTGGATCGGAAACTGACCCTCATTTCCGCGCCCGCGGGCTTTGGCAAGACCACGCTGGTCAGCGAATGGGTCGCCGATGGCGAAAGACTGACCGCCTGGCTGTCACTGGACGACGCGGATAACGACCCCGCGCGTTTCCTGACCTCCCTGGTAGCTGCCCTGCGGACGGTGGCGGCGACGCTTGGTGAAGGCATACTGGGCGTGCTCCAAGCGCCTCAGCTACCGCCAGTCGAGTCGATCCTGACGGCCCTGCTCAATGAGATCTCGACTCTGCCGGCCCCGATCATCCTTGTCCTCGACGACTACCACGTGATCGATGCCCAACCGGTTGACCTTGCGCTCACCTTTCTGCTCGAGCACTTGCCACCGCGGATGCACCTGGTGATCACCACCCGCGAAGATCCACGTGTTCCCCTGGCCCGGTTACGCGCCCGGAGCCAACTGACCGAGCTGCGCGCCGCCGACCTGCGGTTTACGCCCTCCGAAGCGGCCGAATTCCTGAACCAGGTGATGGGTCTCAACCTCTCGGGCGCCGACATCGCCGCATTGGACGACCGTACCGAAGGCTGGATCGCCGGGCTCCAGCTGGCGGCACTCTCGATGCAGGGACATCAGGACGTCAGCCGCTTCATCCAAACCTTCACGGGCAGCCATCGATTCGTGATGGACTATCTGGTGGACGAAGTCCTGCACCAGCAGCCTGACCGCGTCCAGACGTTCTTGCTGCGCACATCCATCCTCGACCAGCTGTGCGGCCCGCTTTGTGATGCCGTTCTGCTCGACCCATCAGCTTCCGGGCAAGCAACCCTGGAGTATATCGAACGCTCCAACCTGTTCCTCGTCCCCCTGGACAACGAGCGGCGCTGGTACCGCTATCACCATCTGTTCGTCGAATTGCTGCGACAGCGACTGTACCAGGGCATCGCTTCATTTACGGGGGATGTGGCTGAATTACACAGCCGTGCCAGCGCCTGGTATGAAGCCAATGGTCTGGAGATTGAAGCCTTTCATCATGCAGCGGCGGCCAATGATGTTGCGCGCGTCGAGCGCCTGATCGAGGGAAAGGGGGTGCCCCTGCAGTTTCGTGGGGCGGGTACCCCCGTTCTGAGTTGGCTCGAGTCGCTGCCCAAAACAACGTTGGATGCCAGACCTTCGTTGTGGGTGACGTATGCCTCGACGTTGATGATGACCGGCCAACATACCGCCGTCGAACAGAAACTCCAGGCTGCTGAAACAGCCCTGCACGGCATCGAACCAGACGACGGAACCCGAGATCTTGACGGACGCATCGCCTCCATGCGGGCGACGTTAGGGATCATTCAGGACGATCTCGACACCATCCTCACCCAGTCGCACCGCGCCCTGGCGTATCTCCACCCCGCCAACCTGCTCATGCGTACTGCCACGACGTACACGTTGGGGTATGCCCTTCAGCTCCAGGGAGACCATGCCGCGGCCAGTCAGGCCTATACCGACGTGATCGCGACCGGTACGTCGATTGGCGATTCCATCTACACCATAACGGCGACGCTCGGCCTGGCCCAGATTCAGGAAGCGGATACTCAGCTGACTCTGGCGACAAGGACCTACGAGCGCGTCTTGCACTTGGCGGGTGATCCGCCGCAACCGATCGCCTGCGTCGCCTACCTCGGCTTGGCTCGTATTGCGTACCAACGGAACGATCTGGATTCCGCCTACCAGTATGGGCAAGCGTGCTTGGAACTGACGCAACAGATGGAAAGCGTCGCCACCTTCCCGTCGTATGCGGTGCTTGTCGCCCACATCAGGCTTGCCCAGGGAGATGTGCCCGGCGCAGTCACTATATTGGAAGATGCCGAAGCGTTCGTGCGCGAGCATAACTTCATGTTCGAGATGCCTGATGTTGCTGCCGCCCAGGTGCTGACGTTGCTTCGCCAAGGCAGTCTGACAGCGGCTGCTCACTTGGCTCAGATGCACGGCCTTGCCCTCAGCCAGGCCCGGGTGCACTTGGCCCAGGGAAACCCATCCACAGCCTTGGCGGTGCTGGAGCCATTGCGCCAGCAGGCAGACGCGAAGGGTTTGCAGGATGAACGGCTCACGGTGATGGTGCTCCAGGCGCTCGCTCACCAGGCGCTTGGCGAAGTGGATAGGGCCACGCACCTGCTGGGTGACGCGCTGACGCTGGCCGAACCTGAGGGCTACATCCGCATCTTTGTTGACGAAGGGCCGCCGATGGCGCAGCTGCTGGCCGAAGCGTCCGCGCGGGGGATCACGCCGGACTACACGGGCAAGCTCCTGGCCGCGTTCGACGCTGACGTGCCGGCAAGCGAGCGTCAACCTGCCCTCCCCCCCCGCGAGCCCCGCCCAGTCGCTGGTCGAGCCGTTGAGCCAGCGCGAGCTGGAGGTGCTGCACCTCATTGCCCAGGGACTCTCGAATCACGAGATTGGCGAGCGCCTCTACCTCGCCCTCAGTACCGTCAAGGGCCACAACCGGGTGATCTTCGGCAAGCTGGATGTCCAGCGGCGCACCGAGGCTGTCGCCCGTGCCCGCGAATTGGGCCTGCTATAGCCGAAGAGCATCCGCCAATAGGCGGCCCGCCACACCGGCGCGCGGCCGATGCGATCGCCTCCCGATTCGTGGAGTGGCCGCCCTCGCAAGCGGCATCGGTGGCGACCAAGGCAGCGTTCGTCGCGTACCCGCCACCCCATCCGCTCTGGCCTCTTGGCGGACGCTCAAAATGTCACCTTGCGCGCAAGCGACGTCTCTGTTTGCGTCCGAGCGTCATGCGGCTACCACGGGTCGAGTCCGATGCTGAGATGCAAATCGCCGCGTCGTTCCCCCGAACCACCGATCCACACCAGGTATTGACACAGGCCGTGAGACGGTCGGCCAACTGGCCAGTCCCTCGCCAGTCCCGGACGACGCTCCAATGTCCGGTACCAGATCGTCGACGGCCCCGGTAATCCCACCGCGGCGCTCCAACCAATACTTTAGTACCCCCTCCCATCACTTCAGCCGCCTCGCAAAACAGTTCCTTGGTGTCTGCACGGCGATACCGTGCCGAACCTATGCTCGTGTCCATAGACGAGTGGAACCCACAGAACCGATGGAAGCAGAACAGGTGGAGGCAATGCCAGACAGATTGAGCCTAATACCAGACGCAAGCGAGCCGAACGTCTATCACATCCGGATCAAGGGCCATCTGGGCCCTCGATGGTCAGACTGGTTCGAGGGCATGACCCTCACTCCGGAAGATAACGGCGACACGCTGGTGACCGGCCCTGTGGTCGATCAGGCGGCATTGCACGGATTGCTCAGGAAAGTACGCGATCTTGGCCTGCCACTGCTCTCGATCGTGCGCGTTGAACAAGAAGACGTGCCAAGTGTCCAGTAACGCATTGAGCCAGGTTGGTTAGAAAGGAACGCCGCCCATCACACCGATACGGGTCTGTTAGAGCTGATGAACGAACTGCATACGAATCATCGAAAGGACACGGAATGATAACGGCAACGGGTTTGACGAAGCGCTACGGAAGCACGGCCGCCGTGGACGGCCTCACCTTTGAAGTGAAGCCTGGCATCGTAACCGGATTCCTCGGACCCAACGGCGCGGGCAAGACGACATCGATGCGGCTCATCCTCGGATTGGACAAGGCAACCAAAGGCACGGTGACCGTCAACGGCCAAGCGTACCGCGACAAGCGGGCGCCGATGCAAGAGGTTGGCGCGCTCATCGATCCGTCCGCGGTCCACGGTGGACGGTCAGCCTGGCATCACCTGCTCTGGCAGGCCCAGGCAGGAGGTCTGCCCCGGAACCGGGTTGATGACGTGCTCGATATGGTCGGTCTAACCGACGTGGCGGGGAAGAAGGTCGGCGGGTTCTCGCTCGGCATGCACCAGCGGCTGGGCATCGCCTCGGCGCTGCTGGGCGATCCGCCCGTGCTGCTCTTCGACGAGCCGGTGAACGGGCTCGACCCCGAGGGCATCCAGTGGGTGCGGACGCTGATGCGACAGTTCGCCACCGAAGGCCGCACCGTCTTCATCTCGAGTCACATGATGAGCGAGATGGAACAGACCGCCGACCACGTCCTGGTGATCGGGCGGGGCCACCTGGTCGCGGACATGCCGATGGCGGAGATGATGCAGCGCAGCGCCCACAGCCACGTCAAGATCGTCTCACTCCGGGCGCATGACCTCATTCCCCACCTGGAGGCGAAGGGCGCCCTGGTCACGAATGGCACGCCCAACGAATTGACCGTCACCGGCCTGGAGGCCTCCGCGATCGGCGCCATCGCCTTCGAGCAGGGGATTCCCTTGAACGAGTTGTCCACGCAACGGGCGAGCCTGGAGGACGCCTTCATGGAGATGACGCGCGAGAGCGTCGAATACCGTGCCGGGAGCGGACGTTCCCGAGACGTTACGAACCATCAACTCCCAACCCGCGAACTGGCGGGAGAAAGGACTCGGTAAGATGACTATGGCTACCGCATCACCCATCGGCATGACCTCGAACACCGCCATGGAGCCGGGGTTTGGCGCAACGCTCCAGTCGGAATGGACCAAGTTGCGCTCGCTCCGCTCGACCTGGCTCATCGTGTCGCTCGGAATCGGACTCTCGGTCGGGTTCTCGGCGCTGATCGCGCTCGTCACGGGAATGACACACGACAGCTGGAACGACGATGCCTGGGCAGCGTTCGACCCGGTCCTCACCACCAACAGCGGCTCACTGTTCGGCTGCATCCTGCTGATCATGCTCGGCGTGACTGCTGTCACCTCGGAGTACAGCTCCGGCATGATTCGTACAACCTTCATCGGCACCCCCAAGCGCCTGCAGGTGTTCGCCGCCAAGACCGCGGTTGTGGCGCTGCTCGGGCTGGGGATCACCGCGATCAGCATCCCGGCGATGTTCCTGGTCAGCCAGCCGATCTTCAGCTACTACGGCTTGGAAACGGCCAGCATCGCCGACGGCGATACGTCCCGTACCCTGATCAGAATCATTCTCACGCAGATGCTGAACTACGCGCTGATCCCGTTCGCGATAGCCTGGTTGCTCCGCGGCGCCGCCAGCGCCATCGCGGTCTCGCTTGGCTTCATGTGGCTGCCCTGGATACTCGGACCAGTTCTCCCCGTCTGGGTGAAGGAGAACGTGCTGCGCTATCTTCCGGACGTGGCCGCCAATAGCCTGTCCGGGATCACCAAGGCTGGCAGCGCGGAGTACCTGAGCCAAACCCCCGCCATCATGGTGATCGCCATCTGGGTGGTGGGAGCCCTCGCGGCTGCGGCAATTGTTCTGAATCGGCGCGATGTTTAAGCAGTTTGACCACTGCGCCGAGGAGATATCTGAACTCGACGAATCGTCAAAAAGGCGGGTGCAGAGCACCCGCCTTTGCTCGTGGCGGCATGATCGAGGCGCCGCAGCCCGCTCCGTTGCATGTATGGATATACGGGCAAAGCGACTCCTCGCCCTACACGTCCGTCCGCCAAGGTCTACCGGATGTCGACGAACCGCCCCAGTCCCGCTCGATCTCCTCACCATCGATCAATCGCCGCTGAGGATCACGCCGCCGCTCGCCGACACCATCACCGCGCGCTCGAACTGGGCGACATTCGTCCCGTCGATCGTCCGCGCCGCCCAGCGGTTCGCCATGTAGTGCTCCTTCTTGCCTTCGATCACGACCGGCTCGACGGTGATCACCATCCCTTCGACGAGCTTCGGACCGTGACCGGGCCGCCCCGCGAACGGAACTTGCGGCTCCTCCCAGATCCGTCTGCCGAGGCCGTGCCCGCAGAATCCTCGCGCCACGCTATAGCCGTGTGACTCGGCGACCGATTGCATCGCCCAGCTCACATCGCCGACCCGGTGGCCGGGCCGGGCCGCCGCAATCGCCCCCATCATCGCTTCATGCGTGGCCGCGATCAGCGCGCGTTGGCGCTTCGTTCCCGGTCCGATCGTGAACGTCGTTGCCGCATCTCCCGCGTAGCCGCCGAGCAGCATCCCGGCATCGATGGTCAGGAGGTCACCTTCGGCCAGTACCTCATCACCGGGGATGCCGTGGACGACGATATCGTTGCGGTTGGTATTGATCGCGCCGGGAAAGCCGTTCTGCGTCTCGAACACCGGCTCGCCGCCCAGTTTGGCGATATAGGCCCGGGCATACGCATCGAGTGCCCCGGTCGTGACACCCGGTTTGGCCCGCGCCTCCAGCTCGCGCAACAATCGGGTGGTCGCCCGGTTGGCGCGCTGGAGACCGATCAGCTCTTCGGGTTTCCTGACGATCATGGATACTCCGCAATGAAACGACACCGGGCCCTTCACTGGCCGTGGTGGAAATGGGACAGGTGGAACTCGTCCGCACTCCCCACGATCCAGGCGGCTGGCATGCCAAGACGACCATAATCGAAATTGGAAGATGAACTCACCCATGACCACGACGGATATCGAGATCGTCCAGGCGTTTCACGACCGGCTCAACGCGCGCGACGTCGACGCTGTGCTTGCCCTCGCCGCCAACGAGATCCGCGTCGGGGGCCCGCGCGGCACGGGAGTGGGCAAGCACCTGGTCGCGGAATGGGTCGCGCGGGCCAACGTCACGATGCATCCGCAACGCTGGTTTCAGCGCGAGCGAACAGTGATCGGCGAACAGCGCGCCGTCTGGCACGGGCTGGATGGGACCGAGGACGGAACCGGGGGCCAGACGGTCGCCACGGTCTTCGAGCTGGCGGACGGTGGGATCGCCAGCATCGCCCGCTACGGCAACATCGGCGAGGCGGTCACCAGTGCCGATCTGGACGAGACCGACGAGATCCCGGCCCCAGGCGCCTGATCCGCTAGGCCGCCGCCTCGTGGGCGATCGTCGCCGCGATCGCATCCTCGACGACCGCGATCGGCAGGTCCGGCAGGCCGGATGTCGACACGATCCACGTCCGTGCGTGATGCCCCGCGAACGACCCGGCCGCCGCCCCGACGCCCCCGAGCACCGCACCGGTCAGGATCGGCGCCATGCCCTTCCGCTCGCTTCCCACCGCCGCCCCGGCGAAAGCACCGAAGGCGACCCTGCCAGCCAGCGGGGCGGCCGTGATCCGTGATGGTACTTGCGGCAGCTTGTCACCGACGATCTCCCCGGCGGCGCTGAGCAGCATCGACGTGCGGGCAAGCGGCCAGCGGAACGGGATCCAGCCCGTCCAGCGGGCCGAACGCGGCGCGGCGTCATGATGCAGGGCCAGCGCGGCGGTCGCCATCTGGGAGCGGAGCCCGGCGGCGAACCCCAGAAGCAACGCGCGCAGGATGTAGGGCCGGGTTGAAGCGCGTCTGAACATCATCGAATCTCCACATGACATTTACGGGAACCCGTGCGGACACTGTGCTGAGTGTACGACAGCCGGTCCGTCAGCCTGTTCTCCCGTGCACAAGGCTGTAGCTTGTAGCGACAATGTATAGGCTCAGGAGGTGATGGATGAAAGTTGTGATCGAGAAATGGGGCGAAGGGGCGTCGGTGCCGATACCGGCGGCGGTGATGCGGGCTGCGCACCTGAGGCTGGATCAAGAGGTGGATATCTGGGAAGAGGGTGGAGCCGTCATCATCGAGCCGGTGCGCCATGAGCCGTATGACTTGGCGTCGTTGCTGGACGGCATCACCGAGGACAATCTGCACGGCGAGTTTCCGACCGGCGATTCCGTCGGCCAGGAAATCTGGTAATGGCCGGGCGCTCTGTTCCCGAGGCAGCCGACATGGGAACGGATGGCCCCTTACCGCGGCGTGAGCTTTGGCCAGTCGAGTTCGAAACCGAGCCGGGAGACAAGCGCGGCCTGGAAGTCGGCGAGTCGTTCCGGCGTGTTCCGGACCGCTGTCGGCGCGAGATCATGCGTCGCACACCATGCCGCCAGCGCGCCAGCCGCCTCGCCGATGTTCCATTCCACCGGATGCAGCCGATAGCAGCCGTTCGTGATGTGCGTGGTCCCGAGATTCTTGTTGGCTGGCAGCAAGTTGCCGACTCGCACCGGGATCAACGCCCCGAGTGGGATCTGGAACGGCCATGAGCTGATGTCGACATACGTGCGAAGGGCCGTCGAAGGGTGCAGGTCGATCCGGTAGGAGCCAACCCCGACGCTGTCGTCGAACTTGGCTGGGCCATCATGTCCCTTCCGTTGCTCCACTCCGACGTGCTCCTCCAGCACCGTGAATTCCGCCCGGATTCGGCGGCTTTCCCGGATGTAGACCGCCTTCGCGAGTCCTCCCGGTCGGGTACCGGTGATGTCGCTGCGCAGGCGCAATCCCGGATATCCGTTGCCGCCATCAGGCCGTGGTGCCTCGGTCTGCATCCAGTAGAGCAGAGAGAGGCTCAGTTGCCGCGATCCTTCGAGGTGCGTGTCACGTTCGGATGCATCGACTCCAAGGAGCGGACCGAGCCAGTAGTCGTGCTGCGGCCAGTTGACCAGTGTGATGTCGCTCCGGAACGTCCCCGCCGGATACTTGTCTGCGTCGAGGATCCGGCGATAGTGCCAGAAATCGCGGGGAGGCGTGCCGGATCCATCCGGCTTGTGGAAGATCCTGCGCTCACGCGCTTGGAGCGTCTGGGGATCGACATCCAGCCAGCCGAGCTGTGGTCCCGGCCAGAAATCCGCCTGGTATCCGCGCCAGAAATCGTACTGCGCGGGCTGGTCGATGGTGTGGTTTTCGCCTTCGAGATGATCGATCGCGAAGCACCAGGTGATTGCCTGTTGATCGAGTGGATCCGCCGTCGCCGGGGCATGCAGCTCGCCGGTCTCGTCCTGTCTCTCGGCGCCGATTAGATGCTCGATCTCCGCCAGCTCGAGGAGATCGCCGAGCTCGGTGGCGTCCAGCACCCAATCAGCGGCAACGATCGTTTCCTCGCCGGAATCGACGTGGCGGAGCGTCACCGACCGGGCCCGATCACCGTCCATCTCGACGCCCGTTGGAACGGTCTCTTCCCAGAGCGTGAGCTGACCGCTGGCGAGGTACGGCGCCAGCATCTCGTGCATTGCCGTGAGGGCGACCCGTGGCTCGTGGCAGAGCTTGCTGACGTAGCCGCCGCCGGGATTGAATCGGGGATCGGCACGAGGACCCGGCAACAGGGGGTAGCTCCGCCGATACCAGCCACGAATGCGTTCCCGGAGTTCCCGGTATGACGCCGTGCACCCGTGCGATTCGATCCACGGATGCTCGTCCGGAGGGACGGCTTGCGATGTGAGCTGGCCGCCGATCCAGTCCGTTTCCTCGGTCAGGATCACTCGCTGGCCCATCTTCAACGCCGCCAGGGCTCCGGCCACGCCACCGAGTCCCGCCCCAACGATCAGGATATCTGTCTGTGCCTCGTTCACGAATCATTCCCCTTTTCAGCGGTCCATGTCGGTCAGCCCTTGAGGCCGCTCATCGTGACGCCACGAACGAGATACCGCTGACCAAAGCCGAAGATCAACAGGATTGGCAGCATCATCACAAGCGATACCGCCATCAGATAGGGCATGAGATTTTCACCGCCCGGTGCGTTGCGAAACTGGTAGAGACCGACAGCCAACGTTCGCATGTCGGGGTTCTGGCCCATGTAGATAAGCGGCCCCAGAAAATCATCCCACGTGCTCTGGAACGCAAAGATCCCGACGGTCGCCAGCACCGGCTTCGAGAGTGGCATGATGATCGACCACCAGATGCGGAAGTCGTTTGCGCCATCGATCCGGGCTGCGTCCGAAAGATCGTTTGGGATCGACCGGAAGAACTGCCGCAGCAGGAAGATGTAGAACGCGTTGCGGCCCAGCAAATCCGGCACGGCCAGCGGCAAATAGGTGCCGAGCCATCCGATCTGTCCATAAAAGACGAACAGCGGCACCAGTCGCACGATGTATGGCATCAGCATGGTCGATATCAGAAGGAGGAAGAGCGGCTCGCGCCCCGGAAAGTCCAGCCGCGCAAAACCATAGGCCACGAATGAGCAGGTGACGAGCGCACCAAATTCCGCCGCCACAACCAGGACCATGGTGTTCAGAAAATACCGGTCGAAGGGCAGCATGGTCAGGGCTTCGGAGTAGTTGCTCCATGCTATGGGGCTGGGGAGCCACTCCGGCGGCCAGGCGCTGATCTGACGAACCGTCTTGAGCGAGGTCGAGAGCGTCCAGAGCAGCGGGGCGATCGTTACCACGGCCCCGGCAATCAGGAGAATGTAGATCAAGGCCATGCCGGGCTCGAACCGCGTCCGGGTGGAATGCATGATGAGTACGCTCCTTCCCCGCGCTAGCCGTAGAAGACCCAGCGCTTCGATGTCCAGTTCACGAAGATCGTGATCACGAGCACGATGATGAACAGCAACACCGCCATGGCGCAGGCGTAGCCCATCTGCGATTGCTGGAAAGCCTTTTCGTAAAGGTGCAGCATGTAGAACCGGGTGCTGTTCACCGGGCCACCCGCCGTCATGATAAAGGCAGCATTGAAAACCTGGAACGAGCCGATGAGGCCGAGCAGCAGGTTGAAGAAGATGGTTGGGGTCATGAGCGGGATGGTGATGTTGAAAAGCTTGCTCATGGCGCTGGCACCATCAACATCGGCCGCCTCGTAGAGATCCTGCGAGATGTTCTGGAGCCCGGCGAGATAGATCACCATGCCGCTCCCGATGCTCCACAAGCTCATGATGATCAGCGCCGGTTTGCTGTAATCCGGGCTGGTCAGCCAACGGATCGGCTCCAGCCCGACGGTGCCCAACACCCAGTTGAGAATGCCTCGCCGGGTGTCGAAGATCCAAAGCCAGACCATTGTCGCCGCAACCGTCGGCACCACCGCCGGCAGGTAAAACAGCGTACGGAACAGGCCCTGGAACTTCACCCTGGTGTTCAGCAGGAGCGCCAGGATGAATCCGGCGATCACGCCGAGTGGCACGGCAAAGGCAACGTAGTAGAGCGTGTTCCGCACGGACGGCCAGAACAGCCGGTCGCCGGTGAACATTTCCCTGTAGTTCTCGGTGCCGACCCAGTTGCTCGTTTTAGCGATGACGTTCCAATCGGTAAAGCTGTAATAGAAGGCTGACAGTGTCGGAATGATGTCGAAAGCGAGAAAGCCAATGAGCCAGGGAGCGATGAAGACATACCCCAGGTATTTGCGCATGCGCCATGTCAGCGGTGTCCGGGTGGTGGAGGGCGCATAGGCGCCCTCCGTGGATCGACCCTGCGCCGGAATCCTCCGGCTGCTCATGACGCGGCGCTCCAGTAGTCATCGAGGATGCCCTGCGCCTCTTCGGCGGCGGCGTTGAGTCCCTCCTCGGCACTCATCTCCCCAAAGCCAACCAGCTCGACATGGTCCGCCAGGGTAGCGAAGATTTCTGTTTGAACGGGGACGACGCCAACCGAGACATCGCTCTCCAGAACCTGCAGCACCTTGCCCCAGTGCGGGTTCATCTCGGCAAACTCGGGGCGCTCGTTGCAGGAGATGAGCGGGCTTGGCCGCTCCTGCTCCAGCATGAAGGTGCATGCTCCGGAATCATCGTAGGTGATCCGCTTCACGAAGTTGAACGCGGCCTCCTCGACCGCCGGATCAAGCCCGTTCGGGATGATGTAGCCCCAGCCGAAGCTCATCGCCGCGACACCTTGGCTCTTGGCGTCCGGATTGTTGCTGTTGTACGGGCGGAAGTGGACGCTGTACTTCACGTCCGGAGCCTTGTTCTTGAGATGGAAGAATTGCGAGACATTCTGGAACTGGATCGCGAGCCGCTGCTGGTGGAACGGGTCTTCACCCGTATTGATGGTGGCTTCCCAATCAAGGAAGTTCTGCTGTCCACCGATGTGCTTGTTGACGAAGTCGAGCATCCACTGCAGCGTCTCGATGCCTTGGGCACTGTTGAAGGTGACCGTTTTGAGATCGTCGGAGTACAGCGTTCCATTGTTGGTGTACAGCTGAGCGAGGAACGGGAGATGGCTGACCGAAAGATTGACGCCCATCTGCTCGATCGCGCCGTCGGAGGAGAGCTTCGTCAGCTTCTCGGCGGCGGCATCCAGCTCGGCCCATGTCTCCGGTGGGTTCTCCGGATCGAGGCCGGCTTCCTCGAAGAGGGCAGTATTGTAAAAGTAGAGCCCGGTCTCGCCGCCAGCCGTCGGCATCGGCAGGGCGTAGAGCTGGTCCTTCCACCACATCGAGGCGATTTCGGAGTCATAGAAGGCAGCGAGATCGACGCCCTGAGCCTCCACGTACTTGTTGATCGGAGCTATCGCGCCGCTATCAGCGAACTTCACGATCTCCTGCCGCGAGGCCATGATGATCTCGGGCGGCTCACCACCCGCAAGGGCGGTGGTGACGACCTCGTCGCGGCGGTCCCACGTTTGCGGGACGTTATTGACCGTGATGTTCGGGAACTCCTCCTGGAACGCGGCGATGATCGAGTCCATCAGTGGCTGTCGTCCGACATCCCACCAGTTCCAGAAATCGATGGTGATACTGCTCCCCTGCGCCTTGGCGCGTCGGGTCACCGGAGCGCCAACCGCGGCCATGGCGGCAAGGCCACCTCCGGCCTTCACCACGGTTCGTCTGGTCGCGGGTGTCGACATGTGCGGATGTGGTGCCTGATGTCTTGTGGTCATTCTGCCATCTCCATCGTTCATCGGTTCATCGCGGATCGAGATTGCTCCCTTCAGGGAGTCAGCAAATCGAAACCTCCTTTCCCCAGGGTAGAACGTGCGTCGATGAAAGCATCACCGTTTGTTCGCGAGCGTTTCTGGCAGCGAGCCAGCGAATTGATGTAGCGGAGCATCGCCAACGGTGGTGCCTGGCACCAATGGGCAAGGCAGCGTGACCTGAGAGCACTCGATGGAATGCGGGGCGTACAGGATTGCCGTCAGCAGATCGACGGCCCGCGCGCCCATCTCCCGCCGCGGAATATCCAGCGTCATTACACCCCTGAAGGCCTCGCCTGGGTCTCCGGTATTGCCTAGTGCTCCGATGGAGAAATGCTCCGGTGCCAGGAGCGGAATGGAATCCGCCTGTTCGAGCAGGGCGTTGGCGATCGGCATGTTCTCGGCAATGAATGCCGTTACACCAGCCCGGATCCAGTGCTGAATATCCTCACCGGTCGGGCCATTGTCAGTCAGACAGGTGATACGCTCCGCCGAATCCGGCAATCCGGAGATTCGGCAGCCTTCTCGATAGCCGAGCTCGCGATCGGCGGCGGATTCATTCTCCAGTGGTCCTCGTATGTACATGATGCGTGTATGCCCATGCCATGCCATGTGTTCGACCATCGCGATCGCCGCCCTGGTGTAATCGGCTGCGACGTAGGCGAGGGGCTGTCCATTGATCTCGCGGCGTCCAACGAAAACGAACGGAAACTGGTCGCTGACCAGGTGCGCGAGTTCTTCACGATCCTCATTCCCGCCAAGCAGGATGGCTCCATCAGCGGTCTGCAGCAAGTTGATGCCATCACGAATGATCCTTCGTTGTCCCGTTCCGTTGCGAGAGCCGGTGAACAGCAGAAGGTTGAATCCGAGGTTCTCCGCTTGCTCTTCGATTCCGACGAGGAACGGATAGTAGAAATTGTTCTCATGCACGGGGAAGACCGGTTCGTACGTGAACACGCCAAGCAGACCGCTGCGTCCACCCGCAAGCTGTCGAGCGGCGAGATTCGGCGTGTAGCCGAACTCGCTGATCGCTGCGAGTACACGCTTCTGGGTCACCTCGCTGATGCGAATCTTGCCGTTCGTGCGTCCGTTGATCACCAGCGAAACGACCGCTGGTGAAACCCCTGAAGCCTCGGCAATATCGGCTTGCGTGGGTCGTCGTTTCTTGCTCACTCGATGTACCTCAGACGAGGAAAGTGTGATAATGCGATTCAGCTAATGCGTGTTAGGTGCCCTAGACCATATCAGCCAGTGGCACTTTACGCAAGCCCCTGGACGACCTCACGGCTCGATAGAGCTTGAAGTGAAGACTGGTGCCAGGGCGATGACGGTAATGTCGCGGGAGCAACGACACTCGAACGTAGTTATTGTTGGATGTATGGAATCCCCTGATCTTCACGATGAACAGGGTTCTATGCCCTTCGTCAGCCAGTCAAACGACCAATCCGGATTTCGGCCAAATGCGTGCCAGAGGCGGTCGTGGCGAACACTGGAACGGCCTTGTTGTCAGGGACCGCCGTAGCGACGAAAGAGAGGGGTGAACGTGGTCGAAAAACTGCCGTATCAAAAAGAGCTTGAGGTCATGGCGGACACCGAAGTCCTCGTTGTGGGCGCGGGGCCGGCGGGCCTGGGCGCCGCCATCGCGAGTGCCCGCAATGGCGCCCGGACCTTGCTCGTGGAACGCTACGGTTTTCTGGGGGGAAACCTGACCGCCGGGCTGGTGGGCCCATGCATGACGTCCTACAGCCTGGATGGAAAGCAGCAACTCATCAAAGGGATCTTCGACGAGTTCGTGCTACGAATGGAGCGTATCGGCGGAGCGATTCATCCATCCAACGTGCCTGCTGGAAGCGAGTACAGCGGCTTCATCGTCTACGGCCACGACAAGGTCACCCCGTTTAGCCCCGAAGCGGCGAAGCAGGTGTCGCTCGAGATGTGTCAGGAAGCGGGAGTCAATCTCTTGCTCCACACCTTCGTCGTTGATACGGTCGTGGATCACGAGGCGGTTAGTGGCGTCATCGTCGCGAATAAGTCCGGGCTAGGGGTCATTTACGCTGGGTCGACGATCGATTGCTCTGCTGATGCCGACGTTGCCGCTCACGCTGGTGTCCCATACCACCTTGGACGAACGGAAGATGGATTGATGCAACCGATGACGCTCTTTTTTCGCGTCGCTAACGTGGACGACGATGCCGTACGCCGCTACGTCGCGGATCATCCCGATGACTACCGGCCCTACGCATCACTCGTGAAGCGTGCACGCGAAGCCGGAGAGTTTACGATTCAACGCAAAGGTGTCGGTTTGTATCGCACCCAGGAACCCGGAATCTGGCGAATCAACACCACGCGTCTTCAGCGTTTGGATGGGACAAGCGCGGCTGATCTGACTCAAGGAGAAGTCGAGGGAAGGCATCAGGTCAAGGAGCTTCTCGGGTTTTTTCGCAAATGGCTGCCGGGTTTCGAGCGTTGCACCCTCCTCGATACGGCGACGCAGGTGGGCGTTCGCGAAACTCGTCGCATCGAGGGCGAATATACGCTTACCGTTGAAGACCTCATTAGTGGTCGCGAGTTTGGGGATGTCATCGCGCTGGCGGGCTATCCGGTCGATCTCCACAGTCCGACCGGTGATGGGGGCGGCGCCGACGGAACGTACGAGACCGCGAATATCTATCAGATTCCCTATCGTTCGCTCGTCCCCAAAAACCTCGATCAGCTCCTCGTCGCTGGGCGAAGCATCTCGGCGACTCACGAGGCGATGGCGGCGATTCGGGTGATGCCTCCCGCGTTCGCGATGGGAGAAGCCGCCGGGACCGCGGCCGCGATCGCTACCGAGCATCGGGTGCCTCCACGTCACATCGATGTCCCGATGCTGCAGCGTGCGCTCGTTCGTCAAGGAGCATATCTCGGCGAACACCTGACTTCACCTCATCCCCGCCCCGGAGCTAATTTCCCGTGACACCTGAACTGGATGCGCTCTCGCGCGCCTACGTCGAGCTCGCGTTCGGCATCGAGCGCCACATCGAGGGGACCGTCGACGCCTTCTTCGGCCCGCCGGAGATCAGGGCCGCCGCGCTCGCTGGTCCGGTGCCGCCACCGCCCGAGCTGCTCGCCCGCGCTTGCGCGCTCCTCGACGAGGTGATACGGGCCGACCTCGCTCCGGCCCGCGCCGATTACCTGACCGCCCAGGTCCAGGCGCTGGAGACAACCTGCCGCACACTCGTGGGCGAGGAATTCGGGTACACCGACGAGGTCCGGCGCCTGTTCGACATCGAGCCGGCATGGACGCCCGACACCGTCTACGCCGAGGCGATCGCCGCGCTCGACGATGCCCTCCCCGGCGACGGCGCGGTCGCGGACCGGATGATCGCCTGGCGCGAGCGGTTCGAGATCCCGGCCGACACCGCGCGCTCCCTGATCGACACGATCGTGCCCGAGATCCGGAAGCGAACCGCCGCCCTCGTGACCCTGCCCGAAACCGAGGCGATCGAGGTGGCGATGGTGCGTGACAAGCCGTGGAGCGGCTACAACTGGTATCTCGGCGACTGCCGCTCCTTGATCGAGATCAATACCGACCTGCCGATCCGGGCCAACGCCCTGCTCGACCTGATCTGTCACGAGGGGTATCCCGGGCATCATGCCGAGCACGCGATCAAGGAGCTCCGCCTCTACCGCGAGCGCGGCTACGGCGAGCACGCGATCCAGCTTATCAACACCCCTGAATGCGTGATCTCGGAGGGGATCGCGACCCTCGCCCAGTCGATCATCTTCACCCCCGAAGCGGCCTCGGAGTGGCGGGGAGCGCTCATCTACGGCCCGCTCGGGCTCCAGGTCGATCCGGGTCAGGAGGTGCAGGTCGAGCATGCCCTGCGCCAGCTCCACTCGGTCGGCGGCAACGCCGCGCTCCTGCTGCATGCGGATGGAGCCCCGGAGGACGAGGTCGTCGCCTACCTCGTCCGCTACGGGCTGGAGAGCGAGGCGCGGGCCCGGCACCGGCTGCGGTTCCTCGGCGATCCGCTGTGGCGCGCCTACGTCTTCACTTACCACGTCGGCTTCGACCTGCTCGGGGCCTGGCTCGATCTCGACGACGACCCGTCTTCGATCGATGGCGCGGGCGATCGACGCCAGGCGCGGTTCGTTCGGCTGCTCGAAGAGCAGGTGACGCCGTCCGCGATCCGGAGCCAGCTGGGATAGGATCGTGAAGGTATCCGCACGCGGCACCGCCCCGAATGGAACGATCCATCCGGGGCGGTGCTGTCAAGAAGCGGTGGCGCGCCCCACGGGAAGCGCGGGAGCCAGTCTCCGGGGGACCAATCGCGTCGTGTCTCCAGAAGGAAGGGGTTCATGACACGGCGCGATCGGTTGGGAAAGTGAAAGCGGGAACGCCTCCAGGGAGCGGGCCAACGATGTATCACGAACCCGGCATGAACTCACGCCGCGTTGATGATCGGTGTTAGCGCGGCCATCCGTAGGTAGAGGTCGAGCGGTCGTAGGTGCGGAGGTCCTTGCGGGCCTCGTCGGCCGTCGGATAGCCGCTGCCGGAGCGCAGCACACCGCTGTAATAGCGGTTGAAGCGCGCGGAGCCGGTGCCCGTCGAGCGGGTGCGGTGGATAAAGCGAAGAAGTGCGTTCATCTGAGTCTTTCTCCATGAGCCAACATCGGCGGTGGCATCAAGTGGTGCCCCTGCTCCATATGTTCTTATAAGAGTATACGGATATTTGCATAGAATGTCAACAGTATATGAAGATACGAGCATGACTACGCCCGCGATGACAGTCGGTCCGGCCCCGGCCATTGTCTCCCGCGCCGGGTAGCCGATGGACCGGTCTTCGGCGTACCATCATCGTGGTGCATCGCGCCGGCGCAAACCGTCCGCGACCATCGGGCGGGTAGGGTAGGTCAACCAATGCCTGCACACCGCGGGACCACGGGGATGAGATGACGTACTTCGGATCGGCGCGATGATGGATTCGGTCAATCAGCCAGCGCGGAAAGCGCGCCGAGGGGCGCAAGTCCTCAGCTCGATCCTCTTTCTCGCGGCGCTTGGGTTCGCCGCCGCCGGGATCTACCTCTATTTCTTCAACGACGAGGAAGCGCCCAGGGAACCAGTGATCCCGACCACGACCCCCGGCCGGAACGGACTCGCCGATGTGATTCGCGCCTTCGACACGGCGGGGCTCGAGGCCGACTACGGCCGCTCACCGGCCACCGCCGATACGAGTCAGATCGGGACTCCCGGCCAGCATGTGATTGTCGACGACCGTTCCGTCTTCATCTTCACCTTTCCCGGCACGGGCGCGGAATCCTCCAGCGCTGCCCGCGAGAAGGCCGCCGCCAATCTCAACCCCGCGACGATGACGCTCGCGACCCGCGGAGGCCAGCCGATCGGCGATGGCGAGACGCTGCGCGCCTTCCAGGGCAGCAACGTGATCGCCGTCCTCGTCGGGGGCGACGACGCGCTGGCGGCACAGGTCCAGGCCGTGATCGAGAGCCTGCCCTGAATGCCCTGAACCAGTCCTTCTTCACGGCGCGCCAACCACGCCCACCCGATGATGGGGCGCCCGAGCGCATTCCCCCGGCGGATGACGGCATCGCGCGTGGGCCGACTGGACAACCGGTAACCCTGGCCGACACCGAGGCGGACCTCGAGGAGCATGGCCGGATCGGCTACGGACGGTACGGCGGCGCCTCGCCGATCATCCTCGGCGCGCTCATCGTGCTGGTGGTCGCGGGGATCGGAGTCGCCACTCTGCGCGACCGCTTGGACGGCAATTCCAAGGATACGCCGCGAATCGCGCCATCGATCGAGCTGACCTTGCTCGATGGCTCGCGATGGCGGCTCTCCGATCACCGCGGGCAGGTCGTCGTCCTTAATTTCTGGGCCTCGTGGTGCGAGCCCTGCACGGAAGAGATGCCCGCGTTCCAGCGGGTGGCGGCCCAGGGTGCCACCGATCTCGAGGTCGTGGGCGTTGGCGCCAAGCTGGACCGGGAGGAGGATGTCCGCGCCTTCATCCGTCAATACGGCGTGACCTACGCGATCGGACGCGACCTCGGCGGCGATGACCGGGGCCGGGGCACGATCGAGCGGGACTACGAGGTGATCGGCTACCCGGCGACCTTCTTCATCAGCCCGGATGGAACGATCAGCGCGGTGGTGATGGGCGCGATCGCTATCGATCGCCTCCAGGCCTACATCGACGCCGCCCGAACCTGACCGTTCCCGACCCTGCAGAAGCGCTCGCCATGTGGATAGGCAGGGCCGCTTCGGTCGGTTCTTGGAAAACGTACCCGTTCCTCTGTCATCCCGAGGGAGCGCAGCGACGAGGGACCCCTGGCGGAAGCGCACCGCGCCGCGGCCGGTGTCGAATCGGCGCGAAGCGCCTTTCATCCGGATGGAGCGTCAGTCGACGGACGCGGTGGCCGGTGCGGCAAGGGGAAAGACCGGATCCTCCTCGTCGAGCGTGAACCAGGGGTTCATCATCCAGCCGAAGGAGGCCACGGCGCGGTCGAACCTGTCCCGGCTGATCGGCAGGCTTCGCGCCGGCTCGTGACCGTTGAGGACCCACTCGAAATCCAGCGCGGCAATCCGCTGGAGGGACTGCTTCCAGCTCACCGCGGCCTGCGCCCAGATCTCGAGCACCGCCTTGTCGAGGCTGCGCATCCCGCCGCCGACGGTATCCCCGGCGAACAGCACCCGGCGGCCGTCGATCTCGCCGAGGAGGCAGACCGAGCCCTCGGTATGCCCAGGGGTGTGATGGACCTCGAGGATGGTGTCGCCGGCGGCGATGAGCTCGCCTTCTTCGAGCGGCAGGCAGCTCTCGGCGGCGATCGGTTCGAGCGCGCGATCGTAGATGTAGCTGCCGTTGCGGTACGGATCGCTTCCCTGCACGCTCGGCCAGTCCTTGCGGTGAATGTGAAGCCGGATCCGGGGGTGCTCGCGCCGCAGGTCATGGTAGCCCTGGACGTGATCGTAATCGCCATGGGTGGCAATGACCTGGGCGAGATCATGGACCGCCAGCCCGGCCTGTTCCAGGTTCCGGACCAGCTGTGGAAACGCGAGCTGACTGCCGCAATCGATCAGGGTCGGGTAGCGGCCGGTAATCAGGTAGGCGTTGCCGCTGTCGTGATGAGGGTATTCGGAATACAGGATAGAGAGATGAGGGGTGAGTTGAACCGGTGCGGTCAACGAGGTCATGGTCGTCCTTGTACAGAAGAGCGATCGTTTCGCAGTCCATCCATCGCATTAATCTCGTTAATATCGTAGTCGTCGCTTCTCGGGATTGGAAGATCAGCGTTTCTCCGATGTGGGAGCGGTGCTTTCGGTATGGTGCTCACCGGAACTTCTCCGTCTCGCCTGTTTTCCCAATCTGGAACGACCAGCAATTGGTCAGGGCGGATGGAGTGGCGGGTACCTTGTGCCCTCTGGATTGGCAGGTACCCGCGTTCCGCTGCCTTGGCGAACACCGATGCCGCTTACCGATGCCGCTTACGATGCCGCGTACAAGGGCGGCCCCTACACGGATTCCAGGTATGTGCTCTGGCGGGGACGGTTGCGGTCAGGCGTGCGGTGTGTCGCGGGGGAGGACGTGGTCGCGCTGGGAGTAGAGCCCGGCGGCGGCCAGCCCGTAGATCACGCCGCCGATGATCCAGCGGGCTGTCGTCGTGACGAGATCTCCGCCGCCGATCCGCGTCCCAAGCGCGAGATCGCCGAGGGCCAGCAGCGTGATCGCGAGCACGACCGCCGCGCCACCGGCGTACCGAACCGGCAGGCCGTGGCGTTTGGCGAGCTCGACGAGCGCGGGCACGATCACCAGCAGCGGCACACCGACGGCGAGCTCGACGGAATCGTGGTTAGTCATGGAACGGTCCTTTCCTGGTAGAGCGCGCCGCGAGACGCGGGGGGACTGGATGGTTGTGAAGTGACGCCGCAAGTGGTAGAAAGAACATATGTTCTTTTCCAGCCAGACGAGGGAGCGCGACAATGGCCGATTTTCCGAACCGGAACGATGCCGCCTACGATGATGACGAGCGAGACACGCTGGCCCGTGCCGCTGACGATGCCGCTGACGATGCCGCCTACGGGGGGAACTTTCTCGATCACGAGCGATTCGCGCTGGAGCGCTTCCGGTGCCCCGCCTGCGGATTGCCGCTGGAGCTGATCGAGGTCCGCCGTCCGGTCGAGGAGCGGATGAAGGATCCCGACGGGATCGCCCTGATCGCGGCCTGCCGCCGCTGCGAGATCGGGTTTACCAAAGACGACTGGCACCGCCGCCACGCGGCGTAAGCGGCATCGGTAAGCGGCATCGGTAAGCGGCATCGAAGCGAAGCGATGGGCCGCATCCGCCAACAGGCAATTGCAAAGCAATTGAGCGGATGCGGCCCATCAGTTCCCGCGGAACTGCCTGTGAATGGGTCTGGTTGCCCGGAAAGGGTGTGGCCGCTCTGTGCGCGGCACCGTTACACCTGGACGAGGGTCAGCGCGATCACGGCCTCGCCCCACGTGCCGTGCTTGTCCGGAGCGGCCACCGATTCGGAGATGCCGACGATCCGGACCTGGCGCTCGGTCGGGTCGTAATCGTGATCGATGTCGCGGAAGGCGAAGGTGGAGCCGTTCCACCACTTCGACCAGAGCTCGGCGATCAGCTCACGCCCGGTCTTGGTCAGCACCTGCCCGTCGCGGTCGATCACCTGATCGTGGGCGGTCACCGCGAAGGACCATTTGCGCCGCCGCGCCGGGCTGTCGAGCGTCTCGAACTCGGCCCAAACGCCGGCCAGCACCGGCGCCCAGAAGAGGGCCGACTCCCAGCGCACCCGCAGCTGGAGGAAGCGGCTGGTGGCGACCGTGCTGGCGATGTCGGCATCGAGGGTGTGATTGTGACTCGCGGCGGTGTTGAGGTTGTAGGAGGTCATGCCGACCGCGCTTACCCAGGTGCCGCCGCCGTTGATCGAGTAGTCGAGGGCCACGCCCACCACATCGCCGCTGCCGGCGACGCCGCGCGCCTCGGGGGCGGCGAAGACGGCCCCGACCTTGCGCCAGGCCTTGTCCTTGTCGCGCTCGCCGGCGTCGATCATCGAGGTCACGAATGACGCCGCGCCGTCGCTGGGAAAGGTGCCGGTGTTGTCGTCGCGCCAGACCAGGCGGATGAGATGGGCGCCCTGGGAGTTGCCCAGGAACACCATCGCGTCGTAGCCGCCGGCGCCGGCCAGCGGGACGGGCCAGCACCAGGGGTATTGCATGCTCGCCTGCGAGAGCACCAGCCACCAGCCGCCGCCATCCCAGGCCCAGACCTGGGACAGGCGGTCGCGCGACTCGATGCAGACCAGCAGATAGCCGGCGGCGACGCATGCGCCGAAGCAATTGTTCCCGCTCAGGCCGGTGTCGCGCCAGCCGGCACGCTCGCCCTCGGCCTTGTATTCCATGACGGACTTGCCGACCCAGGCGTAGAGGCGTCCGCCGAAGCCGACCACGAACACGAAATCGTCGGTGGCGACGGCGCTGCCATGCTGAAAGAAGGGCTCGAACTCGCCCGACCAGCGCTGGGCGCGGATCGTCGGCGGATCGAGTTCGTTGACATCGTTGGGGTTGTAGGCGGGGTTGCGGACATCGACCTCATTTACCCGACCGGAGAAGCTGTAGAGGCCGGCGTCGGTGACGGCGATCACCTTCGATTGCGCCACCACCAGGCGGCGGACGGGGGCATCGAGCAGCTTGTATTCCATGCCGGAGCCGGTCACCAGTTGGAGGCGGTGGGGGTAGTGGCCGGCGGTGGTGGCCTTGTCGGTCCAGATCGCGCTTCCGCCGTAGGAGACGAGGTCGCCGCCCTTCTCGCCGGGGAAGATGGGGGTGCCGCCGGTGAAGCCGGGGGCGATGTAGTGGAGCAGCTCGTAGGCCGCGCCGTAGGCGACGAGGATGTTCCCGTTGTAGTACGTGAGCGAGGTGATCGGGGTCGCGCCGCTGGCCATCAGGGTGGGGGTCGCCCAGGTCTGGTTGCTGACGATGATGGTGCGGAAGACGGCGCCGCCGACGGCGAAGAAGAGGTAATCCCCGATCTTGGCGTGGGGGATCCGGACGGTTGGATTGGCGCTCGGCTGGCCAGCGTGGAGATTGACGTAGAGGGTGTAGGGCCAGGGCTCGACACCCTGCCCGCCGTAGGCGGGGCCGGCGCCGATCCCGCCCCAGGCGCTGTCCCGCTCGAGCTGGTAGGCGCGGCGCTGGCCACCGAAGAAATCCTTCTGGGTGATCCGGCCGGTGCGGCCCTCGGCGACGCCGTCCTGCGAGCGCTTGTATTGCATCGCGCCGGTGCCGGACCAGAGCATGTAGCCGGCGCCATCGAGCACGATGTCAGTCGCCTGGAGCATGGGTGCGTCGCCTTTCGTGAGGTTGCGGATGACAGGCAATCGGGTGTGGTGGGCTGGACGCGCTGGCATGCCCGGTACCGGGTGTCCCCTACTGCTGCCGGGTGTTTATTCCCAGCCAGTGATCCGCCACTCGAGTTCGGAGCGAGTGAACCAGCGCAGCCGCGGCTCCTCGACGTAGCGGACCCGCCATTCGGTCCAGGCGTGGATCACGGTGCAGCGGCAGTTGATGTGGAGCGGCGGCGTGACCAGGTCGAAGCCTACGGGCCACGTCGCGCCGTTCCAGGCACTGCACTCCGGACAGGTGCGTTCGTCGCCGTGGACGATGAAGCGGTAGAAGGGGACCGGGTAGATGATCCGGATCGTTTCGAGCACCCATTTGGAATACTCGACCACGCGCTCGACGAGCTCGTAGACCGGTTCGAGGACATCGACGACGCGCTCGCGCAGATAGTCGGTCTGGCGGTCGATGGTGCGCTCGATGAGATCGAAGCGGTCCCGGTTCCGCTGCCTGTCGCGGGCCTTGTCGCGGGCGCGGTCGGCGACGCGCTCGAGGTCGAACATCGGGTCACCTCCCTTGGTCATCTGGGTCATCGCTACAGCGGTTTGCGAAAGAAGTACCCTTTTTCTGTCATCCCAGCAGCTGCATCGTCGGCGGAAGCGCAAAGCGCTGCAGCCGGTCGTTGAATCGGCGCGAAGCGCCCTCCATTTCCAACAGGTACAACTTCTGGAAATCGCTGTAGCCAGACGGACCACTTAGCCGAGGGTGTTGGTGAGCGTTCCGGTCCGAAGGTGGCGGAGCCGATGCCAGAAGAGCCGGTCGGCGTCGGTCTGGGCGGTGCGCGCGGCGGCGGCCAGCGGATGGACCCCGGCCCGGCCCGTGTAGCGCTTGCCCTCGGCGATCGCCCGGCGATGGAGCGAGACGGAGATCGCGAGGGTGAGGATCAGATCCTCGTCGCCGGGCTGGATGTCGAGATCGGAAATGTCATCGAACGGCTCGACCCGGTTGGCGAGATGCTCGAGCCGCCAGAGACCAGTCCGGGGCGCGAGACCGCCGAGGATCACCGCCGTGCCCCAGGCGCGCCAGAGCGACGAGCCGTCGGGATCGCCGACCGGGACCGGAGGGGGCGCTGTCCCCCCCCTCCCAGCGTCGCCACGGCGTGCCGCTATCGTCGAAGACGGTTACGATCCGCATCGCGTTGACGTTCTCGGGCAGGTCGATCTCCCGGTCACCGGCGGTCACCGCGATCGCCGCGATCGCCTGCCGAGGGATCGGGACGCCGTAGCGGCGGATCGCTTCGGCAATCGCGTCGTTGAGGAACTCCTCTTCCCAGAGCGGGCTGGTCCCCGTGTCCGAAAGATGACGACGCAGGGTCATCCGCAATTGCAGCCGGGAAGTCATCGAACGAGATCCTTTCGTGGGAACGTGCCGCCGTGCGGTGGATCGGGCTCAGGTGGGCGGAGCCGTGACGCCGGCGCGGGCTTCTTCCAGGAGGCGCGCCAGCTCGGCGTCCGGATCGTCGCCGCCGAGCGCCACGATCGCGCTGCGACGGCTTTGGATCCCGCTCCCGACCAAAGCGACGGCGTTGCGGACGGCGGCGGCCGTGTCGCTGGGAAGCACGGTGGGCCAGATCGTGGCGGTCCGTCGCAGCCCCTGGAGGTCGTGACCGCCGAACCGTTCGAGCAAGTCGAGGAGCATCGCATTGCGCTGGGTGAAGACACCGTCCCACATCCGGCGGGTTCGACCCACCTTCTGGATCAGCGGTTGAATCTCGACTTCGAGCGCCGCACCGGAGAGATCGCGGCCCGAATCCCCGAACGCGGTGCGCGGGGTCTCGCTCAGGTCGTGGAGGGCGCGGAAGAGCTGCTCGACGTAGGCGAGGTGAACTTCGGTGCCTCCCCCTGGAGGAGATCGAGCAGGTAGGCTTTGGCGCCTTCCGGCAGCTCCCACTTGGCGCCGGGCCCGACCGCGATGCCGTCCGAGCCATCGACGTTCTCGAGCACAGCGATCGGTGCCCCGGAGAGCTCCAGGATCCGGGAGAGCACGGTCATCCGGCGGTTGATCTCGCGGCAGACATCGGTGAGGTCGAGCAGGTCGGATTGCCCCCAGAAGCTGAAGGGGCGCGGATTGCTGGCCGCCACGAGATAGGGAATCCAGCCATACGGGTTGTCGCCATCGTGCACGAGCTGGCCAGCGATCGTGAGCCGCCAGCGCGCGGCGGTCCAGTGCTCGACGACCGGGTAGACCTGGGCCGGAGCGAGCGCGGTCAGCTCCGGCTCGACTCCCGCCAGCTCCGGAAAGAGCCGGCGCACCTGATCGCCGGTCAGCCCGTAGGTGTGGACGATCGCATCGACCGCGCGCGGGTTGTCGGGCGCCCACTGGGCGACGAGCGAGGCAGGGTCGACGGCGGCGACACAGGGGCGTCCCCGCGTGACATCCCAGGTGATCTTGATCGCGGCGTCACCGAGCACGGCGGCGTCGATCGCGAGGGCGACATCGAGCTGGGGCAGATCGAGCGTGGCGATCGTCGTCATCAGGAGGCGCTCGGTCTCGTTCGCCAGGCCGGTCTGCCCGGGGGTATCGGCATCGGGCGGGACGGAGAACGAGACGGGCGCGGGAAAGGCATAACTGGCGGTCTTCCGGATCAACGCCCGAGCATAGTTGAGGACGAGCCGGGATTCGCCCCGGCGCGGGCGCTCGCGCCACTGGTCGCCGTTGTAGAAGGCGAGCGCGGCGGCGTATCCAGCACACCGGGCCTCGTCGGCGGGGGTGCGCAGGCCGGTCGGCCAGAACGAGGGATCGACTCCGGCGTGCATGCCGGAACGGGCGAGCGATGGTGGATCGGTCCACGGACCTGCGACGAGCATGTGATGCTCCTGACGGAATCTCGGCGGTGGGGAAAGGGAGTAAAAAAGAACAAATGTTCGTATTCGCCCTGCACAGGTGGACGCATCGGCGAGCGGAAATCGCGCCACAATGCACGCTTGGTGCGTCCGGGCGTCACGGTCGCGGATACCATGGGCACAGGTGATGGTGGGGTAGGGCGGTGTGGTGGCGGGATGACGGGTGGATGGGCGCTGGATCACAATGGGGCAGCGGTGGTGGCAAAGAGATCGCGTAGGAAATGAGCCTGCGCTTCTTTCGATCGGGCCAATATCGGAGTTCGGACTCAGGAGAGCACTATCGTGAGCGTCATCAGGGGTCAAACAGACCAATTGCGTGGGGGCAGCCCATCCTGGCTCGCGCCGCCACAGTTCGTCGTGGGCATCCTGCTGATCGCGGTGGTCTGGCCGCTGGCGTGGTTCGGCCCGTCACCTTACTCCGCGTATACCTTCTTTCCGCTCTGGCTTGGCTACATCCTGACCGTCGATGGTCTTGTCTTTCGCCGCACCGGCACCTCGTTGTTGATCCGGGATGGGCGCCGGTTCGTCCTGCTCTTCGCCTTCTCGGTCCCGCTCTGGTGGCTGTTCGAACTCGCCAACCTGTCGCTGCGCAACTGGGGCTACGTCCAGGCACGGCAATACAGCACGCTCGGGTACGCCGCGCTGGCCTCGATCGCCTTCTCGACCGTGATGCCGGCGATCTTCGTGACGGCCGAGCTGTATCGCACCTTCGAGCCGTTCGGGTCGGCCCGGCGCTGGATCACGGTCGCGCCCTCACGGCGTGGGCTGGTCGCGATCGCGCTCCTCGGGCTCGCGATGTTCGTCGCCTCGGTGACGTTCCCCAACGTCGCCTTCCCGCTGGTCTGGATCGGGTTGTTCCTGCTGGTCGACGCGATCAACGCACTGATCGGCGGCAAGAGCCTGATCGATCAGTTCGCGGCGGGCCGCTGGGATACCGTGATCGTGCTCTTCCTGGCGGGGATCACCTGTGGCTTCTTCTGGGAGATGTGGAACTTCTGGTCGATGCCGAAGTGGGTCTATGACGTGCCGTACATCACGCAGCCGAAGCTGTTCGAGATGCCGTTGCCCGGCTACGCCGGCTATCTCCCGTTCGCGCTGGAGATCTACGCCTTCTACCAGTTGCTGCACACGGTCGTCTTCCGCCACCGCGAGGGGTATCTGCGGTTCGACACAGCGGCCTGATCCGTCAGTCGGGCGTGGGGACGCTGACCGGGCCGGGCCGCTCCCGGAACCGTTCGGCGGCACGCTCGCCAAGCGTCGTCAGCCAGCGCCAGGTGCGCGAGGTGATCCGGGGATCGATCGTCATTCCGCTGGCCGTCTCGGTCGCCACTTCCGGATTCCCGCCGCTCTTCGGCAGCAGCCGGTCGACCAGGGCCAGCACGCGCGTGGTCGCCGCCGGGGCGAGGCCGTGGGCGCGCGCGACGATGCTGAACGGGAGGGGGTAGATGCACTCGACAGCACCCCGCCGGATCGCGCGGACGAAGGCTCGCGCGGCGACATCCGCGCTCGGCACGACGCCAGGAAGGGCGGAGATCGGCGTGAAGAGCCGGTAGTGCGCTTCCCGCGAGGCGTCGTCACCGCTGAACCAGGCGTTGAGATAGGAGCCGGTCCGTATCAGGCCGGGCACGATCGTGGTGACCGTGATCCCGTCACCGGCGAGCTCGGCATGGAGCCCCTCCGAGAGCCCGACCGCGGCGAACTTCGCGGCGTTATAGGGGACCATGTGGGGCACGCTGATCTTGCCGCCGACCGAGGTCACGATCCCGATCCGCCCCGCCTTCCTCTCGCGCATCCCCGGCAGCACGGCCAGCACGGAGTGGAGCACGCCCCAATACATGACATCCATCGCCTGCTGGAAATCCGTGAGCTCCATGCTTGCAAGGTCGCCAACCTGGATTACCCCGGCGTTGCAGATCAGGACATCGACCCGTCCATAGACCTCCAGCGCCACGGCAACCATGCGGTCGACATCGGTCTTGACGGCCACATCGCAGTGGATCGCCAGCACCTCGGCGCCACCCCGTTCCAGATCCTCGCCGGCGGCTTGCAGCTCGGCGTCGTCGCGGGCGCAGATCACGAGGCGGCATCCCTGGTCGGCCAGCTCACGGGCGAGCGCGAGGCCGAGCCCACGGGTGCCGCCGGTGACCAGCGCGACCTGCCCGTGGAGGTCGGCTTCGCGGGCGCGGCCCAGCAGCTCGCGCCCGGCCAGCACGGCCATCGCGCCGATGCCACCGGCCACCGGGAGCGAGCGGGCCGACCTCCTGGAACGCTTGTCTCGTGTCATGCGCCGGATCCTCCTGATGGCGATGGGAACGGGTTACGCGGTACGTAGGGCGATGCCGTCATCATACCCGCCGCGCGATCCGGTCAACGACGAATGCACGATGAGTCGCCCAACGATGAGGACTGGCATTCATCATGCATGTCGTTCGCCTTTACCGGCATCGCTGACCCCGTTGCCCTGTCATTCCTGTTGGCTGAAGCAAGACCCCGGCGCCTTTAGCACAGACGGCGCGACACGTCCGTGGCCATCCGTACCAGCACCCGACCACTCGAAGGGAACCGACGCATGAACCTGCCGATCCGCACGATCTCGCAACTCACCGAGCGCCTCTCCACCGCGATGCCCTGGCTGGACAAGCCGGCGGCGGCACTCCACAAGGTCTACGAGCCGGTGTTCGGCGAGCGCGGCATTCCCATCCTCAAGGATGCGCTCTATGGCACCTGGCTTGGCCACCCTCTGCATCCGGCGGTGACGGATGTCCCGATCGGATGCTGGACATCGAGCTTGATTCTCGATATCGCCGGCATGGAGAAGGGTGCCGACATCACGCTCAAGGTGGGGACGATCAGTGCCCTCGGCGCCGCGCTGACCGGCGTTGCGCAGTGGCACGACCTGCAAAACCTGGAAGAGCCCCGACGACTCGGGACGTTGCACGCGATGTTGAACATCACCGCGACCGCACTTTACGCCGCCTCCTGGGTGCTCCGCGCGCGCGGGGCGCGACCGGCCGGGATCGCCTTGTCGCTGACCGGCTACGGGCTGGCCTCGATCTCGGCGACGCTCGGCGGCGATCTCTCCTACCGGCTCGGGATCGGCGTCAGCCGGGTCGCCTTCGACGAGCCATCCCCCGAGTGGCGGGATGCGCTGCCGGCGAGCGGACTGGTGGACGGCGCGCTGACCCGGGTCGAGGTCGAGGGCGAGGCGATCGTGCTGCTGAAGGATGGCGAGACGATCCTCGCCGCGTCCGCCACCTGCACCCATGTCGGCGGGCCCCTGGACGAGGGCGACCGGGACGGAACCTGCGTGACGTGCCCCTGGCACGGGAGCGCGTTCGACCTGAGCGATGGCCGGGTGATCCACGGCCCGGCGACCTCGCCGCTGCACGCCTACAGGACGCGCATCGAGAACGGGACCGTCCAGGTCAGCGCCGCGGCATCCTGAGCCGCCCATCCCCGATCGTCATTCAGAGCGCAGCGAAGAATCGCAACAGCGTGTCGCGCGCGAAGCGCATGTCGGCGAAGCCGACAGCGTCGGTTGCCTCCGGTTGCGTCCGCTGCGCAATGTCACGTCGGGGATGGCCTTGACCCGAGCCCGCTGGGCAGACGCTACAGTTCCCTGGCGTACTCCTGATTGTGCGACTTCAGCGTCGGATCGACGCCGAGAAAGGCGTGCTTCGACATGTCGGCGCTGAACCGGCTGGCGGGTGGGGTGCGGCCGAGCGCTTCCGCCATGGCGCGGATGTGGTGCGGCCCGGCGCCGCAGCAGACGCCGAGGTAACGGATGCCGAGCTCATTCGCATCCCGCGTGAAGTCGGCGATCTCGTACCGGTTGCAGGTGAACGGGTCCAGTGCGGTCGGGAACGGCCGCCCGTCCGGCAGGTCGGGATAGGCCGGATCGCGTAGCGACTGGAACGATGGCTGCTCGTCGTGCGTCCGGTACGGGACCGGCAGCGCGGCGACATGACCGGTGACCGCCTCACGGATCCGCGTCAGCAGCGGGAGCAGCGTCCGCGGCCCGCGGATGCAATTCAGCCCGACGACATCGGCCCCCGCCGCTTTGAGACGCGCGCAGGCATCCTCCGGCGTCCACCCTTCGCGCGTCTCCGGTTGCTGGTGAATGGCGAGGGTGATCACCGATGGAAGACCGGTCTGTCGGATCACGTCGAGCGCGATCAGCGCCTCCTCGCCCCACGAGAACGTCTCGCCGATGATGAAGTCGACCCCCGCCTCGGCCGCCCAGCCGATCTGCTCCTCGAACATCGCCCGGACCGCCCTGCGCGATGCCTCGTCGGGGGCGAAGACGTTGGTATTGCAAACGTTCCCGGCGGCCAGCGTGCCCGTCTCCCTGGCGACGCTTAGGGCGATCGCGAGTGCCCCCTGGTTCATCTCCCGCAGCAGGTGTTCCTTGCCGATCAGCCGCAGCTTCTCGCGGTGCGCATAGTAGGTGAAGGCTTCCACGACATCCGACCCGGCGTGGACGAACTCGCGGTGGAGCTGCGCCACGAGCTCCGGATGCTCCAGCACGACCTCCGGCACGAAGGCGCCCGCCTGCAAATATCCTCGCCGCTCGAACTCGAAGAGATAGCCTTCGGCGCAGATCACGGGACCGGCATCGAGCCGCTCCAGGAGCCCGCCGCCGGGGATGATTGCCGCGTCCTTCTCCATTGGTCAGACTCCTCGATTGCGTGATTCAACATGGAACAATGAGACCATGTAGGCGCGGACGCCGGTGTTGGCGTGCGGCTCGTCCCGCCGGGCGGATACCCCTTGCGCGTGTCATGCCGAAGCGCGTGTTCGATCGGGGGTCCGCCCCTACGACACGGTGGCGTACCGGCGGCTGGAAATCCGTCCCACAGCATCAGCCCTTGGCCGAGAATTCGTAGGGGCGGACCTTGGCGCATCGCGTCCTGTCCCCCTGCAACGGGCAGGTTATCCGCCCGGTATGGTGGCCCCGGCGACATGCCAGGGCACCGTTTCAGATCCCGATCATCCCCGGCGGAGGACCGCCTCGTTGCGGAAGATCGGCTCGAATGCTGGGTCGGTCAGGGCCGGGCGGTCGGCGGCGAACGGCGCGATTGGGTACTCCGTCGCGCCGTCGAGCGCCAACTGGCTGAGGATCTTGCCGAACAGCGTTGCGAACTTGAAGGCATGGCCGGCATCCGCCACGACCGTGATCCGGGGATGACCGGGCACCGCGTCGAGCACGAAATGACGATCGGGCGGCATGGTGTAGAGGCAGGTCTTCGTGTACAGCTCCGGTCCCAGGAAACGCGGGATGCGCTCTTCCAGGAAGCGCACGAGGCGCTCCCGGGCCGGCGCGTCCGGCTCGAAGGTCCGGGTCTCGGCGGTCGTCTCGCGGCCGCCCACATCCTGACCGGCCTTGGTCGCGACCTCGCCGTAGATCGGGAACCCGTAGAACTCCTCCTGGTCGCGCCAGATCCAGACCGGGAATCGGTCCGGCGTGAACTCGCGTAGGTGCGGCGTGGCGAAGTAGGTGACTTGCTCCTGGGTCACCGTCAAGCGCCAGTCGATTCCGAGATCGGCCAGCAGGTTGCCGGTCCACGCGCCGGCCGCGAGCACGACGTGCCCCGCGCTGAAGACGCCATCATCGGTGATGACCTCGACCGTGTCGCCAACGGAGCGAATCGCGCGGACCGGAAGCTGGTCGCGGATCGTCGCGCCGCGCGATCGGGCGAGCGCGACATGGACGGCGTTCGCGGTCCGCGCGTCGACCAGCCCACCATCGGCCTGATACAAGCCGCGCACCCCGTCGGAGAATTGGAATTGCGGCCAGCGGTACATCAGCTCGCGCGCGTCGAGTTGCTCGTAAGGGATGCCGTGGGCCGCCATTGCGGCGGCGCAATGCGAGAGATCCTTCACCCCGGTGGTGCCGATCATCTCCAGATCGAGCCCGCCGGTGGTGACCACGATCCGGATCCCGGATTCAGCTTCGATCTCGCGCCACGTTCCGTAGGCGGGATCGGTGAGCGCGATGTAATCGGGGTTGTGGTAAGACCGGCGGATGATCCGGGAGTGATCCTGTGAGCTGCCGCGATCGTGCCCGAGCGCGAACTGCTCGATCGCCAGCACGTCCGCCCCGGCGCGGGCCAGCCAGTAGGCGGCGGCGCTCCCGATTCCGCCACAGCCGATGACAATGACTTCCCACGTTCGTTTCATGATGCAACGCCCTCGTGACGCGTGATACCAAAATCGAGCGAAGGCTGATTGACCCAGCGCATCGGCCAGGGATTCGTAGGGGCGATCCTTGTGATCGCCCGCGGGCGACGCGACGGCACAACGGACGCTCTGCTGGAATACGCGATTGCGGGTCATCACGAGGATGACCCCTACGAAACCCGAAGACGGCACGACAGGCGGGGTCAGCATGGTGACCGCGGGTGATGGCGGCGGTGGCATCACCCGCGATCGTCGTGCGGTGTTATCCGGCGATCAGCCCTTGTTCGACGAGGAAGGCCCGCGCGACGTCGATCGCTTCCGCGCCGCCATCGTCGACCTGGAAGTTGAGATCGGCCATCGTCGCGTCGTCAATCATCCCGCCGAGCTGGTTCAGGAGGTCCGCCACGTCCGGGGACGCGTCGAGAATATCCTGGCGCACCACCGGCGCGGCGAAGTAGGGCGGAAAGAATCCGAGGTCGTCTTCGAGCAACGTCAGGCCGAGCGCCGGGACGCGTCCATCCGTCGCAAATGCGGAGATCACATCGACATCGCCTTCCTCGATCGCCCCGTAGACCAGCCCCGGATCGAGCCCGACGGCGTCCGCGAATTCGAGACCGTAGACCTCCTGCAACCCCACCAGTCCATCCTCGCGGACGAGGAACTCCTGCGTCGCGCCGAGGCGGAGATCCTGGTCGTGCTCCAGCAGGTCGGAGATCGTCGTCACGCCGAGCTCGGTCGCCTGGTCACCGCGCAGGGCCAGCGCGTAGGTGTTGTTGAATCCCCACGGCTCGAGCCAGGCGAGGTTGAACTGCGATTGGTACTCGGCCGCGACGATCTCGTAGACGGGATCGACGCCTGCCGCCACCGGGGTCGCCCCGTCAGAAACCGGCGAAGCGTCCGGAGTCGCCGACGCCGCCGGCAGATCCATCCCCAGAATGGCGAGCAGGCCGGTTCCCGTGTACTCGACATAGGCATCGATATCGCCGTTGACGAGCGCTTCGTGGACGACCACGGTTCCGCCAAGGTTGAGTTGGCGTTCGACCGGATAGCCGGCGTCCTCGAGCAGGAGCGACACCATCTCGGCGAGAATGATCTGCTCCGTGAAGTCCTTGGACCCGACGCGGACGGTCGGCAGATCCTGCGCCGTGGCCGCGACCCCGGCGAACGATGAGAGCACGAGCCCGAAAGCCGCGAACAGCGGCAACAACGATCGTTTAAGTGAATGCATGGTGGAATGCTCCTATGGTCGTCCTTCTCACGGCGGCCCCGGATGGCCGGCCGTGTCGCTCCGGGTTCGTCGTGTCCCTCCTTCAGGCGTGAATGCCCGCGCTAGTTGGCGGTCAGGCCAGCCGGAACGATAACCCGGCGCAGACCCCGCAGGACAATCTCCGTGCCCATCGCCATGACGGCGACCGGCAGCGCGCCCGCAAGCAGGATAGGGGGACTGACCAGGGCCAGGCCCTGCAGGATCCAGTCGCCGAACCCGCCGCCGCCGATGTAGGCGGCCAGGCTGGCGAGCCCGATGTTCTGGACGGTGGCGGTCTGGATCCCGGCGAACATCACGGGGCTGGCGAGCGGCAGCTCGACGAGCCGCAACAACTGCCGGTCGCTCGTCCCCATCCCACGCGCCGCGTCGAGCGTCGCGCGGTCGACCCCCCGGATGCCGATGAAGGTGTTCAGGAAGATGGGCAGGATGGCCTTGATCGTCAGGGCGAACAGAGCGGGCCGGAAGCCGATCCCGAGCAGCGGGAGGGTCAGGCCGAGGACGGCCAGGCTCGGCACCGTCTGTCCGATGTTGGCGATCCAGGTCATCGGCCGCTCGAGCCAGGCGACGCGGGTGGTCAGCACCGCCAGCGGAATCGCGATCAGGATCGCGATCAGGACCGAGAGGCCGACCAGCCGGACATGCTGGAACAGCAGCTCGCGGAACTGCTCGGGATGATCCTGGATGTAGGCGATGAAATCCAGTGGCTCTCCACGACGCATCGCTACCCCCTCTCCGCCGTCGCGCCGGCATCGCGCCGCAGGGCATCGCCGAGCCGCTTCAGGCCCCAATCCGCCGCCAGGGCGAGGAGCGTCGCCATGATCGCCCCGGCCAGCACCTGATCGGCATCGACCCGGCGCAATCCGTCGAACACGAGCCGGCCGAGCCCCCCAGCGCCGATCACGGCGGCGATCACGGCGATCCCGACCGCGGCCACGGTCGCCACCCGGATCCCGGCGAAGATGACCGGGAGCGCCAGCGGCAGCTCCACCAGGAAGAGACGCTGACGGCCGGTCATGCCCATGCCCCGAGCCGCGTCGAGCGTCGCGCGCGGAACCTCGTCGATCCCGGCGACGGTGTTGCGGATGATCGCGAGCAGCGAATAGAGCGCGAGCGCGATCGTCGCGGTTGATGTGCCGAGTCCGGTATACGGAATCAGCATCGCGAAAAAGGCGAGGCTGGGGACGGTGTAGAGAATGCCGCTCAGGTTCAGGACGGGGCTTTCCAGCCAGCGGATCCTGGTGCACAGGATGCCGAGGGGAACGCCGACCAGGGTCGCGACGAGGACACTGACGCCAACGAGCCGGATGTGCTCCAGAGTCAGCTCGAGCACCCGCGCGGGCTGCTCAACGAGATACCACATGGGCGGCCTCCGGCTCCGGCGTCGTGCCGTTGGTCGACATCGCTTCCGCCGGAGCGATCGATTCGCCAAGCACGGTCGCCAGCCGCTGGTACGTCAGGTAGCCAGCCGGGCGGCCGGCATCGTCGCTGATCAGGAAGCCATCGCGATTGGACCCCGCGTGCCGGCCCAGCGCCTGACCCGCCTCGGGGATCGAGAGCGTGCCGGGGAGGACGGGGACATCGCCGGGCAACCCCTCCGGACGTGGCGCCGCGAGCTCCGACAGGTACGTGTGCCGCAGGGCCCGCAGCGAGCGGTCCTCGCCAATGAACTCGGTCACGAAGGGCGATGCCGGATTCCGTAGAAGCTCGGCCGGGGTTCCGTTCTGGACGACCCGCCCTTCGGCCATCAGGACGATCCGGTCGCCGAGCAGAAACGCTTCGCCGATGTCGTGGGTCACGAAGACGATCGTCTTGTGGACCTCAGCCTGAATCCGGCGCAGCTCCCGCTGCAGCTGCTTGCGGGTGATCGGATCGACCGCGCCGAACGGCTCGTCCATCAGGACGATCGGAGGATCGGCGGCGAGCGCGCGGGCGACGCCGACGCGCTGCTGCTGCCCGCCGGAGAGCTGGCGCGGAAAGCGGCCGGCGAACTGGTCTGGCGGAAGCCCGACCAGCGCCAGCAGCTCCTCGGCGCGGGCGCGTCTCCTCGCGCGCGGCCAGCCGAGCAGGCGCGGCACGACCGCGACGTTCTCGGCGACGGTGAAATGGGGAAAGAGGCCTCCCTGCTGGATGACGTAGCCGATGCCGCGCCGCAGCTCGACCAGATCCATCGAGCGGGCATCCCGGCCGTTGATCGTGATCGTGCCCTCGCTGATCGTCTCCAGCCGGTTGATCATCCGCATCGTGGTCGTCTTGCCCGAGCCGGACGGCCCGATCAGGACGTGCAGGGATCCGGCGGCGACCTCGAAGCTGACATCATCGACGGCCCGGACCGGCGGTGTCGATTGCCGGATGGAGCCGAAGATCTTGGAGACGTGCTCGAGGGTGATCAAGGGAACGCCTGCCTCCCACGATGACATTCCACTGGAACGCCCCGACATCGATCCGGTTTTGGAGGTAATTCGACCTGTCAGGCACTATTGTAAGCGAAACGGCGGAGATGTCTTCCAATCTCCGGGATCCCTGAGAAACGACACGCGGCATATGGACGTTGGCTGTCCGGCCGGGAGCACGGATGAGCATCCTCTATGTCGATCTGGAGCATGACCGGATCGTGAACGATCCGGTCACCGGGGCGCTCCACCGAACGAAGCACGATGATGCCGGGGCGCGCCTCACGGCGGCGGCCGGTGAGCCCTATGAATCGGTGCGCTTCTCCGTGCTCACGATTGAGCGGGTCCGGAGCCTGGCGCCCACCGCGATCGTGATCAGCGGCAATACCGCCGACTGGAGTGAGTACGACATGGATGCGCTGGCCGGACTGATGGAGGTTATTCGGACCGCGCCTGTGCCCATCCTCGGGATTTGCGGCGGTCATCAGCTGATCGGCCACGCGCATGGCGCGCCCTGGGGACCGCTCGGTCGGTTGTCCGTCGGCATGATCGACCCCGATCCCCGCTTCGCCGCCGGGCTCCACAAGGAACGGGGCTTTCTGCCGATCGAGATCGAGCGCGCCAGCCCCCTCTTCGCGCGAGTGGGCGACGCCCCCGTCGTCTTCCAGTCACACTACTGGCACCTGACCGGCGTTCCCACCGGGTTCATTGCCTTGGCGAGTTCGTCCGACTCGCCGATCCAGGCGATCGCCCGGAAGGACCGGCCGGTGTTCGGCGTGCAGTTCCACCCCGAGCGCTACGACGACCACCACCGCGACGGCGAGACGATCCTCCGGAACTTCTTCGCCACCGCCCGCTCCGCCACACGTCCGACTCGTCGCCCGGTCCCTTATCGCGAACCCATGTAGGGACGGTATTGCGGCTCAAGGCGAAGGGCAAGGAAGATCCCTTGGCCGACCCTGTGGCGGCAAAGGGGGATCATGCGTCCCGCCGTTATCTTCCGTCCCTATCATCTCAAGGGATGATAACGGTATTCATATGGGTTCACGCTCTGACCTTTATGTGCTTCATAGTTTTCTGTTCATGCAGTCCCTGTAACGTGGTACGTTGAGCAAATTATTTCGCGAAGCAATTAGGGGCGACACTCATGACCCGGTACTCCGATATGCCATCCGGCATGTTCCTGCTTCAGAATAATGCGCTCGTCGGGCTCAAGGAGCAGCCTTACGAGGCAGAACACCTTCTCCAGTAATTGCTTGCCGATCATTCCGGCCTGCTGGCTGGTGATCAAATGGACGAGCTTTCGCCCCGGCGCTGGCTCCTGATTTCGAAGGAAGCTGCCATTCCTTCCGAGGAGGGCGGTGGAGGAAGATGGTCTCTCGACCACCTTTTCATCGATCAGGATGCTGTTCCCTGCCTCGTTGAAGTCAAACGAAGCTCCGACACCAGAATTCGCCGAGAAGTCGTCGGGCAAATGCTGGACTATGCCGCCAATTTCGTCCTCCATTGGCCGGTTGAGGTCATGCGTGCCCAGTTCGCGTCGCGTTGCGGGAGCCGTGGGGATGAAGCGGATCAGATCATTTCCGAGTTCGTCGCAGACGGTTCGGATGCGGAGAGCTTTTGGCAGAAAGCCAAGATCAACCTGGACGCCGAGAACATTCGCATGGTCTTTGTAGCGGATCGGATTCCAGCAGAACTGCAAAGGATCGTGGAGTTCCTGAACGGGCAGATGTCCCCGGCCCAGGTACTTGCGGTCGAAGTCCGTCAATACCGCGGCGAAGGCATTGATTTCACCACGCTCGTGCCGCGGGTAGTCGGCCCAACCGCCATGGCCCAGCAGAAGAAGTCGGGCGCAGGCAGATCAGAAAGCCGCACATGGGACCGAGAGTCTTTCCTGGAGGAATACAGGGGGCGAGTTTCTGAAGCTGGTCATCAGGTGATCCGATCGCTGCTGGATTGGGCCAAGGATCACGGAATGACGATCACGTACGGCTCGGGCAAGAGAGACGGGAGCGCAAGACTGGTCACTCCGTCCACCATTGGGATCGTGCCAACTCATGACAATATGGACTGGTGGAGACATCCACTTGAATTTCGAGAATCTCGAAAACGCCGCTCCTCCTTCTTCAACGGATCGTCAACGCGACCTTCTCGCGCACTGCGAACAGCTCCCGAACGTTCGCGAGTACTCGCGCAACACTAGACGAGCCGTCACATGTGAAGACGTCGCTGACCCAAGGGACAGCGACCGAGTCAGGGAGATCCTCGACGGCATGCTGGGAGTGCTTTCTCAACGCGAGCACGTCCCGAATCCATCAGCGTCATCCTGAGCGCAACGATGGACCGACCCTCCGATGCGGAAGCTCGGCACAACTGTGAGAATGACATGGACAAGGCGCGACCTGGGGCGGGCGACCCGTGCGATGGGGTCTTGCCGGGCGATCACGAGGATCGCCCTTACGATGTAAGGCAAGACGGATGATGGGCCGATGGGGTAGTTCGCGCGTAATCTAGCCGGTGATGCGCCTGCGTGCTCTGTCTTGAGGTCGAGTGGGGCAGGATGTGCGCGCCCGGGATGCCGTCGTCATCGCGCAACCCGCAACCATACGGTCGCCAATCAGGGAAAACTCCGTGCCGATCATCGAGGTCGACCAGCTCGTCAAGGATTTCCGGCGCCCGAAGCGGTTCGAAGGGCCGCTCGGCGGGCTCCGCACGCTCGTCACCCGGCGGTACGAGACGACCCACGCCGTCGAGGGCGTGTCGTTCGCGATCGACGAGGGCGAGCTGATCGGCTATCTCGGCTCCAACGGCGCCGGCAAATCGACCACGATCAAGATGCTGGCCGGGATCCTGGTTCCGACGAGCGGCCACGTCGAGGTCGCCGGGCTCGTGCCGTGGCGGAACCGGGAGCGGAACGCGCTCCAGATCGGCGTCGTCTTCGGCCAGCGCACCCAGCTCTGGTGGGATCTTCCGCTCGCCAACTCCCTCAAGCTGATCGGCAAGCTCTACCGGATGGACCCCGAGCGCTATCGGCGCAACCTCGCGCGGATGACCGAGCTGCTCGATCTCGGCCCGTTCCTCGCGACACCCGTGCGGCAGCTCAGCCTCGGGCAGCGGATGCGGGGCGACCTCGCGGCGGCAATGCTCTACGAGCCGCGCATCCTCTACCTCGACGAGCCGACCGTGGGACTCGATGTCGTCGCCAAAGAGCGGACCCGGCGCTTCATCGAGGAGATCAACCGCGAGGCGGGGACGACGATCATGCTCACGACCCACGACCTGGCCGATGTCGAGCGGCTCTGCAAGCGAATCATCTTCATCGACCGGGGGAAGGTGCTCTACGATGGCCCGGTCGACGTGCTGAAGCGGCGATACGCACCGTACCGGATGCTCGATGTCACGCTGGCACTGGATGGCGACGACGCCGATTCCGATTCCGCGCCGGTCGTGCTCGGAATCGCCGGCGCGGAGATCGTCGAGCGGTCGGCGGCGCGGCTGCTGATCCGGTTCGACCCGGAGGCGATCGCCGTGACCGACCTGATCGCGGCGGTGATCGCGCGGCATGCGGTCTCCGACATCTCGATCATGGAGCCGGATCTGGAGGGCGTGGTCCGCGAGATCGTGGAGCGCGGCGGGGTGCGCGGGTGAGGATGTCTTGCGGCCGGCATGCTGCGCTTCTCCCCACCGTCATCCGTCGCTTCGCCGGGGGATCCTTCGGTCGCTGCGCTCCCCCTGGATGACGGGATGGGGAGGGGCGGGTGAGAAGGGATATACGGTCGGGTGAGGTGCGAGTGCGCACATCCCTCGACTTCGCTCCGACGTGGCTGCCAGGATGACGGAATGGCGAGCGTTCTCCCCGTCATCCAGAGCGAAGCGAAGGATCGCCGCGCGAAGCGCATGTCGGCGGAGCCGACGCCACGCATCAACACAGACCGTTCAGGTCCGCTGCGCGATGCAGCTGCCCGGATCGGCTTCGCCGGGGGATCCTTCGGTCGCTGCGCTCCCTCTGGATGACGGGATGGGGAGGGGCGAAGATTGCGGCAACCTGTGATCGGAGAACGTGTGCGTGCGTGAGATTCCTCGACTTCGCTCCGACATAGCTGCCAGGATGACGGAATGGGGGCGGGGACCGGATGGGATGGCGCGCGATGATAACGGAACACCCGAGGGGACGTGACCTGTCGTGAGCATCGCTTCTGGAGCGCGCGCGCTTTCGCGGGATCTGCCGGCATGGATCGAGTACGCTCGCGTGCGCATCCGCCAGGCCTACATCTACCGCTTCAACGTCGTCGTCGGGTTCCTCCTGACCGGGCTCACGATCTATCTCCTGACCGTCGTCTGGCGCTCGGCCTACGGCGCCCAACGCTCCGTCGACGGCATCGCGATCGAGCAGATGCTGGTCTACCTGACGATCGCCAATCTCCAAGTCCGGTTCCTCAGCCAGGAGGTCGACGAGGACATCCGGGACCGGATTCGCGAGGGCCAGATCGCGTTCGATCTCAACCGCCCCACCGCCTACCCCGGCCAGTTGATGGCCGGCGCGGTCGGGGACTTGATTGGGGCGCTGCCGTTCCTGGCCGTCGCGATCCCGGTCGCCGCGATCGCCGGAGAGCTGCGCGCGCCAGACTCGTTGGGAGACGGCCTGGCCTACCTCGCGAGCCTCGGGCTGGCCTGGATCATCGCCGTCCAGCTCAATCTGGTGATCGGGTTGACCGCGTTCTGGACCCTGGAGATGACCGGGTTCCAGATGATCTACCGGCTGATCGCCTCCTTCGCGACCGGGGCGCTGATTCCGCTGTGGTTCATGCCGGACGTGGTGCGCCTCATCGTCCAGGCGTTGCCGTTCCAGGCGATCGCCTTCGTCCCGGTCTCGATCTACGTCGGCGCCCCGGCGACCGGCGGCGTGCTCACCGCGTTCGGCGTGCAGGCGCTCTGGATCGCGCTCCTGGCGCTCGGCGTCCGCCTGATCTGGAGGCGAGCCTTCCAGCGCACCGTGATCCAGGGAGGGTGAGGACCACGATGGAACGCTTCGGAATCCTGCGGGAGATGGCGCTGACCTCGCTGCGGGCCGAGTTCCAGTATCGCGCCAACGTGATCGCGAGCATCATCGGTGGGTTCGCCTATCAGCTGACCGGGTTCATCGTGGTCTGGATCGCCGTCGCACGGTTCGATGGGCTGGGAGGATGGACGCTGCCGGAGATCACGTTCCTGTACGGGATGCGCCTGACCGCGCACGGCATCTTCTACCTCCTCTTCAGCCAGATGTTCGACTTCGACCGGGTGCTGATCACCGGGGAGTTCGACCGCTACCTGGTGCGCCCGATGTCGCCGCTGCTCCAGCTCTTCACGCGGAAGCTGCGCGTGAACTGCTTCGGCGACCTGATCGGCGGGGCGCTGCTGCTCACCGTTGCCGCGAGCGGCGCCGGGATCGACTGGTCTTCGGCGTCGCTCGCGCTGCTCGTCGCGGCGGTGATCGGCGGCGCGCTGGTCGAGGGGGCGGTGCAAGTCACGTTGGGGTCGCTGGGATTCCGGTTCCTGAACATCCAGGCGGTCCGGGTCTCGACGAACGAGGTGTTCAACCTCTACGGCAACTACCCGATGACGATGTTCCCGCGGGTACTGGAATACCTGCTGACGTTCGCACTGCCGGTCGCCTTCGTCGCCTACTTCCCGGCCTCGACGATCCTCGGGCGGAGCGACGAGCTCAGCGTGTCACCGCTGCTCGGCTGGCTGGCGCCGCTGGTGGGGGTGATGTTGTTCGCGATCGCGGTCCGAATTTGGAGCCGCCAGAGCCGCCACTATCAGAGCTCCGGCTCGTAACGGGCTTGTCACCGGCGGCGCCATCGCGAAATGGTCAGCCCTGGACCCGTCGCGGTGGAACCCATCCGGAGAGAATCCGCTTGATTTCGGGCTGGTTTGGCGGCTTGCCAGGGAGCTCGTCGTGCGGATTCCCGCGCCGGATCCCATCCAGGACGATCATCAGGTAGCGACGCCACAGGTCGGGATTGACGTGGAGTGAGGCGTCCATCAAGCCGCCGATCATCACGAGGATGATCTCGATATCGCTCTCTCCGACGCCGGCGCGCAGCCGACCCGCGGCCTGCGCTCGTTTCACGAGTTCCGCGACGAGCGGCTGAATCCGCTCCCGCGAGCCCCGCCCCAGCTCGGTCCCGTCACCCCCGCCGAGCATGAACTCCCGCAGCCCGCGGTCCTGCGCCTGCAGCTCGAAGTCGCGTCGGATGAACTGGCACAGCCCTTCCCACGAGTCCTCCACCGCGAGGGCATCTTCGAGGATCCCGACGACGGCTTCTACCCGGTCCTGGAACAGCTCGTGGAACAACCCGTCCCGGGTGGGGAAGCGGCGGTAGACAGTGCCGACCCCCACGTCGGCTTCCCGGGCGATCTCCTCGTAGCCCACGCTCAGCCCTCGCCAGGCAATCAGCCCGCGGGCCGCGTCAAGGATCCGCTGGCGGTTGCGCTCGGCGTCGCGGCGCAAAGGGGCGCGGTGGGACGGAGAAGATGTCTCTGACACGCCCTCATCATACCGCAACACGGAATCGCCCTTCACAAGTTGAAAACCTGCTCCGGTTCTGTGCTATAGTCCCCCTGTAAGTTGAAACTGATCTCCACTTCACAGCAAGGGAGGTGCCATGTCGTCCAACACCGTACTGCTTCGCCGGAGCGATCGGGATGCTCGGTGGACGAATTACTCACCACCTCCTCGATGATGAGGGCGTTCTCGGCGCAGGCCGCCGCCTGACCGCTCGCTGGCAGAGCATGATCTGAACCATTCGACCCAAAGCCCTGGAGATCGCGCATGGACCTTTCCCCGGACCTGCTGGACCTGCTACATCGTCCGAGCACCTGCTACATCGCCACCACAATGCCCGACGGCTCGCCCCAGCTCACCCAAACCTGGGTCGACACTGACGGCGAGCACGTGCTCGTCAACAGCGTGCAAGGCTTCCTCAAGGTCAGGAACATAGAGCGTGACCCGCGCGTCGCAATCGCCGTCTCCGACCCCGACAACCCGTCGCGGTACTTTCAGGTGCGCGGCCGGGTGATCAATGTCACCACGGACGGGGCGGCTGACCACATCGAAAAGCTGTCCCAAAGGTACTTCGGCACACCTTACCCCTGGTACGGGGGACGTGACCAGGTGCGCGTGGTCATCACCATCGAGCCGGATAAGATCAGCGGCATGGGGTAGTTCTCTCCCATCCGGATCGCCGGGTGCTCGTTCAAGGCCGGTCGCGCGCTGCGTCGTCGAGTTCCTTGAGCAGGCGCTTTGGAACCGTCATCCGGTAGCTCTCGTCGATCAGGTCGGCGATCTCCTCCCAATCCGGATCGCGATCGAGCCAGATCCCGACGTAGGGCGGGACGAAGATCCGGTCCGGTCTGTCCCCGACGAGCGCGCCCTGCACGCCCGGTGGCGCCTTGCACCAGAGAGACATGCGGTCCCCGACGCCGTGCCGCATCGCGAAGATCTTCCCCCTGACCTTGTAGACGGGATCGCCGACACTGCCTTCCCCGATCTCGACAGCCCCGGGAAAGGCGCGGCAGATCGCGCCGAGCCGTTCCAGGACACGGCTCCGATCATCGGATTTCGTGGGCATCGAGGAACGCTCCTCTCTGAAGGCAGACATGATCCGCTCGCACTCATACCCCGCGAGGGTGTGGGATTAAATCCGGGATTGGAGCTTCTCCGCGAGCCTGTCGTTGCGGCAGCTCCATACTGCTATGCAGTAGTATTGGGCGAGGTCAGTCGAATGGAGTTCGAGTGGAATCAGTCCAAGAATGAACGCAATGTGGGCAAGCATCGTATCAGTTTTCAGGATGCGATTCTCGTTTTCAACGACCCTCGCCGCCTTGAGATAGACACGACACGGCCGGAGCATGGCGAACAAGGGAGCAAAGCGATTGGCAACGTGGGACCGTTCGTGATCGCCGTGATTTTCACCACGCGGGGAGATCACAGGCGGATCGTCTCGGCCAGGAGAGTCCGGACAGATGAGCGACGAGCATACGATCAGGGCACGGCGCGGTGCTGACCGCTCAGCTGATGGCACCGTTGAAGAGGTGTTGCCGGACGGTTCGACGCGGCAGCTTGTGAGCGGTACGGACTGGGACTATCTGGAGGCGATGACCGAGGCAGAGATCGAGGCCAACGCGCTGAGCGATCCCGACAATCCGCCAATGACCGATGAGGAGTTGTCCTCGATGCGACCGGTGCCGAACCCTCGGGAGATCCGGCGACGCCTGCACCTAACGCAGGAGCAGTTCGCGACACGGTTTCACCTGCGGATCGGGACGGTGCGGGACTGGGAACAGGGGAAGAAGGAGCCGGACAGCGCGGCGAAGACGCTGCTTCGGGTGATCGAACACAACCCGGAGGCGGTGCTCCAGGCGCTCGAGCGGTAATCAGGAATCTCATCCCACGAACTGTGCTGCCGGTATCTCGCCGGTACGCAACAGATGAGCCGCGATGAGATCGTTCGCCAGTTCCAGGCGGTGATGAAAAAGCCAGAGATCGTTGGACACCCACGAGCATTCGAGCCGGGTCTGGGCAGCTAGAATTCTTGCCTGATTGTGGCCCGGCTCCCGCGGCTTCGCGAGATGAGCGAGCGGTCGGGCCGGAATCGATCCCTGGCCCACATAGAGCAACGTCCGCGGAGTGTCCCCACGGATGCGGTAGAGCCCGACCCCGTCGGGGACGAGTCGCATTCCCACCGCAAGCGACATCCAGTCTGACCACGCATGCCCGCACCAATCCGACGCCTGCGGCTGATCGCCGAACGGCCCAATCGGTGGCACGCTGGAGGAATGGCTGTCGAGGATGAGTTCGTGTGCCGGGCCACCACGAAACCGCTTCCCACGCCGGACCAGGCGTGCATTGTTGCCGGATGAAGCCCGATAACCGGACGGCATTCGTCCAAACTCGACCGTTGGTGACTGCTGATGCTGTTGCCGGTAGAGACTAATGGCGAGCGCTTCGAACCCTTTCCGCCACGGTGTCGGTCCGGCCATCGGCGTGACCGAGATTTCGAAGTCACACCCCGTCGCATGCCGCAATGCCCACAGAGCCGGAGCCGCGGTATGCGGATCCCGATAGGGCATCTGTTCGGCATGGACGCCACGCAGCATCGCGAGCCGTTGCCCCAGCCGCATGCCGGTTTGCCCGATGTAGTCCACGTCGGTACGACCAACCCGCCGGATGCGATAGAGCCCTGGAGACCGGGGGATCATACGGTCTGTTGGCGCGCTGACAAGCGGAACCCAGGGCGTCCACGCTAGCAGGTCGGTGACCGCGTTCATCAGCCTGGACCCTCCCGATCGAAACCGGGTCGTCCTTCCTGAACGGCCCGCTTGGTCGCCTGCATCATCTTCCCGATCGGCAAGCCCGCAAACGGAAATGCCAGATTGACAGGGGATCGGGCAAAGGCGGCGCAGATCGCTTTCCGATATGCCGCGCCGCCAAGTCCCACCACGACGGCGTACCGGTTCAGTCGCAAATCCTCAATCTGTCTTTGGAGACTTTCAGTCGCGATCGGGCGAGTCCGCGCCTTGTTGAAGGCGACCTCATACGGCTCAGGAATCTCGAACTCCGGCTCGATAAGACCATACTTCGCGCTTAGGACAACCCACGCGTCACCATAACACTCGGCGTACGCGCGGTTGAGCGTGAAGGGAGCACCGATGTACGCATCGGCGGCCGGAGTTGGACCTCGATTAGGATGCTTGTCCCAGACCTTGCTTTTGCCACAGGGAACGATGACCAGGACATCGAGCATTGTGAGGACCTCTCACTGGGCGTCAGGAGATGATGTTCAACTCTATCGTACCGGGACTGCGCGTATGTTCTCGACAACCGATGCGTTCGCGAGAGCCGAGATGTCTCGCGTTAGCTTGTGGCGCTGGTGTAGCGGCGCAGGCCGGCGTTCCAGACGGCCTGGACGATGACCACGGCGGCGACGCCGATGCCGAGGCTCAGCGCGAGCACGGGCGCGCCGACGCCGCGCGTCAGGGCCCGCGCGGGAAGCGTGGTGATGACCGCCAGCGGCATCACCCACGTCAGGACGAAGCGGACCGGTCGGCGGTAGATCGTGACCGGGTAGCGCCCGAACTGCCACAACCCGCCATAGACCACATCGAGCGACAGGCCCGGCACCCAGAGCGCCAGCATCGCGATCAGCACCCGCGACGCCCAGGTCAATCCAAAGCTGGTCAGCAGCAGGGTCAGCCACGTCAACCCGTTGAGCACCTCGAATCCCGTTCCGAGCTCACGCATCCCCCACGTCACCACGATGGTTCCGACAATGATCTGGATCAGTCCAAAGGGCGAGTGCCGCCCCAGGCTGGCCAGGAACAGGCTCGACACCGGCTTGAGCAGCACATCATCCAGCTCGCCTGACGTGATGCGCTGATTGAACCAGAGGACATTCGGCTCGATGAAGGCGGAGAGCACGCCACTGACGATGGTGAAGGTTCCGATCAGGACGATCGTCTCTCCCGCCGGCCAACCACCGAGCGTCTCGGTGCGGGTGTAGACGATCTCGACCGCGAACAGTGCGGATCCTGTTGCGGTCACCACAAGCAGGAACTGGAACAGGAGATTGGTCCGAAACGCGAGATGCTGTTTGAGCGACATCACGAAGATCGCGCCAAAGAGTCGCAACAGTTTCATCCGTCATCCTCCGACCGCGCTGAAGTGGCGAACCCCGCAACGCCAGACGATCATGGCGACGGTGGTGAACGCGATGAGCCAGGCAATCTGCCAGGCGTATCCGATCAGGATCTGCTCCCGGTCGAGGCCGCCAGTCGCGATCTCCGCCGGCAGGCCAAGCATCGCCCGGAACGGCAGGATCTCCCCAAATGCCTGGAACGTGCCCGGGAAGAAGGCGATCGGCGCCGCTGATCCACCAAGGAGGAAGATCAGGGTTTCTCCGAACCCGACCGCCCCGTGAGCCTGTTGCGTCCAGAACGCCGAGAGGGCGAGCGTGTACGTGAACAGGAAGCGGAGTACCGCCGCGAGGAGCAGAGCCGGCAACGCCACCAGCACCGCGCTCACCTCGAACGCCACATCCGTCACCAGCCAGATCGTGGCAAGCAGGGGCAGGCCGATCAGGACATGCCAGATCCGCAACGCGCAGTTCTCGCCGATCGTACCGAGGACGGGAGCCTGGGGCCGGACGAGGTCGTGGCTGAAGGAGCCGGCGTAGATGCCGTTCGAGAGGGTGTGGTTCTCGTAGGAGACGGTCATGAGCTGCACCAGCAGTAGGGCCAGGTAATAGGCTGAGACGCGCTCCGATCCCGGCAGCGCCGCCGACCAGACGGCCAGGCCCAGCACGGGGGTCACGCATTCGCCGATCACCAGCGTGACCAGGAATCCGGGCGAGGCCATCCACTGGAGGAAGCTGCGCCGGATGGAGATGCCGACGAGACGGAGGGGGCGGATCATGCCACGCCCTCCCGGTACGCCCGGTCGATCACGCTTTCGAGCGAGGGTTCCTCGACCGCGAGATCGACGACCCGGAGCTCCGAAAGCACGCGCGCCGTGATCGCCGGAACGTCGCTCCTGGCGACCCGAAAGGAGACTGTGTCGCCATCGCGGCTGACGATCTCGCCGAATCGATTCAGGTCCGGCTCCGTGGCACTGGAGAGGGTCACCTTGATCAGCTTGAAGGGGGAGATCGTCGCCGACAGCGTGCCGAGGTCACCGTCATACCGCACCGTGCCCTTGTCGATCAGGATGACCCGGCCGCACAGGCGCTCGACATCGGCCATGTAATGGCTGGTCAGCAGCATCGTCGCCCCCGTCTCCCGGCAGTAGGCGGTGATGAACGCCCGCGTCATCTCGACGACACTGACGTCCATCCCGATCGTCGGCTCGTCGAGGAAGAGCACCCGGGGGCGGTAGATCAGGCTCAGCGCGAGTCCGCAACGCATCCGCTCACCGAGGGAGAGCGCCCGCACCTGGCGATCCAGCAATGGTCCCAGCTCCAGCAGGTCCGACAGATCCGCGATGGTCTTCCGGAACACGTCGTCGGCGACCTCGTAGATCAACTGCTGGAGGCGGAGCGAGTCCATGACGGTCAGCTCGGCGGGGCCGCCGATCGGCTGGCTGCCCCGGATCATCGCGATCTGACGAAGGAAGGCGGGGTCCCGTCGCCAGGGACGATGATCCAGGACCCGGACATCGCCGCCCGTCGGATGGAGGATGCCGCTCAACATCTTGAGGGTCGTGGTCTTGCCCGCCCCGTTCGGACCGATGAACCCCACCATCTCGCCCGCGTGGAGGTCGAACGAGATGTTCCGCACGGCCTGGATCTCCCGGTACGTCCGCCGGAACACCGACCCCATTGCCGACACGAGCCCCTCGGCGCGAACAGGTGCCCGGTACGTCATCGTCAGGTCGCGAACATTGATCGTCTTCTCCATGCTTCTCCCTCATCGAAACGGCATCTCTCCAATCTAGAAGGCGGAAGCAAGCATCGAAGGTTTTGGAGATAATGAGCCTGAGGACATGGCCGTAACCACTATCGGCACTCGAAGGTTTTTCGTGAAGATGCGTGACCGCTACAGAGCGATCGATCTCGCCCGGGATGTCGCCATCAGCGCCGCGAGCGTGCGCCTCTACGAGCGGGAAGGCTTCCTGCCGCCCGTCGATCGCTCTCCCTCGGGGCATCGCCTCTACCGGACACGCCATCTCGACGCGCTTCGGGTCTCCCGAACCCTGATGGCTGGGTACGGCTGGGCCCACGCCCGGAAGGTGATGCGGGCGGTTCATCAGGGCGACCTGACGGCAACAATGGATCTGGTGGATGCCAAGCACGCCGGGATCGATTGCGACCGGCGCGAGGTTGCGGCGGCCATCCAGGACCTTCGGCTGCTGTCCGAGGGATCGGTGAGCGCCTCCCGGTCCGGGGCATCGCTGGATCGCTCGCGTTCACTGCGCGTTGGAGAGGTCGCCCGCCTGGTTGGAGTTCGTCCGTCATCGGTGCGGTTCTGGGAGGCGGAAGGACTTCTGCATCCGCGCCGCGATGAGCGAAGTGGGTACCGTATCTACGATCGGGATGACATCGGGCGATTGCGGATGGTCATCGTGCTCCGCGACGCGGGATACCGGTTCGACGATATCCGGCACGTGCTTGACGAGCTGGCTGGAGGTAATCCGGCGGCCGCACTCGACCGGGCCCAGAGGAGGGCGAAGGAACTTGTTTCGATGAGCCTCACCTGTACAGAAGCGACCGCGGCGCTCTGGGGATACCTCGACCTGTACGTGATTCCCGAGAACCCGAGCGGCCTCACGAAGGAATCATGAGGGAGGCCTGTCCGGGCTCTGCTGTAGTGGCGGGTGTCGCGGAGAGCTTCGCCGGGCGTAGGGTGGGCGGAGCTCCTTTCCTGGCAGGGGTGCCCGAGACGAGGACCCTTACGATTCCCTTGATTGACATCCTGGCGACGCAGCCGCTATAGTCCCCGAAAGCCGACCAACTGGGTCGGATTTGGAAACGACAGCTTCCAGGGAGAATCATGAGCCACCACGAATTCATTTCGCGCGCTCGTCGAGACGTCGGCAGCCGCACGAGCAGCGGCACGGGCAGCCGCACCAGCCGCCGTCGCCTCGTCCAGCTCGGGGGCGCCGGTGCCGCCACGTTCGTTCTCGGCGCGACCGGATCGCGCGCGCTCGGGCAGGCGACACCTGACGCAACGCCGGGCGCCTCCCTTGTGGCCTCGCCTGTGGCATCCCCTGTGGCCGGGGGCAGCCTGACGATCTACTGCGGACGCAACGAGGAGCTGATCGGCGCCCTCATCCCGCGGATCGAGGAGGGGACCGGGATCACGCTCGATGTCCGGTTCGGCAACACCGCCGAGCTCGCCGCCCAGATCCTGGAAGAGGGTGACAACACCCCCGCCGGGCTCTTCTTCGGGCAGGACGCCGGATCGCTCGGCGCGCTCGCCCGCCAGGGCCGCCTCGCCGCACTGCCGGAGACGATCCTGACCCAGGTCGACGAGCGATTCCGCTCTCCCGACGGCTTCTGGGTCGGTCTTTCCGGGCGGGCCCGCGTCCTCGTCTACAACCCGGAGACGACCGATGTGGCGACGCTGCCGGCGTCGATCGTCGATCTGCCCTCGACGGAGCTGGGCGGCCCGATCGGCTGGGCCCCCACCAACGCCTCGTTCCAGTCGTTCGTGACCGCGCTCCGCGTCACCGCCGGGGAGGACGCGGCACGGGAATGGCTGGAGGGGATCATCGCCACCGAGCCGGTGACCTTCGATGGCAACGCGCCGCAGATCGACGCGGTCGCGAACGGCGAGATCGCGGTCGGCCTGGTCAATCACTACTACCTGTATCAGGCACGCAAGGAGACGCCGGATATCGCCGTCGAGAATTACTTCTTCCCGGACGGCGATATCGGCTCCCTGATCAATGTCGCCGGGGTCGGGGTGATCGCCGGAAGCGATCAGGAGGCGCAAGCGCTGGAAGTGACCCAATACCTGCTCGGGACGGAGGCGCAGACCTACTTCGCGACGGAGACCTCCGAGTATCCGCTCGTGGCCGGGGTCGAGCCCGTGGCGGAGCTTCCACCGCTGGAGGATATCGAGACGCCGGATATCGACCTGACCGATCTTGACAGCCTCGAGGAGACGCTGACCCTGCTGACCGAGCTCGGCCTGATCTGACCCTACCTGTGCTGGCAGGCTGACCGGCCGGTTGGTCAGCCTGCCAGTGCCAAGGCTCTTCCCCGCATGTTGGCTTCTTCTCCCAGGGTCACCAGCAAACCGGAACGCCCCTCGCGCCGCGCGATCTGGCGCGGGCCGTGGCGTGCCCCGCGGCGCTATCCGCGCGGGCGGGGTGTCCGGATCCCACTCGCGCTCTCGGTTCCGGCGCTGGCGGTCTCCCTGCTGATGCTGGTGCCGGTGGTCTACCTCGTGATCCGGGCGGCGGACGGCGGGGGCGAGGTCTGGCCCCTGATCTTCCGCGAGCGGACGGCGCTGATCGCCTGGAACACGGTCCGCCTGGCGGCCGGGGTCGCGGTCGCGACCGCGATCATCGCGGTGCCCCTGGCCTGGCTGACGACGCGGACCGATCTTCCCCTGGCCCGGTTCTGGGATGTCGTCGCGCCGCTGCCGCTGGCGATCCCCTCGTACGCCGGGGCGATCGCGGTGGTCGGCTCGCTCGGGCCGCGCGGTCTCGTCCAGGGGTGGCTCGAGCCGCTCGGGGTGGAGCGCCTGCCGAGCCTCTACGGGTACGCCGGGTCGTGGGCGATCCTCACCCTGTTCACCTATCCCTACGTCTACCTCGCTGCGCGGGCGGCGCTGCGCGGGCTCGACCCTTCCATGGAAGAGGCGAGCCGCTCCCTGGGCCGAAGCCCGCTCCAGACCTTCTTCACCTGCACCCTGCCCCAACTGCGACCGGCCCTGGGATCGGCGCTGCTGCTGGTCTCGCTCTACACGATCTCGGATTTCGGGGTCGTCACCCTGATGCGCTACGAGGCGTTCACGCGCGGGATCTACACGCAGTACCGGGCGGCGTTCGACCGGACCCTGGCGGCGGCGCTCGGGGTGATGCTGGTGATGTTCGCGGTCGGCCTGCTGGTGGGCGAGAACCGGCTCCGCCGCCGTGCCATGTTCTACCGGCTCGGCAGCGGCGCCGCGCGGGCGACGAAACCGGTCCGCCTGGGGCGGATGCGCTGGATCGCCTTCGCGTTCTGCGGCGTGTTGACGACGCTCGCGCTCGGCGTGCCGGTGGGGACGTTCCTCTACTGGCTGCTGACGGGCACCTCGGCGGGCAGCGGGCTGGGACGGCTGCCGGGCGCGGCCTGGAACTCGATCGTGCTCAGCGTCGCCTCGGCCGGCGGGGTGGTGCTGGCGGCGCTGCCGATCGCGCTGCTCGCGGTCCGCTACCGGAGCCGGTTCAGCACGGCGATCGAGCGGCTGTCGTATCTCGGCTACGGGTTGCCGGGGATCGTGATCGCGCTCGCGTTCGTCTTCATCGGGGCGCGCTACCTGACGCCCCTCTACCAGACGCTGGGATTCATGGTCCTGGCGATCGTGATCCGCCTGTTGCCGCAGGGGGTAGGCTCGGTCCGGGCGTCGCTGTTGCAGGTGAGCCCGCGGCTGGAGGAGGCGTCGCGGACGCTCGGCAAGTCGTTCATGACGACGTTCCTGCGGGTGACGATGCCGCTGGCCTGGCCAGGGGTCGCGATCGGGGCGCTGCTGGTCTCGCTCTCGGCGATGAAGGAGCTGCCGATCGCGCTGCTGCTGAGCCCGACCGGGTACGACACGCTGGCGACCGAGATCTGGAACGCGACGGATGGCGGGGCCTATGGCCGGGCCGCCGCCCCGGCACTCCTGCTGATCCTCGTCTCTGCAATCCCCACCTTGCTGCTCGGGCTCCGCCGCGTCCCCGCCCGGGACCGCATCGCCGACTGAGACGCTGGTCTCGCGATTCCTGGAGGCAACACTACTTGCCATCATCAATATCTATTGGTATCATTTATCTAATCCCCCCTGCTGCTTCGTCGGCAGGGGAAGGGCCACCTCTCAGGAGGTGGCCCTTCGCATGTGCAAGGAGTTGCCCGTGTCGGCAGCGAGTCCTCGAGTCTATGTCTATGTCGACGGGTTCAATTTCTACTATGGACTCTACAAGGCTCACAGACACGGTGCGTCCCCCGCTCCCGCTGGCCACAAGTGGCTTGATCTGCTGAAACTGGGACAGGCGATCTGCCATGCTAATGCAATCCCTGGAACAGTCGAGCATGTCACTTACTGCACCGCGCCATCGCTCCCTGGCCACAATGATCAGGGCCAGGCAAGGCGTCAGGAAGTATATCTTCGGGCGCTTCGCTCGTTCCCGAATGTGCATGTCGAACTTGGGCAACACACGGAGCATCCCAAGAGCGTTCGATCCATAGGATCCGATGGAAAGGCGCATGGGCATCCATACAAAGCCATGGTGCGCGAAGAGAAAGGCTCCGACGTTAATCTGGCGGCGTTCCTGATTCGGGATGCGGCGCTCAATCGATTCGACACCGCGCTGGTACTCTCGAACGATTCCGATCTCAAAATGGCGGTCAGGATCACCCGTGAAGATTTCGGCAAGGATGTCATTGTAGTGTCACCGCACTTCAGACAGACTCGTGTCGCCAGAGAGCTGGTGGAGGCTGCCACTAAGGCGTTCAGGATCAATCCCGCGCTGCTGGCCGGATGCCTGCTTCCCGATCGGCTGCAGGATGCCAAGGGACGCACGATCTTCAAGCCAAGCGACTGGTCGTAATTTGGAAAGCCACTGCATCGTCCGCCTTAGGGGGTATTCTGATTTACTGTCACGTTCCATGAGCTGCCTGCTCATCGTCTTCGTCCGGTCAAATAGTCCACGAGACCGACACATCGGGCACGCAAGATGACAATTCCCGGTTTGTACTACGAGGACGACACGCGGCAGACGTTTGCGCCGTTCAGGCCGCTGGTCAAAGTTGTCGATAACCACCCCGCACTTCACAAGCTGAGCGTTTCGCTCAAGTTCTCAATTCCTTGAGCAGCTGGTCCAAGACGTGGAGACTGGGGAGACTCTGTGCCGCGCCGGCCAACTGCGCTCGTGCGAAGTCGTGCTGTTCGACGTGTTCGTCGTCAAGGAGTAGCTCCGACTGGCAACCCAGATAGTTGAGGTTGACCGCGACCGAGCTCGCGAGGTGAGTGACGTCGGTGATCTCCGCGGGGCCACCGGCCCGCCGATAAGCGTGGTATGCAGATCTTCCGAGCGGCCCCAACGACCGCACTCGCAACCCCAGCTCCTGGTGAGGCACGAGCGGCCCTGCATCCTCCCAGTCGATCAGTTGAGGTCCGTCCTGTCCCCACACACGAGATTGTCGGCCCCGACGTCGGTGTGGCACCACACAGCGCCCGACTCCTGGGTCGTGTTGACCAGGTCAGCGAGTTCCTGAATGTCCGCGCGGCGTGTGCGCAACACTTCGGTTACGTCTGGGGCCCGCCGTGCGAGCCGGACGGCCAAGTCGTCCCAGTCATACGTCACTCGGACGAACCAGTCATCGATGGCGTGCCCCGCGGGATCGACGGCAAGATTGTGGATACGCGCCATCCACTCCGCGATCGGCGGCATCGTCCGCGGATCGTCCGAGCGCCCGACCTCGCCGTCGACCCATTCGAGCACCCGATACTGGGTTCCGCCATTAAGCTGATCATCCACCGTCATCACATAGCCTCCGCTGTCGCCTCGCTGGATCGAGCGCGGCGCGGGAACCCCGACCGATTCGCACTGTCTGGTGAAGTCCACCTCCATCGCGATGCCTTGCTCCGTGAACTGGTTCCAATACGACCTCTTAACGGTCCAATACCGACGCACGCCATGCAGAATAGTGCCCATGCGGTTGATGGCACCCATCGCGCCACGGGCGACATGGATCGCATCCAATGCCTCGCCAAGACCGTACGCATCAGCGATTGCGGTCAGCGTCGAAGCGGGAAGTGTGGCCTCAGATCCAAGTCTCATTTACTGAAGAATACCACCGTTGAGTAGAGAACTCACTGAAAGCTGAGTCGATCGCTGGCGCAAGATAGAAGAAGCCCGTATCCACCAGACATCATATGCTGAGTTTCAGGCCGGATTCTGCTCACGCTTACCCCGAACGTCTAATCCAAAAGGAGGCACCCGTGGCGCAAACCAGCACGTATCTCAATTTCAAAGGCACGACAGAAGCTGCCTTCACCTTCTACAAATCGGTCTTCGGGACTGACTTTGTCGGGGGCATATCCCGCATGGGTGACGCTCCACTCCAGGAAGGACAACCTTCCCTCAGCGAGTCGGACAAGCAGTTGGTGATGAATGTGCAGTTGCCAATCCTGGGCGGCCACCTGCTGATGGGAACGGACGCCACCGAGTCCATGGGTCTGACTCTCACCCAGGGAAACAACGTCTACATCTGCCTCCAGCCGGACAGCCGGGAGGAAGCTGATGCGCTTTTTGCCTCTCTCTCCGCTGGTGGGAAGGTTGACATGCCGATGGCGGATATGTTCTGGGGCGACTATTTCGGCTCCCTGGCCGACCAATACGGCGTGCAGTGGATGATCGCCTATACAAGTCCGTCGTAAAGATGGTCACCAGTTTGCAGAGGCCGGGCGATCCGACCTCTGCAAACCCAGCACCTAATGGCGGGGCTCAGGCGTCGATCCGGGCGATCACCTCGTGCGCGACCCGCGCCACGATCCCGTCCGGGTAGGGCGCGGACAGGTAGAGCACGATGTGCGTCGCCCCGGCGTCGACGAAGCGCTGGATGTCTGCGACCGACGCCGCAGGATCGGCGGCGTCGATCCGGTGCTGATACGAGAGCACGATCTCCCCCGGATCGCGCTCGACCGCCGCGCAGTGCTCGTGCAACACTGCCACCTTGTGGGTAAACTCCTCGACCGTGCCGCCCCCGTAGTTCCAGATATCCGCGTACTTCGCGACGATCCGCAGGGTCAACTTCTCGCCGGAGCCACCGATCACGAACGGCGGATACGGCCGCTGGACCGGCTTCGGCTCGCTCCGGGCGTCCGCGAGCTGGTAGTAGCGGCCTGCGAAATCGACCGTCGGCTCCGTGAACAGCCGCTTCACGATCTCGCAGGATTCGCCCAGGCGGCGAATCCGCTCGCCCGGCTGGTAAAGCGGGATGCCCATGCTCTCGTGCTCGTAGACGTTCCAGCCCGCGCCGATCCCGAAGTCGAGCCGCCCGTTGGAGATCACGTCGACCGTCGCCGCGATCTTGGCGAGCACGGCCGGGTGGCGGTAGGTGTTGCCGGTCACCATCAGCCCGAGGCGAAGCCGCTCGGTAAGGGCGGCGAAGGCCGCCAGCACCGTCCACCCTTCGAGGCATGGGCCGGAAACGTCCCCCTGGATCGGCGCGAAGTGATCGAAGAGCCAGGCGTGCTCGATCACCGGGATCGCCTCGGCCTCTTTCCAGACCTTCAGCATCGCGTCGTAGGTGGTGTGCTGCGGCGAGGTCTTGATCCCGAAGCTCAGCGTCGTCACTCGTTGCCCCCATCCATTCCCGACAAGTCACGCGGGCGTCAGGGTAGCGCGAACTTGCGATCAGCGCACCTTCAGCTTCCAGGACGAACGTCGTGACAATGGCTGGGATCTGGGAGTCAGGCAAAACGCCCCGTGTCTGCTGGTGCAACACGGGGAGGCGGGACATCTGTCTTACGGCTTTAGCGGGATGGCGCCTCTGCCTCTTCCTAAAGGCGCAGCCGTTCCTTCAGCCACATTCGTGCCAGCGTCGACGGACCGACGCCAATCCGCCTGGCGCGCCGGCGCAGTGCCTCACGGTCGTCGCGATCGAGCCGGAGCGTCAACTTCTCGGCGAGCTCTGGCCCAATACTCGCTTCCGCTGGTCGTGACTCATCCAGATAATCCGTCACGTCATGGGTGTCCCAGAAGGCCGCTTCCTCTTCGATGGTGTTGAAGGACGGAATCCGGCCGTGGGCGCCGGTCGGGTAGCCGAGATCAACGGTTGGTTGGGGCTGGGTCATGTGGGCGGGTCTCCCTTCCGCTGCTCATGGTAGAGGCGTTCCTTGCGACTGGCGGGGCGAGCCCTGAAAACGTAGTAGACCGTAGGCTGTTGGGGAACGGGACCCACCACGACGGTCAACATCCGTCCGGCCAAGGTCGCCCCGATGAGCTGAAACCGCCCCCTTGTACGTCTCCCGGATGACCGGCTCGCTTGCGGCGGCTTCCTCGGCCTCTTCCGGTAACACCTGATGTTTGGTGAGATGCCGCCGATTCCCTGCGTCCCAGACAAGATGGTCGATGTGCATGCGAATTGTCATTCGTAGAATTGTATAACTGTGATGTAAGGCAATGTCCGACATAGTGATCTCCCGCAATTGGGCCGGTGATGGAGCGATGCAGCAGTGCGAATAGCGCGTGCGTTTGTCAAGCGTTCCCAATCCCGAGGTGTACGTTCGCCGCCTTCGATAACGATCCATTCGGGGCCGCGATTGGTGAGTAGTGAACGGTGACCGGCTGGCGGGGGCGTTTGGGCGGAGCGGGGGATGCTGGTCGAGTATCTTTATGAAGACATGACGCAGACCCTCGCGGCGACCCCCACCATCACCCAGCAACCCCTGAAGATCACCGGCCTGACCAAGCGGTTCGGCACCCGGCCGGTCGTTGATGATCTCGATCTCGCGCTCGATCATGGTGATTTCGTCGCCCTGCTCGGCCCCAGCGGTTGCGGCAAGACGACCACCCTGCGCCTGATCGCCGGGTTCGAGCAACCGGACGCGGGGTCGATCGAGATCGGCGGCCAGGTCGTCGTCGACCGCGGCACCTTCGTCCAGCCCGAGCGGCGGCGGGTCGGGATGGTGTTTCAGGATCACGCCCTCTTTCCGCACCTGACCGTGGGCCAGAACGTCGCCTTCGGGCTCGCGCGGGGCCGCCAGCGCGCACTCCGGGTCGGGGAGTGCCTGGAGCTGGTCGGACTCGGTGGATTCGGCGAGCGGCTCCCGCACCAGCTCTCCGGCGGGCAGCAGCAGCGCGTGGCCCTGGCCCGCGCGCTCGCCCCCCGGCCGGACATCCTGCTGCTCGACGAACCCTTCTCCAATCTCGACCCAAGCCTGCGGGTCCAGGTCCGGGCCGATGTCCGATCGATCCTGAAGGCCGCGCACACGACCGCGATCCTGGTCACCCACGATCAGGAGGAGGCGCTGAGCCTGGCCGACCGGATGGCGATGATGCTCGATGGCACGATCGTGCAGACCGGACGGCCGGAGGATCTCTACCACCGCCCGGCGACGCGCGCGGTCGCCTCGTTCATCGGCGACGCGCAGTTCCTGCCGGGCGACGCGGATGGCGAGACGGTGGTGACCGCGCTCGGATCGTCACCGGCGGCGACGGCGGGGAGCGGGCCGGTCGATGCGCTGATCCGTCCCGAGATGATCGTGCTGACGCCAGACACCGACGAGAGCGCAGGCATGCCGGGCAGCGCGTCGGGCAGCGCATCGGGCGGTGCCGGGGAGACGGCGCGAAGCGGCGTGCCCGGCCGGATCGTGAGTCGCCAGTTCTACGGCCACGATCAGGTGATCACGATCGAGCTGGGGCGGGGCGAGACGGTCGAGGCGCGGGTGGGAGGGCACTACCCGGTGTTTCCCGGCTCGCGGGTCCGGCTTGGCGTACGGGGGGTGGTCCAGACCTTCCCCCGGGGGTGAGCGAACGGGGGCGGGGCGGGAATGCGGTGGCGCGGCTCCGGGCGTGTACGCTATAGTCCCGGCGGGGGTGGCGCGCTTCGATAGCCGTGTTCGTACGCGGATCTATTGCGTCGATTAGGGCGGCTCCCGGAAGGTGTTCTCCATGGGAGTGGAAGGCGTTTCGCGCCGATTCAAGACCGGCTTCAGCGCTTTGCGCTTCCGCCGTGCGACGCGCTGCTGGGTTCCTTGTCGCTTCGCTCCCTCCGATGCAGCTGCTGGAATGACAGGCGACGGGTACATGTTCCAAAAACCGCTTTCGTCAACGTCAGGCAATTCTGCATGTAACGGTCCAGGGGCGGTGGGTGACAGACGTAGCTGACGTCAGGGTCAGGGACGACGTGGATATCGTGCGTCCGCGCGGTGACCAGGCCGAGCCCGCGATCGAGATCGCCGATGCCCCCTCGGTCAGCTATCCCTACCGCGCCGACGCGATCGCGCTCTCGATCCTGACCCTCTTTACGGGGATCGCGCTCGGGCTGCGCTTCATCTACGACAACTGGCTGTCGGAACCCGATATCTTCACCTTCTTCGTGCCCTGGTTCGGGTACATTGGCGACCGCCTCCGCGATTTCGAGCTGCCGGTCTGGTCGACCAACTACCTCAGCGGCACCCCCGTCATCGGCAGCCCCTCCAGCGGCTGGATGTACCTGCCGGTCATGCTGATCTTCCCGCTGCTCAGCGTGGTCACCGCATTCAAGACCCTGATCCTGCTTCAGGCGGCAATCGCCGGCGCCGCCACCTACGCCCTCTCGCGGCGGATCGGGTTCGGCCCGATGGCGGCGCTGATGAGCACGGCGGCGTTCGTGCTCGGGCCGCTGCTCTACGCCTCGACGCGCTACATCATGGTCGGCTCCCAGGTCACGACCTGGATCCCGGTCGGGCTGCTTGCCGCCGAGATGGCGCTCCGGGCGCGGCGGCTCCCGGCCCTGCTGGGGTGGGCTGCCCTCGGTGCCATCGCGATCAGCCAGATGGCGGTCGCCTGGCCCGGCCAGGGCGTGATGTACGGGCTGATGTGGATCTTCGGCTGGATCCTGTACCGCACGGCCGTCGCGCCCGCCGACCGCGCGTCGGACCTGCGCGACCGGCTCGTCACTGCCGTGTTCGCGGGGACCGTGATGCTCCTGCTCGGGCTCGCGTTCGCGGCGGCCGGCATCCTCCCGCTGCTCGACTACAGCGAGCAATCGACCATCCCTGGCGGCAATTACGCGAATGTCCTGGGCGGGGATTACGCTACGCCCCGGCACTCGCTCCCGATGCTGCTGTTCTACCTGTTCAGTGACAATTTCAGCATCCGGGCCGAAGGCTACGGCGGGGCGCTGATCCTGATCGCCGCGCTTGGCGCGATCTTCGCGTGGGGCCGCGCCGGCGTCCCGTTCTTCGCAACGGTCTTCGTCGTCGGCCTCTCGCTCTCGGTCAGGAACTCCCCGACCGTGGAGCTTTTCAACCTGATCCCCGGCTTCGAGCACTTCCACGGGCACCGCCCGATCGCGATCCTGTGGGTGCTCTCGCTGGCGCCGGCCATGCTCGCGGGCGCGGCTGTGCAGCAGTTGCTGAACGCGCGGCGGGCGATGCCGCTGGTGCCAATGGTCGCGACCTTTCTGGCCGCGCTGCTGGCAGCGGCGGCGGTCAGCTCGCTATGGTCGTTCGTCGGCTGGTGGCCGGTTCTGACCATGATCCTCGCGATTTTCCTGTTCGCCCTGCCCTCGCTGGAGCTGCCCGGCGTGGTCGCCCGGTGGCAGGCGGCGCCCCGGAGGATCGCGACCGCCGTCGTCGTCGCGGGGGTTGTCTTTCTCTTTGGGATCGCCAGCGCGCTGACCGGATGGCCGGGCTGGTGGCTGCTCGGAACCGGCGCCGCGTTCGCGGCGGCCTACTGGTTGCCCACGCTGGAGCTCCCGCCCTGGGCGCGAACCTGGCGGCCAACCCTCGCCCAGGTCGCCGCCACCGGGCTGATCGGAATCGTCATCCTGTTCCCGACCATCGTCGATGTCCGCCGGACCGTGCGTGATCCGGAAACGCCGCCCAGTGGCTGGACCCAGCACCTCGGCAGGGACGATCCGACCCAATGGGTCATCAATACCGTGCTCGCGCGCACCGGCCCCGGCACCGCCGCCGGGTTCCTGCAAACCCAGCGGGACCTGAGGGCACCCTTCCGCTACACCGGATACTCCGGCCAGGGCTACCCCAACGACGACTACACATGGGTCTACAACACCTTCTGGTGGAGGAGAATGGAACCGGGCGTCGTCGGGATCCTGATGAACGCTCGCGCCCTCCGGCTCGACCTGGAGCAGACCTCCGGATACAACCCGGTCCAGTTTCGGCATTACGCCGAGTACATCGACGCCATGAACCACGCGCGGCAGGATTACCACTGGGCGGACACGTACGCCCGCGCGCTCTACGGCTCGCAACTGCTGAACATGCTCAACACGCGCTACATCGTGGTGGACACCCGGATTCCCGCGGACCGGATCGACCACCAGCAGATCGCCCGCACCTACGAGGAGGTCTACCGCGACGAGCTGGCGGTCGTGTACGAGAACCCGCGCGCCTTTCCGCGCGCCTGGATCGTCCACGACGTGCGCCCCAACAACGACGGCGAGGGGCTCGCCCAGCTGGCCAACGGCGACGTCGATGGCCGGTTCGTCGCCTTCGTCGATGGTCCGGTCCCGCCGGTCACGGTCCCGCCCGAGCAAAATCGCCAGGCATCGGTCCCCGGCGAGCAGGTCGTGATCACGGGGAGCACGCCGGAATCGCTGACGGTGCGGGCCACCGCCGTCACCGACGGGCTGCTGGTGGTGAGCGCGTCCTACGCCGATGGCTGGAACGCCTATGTCGATGGCGAGCTGGCAGAAGTACTGCGCACGAATCACGCGCTGCGGGGGGTGCCGCTTCCCACTGGGGAGCACGAGGTCATCCTGAAATACGAGCCGCCCGAGCTGACGACCGGGCTGCGGATCACGGGGGTCGCGAGCGTGGCGATGCTCGGGATCTGGGGCTGGGCGCTCGTCGATTTCCGGCGTCAGGCGCCGGGCGCGCCACGGAGCCCGCGCCGCCCCGGCGGTACATTCTCGAATCCGATCCGGCGGCGATCCCGATCGTGACCGCCCGGCCTTGCGACGACACCAGAGCGTGCTGGATGGAGGTTGTCATCCTGGGTACGCTGTCCAAAGATCATCGTCATTCTTTCGCCGTCATCCAGAGGGTCGGTCCCTCGCGTTGCATCGGGATAAACTCCGCGACCGAAGGATCAGCCGGCGGAGCCGGTCCGCGCAGCGGACGCAACCGGCGCAAGCGCCACCGTCGGCTCCGCCGACATGCGCTTCGCGCGGGGATCCTTCGCTTCGCTCTGGATGACGATCACCCGTGAACAGACTACTGAGGGCGCGAAGCGACGAGAGCCTGGCCTGAGCGAAGCGTAGCGGAGTCGAATGGTGATCCCAACAGCTGTGTCGCCGGCGGAAGCGCAAGGCGCTGCAGCGGGTCATTGAATCGGCAAGAATGCCTGCCCTGTAAGCGGCATCGGAGCGAAGCGCAGCGGAGTCGAATGGGCGCCCTCCGAATCTCTCCGCAAACCGACGTATGGCACCGTGACCGTTCGACAGCACCCGACCTCCAGGAGCGGCGAGTGACACAGGCGACAGGCATCATCCCCGGCGGGAACCGGGCCACCGGCGCCGCCCGAACCGCATCGGAGACCGAGGTCCGGGATTCCACCGTCGCCGGCTCCGGGCTCCGGATCGCGGCCGGGCGGGCGGATGCCCTCGCGCTCGGCGTGTTCGGCCTGTTCGCCGCGATCGCGCTCTGGCTGCGCTTCGTCTACGACAACTGGATCACCGAGTTCGACCTCTTCACGATGTTCATCCCCTGGTTCGGCTACATCGGCGACCGTCTCCGAGAGGGGGAGATCCCGGCCTGGTCGCCCTACTACTTCAGCGGCGCGCCGACCGTCGGCAACCCCTCCGGCGGCTGGATGTACCTCCTCGTAATGCTGATCTACCCGGTTTTCCAGATCGTGACCGCGACCAAGGTGCTCCTGCTCTGCCATGTCGTCCTCTCCGGCCTCGCGACCTACGCCTTCTCGCGCCGGATCGGGCTTGGGCCGGCCGGGGCCCTGACCAGCGCGATGATCTTCGCGCTCGGCGAGATCGTCTATGGCGGCACGAACTTCCGCACGATCGGGGTCCAGACCTCGACCTGGCTGATGATCGGGCTGTTCGCCGCCGAGATGGCGGTCCGCGCTCGGCGGCCGTCGGCGATGCTCGGCTGGTCGGCCCTGATCGGCGTTGCCGTGACCCAGATGTTCGTCGCCTGGCCCGGTCAGGGCGTCGCCTATGGCGCGATCTGGATCGGCGGCTGGATGCTCTACCGCACGCTGCTCGATCCGGCCGGGTTGCCGTCGAAACTGGGGGACCGGGTCTGGAACCTCGCCCTGAATGGCTTCGCGATCGCCTTCTTCGCGCTCGGGTTCGGCGCCGCCGGGATCCTCCCGATGCTCGACTACATCGCGGAATCGACCGTCCCTAGCGGCGATTACTCCAACGTCGTGGGCGGAGACTACGCCGGAATCACGCACGAGCTGCTCCCCTTCATCTCGATGCTGGTGAGCGGCTCGGTCAACTTCGATTTCTCGGTGCCGAGCGAGAGCCTCGGGGCGTCGGTGATGGTGCTGGCGATGTTCGGCGCGGTGTTCGGGCGGCGTGCCTACGGGGTGCCGTTCTTTGCGACGATGTTCGTGGTGGCCTGCTCGCTGATGATCACGAACTCGCCGACGCTGTGGCTGTTCAAGCACATCCCCGTCCTCGGCCACATCCACGAGCATCGCCCCAGCGGCATCGCCTGGATGTTCGCGATCGGCCCGGCGATGCTGGCCGGGGCCGCGATCCAGAAGCTCCACGACCGCGACCGGCCGCGCGTATCCCCAACCGGGATGCTCCTGATGCTCACGGCGCTGATGGTCGCCTTCGCCTCGATGTCCGCCCGCTACTGGTGGGCGGGGTGGTGGCCGATCGTGACCGGGGTCGCGACCGCGCTCGTCTACGCCCTGCCGTCGTTCCGGCTGCCGGAGGAGTTGAGACGCTGGCAACCGCGCCTGCCGATGCTCGCCACCGCGCTCCTGATCGGCATCCTCTTCCTCTATCCCAACGGCGCCGATGTGATGAAGACGGTGCGGCACCCGGAGACGATCGTCAGCGGCTGGACCGACAGCCCCGGCAAGGAGCCGCGATCGACCGAGGTCATGAACGCGGTCTTCGCGCGGGAGGAGCCGGGCACCGCCGCCGAGTTCCTGCAACACCAGCGCGACACCCAGCCACCCTTCCGCTACACCGGCTACGCGAGCCAGGGCCGGGAGGATCCGGCCTGGACCGGGCAGGACAAGGAGGGCCACAAGAGCGCCTACTCGTGGCGGCGGATGGAGCCCGGCGTGGTCGGGATCCTGGTCAACGGGCGGTCGATGCGGCTCGGGCTGGAGCAGACCTCCGGCTACAATCCGGTCCAGCTCAAGTATTACGGCGAGTATTTCGACATCATGAACGGCAAGCGCCAGGATTATCACTGGCTCGACACGTTCGCCCCCGCGCTCGATGGATCGCCGCTGCTCGACATGCTCAATGTCCGCTACATCCTCGTCGACGGGTCCATCCCGCGGACCCGGTCCGACTACCGGGCGATCGCGAACACACACACCGAGGTCTTCCGCGACGACGCGGTGATCGTGTTCGAGAACACGAGTGCCTTTCCGCGCGGCTGGATCGTGCACGAGGTCCACGAAAACCAGAACGGCGGGGGGATGCGCCTGCTCGCGAGCGGCCGGGTGGATGGGCGCCAGGTCGCCTACGTCGATGGGCCGCTGCCCGAGGTCGCGCCCGCGGCGGACGGCGGACGCGGGGACGCGGTCGTGTTCCTGCAACAGGAGCCAGAATCGATCGTGATCTCGGCGAGCACCAGCGCCGCCGGGCTGCTCGTCGTCAGCGAGCCCTACGCCTCGGGCTGGACCGCCACGGTCGATGGCCAGAAGGTCGAGATCGTGCGGACGAACCACGCGCTGCGCGGGATTCCGATTCCGGCGGGCGACCACCTGGTGGTGATGACCTACGAGCCGGAAGCGCTGCGGATCGGGCTGTGGACGACGGGGTTCACCTCGATCGCGATGCTCGGCGTCTGGGCCTGGGCGCTGCTCGATCGCCGCCCACCGGCGGGGATCTCACAGCCTCGGGTCGCCAGCACGCGTAACGTAACCCGCGACCGTCGCTTCTCCCAAAGACTGGCGCAACGGGGACGCCATGCTCCCTGACGTGCGATCGACGCTCCCTGGTCTCCCCTTGTCGCCATCTCCTTCTATGCCGGTTCCGGGGGTGCCTCGCCGGGACGATGCAATCGCGCTCGTTGCCTTGCTGCTGATCATGCTGGTGTCGGTCGGGTTTCGCTTCAAGTACGACAACTGGTTGTCCGGGTTCGACATGTTCCCGTTCTTCCTGCCGAATTACGGGTACGTGGGAGACCGTGTCCGCGATTTCCAGGTTCCGGCCTGGAATCCCTACTTCTTCAGCGGGACACCGATGGCGGGCGACGCCAGCGGTGGCTGGATGTACCTGCCGGCGATGATCGCGTTCGCGCTGTTCAACGTCACCACCGGGATCAAGGCGATGGTGTTGATCCAGACCCTGATCGCCGGTATCGCGACGTACCTTTTCGGTCGTCGGATCGGGCTGGTTCCACTCGCCGCCTTGTTCAGCGCGACGGCGTTGGCCATCGGCCCGCTGCTCTACGGCGCGACAGGTATCTCTCCCGTCACCGGTCAGATCGCGCCGTTTATCGCGGTCGGTCTGCTCGGGGTCGAGGCCGCGATCCAGGCACCTCGCCTGAGCGCCCGGCTCGGCTGGTCGGCGCCGGCCGGAATCGCGACAAGCCAGATGTTCCTGGCCTGGCCCCAGGGCAGCATCTACGGGGGGATCACGATCGCGATCTGGATGCTCTACCGGCTCTTCGCCGATCCACTGACCGGATTCTCGCTGTGCGCGGCGCGAGCCCGGCGGCTGCTGACCGCCGGGCTCGCGATGGGCGCCTTCGGAGCGGCGTTCGGTGCCGCCGGGATCCTGCCCCGGCTCGAGTTCAGCGAGCAATCCAGCATTCCCGGCGGGGATTATTCCGGGGTCGTCGGTGGCGATTACGCGACCGAGGCCCCGCCGCTGATCGAGCTTCTGGGCCGGTTCCTCCAGGAATCGGTGTTCTGGCGGATCGTCGCCCACAACAGCGCGATCCTCATCCTCGGGCTGCTGGCGATCCTTGCGGGCGGCAACCGCTACGGAATCCCCGCCTTCACCCTCGCGGTCCTGCTGTTCGTCGATCTGGCGATGGCCAATTCCCTGACCCGTGACCTGTTCGCCCTGCTCCCGGCCTTCGAGACCACCCACGGTCACCGCCCGACCGCCTCGATCTACATGACCTTCCCGCCGCTGGCGATGCTCGGTGGCGCCGGGCTCCAGGTGTTCCTGGCCGGGCGTGACCCAGCGCGCGGATCGTTTCGCCGGTTCCTGCCGCTGCCGATCGTCCTCCTCGGCGTGATCGCCGTCGAGCGGTCCGGGTTTCCCGTGGGTTGGCCGCAGGTGATGATCGCGATTGCCGCGGCGCTGCTGGTCACCTTGCCGTTGTTCCGGACTGCCCCGTGGAGCCGAGCGCGGCGGATCGCCGGAGTCGGCCTGTTGGCGCTCATCATCGTCTATCCCACCGGGAACGATATCGTCAGCACGATCAGGAACCCCGCCTTCCTGGCCGATCAGAACGACCTGCTGGGGAAGACGCCGGAGATTCAGGATACGGTCGATGCGGTCCTCTCCCGGAGCGATCCGGGCGGGGCCGGTGCGTTCCTCCAGGCGCGGCGGGCGTCCCTCCAGCCCTTCCGCTACGCCCCCTACTTCAACAATGTCCCAGGACCGGCCTATGTCCACTCCACGCAACGACGGATGGAGCCGGAGATCGTCGCGATTCTCGCCAATGGGCGATCGGCTCGCCTCGGTCTCGAGCAAACATCCGGCTACAATCCGCTCCACCTCAGGTACTACGCTGAGTACGTCGCGATCATGAACGGAGCGCCGCAGGATTATCATTGGCTCGATCTCTTCGCCCCGGCGGTCAATGGATCGCCGCTGCTCGACATGCTCAACGTCCGCTATGTGCTGGTCGCGACGACGAGCCAGGAGACGCCCGGCATCGCGTATTACGGTAACGAGGTCTACCGCGACGAACGCGTGATCGTCTATGAGAACCCGCGCGCCTTTGGGCGAGCCTGGATCGTTCATGAGGTCCGACCGGCGATGGACGGGCGGGAGCTTGCCCTGCTCAACACCGGTCAGGCCGACGGGCGGCGGACCGCGTTCGTCGACGGTCCGGAGCCCGACGCCGCGATGCCGTCGGGCTCCGGCCCCGGCGATGAGGTCTCGGTCACGGCCTACGAGCCGGAGCGGATCGAGCTGCGCGCCCGGTCCAGCGCGCCGGGGCTGCTGGTGGTGAGCGAGATCTACGCAAAGGGCTGGAACGCCTCCGTCGATGGTGAGCGGGTGGAGATCGTGCGGACGAACCATGCCCTGCGGGGGGTGCCGCTGCCGGTCGGAGAGCACGAGGTGGTGATGACCTACGAGCCGATGTCGCTGACGGTCGGGTTGTGGAGCACGGGGCTGGCGAGCGTCGCCATGCTGGGAATCTGGGGCTGGGCGCTGATCGGCTGGCGACGGACACGGTCACGGATCCGGGCGGAGCGATCATGAGACGTTTTTCATTCGTTCCACGCTCGACAACGACGATCTGGCGGTCGGCTGACGCCACGCTTGACGCCCTCGCGATCGGCGCCCTGCTGCTGTTCTGCGCCGCCGCCGCGACCCTCCGGGCGATCCGCGACGACTGGCTCTCGGGCTACGACGGGTTCAACTATTTCTTCCCCTATTGGGCCTATCTTGGCGACCGCCTGCGTGCGTTCGAGATCCCGGCCTGGAACCCCTACTACGGCGGCGGGGCGCCGATGGCGGGCGACCCCGGCGGCGGCTGGCTCTACCTGCCCGTGATGCTCACTTTCACGCTGTTCAGCGCGATCACGGCCTGGAAGGCTCTCATCTTCCTGATGGCGGTCGTCAGCGGGGTCGCGGTCTATGCCTTCGCGCGCCGGATCGGGATGACCTCGCCGCCGGCGCTGTTCGCGAGCACCGCCTTCGCGATCGGCCCCGTCACCTACGGGATGGCGACCGACCGGATCGCGGTTGCGACGCAGTACCCATCGATCGCGCTCGGGCTGCTGGCAACCGAGCTGGCGCTGCGCTCGACGCGGACGGCCGGGTTCCTCTCCTGGACCGCGCTCTGCGGGCTGGCGCTGAGCCAGAACATCGCCTCGTGGCCGGCCCAGGGTACGCTCTACACCGCGATGTACATAGCAGGGTGGCTGGCCTACCGCTGGCTCTTCGCGCCGCTGCCGGAGATCGGCTCGCGCCTCGCGCATCTCCGGAAGTCGCTCGTCTTCGGGATCGGCGCGCTGATCGCCGGAATCGCGCTGGCCGGGGCCTCGTTCTGGCCGGCGCTCGAGTACACGAACCAGTCGACGATCGCGGGCGGGAATTACACCGACGCCGTGGGCGGGGTCGATCTTCCAAGGGCGCCGATCGTCAACTTGATCGGTGTGATGCTCGGCGATACGCCCTATTCACGGCTGACGGCGACGAGCGGCGCGGTCGTGCTGCTCGCGCTGTTCGCGGTCGCGATGTGGCGTAATCGCCACGGCATCCCCTTCTTCGCCGTCGCCACGCTGATCTTCCTCGACATCTCGGCGGTCGAATCGCTGACGCTGCGCGTCTTCAACCTCATCCCGTACTTCGATCACATCCACGCGCACCGGCCATCCGCCGCCAGCGCCTACGTCTATCCCGCGTTCTTCCTGTTGGCCGCCGCCGGGCTCCAGCTCCTGATCGACGAGGTCAAGGCGTCGCGCATCCTCCGCGCGCTGGCGATCGCGGGCGCCGCGTTCATCGGGCTCGTCGCGCTCTGCCGCTCGCGGGATCTGCCGGTCGGTACCTGGCCGGTCGCGACGGCGGTGCTCGCCGCCGCGCTGATCCTGCTCTACGGGATGCGGCTCCGCGGGGTCTCACTCGGCTGGCGCGCGCACGCGCCCCGGCTCAGCGCGGCGATCCTGATCGGCGTGCTCCTGATCTACCCGACGGCGGTCGATTACGGGCGGATCGCGAACGGGACAGGGCAGACACCGGGGCTGGAGGATGTCGATCCGGCGACCCACGATGTCGAGACGGTGGTCAACACGACGGTAAAGCGGGAAGAGCCGGGGACCGTCGCCGGGTTCCTGCAGGGGCATCGTGACACCCAGCCTCCCTTCCGCTACGCCGCCTATTACGCCGCCGACACCGCCAGCGGGCAGCACCTGCCGTTCCTCTACCGCCGCCTCGATCCGGAAATTCTCCACACCCTGGCCGGCTCGCGGGCGGGATTTCTTGGGCTCCAGCAGCTCTCGGGCTACAACCCGATCCATCTCCGCAACTACGTCGAGTATTTCGAGGCGATGCAGGGCCGCGAGCAGAACTACCATTTCGTCGATGTCTTCTACCCGGCGCTCGACCAATCGCAATTGTTCGAGATGCTCAACGTGCGCTATGTGACGATCCCGACCACGCTCGGCTTCAACCCTCCAATTGCCTTCTACGGGGTGGAGGTCTTCCGCGACGAGCGGGCGATCGTCTACGAGAACCCGCGCGCCTTTCCCCGCGCCTGGATCGTGCACGAGGTGCGGCGGGCCGAGGGTGGCGAGGAGCTGCGGCTGCTCAACGACTACGAGGTCGATGGCCGCGCCGTCGCCTTCGTCGATGGAGCGCTGCCGGGAGTGACCGCGCCGGCGGACGGGGTCGCGGACGATGCGGTCACGATCACGCGGTACGAGCCGGAGGAGATCAGGCTGACGGCGCGCGCGGATGGGGCCGGGCTGCTCGTGCTGAGCGAGGTCTACACGACGGGCTGGACCGCGACCGTCGATGGGGTCGAGCTGGACGTGCTGGAGACGAACCACGCGCTGCGGGGGGTGCCCGTGCCCGCCGGGGAGCACGAGGTCGTGCTGCGGTATGAGCCGATGTCGCTGACGGTCGGGCTGTGGAGCACCGGGCTGGCGGGGGCGGCGATGCTGGGGATCTGGGGCTGGGCGCTGGTCGCCTGGCGGCGGTCGCGGACGCCGTCGCGCTCATGGTCGGCGCCAGTGGCGGATCCGGTCGAGCCGCCCGCCGACGCGACGCCGGATCGGGACAGTGGTAACGGGGGCGACTCATGAGCAGCGTCCGCGCCCGTCGCCAGCATCCCGCCAGCATGACGGAGCCCCAACCCGCCGGTTGGGGGCAGCCGGTGGAGCGGGCCACCGCGACGACGCGGGCCAGCCCGGCGACACGCTGGTGGCGGACGGCGGATGCCCGAGCGGTCGCGCTCCTGCTCGCCTTCTGCGCCGCCGGGATGACGGTCAAGGCGATCGCCGACGACTGGCTCGGCTACTTCGATACCGTCAACTTCTTCCTGCCCTATTTTGGCTACCTCGGCGAGCGGCTGGGCGACGGCGAGATCCCGGCCTGGAACCCGTATTTCTCTGGCGGCGCGCCGATGATCGGCGATCCCGGAAGCGGCTGGCTCTACCTGCCGGTCATGATCTCCTTCACGCTGTTCAGCGCGGTCACGGCGCTGAAGGTGATGATCCTGCTGATGTCGATCGTCTCCGGGCTTGCCCTCTACGCATTCGCGCGCACGATCGGGCTGTGGCCCGTGCCAGCGCTGCTGGCGAGCGCCGCGTTCGCCGTCCTGAGCGTGATCGGGGCGGCGACATCGGACGGGATCGCGGTGGCGATGACCTTCCCGCCGACGGCGGTGGGATTGCTGGCCGCCGAGCGCGCGATCCGGGCGCGGCGGCTCCCCGCCTTCGTTGCCTGGTCGTGCCTGGGCGGGGTCGCGATCGTCCAGAATTTCGCCTCCTGGCCGACGCACGGTCTGCTGTTCACGGGAATGTACATGGTCGGCTGGCTCGCCTACCGGGCGCTCGTGGCCCTGGTGCCGGCGGTGGGATCGCGGCGGACGCATCTGGCGAAGGCGCTGGGGTTCGGCCTGATCGTGATCGCGGTCGTACTCACGTTCGGGCTCTCGGTGATCCTGCCGGTGTTCGGCTTCGCGGACCAATCGACCCTGAGCGGGGCCGACTACTCGGATCTCGCGGGCGCCACGCTTGGCACGCCTTCGGAGCTGGACTCGGTGATTCACCTGCTGCTCGGCGCGGGCCAATCGTGGTCGATCAGGATCATCGTCCCGATCCTGGCCTTGGTCGCGGTCGCCTTTGGCCGGAACTGGTACGCCGTGCCCTTCTTCGCGGTGGCCGTGTTCGTCTTCATCGACCTCAGCGTCCAGGGCTCGCTGCTGCGGCCCGTGTTCGATGTCATCCCGTTCTTCCAGCGGATCCACGATCACCGCCCGGCGGCGATCAACAACATGATCTCGCCAGCGCTGACGATCCTGTCCGGGGCGGGGTTGCAGCTTCTCCTCGAGGAGACGCGTCTCCGCCGGGCGCTGGTGGCGGTCGCGGTCGCCATCGCGGCGGTGATCGGGGCGGTGGCGGCGGTCGAACAGCTGGATCTGCCCTTGGGGATGTGGCCGGTCTGGGCGGTGGGGGCGACGGCGTTCGTCCTGATCGCCGCGATGCTGATGCGTCGATCCCGGCGCGGGCCGTCGCTCCCGATCGCCGCGACGCTGAGCGCCCTCGCGATCGGGGCGGTGCTCGCCTTCCCGTTCGGGGTCGATCTCTGGAACCTCGTCTGGGGGACCGCCTACACGCCGGGGATCGCCGACCGCAATGGCCCGTCCGACCACACGAACACGCTGATCGAGCGCAATTTCGCGGACGACGACCCCGGCACGGCGGCGGAGTTTCTGCAACGACAGGCGGCGCTGCGACAGCCGTTCCGGTACGCCGCCTACTATGGGGTGGATGCGGGGCTCTCGCGCGGGTTCGACGATCAGCGGGTGGGGAGCCTCTCGATCGGGCGGTCGTCCGTGCTCGGGCTGGAACAGATCTCCGGCTACAACCCGATCCATCTCCGGGCGTATTCGGAGTACATGGATGTCCTGAACGGAAGCGTGCAGGATTATCACTTCACCGATCTGCACTGGCCGGCCCTGGGCACCACCCAGCTCCTGAGCATGCTCAACGTCCGCTATGTGGTTGTGACGACGGAGGTGCCGTTCGAGACTCCGATCGCGTCCTATGGCACTGAAGTCTATCGCGACGATCGCGTGATCGTCTACGAGAACCCGTACGCATTCCCTCGGGCCTGGATCGTCCATGAGGTGCGCCCGGCGACGGACGACGGGGATCTGCAATCGTTCACGGGACGCGGGGTCGATGGGCGGACGACGGCGTTCGTGCAAGGGCCGATGCCCAGGGTTGCGTTGCCGAGGGGGGGCGGGCCGGGGGATGAGGTGGTCGTCACGGAGAGCGCCCCAGAGCGGCTGGAGCTGAGCGCCCGCTCCAGCGCGCCGGGGTTGCTGGTCGTCAGCCAGGCCTATGCCGAGGGCTGGAACGCCTACGTCGATGGCGAGCGAGTAGACGTGCCGCGGACGAACCATGCGCTGCAGGGCGTGCCACTCCCGGCGGGGGAGCACGAGGTGGTGCTCAAGTACGAGCCACGGGAGCTCCGGATCGGGCTGTGGAGCACGGGGCTGGCGAGCGTGGCGATGCTGGGGATCTGGGGCTGGGCGTTGTGGGACTGGCGGAAACGCGGCGGAACGCAGCGATTCCAGGACTGACGTGCGGCGGGGAGGGGCAGGGTCAACATGGAGTTGACCCGTACGGGCGGACTCTATGTCCGCCCTGGCTGGCGGCGTCGCGTCAAGCGATGCGTCGCGTTGCCCGGATCCGGATGTCCGCCCGGCGGGACGGCGACATGACAGGAATGATCGGGGACGATGCGGGGCATGATGAACGAGTGGGACCAGGCAATCGACGCGACGCCGATCGCGAGGGACGCGACGAGCGTCGAGCGCGAGCTCGCCAGCGTATCGGGCGCGGTGGCTCGGCGTGGCCACGCTCTGGACTGGCGGTCGCCCGATGTGGTCGCGATCGCGATCCTGCTCGCGCTGTGCGCCGCCGCCGCCCTGCTGCGTGCGATCCAGGACGACTGGCTGATCGGCTACGACACCTTCAGCTTCTTCATTCCCTCCTATGGCTACCTCGGCGAGCGCCTCCGCGAGGGGAACATCCCGGCCTGGAACCCCTATTTCACCGGCGGCGCGCCGATGGCGGGCGACCCCGGCGGCGGCTGGATGTACCTGCCCATCATGCTCGCGTTCACGCTCTTCAATGTAATCGCCGCGTTCAAGGTGCTGCTGTTCCTGCTGGCGTCGATCGGGGGCCTGGGGCTCTACGGCTTCGCGCGGCGGATCGGGCTGAGCCAGCTCCCGGCGCTGCTCGCCAGCGTTACGTTCGCGATCGGCCCGATCGCTTACGGCACGGCGACGGACAGGATCGTGCTCGTCCTGACGTACCCGTTGATCGCGCTCGGGCTCCTCGCGGCGGAGATGGCGCTGCGCGCGACGTGGCTGGTCACCTTCCTCTCGTGGACGGCGCTGGGCGGGCTCGCGCTCAGCCAGAACTTCGCCGCCTGGCCGACCCAGGGAGCGCTCTACACGCTGATGTATGCCGGGGGCTGGCTGGGCTACCGCTGGCTGTTCGCGCCGATCCCCGAGGTTGGGTCGCGTCTGGCCCATCTCCAGCGGTCGGTCGCCTTCGGGCTCGGGATGGGCGTTGTCGCGGTCGCGTTCGGGGGGGCGGTGTTGTGGCCGGCACTCGACTACACGAACCAGTCCCCGCTCGCCGGTGGCGACTACTCGAACGCATGGGACGCGGCCCCCGGCGGCACCTCGCCGATGCTCAACCATCTGGCGATCCTGCTCCAGGATTCACCCTACTTCCGGCTCTCGACGACGAGTGGGGCGATCGTGCTGCTGGCGCTGCTCGCCGTCACGCTCTGGCGAAACCGCTACGGCATCCCCTGTTTCGCGCTGGTGGGCTGGCTCTTCATCGACCTCGCCTCGACCGAATCGTTGACGATGCGCCTCTTCTACCTGGTGCCGATGTTCGAGCGGATCCACTCGCACCGGCCCAGCGCCGCCAGCGCCTTCATCTATCCCGCGATCCTGCTCGCCGCCGCCGGAGGGTTCCAACTCCTGCTCGATGGGGTCCGGCCCCGGCGCCTGCTGCTGGCGCTGGGAGCGGCCTGCGGACTGTTCGCGGCCTTCATTGGACTCTGCTGGAGCCGGGAGATCCCGATCGGCGGCTGGCCGATCGGGACCGCGATCGCCGCCGCCCTGCTCGTGCCGCTCGTTGCGCTGCCGGTCGCGCTGCCGTGGCGAGAGCCGGAGCGGCGGTCGAGGCTGGTCCGACCGCTCGCCGTGGCGCTCCTCGTGCTCGTCCCGCTCGTCTACCCGACGGTGGTGGATTACACCCGGATCGCGCGCGGCACCGGCCACACCCCCGGTCTGGAGGGGCCGAACCTGACCGCCGCGACGATGGAATCGGCGGTCAACACGACCGTCCGCGAGGGCGCGCCCGGCACCGCCGCCGAGTTTCTGCAACGGCAGCAATCGCTCCAGCAGCCGTTCCGGTATGCGTCGTACTACGGCGCCGACACGGAGGATGGGCGGCACGCTCCATCGGTGTATCGCCGGGTCGAGCCCGAGATCGTGGCGGCGCTGGCGAATTCTCGTTCGGGCTTTCTGCAGCTGGAGCAGGTGTCCGGGTACAACCCGATCCACCTCAGCGTCTACGTCGAGTACTTCGTGGCGATGCAGGGCGGACCGCAGAACTATCACTTCACCGACATCTTCGCCAGGGATCTCGAGGACGTGCCGCTGTTCAACATGCTGAACGTCCGCTACGTCGTCGTGCCCCTCTCCCTGTACCGGACGCCCGGCATCGCGTATTACGGCAAGGAGGTGTTCCGCGATCTGCACGTGATCGTTTACGAGAATCCGAACGCCTTGCCCCGCGCCTGGATCGTGCACGACGTGCGACCGGCGATGGACGGCCAAGAGCTGACGCTGCTCAACACTCGCCAGGTCGATGGGCGGACGACGGCGTTCGTCGAAGGTCCGGTGCCAGAGGCGGCGGTCCCGAGCGGGGGCGGGCCGGGCGACGAGGTGACGATCACGTCGTACGAGCCGGAGCGGATCGAGGTATCGGCCAAGTCGCGGAGCGCGGGCCTGCTGGTGCTAAGCGAGGTCTACGCGAACGGCTGGACGGCGACGGTCGATGGCGATCCGGTCGGTGTGTTCCGGACGAACCACGCGCTGCGGGGCGTGCCGCTGGCGGCGGGGGAGCACGAGGTCGTGTTGCGCTACGAGCCGCGTCCACTGCGGATCGGGCTCTGGAGCACGGGGCTGGCGAGCGTCGCGATACTCGGGGTCTGGGGCTGGGCCCTGCGGGACTGGCGGAAACGGGGCTAAACCGGGAGGCCACAGGGGCCTCCTTTACGAATTTACGCACCGTCGTAGGGGAGGCCCCCGTGGCGTCGGGCGGTGAGAACGACCGCATCCTCCGGCCCATCACCCCGCCCCATTCGTAGGGGAGGCCCCGTGGCCTCCCGCGGTTTGGCCAGGTCGCCTCGGGGCAATGGTGACCGCGAAGGGCGGGGCGTTTGGCCAACCGGACAGGGCGGACACCCTTCGCCCCCCGTGCGATGCCGGGCGACTGTCACCTCCATACTGGAATAGGGTCGCCATGCGGGGCGGTGCATACTGTACGAATGCGGACAGCCCAGGCTTCTGCGCGAGATGAGCGACACCAGGGTCGAACGGGATGATGGCGCAATGACGGAGCAGGCGGACGGCGGGCATACCGGAGGAGCGATCGCGGCAACCCTGCCGGAGGTCGATTCGCGGCCTCTGGCGGACCGCACGACGGTTCCATCTCCTGCCCCGGAGCGGGTCGTGGCGCGCGCGCGCGACAGCGTCGTTGGCAGTGCCCGCGGCGGCCTCAGGGCGGACATCGCGGCGCTTGGGGCGCTGCTCGCGATCGTCGTCGGCTCGGTCGCGGTCCGCTTCGAGTACGACAACTGGATCTCCGGGTTCGACACCTTCACCTTCTTCGTGCCGGCCTTCGGCTACATCGGCGACCGCCTGCGTGAAGGGCAGATCCCAGCCTGGAACCCGTACTTCTCCAGCGGGGCGCCGATGGCGGGGGACGCGGGCGGTGGCTGGATGTACCTGCCGGTCATGCTCGCCTTCGCGCTCTTCCCGCTGGTCACGGCGTTCAAGGTGATGGTCCTGATCCAGTCGCTGATCGGCGGCGTCGCGACCTACCTCTTCGGACGCCGGATCGGGTTCGGGCCGCTTGCCGCGCTCTTCAGCGGCGCCGCCTTCGCGGTCGGCCCGATGCTCTATGGCGCAACCGGGATGTCGACCGTGATCGGGCAGGTCTCCGCGTTCCTGCCGGTCGCGCTGCTGAGCGTCGAGGCCGCACTCCGGACGCCCCGGCTGAGCGCGCGGCTGGGCTGGGCGGCGCTGGCGGGAGTCGCGATCAGCCAGATGTTGATGGCCTGGCCGCTGGGCTGCATCTATGGGCTGATCGTGATCGCCTTCTGGATGGGCTACCGGCTCCTCTTCGCGCCGGTGCCGCGACGGATGGCGCTTCGCGCTGATCCAGAACCGGCTCCAGCGCTGCGCGCTTCCGCCGGGAGGTCCCTCGTCACTTCGCTCCCTCGGGATGACAAGCATGTTGAATCACACGCTGACGCTCTCGGGTCGTGGACGGTGCGGCTCAGGCGGCTCCTGATCACCGGGGTCGCGATGGGGCTCTTCGCGGCGACGTTCTCCGCCGCCGGGCTGCTGCCCCGGCTCGAGTTCAGCGAGCAATCGACCATTCCCGGCGGCGACTACTCCGACGTGATCGGTGGCAACTACGCCGAGTATTCCTACGGCTGGGTCGAGATCATCGGGCTCTACTTCCAGGAATCGATGTACTGGCGGATCACCGAGCACAGCGCCGTCGTGCTCCTGCTGGCGGTGCTCGCGATCGTCGCCGGGCGGAACCGGTTCGGCATCCCCGCCTTCCTCCTCAGCGCGTTACTGATGATGGACCTGGCCGCCAACGCCTCGTGGACGCGGGATGCCTTCTCGCTCATCCCCGGTTTCGAGACGGTCCACGATCACCGCCCGACGGCCACGGTCTACCTGGTGTTCCTGCCGTTCGTGATGCTCGCCGGGGCGGGCGTGCAGCTCGTGCTCGACGGGCTGCACCGGCGAGCCGTCTCGCTCGCGCGGCTCCTGCCGCTGCCGATCGTCCTGCTCGGGATCCTGGCGGTCGAGCGGGCCGGGTATCCGGTCGGCTGGCCGCAGACCTGGCTGGCGATCGGCGCGGCGCTGCTGATCTGGCTGCCGGGAATCCGGCTCCCCGAAGCCTGGCACGAGGCGGGTGAGCGCTTGCCCCAGATCGCCGCCGTCGCCCTGATCGCGCTGATGCTGGCCTACCCGAACACCAGTGACATCGTGGGCACGATCCGCGATCCCAGGAACCTGCCGGATTGGAACGACCTCTTCGGCAAGGATCCGATGGTGCAGGACGCGATCGAGCAGGTCGCGGCGCGAGAGGAGCCCGGCACCGCCGCCGAGTTCCTGCAGAGCCGGCGGGATGCCCTCCAGCCGTTCCGGTTCGCGCCCTACTGGGGGGTCCAGCCGGGGGGTGGGTATACCTCCGCGCCAGGGTACCGGACGGACCCGAACGTGATCGCGATCATGACCAACGCGCGGCCGCCCCGGCTGGGGCTGGAGCAGATCTCCGGCTACAACCCGCTGCGCCTCAAGCACTACAGCGAATACTTCGAAGCGATGAACGAGGCTCCGCAGGACTACCACTGGCTCGAAGTCTTCCCGGCCGCGCTCAAGGGCTTGCAGTTGTTCGACATGCTGAACGTCCGCTACGTCGTCGTCTCGCTCAACTCGCCGGTGATCCCGCCGGCGGCCTATTACTGGGAAGAGGTCTACCGCGACCGGTTCGTGGCGGTCTACGAGAACCCGACCGTGTTCGACCGCGCCTGGATCGTGCACGACGTGCGCCCGGCGATGGGAGGGCAGGAGTTGGCCTTGCTGAATAGCCGGCAGGTGGATGGCCGCGTGACGGCGTTCGTCGATGGACCGTTGCCGGACGTAGCGCCCCCGGCGGGGTCGGGACCGGGCGACAAGGTTGTCGTGACGGAGACCGCGCCGGAGCGGATCGAGTTCAGGGCGGAAGCGAGCGCGCCGGGCCTGCTGGTCCTGAGCGAGGTCTACGCCGAGGGCTGGAACGCCTATGTCGATGGCGAGCGGGTAGAAGTGCTGCGGACGAACCACGCGCTGAGGGGGGTGCCGTTGCCGGCCGGGGAGCACGAGGTCGTCGTGAAATACGAGCCGCGGTCACTGCGGATCGGGTTGTGGAGCACGGGGCTGGCGAGCGTCGCGATGCTGGGGATCTGGGCCTGGGCGCTCGTCGATTGGCGCCGCCGGGGCGGGACGCGCGTGCTGTCGTAGGGGCAACCCGCCAAACCGGGAGGCCACCGGTACCGCTTACAGGGGATGGTGCGTCATTCCGTAGGGGAGGCCCCTGTGGCCTCCCGGGATTGAATGGGGCGTGTCAGGCCATGGGAACGGCCGCATCCACCGGTGGCCGCCCGGGGTGACCAACGCGCCGGGAGGCCACCGATACCACCACACAGGGGCCTCCCCGACGAATGGGATGGGGTGATGGACCGGGGCCCCGATGGGGCAAACCGCGGGAGGCCACAGGGGCCTCCCCTACGACGGTACGATTTCCGTAGGGGAGGCCTCTGTAAGCGGCATCGGTGCCCGCCCGCGGTTTGGCGGCGTCGTGTCAGTCCGTCGGCACCGTCGCATGCACGGGTGCCCGCGCCGGTGCGCGGCCAGATTCTGTCCGTCGGGCGTGATAGAGTGAGAATCGACCCATCGGACCCACGGCGCGGGAGCATCGTGCCCTTTCGGCGCGCCATTCATGGCCGTTCCCGCTCCGAGCGATATCGCATCGCGCGCCACGGAGAGACCGTTCGCCGTGAAGATCTCGGTCCGCCAGTACTGGCGGCTTCTCGCAACCTATCTCCGGCCCCAGGGACGGCGGGCAGCGATCCTCGGTGTGCTGCTCCTGGTCAGCATCGCCCTGCAGCTCACCGCGCCGCGCGTGATCGGCCGCTTCATCGACCGCGCGATCGCGGGCGACACGCTCGATCAGCTCTTCGTGCTCGCCGGGTTCTTCCTTGTCCTCGCGGTGCTGACCCAGGTCGTCAACCTCGCTGAGGTCTGGGTCGCCGAGAACGTCGGCTGGACCGCCACCAACAACCTCCGGAGCGACCTCGCGCTGCACGTCCTGCGGCTCGATCCGGCATTCCACAACGCGCACACGCCCGGCGCCCTGATCGAGCGGGTCGATGGCGATGTCGGCAAGCTGGGCAACTTCTTCTCGCGGTTCGTCGTCCAGGTCGTCGGGAACGGCCTGCTCGCGATCGGCGTCTTCATCCTCCTCTTCCGGATCGACTGGCGGGTCGGCGGCGCGCTGGTGCTGTTCGCGATTCTCTCGTTCGCGATCATCAACCGGCTGCGCGACGTGGCGGTGCCGTACTGGGCGGCGGAGCGGGAATCGAGCTCGCACCTGTTCGGCTTCATCGAGGAACGGCTGGGCGGCACGGAGGACATCCGCGCCGCCGGGGCGACCGCCTACGTGATGCGCGCGAACCACGAGCTGGCGCGCGATTTCATGCGCAAGCGGCTCCGGGCGGCGGTGCTCGGCACGGCGACCGGGTCGTCCTCGTTCCTGATGTTCGCGCTCGGGACCGCGATCTCACTCGGGATCGGGGCCTGGCTCTATCGCGATGGCGCGATCTCGATCGGCACCGTCTACCTCATCTACCAGTACGCCAACGTCCTGAGCCGGCCGATCGAGCAGATCAGCCGCCAGATGCAGGATCTCCAGCAGGCCGGGGCCAGCGTCGGGCGGATCCAGGAGCTGCTGGCGACGGAGAGCACGATCGAGGACGGCCCCGGCGCGATGCTCCCTGACGACGGCGCGCTGGCGGTCGAATACGACGGGGTCAGCTTCGGCTACACGGCGAACGAGCCAGTCGTGCGCGACATCTCGTTCCGGCTTGCGCCGGGCGCGGTGCTCGGGCTGATCGGGCGCACCGGCTCCGGCAAGACGACGATCACCCGGCTCCTGCTGCGCCTCCACGACCCGACCGCCGGCAGCGTCCGGATCGGGGGTCTCGACATCCGGGAGTTCCGGCTCGCCGACCTGCGGGACCGGATCGGGGTCGTGACCCAGGACATCCAGCTCTTCCAGGCGAGCGTCCGCGACAACCTGACCTTCTTCGATCCGGACGTCGATGACGCGCGGATCGTCGCCACCCTGCGCGAGCTTGGGCTGTCGCGCTGGCTCGATTCGCTCCCGGACGGGCTGGACACGCCGCTGGCGTCTGGCGGCGGCGGGCTGTCGGCCGGGGAGGGGCAATTGCTGGCCTTCGCTCGCGTGTTCCTGCACGATCCCCGGATCGTGATCCTCGACGAGGCGTCGTCGCGGCTCGACCCCGCCACCGAGCGGCGGCTGGAGCGGGCCGTCGACCGGTTGCTGGCGGGGCGGACCGGGATCGTGATCGCGCACCGGCTGGCGACCGTGCGCCGGGCCGACCAGATCATGGTGCTGGAAGATGGCCGGATCGTGGAGCATGGCCCGCGCGCCGACCTGGCGGCGAACCCGGCGTCGCGCTTCGCCGCGATGCTGCGCACCGGTCAGGATCTCGTCCCGGCCGCCACCGGGGAACGAACGTCGGCGATCGAGGTGCGCGCGTGAAACCGTGGCGGTACGTGGTGGCGATGGTCCGGTTCCAGCCGTGGCTGTTCGCGGCCAGTGCGCTGACGGCGAGCACGCTCTTCTACCTCGTGCCGCTCCTGCCTGGCTTGATCGTCCGCGAGTTCTTCAACGCGGTGACGGACGAGCCGGGCGCGAACCTGGGTGTCTGGCTGCCGCTCGCGCTGCTGGCCGGGGTCGGCGCGGGCCGGATGGCGGGGCTGATCCTGGGCGCCGCGAGCGAGACGACCCTCAACCAGTACACCGAAGCCCTGCTGCGCAAGAACATGCTCCAGCGCGTGCTGGAGCGGCCCGGCGCGCGGGCGGTCCCGGTCTCGCCGGGGGAGGCGGTCAGCCGCTTCCGCGACGATGCCCAGGTCGCCAGCAACTTCCTGAGCTGGACGCTCGATCCGATTGGCCAGGCGCTGGTGCTGGTGATCGGGATCAGCTTCCTGTTCAGCATCGACGCGACGCTGACGATCGGCGTCTTCCTGCCGCTGGTGGCGGTAATCGCGATCGCGCGGATCGCCGGAAAGCGGGTCGAGGGCTACAGCCGGGCGAACCAGGAGTCGATCGGGGCGGTGACCGGGCTGCTCGGCGAGATCTTCGGGGCGGTCACGGCGGTCAAGGTTGCCGGGGCCGAGGAGCGCGTCGTCCGCCACTTCCGCAAGGTAAACGAGGTGCGCCGCAAGGCGACGCTCAACCACCTCGTGCTCGACGAGCTGTTACGGTCGGTCTCGGAGAACATGGCCAACATCGGGACCGGGATCATCCTCCTGCTCTCGGCGCGCTCGATCCGCTCTGGCGAGCTCAGCGTCGGCGATCTCGCGCTGTTCGTCTCCTACCTCGGCTGGCTTTCGGTGGTGGTGAGCATGTTCGGGTTCTACCTCAACCAGTACCGGCAGGCGGGGGTCTCGCTGAACCGGATGAGCGAGCTGATGCCGGGGGTGCCGTCCGGCCGGCTGGCCGAGAAGGGGCCGGTCTACCTGCGCGGTCCGATGCCGGAGCTGCCGGCGACGCCCCGGATCGGTGGCGAGCCGTTCGCGGGGATGGAAGCTCGTGGCCTGACCGCGCTCTACCCTGAATCGGGGCGGGGGGTGCGCGAGATCGACCTCGAGCTGCGGCCCGGCACGATGACGGTGATCGTCGGCGAGATTGGCTCCGGGAAGACGACGCTGCTGCGGGCGCTGCTCGGGCTGATCCCCCACGACGCCGGGGAGATTCGCTGGAACGGCAAGCCCATCGCCCAGCCGGGGTCGTTCTTCGTGCCGCCCCGGACCTCGTACACGCCGCAGGCGCCACGGCTCTTCAGCGAATCGCTGCGCGACAATATCCTGCTCGGGCTGCGGGAGGACGAGGTCGACCTGCCCGGTGCGCTCCGCGCGGCGGTGATGGAGGACGATCTGCGGGCGCTCGACGACGGGCTTGACACGCTGGTGGGCGCGCGAGGCGTGAAGCTCTCCGGGGGGCAGGTGCAGCGGTCGGCGACGGCGCGGATGTTCGTGCGCCCGGCCGAGCTGTACGTGTTCGACGATCTCTCCAGCGCGCTCGATGTCGAGACCGAGCGGATCCTGTGGGACCGGTTGTTCGAGCGGCCGGGGATCACGAGCCTGGTCGTCTCGCACCGGCACGCGGCGCTGCGCCGGGCGGATCGGGTGGTCGTGCTCGCCGGGGGCCGGATCGTCGCTCAGGGGCCGCTCGACGAGTTGCTGGCGACCTCGCCCGAGATGCGCCAGCTCTGGCACGGCCACGCCGACGACCCTGACGAGCCGGATGAGCCCACGACATCCGTGACGCCTCCCGCGCAATCGTAGGGACGATCCGTCAGCGACAACGGTGATCGGCCGCGAGGCTTGCACGGGGGCGCTGCCCCAATGAGCCGCGGATAGGGGCCGGTACCCGCGGTCCCGGGGACGGCCTTTCCGATCGAACGCATCGGTGTCCGCCCGGTTGGGCAGGACATACCGGGAGGCCGCCGGTGCCGCTTCTCGATCGTCCCCTACGATTGCGTCTGGCGAATGGATGCGGCGTCGGCGGCCATCGCACCGGTCATGATCGCCACCGCGTCGCCCATGCTGAAATCCGCCGGCTTGATCACCGCGACCCGGCGTCCGAGGCGGTGGATGTGGATGCGGTCGGCGACCTCGAAGACATGCGGCATGTTGTGGCTGATCAGGATCACCGGCAGCCCCCGATCCCGGACCTGACGGATCAGGTCGAGCACCATCCCCGATTCCTTGACCCCGAGCGCGGCGGTCGGCTCGTCCATGATCACGACGTGGCGGGCGAAGGCCGCGCTGCGGGCCACCGCCACGCCCTGGCGCTGACCGCCGGAGAGCGTCTCGACCGGCTGCCGCATCGAGCGGATGCCGATCTTCAGGTCCGCCATGTGGGCGGCGGCCTCGTTCAGCATCCGCCGCCGGTCGAGCATCCGGAACCACGAGCCGAGAGGGCCGGGGCGGCGGATCTCCCGCCCCAGAAAGAGGTTCTCGGCGATGTCGAGTGCCGGGGCGACCGCCAGATCCTGATAGACCGTCTCGATCCCGGCCCGGCGGGCGTCAATCGGGGTGTTGAAGCGCACTGGCGCGCCGTCGAGCAGGATCTCGCCCTCGTCCGGCACGATCGCACCGGAGAGCGCCTTGATCAGGGTCGACTTGCCGGCGCCGTTGTCGCCGATCACAGCCAGGATCTCGCCGGGCAACAGCTCGAAATCCGCCCCGTCGAGCGCGGTCACCTGGCCGTAACGCTTGACGAGGCCGCGTGCTTCGAGCACCGGAACCGGAACCGGGACGGGCGTGCGCGCGGCGCTCATGCGTTCCTCCGGCGGGAGAGCTGGTCGATCGCGACGGCGAGGATCACGAGCACGCCGGTGATCAGCACCTGGTAGATCGAGGCGACCCCGATCAATTGGAGGCCGTTGCGAAACACGCCCACGATCAGCGCGCCGACGAGCGTGCCGAGCACGCTGCCACGCCCGCCGAAGAGGCTGGTGCCGCCGATCACGACGGCGGTAATGCTGGCGAGGTTGTCGGTCTGCCCGGCCTGGGGATCGCCCACACTCTGGCGGGCGACGAGCAGGAGGCCGGCCAGGCCATAGAAGACGCCGGCCACGGTGTAGACCCCGAGCAGCAGGCGACGGGTGTCGATCCCGGTCAGCCGGGCTGCCTCGGGGTTGTTCCCCATTGCGTAGACATGGCGGCCGGTGGCGGTCTGACGGAGGACGAACCAGGTGACGAGGTAGAGCAGAATCATCAGGACCGAGCCGTAAGTGATCGCGGTCTCGCCGATCCGGAACGTCTCCCCGAAAAAGGTCAGCACATCCGGCAGATTAGTCACGGTCTGATCGTTGGAATAGATATGGGTCAGCGCAAAGGCGATGTTGAGCGTGCCGAGTGTGACGATGAACGGGGGCAGGTGCAGCCCCGTCACGAGCCAGCCATTGAGAAAGCCGAAGGCGGCGCAGGTGGCGATTCCCAACAGGATCCCGAGGTAGGGGTTGACGGGTCCCCACGAGAGCCAGCCGATGCCGAGGATCGAGAGCCCGATGACCACCACCTTGGTCATCACGATCTGCCCGAGCGCCATCACCGCGCCGTTGGAGAGATCGATCCCGGCGGTCAGGATGATGAGCGTCTGGCCGATCGCGAGGGTGCCGACGACCATCACCTGCTGGACGATCAGGGAGAGGTTGGAGCCGGTCAGGAACCGGTCCGTCCGCCAGGAGAAGAAGGCGCAGGCAAGGATCAGCGCCAGCACTGGACCGAGCGTGGAAAGCGCGGTCGCGCTGGCGCCGAGCGAGCGCAGGCCCGCCCCGAATCCGGCGTCGGCCCGGTCCGTTGGTGCAGTGTGGGTCGTGGTCATGAATGGATCCTGGAGCGGCGGTCAGTGTGCCGCGAGGGCACACTGACCGCCTGGCGCGGGGCGCCTAGCCCCAGCAGTTGGCCTGGCCGAACTCGACATCCTCGGAGGTGACGCCCTCGACCGGCTCCGCCGTGATCAGGGTCACGCCGGTGTCGGTGTAGCCGGTCGGCGTCTCGCCCGTTTCGACGTAGGCCGCGACCGCCTCGACGCCGAGCGTCGCCATTCGCAGCGGATACTGCTGCGAGGTCGCCGCGATCTGGCCGTCGGCGACGCCCTGGACGCCCGTGCAGCCGCCATCGACGGAGACGATCATGACATCGTTTTCCCGTCCGGCGGCGCGGAGCGCGTTGTAGGCGCCGAGCGCGGCGGGCTCGTTGATCGTGTAGACGAGGTTGATCTCCGGGTTGCTCTGCAGGCAATTCTCCATCGCGGTCTGGCCCTTGGCCTGATCGCCGGCGGTGTCCTGAGAGCAGACGACGTTCGGATCCTCGATGTAGGTGCTGAAGTTGGACGCGGCCTCCGGGCTGGCGGCCGGACTCGCGGCTGGGGTCGCGGTGGCGGGGTCGGCGTTGAAGCCGGTCAGAAAGCCGTTATGGCGCAGGACACCGACGGAGATGCCCGGCGCGAGATCGAGCGTCGCGATCACCGGCGGGGTGTCGCCCATGGCGGCTCGCGCGTACTGACCGATCAGGACGCCGGCCATGAAGTTGTCGGTCGCGAAGAGCGCATCGACCGCTGTCTGCGGGTCGGTGGGGGTATCGAGCGCGATCACGATGACCCCCTGCTCGCGGGCACGCTCGATCGCCGGGACGATCGCCTTCGTGTCGCTGGGGGTGATCAGGATACCGTTGGCGCCGGCGGTGACCATGTTCTCGATCGCGGTGACCTGGCCGGCGTTGTCGCCGTCGAACTGGCCGGACGCGGTCAACAGCTCGACGCCGAGCTCATCGGCCTTCGCCTGGGCGCCTTCCTTCATCTTGACGAAGAACGGATTGGTCTCGGTCTTGGTGATGAGCCCGACGATGACGTCTTCATCCTGCGCCGCCCGCGTCTCGCTGGCGAGCGAGGGCAGGAAGGCGAGGCCGGCGAGGAGCATGACGACGAGGACGGCCTGAACGCACATCGTGCCCCGGACCGGAGTGGACGACGCAAACCGAAGCGGCATGGCGAACTCCCTTTCTGGTGCCGCCGCGAACACCCGAGGGCCCGCGACAACGTTGTCAAAGCTTTGTAGTCACGACTCTAGGCGATGCGTGCTCCGTTGTCAATGATCCATGGGGTCTGGCCGCGCATCTCGTTCCGGGTCTGGCACAATGGCGAAATGGGTCGCGACGTGCCGGCCGGATCGAGGGCGAACCATGACCACGGTACCGGACGCGCCCGGGCGGACCCGGCGCGAACCGACGATGCGCGATGTCGCGGCCCTAGCCGGGGTCAGCCTCAAGACCGTCTCGCGCGTCGTCAACGCCGAACCCGGCGTCCGCCCCGAGCGCCAGGGGCGCGTGCTCGACGCCGTGCGCACGCTCGATTACCGGCACAACGCCAACGCCAGCAGCCTCCGCCGGGCGGATCGCAAGACGGCCACGATCGGGCTGCTGCTGGAGAACGCGGCCAACCCCTTCTCGGCGGCGCTGTTCCGGGCGATCGAGGACGCGGCCCGGCGGCGCGATGTGCTCGTCTTCGCCGGCAGCAGCGAAGAGGACGACGCCCGCGAACGGGCGATCCTCCTCGCGCTCGCCTCGCGCCGGGTCGACGGGCTGATCATGGTCCCGGTCAGCTCCGGTCACGACCGGACGCGTCACGTCCAGCGGCTCGACCGCCCGATCGTGCTGGTCGACCGCCTCGCCGGCGATCTCGATGTCGACTCGGTGACGGTCGACAACCGGGGCGGCGCGAGCCAGGCAGTGCGTCACCTCGTCGCGCACGGGCACCGCCGGATCGCGTTTCTCGGCGATCTGCATTCGATCTGGACGGCCAGCGAGCGGTATCTCGGCTACGTGGCGGGAATCGCGGCCGGGGGACTTCCCCTCGATCCAGCCCTTGTCCGCCAGGATCTGCGCGCCCCGGAGGCGGCGGAGCGCGTGACGCACGAGCTGCTGACCGGGCCGGACCCGCCGACCGCCCTCTTCACCGCGCAGAACCTGATCACGATTGGCGTCCTGCGGGCGCTGCAGCGGGCGTCGGCGCAGGGGCGGATCGCGCTCGTCGGCTTCGACGATGTGCCGCTGGCCGATCTGCTCGATCCGCCCGTCTCGGTCGTCGCCCAGGACCCGGTGGAGTTGGGGCATCGCGCCGCTGACCTGCTCTTCGCGCGGCTGGACGGTGACACCGCGCCGCCTCGCCACATCGTGCTGCCGACCCGCCTGATCCCGCGCGGCTCGGGAGAGCTGCCACCTTACGGGGGCGTTCCCCAAGGTTGACGGGATCGGCTTCAGGCAGGACCGTCGCTCGGTGCGCTGCCCGACGCGCTGCCCGACGCGCTGCCCGACGCGCTGCCCGACGCGCTGCCCGACGCGCTGCCCGACGCGCTGCCCGACGCGCTGCCCGACGCGCTGCCCGACGCGCTGCCCGACGCGCTGCCCGACGCGCTGCCGATTTCGTTGATTGGGTAGTGGCCACTCTCGTGCTGGCCAAGGGTGAAACTCCCCAGGTTGCGCCCCATTCCAGCGCGCTCGATGTCGAGACGGAGCGGATCCTCTGGGACCGGCTCTTCGAGCGCCCCGGGATCACGAGCCTGGTGGTGTCGCACCGTCACGCGGCGCTGCGGCGGGCGGACCGGGTGGTCGTGCTCGCCGGGGGCCGGATCGTCGCCCAGGGGCCGCTCGACGAGCTGCTGGCGACCTCGCCCGAGATGCGCCAGCTCTGGCATGGCCACGTCGATGAGCCCGATGCACCGCTCGACGACGTTTCCCGCCTGGAAATCGCCTGACCGATCACCGGTCGTCGGGCAGACCGTATATACTGGCCCCGTCCGGGGTCTGATGTTCCCCCGGGGGTGCCGCGTACCCCGTACCCGCGCGGCTGATGGAGGGGACTGCCAGCATTCAGCAATGGCGGTCCTTTTTTGTGTGCCCAACACGAAGCGGAGCATGGCGCCATGTCCGAACTCACCATCGCCACGACCATTTTCGTGGCGACCTACGTCATAATCATCAGCGAGCGGCTGGACCGGGCGGTCGTCGCGCTGGCGGGCGCCGGGCTGATGATCGTGTTCGGTGTGCTCGATCAGGAGCAGGCGCTGGAAGCGATCGACCCGAACACGATCGCGCTCCTGATCGGGATGATGATCATCGTCAATGTTTTGAAGCGGACCGGCATCTTCCGCTACGCGGGCTGGAAAACGGCGAGCGCGTTCGGTGGCGACCCCTGGCGGATGCTGGCCGGGTTCGCGCTCTTCACCGCCGTCGCCTCGGCGTTTCTCGACAACGTCACCACGATCCTCCTGATGATCCCGGTCACGATCGCGATCACCGACGACCTCGGTCTCGATTCCCGCCCCTTCCTGATCACGCAGGTGATCGCCAGCAATATTGGCGGCACCGCGACCCTGATTGGCGACCCGCCCAACATCCTGATCGGCAGCGCCACGGGGCTCGACTTCGTCGATTTCCTGGTCAACCTCGCCCCGGTTGTACTCGTGCTGCTGGTACTGATGTTCGGCGGGTTCTGGCTCATTTTCGGCCGCCAGGGCGCCCTGGGCGCACCCAGCGTCGAAGGACGCCGGGCTCTCGCCGAGTCCGACGCCCGGGTCCACATCGGCGACCGCCGCCTGCTCCGCCGATCGCTGGGCGTGCTGGCGCTGACCGTGACTGGATTCGTGCTCCACGGCGTGCTGCACCTCGAGGCCGGGACCGTGGCGATGTTCGGGGCGGTCCTGCTGCTGCTGCTGAGCCGGATCGATCTCCACGGGGTGCTGGCCGAGGTCGAATGGCCGACCATCTTCTTTTTCATCGGGCTCTTCATCCTCGTCGGCGGAGTCGAGGAGATCGGCCTGCTCGACCGGATCGCCAGGCGGGCGGTCGAGCTCACCGGCGGCGACGTTACCCTGACCGCGCTCGTCCTGCTCTGGCTGGCGGGGATCGCATCTGCCCTGGTCGACAACATCCCGGCCGTCGCCACGCTGATCCCGCTTACGTTCGCCGTCGCCCGGTTGATGTTCCCCGACCTGGCCGGTCTCGACGACGAGGCGTTCGCCGTCCATCCCGAAGTCGTGCCGCTCTGGTGGGCCCTGGCGCTCGGCGCCTGCCTTGGCGGCAACGGGACGCTGGTCGGCGCCTCGGCCAACGTGGTCGCGGTCGGGATCGCCGAGCGACGCGGGGACCACATCGGGTTCTGGGGGTTCACGCGAATCGGCGCGCCGTTCGCGCTGGTCAGCCTCGTCGTCGCCAGCGTCTATCTCTGGCTCCGCTACTTCGCGTTCTGACTTGCGCCCGATCCGGAGCAAGCGACCGGCATGGCAACGCGATCATCCGCTGATCCCGATGACGCGGCGGTAACTCCCCACGATAGGCTGGGGGTGGTCGAGTCATCGCTGGTTGGGCATAATTGGTGGCGTTCATACGGGGCCCGATTGATCAAAGCTCGCCAAAAATACAAAGGATCGTGGAAATGCCAGCTTGGTCGCGCCGGTGGTTGACCCTCTTGATGATGCTCGCTCTGGTCCTCAGCGGGTTCCGGGCTGATGGCACAGTGGCGGCGCCAGCGGGCAAGGGCTCGCAAGGTGGCGCGACGTGCCCGGTTGCTGGCGGCGCCCAGGTGGTCCTCGATCCGGGGCACGGTGGCGCTGATTCCGGAGCGGTCAACACCATGTATAGTCTGAAGGAAAAGGACCTGACGCTGGACATCGCCAGGCAGACCAGGGACATCCTGGCGGCGAATGGGTACAGCGTCGCGCTCACGCGGGACGGAGATTACGGATTAGGCAACTCCGAGCGGGGTGAGATCGCGAACGCCTGCAAGGCTCTGATGTTCGTGGAAATCCACCTCAACGGTTCGAGTGACCCATCCGTCAATTACTCGCAAACGTTCTGGGGCAAGAAGCGGAAGGATCTGGCGTTCAGCCAGAAGATGAGCGGGGCGCTGTCCAGTCTGGGTATTCAGAACAATGGGACCGGCCAGTTCGCGAATGGTGGCCTGTTGCAGGCAACGATGCCGAGCACGCTGGTCGAAGCGGTGTTCCTGACCAACAACGACGAGGGCGCACAACTCGCCGCGGGAACCCGTCACGGCCAGATCGCCCAGGCCATCGCAGCGGGCGTGATGGCGTACACCTGACCCCCACGAGCCGAGAAGCCGACGCTGCCGGCACGAGTGAGGTCGCTCGAATGGCCGTTCTCGGGTCGATCTAGTCGGTCTGGGTGGGGTTCCCTTTTTCCACCGCGTGCCCGGTATCGCTCCATGCCTTGAGCCCGCCGTCGAGGTGGGCGACATTGCCATAACCCAGCTGTCGCAGCGTGTCGGCGGCCAGCGCCGAGCGTCCACCCGAAGCACAATGCAGGATCACCCGCTGGTTCGGGTCGAATTCCGGCTTGTGATACGGGCTCGTCGGATCGGCGTAGAACTCGAGCATGCCGCGCGGGGCATGAACCGCACCGGCGATAGTGCCGTTCTGGGTACGTTCCTCGGTTTCACGTAGGTCGATGAGGACTGCTCCACCCTCCACCTCCCTGGCGACGTCGTCGGGGGACAGGTTCTCCGTCCGGCTCTTGGCGTCCGCGACGAGCTGGGCGGCTGTCCGTGTTTCCTGAGCCATGCCATTCCTCCTTCGTGGCGATGTTTGCCATCAGTCTATGCCGCCAGCCAGTGCAGTCAAGACGCCCCTGATGATGTCGCATCGACGGTCCCGGCTCCCGCTCGCCTGCTTCCGGTACCGGGCCGGGGTGACGCCTTCCGCGATGATCTCCGGCCCAGCTGCTGGTCAAGAGTCCGCTCTTACCGATGTTGCCCCGACCGTTCGAGGTTGAAGGCAAGCAGGCGGGCTGAGGATGGTGTCTTTCTCGACGGTCTCCGGGGCGAGACCGTCCCGGCCGCGGGCGTCCCAGACGGCGTGGTCGATTGCGGCGTGAAGATGCTGACGGATTTTCTCGATAGCATGGCAAGATTCACGGAAGAGGCCGGAGGGGCGCCCCTCCGGCCTCTTCGTTACCCTATCGATAGCATTGACGGCCGGCGGTGACGTCTACTCGCCGACCTCGACCACGATGTACATGCCATGGAAGGCGTGCGGCATGCCGTCCGCAATGTCCGGGAAGAAGCAGACCAGGCCGTAGGTGCCGGGCTCCAGATTCATGGGGATCCAAGTCGACGTCCCCCTCGACTGGGTCGCCGTAAACAAGACCGGGATCAGGTGTTCATCGGGATTGAAGTCCACCGCGGCCGGCGTGCCGGTCATGTCCGACTCCAGGACCGCCGCGACATCATCCTCGGTGAGACCCTCGGGACCCTTGAACCAGACGATGAAGTGAGGCTGGACGCCGCTGTTCTCGACCTTGACGATCTGCGACCCCGCCGCGAGTTCGCCCTCGGTGACGCCGATTACGTACTCGCCCATGGTCAGGGTGGCATTGGACTCGGGTTCCGGCAGGTCGGCCGGCATCTCGCCGGTGACCTCGAAGATGAGCGGCGCCTGGGATTGATCCGGGTCACCACCTGCTGAGGCGATCCACTCGCCAGGCGTCAGATCAAGCACGATTTCGGCTGATTGACCGGCCATGGCGGACACCCCACCCGCAAACAGGGACTCAAAGAAAAACGCGGGCGGTCCCCCCATCGCCTCGCCACCCTCGGTGGGCGTGGCGTCAGGATAGAGGACCGGTGTCCCCTCGATGGCTGCGGCGTCCTCCTCGGGAGGGGGCGCGCTTGCCGCAATGAACTCGTCGGCCGTCACGCCCACCGGCTGGGCGAATTCAATGCTTCCGCCAAACCCGCCAATGTCCTCGGCTACCGTCAGGGTGACCAGGTAGCGGCCGGCCTCCAGCGACTCCGGAATGCCTTCATAGCCCGAGGCGGTGACGGTGACATCGAGTGTTGGCAGCCCGAGATCGGCAAGTCCACTTTCCGGGGTTGCGTCCTGCGCTCCTGAAGCGGGCAAGATGCCGACGACAAAGAGCAATAGGGCAAGGAAGAGCGAAACACCTGAACGACGCATAGTGGTTCTCCTCAATGAGACCGGCACGCTATCGTCACCACCCAGGTACGGGCTCATCGCAGGCAGAACCGTTCCGGAGGTGAAATGGCAGCGCACCAGATGCGAGCGCGGATTTCAACTGAGTCCCGGTGAGTACCCCGTCGGATGACCAGCGCACGCGATGCACCGGCGCCAGTGTGTTGCGTATGCTGTGTTCCGTGGCAGCACGACAGCAGAGGCGCTTGCCCGATGCAAAGAAGAGCGAGTGCCGTGTGGTGAAGCGCTCCAGGTTGGAGGCGAGCAGGCGGTCGAGGAGGTCTACTCCTCGACCGAACCCCGGCCGGGATCGTCCCAGCCATCGGTGTTCCGGAACCATCAAGGGCCGCAAGGGCCGCCTTCCGGAGGCTGGTCAGCGTTCGCTTCTTCAGCTCGGTCTCGTCCGCTTCCTCAGGATCGATCCAGATCCGGCGCGGAGGGAACCGCACTTTTCCGAAAAGTCCATAATGGATCATGGCGTTGCGGTTGGCGCAGCCTAGAGACGGACCGTATGCCTTGCCCACATCCGGTTCGCGCTTTATAGTTTGCATGCGTACGTACAAGGTCTGGGGAGTGTCCCCATTCCGGGGTATGGGGGAGGGGATACCATGCGCCGTGCCAGTTATGCATTGCTGCTGTTCGTCATGCTGGCCGGGGCAGTCAGTCCGGCGTTCTTCCGGGTTCTCCCCACGGCGGCGCAGACGGCCACCACCGCAACGACCACCGACACGTTGAACCTTCGCTCCGGGCCGGACCTCGCGAGCAGCATTCTCACCGTCATGCCGAAGGGTGCGGCGGTCACGCTGACGGGTGCCGAGAGCAATGGGTTCCGGCCTGTCTCGTACAACGGTATCCGGGGCTGGGCATTCAGCACCTTTTTGGCGATTGATACGCCTCCCGCGGCGCCCAGCACGCCCGCCACCACCACCGACGCCGTGAATCTCCGCTCCGGACCCGGAACCTCGTACCGCGTGCTGGCCGTCATGCCCCGGGGCGTCAGCGTTACGGCCACCGGAGCGTCGAGCAATGGCTTTCTCCCGGTCACGTACAACGGGTACACCGGCTGGGCATCCAGGGATTATCTCCGGCTGGGCTCGGAGCCGGCACCGGTGCCCCCTCCACCGCCTGCGTCCGTGCCGACCGGAACAGCCGTCACCACCGCCGCGCTGAATCTCCGCAGTGGGGCCGGGACCGGCTTTGCCGCCATCGCCATCATGCCAGGCGGAACCCGTGTGGTACTGACAGGGCAGTCCGCGAACGGGTTCCATTCGGTTTCCTACAACGGCCGCGGCGGCTGGGCGTCCAGTGCCTTCCTTGCCGTTGATGGCACCGCGCCCACTCCGACCGGCACGGCGGGTGCCATCGACAATGTCAACCTCCGCTCCGGACCGGCAACATCGTATCCCGCGTTGACGGTGATCCCGCGCGGCAGCCGTGTCACTTTGACCGGGCAGGTGAACAACGGATTCCACTCCGTGAGTTACAACGGGTACACGGGGTGGGCTTTCAGCACGTACCTTGACCTTTCTTCCGCTTCCCCGGCGCCGCCGCCATCGGGGACCGTCATCCCGTTCGCGGTGACGAACGCGATCGTCGGCCCCGCCCGCGGGACCCCCGACGCGGTCATCGCGTTCGCCCGGCAGAGCGGAGCGACGCGCATGAACGAGGTGGAACGCTATGTCCGTGAGGTCTACCGGCTGGCGCCAGAGATCGGGTTCGATCCTGCCATCCTGATCGCCCAGTCGGCGCTGGAAACCGGGTACTGGCGGAGCTCCTGGTGGCAATATCGGCTCAACCCGGCCGGGCTCGGCATCACCGGCGACCCACGGCAGGAGGATGGAAGCCAGACCTTTGCCAGCGGCACGATGTCGGCGCGCGGGCAGATCGCCCATATGCACGCCGAGGTCTATGGCGCCTCGCGTGCGCTGCCGGACGTGCTCCAGGGCGCCGACACGACCTACCAGCGGGTGTTCGAAGCCGGTTGGGCCGGCACCATCGTCACGATCGACGATCTCTCGGGAACCTGGGCCGTTGATCCGCGGTACGCCGGAAAGATCGTTCGCGTGGGGCGCGAGATCTTCACATAGCCTGGAAGATCCTGGCAACGGCACAGGCAGTCTGGTGGTGGCCTGGCGTCATCGCTGTCTTGTACGTATCCAACCTGCGACTTCCTGTCACACCGCTTGCAATTGCGGGGAATGTGCTGGAACTCCTGATTGATCGGGTCTTCAGGTAACGTGGCACGCCTTGATGGGTGATGCCCACGCCCTGCAGTTGTGTTGAACGCCGCGTATTGAGGCATGGTGACACTGGATGAGGCGAAAATCAGGCGGCTCCCCCGCCCGGAGGGCGTTGGTGTGCAACGATTGCTGGACGGTGTCGTCCGCGGATTCATCCTCCTCGTTGTCGTCACGGTGGTGGTCCTGAACCGTGTGAACGAAAGCGGGAATCACAACGTCGATTCGATCGGCGCGGATCCACTCGCTCTCCTGGTCACAGATTCGGCGCTTCACCAAAACGAACGTCAACCCATGGCGTCGCCGGTTGCCGCGCAGGCCATCAAGCCTTCCCGGCCGGTGAGGCGGGGCGAGGACAATGCGCACGTCCCGGTGCCGGAGGCTCCCAGGCTCTCTGCAGCCGAGCTGGCGGCCTTCAAGCCCAACGAGCTTGGTTACGTTCCGGTGCTGATGTACCACGCCTTCACCACAGATCCGGAACACCTCGATGACTGGACAACGAACCCGGAGCGATTCCGGGACGATCTGCAGTGGCTGGCCGATCACGACTTCTTCATCATCTCGTTGGACGACCTGCTGACCAATGAGATCGCGGTCCCACCCGGCAAGCACCCGGTGGTGCTGACGTTCGATGATGCCTCGTCAGGGCAGTTCCGGCTGCTGGAGGATGCGACGGGGCAGCTCGCGCCAGATCCGGCCACCGCGGTCGGCGTGATGGAAGCATTTTTCGCCACGCATCCCGATATTGGCCGGGGTGGCCATTTCGCGTTCGTGCCCAACAACTGTTTTCACCATGACGCCGAGGTGACGACCTGCGAGGAGCGCCTGGCCTGGCTGGCCGGGCACGGTTACGAGATCGGCAACCACACCTGGTATCACCAGAATCTCGGTGAGGCCGACGACGAACGGTTCATGTCCCAGATCGGGGACACCAAGCTCTGGATCGACGAGCGGGTGCCGGGAGACGCCAATCTTTCCAACGTGCTCACGCTTCCATTCGGGGCGTTTCCGGCCACCGAGTGGCAGTACCACATGCTGGTCAACGGATTCGACTGGGAGGGGCAGCGCATCCAGTTGGCCGCCGTCCTGACGGTTGGCGGAGGCCCAAGCGTCTCGCCGGACAGCGCGATGTGGGATCCGTGGGCGATCACGCGGATCAACACCGGCGAGGCGACCCTGGGCTACTGGCAAGCCCAGATTGAGACTGGGGCCACGACGCTCTATACCAGTGACGGTAACCCGACCGTGACGACGATCCCCGAAGCGTTGCCGGAGGACCTTGCCGCGCAGTTCGATCCGTCTGTGATCGCTGGCAAGGGGCGATCCCTGGTGGGGTACAACGCCGAGCCCGCGGATGAAACGACAGGTCTCCACCAGGGAGATATGGCGGCACTCGTCCGAAGTTGGACATCGGCCCGTAGAAAACGAGCTTCACGCGTTCGGCCATCCAAAGTTCCCCGACCTCGCGCAGGGAACGTCCGGTAATCAGCCGCAGGAGAGCGACGAGCCGCAACCCGTCTGGGCTGAGCCTGGGAGGCCGGCAATTCCAGCCAAACGCTGGCCCCGGAGAAACCTTGCCCTGAGGTCGAGGTGCGCGTTCTCGCCGAACTCCGCGAGCTTTTCGGAGTCCCTGATCGTCGACTTCCACTCATTGACGGGACGGGCGCGAGGAACTCCTCGATGGCAGCGGCAATGTTATTGGACCTCATCCGTCAATGAGAACATGATTGAGGTCGCCCCCGGCTACGTTCGTCCGGCGTGCTCCAGGTTGAGGGCGAGCAGGCGGGCGAGGATGGTGTCCTCCTCGACGCTCGCCGGGTCGGGGTCGTCCCAGCCGTAGGCGTCCCAGACGGCGCGGTCGAGCGCGGCGTGGGCGTTCCGGAGCCACTGGGGGCGGGCGTTGTAGAGGTTCGTCAGCGTCCGCTTCTTCAGCTCGGCCTCGTCGGCGCCCTCGGGATCGAGCCAGCTCCGGCGCAGCTCGTCCAGCCTCGCGGCGGCCTCCCCGATCGCGACCACAAGCGGGTCGTCCACCGGCTCGGCGCCCGGCGGCCACGGCAGCGGAAAGGTCTCGAAGCAGGTCGTGTTGTTGTACGTGGGGTCGTTGCCAACGCCGTGCCGAGCACCGATCCGCAGCGACCAGACCTCGTGCGCCCGGGAGTGCAGCACCCCAAAGAAGTAATCGTCCTCCCGCGCGAAGCAAGCGTCTCCCTGATTGCACAGTACCTCGATCGGCTGCCATACGAATAGCCGATGCTTCGCGACCGCTGGCGTTACCAGTTGTCGGCGCAACCCCGTTAGAGCGGTTCTCGGTTCTGGCCACGGTCGCGCGTATTGCCACCAGGCTCCTCGATAGTCGTCGCGTCGTGATGCCTCGCGAACCGGTTTGACTTTCTCAACGACGTACTCAAATGGCAGCTCATCCATCAAGAGGGTCTCATGCCTTTGCAGACAGTCCCTAGTTGCTCGAGAATTCCTCGATCAAGAAACCCTTGTTACCTCGAGGTAGAGGTCATAGTCGGGCTCACCCGCGAGCTTGAATGGGATATCCCCGTGACCGCCACTGAAATGGTACTTCGTTGTGTTCTTGTCCCCTGTGTTGGGTACCATCTGACGGAGCTTTCGATTTGAATACAGGATGCTTTGGGAGCCCATGATATCGTCACCAACGAAGATGCCAATCAAGTCTGGAACCTTGGAAGGCACTTTACCGATCCATTGCCCGACGACGGGGACCCACGCTGCCACGTTGAGGGCCGTTTGAGTTCGACTGGCGATCGTGTCGGCATTCCCTTGGTCAATTTCCCAGACTTGCACCGAGATCCCTATTGGCCCCGGTGCTCCTGCAGCGCTCGCGCTCTGCGGCCAAACGATATTGTCGTTGTCCATGTCGAACCTGATGGAATCGCCCGAGTCAACGTTCCTGAATTCCTTAGACCGCCTTGTCTGGACCTCGTTAGTAGCCACGTCATTGGCAGTAAAGATCCAAACTGGCTCATCCGAGCCTGCCCAGTCGAGTCCCGACTCATCACCACAGTAAAACTTGGTGGCACGTACTACATACTGCTCAGTCATCGTTAGACTCCCCTGCTTGATATGACTGGCTGACACCCATTGGTGCCTAACGTTCTCCTTCCAGTCTGGCGGCAGGCGCCACAAATGACATCGGGGGAAATACTCATTTGCTCGACTGGATTGGTCAGGATATGTGAGTGATAGTACTCAGTAACCGGTCGCAGTATTCAGAGAGCGCATTCGCCTGACAAGGTCGTCACAGTGCGGTCAACAGGTCGCCCGGTAGACGAACTACCCCGCTCCCAAAGCCCCCGGTGTGCCCGACTCATGGCAAACGACCTCGTGGTTGACGAAGGCATCACGCGGGAAGACCAGGCATGACGATGATGGTTTCATAAGGCAATCCCGCCTCGTACTTGGAAGGGAACTGGTCCCTTGGAGGCTACGTCACTCGACTGACGGGATCGTATACCAATTGCAGACGACATAGGCACTGGTCGGCCTTTGGAGAGACATTGAATGCGTAGCAGGCCGGGTCCAGGATGCGGACCGCCGCCAGCTCGTCGAGGAACGCGCCGATCTTCTGGACGAAAGCAGCCCGCCGGTTCGCCCGCGTCGTGGTCGCCTCGTCCCATCGACCTTTCAACTCGTCGGCCTCGGCGCGGACCAGGCGGCGGCGAGATCGGCCCGCTTGCCCTTGTACTCCCAGGCGAAGTGGCCGCGAAACCAGACATCGGCCCAGCCGTCGCCACCGCCGAGCTTGGCCGCGCCGCGTTCGAAGGTATAGAACTCGCCGGTCGGGTCGGCGTCGGTCGGAGTGGGCTGGCCGAGGACGGCGCAGAGGTCGTTGAAGTGGGACTGCGAGGCCGAGCGCTCCTTGAGCGTGTTGACGATCCACTTCTTCTGGAACGTGACTGGGTCCACTGCCGTGTCGCCCCCACCGCTTACGATGCCGCTTACCGATGCCGCTTACGATAACGATCATGCGTGCAGGGGCAATGATAGGCGGTTTCGCAGTGCGGGAGGGACATCGAATGCCGACAGAATGCGCTTGGCCGGCACAAGACCGGCCACTACACGTGGTTATTTGCACGACCGGACATGAGTCGCGATAGTCAATGAAGGGTCCACCACGTGCGTGGTTCTCTTTCCCATCGTGTTGACGTGCGTGCAGGTGCCCGGCACCTCGAAGTCCTTGTAGGAAACTGACGCTTCGGCGGAATCGCATCCATCTCGGCGGGCAGCCGGAGATCGTGCCGGGTCGTTCGAAGAGCATGTGTGGTCAACGACGACATGTGGGCCTCAAGCCCGACGCCAGTGCGTGCTCACTCACGTCTCCGGGCCCGCGGGCACTTCATGGACCAGCGTGTGACGGTCTGGATGTCAGACCGGACTGGCGTCGGATATCGACGACGATCGAACCTGTTGCGACGTGGCAGGGAAAACGGGCCGCCCCTGCGCGAGGAATGCGGCCAGTTCCTCGGGGGGGAGCGCCGGCGCGAAAAGGTAGCCTTGGCCATAGGTGCAGCCCAGCTCACGCAGCCACGCCAGTTGCTCGGCGGTTTCGATTCCCTCCCCCGTCACCTCCATCCCCAGCGCCAGCGCAAGTCCGACGACCGCCGCCACGATCGCCCGGCCTCGCTCGTCCCGGTCAATGTCGGCGATGAGCGTTTGATCGAGCTTGAGCATGTCCATCGGCCACTGGCGCAGGTAGCCCAACCCGGCCTGATACGCCCCGAAGTCGTCGATTGCCAGCCGCACCCCAAGCGCTTTCAACGCCTCAACCGTGCGATCGGTGGCCTCGGTGTCCTCGACCAGTCCCCTCTCGGTGATCTCCAGGGTCAGCCGCTCCGGCGGGAGCCCGGTCTCCCGCAGAACGCGATCGACCTGCCCGACGAGACCCGGATGACGCACCTGAACCGGCGAGACGTTGACGCTCAACTCGAGCTTCGTGGCATCGGGAAAATGCTCCTGCCACGCCATGACCTGGCGGCACGCTTCCCCAAGGACCCACACACCGAGTGGCACGATCAGCCCTGTCTCCTCGGCCAGGGGAATGAACGCGGCGGGGGGCAGCAGACCGGCGGTAGGGTGCTGCCAGCGGACGAGCGCCTCCACGCCATGCAGCTGGCCATTGGTCAGCCGCACCTTGGGCTGATAATGCAGCCGCAGCTCTCCCAGTGCCAGGGCGTGCCGGAACGCCGTTTCCCGGTCCAGCTGGCCCAGGGCCAAGGCGTCGCGCGTCGCATCGAAGATGGCGGTGCCGCCCCTTCCTTCGGCCTTGGCCCGGTAGAGCGCCACATCGGCCGCCCGCAGCAGGTCAGCGGACGTGGTCAGTTCGGGAGAGTTGAGAACGGCCCCAACACTGGCACTGATAGTGACCTGATGGCCACCCAGGGCAAATGGAGCCGCCAGCGCTTCCATGAGTCGCTCCGCCATCCCGGTGGCCATACGTGCATAAGTGACATGCTCCCGCAGGACCGTGAACTCGTCGCCGCCGAAGCGGGCGAGCAGGTCACCGGGCCCCAGGCGGGTGGCGAGACGTTGCGACGCCGCAACGAGAAGCCGATCCCCGTACTCGTGGCCGAGACTGTCGTTGACCACCTTGAAGCCGTCCAGGTCGAGAAGGAGCACCGCAACCGACGGGGCCCCGGGCTTGTCGAGCGCGTCCCTGAGGCGGTCCATAAAGAGGGTGCGGTTCGGCAGACCCGTCATTGAGTCATGGTGGGCATGATGCCAAAGCCGGGCCTCGAATGTCTTCCGCCCGATACCGTGGGCAATGACGTCCGCAGTGGCGCCCAGGGCCTCGAGGGTGTCCTGGGAAAGCGCGTGACGGGCGAACAGCGCCATCACCCCGACGGCGCGATCTTCGACCCGCAACGGATACCCGGCGAACGCGACCATGCCTTCCTGGATTGCCCAGTCGTGATCGCTGATCTGGGGATCGTTGCAAACGTCGTTCGTCAAGTGGGGCCGGAGATCCTGGGCGATGCGACCGATCTTGAGCTCACCCATGGAGATCCGGCCATGCGTGCCGTCGATATGGGTGTACATCCCGGCGCTGGCCTGCAGCTCCAGAACTTCGGACCGGTCGTCGAGCACCCAGATCCGGGCGAAGGCGGCGTCGAGGTGGTGGACGAACGCTTCCGCGCATCGTTGCAGCATGGCCGGCAGGTCCTGCCGCTCGGCGAGGGCGCCGCCGATGTCCGCGCGCAGGGAAGCATGACGTGCCAGTCGTACCCGCTCTTCCTCGATCTGCTTGCGCTCGGTAATGTCGCGGGAGTTGATGACAATGCCGCTCACGGCTGGATCGGCGAGGAGATTCGTGCCGGTCGCCTCGAGCCAGCGCCATGACCCGTCGCTATGCCGAAACCGGAACTCGACGGTTGGCGTGAGCTGAGGGTCATCGAGGATCTTCAGGAACGCCGTGTGCACATCCGGCAAGTCATCCGGATGGACCAGGTCGAAGGCGTTGCGGCCGACCAGTTCGTTCTTCTGGTACCCCAGTATCCGCTCCACGGCCGGACTCTCGTAAGCTATCGTCCCGTTGGCATCGAGGAACGTGATGATCTCAAGGGCATTCCGGATCAGCGAGTCGAAGCGCGCCTCGCTCTGCCGCAGGGCATCCTCGGCCATCTTGCGCTCGGTGATCTCACGGGCGATTCCGACAAGTCCGGTGATGCAACCATCGGAATCGCGGATCGGCACCTTGTTGGTCAGCACCCAATGGATGCGGCCGTCCGCAGTGACGAGTGATTCCGGCTTGCCGATCAGGGGCTCGCCGGTGGTCAACAGATGGCGCTCATCGGCCCGGAACTCCCGCGCCGCCGCCGCCGGGAAGAAGTCCGCGTCGCTCTTCCCCAGAACCGCCGCGGGATCGTCAAGTCCGATGAATGCCGCGTAGGCCCGGTTAACCTGGGTAAAGCGGGAGTCGGTATCCTTGAAAAAGACGAAGTCGGGAATGTTGTCGAGCAGCGCCTGGAGGCTCCGCTTGACGGCATCGGGACCGGAATCGTCCTCGTCCTCGTCCATGTTGTTCTCTCGCCTTCCATGGCGAATCAGCGCAACGAGCGCCGGATCGCGAGCTTGTTGACCTCTTATGCCTTGACACTATGTCAGAGAAGATTGCGAGGAGTGTACCGCACCGAAGAGCCTCCGTCCGCCGCGACGCTCACGGGGGTGATGATCCGTAAAGATAGGGGGCCACGGAGCGTGAAGTGAGCCTGACGGACGAGAGCGTTCGCCGGGCTCATTCGAGGCGGGACGTGCGCTGTCCCGTCTCCCCAAGCGACACTCGGGCGCAGGTGGCGGGGGGCTCGAAGCCGGCGTAGGAGACCGGAGCCCGGGCCGGATCGACCGAGATCAACGATCCCTGGCCCACTCCGGCGTCCGGGCCGAAGGCGGGCGTCGTCAGGTAGAGGAGCCCGTTCGGGGCGAAACCGATGTTCGCCGGGTAGGGCAGGCCGGTCACCACTGGCTCCAGCGTGTCGGGCCCGGTCTGGCGCACGACGCGGCCCGAGTTGGGGACGATGAAGGGACGTTCGAGCAGGTTGCCGGTGGACATCTCGGAGACGTGGAGCGTCCCGTCCGGCCCGAACGCGACATCGGTGATCGCGGTCAGCCCCGTCCAGGCGTCGGTCACGGTGCCATCGGGGGTGACCTTGACGACCTTGGCCGAGCCGTCGATGTAGGGCGCCGCCATCAGGTAGCCGACGTAGGCGTTGCCTTCGGGATCGACGGCGACGCCGGTCGGCACGGGGTGCCCTTCGGAGAGATCGGCGACCCGGCTGATCTCGCCCGCCGGGGTGACCCGGATCAGTTGCCCTCCCACCGCCTCGGTCACGAGCAGGGCGTCGCCCGCCGCCGTGAGCCCGTAGAGGGAGCCGTCGGGGTTGAAGTCGGGCGCGATGAACGACGGCTTGTTGGCCGGCAGCCAGGTGCTGAGATCGGCGACGAGGTTCATCGTCCGGTTGGTGTTGACCTTGTAGACGCCGCTGAACGAGGAGGGCGAGCGCCAGGATGCCCCGGCCCCGCCAAGCAGCACGTAGAGCTCGTTGCCGAGGTAGGCGACATCCATCGCGCCCCAGATCCAGCGCGTCTCCTCCCAATGGGTGGAGATCAGCCCGACCTGCAAGGGGGAGGTGCAGCCGTCGGCGACCGTCACGACCGACGACGTGAGGCCGATCCGGAGCGTGAACCCACCGGAGACGGGGAGCCGGGTCTCGCCGCCCGAGCCCGCCAGCGCCATCGCGAGTGTGCCATCGGGGCCCCAGGCGAACCCGCGCGGGTTGGTCAGCCCCGAGGCGACGACCGTGATCGGCGCGCCGGCGGCCGGAGTGGATGGAGCCGCCGGAGTACCCTCCTGGGCCCGAGCCGATGGCGACGCGAGCAGGGCGAAGATAATGACGAGATGAATGGCGGCGGTGGCGGGAGTGACGCGACGCATGGGGTGCCTCCGTCTGGAACGCCGTGGGTGGATGGATAGTGCCTGCCATCGTACGCGATCCGGAACAATCACGGGCGGGGGCACGGAAGGGGAATCGGCATCCCGTGCTCCCCATTTTCGTCATCCTGAGTAGTCTGTCCAACCAAGGTTGTCCGGTTCGACTGGTGCCGGACACCCCTTTCCTCGTCATGCTGACCAACGGGAAGCATCCCCGCGCGAAGCGCTCGGCGGCGCAGCCGCCGCATTGACACTGGGTGCCATGGTGCCGGCAGCCGCAACCGGACACTTAACGTTGGACAGACTACTCAGGATGACGAAAATGGGGAGCACGCGCATGTCCTCCGATCGCACGTTCGTCCCTCCACCTGTCATGGCGAGGGGTGCACCCATGCGAGGTGAGTGTTCCGGGATTCCTCGACAAGCTCGGAATGACGGAGGAGGAGGCGCGGAATGACGGTGGGTGGTGGCCGACGGTATCGGAGCGGGTGACATGGACCGGGACCCGCGAATCCATCGGAGCGTGGCGCGACCGTATACTTTGCGCCGGTGAACAGGCGAGCATCGGTCCGATCTCCAGGGGTTTGGGCTCTTGCTCAAGGGAACGTGAAGACGGATGAGGCGATGGCGATTCATGGAACCGTGGTCGGCGCGGTGGATGTCGGCTCGAACTCGATCAAGCTGACCGTGGCGCGCCCCGGTGTATCGGGTGGGATCGAGGAACTCGTGAGCGCCGCCGCGGCGGTCCGGCTCGGCGCTGGCGTGAGCACCTCCGGACGCCTCGCCGATGATCGGATCGAGGCCGCGCTGGCCACACTGCGCGAATTCGCCGCTCTCGCCCGCGATCATGGGGCGACCCGCCTGGTCGGTGTCGCGACCGAGGCGACCCGCCGCGCCGCGAACGGAGCGGACTTTCTCGACCGCGTCCGCAATGAGACCGGCTGGGATATCCGCGTCATCACCGGCGACGAGGAAGCCGACCTGACGTTTCGCGGCATCGCGTTTGGTGGGGACATGCGCGGGCGGGTGATGATCGCCGACATCGGCGGCGCCAGCACCGAGCTGATCGTCGCCGACGACGGGGTCGTCAGCTCGGCCCGGTCGGTGTCGGTCGGGTCGGGAACGCTGACCGATACGATCGTGTGGGGCGACCCTCCGACGGTCGCCGAGCTCGACGCCTGTTCGCGGGCGGCGGTCGCGGGTCTGGAGATCGTCCCCGTGCCGGGAGGAACCCCCGTCCGCCTGATGTGCGTTGGCGGCACGGCGGAGTACCTGGCGCGGCTGGTTGGCGGCGGCCCGGTCGTGGACCAGGCGGGGATCGCGCGGGCGCTCGACGTGTGCCGGGCCCAGCCGTCGCCCGTGCTGGCGGTGACGCTGGCGATCCCGCACGCGCGGGCACGAGTGCTTCCGGCGGGGATCGCGGTGATCCGCGCCCTGACTGCTGAGCTCGGGTGTGAGCAGGTGGAGGTCGCGCCGAGCGGGATCCGGACCGCGCTGCTGCTCGACACCTTCGCGGAGATCGCCGCGCACGCCGCCTCCGGGGCTCGGTACCGTGTCCAAGGCTGATCGTCATTCAGAGCGTAGCGATAAATCTCAGCAGCTGCATCGTGCGCGAAGCGCACCCGACGGTCTCGAATTGTTTTCCGGAAGGCACCATGTCCGCTTCGCAGACCGGCTCAACAGGCAATCCCGCGGGGCTTGATGGGCCGCATTCGCTCAATGGCTGCGCCATTGCCTGGTGGCGGATGCGGCCCATCGCCGCGGGATCCTTCGGTCGCGGAGTTTATCCAGGCAGCCGCATCGAGCAGCTGCATCGGCGCGAAGCGTGGGACCGTCCCTCCGACACAGCTGTTCGACACAGCTGTTCGACACAACTGTTTGGATGACGGTGAGGAAAGAATGACAGAAAGCCTTGGACACGTCACTCAGCTTGAACACAATGTGGCCTCAATGAAAGGCATGAGATGAGCGCGAAGCCCCCCGCATCCCGGCCCGCTCCGGACAGGAGCCGGAGCGGCGATCAGGATTACCGCACGGCGATGCGCGACGCGATCGCGACGCAGTGGGCGGCGGTCTGGGATGCTATGCCCGAAGTCGTCGCCGGAGAGGATCCTGAGGCGGTCCACGATGTCCGGGTCGCGTCCCGCCGGTTGCGGGCGGCGATGGATGTCGCCACCGATTGCTTCCCCGCCAAGTGGTACCGCCCGCTGCACAAGACCGCCAAGGCGATCACCCAGGCGCTCGGCGACGTGCGCGACCGCGATGTCTTGCTGGCGGAGCTGGCCGGGGCGCGCGAGCGGGCTCCCAAAGCCCATCAGCCGGGGATCGACTATCTGATCGCGGGTATCGAGCGCGACCGCAAGAAGGCCCGCAAGCGGATGCTGGCGTTTCTGGCGACGCTCGACGCCAAGGGGATACCCGAAGAAACGACGCGCCGGTTCCCGATCCCAGAGGCGGCGGAAACGGACAACGCTCCGAACGAGTCCCGCAAGACTACGGAGGTCCAGCCATGAGCCGCGCCCTGCCCGTGCCCCCGCTCGATCCCGAGGCGCCGCTGGCGGTCAACGCCCGCCGCGTGCTGATCGTGCGGGTCGTCGAGCTGTTCAGCTACGCGCCGATCATCCCGGACGCGACAGCGACCGAAGCCCTCCACAACGCCCGGATCGCGACGAAGCGGCTGCGCTACACGCTGGAGCTCTTCCGCGCCGTGTTTGGGGACGAGGGGGAGCGGATCATCGAGCACCTGAAGGAGATGCAGGAGGAGCTGGGCCAGCTTCACGATCACGATGTCCGGATCGCGATCGTCGAGCGCGAGCTGGCCGGTCTCGATCAGGAGGCAGAGGAGACCGCGCTCGTTCGCCCCGGTCTCGACGGGCTGCTGAAGCGCGAGCGCACGGCCCGCTCACGCCGTCACACGGCGGTCGTCAAGCGCTGGCGGCGTCTTGAAGCTGACGAGGTGCTGGCGAAGCTGATCACGCTCGCGTCAGCGCCCGCGCGGGTGACCAGTTAGGAGGGTTTGCGGAAGAAGCACCGTTCTCCTGTCATTCCAACAGCTGTGTCGAGCAGCGCATCGGAGGGACGGTCCCCAACAGGCCATTCCGAAGGAATGGAGCGGATGCGGCCCATTGCTTCGCGTCGGGATAAACTCCGCGACGAGGAACCTCAGCAGCCGCGTCGCCGGCGGAAGCGCACCGCGTTGCAGCCGGTCGTGAATCGGCGCGAAGCGCCTTCCTTCTGGAGTGGCGCGGGGTCGCGAACCGGGGGCGGGGTGAGTATCCGGCCACACCGGGAGGCCACCGGGGCCTCCCCTACGAATGGGATGGGGTGATGGGCCGAGAGGGACCGGTAGGGGCGGAACCCGCGCCATGGACGACGATCGCATGCAGTGTGCAGGGTGTCCACCCGGTGCGGCGCGGGACCGGGGGCGGGGTGAGTATCCGGCCAAACCGGGAGGCCACCGGGGGCCTCCCCTACGAATGGGATGGGGTGATGGGCCGAGAGGTCGTTGTGGGGTGGTTACCCCAGACCTCGACCCCGACGCCGTCGCGCTCGCCGTGCCAGAGCGGCACGGTACGGGTGCCACGGAGCAGGTTCTTCCAGAGCTGGGCGTTGGCGAAGGTCTCCTCGTCGGTGCTGAAGACTTCGAACACCGACCGCGCCGCGACCAGCACCATCTTCCGCTTGGCCCGGCTCAGCGCGACCGTCAGGCGGCGTGGATCGAGCAGGAACTTGCCGGCGACCAGCACATACTCGCGGTCGCTCTCCGTCACCCCGATCAGGATCACGGTCCGCTCGCCGCCCTGGAAGCGCTCCATGGTATCGACCGCCGAGACCACGATCGCGCCGGTCGCGGGATCGCGGCGGGTCAGCGCCGGAACCTCGGCTTGCAGGGCCGCCCGCTGCGCCAGATGCGGGACGACAACGCCAAGCCCCTCGTCCAGATCGAAGGCCGCGATCTGGGTCACGAAGTCGTGGCGCGCGGTCGCCTCCAGGATCGTCGTCGCGTGGCGGCTCAGGGCGTCGAGCAGGACGAGCTGGGCGTAGGCATTGATGAAGATGAGATGGATCGACGCGCGCGGCTGGCTCTCGGCGTCGGGAGCGGCGCTCGGGACGTTCGACGCCATGCTGCACCGACGACGAGCGCGCCGGCCATGAAGACCCGGTCGAGGAGGGGTATGCGGCCGCCCGCGACTGCGCGATCAACCAGCTCGCCGCCGCGAAATCGGTGCTCGGCGATCTGGGCCGCGCCCGGCTTTCCCGACACCCCGGCGGTCGTGCATGGGGCGTCCGAGCTCTTTTTCGCCGTGTTCGGCGAGAAGGGGGTGCATGCCCGCTCCGCCGTCGGCCTTCAGGCGCTGCCGTCCGATGTCGCCGTCGAGATCGAACCGGAGTATTTCATACTCCTCGCGGTTGACACACGCATCCATGCGCTCGTGCGGTGCCTTCCAGGTGTACCAGGAGACGCTGAAGGGTGTAGGATTCAGGGATCAGGGATCAGGGACCACAACCACAACCCAAAAGGCATGTCGCTCACCCCAGTGGACGTGAGCCATGCGCGCGATCCCGCGAGGGGAGCATCCCGCCATGCGCATATTGTTCACGAGCCAACCCGGGTTGGGTCACTGGCATCCGCTGATCGGCCTCGCCCGGGCCCTCCAAACGGCCGGACACGAGGTGGCCTTCGCGACCACGCCCGGCGCCTGTGCGGCGATCGAGGCGAATGGCATACGGTGTTTTCCCGTCGCGCGCGACGAGTCGGACGAAGCGCTTCGGGAACGACGGCGATGGCTGATGGATCGACCTCCGGCCGAACAGGCCGCCTATATGGTGGGGGAGATCTTTGCCGGCATCACCGCCGAGCGTGCGCTGCCCGGGATGATGGCTGTCGGGCGCACCTGGCAGCCAGCGGTGGTCGTCCGGGAAAACCTGGAGTTCTCCGGATTCCTGATGGCCGAAGCGCTTGGCGTGCCACACGCGGTGGTTCAGGTCGCCGCCTGGCGGCCGCCGATGCACCAGGGCGCCGTGGAGGCGCTCGACCGCCTCCGGCCAGGCATCGGCCTGCCGTCCGATCCCGACCCGAACACGATGTTCCGGTATCTCCTGCTGCTTCCCCGACCGCCGGGATTTGTCGACCAGGCAACGCTGCCGGCTACCGCCCATATGGTCCAGCCCCTCATCTTCGACCGGTCCGGTGACGAACAGCTCCCGGCCTGGGTCGATGGGCTTCCAGACCGACCGCTCGTGTATGCGACACTGGGCACCGCTTTCAACCAGGCGCCGGGTGTGCTCGCCGCCATCATTGGCGGGTTGCGCGACGAGCCGGTCACGCTTGTCCTCACCACCGGGCGCGACCTGGATCCCGCCACCTTTGGACCCCAGCCACCGAATGTCCACATCGAGCGCTACATTCCCCAAAGCCTGCTCTTCCCGCGCTGTGACGCGGTCGTGACGCACGGTGGCTCAGGCACCGTAATGGCCGCGCTCCGGTACGGAGTGCCAATGGTCATCATCCCGATCGCCGCCGATCAACCGGAGAACGCCCGGCTTTGCGCCGAGCTGGGCGTAGGGCGGGTGATCGGGTCGGCATCAAGGACGCCAGAGGCGATTCGGGAGGCGACACGAGAGGTGCTCGAGAACCCGAAGTACCGGGCGAACGCGGAGCGAGTTCGGGACGACATCGCTTCCCTGCCCGGGCTCGATCACACCGTTGGCCTGATCGAGACCCTCGCTTCCGGGAAACGGACGCCGGTTGGCGTTTGACTCCAGGCAACCATTCAATTAGTGTATTGGGCAGCAACCGAATACGGACCACGACTCATCCAGAGGAGCAGAGGGATCGGCCCTGTGAAGCTCCAGCAACCACCAGGCAGTGACGCCGGGCAGGTGCTAATGCCGACAGCAATCGCGCTGTACGATGAGGCGATGTCGAACTCCGGCCCAGTGCCGTGATGTGTCTGCGTCTCCTTTCCGTACCGTGCGGACAGGGGGCGTTTTTCGTGACCATCGATCGGCCTGACCGGTCACGAAGTCGCCCGGCAAGGCGCAAGGCATGGCCCAGACTGTTTCCCTCGATCGGGTTTCCAAATCGTTCGCGTCGAACCGCGACGCACTCCGGGTTCTCCACAACCTGTCGCTCCAAATCGATCCTGGCGAGATCGTCGCGTTGCTCGGCCCCAGCGGCTGCGGCAAGTCCACTGTGCTCCGGATCGTTGGTGGCCTGGAATCGCCCACCGCCGGCACGATCGGGATTGGCACGCGCCCGGTGACGAGGACCGACGAGCGCTGCGCGGTCGTCTTCCAGGAGCCGCGGCTCCTGCCTTGGCGCACTGTCGCCGCCAATGTCGCGCTCGGCGCGAACCGGCGACGGGGTGACGGAGACGAAGCCGCCCGCGACCTGATCGACCGCCTGTTGGCCCGGGTTGGGCTCACCGAGTTCGCTCGTGCCCATCCGCACCAGCTCTCGGGCGGCATGGCCCAGCGGGTCGCGCTGGCCCGCGGGCTGGCCGCCGAGCCGGAAGTGCTGCTGCTCGACGAGCCGTTCGCCGCGCTCGATGCCCTGACCAGGATCCAGATGCAGAACCTCCTGATCGAGGTCTGGCGCGACCGCAAGCCGACCGTCCTGCTCGTCACCCACGATATCGATGAGGCGCTCTACCTCGCCGACCGCGTCGTGATCCTCGGTGGCGGCCGGCCGACGACGGTCGTCGCTCAGCTCCCGGTAGACGTACCCCGCCCTCGCGATCACGACGATCCAGCATTCTTCGCCCTTCGCTCGCGCATTCTCGGTCACTTCGGCCTCGGCCACCGTGCGGGAGAGAGGGGGGCTGAGGAAGCGGCGCGCTGGGAAACCGCCGCCGATTGACACGCCAACCCGGCGTGAAAGCCGAACCCGCGGAACTCTGTCTGTCAGCCGGCAAGGCACCCAAGGAGCATTCGATGACATCGCGAATCTCGACCACCCGTTCGATCGCGCTCGCGGCTGACGCGCCGCTGACCCGCCGCCGCCTCTTCGGCATCGCGGCCGGCGGTGCCTTGATCGCGGCGACACCGGCGTTCCGCGCGAAGGCGGCATCGGCGCAGGGAAGTGGCGCGCCCGAGAAGATCCGTCTTGATTACGCCTACTACAACCCGAGCAGTCTCGTCCTCCGGCGCAACGGCTGGCTGGAGGACGATCTCGCCGCCGAGAACATCGCCGTCGACTGGACGCTCAGCGCCGGCAGCAACAAGGCCAACGAGTTCCTGCGCGCGGACGCCGTTGATTTCGGTTCGACCGCCGGCGCGGCGGCGCTGCTCGCCAGGGCCAACGGCTCCGAGATCCAGGCCGTCTACATTTTCTCGCAGCCAGAGTGGACCGCGCTCGTCGTCGGCAAGGACTCTGATATCACCGCCGTCGATCAGCTCAAGGGCAGGAAGGTCGCGGCCACCAAGGGCACCGATCCCTACTTCTTCCTGCTTCAGGCACTGCGTGAGGCCGGGCTCTCGGAGGCCGATGTCGAGGTCGTCAACGTCCAGCACGCCGATGGCAGAACGGCCCTCGAGCGCGGCGATGTCGACGCCTGGGCCGGGCTCGATCCGCACATGGCGGGGACCGAGATCGAGGCCGGCTCGAAGCTGATCTACCGCAATGTCGCCTTCAATACGTGGGGCTTCCTGAACGCCCGGCAGGCGTTCATCGACAGCTATCCCGCGTACGTCGAGCGCGTGCTTGTCCAGTACGAGCGGGCGCGGATCTGGATTCTGGAGAACCCGGAGGAGGCCGCGACGATTCTTAGCGAGGAAGCGCAGATCTCGATCGAGGTCGCCAGGAAGGAGCTCGACGAGCGGACGAATCTCGAGATCGACGTTGTGCCGGGCGATGCCCAGCGCGCGTCGCTGGAGCCGGTGATCCCGATCTTCGAGGACGAGGCCCAGCTTCAGCCCGGCGCCGACCCCAACGCCGCGCTCGACGCCCTCTTCGCGCCACAGTTCGCGAGTGCCGTGGCCATGCCCGCCGTGGCGACGCCCGCGGGACAGTAGCCCGGTCCGTCCCCGGTCGGTGCGTGCTTCGAAGAGCTTGTCATCCCGAGGGAGCGAAGCGACGAGGGACCTCCCGGCGAAAGCGCCCCGCGCTGAAGCCGGTCGTTGGCTCGGCGCGGAGCGCCCTCCGTTTCCTAAGGAGGTTTTGAATGAAGAGTGCCGATGCGATTCGCGTGCCGGCATCCCGGTCCGTCTTGGCGGCCGGACGCTGGCGTGGACCGTCCCCGCGTAGTCTGGCGGGCCTTGTCGTGCCGATCGCGCTGCTCGCGTTGTGGCAATGGATCGTCGATCGCGAGATCTACAGCCGCGGGCAGCTTCCGGCGCCGCTCGATGTCTGGCGCGCGGCCGAACAGCTCAACCAGCGGGAAGAGCTCTGGGAGAACGTCCGGGTCAGCCTCGTCCGCGTCGCCTGGGGATTCGGGATCGGGTCTTTGATCGCGATTGGCCTGGCCCTGCTCGTGGGGCTCTCGCCGCTGATCGACGCTCTGCTCTCACCGACGATTGGGGCGATCCGGGCGATCCCCTCGCTGGCGTGGGTGCCGCTCCTGATCTTGTGGATGGGGATTGGCGAGCAGCCAAAGCTGACCCTGATCGCGATCGGGGTTTTCTTTCCGGTGTTCACCTCGCTGGTCGGTGGGATTCGCCAGATCGACCGGAAGCTGATCGAGGTCGGGTATGCTTATGGGCTGCGCCGCGCCAGACTCGCCCGCTCGATCATCCTGCCGGCGTCGCTGCCATCGTTGCTGACCGGGCTCCGGATCGGTCTCGCCCAGGGCTGGCTCTTTCTCGTCGCCGCCGAGCTGATCGGGGCCTCCGCCGGGCTTGGCTTCCTGCTGACAAATGGCCAGAACTCCGGCCGGGCCGACATCATCCTGCTCAGCATCATCATCCTGGCCCTGATCGGCAAGCTGACCGATGTGCTCCTGCAACGCGGAGAACGCTGGCTGCTGCGCTGGTCCGACACGTACCGCTAATGCTCGATCGCAGCCCGACACCGGGTCGATCGCGACCGGATCTTGCAGGGGATGATCGTGTAAGCAGTATCGGTATCGCGTCTGCGACTGTCCCTGTAAGCGGCATCGGTGCGGCGAAGCCGCACGTTCGTCCCGGCATGACGCAACCGCCGCCGAGGCTCGCGACCGCGGGTCATCACAATGACATTCTCTACGAGTACATGCGGATGCTCTTTCCAGGACACGCCTTCTATACTTAACAGAACGACAACCGACCCCACCCGCCGGAGGAGAACCTCGCGTGGCGAAGCAGCTCGAACAGACGATTGGCAAGAACGGCACATCGGACACCGTGACGAAGCCGGGCAAGAACGGCACGGCCCGGAAAAACGGGCATCCCGAGACCGGGAGCCTCAAACGCACCGTCGCCAAGGCGGCCAAGGCCAAGGCGAAAGCAGCGCGAGCGCGCGATCGCACTCCGGAGACCACGGCGGTCGTTGCTCAAACGGTGCCGCACGAGACTCCCGCCAGCGTTCCGACCTTCCCGGCGCGCCCGACCCTGCGCCAGCGTCAATCCGCGCTCAAGCAAAAGTACCGGGTCCGGCCCGACGCCGCGCTCATCACCAGCGCCGTCGCCAGCGTCACCGGGCCGGGCGATGATCCGACGCGGGTCCGGATCGCGATCGAGGGACCGAGCGGGGCCGTGCTCGAGATCGGCGCCCATCACGGCGTCGGCGGCGCGGGCGACATCCCCTGTTCAGGCGACATCTTCCTCGCCTCGCTGGCGGGCTGCCAGGAGCTGACGACCCGGCTCGTCGCGGCCGCGCTCAGCCTCCCGATCCACCGCCTCGACGTTCGCGTCGAGGGTGACTGGGATGTCCGCGGTACGCTCGCGGTCAACCGGGAGTCGCCGATCGGCTTCACGGCAATCCGGGTCATCGTCGATCTCGAAACCGAGGGCGCACCGGACCGGATCGAGCGCCTGCTGGCCTCCGCCGAGCGCTACTGCGTCGTCGGCGCGACGCTGCACACCCCGCCGCCGGTGACCTTTTCCGCCAACGTCACCCAGCACGACCCGGTCGCGTAGCGCATCCGCATCAGCCGAGTAGCGCCACGATCGCGACACCGGCCGCCATCGCCAGCACCAGGTTCTCCGTCCGGGTCACCACGATCCAGACGACCGTTGCCGCCACCAACCCGACGATCCCCTCGCGCACGACCATCGGAATCACGAGCGCGACGAGGGTCGCGCCGGGGATCTGCGCCAGCCAGGCATCGAGCAGCGGCGACGCTGGTATCCGGCTGACCAGCACGTAGCCACCGATCCGCATCACGTAGAGGATGATCGCCATCCCGGCGATCGTGATCAGGAACTCATGATCCATGGCGTGTCGCGCTCTGGACCACACCCACCAGGCTTCCCGACAAGGCCCCAGCCAGCACGAACCACTGCCCCGGCACGATCCGCTCAATGACCAGGGCGACACTGGCTGAGACAATCCACGGCACAATGTCGGCGCGTCCCCGGAACGACCCGGCCAGGATCGCGATGAACGCCGCGGGTGCGGCGAACTGAAGTCCCCAGGCCGAGGGATCCGGGATGCGGCCACCCGCAATGACCCCGAGCGCGGTGCCGGCGATCCACCCGGACCCAAGCGCCAGGTTGCTCCCGAGGAAGAATCCGGTGTCCCGTGTTCCCCCGCTCGCGCCGCTGCTCATCTCGGCATGCGTCAATGCCCAGCTTTGGTCCCCGGTCAGGAAGAGCGTCGGGTAGACGATGACCGGTGGGAGGCCATGAAACCAGTTCCGCATCGTGAAGCCAAGCAGGACATAGCGGATGCTGACCAGCGCCGTCGCACCCCAGATCGCCGCGTTCGACGCCCCGTCGCTCCAAAGCTCGATCCCGACGATCTGGGCCGTTCCGGAGAACACCATGATCGACATGAACAACGCGCCAGCATCGTCGAGCCCGCTGTTCCGCGCCAGGAGCCCAAACGCCGCGCCAAAGGCGACTGTGCCGAGCGCGAGGGGGAGCGTTTTTCGGACCCCGCGCGCGACACCGCCTCTCGTGAAGCGAGCGTCGGGTTCGGCTGTGGTCGGCGCGATATCGGCGGTCACGGGCGGGGGCCAGTTTCATTGGCAATCCGGATAGTCCAATTGTTGGGTATCGTCGTCAGGCCGAAAACTGCCAGGAGCGGAGCGGCCGTCAGCGCGCCGCCGCCGATGTTCGCGACACCGGTTGCCGCCCACAACCGGAGAAACCCCGAGCCTGATGAGGAGACAGATGATGCTTCTCGTGCATGGGCGATTCCGGCCATGTGTCCCTTTCTCGGGCGACTCAGGGAATGACGAGATGGAGACGTCACCTGCTATCCTTGAATGCTGGTGACCCGCACCTGCCAAGAGGCTATCAATCACTTCGTAACTTGTCAAACGGTTTAGGTGGTGATGTTGATGCCCAGCCCCGAGCCCGGTGATCGTGCGGCGGCGCCCGGTGCCCTCCGCATCGTTCAGGCGTTTCTCAATTCAGCGGATTTCGAGGATGGACGCGAGGATTTTGGAGATGTCAACGGGCTGCGGTCATGGATCGTCGCGCACAATCTCGCACCGGGGTCGATCGCGCTGACCGAAGCGGACCGGATCCGGGCGATCGCCTTTCGCGAGGGAATCCGTGACCGCCTGATGGCGCACTCCGGCGACCCGATCCCGGACGGCTGGGCCGAGCGGCGACGCGATGAGCCCGATCCCATTCCGCTCGTGTTCGCGTTCGGGAAGGCGGATGAGCCGCAACTCCATCCCGGCGGAACCGGGATCGACGCCGTCTTCGGCTCGCTGGCGGCGATCATCTACACCGCCTCGGTCGATGGCACCTGGGAGCGGCTCAAGATCTGCCGGAACGATGTCTGCCGCTGGGCTTTTTACGATGCGTCGAAGAACCGGTCCGGTCTCTGGTGCTCGATGGCGGTCTGCGGCGGCAGGATCAAGGCGCGCTCGTGGCGCAAGCGCCACACCGGCTGACACCCGCGGGATTCGCTCCGCCTCGTTCCGGCTCCGGTGAGCCGCCCGGCCACCAGCCCGGCGAGTCCCTCGCGCGCAACCATCGGGATCACGAGCGACACTGCGTCGTCGGCGCGAAGCTGTAGACCCTGCTCCCAGTGACTTTCTCTGCCCACGTCACCGAGTACGGCCCGAAGGTGTAGCGCGCTCGATATCTTACGGGGATGCCCGGCCTCGCGTGTCGCCAGCAAGGAAGATCTCACGTATGTTGATCTTGCCTCCGAGTCAGAATCTGATCGTCCAATGATCGTTGGAAGCTTACAAACGAGCTTAGCCAATCGGGTTCAGTACTGTCCTCAGCGATACGCTTGATTTTGCCGTGATAGCAGTTGCGGCGCATAAGCCCTGGAACCCCGAAGAACATCAATGCCGTGCGAGGATGCCGGTTGCGATTTCGATCATCAATGAATACCTCCTTGATGAATACCTCCAAGTCTCTCAACGCATCAAGCGCGCGGACGGTCACTTTCTCGTTGGGGCGGTAGCCAGTGTGCACCACCCGATTTCTAAGCAGCGCGACTTCATCCAGCCATTGATAGAGCGCTTTCTCTCTGTTCTCCGTATCCCAGCCCCTCAATCTGCGGTGGAAGTGGGCACGGACGCGAGACTCTAGAGTTGATCTTCCAGAGAACCAGGAGATTATCTCCGTTCTTGTAATTGGTGATGGATTGTCAAAAGTGAGTTCCTCCCACCCCATCATCAGCAGAAGGGTATTCAACAGCACTTCGCCTGAGGTGTAACAGTTGAGAATAGCCGTGGCATAATCCCCATCAATACGGTACGCGCGGTGAGCCGCCACTGATCGTTCGGAAAATGTTATAAGCGGCGATCCTTTAGTTATGAGCATCACTCGAACGCCTAGTTGAAAGAGCCCATCGTCGTCAAGGGGAGCTGGTCCTATGGGAGCGCGACCTTCTGCCGCGTTGATTACGAATGATCCTATAGGGTTCCATTCGTCTGTTCTCGGATCAAGGGTTGCGAATGGGCAAGCAGGAAAGCACGACTGACGGGTAGTGGGCTTGTACCTAAGATCTTTCGCCGTGAGGATGTACGAGGTCTCTAGCTTAGCCAACTCTTCCAAACATCGGTCGAACGCGTCCGACAGAGCGTGGCTTTGTTTTCCGTCGTCCGTGGGGAGGATCGCTGTGAGCGCGACCACAACACTATGATAGATCGGCTCTGATGGCGGTCGTGGCATTTCCCTCGACTCCATTCCTCCGGGATCTCCATCCCTTCCCTGATCCACTTGGGCGGCTTTCATCGCCCGTTCCAGTTGGGTAGTGTCCATCGAGAGCGTCCCTAATTCCTGACCTACCCGAATTGCCACACAATTGTTCGCGCGAAACCATTCCCGCAATTCATCCCACTTGGAATGCCACTCCTCATCCTCCTCCCAAGGACTCTCCTCCGGACGTGGATATGTGTACCCTGCGGTTGGTGGAATAAGCATGGGCCAAGGGAGCGGGATATAGAATGAGACGAGCAAGGGAATGGATGGATCGCCTTCAAATGATTTTTCTAACACAATTGCTCCCGTCAGCAAGACCAAACTGAGAGTTTAGAGTGTCACGTCGCAATCTACTCTTCTTGTAATTGTCGCAGCTTCAGGCCTTCTCCTACGTTCTCAGGGAGACAATACAAATATCAATAGACAATGGAATAATGAGGGACGACGGAGCTTCTAAGTGGGTCACTTGCGACACCTATGTCCTCTTGACGGCCTTTTTCGACGCGTCGAAAAACCGTTCCAGTGTCTGGTGCTCGATGGCGGTGTGCGGCGGCAGGATCAAGGCGCGGTCCTGGCGCAAGCGCCACAGCGGCTGAGATCCACGGGATTCACTGGTACTGGCCTCATTCGCCGGGTGCGCATCTCCGGCCCGGTGCACCGCCCGGCACAGCGGCGGGCGGTGCCAGATTGCCTTGACATTGCCCAGGAGTTGACCTATGGTCGCCAAACCTGCTTTTGCAGAAAATTCGAGAGCGCGACCCTGGCACGTCGGCAGACGTGGGGCTCTGTCAATCACACCGTCAACCCCGTTGCCGGATAAGCGTTCGTTACGTGAGAGGACGAGTGACAATGCGTCGCAGATCGTTGGTTCTGTTCGCCATCCTGGCGCTGATCATGCCGCTGCTGACGGCGGCGGGAGGGCACCAGGGCGTGCTCGCCCAGGGCGCGTCTCCGGTCGCCAGTCCAGTTCAGGCGGATACCAGCATCACGGGCTCGATCGATGTCGGCATGGTCGGCAACCCCCAGATGGTCGCCCTGCAGGAACTCGTCGAGGCTGGCGAGTTCAACAAGCTCTACCCGAACATTCAGGTCAATCTCACGGTCTTGCCGGAGAACGAGATCCGGCAGACGATCACGCAGGATGTCTCGGCCCAGGCCGGTCAGTTCGATGTCTTCACGATTGGCCCGTTCGAGGTGCCGCTGTGGGCCGAGCAGGGCTGGCTGGAAGAGGTCGGTGAGGAAGCCGCCGCCGATCCCGCCTATGGGCTCGACGATGTCTTCCCGAGCATGAAGGAAGGCCTCACGTACGAGGATGGGCTCTACGCGCTGCCGTTCTACGGCGAGAGCGCGATGATGTTCTACCGCACGGACCTCTTCGAAGCCGCCAATCTGACGATGCCGGAGCGACCGACCTGGACCCAGGTCGCCGAGTACGCCGCCGCGCTCCACAAGGAGGGCGAGGTCAACGGCCTGTGCCTTCGTGGCCTTCCCGGCTGGGGCGAGATGGGCGCACCGCTGACCACGATCATCAATGCCTTCGGTGGGCGCTGGTACGACGAGGACTGGAACGCGACGCTGACCGAGGAGGACACAGCGGCGGCGATTCGCTTCTACATCGATACCCTGCGCGCGTACGGTCCGGAAGGCGTCGAGCAGAACGGCTTCACCGAGACGGAAACGCTCTTCGTTCAGGGCCAGTGCGCGATGTGGTACGACGCGACGTCGGCCGCCGAGCTGCTGACCTCCCCGACCGAGAATCCTGACTACGGCGATCAGGTCGGGTTTGCCTACGGTCCGTCGCAGAAGCTCGATCGCGGCAACTGGCTGTGGAGCTGGAACTTCGCGATGGCCGCCAACTCCGACGCCAAGGACGCCTCCCTGGCGTTCATGAAGTGGGCCACCTCCACCGAGTACCAGCAGCTTGTCGTCGAGGCCGAGGATGGCTGGGGCCGTGCCCCGACCGGCACCCGGGCCTCAACCTATACCAATCCGGCCTATCTCGAGGTCGCCGGTGATTTCTCCGAGATCGTTCTCAACTCCATCGAAGAGTCGACCCCGAACGAGCCAACCGAGGACCCGGTGCCCTATACCGGTGGACAGTTTGTCCGGATCCCGGAGTTTACGGCGCTGGGGAACGACGCGACCCAGGCGTTCGCATCGGCCCTGGTCGGTGATACGTCGGTCGACGACGCGATCCAGGCCGCCAACGACCTGGCCAATCAGGCGGCGCTCGATGGCGGCTATCAGGATTAGTCAGCCGGGCCGGCCTCGTCGGCTGGTTCTGGCCAACGGCCGGTTGCCGCAATCGAAGGAGGCAGGGCGAAAGCCCTGCCTCCTTCTCGCCCGTGACGGTCGCCCCTCAGCCATGCCGAACGGATCGCCGTGCCAATCCAGGAGAATGATCCGTGGCGATCGCTGACCAGCCACTGGAAGGAACGGGAGCGCGCTCCCGCGGGTCCTCGCCGTCTGGCTGGTTCCGGAGCCAACCGGTCGGACGCCTGATGATCCTGCCGGCTCTGCTCTTCTCGATCCTGGTGACGCAGGCACCGTTCATCCTGACCGTTTGGTACAGCCTGCAGCAGTGGAACCTGCAACGCCCAGACCGACGCGGGTTCACCGGCCTGGACAATTACCGGACCCTGCTCACCCGCGATCCTTCCTTCCGCGAAGCGATGATCAACACCGTCCTCTTCGTTGTCGCCGCCGTTCTCCTCTCGCTGCTGCTGGGGCTCCTCTACGCCGAGCTCGTCAATCACCGCTTTCCTGGCCGCGGTATCGTCCGCATCCTGCTGATCACCCCGTTCCTGGTGATGCCGGTGGCCGCCGCCCTGACCTGGAAGAACATGATGCTCAACCCCAACTTTGGGGTGGTGGACTGGTTGATCCGGTCCACGCTGCCGGGGAACGCCGCACCGAACTGGCTCGGTCACTATCCGGAGCTGTCGATCATCGGGGTGCTCGTCTGGCGGTGGGCGCCGTTCATGATGCTGATCCTGCTGGCCGGCATGCAGTCGATCAGCGAAGAGGTCCGCGAGGCGGTGCGGGTCGACGGGGCGACGGCCTGGCAGGAGTTCCGCGACATCACCTTGCCACATCTCTCCCGCTTCCTTCAGCTTGGAGGGCTGCTCGGAACGGTCTTCATCGTTCAGGAGCTCGATCCGATCTACATGATGACCAAGGGCGGACCAGGCAACGCGACGACCACGCTCCCGTACCTGGTCTTTCGGAAGGCGATCGAAGGCTCGAATGTCGGTCTCGCGGCGGCCGTCGGCGTCGTCGTCGTCGTGCTCGCGATCATCGTGATCACGGCACTGTTGCGGACCCTTGACCGCGCGATGCGGGGGATATGAGCGATGTCGATCGACACGACGCCGGCGAGACTGTCAGCTCGGGTTGGACGGCCACGGCGTGCTCGTTCCCGCGAGGATGCGTCACCGCTCCTCGCGGTCGTCGCCTGGATCGTGGCGTTGGTCGCCTTCTTCCCGGTCCTCTACATGGTGCTGACCGGCTTCAAGACCGAGACCGCCGCCGTCGATCTGCCGCCAAAGCTGATCTTCGAACCCACGCTGGAGAACTACCGGGCGATCTTCCGGATCGACTTCCTGCCGTTCTTTCGCAATTCGCTCGTCGCCTCGCTCGTCTCGACCGCGCTGGTGATGCTGCTCGGCGTTCCGGCCGCCTACGCCCTGGCGCTGCACCCGCCAAAGAAGGCGACGGATGTCCTGTTCTTCTTCATCTCGACGAAGTTCCTGCCGCCGGCCGGTGTGATCGTGCCGCTTTACATCATCTTCCGGGACGCGAACCTGCTCGGAACCGTCCAGGGCCTGATCATTCTCTATACGGCGATGAACCTGCCGATCGCGATCTGGATGCTGCGCTCCTTCTTCGAGGATATCCCGCGCGATGTGCTCGACGCGGCCCGCGTCGATGGCGCCGGGCTGCTCCGCGAGATGACTCAGATCGTGCTGCCGATGGTCGTTCCCGGTCTCGTGGCGACGACCTTCCTGGCGATCATCTTTGCCTGGAACGAGTTCTTCTTCGCCGTCAGCCTCGCCTCCGTCGGCTCACCGACCGTGCCGATCTTCATGGTCAAGTTCGTTACCAGCGAGGGGCTCTTCTGGGCCAAGCTCTCCGCGTCGTGCACGATGGCGGTGATGCCGATCGTGCTGCTCGGCTGGGTCGCCCAGCGCCAGCTCGTCCGGGGCCTGTCGATGGGTGCGGTGAAGTAGGCGCAAGCAGGAGTGCGGCAGACAGCGGTATTTGCAATGGGGAGGAATGGTCGCGATGAAAGCGGTGGTCATCGAGCGCCCGGGAACGATTGTGGTGAAGGATGTCCCGGAGCCGGAGATTGGGCCTGATGATGTCCTGATCCGGGTCGGAGCCTGCGGCATCTGCGGAACCGACCTGCACATCGCCGACGGCGAGTTTCCGCCGACGCCCTACCCGATCGTGCCGGGCCATGAATTCGCCGGCGAAGTCGTGGCCGTCGGCTCGGAGGTCGAGGGCATCGTCGTGGGCGCGCGCGTGGCGGCTGATCCCTCCCTGTTTTGCGGCCACTGCGACTTCTGCCGCCGGGGCAAGGGCAACCTCTGCCTCAACTGGGGCGCGATTGGCGACACGGTGAACGGGGCCTTCGCGGAGTACGTCTCCGCGCCCGCTCGCAACGCCTACCCGATTCCGGAATCCCTCTCGTGGCGCGAGGCCGCCCTGATCGAGCCGGTGTCGTGCGCGGTGCATGGCATGCACGTGCTCGCGCCAAGAGTCGGCGACACGGTCCTGATCGTCGGCGCCGGGACGATGGGGTTGCTCCTGCTGCAGCTCGCCCTCCGCAGCGGAGCGTCGCGGGTGTCGGTGCTCGACCTGAATACCGACCGGCTTCCCCGCGCCCAGGGCCTCGGCGCGACCTCGGTCGCCTCGGACCTGGCCGAGCTGATGGAACACGACCCCCTCGGGTTCGACTGCGTGATCGACGCGACCGGAGCCCCGAAGGCGATCGAGAGTGCCTTCAGCGCGGTCAAGCGCGGTGGGAAGCTGCTCGTCTTCGGCGTCGCCCCCGAGGACGCGCGGGTCGCCCTGTCGCCGTTCCGGATCTACAACGACGAGATAACGGTGCTCGGGTCGATGGCGGTGCTCAACAGCTTCGGTCCGGCGCTCGATCTCGTGGCGGGCGGTGTGGTCGACGCCAAGGCGCTGCTGACCGAATCGCTCACACTCGAGGAGTATCCGAAGGCGCTCGACATGGTCCGCCGAGGCGAGGGCCTCAAGACCCAGATCTTGCCGAACGGGTAGGTCGCGCCGGCCGACACCCGATGCGCGAAAGTCCGCCGGTGTCATATCGCTGCTACGTAGGTCCGTAGCCGCATATCTGTCGATCGACAAATGCTCCACGCCGATCCACTTCCCAAGCGGACGAGAAGAACCACCCCGGACGAAACGGCTCACGCTCTGCGGTCAATGCACCGCCGCTGGTGCCGCTGCTCGCGTGGCGGTCGGGACCGCGCAGGAGATATCCGAGTACGTGATCGCGTCGATCGAGGGCGGGCGGTCGGGCCCGCAGATCGGGCAGGCCGGGTCCTTGCGCAGCGCCAGCGTCCGGAACGTCATTCCCAGCGCGTCGTACATCAGCAGCCGCCCCGTCAGCGTCGTCCCGATTCCGAGCACCAGCTTCGCGACCTCCGTCGCCTGAATCAGCCCGATCATCCCCGGCAGCAGGCCCAGCACTCCGGCCTCGGCGCAGCTCGGCGCCAGCTCCGGCGGCGGAGGCTCGGGGAAGAGGCAGCGGTAGCACGGCGCGTCCACATCGCGCGGGTCGAATGTCGTCGCCTGCCCCTCGAAGCGGTAGATGCTGCCGTGCGCGTACGGTGTGCCGAGCAGCACGCAGACATCGTTCAGCAGGTAGCGGGTCGCAAAATTGTCGGACCCATCGAGCACCACGTCGTAGCGCGAGACCAGCTCGACGGCGTTCTCCTTCGTCAGCCGGACGGGGTGGAGCTCGACCGCGACGTCCGGGTTCAACGCCTCGATCGCGAGCCGCGCCGATTCGACCTTGGCGGTGCCGATCCGGTCGGTGGTGTGGATCACCTGCCGTTGCAGGTTGCTCTCGTCGACCTCGTCGGCGTCGACGATTCCGAGCGTCCCGATCCCGGCGGCGGCGAGATAGAGCGCCGCCGGGGAGCCGAGACCACCGGCCCCGACCAGCAGGACGCGCGCGTCGAGCAGCGCCTGTTGCCCACGCTCGCCGATCTCGGGGATCAGCAGGTGCCGGCTGTAGCGGCGGCGCTGCTCCGGGGTCAGCGTTCGCGGCGGCTCCCACGGGCCACCCTCGCCCTTCCAGGCGCTGAACCCGCCCGCCAGCGACGAGACGTTGGTGTAGCCCAGATCGCCCAAGGTCTTCGCCGCCAGCACTGACCGTGTGCCACCAGCGCAGTAGACGACGACCGGCCCATCCTTGTCGGGGATCGCGTCCTCGATCCGCAGCTCCAGGAAGCCCCGGGGGATGTGGAGCGAGCCCGGAATGATCCCCTGCTCGACCTCATCGGCCTCGCGGACATCAAGCACCGAGGGTGCCCCCGCTTCCACCTGGGCGCGCGCGGTTGGGACATCGATCTCGCTGATCTGGCGGCGAGCTTCATCCAGCAGGTCACGGTAGGACGTCATGGTGCGATCGCTCCGAAGCGCATGGAATCGAATGGAGAAGATGGCCGAGCGGCGCACCGTGGCGCACCGTGGCAGCTCCCTCCAGCTTACCGCCAGCGTCCAGCCAGCGGGTCGGTCAGCGGGTCGGAAGTCATAACCTCACGGACCCGGCACGTAGGTCTTGAACTGCCCAGCGAGATCGGCATCGCCCTCGACGCGCAGCAACGGATGGTCGACCGTGATCCGGCCGAAGATGAATCGTGCGATCGCCTCGTCAGATCCAAACACCAGCGCCTGACGGCCATCCAACCAGGCCGTGTTTGTCCACGATTCGCCGTTCCAGGTCAGGTCTCGCTTGAGGTTGGAGCCGCGCAGTCCGATGCTCAGCGGCGTCGCCGGCGTGTTTTCGGCCATACCGGCGAATTCCGCGAGGTGGCTCCCCATGATCGTGTCGATCGCGACCACTCCCTCCGGGGTGACGGGCGCGTTGTCGTTGCCAAGGGCGACATCGAGATCGTTGAGATGGATCGCAAACTCGGACGCCGCCAGCGTCAGGTAGAGATCGGCGGTCTGGGCGAGAAACCCACCCGGACCCGGCAAGGCGGTGGTCACATCCTCCTCGGTGAGACTGGCGAGCCGGCCCGCGAACGCGTCACCTCTCTGCCGCAGGCCCGCGACGAGCTCGTCCAGCGGTGTCTCGGGGCCGAGCTCCGGGAGTGCGGACGTCGGCTGCGGCTCACCGCTTCGTTGCTCCACGATTGCCGCGAGCCTGCCTTCCATGAGCGGGATCGTCCCCGTCAGGTGGGCCGCGAGGTGGCGCACATCCCAGCCCTTGCATGGCGTAGGCGCACTCCAACGGTCCTTGGGCAGCGCTTCGAGCTGATCGACGATCGCGTTCATGTCCCGCAGTGTGGCGTCCCGCAGTTCGTCCAGCGTCATGGTATTGCTCTCCCTTTCAACCAAAAGCGGCGCGCGTCGTGATCAATTCGGTGCCGACCAGGCACCCACCTGGCAGACGGTACCTTGTGTAGAACACATGTTCGCATGAAAGCCATCGTCCGTAAAGGGCAAGGCCCAGGCTTGCTGTGAGGCATGGTATTCGAGGTGCGGTAAACTTGAAGCGCGGATGAATGGCCCGCGGCACCAGGGGTCAGGCGTCGTATCGTGCATCACTTACCGCGCGACTGGCGTTCCGCCATGCATCCACCCCGGTGATCGCTGACGTAACATAAGCAAGGGGCGGGAAAGCAGCAACCAGCACTGGATCGCAATGGCCGCTGATCGTCTCCCAAGGCGGGAAGCAGACGGCGGCATCGGAGAAACCCATGGTCCTCGACAGACTCTTCGGAAAGAAAACCCACATGATCGCGCCGGAAGACGCCCTTCCCGGCCGCGCCAGGCCCCCCTTCGACATTTCCGAGACGCACGCCGTGCTCGGCACCCGGATCCAGCCGCCGTTCCCGGACGGGCTCGAGACCGCGACGTTCGGGCTCGGCTGCTTCTGGGGCGCGGAGCGGATCTTCTGGCAGACGGACGGCGTCTATTCGACGGCGGTCGGCTACAGCGGCGGGTTCACCCCAAACCCGACCTACGAGGAAGTGTGTTCCGGCAAGACGGGCCATACCGAGGCCGTGCTGGTCGTCTTCGATCCCCGCAAGGTGACCTTCGACGCGCTCGTCAAGGAGTTCTTCGAGACGCACGACCCGACCCAGGGCATGCGCCAAGGGGGCGATGTCGGCTCGCAGTACCGCTCCGCGATCTACTACGCGAGCGACGCGCAGCGCCAGATCGCCGAAGCCGCCAGGGACGCCTACGACATCTCGCTGCGCAAGGCCGGCCACGATCCGATCACGACCGAGATCGCGCCGGAAGGCGAGTTCTTCTATGCGGAGGATTACCATCAGCAGTATCTGCACAAGGTTCCGAACGGTTACTGCGGGATCGGGGGCACGGGCGTGACCTGCGCGATCCCGAGCCGCAAGGAGCCGGCTCCGGTCAGCGGTGGGGATCACGACACCGGGGCCGCCGCCGCGACCGCCTCGCCACCCGTCGATCCGGGCCTGAAGCCGCTGCCCGAAACCGAGCAGGGCTGGAAGGAGCTGCTCGGGCCGGAGCAGTACAAGATCCTGCGCAAGGCCGGAACCGAGCGGCCCTTCACCGGCGAGTACAACGCCGTCTGGGACGCGGGAACGTATCGCTGCGCGGCCTGCGGCAATCCGCTCTTCGATAGCGGCGAGAAGTTCGACCACGGCTGCGGCTGGCCAAGCTTCTCCGAGGCGCTTCCGGGCGCGACCGAGGAGATCAAGGACCGCTCGTTCGGGATGACCCGGACGGAGGTCCGCTGCGCGCGCTGCCACTCGCACCTCGGCCACGTCTTCGACGACGGCCCGCGCGACAAGGGCGGTTTGCGCTACTGCATGAACTCGATCTCGATCGACCTCGATCAGAAGTAGCCGCCAACTCGATTATGCGGCGCGCAACGACGCGGTGCCGGGAATCAATCGGCGGGTTGCATGCTGCATGCGTGGTTGCCAGGAGGCAGGTCAGCCTCCTTTCCTGTCGCAACGCATATACGACCCAACAGTTTTGCATTACCGGGCGAGGCCACCGCCATCTTCCTGCTGAGCAGTGCCGGGTACTCCCGGCACTGGAGTGAGCGCCGCCAGCGAGCCTGACGACTGCGGGATGACGCTGAACGTCCCGTCGGTCTCCAGCACTACCGCCGCGATCTGTTTTGGCGAAGCATTGCCGCTCTCCCGGATCGTGGCCAGGATCTCCGCTTCGGTGACGCGCACCCTCCGCATCGCGTCGGGCAGCATATTGCCCTCATGGAAGATGAGTACCGGCTCTGACTTGACGAGCCGTCGCACCATCGATGAGCGAACCGACAACCACGTCACGGCAAACTGGAGGGCAATCAGGAGCGCCAGCGCGAGAATGCCTTCGGCGAGCGCGATGTCATCGGTCATGATGATCGAGGAGAGCGTCGAACCGAGGGCAACGGTGACGACGAAGTCGAACGCGTTCATCTTCGAGAGCGTTCGATTCCCGGAGATGCGGAGCATCAGCACCAGCGCGGCATAGGCGAGCACCCCGACCACAAAAACACGCACGAGCCCGCTTGCATTGTCATAGAAAAACATCAGTCTCAACTCCCCAAACTCTCCGAAATCCGCGATCAGCCACGGTCGCCGGTACGGCCATTGAGCACGGCTCGGCCATGTTTTCGACGATGGCCCGCGCGATCCGAGCGGTCTGCGCTACCGCAAGAACTCGACCTCGATCGACCTCGATCGACCTCGACCGGCCGTAGCCGGCTGCTTCCAATTCTGATAGCGCCGAGTGACGCGCGAAGCGAGGATGTCATCGCTTCGCGCGTTTCCTCGCCCGCGATCATGTGCTCGCGCTCGTTTCGAACAATCGGTGCGCCGTTGTACGCCTAAAGCGGACGGCGCTCACGCCGCACGGTGATGATTAGGTATTTCATACAAAAAGAGCGGGGGCTGCTTGCGCCGCTTCTCCGCTCTGATACGTTTCCAACTCGTTCTAACTGAGATAGACGATCCCGTCAGCTGACCACGTGATCAAGTCGCCGCTGGATGAGATCTTGTCGGTGGTGAAGTCCTTGTAGCAGATCAGGAGACTCGTGGTCGCCGTCCCGGTGTCCTTGTAGACGACGGCCCCGCGGGCGGTGATTGTCGAGGCTGACCAGGTGACGTCGGCTGCATCGGAAACGCCGCGGTCGTTGGTGTTGTTCTGAGTGACAGTCTTGGAAGCAAGGGTTGCTCCGCCTGCGCTGTAGCCGGTACCGGTAACCTGGTTGGTCACGTCGGCCATATCTTCATGGGTGTCCTTTCGGGGTGTAAGCACTCGTCACGAGTGCCACTTTGATCGGGTCGGCATCGAGGACGATGCCCCGTTCATGATGTTTTTCTTGAAAGCGTTGAAGATGATGTCTGCCATAGGTGCGAGGGTGCGTGACCCCTTCTGCTCTGATTGTAGCGAGGGCGACGGGGACGGTTATCCATTCCCCAACCTGCTGCGTACTGTGTACGTATAGTATTATGTGGGAAGAACGGATGTTTCACTTTGGTGCTCGCTGAGGAGTCCTTCATGCTTGGGTTCAGTCGCGCACGGTTCCGTAGAGAAGCACGCAAGGCAGGGCGTGAGCTTGTCAAAGATTTCAACAAAGAACTCGACAAGATCAACAAAGCCAACCAGCGAAAGGTAGACCGGCACAACGCTCGCGTTCGCGCAAACCAACGTCGACGCCTCAACGAACTCAACAGACTCAACGCGAGAAGCACCACCACGACCCGCTACGTGCCCTACCAAGCCTCGATGCACACGCTTCAGCAATCCTTCACGCGGATCGAGGAAGCCTCTGAGCAAGGTAGCTGGGTGGCCGATGATGACCTCTTCGACATGGTAGAGGCAGAAGCGGCCAATAGTGTTGCTTTCCTTAACGCGCTACTCGATGAGCCGACACGGGATACTGGCGTTGATGCTCGTTTGCGGGATACGGTCATTACGAGCGAGCTACGAGAGATTAGTCCCGAGCTTGACGATCGCTGGAGCGGAGCACTCTTTTCCTTGAGTCCTGCGAACCGTGATGCTGCCCGCCAGTTCTGCACCAGTGCCCGCGAAATCCTGGTGGGTATTTTGAACGTGAAGGCGCCAAAGGAAGCTGTATTGACGGCTAAACCCGGTATCAAGCTGATCAAGGGGGAGGTGCCCCGAAGGGAACAAATCTACTACTGCTTGGCTCGTGGTGGTCAACAGAACCCTGAGCTCGTCAATTTTGTTGCAGATAACATCAATAACGTGATGGATCTCTTCCCCACCCTGAACCCCGCAACCCATGGAGAGGCCGGTTTGTACGATCTTGTTGAACTCCGCGCGATCAAGCAGCGTGTTGAAGGAGCAATACAGTTCCTGCACCGCATCGTGAGTTTCTGAGCAGGCGAGCGAGGGCATGAAATCCACGCTCGTTCTTCGTCTCCGTGGAGTGGTTTCGCGGGCATGGTCCAGTGGTTATCCATCTGGAAGGATTGGCGGATGCGAAGCGAAAGAACAATCGAGGATCTGACATCAGCGCAGCAGGAGCAACTGACTGCCCTCCTCGCCGAACTTGGTACCTTCCCAACGGCCGAGACGTTGGTGCGCTGCCAAGAGGCGTTGAACCTTGACCCAGACATGGAATTTGATCCTGCACAGGCGGACAAGGCAATGGCTGGTGCGTGGGCCTATGACCGGATGCTGTTGTACCTCGACCGTCTACGCTCACTCAACGAGGAGCGGATGCAGCTCGGTAATGCGATCCGTGAACTCAAGCAGCATCCTTACCCAACGACGAAAGCAGAGGTGCCGAAAGCAGCATGGGCGAAGGTCATGGCGCCGCACCTTGCCGGAAGGCAAGAGGTAGTTCTCAATTTTTTCTGCGTCTCCGTACAGCATATTCGATCGCTGCTCAAGGTCGTGGCGGAGGCGGTTGGATATGAAATCCCCCCGGCCGACCTAAGCTACCTCGATGAGTTTCGCCACCTTCGGAATCATTTCGAGCATTGGTATGATCGTTTGCCTGGCAAGACAAACGAAGTCGGTTTGATGACAAAGACGATGACGACGGATGAGTACCGTGTCCGGGGTGGTCTTCGGAGTGATGATAAGGATCGTATCATTGTCATCGAGCCGAAAAAGTCAGGGCCGGTCACCCATATTGTTGATGTCACAAACGAGGGCGTAGCTCGGATCGAGAAGATTGCGCGGGAGACAAGTGCCAAGGTGAATGAACTGGCCATCAAACATGTGCGTGCATACTTCATTGCGCACCCGGAGAACACCCCTGCACCTGAGGATATCCGACAAGATTCTCTTATCAATGTCGCCAAAAAGGAGCCAGAGCTGAACCCAACCAAGAGTCAAACTGAAGAGGGTTCAGAGTGACTACGAAGGAAGCGGCCATGTGGCAAAGCCGGGGTTCAGCTCATCGATCAAGAAAGCGTAGGTATTCTCCAGATCGGCTCCTTGGCTGAACGCTTCAATGAATTGCCAGGCCGTCTTTACTGCCCAGCGAGCCATATCATGACTCATGAAGTCGTGTGGGAACAAGGGTGAACAGCTGCCGAAGGGGCTGGAGCGCACTGATTCATTTAGCAGGCGGTTTGTTAATTGGTGATGTGCCTTTTTCTCGTCGTCCCATTGTGGCTTGAAGTGAATAAGCGCATTCCGAATATCGACGAGGAGATGTGCAGATAGATACTTTGGATAGAGTGGTGATTGATTGTCTTGCGACAGCTTAAGTTTATTTCTGAGTTCAAGCGCCAAGTTGTATTTGGTCCAAATGTCTCTTCTTTCAATCACATCCCACCAGATGTCCCACAGCTCTTCAGTATTAGCGCCTATCGACTGTATAGGAAAGACCTTGCCATCGATGAACACCTGATTGATGTAGGCCTCGAGCGCGGCTCCTGCGGTGAGAATGGTTCCGGTGGCGTACGTAACAGTTTCGGTGAAAAATGGCTCTGTTGAGGAGCCTCCCGTGTGTGCAGTCTCGACTTCGCCGCTCATCCTCGCAAATTTGGCGGCGGCCAACAGGTGCTGCCCGGCGAAGTTTGCTCTCGTGCGAATGGTAGCCGTCTCTGCGGCCAGTTTGATTTGCCCCGTATCTGCCACCAAAATTGAATCAGGGCTTGGCGGGTCTACGCTGTCATTTTCCATGCGACTCGCTCCAGTTGTGTGTAGCATCCTGCTACGCGATCATATACGAAACCCCGCCCGGGAGGTGAGTCTGAGGCGGGGTGATCGTGTGTCTGGGAGGTGAACTACTTCTTACGTGGTGCACTCTGCACCTGCTTGTTCACCTGTGGCTGCTCTTCAGCTTTGACTTCGACGGTCTGGGCATCGCGGCCTTCGTCTGCTGCCGTGACCTCTTCCTTGTCCTGATCGGACATGTGGGCTTCGTCTTTAGGGGTACCGCCTGCACGTGTCTTGGGAAGATTAACGTTGCGTTCGAGATCATCTGGCACTGTTCGGGCCTCGATCACGAGGTGACCATCAGCGTCAATGCGTTCGACGGTGCGACCATCTGGCTGGACGGTTACTTCCTTGACCAGTTCAGCAACACCGGCCTGGATACGGACATCTGCGGCCTCATTTGAGAACTCAGCGACCTCTCCGGCCATGTAGGAACTTCGATTTAAATCGTGACAAGACATCCCCTCCCGCGGCGCCAGCTCGGCCCGACGATTGCCCAACCGCCGGTGGAGGTGAATCCATCCGCTCGTCTCCTCTCGGAAATCAGGCAATCGGCGGATTGACCGCGTCGCGGGATCCCTTAGCCGTCGGGGGGTGGGGCTCCGGCCGGGCTCGTCGGGGTGCCGGAAGTGCCGGGGCCGACCTCCCAAACTTCCGGCTGCGGCTGGTAGATGCTCTCGAACACCCCTTCCGAAACAACCGCCCCGGGTTCGAGCACCCGGCGGGACACCTGCACCGTGTATCCCGGCGATGCGGTGTTGGCCTTGTTCCGGGTGCCCGGTGGCAGCTCCGGCTTGACCTTGGTTACGGGCGGACCGGGCGCGACCGGCGGGCCGATCACCGGCGCGCCGACCTCCACCGTGTACGGCGACGACGCGCCGTACAACTGCGCCGTTACGGTCTCCCCGTCGACCACCATCTGCAGCAGCATCCAGGCATCGAACGGATTCGTGAACACGAGGTCCAGCTCCCACTCGTCCGGCGTGTTGGGCTGGTAGATCGCCGCATCCAGCCCTGGCGGCGACCCATCCGCCTCGTAGAAGGCGAGTCGCCAGGTGTGGTAATTCCATTCCTCGAACCGGAACCCGGCGTAAAACGCGGCGCGGAACACCGTCGTCGAGACCTGACAGACGCCGCCGCCCAGATCGCTGGCGGTCCAGTCGCCCTGGATGATCTTCCCTTCGACATACCCGTTCTCGAGCGAGATCGCCCCCAAGGCATCGTTGAACGAGAAGGTTGCGCCCGGCCTGACCAGCGCCGCCGAGACGTTCCGGGCCGCCGCCTTGACGTTCTCCGCGCGCACCGGGGATGATCCCGCGAACGAGGACGAGCCCGACGCGATGAGCCCGACGATCCCAAGCTCGGGCAGGTTGTCGGCGCGGATCTCCGCCGGAACCGGCGCCATCGGCAGTGACACGTTCCGCTCATCCACGGTCGCCGCCGCCGCCACGATCTCCGATTCGAGGGTGGCACGGTCCACGTCCGAGCCGGAGATGTCGTTCTGGACGGCCTGGAGACCACCATCTCCCCAGCCGAGGACGGCATTCGTCGGCCCGACGTAGGTCTCCTCCGCGATCTGGTTCAGGACCACGTCTAGCCGGGCCGGATCGAGCGACGCTTTTCCGCCTTTGGGAATGACCAGCGCCGCCGTCAACTGTTCCGTGCCGATCTCCCACGCGCGATCCCCGGATCTCACCGTGATCGGTGTCCCGATGAGCACGATCGCATCTTCCTTCGCGCCTTCCAGGTCGGCGGTTGTCACCTCCGGCGGCACCGGGACCGTCCGCACCCCCAGCCGGGCGGTCTTTCCGGTCGTGACCGACGCGACGGTGTCCGCCAGCGCCGCGTCGGTATCGAGACGGGCCCCGGTCACGTCCGCGAGCACGTCGATCTCGCCACCCCGGCGGATCAGCCGCGCGTTGCGCATCGGCGTGTCGATCTCACCCGCGATCGAGGTAAATACCGCGTCGATCGCCGCGTCGTCGCGGACGATCGCGATCGGAGCGTGCCAGTCCGGCGCCTGATCGAGCAGGATCGCGTAGCGCCGGACAACGCCGTCATCGCGGCCCAGAGCCCAGGCCGCATTGAGCATCGCGGTGTAGTCGATCGAGATCCCAAGTTCCGCAAGGCCGATTTCCCATTCCCGGTTATCGAACGCATAGGTGACGGCGTGCCGCTCCAGCGACGCAAACGATGCCCGGAGCGTCGCCTCGCCCTGCTCCCGTGTCATGTCGGAAAGATCGACGCCGCCCACGATTGCGCCGGGATAGAACAGCCCGCGCGATCGGGCCGGCAGCGCGACGCCCGCACCGAGCCCGGTGGCGGCGACGGCGGCCCCGATAAAGCTCCGGCGGCTGAGCATTCTCGGATAGCGTGTTTCCGACGACGACATTCCCACTCCTTGAGACCGATGACCCCATTCAGGAGGCAATTATGCGCACGGCCTGTGCCTGGATGACAGGGCGCGCGGGGATCGAGCGTGTTGTTGGCACCGCGATTCGTTCCCGGCCGCCAGATCAGGTGGCTGAAACGGTGCGCGCTTCGCGCCGATTCACGACCGGCTTCAGCGCGGAGCGCTTCCGCCGGCGACGCAGTTGCTCGACACAGCTGTCGGGGCTCCTCGTCGCGGAGTTTATCCAGGCAGCTGCATCGGAGCGAAGCATGGGACCGTCCCTCCGACACAGCTGTTCGACGCAGCTGCTGGAATGACAGGGAACGGGTACTTTTTTCGGAGACTGCTGTAGCCGACGACGTGATCATCCGCATCCCGCTTCTGGCCCGCGATCTCGGTCCCCCGCATCTCGCCACGGCGGGGATCGTCGCCAGGCTCGGCGCGTGCTTGCGATCCTCGGTGGCGCAAGGCGAAACCCGGATGCATACGCACCCGGGCTTCGCGCTCTATCCCACCCCACGTCGGATAGCGGATGGTGCCCGACGGACCAGTCCCTGTCTTGGGGAAAGAAGGAAGCGGGTCCATCGTTTCCTCGTGGAGTGCCACGCCGCCGCGTCGTGTCGCCGCGTTGCGCCGTGGCATCGAGGGCTGTCGGAGTGATCGTGGGCTGACGATCGACGACCCGACAGTGCCCCGATTGTAGGGCTCACGGGAGCCAGGCCGCATCCGTAAAACTACGGATTTGAGTGGTCAGGGGCTCATCGCCATCGCGTAGTAGCGGAGTGCCTGGCGGAAGGCATCCTTCACCTCGTCGGCCCGGCGATGGGCGTTGGCGATGTCGATTCGCAGCGCCGTCGCGCGCTGGCTGATCACCGAGTTCCCGAGGGACGGATTGAACCAGAGCGGGAACGTGTCGCTCGCCCGCAACGCCCGCAACTGCCGCGTCAGGGCGTCGATCCGCTCGTCGAGGCGCCCGCACTCGGCGCGCGCCCAGAGCACGCGCTCGGCGAAGCTCCCCCGTGCGTCGCGCCCACCCTCATGGGCGCTCTCCCGGTCGATGCGTTGGAGCATGTGCAGATCCCGATGATGCCAGGCCTCATTGATCCGGAGCATCATCTCCTGCCGCCGCAGCCTGTCCTGCTCGCTGTCGCAGAGATCGGGATGAAAGCGGCGGGCGAGCGACCGGAAGAGCGTGCGCAGCTCGGTCTCGGTCGCTTTCGGGAGGCGTCGCTTCTCTCGCCATCGGATGCGGCGTCGCTCTTCCGCCCGCGCCGGATCGGGATCCTCGCGATCGCGCCCGAAGAATCGCCAGTCGGATTCGCGATCGCGCCGCTCGTCGTGATCGGCGGCCTGAAACCAGCTGGGCGGGATCTCGATCCCGAACATCTCGCCGATCTGCCGCAGCTCCTCGCGGTCGAAGAGGTCGCCGAGCATGCCGTTGGGGTCGGCCACCACCCGGGCGTGGATGCGGACGGTGCGGTCCTCCAGTGTGGCGATCAGGTCGCGGATCGCGCGAAGCTCCGCCTGCAACCCGCCGAGGCGGGACCGGTGTTCCCACTCGAATTGTTCGAGGGCGGCGGTGACGGGCTCGATCTCCGCTTCGAGCCGGGCGATCACGGCGGCGCGCAACGCGATCTCGGCGCGGAGCGCGGCGTACTCGGTTTCGGCGCGGTCGGGGAGCGGAACGAGGGCGGTCAGGACGGCGCTCATCCGGGTGAACGTCGAGGTTTCGATGGTGGATGCATGGCGGGAACTCATGGGCCTAATCATACCGTGCCTGGCATTCCGCCTGGCCCACCCGTTCGTCCGGTGCTCTCCCGCGTCCGTCTCTGTGCGAGGCATAGATACGCACGCCGGGCATGCATACGGTCCGGTATTGGCCGAACGTCCGCCATGCCACCCGCCTTGCCCGGCGGATCGACCCGGTCGACCATTCGGGCGAAAGGGGAAGTCGGAATCGTAGGGGGTACCCCCGATCGAAAATACCCCATAGGTAATGCGCCCAAGGGGAGTCCGCCCCGTGGAGCTTGGTATGACGCACGTTTGGCCGACACCGGGCGGACACCCTTCCGGTCTTGAGCAGATGTGTCCAATGCGCCAAGGTACCGCCCCTACTGATGGTGTTGGCGGCACGGCGATGCCACGCTCCCCAAGGCGGACACCCTTCCGGTCTTGGGCAGATGTGTCCAATGCACCGGGGTACCGCCCCTACTGATGGGGTTGGCGGTACGGCGATGCCACGCTCCGCTGGGCGGACACCCCCACGTCTGCTGGCCGCCCTTCATCCATCCGTAGGGATGAACCTTGTGTTCATCCGATCACCCGCATGGTTGCGAACCCTCCGGCACGGAATCACCCGTCAGCTCAGCTCGAGGTAGCCCATCCGGCGTACCGCCCGCTCGACGTAGCGAAACGACAGCGCACCCAGCACCGGCAGTACCAGCGCGAACCCCGCCAGCGGCACCAGGTCATCCCACAGCTCGGCCAGCGGCGCGGCGGTCGTCGTCGCATCGACAGTTGCCTGGATCCCGTAGCCGAACGGCAGGGCGCGGGCTGGAATCCGGACCCAGTCGGGCATCAGCGCGATCGGGTACATCATCCCCGAAAGCAGGCTGAGAAAGGGGAACATGAAATTGCTGATCAGGTTCGCGTCCCGCGCAAGTACGCCGATCGAGCCGAGGATCATGCTCACTCCCCAAAGGCAGGTCACCATCAGCACCAGCGCGACGAGCAGCGACGGCAGGTTGATCGCGATCGTGACATCGAACAGCAGGATCGCCAGACCCACCGAGATTGCCGTGGTCATCACCGCCTCGACCAGCGCGAAGAGCTGGAACCCGGCCAGCCAGACATAGCGCGGGCAGGGCGCCAGGAACAGATTGCCGAGCGTTCCCAGCACTCGCTCGCGGTCGAGAATCTCGCCGGCGTTGAATGTCATCGCGATCAGCAAGGTGGTGCCCGAGCCGGCGATCACCGCGTAGTTGAGCAGGTCCTGGTTTTCGCGGTAGATCAGCGTCAGCAACAGCAGCTGGAACAGCGGAAAGCAGATCCACGTCAGCGCGTACGGGATTGGTCCCATGCCCTGGATCCGGGATCGTGCCACCGTCCAGGCGACCTCGCGCACGATCCTCGCGTATGCCGGCATCCCGAACCCGTGTGCCGATCGACCTGCCTGGGGAACCGAAGCCACACCGCTCACCATCGCGTCACCTCGTCATTTGTCATGTTCACTACCGTGTAGTGGCGGCTCTTGTAAGCGGCATCGGTGGCGGCCATCGCTTGGCCGGCACAAGACCGGCCACTACGCAACATCATCAGGTGCGAAGGTTCTGTCCTCAACCAACAACCAGCGCGCTAGAACAGGTTGAGATCACCCGACCCGCGGACCGCATGCTCGACCCTCCGCATCGACCAGATCCCGATCAGCAGGAATACGACGCACCCCGCCAGGGTCGCCAGCAACTCCGGCGCCGTATCCCGCCAGCCCGCTCCATCGAGCACCGCCGCCCGGAGCGCGTCGACCGCGTGCGCGATCGGCAGGATCGTCGCGACCGGCTCGATCCAGTCCGGCAGCACCGACCGCGGAAAGTAGAACCCGGCCAGGATGTAGATTGGCGTTTGGAGGAAATTGGATAGCGAGTTCGCCTGCCGCGAGAGGATGAACAACCCACCACAGGCGATTCCAATGCACAACGCGCTGACGTAAACCGCGCCCAGCGACACGATCGCCAGCACCGGTGAGCCGATGTCGAACCGGGCGCCGAACCCGAACCCGACGGCCAGCAAACAGAGAACCGACGGCAGGGAAAAGGCAAAGCTGCCGAGCCCGTACCCGGTAACCACCGCCATCCGGCTCGCCGGTGAGACGAACACCGGCCCCAGCGTGCCCTGGTGCGCCTCCATCTGCAGCCCGAAACCGCACGCCCAGACGGTCGCGCCCCAGGCGTAGACCGCGATCTCGCCGGTCAGCAGGAAGCCCAGCACGTCGTCCTCGTCAACCGCCGTCTGCCCGGAGATGCGGTAGACCAGCATGATCGCCAGGAATCCGAGCACCGCCCCGGTCGGCCCCCGCACGAGCTGGATCGTGTTCGACGCGAACTGCAAGTTGTAGTTGCGGACCGTCGCCCAGACCACCCACAGGAACCGCCGCACGTCCGCGCTCGCGAACCGCTCCCGAACCTCAGCGCCGCGTGCGAGGGCCGCCATCAGCGGTCTGCCTCATCGGTGAGCTCGGAGGCCGCGCCCGGCTTGTCCAGCGCGTCGCCGTCCTTTGCCACATCGGATTCCGCTTCCTCGAACTCGCGTCCGGTCGCGCTCAGGAACGCGTCCTCCAGCGACGGTTCGCGAATCTCAATGCCGCGGATGCCGATTCCGGATTCCCGCAGCACCGCCAGCGCCTCGTCGAGCCCGGCGGTCGTGTCCGTACACCGGATCGTCAAGGCAAGACCCGCGTCATCGCCAGGGTCGATGCTGACCTGGGAGATCATCGGCGGCGCTTCGAGACGCCGGATCGTGGCGGCTCGGTCCCACCCCCGGCCCGGATCGTCTCCCAGCGTGATGATGATCCGGCGGTCGACATCCGCCCGCGCCTTGAGCTCGGACGGCGATCCCTGGGCCACGATCAGCCCGCGATCGATGATCGCGATCTCGCGACAGAGGACGTCCGCCTCGTGCATGTCGTGCGTCGTCAACAGCACGGTATGCTCGGGGACGAGATTGGCGATCAGCTCGCGGACCTCGATCGCGGCCGCCGGGTCGAGCCCGATCGTCGGCTCGTCGAGGATCGTCATGATCGGCTCGTGAAGCAAGGTCTTCGCGATATGCAGGCGCTGCTTCATGCCGCGCGAATAGCTCTCTACCCGCTCCGTGGCGCGGTCCTCCAGGCTCACCTTCGCCAGCAGCTCGGCCGAGCGGCGCGCGATCGCGGCATCGTCCATGCCGTAGAGGCGGCCGAAATAACGTAGGTTCTCACGGCCGTTGAGCTGGTTGTAGAGGCCCTTGTCGCCGCCGAAGAGGACGCCGAGCTGGCGGCGCACCATCAGCTCGTCGCGCTCGACATCGAACCCGTTGATCAGGGCGGTCCCCGAGGTCGGGACGAGCAGCGTCGAGAGCATCTTGATCGTGGTCGTCTTGCCGGCTCCGTTGGGTCCGAGGATGCCGAAGATCGTGCCCCGCGGCACGTCGAAGCTGATCCCGCGGACCGCATCGACGAGCTCGCCGGAGCGGAACCAGCCCTTGCGCTTGCGGAACGAGCGCGTCAGGTTCCGGACCTCGATCGCCAAGTCAGGGGCGTTGCCGGTGGAGCCGATCGTCGCTGTCTTCAAGGTCGAATGTGCCGCCACAGACCTGCCCGCCGTTTACGCCGGATAGACGATCCGGTATTCTCTACCGATAGACTATCGCCAAAACGTAGCACCTCCGGAGGGCGCAGTCAACTATTGTGGATCGATATGGAATAATGAATCGCAGAGGTGGGCGATCGTGCCGCCTTCCCCACCGCGTCCATGGTCTCAGTTGATTGGAAACGCCCGATGCGGGACACGCTCGCCCTCACCACCGTCGACCAGCTCCAGGCGCTCGCGCATCCCCTCCGGCAGCGTATTCTGCGCTTGCTCAGCGGCGAGCCTCGCACCAACAAACAGCTCGCTTCCCGGCTCGAGACATCCCCCGGCAAGCTGCATTTCCACGTTCGCGAGCTGGAAAAGGCCGGTCTGATCGCGCTCGTCGAGGAGCGCCCCAGGGGCGGGATCATCGAGAAGTATTATCGGGCGACCGCCCGGAATATCACGCTCGACTTTCCGGTCGGGGAGCGGGCGATGACTGACGGTGGGCTGACCATCGCCACCCTCGAAGCGGCTCGGCAGGAGTACGTCCGCGCCATCGCCCACTTCGGGGGGCAGCCGCCGCTGACCAACCTGGGGCACGCCGAAGCGCGGTTGTCCGAGGCGCGGCTCGCCCGGGTCAGGGCGCTCCTCGACGCGATCGGCGAGGAGATGAAGGACGCCGACGCCGACCTTCGTGATCCGGACGCCCTCACCTACATCTTCACCTCCCTTTTCCACACGATGGCCGACCCGGTGAGCGAAGCCTGAACTACGGAGCACCCGCGGCATCCGGTGCCGCGGGTGCTCCTGGTCATGGCTGTTTTGGCGGGATGTTGGCGCTCAGTACGCTATCCAAGGGTCTCTGTCGCTTTTTTTCGTCATCCAGAGGGACGGTCCCACGCTTCGCTCTGGATAAACTCCGCGACTGAAGGATCACCCGGCGATGGGCCGCATCCGCTCAATTGCTTTGCAATTGCCTGTTGAGCCGATCCGCGTAGCGGACTGAGCGCGGAGCGAGACGGTCGGCTACGCCAACATGCGCTTCGCGAGGGGATTCATCGCTGCGCTCTGAATGACGAGCTGCCGCTACCTTGGATAGAGTGCTCAGTCGCCCGTGGCGCGCGCCGGGGCCGCCGTTCCCTCCGTTTGCGGCGCCGCTCCAGCGGGGCCCTTCGTTGGCGCCGGGCCCTCGACGCCAATGTTGGGCAGCCACTCCAGCCAGCGCGGGAGATACCAGTTGCGGTCGCCCAGCAGCGTCATCGCCGAGGGCACCAGGATCGAGCGGACGACGGTCGCGTCCAGCAACACGGCGACCCCGAGGCCGAAGCCCATCTGCTGCAGCATCACCAGCCGCCCCGATGCGAAGCCGCCGAACACGGCGACCATGATCAGGGCCGCGCCGGTGATGATCTTGGCGGTCGAATGGAGACCGACGGCGACCGCCTCGTTGTTGTTGCGCGTGGCGTCGTAGTGCTCGCGGATCCGGCTCAGGAGAAAGACGTGATAGTCCATGCTGAGACCGAAGAGCACGCAGAACAGGAAGATCGGAATCCAGGCCTCGATCGTCGGGGTCTGCTGCAGGCCAAGGAGTTCGTTGCCGACTCCCTTCTGGAACACCAGCACCAGCAGGCCGTAGGCCGCGCCGACCGAGAGCAGGTTGAGCACGATCGCCATGGCGGAGACGACGACCGAGCGGAACGCCAGCAGCAGCAGCAGGAAGCTGAGCCCGAGCACGAACGCGATCACGATCGGCGCGTAGTCGCTGGCGAGGGTGAAGAAGTCCTGGTTGAAGGCGGTGTCTCCGGTCACGTAGACCCGCTCTCCATCGATTCCCGCGAACGCCTGGGGAACGACGGTCTCTCGCAGCTTCTCGATCTCGGCGTAAGCGCGAGGATCGTTGGTCGGAATCGAGAGCGTCGCTTCGAGGAGGCCCACATTCCCGTCGTCGTTCCATCGCGCCCAGGTCTCGGGAGCGATCGGCGCGAACGCGGGCTGGGAGCCGTTGTCGCCGACGATCGTCTCGGCGGCGAGCAAGTCGCGGAGCCGGTCGACCCCGGGCTGGACCGCCGCCTGGTCACCTTCGACCGCGAACTGGACCGAAGCCAGTCGACCGGCGAAGCCTTCCTCTTCAAGGATCGTGAAGCCCTGACGCACCCGGCTGTCTTCCGGCATCGTCTCGACGCCGGCGAATCCGGTATTGATATCGAGGAACGGCGCCGCCGCGACCAGCAGCAGGGTCACCGCGGCGATCACGCTGACCAGCGGGCGGGCGGTGACGATCCGGGTGATGCGGCCCCAGAAGCCCGAATAGGCCTCGGCGAGGACGTTCCGCTCCTCCGCGGCGTGGTCGCGGGCGTAGGCGTCGTAGTTGCGGCGGCGCGGCCAGTCGATCCGGTCGCCGAGCAGGCTGAGGACCGCCGGGATCAGGGTCATCGTCGCGAACACCGCGACGACCACGACGATGATCGCGCCGATCGCGAGTGCCCGGAAGATCGAGGCGGGCATCAGGAACATGCCCATCAACGCCAGCACGACCGTCCCCCCGGAGAACAGGACCGCCTTGCTGGCTGTGCCCCCGGCGATCCCGATCGCATCCACCTTGCTGTGGCCGCCGCGACGTTCCTCGCGATAGCGCTCGACCACGAACAGCGCGTAGTCGATCCCGACCGCGAGCCCGATCATCGTGATCATGCTGGTGACGAAGAAGGAGAGATCGAAGACCTGCCCGAGCAGCGCTGTGATCCCGAACGAGATCGCGATCGAGACGACCGCGAGGATGATCGGGATCCCGGCCGCGACGATCGCCGCGAAAACGGTCACGAGGATGACCAGCGCGGCGAGAATGCCGACTGTCTCGCCCTGGGCGATATCCTCTTCAGAGATCGACGCGTTTTCCTCGCCGATGCTGACGAAGCCGACCGAGATCACCTCGATCCCGTTTCCCGAGAGCGCCTCCAGCTCCTCGACGTAACCGGGAGCGTTCTCAGTGGCCTCATCGAGGGTGCCGGCCAGGGTGACGGGAATCAGCGTGGTGTTGCGTTCCGCCGACACCAGCCCGTTGGCGGCGGCCGCCCTTTCGGGATTGGCGCTCAGCTCGTAGTAGTTCACGACCGTCTCGGGGAGCACCACGCCTTCCATGCCACGCAGGCTGGCGGTGACCTCTTCGACCCGGCTCCGGAAGGCCGGATCGTCGACCGTGCCGGATTCGGCGCGAAGCACAACCGTTTCGTCGGTCGGGTTGCCGTCGATCAGACCGGCATCTTCGAGCACGGTCGCACCGGCCTGGGATTCGGGGTTGTTCGTAAACGTGAACTCGTTCGTCGTCTTGAGCCCGACTGTGCTGGTGATGACGACGGCCGCGATCAGCCCGGCGATCCAGGCGCCGATCGTGAGCCAGGGGCGCCGGGCGCTCGAGCGCGCGAGCCCGGCGGTTGAAAAACTGCTCATCTACATCCTCCACATATGGTTGGTATGGTCGTTCACGTGGTCCCTGGCGAGGCGACCGCGATGGTTTGGATCGAGACCGCTGAGCTGGAAAGCGGTCCGCTTGGTCCGTCGCGACCCAGGCGCTGGACGTTAAGGTTTACCTAACGTTCATTGGTTGCCTGAACAGTGTTCACCCTGCTGCGAGAGACACTACCACTCGGAGGACCGAGTGTCAATCGGTTCGCCGAACACTGTTCAGGCGTTCGTTGCTTCCGGGAGCACACCAGAATGCTCGGGTCGCGATCACCGTCATCCTCCCGTCAGCATGCTGATGCGACGTTATTGAATCGATCACAACTGTGACCAAATCTATTGACGGGAGTGTACAAACGCCATATGATGGGCACTCGGTACTGGGAGGACACAAGATATGGTTTATCTTTGTCTTCCTCCGGTCCCTTGATGGCACAGGCTCGCCGTCCGGCCTGAGATGGTTTGAGTGGCTCTCTGGACGACGCGGAGGATAGTGCCGTTTGTTTTCGGATGATCTTGCCGGCGGAGGAATGGCCTGAGCGGGCGCTCGCCGTGCCGGCCACCGGTTGGCGGAGCGAGCCGTAAGACATCGTTAGCCCGGCGGCCGGTTCGAGGCTGGCCGGTTGAAAGGACAGGGGAGAGGAACCATGGTTCTCGACGACACGCGCGTCTCATCATTCAATCGAAACGGAGCGGGAGATAGCCGGACAGGGGAAGGCGTCACCGTCCGCAAGCGGGACGGGCGTACTGTCGCCTTCGACCGCGGGCGGATCGCCCACGCGATCGAGATGGCCTTCCGGGCCGAGATCGGGATTCCGTATCCCGATCCGATTACCGCGCAGGTGGCATCCCGGATCGACGCGGTGACCGAGGCGGTCACGACCTCCCTGCCTGCTTCGGGCGAGCATGGCGATTCGTCCACCGTCGAAGAGATCCAGGACGAGGTCGAGCGCCAGCTGATGGCGACCGGCGCCTACGCCGTGGCCCGCCGCTACATCCTCTACCGGGAGGCGCGGGCGCGGGCCCGCGACGAGGAGCAGTTGCGCCTGCGCGATCTCGACGGGCAGGAGATGCTGGTCAACCGCGCCGTGCTGCGTGGCTGGATCGGGGACGCCGCGATCGGGCTGACCGGGATCGCGGTCAAGGAGATCGAGGAGGATGTCCTGACCTCCGTGCGGCAGGGCATGGCCCTCACCGAGCTCGACCGCTCGATCGTGCTCGCCGGACGCTCCCGGATCGAGCGCAAGCCGATCTACTCGTCGTTCACCTCGCGCGCCCTGCTCCGCTCCGTCTACAGCGAGGTGCTCAAGCGGCGGGCGGCGGTGGCCGACGCCGCGTCGTTCTATGCCAGCGCCTTCATCACCTCGATCCACGAGGGGATCGACCACGAGCTGCTCTCCCCGGAGCTGGCGTCGTTCGACCTTGAGCGGCTCGGCGCCGCGCTCGACCCGGATCGCGATCTCAACTTCCGTTACCTCGGGCTCCAGACGCTCTACGATCGCTACCTGATCCACAACGCGGGACGCAGGATCGAGCTGCCGCAGGCCTTCTGGATGCGCGTCTCGATGGGGCTTGCGCTCGCCGAGCCGGTCGATCAGCGCGACGACCGCGCGATCGAGTTCTACACCGCGCTCTCCACGTTCCGGCTCTGCTCCTCCAGCCCGACGCTGTTCAACGCCGGGACGCTCCATGCGCAGCTATCGTCCTGCTTCCTGACCTCGGTCCAGGACGATCTCGACAACATCTTCAAGAGCGTTCGCGACAACGCCCTGCTTTCCAAATGGAGCGGCGGTCTCGGCAACGACTGGACCAATGTCCGCGCCCTTGGCAGCCGGATCAAGGGCACCAACGGCGAGAGCCAGGGTGTGATTCCGTTCCTCAAGGTGGTCAACGACGCCGCCGTCGCCGTCAATCAGGGCGGCAAGCGCAAGGGCGCCGTCTGCACGTACCTCGAGGTCTGGCACAGCGACATCGACGAATTCCTCGACTTGCGCAAGAACACCGGCGACGATCGACGCCGCGCCCACGACATGAACACCGCCGCCTGGATCCCCGACCTCTTCATGGAGCGCGTCGAGCGGGAAGGAAGCTGGACGCTGTTCAGCCCGAGCGACGTGCCTGATCTCCACGATCTCTACGGAGCGGCCTTCAAGCGGCGCTACGAGGAATATGAGGTCCAAGTCGCGCATGGGACGATTCCGGGGGCGCGAACGATCCGCGCGATCGACCTCTGGCGCAAGATGCTCAGCTCGCTGTTCGAGACCGGGCACCCGTGGATCACGTTCAAGGATCCCTCGAACGTCCGCAGCCCGCAGGATCACGCCGGCGTTGTCCACAGCTCCAACCTCTGCACCGAGATCCTGCTCAACACCAGCCGCGAGGAGGTCGCGGTCTGCAACCTGGCCTCGATCAACCTGCCGGCGCACATGAAGAACGGCGCGCTCGACGCCGACATGGTCGGCGAGTCGGTCACCACCGCGATCCGGATGCTCGACAACGTGATCGACATCAACTTCTACCCGATCCCGGAAGCGGAGGCCTCCAACCTCCGGAACCGCCCGATCGGCCTCGGCCTGATGGGGTTTCAGGACGCGCTGTGGCACCTCGGCGTCTCCTACGCGTCCGACGAGGCGATGGAATTCGCCGACCGCTCGATGGAGCTGATCTCCTGGCACACCCTGATGGCGTCGTCCACGCTCGCCGCCGAGCGCGGCGCCTACCCGACGTACGCGGGCTCGAAGTGGGATCGCGGCCTGCTCCCGATCGACACCGTCGACGTCCTTGCCCAGGAGCGCGGGCAGGCAATCGATGTCGAGATGAGCGCGGCGCTCGACTGGGAGCCGGTCCGCGCCTCGATTCGTGCGCATGGCATGCGCAACAGCAACACGATGGCGATCGCGCCGACGGCGACGATCTCCAACATCCAGGGGGTCGCGCAGTCGATCGAGCCGATCTTCAGCAACCTCTTCGTCAAGAGCAACCTCTCCGGCGAGTTCACGATCGTCAACGAGTCGCTCGTCGAGGAGCTGGAGGCACGCGGGCTCTGGGACGCCGACCTGCTCGACGAGATCAAGTACTGGGACGGCTCGATCGCGGCGATCTCGCGGATTCCGGACGACATCAAGCTGCGCTATCCGACCGCCTTCGAGGTCGAGCCGGGCTGGCTGATCGAGGCCGCCTCCCGCCGCCAGAAGTGGATCGACATGGGGCAGTCGCTGAATCTTTACATCGCGGAGCCGAGCGGCAAGAAGCTTCACGAGATGTACATGCTGGCCTGGAAGAAGGGGCTCAAGACCACCTACTACCTGCGCTCGCGCGGCGCGACCACGAACGAGAAGTCAACGATCGATGTCAACCGCTACGGCGTGCAGCCGCGCTGGATGAAGTCGGTCAGCTCCTCCGGATCGATCGTGATCGACCGCGACGCCCCGGAGGCGTCCTTGCCATCTGAGCCCGCGGCTCTGCCAGCGGCGCAATCAGCCGCTCCGCCAACGATCGCTTCCTCGCCGGCGCCGACCGTCGAGCCGCAGGCGATCGCCGAGACGCCGCTGGTGGCTCCTCCGGAGGCGATGCTGGCTCAGGACCCGGCCGGGACAGGGGAAAGCGAGGAGATCCGGATGCGCAACGCCCCCGACCTGCTCGTCGACGAGGAATTCGAGTGCGAGGCCTGCCAGTAGGGAGATACGTAGGGGCGGACTCCATGTCCGCCCAGCGAACGAACGTCATCATCCGCGTCCACCGGAACCATCGAACCGCCATGCACCGTAGGGGCGACCCACACCATCCGGTAGGGGCGACCCTGTGTGATCGCCCGGCGAACGAACGTCATCATCCGCGTCCACCGGCACCATCGAACCGCCATGCACCGTAGGGGCGGTCCTCGTGATCGCCCGGCGAACGAACGCCCAGAGACCGAACACTACATCAAGGGAGACACCACCAGATGAGCTCAAGCGTCCTCGACCTCGGCATCGAAGTCACCCCGCGGGAGGCGGTCGCCACCGCCGACGGCAAGCGCCTCATCAACTGCGCGACGGTCGACGTCAACCAACTCATGCCCCTCAAATACGAGTGGGCCTGGGAGCACTACATCAACGGCTGCGCCAACCACTGGATGCCCAGCGAGGTTCCGATGGCGGCCGACATCGCGCTCTGGAAGGGCAACGGCCTGACGGATGACGAGCGGCTCGTGATCATGCGCAACCTCGGCTTCTTCGCGACCGCCGAGAGCCTCGTCGCCAACAACCTGACGCTCGCCATCTTCCGCCACGTCACCAACGCCGAGTGCCGCCAGTACCTGCTCCGCCAGGCCTTCGAGGAGGCCGTCCACACCCACACCTTCCACTACGTCGTGGAGAGCCTGGGGCTCGACGAGCGGGAAGTCTTCGGCATGTGCCACGACATCCCGGCGATCTCGGCCAAGGACGAGATGGAGATGAAGCTCACGGCAGATCTTCTCGATCCGGACTTCACGACCACGACCTACGCTGGCGCCCAGAAGTTCATCGAGAACCTCGTCGGCTACTACGTGATCATGGAGGGGATCTTCTTCTACGCCGGGTTCGCGATGATCCTCTCCTTCCATCGCCAGAACCGGATGAAGGGGATCGGCGAGCAGTTCCAGTACATCCTGCGCGACGAGACGGTCCATCTCAACTTCGGGGTCGACCTGATCAACGGGATCGTCGCCGAGAACCCGAACCTGTGGACCGAGGAGTTCCGGGCCGGGCTCGTCGAGAAGGTCCGTGAGGCGGTCGTGCTGGAGGAGGCCTACGCCCGTGAGTGCCTGCCGAACGGCGTCCAGGGGCTGAACGCGGGGATGTTCGAGGAGTACGTCCGCTACATCGCCGACCGTCGCCTGGAGCGGATCGGACTGCCCCGGCAGTACATGGCCCAGAACCCGTTCCCGTGGATGAGCGAGACGATCGACCTCGGCAAGGAGAAGAACTTCTTCGAGTCGCGCGTCACCGACTACCAGAAGGGCTCCCGCCTCAGCTGGGACTAGCAATCACTAGGGAAAGGGCGAGCGGAAGAATGGCTTTCGCTCACAGCACATCATCTGTCATAGTATTGGATGGAGCATCCCCGCAGTGAAGTCAGTGCCTTCTACACCCCGCGCCGCCAGAATTCAGCTCAACCGCGTCGATGATCTTTTGGCGCACTTGAGAATGTCCCGTTTGGCGCTCCTTGAACTCGAGCACGACACTTCGTCGGTAGACACGCTCATTCAAGAAGTAACATCTCACAAGAATCTTATTCATCAGGTCTCGAAGTTGCCTGCGGAGTCGAGAGTTCGGCAGCCTCCGCGTGTCGTGAACGACCTCGAAATACGACCGACCTATACCTTGTATATGGACGAATGTGGTAGCCATGTCACGAGCCCTATCAATTCAACGTTTCCTGTCTTTTGCTTGAGTGGCGTCGTAATCGCGGATGATGACTACCTGCAAATGGATCGCAACTGGAAGAACTGGAAGCAGAAAGTCCTGGGCTCTTGGGATGTGATCGTGCACGAGCCGGATGTGCGACATCGTACCCACAAGTTCCGCGGGGAGACCCCTGAGCATGGTGACCAGATTGAAGACAGTCTCGATGAGTTTCTTGCCGACGCCGGATTTTTGACCATAGCCGCGGCAGTCGATCTTCGGGCGTTCGTCGAGGCACATCCAACGGAACGGGTCGACGAGTATCTTCCGAAGTCATGCTATTTGATGTGCATCGACCTCTTGCTCGAGCGGTTCATCCATTTCCTCCAACATCAGGCGTCTGATGCAAGAGGCAATGTAGTGGCGGAGAGCAGAGGCGCGAAAGAGGACGCCCTTGTTCACGCGGAGTTCATTCGCCTTCATCTGGAGGGAACCCAATTTGTTTCAGAATCGTATTTCCGAAATCAGCTCCGACCCTACGTGGAGTTCTTCAGGAAGAGACGGAACAGCAGCGGATTGCAGTTGGCGGACCTCGTCGCTCGACCTATCGCTGAGAAAATACTTCGACCTCAAACGACGCCTCGCAGGTGGGACATCATCAAACCAAAATTGAGTGACGGGGGCAAAGGGGAACCGCACAAGTACGGATTGAAGGTGTTCCCACTCACCGCAACAAACGATCCGTTTCCAGAGTTCGGCAGGCAAGCAAAAAGAGATGCTTGACGCATCCCCTTTCGCCGACTAACCGCTGGCTAGCCCTGAGTCAGAATTATGCGGGAAACGCGTACAATAGTCAACCGTTTGGCCAACCATTTCAACTCTGGATGCGGCCACAACCAGACAGCATTGAAGGATAATTCGTGAGCACCAAGATCCGATCGGCGTTGACCGATCCCGATCTCATGTTCTCGCAAGACCTCATGGAGAATCCTGGTCTCGCGCCGCAGCTTTTCGATCCTGATCGGATCGCGTCGATCAAGGTCTACGCCAAGGGCACCTTTCCGGATCGAAAACCGGACATCAGTACCCCGCGTACCGATGTCTACATCATCGGCTGGGAAGACAAGGATCCCGACGATCCGTTCTACCGGGACGATCCGCCACCGGTTGAATTGCTCGGTTCCTGAACTAATTGAAAGGTAGCTAGCCGTGGCCATCACCCAGGTCAACGCGCCGTCGGCGCACCAGATGTTCGTCGAAGACATCATCGCGGACTCCTCGCTCGGGCCCCAGCTCAGCGATCCGGACCGGATCCCGCACATCGAGGCCTTCTCCAAGGGCACCTTCCCGGATCGCGTTCCGGACATCAGTACCCCACGCACCGATGTCTCCATCACGGGATGGACCGACCGCACCGAAGCCGACCGCGACCCGTTCTGGCGCGATTGGGACAAGAATCATCCAGTCTCGGAGTAGCCGCGACGGGTTCCTGATCCAACCGCAAGCGGGAAGAAGCGCCCTCGCGAGCCTTTCGCTACGATCGTAAGCGTCCGGTCTCGACTGAGCCGGCCGAATGCAGCGAAGGGAACCAGCATGGCGACCGGCATGATGCGCACCACTACCGTGACCTTTCCGAATGAAACGGCCGAGTACCGCGCCGCCCGCGATCACCTTCTCGAACGCGAAAGGGAGCAGCGCCGCCTCAATGCCGCCGTCGCCGAGGAGCGCGCCAGCCTCCCGCCCGGTGGGGGCGTGCCGGAGGACTACACCTTCCAACGGATCGGCGCGGATGGAAACCCGGAATCGGTCCGCATGTCCGAGCTGTTCGAGGACGGCAAAAATTCCCTGATCGTCTACAGCTTCATGTTCGGTGCGGACCGGGAACATCCCTGCGAGGGCTGCGGCGGCCTGCTCGACACGCTCGATGTCGTCTCCCGCGAGGTGAACCGCGACACCAACTTCGTGGTCGTCGCCGGATCGCCGATCGAGCGCATCGCCGCCGTCGCGGAGAAGCGGGGCTGGACCCATCACCGGATGCTCTCCAGCGCCGGAACGACGTACAACCGGGATTACTTCGCGGCCAATCCTGACGGCGGCGAGCAGCCGATCGTCAACGTCTTCCATCGTGACGGCGATGTGATCCGCCATGTCTGGTCGACGGAACTGGTGTACGCGGACGCCGAACCGGGGCAGGACCACCGTGCCAACGACCCGTTCGATGCGTACTGGAGCTTTTTCGATATCATCCCGGAGGGGCGCGCCAGGGCGTCGTTCTAGGATCGGTTGCGATTCCCGCCCTCATGCATGTGTCACCAGACGAAGCTACGTCCGGAGCGCATCCAGGGAGCGAAGCTTCTCCCTGATCGCTCGATGCTTGACGTCACTGTTGTCGTCAACCTTGTCCGCTGTATCCACGAGCCCACGCCGGTACAGCTCTCGCAACCCGTCAACACCGATCATCCAGAACTGGACATCCCCGATACTTGCACATTCATAGTGTTCGGGGATGTCCTGCATCCAGTATTCGGTCGCGTCGAACTCGACCTTCAGATCGGTTCTCACGGCTTGCAGGACGTGCCAGTTCGTCATCCTGCAGTTGATCCCTCGCTCTTCCAGAGCCTCACGGAGGCGCGGGAAATGCAACTCGGAGCACGACAGATCGACGTCACGGACCTCCATCGCTGGATTCTGTGTGTACGCGAAAACGGCGAGGCTGGCGCTCAGAACCGGTTTGACACCCGCCTCGTCACATACCTCGAGCACCTCGCGGGCGAAGGACATAAGCCTGCTGAAGTGTTTCTGGTTCCTGGGCGTCGTTGTAACCTCAATCACTGGTGTTCCGGTGGCATCTCCATGATGCTGATGGTTGGGCGCCCTTCCCATGCGGGGCAGGGGCGTCCGGGTTTCGTGGGTGCGGCCACGACCTGATAGCACGCGCTCATTCCAATCGATGTCATCCCGTGCGTCCCGTGCGTCCGTAGGGATGAACCTTGTGTTCATCCGAACTGGCTTACCCGAAGATGTGACGGTCGAGGAAGTCGTTGCGGAACGCGCCGCGCGGATCCAGCCGCTCCGCCAGCCGCCGGAACTCGGGCAGCCGCTCGTACCGCGCCTCCAGCTCGCGCGCGCCCATCGCGAACGCCTTGCCCCAGTGCGGCCGGGCGTCGAACGGGGCCAGCGCCGCCTCGACGACCGGCAATATCCGGTCGACCGCCGCCTGATCCGGCTTCCACGAGAAGTGGAGGCAGACCGTCTCGGTCCCGTAGGCCGTGCTCAGCCACAGGTCGTCGGCGGCGACCGTGCGGACCTCGGAGATCAGGAGATGGGGCCGGATCTCCGGCTCCCGTGCCCGCAGCGCGTCGATCGCCGGGATCGCGAACCGGCGCGGGACCATGTACTCGGCCTGGATCTCGTCGCCGCTGGCCGGTGTCGCGTCCATCCGGAAATGGGGAAGCCGGTCCGCCCAGAGGCCGGGCACCCCGAGCTGTTCCGTGCAGTTCTCTCCGGTCAGCGTCGCCATGGGATGCCGGTGCCGGATCGCGGCGCGCGCTCCCAGGAACTCGTCCCACACCGGCGCGGGATTCTCCGGATCGACGCGGCTCTTCATCCAGACCGATCCGACCGTGGCACCGTAATCCTGGAACACGCTAACGCTGTACGCGCTCGACATCACCTCGTCGAACTGATCGTAGAACACGTCCCACGACAGGTCCTCGAACACCTCCTGCCGCACGCGGTAGCTCGGTTCCACATCGAGCGTGACCCGGGTGACCACCCCCAGGGCACCGAGACCGACGACCATCCCCGCAAAATCGTCGTCGCCACGGGACGTTTTCAGCAGCTCGCCATCGCTCGTCACCAGCTCCAGCGCGGCGACCGCCGTCGCCAGGTTGCCGTTGGCGTCGCCCGAGCCGTGCGTGGCCGTGGCGATCGTGCCCGCGACCGAGATGTGCGGCAGCGAGGCCATGTTGTGCAGCGCCAGGCCCTCGGGCACCAGTTCGCGCGCCAGATCGCCGTAGCGCATGCCGCCGCTGACCGTGACCGTGCCCGCCTTCCGGTCGATCTCCATCTCTCCGGCGAGTCCGTCCAGCGATACCAGCTCCCCCGAGTCGGCGATGTCGTTGAAGCAATGGCGGGAGCCGAGCGCGTGGAGCTTCGGCGCGCGCGCCACGATCTCGCACAGCGCATCCATCGACCTCGGGTGATGGATCGTCGACGCCCCGTAGGTGTAGTTCCCCGCCCAGTTCCGCTCTCTCGTCAGCACGCCCGGCTCCTGACATGATCGTCGCTGTTGCTCGTCGCCCGATCAGCCCATCATACCCGGCGCCGATGCGCTCGGGACCGCGCAGGGCCGAAGTATCGGACGGCCTCAACGCGAACCCGGCGATGGTGGTGTCAGGGCAACCGGGACGCCGGTCGCGTTCAGGCACCGGGGCGGGCTTACGAAGAGGAACGATCCGGGCCGGCCGCGAGGGTGGTGCGCAGCGCCGGCCAGACGCCCGCCACGTCGAGGTCGCGGGCGGCGTAGGCTTCGGTCAGCAGCTCCGCGCCGAGGTAGGGATCGTTCTTGTCCTTCTCCTTGATCCGGACGCCACGGGCGAGGGCGGTAGCCGCTGGCATACCCGCGGCTTCCAGCTTGCGAACCGCCTTCAGAAGGCGCTCCGGCGAGGTGTCGGCGCAGGTCAGGGCCACCCCATCCTGGCTGACCATGATCCCCTTCGTTCCCAGGAGCACTGCCAGCGTGTTCATGATCCGGTCCCCACGCCAGGGAAAGATCAGCGTGTCGCGGCCCCATTGCACGACCGGTTTGCGGTCGAGCTGAAGGCGGCGGTAACTGGTCCGCGCCTCGTCGAGAAAGCGCTGCCCGGTGCGATCCAGATAGGCGGGTGCGTCCGTTCCGTCGAGCACGGCGCGCATCGTCCGCCGGACGCCGTCGGCGATCTCGACCCCGCTCCCGATGAAGACCGGTGGCTGGCCCCCACTCGACCGGACGAGGTCGATCGCCTTGGCCTGGGTGTCGATATCGACCACCCTCCAGCGGCGGCCGGCGAAGATCAGCAGGGCGCCGATCGCGATCGGGTAATCGACCGGCACCGACCCGAGCGTCTTCCCGTCCGCGATCAGGCGGTATTCCTCGCTCGTCTGGAAGGCGGTGTAGAAACTGTAGTGATTGATGATCCGCTCCCCGGCCACGCCGGGCAGGAGCAACCCGTCGGACGACTGGATGACCAGATCGGACGCTCCCAGATCCCGGAGCAGGCGCACGAACATCGGCTGGGTGACGCGCTGGAACGGGCCCTCGATGCACAGCGTGCGAAACAGGTCGGGCGCGGTCGCGCCGCCGTGCTGGGCGATCACGGACAGGATCTGCTGGATCAGGGTCGAGAGGTGCAGGCCGTCCATATTCGGTGGTTCGTACCACTTGTCGAGCAGGAGCCCGACCGTCGCGATCGTCTGCACTGTCTGCGTCCGCAACTGATCGACGGGAGAGGCGTCCTTCCCGAGCTCCAGCTCGGAGACATACATCCGGAGCACCGCGGGCTGCCCCCGGCGGCCGGACCGCCCGAGACGCTGGCGAAGCGAGGAGACCCGGCCGGGCGCCCCGATCTGGGCGATGGCGTCCGCCGAGCCGATGTCGATCCCCATCTCCAGCGTCGAGGTGCAGATCGCCGTTGCGGGCGACTCGGTGGATTTGAGCCGGCGCTCGACATCCTCGCGGTGGTCCATCGAGAGGTTGCCGTGATGCGGGAAGAACTCGTTCGGCACTCGCTCGTGGGCACTCATCCGTTGCAGGAGATCGGCGTAGGTCTCGACGGCGTTCCGGGAGTTGGCGAAGACCAGGTTGTCGCCACCCCGATGCGTCCGGAAGATGTGCGCGGCGATCGCCCGCTTGCTGATGGGGCCCTCATCCTCGCCGTCGTCGTCTTCGCCGGTCTCGTCCACCGGGGCGTCGTCATCGTTCCAGGCGGCGGGCCCGACCGGTGTCGGCGACGGCGCCGCGATCAGGTAGCCGCGCAGCTGGAGCCGCAGCTCGGCCCGGTCGTCGCTCGGATCGCCGACGATCGATACCGCTCGCCCGTGGCCGGGGCGGAGGAACTCGGCGGCGCCCTGGGGCTCGGCGAGGGTCGCCGAGAGCGCGACGCGTGGAACACGACGCCGAATCGCGAGCTCGACCCGGTGCATCAGCGACTGGAGCTGGGCACCGCGCTCGGTGCCGATGAAGGAGTGGATCTCGTCGACCACGATGTAGCGCAGGCCGTTGAAGATACGGGCAACGTGTGGTCCCTGATTGACGAACATCGCTTCGAGCGACTCGGGGGTGATGAGCAGGATCCCGTCGGGGCGGTGGAGGATCGCGTTCCGGTCGGCCGTGCCGACATCGCCGTGGCGGCGCCACGCCGGGATGTCGAGGTAGGAGCCGAGCACCTGGAGCCGGCCGTGCTGATCGTTGATGAGCGCCTTGAGCGGGCCGATGTAGAGCGCCTTGACGCCGGGCTCGGGCTCGTCGAGATCGGCGTCGAACCCGAGCGCCGAGACGATCGGAAGCCAGGCGGCCTCCGTCTTGCCACTCGCGGTCGTCGCGGAGATCACGACATCACCCGTCGCGTCCAGAATCGGGTCGATCGCCTGGACCTGGGTTGGCCGCAGCGACTCCCAGCCCTGATCCCAGACCCAGGCGCGAACCCTTGGGTGCAGCCGCTCGAATCCCACCGCCGCCGCTCGGGCCGCCGCACTCACCGCCGCGGGCGCTGGATCGATCGCCCGCGCCGCTGCCCGTGCCGCTGCCCGCGCCGCTGCTGGCTCAGAGCTTGAAGGAGGCGAGCTCATCGTCTTCCTGACCGTCGCCGGCAGGGCGCGGGAGCTGGCCGTTGGGCGCCTGGGCGAACTGGTCCAGCGGCTCGAAGTCCGGGTTGGCATCCGGCGCGATCGTCACGGCCTCGATCAGGTCGGTCCACTTCTGGCCGGGGTTCTGCTCGAGCACGGCGAGCATGTCGAGAAAGCCCTTGATCGTGTTTCGCGGCGTCCGGAAGTAGGCATCCCCGATCCGTTTCGCGCAGTGGGCCATGTAGGACTGGAGCCCGTCATCGGGAAGCAGATAGGCGGCGGGGTCCCCGGCGGCCTGGACATGCCGCAGCTTGCCGAGGAGCACGTAAAAATCTTCGGGCGTCAGGTTGGCGAGCCGCATCACGGGCCCGGAGTAATCGACCAGACCGTTGCGGGCGAAGCTGTTCTCGGCCAGCCGGGATTGCAGCGCGGCATAGGAATAGAGCCCGCGGCGGGTGTCGAGCAGGAACTCCGGCGTGCCGCCGAACAGGAACCCGATCCCGGTGGCGATCCCCTGGGTGGAATCGTTGACGATCCGCAGCACCTGCTCGTAATTGGCGTTGCGGGCCTGCGTATTGACCAGCTTGTAGAGGTTCACCATCTCGTCGAGGCAGACCAGCAGGCCACCGAACCCGGCCAGGCGGACGAACACGGCCAGCAGCTTGAGCTGATCGTAGAAGTTGGCGTCGTCGATGATCGTGCGCACGCCGAGGGCATTCCGGGCATCGGTGCGGGTGGAGTACTCGCCGCGCAGCCAGCGCACGGCGTCCGCCTTGCGCCGCTCGTTCCCGGTGTCGTGGCCCTGCCAGTATTGGGCGATCACCTCGGCGAAATCGTAGCCCCCGGTCAGCTCGGAGAGCTGGCTCAGGCCCCGGCGGATTACCGTCTCGGGATCGTCCCCGCTCGATCGCGCCTGGGCCAGGGCATGGGTCACAAAGCGCTCGACGACGCTCGCCATCGCGCCGCCGTCCGGGTTGGCGCGGGTCGCCATGTTCCGCATCAGCTCGGCGTAGAGGCCGCGCGCCTGGCCGGTGGTGGCGTGGAGCCGGCGATCGGGCGAGAGATCGGCATGGACCGTGACGAGCTTGCGCTGCAGGGCGATCGAGCGCACGACATGGAGAAAGAAGGTCTTGCCGGAACCATACTCTCCGATGATGAAGCGGAACCCGGCGCCGCCATCGGCGATCCGCTCGATGTCGCCGAGCAGGGCGGTGACCTCGGGGGCGCGGCCGACCTGGATGTGCTGCTGGCCGATCCGGGGCACGACGCCCGCGCGCAGTGACTGGAGCAGGGCGTCGCGCTCCCGTGGCCGGATCGCGGTGGGGGCCGGCCGGGTCATGGCACAAGCTCCCGGACCGCGACGCGGTTGATCGTCAGGTCGTCGTTGCCTTCGAGCAGCGGTTCCTCGACCGCGTCGAGCGCCGCCTCGTTGAGGACATCGCGCGCCGCTTCGGGCATCAGCTGAAACCGCGCCACGAGATCGTCGAACTCGACCCGGTTCCAGGCGTCGCGGGTCAGCAGCTCGCGCAGCAGGCGGGAATGCGCGCGGTCCAGCCCGGCGACGATCGCCTCGTCATCGGCGGCGTCCTCCTCCGGGGCGGAGCCGGTCGACGGCCGATCCGGCGGTGCGGCGGTGGCGACGGCTGGGGGAAGATGCGCGTCGTCGGGCTCGTCGAAGATTCGCCCAAGGAGGTCGGAGACAACGAGCGAATCCGCCTCCCGTTGCTGGATGGTACCGGCATCGAGCGCGAATCCCCGCCCTTCGCCATTGCCGGACGGTCGCGGACCGGCGCTGCCATCCCGGTTCGGATGGCGGGCGGGACGGGAGTATTGACCGGTCATCGACGCGTGCAAATGACTCGGGACCATGTCCTGGTCCAACTCCAGCAGTCGATAGATCTTCTGCAGGATCGTGACCCTGGCGGGGGTGACTTCGCCGGAGCCGGTCGCGACCTCGATCAGGCCGTCGCCGATGGTCGACCGCTCGACGTCATCCAGCGGCTCCACCCTCCGCTTGAGCCCGGCGAGGGTGACGTTGGCGCCCCAGAGCCAGGCCAGATGGGCGTCCAGCCGGACCTTAGCGGCATCGCTCAAGGAAAAGGAGGCGCCGATCCGTGCGGCGACAGTCGGCACGTCGCGGGGCGTGCGGGATCCATCGGCGCCGAGCAGGAGGGCCGCGAGCTGCGCGAACACCGTCGCGGCGGCGTACACCGGGGAGGGATCCCCAGCGGCGGCCGGTCCCAGCCGGAACAGGACGACCGGGCGCTGAGCGGCGACCGGCTGACCACCGAGCCGCACATCGGGCTCGATCCCGAATCCGATGATCTGGAAGAGGTTGGCCATCGCCGTGGCCTCACTCTTCGAGAGCCGTGCCGGCGCGGGGCTCGCCCATTGCGCAATCAGGGAAGTCCCGTCGAGGACCACGTGTGGCTCGCCCTTCAGCTCGGCCCTTGCCCACGACCGGAACCGCTTGATGGCGGTGAGCGAATCGTCGACGAGCACCGGCGGCAGGCGAGCCACGGCGGCGAGCCGTTTGGCCCGCTCGGCATAACCGCCGGTCCAGCGGCTGTAGGCATCGAGTTCGACGGTAACGCTCGAGATCAGGGCGTCGATCTTCCGGCTCGTTGCCCGGGAGGCGAACACATCGGGGATGTCGTCCATCCGCAACGCGCCGCTGCCGAGCCCGAAGTTGGCGGGCCGGTAGTGAACGCTGACCCGCCGCTTCCCTGGCCGAACGACCAGGCCGTCACCATGCGTCTCGCGATACCGGATCGCGAAGAGCCTGCTGAACTCGTCCACGCAGCGCGTGGCGGGGGTCCGCAGGTTGATGTTCGGATCGTACCAGCCCCAGGCCAGCGCCCATGTCGCCGGAATGGGCTGACGGCGCATCGCAAACTGGCCAAGCCCGATCCGCAGCCGTTGCGGGACCACCCATGTCGATTCGTTCAACGGTGGGGCGGGAGCGTCTTGCTCGATCGAGGGTCCGTTCATCACCAGATCGATCAGCCCGATGAACTCGGTCGCGGTGTCCCGCAGCATGTAGTGTTGGGTGCCATAGCGGTCGAGGAGCGCCACCATCTCGGCGCGAATTGCCGGGAGCTCCGGCCGCAGCGTCATGTCCTCCGAGATGTCGATAAGCACCCGGCGCTCGAGTCCGTAGATGAAGAGGAGCACGTAGCCGACGGGAATGCCCGGATCGCGACGGCCATTCGCCAGCCAGGCGAGGTAGGCGCTCCGGCTGCTTGGCGGGATGGTGTGGTAGGCGGGCCAGAAGTTGACGTGCTGGCCGGTGGAGTCCGGGTTCCGGCGACTGACCTTGCGGGCGGGATCGATCAGCGAGGGCTCGATCCCGCCCGAGATCGAGCGCAGTCCAGAACCGACGTAGACCATGCCGCCGGGCACGACAAACCCAGCGACCTCGGCCGGCTCGCCGGGTCCGTACCATCGGGCCCGCGCGACCGGATTGCCGGGTCTGACTCCACTTGTGAGGTGGAACGTGGCGGCGCTGACATCGTCATCGATGGCGATCGCAAGCCTGCCCTGCTCCTGTTCGGTCATCTGCTGTTTGAGCCAATCCAGAATTCCCACAGGCGCCCCGCTCTCGATCCCTCGTTCCCACGTCGGTGTGGCGCGCTGCCGGGGATACCATACCGCGATCCCGGCCACCACGTCCGCCCGAATGGACAGGGCGGGCGACGGATGGGCCGCAACCTGCGCCCGGAGCGCGTCCTCAGCGGCGGACCCGATCCGGCGCGGGTGTCCGCTGCTCTGGCCAGGGTTCAGGGCACGACCGGCCCAGCGGCGCAGCCTGTCCGTCCTGACGCCCGCGACGCGGGCGATCTCAGGTGCGGCGCCCCCAGTGTGTCAAACCGGCAACCTACATGCAATGCGCTCCAGGGGACGTCATTTCCGGTACACTGCCCAGAGCAGTCCACATAACCCCAGCCACACCCGAGGTCGCCCCATGCCGGACCCGGAAGCGCTCGCCCGAGAAGAGATCGACCGCCAGCTCGCGCTGGCTGGCTGGATCGTGCAGGACCGCAGCGCTCTCAACCTCTTTGCCGGTGCAGGCGTCGCGATCCGCGAGGTTTCCCTTCCCGGCGCGGGGGAGACGGACTACCTGCTCGTCGTGGGAGGCCGCGCGGTCGGGATTGTCGAGGCGAAGCCGGTCGGCGCCACGCTCAAGGGCGTGGAGGTCCAGACGCAGGGATATGCTCAAGCCCTGCCGGGTCATATCCCTGTTTGGCGCCTGCCGCTCCCCATGCTCTACGAAAGCACCGGCAGGGAAACACAATTCACGAATCTCCTGGAGCCTGAACCGCGTAGCCGACGCGTGTTCGCCTTTCACCGGCCCGAAACATTGAAGACATGGGCACGGCAAGCGGCTGGGACCGGCAATCCGAACGGCTCGGGAATCGGTGAGGACCGCGCTGGCTACCACACCGGTACAGCAGCACTTGGCGGGCGGTTCCAGTGCCTGCCGGAGTCGATCGACGACCCGAACCTCTGGCCGGCGCAACGCACCGCGATCGCGAACATCGAGCGATCGCTGAAGGCGAACAAACCCCGGGCGCTGGTGCAGATGGCGACAGGATCGGGCAAGACCTTCACGGCGATCTCGCTGATCTACCGTCTGATCCGCTACGCGGACACAAGACGGGTGCTCTTCCTCGTCGATCGCGCCAACCTCGGCGTCCAGACGCACAAGGAGTTCCAGCAGTACACCACGCCCGATGACGGCCGGAAGTTCACCGAGCTCTACAACGTCCAGCACCTGCGCTCGAACCGGATCGACGATGTCTCCCGCGTCTGCATCAGCACGATCCAGCGCGTCTACTCCATCCTCTCCGGTGCCGAGGAACTGGATGAGGAACTGGAAGAGGGCTCCCTCTTCGAAGTGGCGGATCGAGCCGCACCGCCGCGGCTGGTGACCTACAACCCCGCCGTCCCGATCGAGACGTTCGACATCATCGTGATCGACGAGGCGCACCGCTCGATCTTCAATCTCTGGCGTCAGGTGCTGGAGTACTTCGATGCCTACCTGATCGGCCTGACAGCGACGCCGAACAAGCAGGCGCTCGGCTTCTTCAAGCAAAACCTGGTGATGGAATACACCCACGAGGACGCGGTGCGCGACAACGTCAACGTCCCCTATGATGTCTATCCGATCCGCACCAGGATCACCGCCGAGGGGTCCTCCGTCGAAGCGGGATACCAGATCGACTACCACGACAAGAAGACGCGGGAGATCCGCTGGCGGGAGCTCGACGAGGATCTCAGCTACACGGCGCGGCAGCTCGATCGCGATGTCGTCGCCGAGGACCAGATCCGCACGGTTGTCCGCACCTTCCGGGACAAGCTCCGCACCGAGATCTTCCCGGGTCGAACCGAGGTGCCGAAGACGCTGATCTTCGCCAAGGACGACTCCCATGCCGACGATATCGTCCGGATCGTGCGCGAGGAGTTCGGCAAGGGCAACGACTTCTGTCAGAAGATCACCTATCGCACGACAGGCGCGAAACCGGAAGATTTGCTGGCCCAGTTCCGCAACAACTACAACCCACGCATCGTCGTCACCGTCGACATGATCGCGACCGGTACCGACGTCAAGCCAATCGAGATCGTGGTGTTCATGCGGATGGTCAAGAGTCGCGGCTACTTCGAGCAGATGAAGGGACGCGGCGTCCGGGTGATGCCGAGCGATGACCTCAAGCGGGTGACGCGGGATGCCCCGGCCAAGACGCATTTTGTGATCATCGATGCGGTTGGTGTCTCGGAAATGGAGATGAGCGACAGCCCGCCGATGGAGCGCAAGCGCTCGGTCGGCTTCGCGAAGCTGCTGGAGCAGATCGCCTGGGGCCATACGGACCCGGCCACCATCTCATCGCTTGCCTTCCGCCTCTCGAAACTGGACAAGGTGCTCGCCCCGGACCAGCGCGAACAGATCCGGGTGCTGAGCGGCGGACAGGACTTTCACCAGATCGTCGCGGGCCTCATCGAGGCATCGGATATCGACCACCAGGTCGAGCATGCCCGCGAGATGGCGGGGCTAGCGTCCCCGGACCTGCCGGACGACGCGCAGATCGCGGCGGCACAGGAGCAGATGGCGCGCGAGGCAATCATGCCGCTGGCGGCCAATGCCGACCTTCGCGCGGCGCTGATCGGCATGCAGGCGCGCAGCGAGCAGGTGATCGATACGATCTCGCAGGACGAGGTGCTGGAGGCGGGGTTCTCGGCCACGGCCACCGAGCGGCTCCGGGCAATGACACGTGACTTCCGCGCCTTTATCGAGGAGCACAAGGACGAGATCACGGCGCTGCAGATCCTGCTCAGCCAGCCGTATGGGTCGGGACTCAGCTACCGTGACATCCGCGAACTGGCGGCGGCGATCGGGGCACCGCCACGCGCATGGACGATCGATGAGCTGTGGCGTGCCTATGAGCAGCTGGACAAGAGCCGTGTGCGCGGGTCCGGCACGCGGGTGCTGACCGATCTCGTCTCGCTCGTCCGCTTCGCGATGGAGCGGGATGGGGAGCTGGAGCCGTTTCGCGACCGCGTCAGCGAGCGCTTCGACGCGTGGCTCGCCGCGCAGGAGATGACCGGGCGCCGGTTCACGCCGGAGCAGCGGGCGTGGCTGGAGGAGATTCGCGATCACATCGCCAGCTCCTGCGCGATGGAGCTGGATGACCTGGACGAGGACTGGTTCTACCAGCGTGGTGGGCGAGGGAAGATGTACGACCTCTTCGGCAACGAGTACACGCAGATCATTGACGAGCTCAACCGGGAGCTCGCGGCGTGAGCAATTCGCAGTTACCACCGTCATCTTGGACGATACGAAAACTGTCTGACATTTGTGACATTATTTTGGGCCAGTCGCCGCCTGGTCATACCTACAACACCAGTGGCATTGGTTTGCCATTCTTTCAAGGCAAAGCGGAGTTCGGCGATCTCTATCCCGAACCAGTGAAGTGGTGTTCAGCACCTTCTAAGATTGCCCACGAGAACGATGTACTACTTTCAGTTCGCGCCCCCGTCGGCCCGACCAATATGGCGAATCAGACTAGCTGTATTGGTAGAGGTTTGGTCGCTCTGAGAGTTAAGGAATGCGTCCTGCCTAAATTCGTGCTGTATGGCATGAGAGCATCGGCTAGAGAACTAGCCACCAAGGCAACCGGCTCCACATTCGCAGCTGTATCCGGGGCGGTAGTACGTGAGCACCTTCTCCCCTTACCGTCCACTCTGGACGAGCAGAAGCAGATCGTCGAGGCGATCGAGACGCAGTTCGCGCGGCTGGATGATGCCGTCGCCTCGCTGAGGCGGGCTCGTGCCCGGCTCAAGCGCTACCGGGCGTCCGTCCTCAAGGCCGCCTGCGAGGGACGGCTGGTCCCGACCGAGGCCGAGCTTGCCCGACAGGAAGGCCGCAGCTACGAGCCCGCAAGCGTCCTGCTGGAGCGCATCCGTACCGAGCGCGAGGCCACGCCCGGCCAGAAGCGCGGCAAGGTGAGGGCGACCCCTGTGCTTGATACGGCGCAACTGTCAAAGCTGCCGGACGGCTGGGCGTGGACGACGGTCGAACAGGTTGCTAACGAAGTTCGCTACGGCACGTCAGCTAAGACGCACAGCGATCCCTCGGGTGTCCCTGTGCTTCGAATGGGGAATATCCAGGACGGTGAACTGAATCTTGATTCTCTCAAGTACCTGAATCACACCCATCCGGAATTCCCTGCCCTCCTCTTGCAGCCAAACGACGTGCTCTTCAATCGAACGAACAGCGCCGAACTCGTGGGCAAATCGGCTCTCTACAAAAGGCCAGCAGGAGCATTCTCGTATGCGTCCTACCTCATCCGTGTCCGCATTGTGGTCCCGTCCATGGCCCGACTCTTGGTCTATTACATCAACTCAGCCTATGGCCGTACATGGGTCCGATCAGTTGTGAACCAGCAGGTCGGCCAAGCGAACGTCAACGGTTCGAAGCTCAAGGCGCTCCATTTTCCGGTCCCGCCACTTGCCGAGCAGGAGCGGATTGTTGCCGAGGTTGAGCAGCTGGTGTCAGTCATCGAGCAGATGGAGGCGACGATCTCGGCGAACTTGAAGCGCGCGGGGTCACTGCGCCAATCGATTCTGCGGCTCGCGTTCAGCGGGCGGCTCGTGCCGCCGGATGGATCAGATGCGGCTGGGCGTGTGATCCACTCCATGGAGATTGCCTGATGGTGGTCGTCGAACACGGTGACATCACCGACCTGATTGTTACGGGGCAGTTTGAAGAGGGTGTTGAGCTTGAGGCGAAGCGAGCGAGTGGCCAGGTCCCACGCAATGCGTGGGAGTCAATCAGCGCGTTCGCGAACACTGCCGGTGGCGTGCTTGTATTAGGCTTGGTCGAATCGGACGATGGCTGGGTGGTAGAGGGGATATCGAATCCCGACAGGATGATCCAGGATATCCATAGTTTGATGCGAGATGGCAACAAGATCAGCTGTGAAGTCTCCGGCAATGGCGATATATGGAAGGAGGAGGTGGCGAATACGTCTCTCGTGATCGTTCGTGTTCGAGCAGGCCCCCGACGCCACAAGCCTGTCTACATCAATGGGAACCGGGATCTGGCATACGTGCGTCGCAATGAAGGTGACGCGCGATGCACCGATAACGAGCTGGATCGGATGCGCCGCGAGGCGACACCGTTTTCATTCGATTCACAAGTGATCCCGTATCTGGAGATGGCGGATTTCAACTCCGACACGATCCAACAGTACCGAACGATGAGTGCGGGGGTGCGGCCTGATCTTGCTCACCATCGGCTGGCACACGACGCCTTCCTACAGTCCATCGGTGCGTGGCGTGTGGACCGCGAGGCTGGAACAGAAGGGCCTACGGTCGCAGGAATTCTCATGTTCGGCGAGGAGTCCGCGATTCGGGAGATTCGAACCAATCACGTTATTGACTATCGCCGCATCCCTGTCGATGAGAGCCCAACCAGGCGGTGGACAGACCGGGTTCAGTGGGCCGGGAACTTGTTTGGGGGTTGGCAGGAGCTCTTTCCCAGATTAGCGCGTGGTTTGCCAATGCCCTTTCGGTTGCGCGGACCACAGCGGGTGGACCAGCCAGCCGGACTGGAGGCGTTGCGCGAAGCCTTCGTCAATTTGCTGGTGCATACGGACTATCAGGAATCGGGTGACGCCGTTGTCCTGCACCGGCATGACGGGTACACCTTTCGCAATCCGGGTGATTCCTGGGTGGATCTCCGGGATTTGGGCTTGCAAGGGAGGTCGGACCGGCGAAACCCTGAGCTCGCCAAGATGTTCGATCACGTCGGACTGGCGGATCGCGCGGGCAGTGGATTCATCCGCATCCTGGATGAGTGGAGAGAACTGGGATTCCGGCACCCCAACATCGTTTCCGATCCCGCCAGATACGAGTTCGCGCTTGAGCTGAAGCTGGCCTCGATGCTGTCAGCCGACGATCGCACATGGTTGGCCGGAATTGGTGGGCCATGGCGGGAGGAGGAAGAACTCGCGCTGATCTTTGCTCGTCACCTTGGACATGTCGAGAACCAGTCCCTTCGATTCGCCACGGGCCAGCATTTGTTTGATGCCTCGCAAACACTCCGATCACTTCGCGACCGCGACCTTCTGATTTTGCAGGGCTCCGGTCGAAACACACGCTATGTCCTTGGACCTGCTGGAGCCATTGGACATACGGGCGAGAACCCCGATCATCTGGACTCGAACCCCGATCATTTGCCCCAGAACCCCGATCATCTGGACTCGAACCCCGATCATCTGGACCCGAACCCCGATCAGACCTCGATCACATCCCAACTCCACGAGGTCGCTGATCCTATCGCCCAGAGCGGCAAGGTCTCGCCCCACGAACTTAAAACTGCCATTGTCACGCTCTGCAGAATTACACCGCTATCGCAAGCTGACCTTGCGCGGCTCCTGCGCCGCAGCCGGGTCACGATAGGGCGGCACACTAGCGACCTTCTTAAGGCTGGACTTCTTCAACAGGAACATGAACAGTCCAGCCACCCAAAACAACGATATCTCGCGGTCACCAGAGGGCCAAAGAAGTCGATACAGGCGGAACTGGATCTGTGATCTCAATGCGGCAATCCCCACAAGAGAACGGGAATATCAAAGAATGGCCAGCACGCACAGCCAGCAGATCGTCCAGAAGCTCTGGAACTATTGCAACCTCCTCCGTGACGACGGGCTCTCCTACGGCGACTACGTTGAGCAGCTCACCTACCTGCTCTTCCTCAAGATGGCCGACGAGCGCACGAAGCCACCCTACGACGAGGCACCGTTCGTCCCCGAAGGGCTCGACTGGGACAGCTTGGTCGCGCTCGAAGGGGTGCCTCTGGAGGCGCAGTACCGCACGGTGCTGGAACAGCTCGGCGGCCAGGGCGGCATGCTCGGTGTGATCTTCCAGAAGGCGCAGAACAAGATCCAGGACCCCGCCAAGTTGACCCGCCTGATCCGCGACCTGATCAACAGGGAGCGCTGGCTCTCGCTCGACGTCGATGTCAAGGGCGACGCCTACGAGGGATTGCTGGAGAAGAACGCGCAGGACACCAAGGGGGGAGCGGGACAATACTTCACGCCCCGCCCGCTGATCGACGCGATCGTCGATTGCATGCGGCCGGAACCGGGCGAGGCGATCCTCGACCCCGCCGCCGGCACGGCGGGGTTCCTGCTCTCGGCCCACCGGTTCATCAGCCAGAATTACGAGCTCGACCGCGACCAGAAGGCGCACCTGCGGCTCGATGCCCTGCACGGGACCGAGCTGGTCGCCGGGGTCGCCCGCCTCGCCGCGATGAACCTGCTCCTGCACGGGGTCGGTCCGCTCAAGGGTGAGGACGGCGCGCCGCCGATCACGATCGGCGACAGCCTGCAATCCGCCGGGAGCACGCGCTACGACGTGGTGTTGACCAATCCGCCGTTCGGCAAGAAGTCCAGCGTCCTCATCGTCAACGAAGACGGTGAGCAGGACCGCGAATCGCTCACCATCGCCCGTGAGGACTTCATCGCCACGACCAGCAACAAGCAACTCAACTTCGTCCAGCACGTCAAGAGCGTGTTGAAGATCAATGGCCGTGCGGCGGTCGTCGTCCCGGACAACGTGCTCTTCGAGGGCGGGGCCGGGGAGACGATCCGCCGCAACCTCCTCACAACCTGTGATGTCCATACCCTGCTGCGCCTCCCGACCGGCATCTTCTATGCGCAGGGTGTCAAGGCGAACGTGCTCTTCTTCGATGTCCGCGCGGGCAGCGATCGGGCCGCGACGAAAAAGCTCTGGATCTACGATTTCCGCACGAACCGGCACTTCACGCTGAAGACGAAGCAGCTCGTCCGGTTTGACCTCGACGAGTTCGTTCAGTGCTACAGCCCCGAGAATCGAGAGGTTCGCACCGAGACCTGGTCGGAGGAGAACCCGGACGGCCGCTGGCGGGTCTACGACTACAACGATCTGATCGCGCGGGACAAGGCCAACCTGGACATCTTCTGGCTGCGGGACGAGAGCCTGGACGACGCGGCCAGTCTCGAAGCGCCGGACATCATCGTCGCCGAAATCGTCGATGACCTCCGCGCCGCTCTCGAGCAATTCACGCTCATCTCGGACGATCTTCCTGTTGCCGCAAACTAGATGTGCGTTTTCCATGAACGGAAGCGGCTCATCAGCACCTCCCGGGCCTCCGCCGACACGTCCTCCTCGCGCAGGAGCCCGACCGCGCCGATGATCTCCTTCATCTGCCGCAGGTAGACGGGGCAATCGAGGCAGTCGACGAGATGCTCGTCGAAACGGGCCCGCATCGAGAGATCCAGGGCGTCTTCGAGATAGTCGGTGACGAGCTCGGCAAACTCCTGGCAGCTCAGCTCGTCCAGGCGTTCCGGCCCCGCGTCATTCACCGTCATGATCGTTCCCGTTCAGATAGGGCCCAAGCGCGATCCGGAGCATCGTCCGCGCCCGGTGCAGCATGACGCGTTGATTTCCAGCGCTGATGGCGAGCATGGCGCAGGTCTCCTCCGCGGTCAGGCCATGCAGGTCGCGCAGGAGTATAACGCCCCGGAAATGCGCCGGAAGCTCGTCGAGCTTCTGGAGAATGAAACGGCCCATCTCATCGGCGAGCATCCGCCGCTCCGGGCTTCCCTCCCGCTCCAGGATCGGCTCGATCCAGTGCCCGGCCCACTCGTCACCCGCGGGGAAGAAGTACTCCGGATCCATCGCGGGCGAGCCTCCCCAATCGACATCGGCCCCGAACTCGGAGAAGGGGCGCGACCGGCTCTCCCGCGTCCCGCACCGCTTCGCCTTGTTCGCGAGAATCGAGAAGATCCAGCTCCGGAGCGGGGAGCGGCCCTGGAAGGCGTCGATACCCTGAACCACAGCCAGCCAAGTTTCCTGAACCACCTCTTCCGCGGCGGACGCATCCCGCACCCAGACCCGGGCGAGGCGGACGAGGGCGGTGTGATGGCGCGTGATGAGCGTTTCGAAGGCGTGCTCCTCCCCCCGCCGCAGGGCAGACACGAGCGCCTGCTCGCTGGTCGGATCGTGGTCCTCGGACCGCGAGCCCTCGACCTGGGAATCGCTTGACGACATGGTGATGGCAACTCGTTTGCGCACGGCGGGAGCCGCTCTCTCCTGGCTGGCGGATAATGCGGGCCCCTGCGCGTAATCGGTCATTCTGTCCTCTTGCCGGTGTGCGGTGCAAGGCTGGCGCACCCGCTTCGATGCCCTCCGAGCCGTCCGGTGGCGGCTCTTCGGCCTACGCATTTTCGCGTTCCTGAACCTGGATGCGCTCGATCACGGCCATGCCCGTAACCATTCTCGGGTGTCGCGAAACTCTACGTCCACCGTGATCCGCCGGATTGCTCCGCCCGCTCGGGCCCGCTCATCACGCGGCTGCCGGGGACGGTCCGTCGCACGCCGCCGTAACGGAATCCCAGCCGCGGGAACCTACCAGTGTTGTGCACCGGACAGACGCCATGCACGAAGCTTGGCGCTTCGTTCTCCGTGGCGGCCCGGCGCGTGATCCCTCCGGAGGTGTTGCGTGCATGGCACCATCTCCTTCGAGGAGGACGTCGATGAACCGGTTCAAGATAGTGGCTGGCTTTTCGCTCGTGCTGAAACTCATGCTGGTCGGCGTGATCCTGTTCGCCGGAAGCGCCACCGCATTCGCGCGGGAGGCCTCGACCCCCGAACCCGCCGGGATCGATGAAGTGCAGCCGGCGCCCGCGTCGGTAGGGTCCGATATTCCGGCGACCTACTTCGGCCCGCCGCCATCGGAGGTCGACAAGAACCTGGTCGACCCGGTCGAGCTGCTGCGATCCGGCGAGATCGACATGGAGGAGGGCACGATCACCCTGCCGCTCTACGAGGGCCGGATGGCCGACGGCACTCCCGTCTGGTACGTGCTCACCGATACGACCGATGAGGCGAATGCCGAGGCGCTCGGTCTCAACCACTCCGCCAAGCTCGCCTACGCCGATGTCGAGGGCGCGGTCCGCACCGGAACGCTGGAGCAGGATCTGACGCTGACTTTTGGCGAGGGAACGGTCGATTTCGCGCCCGAGATGTAGCTCACGCCGGGTGAGGGCGACGCGGCCTTCCCGCCGACCACCGCCGAGCCGGGGTCCCTGGGCGACGACGCCTACAGCCCGCTGGTTCGGATCGATAATGCCGGGGGGCACATATACAACGCCCCGGTCATCGCCTTCGGCAACACCGCCGGCGAGCTCGCCTTCTTCGACGGCGACCCGGATCATAGCCTCGTCCATGACCGGGTGATCTCGATCTGCCCCGAGGAGCAAACGGTGACAATCGAGATGGTCGTCGGCTTCAGCTTTGCCCGGCCTGTCTTCTACGTCAGCTTCGATGCCTCCGACAAGATGGTGGCGACGCTCGAGAAATCGACGTTCGCTCCGGCCATGAGCAACGTCCAGGTCGGCTTCGACGATGGCGCCTTCAGCGCCGTGGAGCGGCTCTTCGTCACCGCAAACGGTCCGACCGGCACCGACAATCCGCAGCGCCAGGGATTGAACAGTGCCCTGCTCGGTGAAGGCACCGGACCGCTCAATGTCTTCGGCGGCGTGCCGACGATTGCCCTCGATTACAGCCCGCTGTGGGACCTGAACCTCGGCATCTGGAGCCAGGAAGCGATCGACGCGGGCTATCGATCCCGCATGATCGACGAGTTCCAGTACCTGGCGATGGCTCAGGGCGGGCACATCGCCGGGATGGAGGGCGGACCCTTCGGCTCGACCGGGTTCATCATCAACTGCCCGATCGTCGCTCGCCTGCTCTAGCCCGGCGGCGATCCATACCCTCCCTGTCGTGCGGGAACAAGGCACCAGGCCGCGACGGATCTCCGCCACGGCCTGGTGCCTTGTGGATCTGGTTCGGCCCAGGCCGCTCTTGTGCGGCGGGCGAACCCTAGGCACAATGCCCTACGTGCCACAACCGGGCATCGAGCGATCAGGCGCACCATCGGGAGGTCCCATCATGGCCGTGAAATTCGGAGTTTTCGTGCCACAGGGCTGGCAGATGAACCTGACGGAGATCGACGATCCGGTCGAGCAGTACGAGGCGATGACGAACGTCGCCCGCCAGGCCGACAAGGGCGGCTGGGATTCGATCTGGGTCTACGATCACTTCCACACCGTGCCCGAACCGACGATGGAGACGACCTTCGAGTGCTGGACGATCTCGGCCACCCTCGCCCGCGACACCAAACGGGTCCGGATCGGGCAGATGGTCGGCTGCAACGGCTATCGCAACCCCGCGCTCTACGCCAAGATCGCGAGCACGGTCGATGTCGCCAGCCAGGGCCGCCTCAACGCCGGGATCGGCGCCGGCTGGTACGAGCACGAGTGGAAAGCCTACGGCTACGAGTGGAACGAGGTTCCGGTCCGCATGGGCAAGTTCCGCGAGGCGGTCGAGATCATCAACAAGATGTGGACGGAAGAGAAGCCGACGTTCCAGGGCAGGCACTACACGATCGACGGGCCGATCAACGAGCCGAAGAGCGCCGTGCCCGGCCGCAAGATCCCGCTCTGGATCGGCGGCGGGGGCGAGAAGGTGACCCTCAAGCTGGTCGCCCGGTGGGGCGATGCCTGCAACCTCGGTGGCGATCTCGACACCCTCCGCCACAAGCTGGAGGTGCTCAAGGGCCATTGCGAGACCGAGGCTCGCAACTATGACGATATCATCCGCTCAACAGGGCTGAGCGCCCATCCGATCGGTCCCAACGACGACCCCGCGCGGGCCACTGCCTACGCCCGTGGCGACACATCGTTCGAGGAATACGCCAAGAACACAATCGTCGGTACGCCCGAGAAGATCCGGGAGGAGGCTCAGGCCAAGGTCGACCTCGGCTTCGACTACTTCCTGATGAACTTCCCCAAAGTTGCCTACAACCACGAGGTCATGAACCGGTTCGCCGAAGAGGTGATCCCGCTCTTCGACTAGATCGGCTCGATCGGCTGGAAGCGAGCGATCAGACGCAACGAAAAGAGAACCCCCGGTCGATCCTGACCGGGGGTTCTCTGATTCAACGGACGCGTGATCCTTATTCGACGATGACCGTGCCCTTCATGTTTCCGTGGAACTCGCAGAAGTACTCGTACGTTCCCGCCGTGGTGAAGGTCTGGGAGAAGCTCGCACCCTGCTCGAGCGTGCCGGACTGAAGCACCGCGCGATCCTGTGCGGTGGCGGTGTGCGGCGTCGAGTCGTTGTTGGTCCAGGTCACTGAACCGCCGACCGGAATCGTGACCGATGCCGTGGTGAATGCGAAGTCCTTGATCTCGACTGCCATCGACTCGCCAGTGGATCCCTGCGCCGGTGTGGCCTCAGGGGCGTTACTGTTCATCAGTACGATCGTCACGGTGGTGGTGCCATCGCCCATATCCTGCAACAGGGCATCACCGGTGAACCCGGAGTCGTTGAGCTCATTGAGGGAAATGCGGAGTTGGCCACCCTCAGGCGTGCCGGTCACGTCGCCACAGGCGATGTAGTTCTGGACGTTCTCGACACTCTCGTGCACGTTGATCGCGTGACCGCCGCTGATGATGTCGTCAAGGGCAGCCTCAACGATGGTGGTGCTTTCCGCGTTTCCCTCCGCGGCCTCCGCCTCCGCGATCGGGGACGCCACCGGTGTTCCCTCCTGCTCGGGAACGGGAGAAGCGATGTCGCCGACCAGGGCGGCAGGCGAATTCGGCACCACCACATTGTTCAGCGGGTAGATGACATCACCGAGGGTGTCGCATGTGCCTTGGTGAATGTGAGCGGGGTGCGATGCATTTGCGGTCGGAGTCGCCATATCCGGCGTCGCCGGATTGCCCTGTGCTGTGCCACTGGCGACAAATCCCGCCAGCATCACGAACGCGGCGATCAACAAGGCGATCGGCGCGAGGCGTCGTATTTCCATGAATCTCCCTTTCTCCCCACCCCAGGTGGACAGCGTATGAACGCCCCGGACGCCATGTCCGGCGGCGCGAGACCTTGCGACAGGTAGTCACTACAAAATGTTGCAAGGACTATGCCATGACTGGGGTCAGGGTATCTTCCCTCCGTGCGGCGATCTCCGCTGGCTCGTCATCGCCATGGTCGACCAACTTCGCGCTCGCTACGCCTCAGTCGCGTCACTGGAGTGAATCGTCGCGGTGGCACATGATGAGCAGGCGGCGCCGGTGCTCGCGTTCGGGTGATCGACGTTGCGGACCAACCCCAGGGCGTACTCGGGATACCACTCCCCGGCCTCCGGAGCGCCCCGGCATGATCCGTCCGACTCCCCTGGGCGCTTGATCCAGAGGTAGGCATCGACCAGCGGATCGGCGGTCTCGACCGTCGGCGCCTCCCCGAGGGCGCGGCCCGGCGGATTGCACCACGTCTCCGGATCATCCGCCAGCCACGGCCCGTTGCCGTTCCGGCTCGTGTCGAGCACGAAATGCGAGCCGCCCTTGGCCCCGATCGCCTCCGACACCGCTTTCCCGAAGACGATCAGGTCATCGGTCGGCTGGAAATTCGAGGTGTTTAGCGCGAACCCGGCGGCGCGGTCGATCCCGACGATCGTCAGGCGTCGGGCCGCCTCCTGAGCCGGCAACCACGACGAATGGCCGGCGTCGATATAGACATCCGTATTGGGCAGCGCCTCGAAGGTGGCGACGGCGAACGCGAGCAGCGCCAACCGCTCCGCTGTCTGCCGCTCGTCGAGGCAGTCGGTCAGGGTCAGGCCGTCCGGCTCCAGGATCACGACCGCGGGCCGGTCACCGATGCCTTCGGCAAACGTCGTCACCCACGTCCGGTAACTCTCAGGATCGTTCTGGCCGCCAGCGGAATACTGCCCGCAGTCGCGGAAGGGCAGGTCATACACGACCAGAACGGGTATCGCGCCCGCCCCCGTGATCTCGGTCACGCGCGCACCGACGCCAGCCCGGATGTCCGGCACCCAGCCGCCGACCAGTCGGCCTGCGACCGGTCGGCGATCGCCAGCATCGCGGCCGCGTCGTCTGGGCGCGTCGCCCGCCATTCCTCGGCCTGCCGCCGGGCATTGGAGGACGGATCGATGAAGAACTCGACGCCGTCTCCGGTCAGCACTGTTTCTCCTGATCCAACCGGCGTTGCCTGCGCCGTCGCGCCGCTCGGAATCGTCAGCAGTGCCATCGTGATCGTCAGTGTCATGATGCCCAGCAGCGTCGGCCAGCCCCAACCCGTTCGTTCGATCGTCCAGGCGGTTGCCCGTGCCCACATCGTGCGCCCCTCCTCGATACCGGCGACATCGGGGCACCGCCATCGCGGCTCCCGCCCGTTCCGTCAGGTGCGAGGGAACTGACCCTCCGCGTCGTCAACCATGAACATGGTGCCCCAAGGCCCTCGGCAAGGGATGGGCCGTCTGTGTCGATGCGCTGACCGGTGCCGATGATCCCCCAGCCCAGACCCAAAGTCGTCCCTCCACGAAAGGCTCCGGGTCTTCCTTCCTGGCGACATCGAGGAGCCACACGTCCGTGCGTCCGGAGCCCGAGTTGTCCCAATGGGTGAAACCGGCCGCGGCGCCATTGGCGCTTACGGCCACATGGTAGGGCGAGCTGTCCGGCAGATCGTAGGTAAAGGCACGCCGTTCACCGCTGACAAGGTCGAAGAGGAAATACTGGCTATCGTCGTCCAGCGCCGCGTATAGGATGATCCCGCTGTCTCGCGACGTGGCGTAACTGTGGGGAAGGGTCGTACCGTCCACCTGAGCGAGCAGGATCGTCACCTCGCCGGATTCCAGGTTCGCTGCGGCAAGCGGCCCCGAGGGACCTCCGGCGCCGGTGCCATACGCTCTTGGCCCCATCAGTTGAAACGACGACCGCGGATTGGCATGACTTCCGTTGTAGTACGTGAGCCCCTGAAGTTCCGGCAATTCCCGGGTGTCGCCCCCGGTGAGATCGATCGTCTGCCATCTCGACGTGCCCCCGGCGGGACGCGCGGATCCCAGGAACAGTGAGTTGCCGGTGATGCCGAGCGCGAGCACGTCCGCATCCGATTCGGCCCGCCACTTCTCCCGCCCACCGTCGATCTCCAGGCGGGTCACCATGCCGTCGTTGAAGACGATCAGCTCGTCGTCGCTGTCGGGCGGGAACACCGCGAATCCGTCAGGATCGGCCGAGCCGATTTCGACGGCGTGGCCGCTGTCGAGATCCTCGACCACCAGCGTGCCTGGGCCAGTGTCATCTCCGGGGGGGGCGCAGGACATACACGACGCGGGAGCTGTCGGGAGAGAAATCGGCGCCCCAGCTGATCAGATTGTCCCGCTCACCATCGAGCGGGCGGGCATCGGCGGGGGATTCCGGATCCAGCAGATAGACGCCGTTGTACGCGACGCTAACGATTGCACGGCTTTCATCGGAAGAGAAGCGGAGGGACGCGTAGCCAGCAGCCTCGCCAGGCCTGACCAGCATCTCCGCGAGATCGACTCCGGTCGCGTTGTCGAGGTCAACGAGCAGGGCACGGGCATACGCGATATCCTGGAAGAATGCCCAGCGAGGGGGTGTCGGCGTGGCCGAACGCGGATCGGGCAGGCGAACGCTCCCGACGGCCGTCTCGACATCCCACGTCACCGGCGTGACGTTTCCCGTGCCGAGATCGAAGATCGAGGGGCCAATTGAGCTCGCGAGCAGGATCCTGGCCGGGTCCGACGTGACCGCGACATTCGTGGTCTCGACTGCCTGAAACCCGCCGAGCAGCGTCCTGGAGCCGCCGTCGTAGACTTCGAACCGGTCGGCGTCGGTGATGTAGCCGGGATCGGCGGGCCGGGAGATCACGAACCACGAGCTCGTGTCGCGTCCAGGCGATGCGTGCGGGTTGAAGGGTCGTTCCGGTGTGCGCTGGGCGTGGGCTCGAGTTCCCGACCCAAGCATCAGGACCGATGCGCCGGCTCCGATGACGAAGCGACGGGAGAGCAGGCGGGACCAGCGGGAAGGTGCGGCGGCACGCGGCATCGCCAATTCTCCTGACCGCGGACGGCCATCGGTTCGCGGAGACCTCAAGGCCGACGAAGACCGTTCGGGCTCAGTCTTCAGTCTATGGATGATACCGTGCCGATCGGAGGGATGGTTCCCTGTTGCCCTTGGCCCGTCACGCTCCCCGCACAGCCGTGTCGAGCAGCCGCGTCTATCTTGCCCTGCCGGTTGCTCGGCGCGCGCGAATCGGTGATCCTGCACGCAGGGCCGCACGCATCCACGAAAGGACTACCTGTGGCGATCGACACCGAACACACGACCCGCGACAACGTCGTCGAATGGCTGGAGGAGCGGCAGGGCCGCTTCATCCAGATGGCGGACACGATCTGGGAGAATCCTGAGACCGCCCTCAACGAGGTCAAGGCCTGCGCGCTCCAGGCGGATGACCTCGCCGCCGACGGGTTCACGATCAGCCGCAACGTCGGCGGTCTGCCGACCGCGTTCATGGCCGAATGGGGCGCCGGCGGGCCGGTCATCGGCTTCCTTGGCGAGTACGACGCCCTCCCCGGTCTCTCCCAGGAGCGGCGGGACAGCCAGAGCCCGGTCGTTCCCGATGGGCCGGGGCATGGCTGCGGGCACAACCTGCTCGGGACCGCCGCGCTCGCCGCCGCCAGCGTCGTCAAGGCCTGGCTCGGGGCGACCGGCACACCGGGCACGGTTCGCTACTACGGCTGCCCTGCGGAGGAGACGTGCGATGGCAAGGTCTTCATGGCCCGCGCCGGGGCCTTCGACGATCTCGACCTCGCGATTACCTGGCATCCCGGCTCGGTCAACTCGGTCTGGGCCGGCTCCTGCCTCGCCGTCAACAACATCAAGTACCGTTTCCGGGGCCGCACCGCCCACGCCGCCGCCAATCCGGAAACCGGGCGCTCCGCGCTCGACGCCGTTGAGCTGATGAACATCGGCGTCAACTACCTGCGCGAGCACACGATCGACGCCGCTCGCATCCACTACGTAATCACGAAAGGGGGAGGCGCGCCCAACGTCGTGCCGGACAATGCCGAGGTCTGGTATTTCATCCGCTCCCCGGAGCGCCACCAGGTCGAGGAGCTGACCGCGCGCGTGCGCGACATCGCGAAGGGTGCGGCGCTGATGACCGGCACCACGCTGGAGGAGGATTTCCTCTCCGGCGCCTACAACATGCTCCCCAACGACGTGATCAGCGACACGATGATGGAGGTGCTCGACGGGCTTGGGTCGATCACGCACACGCCCGGGGAGATCGCCTACGCCACGGCGATCGAGGAGGCGTTCCCCGAGGATCTCCGGCGCGGCGTCCTGCGATCGGACGATCTGCCGGAATCCCTGCTCGGCTCCGGATTGAATGGAGAGGTCTGGCCGATCCGCGACCGCGACAAGGTGATGCCTGGCTCGACGGACGTCTCCGATGTCTCGTGGATCACGCCCACCTCGCAGATCACGACGACGTGCTGGTCGCTGGGGGTGCCTGGCCATTCGTGGGCGATCACCGCCGCCGGAGGGATGTCGATCGGGCACAAGGGGATGCTCCACGCGGCGAAGGCGATGGCGCTCACCGCCGCCCGGTTCGTCCAGGATCCGGAGCTCCGCGAGCGGGCGCGCGCCGAGTTCGTGGCATCGACGGCGGGCCGGCCCTACCAGTGCCCGATCCCCGATCATGTCCAGCCGCGCAACCCGTGACGATCTGTCGATAGATGCGGGCCGCAGACGGCGACAGCTCCGGAGCGCCGGAACGGCGCCCGCGTGGTGCGCGCAAGCGGAGCTGGCAGGCAAGGGAGGTCGCGTCGATGCCTGGTCCTGACTGGCGGGACGACACTGGCGTCGTCGCGCTTCCGGGCGGAGCCCGGGTTCGCGGACGTCGCCTAACCGATTCCGTAAGCCCGGCCGACTTTGCGCTGGTCCTCGCCCGGGGACCGCTTCCGCCATGGTCTCATCGTCGTATCCGCTGGCCGGACTTCTGGATTCCCATCGACCGGTGCGATGCGCTCGACGCTCTGCGCGAGGCCCATCGCCGCGCCTACGCCGGTGAGCGGGTGGAAATCACCTGTCGCGGTGGAACGGGACGGACGGGAACAGCCCTCGCCGCCCTTGCCATCCTGGACGGCATGCCAGCGGGCGAGGCGATCCACTGGGTGCGCACCGCCTACCGCCCCCGTGCCGTGGAAACCCCGTGGCAACGGCGCTGGCTGCGCGGGCTCGACGCCGACGCCGAACGCCGATGCCAGGGCGGTCATCAGAGACTGCCCCGGTCAGGTAGCCGAGGGTGAGCGTGGTCACCTACGGCGCGACGATGCGCAGGGTCGAGAGCACGACGATCGCGCTGGCATCGGTCGCTTCGACGCCGATCGTCATCGGTCCGTAGACCAGCTCGGACCCCGGCGGAAGGTTGTCGACCTCCAGCTCGACCTCGTAGGTTCCGAGCGGAACGTCCAGGAAATCGACCTGGCCGTCCTCGTTGTCGTCGCAGCCCTTGTTGCTCCGGTAATCGGCGTTGGCGAGCTCGATACAGACATCCACGCCTTTCACCAGCTCACCGGTGTACGGATCCTGGAACAGGACCGAGACGTGGCGGTGATCTTCATCAGTCTGGAACCGTTCCTGCTTGACGACGATCCCCTGCTCGTCCGCCTCGTCGATGACCTCGATCGTGAAGCGCTCGATCAGGTCTTCGTCGCCCGGGGCGGTCGTTTGGTCGACCTCGTAGATCCCGGCAGGGACATCCTTGAACTCGACGCGGCCAGCCTCGTTCTCGTCGCAGCCCTCGTTGCTGAAGTCGATCAGGACGTAGCACGCTCCTTCGAGTAGTTTGGCGCTCTTCGGATCACGGGTGATCAGGCCGATGTCCGGGATCTCGGGATCGCCCCCATCGGTGGCCTGGGCGCTGACCGGAAAGCGCCCGTAACCATCGCCGGTGATCCCGAACCACTCGTCTGCCGAGAGGGCGAATCCCGCCGTGGTCTGGGTGTGGCTGACGAGGTAGCTGCCGACCGGGAGGTCATCGAACTCGACCCAGCCGTCATCGTTGTCGTCGCAGCCTTCCTCACTCCCGCCGTTGAAGATGAAGCATTGCCCCGTGACGGTATCGTCGGTCTCCGTGTCGAACGGCTTGATCGCGACATCCGCCGTTGCGCTGCTCGACGTGTCCGCCGCGATCTGGACCGGGAAGAACTGCTCCGGGCCGCGCGACTCGACGACGATCGGGAAGTCGCCGACCGGGAGATAGCCGTCGATTCCCTGTGTCTGGATCACGAGGTATGGGCCGGGCAGGACGTCGGCGAAGCGGATCGTGCCATCCCCGTTCTCGTCGCACCCCTCGTTGCTGGCATCTTGCAGGACGAAGCAGGCATCGGTCAGCGGCTCGCCGGAGACCCAGTCGCTGACGTCGAGGACCACGGTGACGGCGCTGTCCTGGAGCGCCATCGAGGCTCCGGCCGGGAGGGCCAGGACGAGGGCGCAGAGGATCATCACGGACGCGGCTGCTCGCTTCATTTCCACGTACCTTTCTCGTTGTGCGTCCTCCGCCATGTCCGCCGCTCCGCCCATCTGGGCCGAAGACCGGGCCATGCCGGGAGCGATCGAATGGGCGTATCGCCAATGAGACGACTGGGCCGGCTCGGTTGTTTCATGGATCCCAATTCAGTTTACGACGCGATCCCCGACTTTGGGCGGTCGAGGGCGCGGGCGTAGAGGACGTTGACGGCGAGCGCGACGACGACCACGAGCAGTGCCGTCTTCAGCGACGTGACCCGCGCGAGATACCCCAGCAGCGGCGGGCCGGTCAGAAATCCCGAATAGCCGATCGTCGCCACCGCCGCAACCCCCTGCCCACTGGAAATTCCGGGCGTCGATCCCGCCGCGCTGTAAACGATCGGGATCACGACCGAGAGACCGAGACCCATCACCGCGAACCCCACGACCGCAGCGGCGATTGTCCCTGGCAGCAGCCCCCCGAGCATCCCGAGCGAGGAGACCACGCTTCCGACGGTGACGGTGCGGACCGGGCCAAAGCAGGCGACGATCCGGTCTCCCGCGAACCGGCCGATCAGCATCGTCAGCGAGAACGCGGTGAAAGCGAAGGCCGCGACGCCCTCACTCCCGCCCAGCTCGTCATTGACGTAGAGCGCGCTCCAGTCCGCCATCGCGCCCTCGCCGAGCGCGCCGCAGAAGGCGAGCACCCCGAGCGGCCAGAGGATCCGGGGCGGGAGCGCGAACCGGGGCGGCCTGGCGTCGCCTTCGGCCCGCGCGGGCTGGGGCTCGTCGGCGATCTGACCCCTGGCGGCCCAGAGCACGATCCCCAGCCCGATCGCGCTGAAGGCCAGGAAGTGCGGAATCAGCCCGACCCCGGCCTCGGCGATCACGCCGCTCAGGGCCGCGCCGACCAGCGCCCCGAGACTGAAGAAGCCGTGCAGCGAGCCCATGATCGGCTTCTTGAGACGCCGTTCGACGGTGACGCCTTGGGCGTTCATCGCCACATCGACCGCGCCGAACGCGAATCCGTAGGCGAACAGCGCGACACCGAGCACCGCCGGGTCCGGCGAGAGCGCCAGCAGCGACAATCCCCCGGCGAACGCGGTCCCGAAGGCGACGGACGACCGGGCGCTGCCCTGGCGCTCTATGATCCGCCCGATGAACTGGAAGGCGACCAGCGAGCCGACCGCGATGAACAGCAGCAATGTGCCGAGCTGGGCGGTGTCGAGATCGAGCTTTCGGGTCGCGGCCGGGATCCGGGCGATCCACGTCGCGCTAACGAACCCGGTGAGGGCGAAGAACGCGGACACGCACACCCGCGGCGTCGGGGTCATCAAGAGCTGAAGCGATTTCGGCAACGTGGCGATCCTCGGGCATGGAGTGCGGAGTACCGGCGAACGCTATGCAGGAATCGGTCACGAGTGCATACTCGGGGAAACCATGACTACTTTATCGCGAACCGCCACGGAAAGGACGCCCTGATGTTCGGTCTGATCCTCCTGTTCTTCTTTGGATTCCTTGCGCTCCTCCTGTTCTGGGGTACCTCCAGCATCGGCTGATCCCCATTCGACCTGGGCGCCACTTCGTCATCCCGGCAGCAGCATCGGAGCTTGTCGACGGAGCTCCACACTCGCGCCTCTGACCGGGGCTCTTCGCTTTCGCTCATGAGGAACTCAATGCCCCACTCCTCCACGATCATCCGCATCGAGGTCGGGACAGTCGAATGCACCCGGCCTCGCGCCGCTGGCAGCAACGCCCGCCTCGATCACCATGGCGCGACCTTCCCGCTGACGCTGGCCCGGGTCACGGCCTCCGACGGCGTGACTGGATTCGGCGCCTGCCGGGCCCCGCGCGATCAGCTCCAACCGCTCATCGGGCTGCACCTCGGCGATCTCTTCTCGGCGCCGTACGGAGTGAACGAAATCGGTGCGGCCATCGAGTTTCCAGTGTGGGATCTGATCGCGAAAGAGGCGGCGTCGCCGGTCTACCGGGTTGCCGCGGGCATAATCGGCAAGACCGTGCCCGAGCCGTTTCGGGTGCCCTGCTACGACACGTCACTCTACATTGACGACCTGGAGATCAGCTCCGACGCCGAGGCGGTGGAGCTGATCGCGTCCGAGGCGCGGGAGGGACTCGCCGCCGGGCATCGGGCGTTCAAGATCAAGATCGGGCGTGGCGCGCGGCATCTGCCCCTGGACGCGGGAACCGCACGGGACATCGCGGTGATCCACGCCGTCCGCGAGGCGGTTGGGCCGGACGCGCCGCTGATGATCGACGCGAACAACGGCTTCAACCTCAACCTCACGAAGCGGATACTGATCGAGACCGCCGGGAGCCGCATCCACTGGGTGGAGGAGCCGTTCCACGAGGACCCGATCCTCTATCGCGACCTCAAGTCATGGCTGGAGGTCGCGAACCTGCCGGTGCTGATCTCGGACGGCGAGGGCGCCGCCGACACGCGGCTGATGGAGTGGGCGCGGGAGGGGCTGGTCGACGTCATCAACTACGACATCTTCTCCCACGGCTTCAGCGCCTGGCTGGAGACAGGACAGCGGCTCGACGAGTGGGGCGTCACCTCCGGTCCGCATCACTATGGCGGGATGATCGGGAACTACGTAACCGGACATCTCGCGGGCGCGATCGAGCGGTTCGGCTTCGTCGAGTGGGACGCGGCGGCGACCCCGGCGCTGGACACCTCGGCCTACGCGATCGACGACGGCCACGTTGCGATCCCCGACGCGCCCGGCTTCGGGCTCATGCTGGACGAGGAGCGGTTCGCCGCCGCCGTTGCCACCGGCGGCTTCAGCCTCACGGCGTGAGGCGGTTTTTCGTTCGCAGGGGCTTCCCCGGCGATGGTATGGCACACCTCAGCCATACCCGGCGTGCATCCCTGTTTTCGTAGTGGACACCCCTGTAAGCGGCATCGGTAGTGTCCCGTGGTTGGCATGCGGGGATCATGGTCCGGGAGGTGGAGCGGGTCTCGTCCCAACATCGGGAGGCCACAGGGGCCTCCCCTACGAATCTGCGTGGTTAGGCGATCTCGATCGTTCCTTCGAGGCGGATGTCCTGGGACGAGCCGCCCACGTACACCGCCGTCTCGCCCCGCGGGGTGACCCAGCCCCGGCGCGCCATGTTCCCAATACGACAGGAGGCGGCGCGGCACGTCGATGGTGATTTCTCCGCGCTGACCCGGGTCGAGAGCGACCTTGGCGAACCCGGCGAGCTGTTTCGGTGCGGTCGGAACGTCGCCGGGGAGGCGCCCTACATACACCTGCGCGACCTCCGCCCCCGCGACCGCGCCACTATTCGTGATCGTGAAGGTGACCCTCGCGACGGTGTCGGTTGCGTCGGGGGGGCCGGCCTCCGCACCCACGCGCTCGACCTGGAGATTCGCGTAGTCGAACGTGGTGTACGACAGGCCGTGCCCGAACGGGAACAGCGGCTCGATCCCGAAGTGCTCGTAGCCACGGTAGCCGACGAAGACATCCTCGCTGTAGTCCACGATGCGCGCGACGCCCGGATACTGCGCCGTCGTCTGGATCGGTGTTTCGTCGGCGGCGCGCGGGAAGGTGAGCGGGAGCTTCCCGGAGGGAGAGACATCGCCGAACAGGATGTCCGCGATCGCGTTGCCTTGCTCCTGCCCGCCGTACCAGGCCTGCATGACCGCGCCGACCTCGTTAAGCCAGGGCATCGCCACCGCCCCGCCCGACTGGATCACGACGATCGTCTTCGGGTTGGCCGCCGCCACCGCCCCGATGAGATGGTCCTGCGCGTTCGGGAGCCGCAGGTCCGGCCGGTCCATCTCCTCCGACTCGTAAGTTCGGACGACGACCACGGCGACATCGCAGTGGCTGGCGAGGTCGGCGGCTTCCCGGACCTTGGCGGGAACCGCGTCCGCCGGGGTATCCCAGCCGAACCGCATCTGCGCGCCGGTGTTACCGGAGATGCCCGCCGCGTCGGCCATGTACTCGACGACCACCTCATGGGGTTCCCCGGCGACGAGCGCGACCGTCGTCGACACGGGAGTCAAATCGGTGCCGAAGTTGGCGATCGCTTCCTGTCCATCGAGCTCCAGCCGGCTCGTGCCGAGGCTGGTCAACGCGAGCACGTAGTCGCCGGTGGCGGGCGCGGTCAGCGTTCCCGTCCACCGGACCGAGGGAAGGGCGCCCTGGCCCGCGATCGACGATGCCGGGATAGGAGGCAGATTCGGCGACCCGGCGTTGAAGCCGGAATAGACGAAGAAGCCGAAGTTGAGATCGACGTGTGGTTCCGTGCGGGTCAGGGCCGGATCGCCGTCGAAGGCAGGGTTGTTCCAGTATTCGGCGAGCAAGCCCTCGACGCCGGGACCGCCGGGGGGAGGCGTGAGCACCGACGCCGGAACGGGATGCGGGCCGGGAAGCAGGGCGGCGGCGGATACCGGATCGGTGCCGGGCGCGTGCACGACCGTGATCCCCTCACCGGCGCGAGTCCTGATGCCGTCCAGCGGGTTGACGGTGGAGGTCGGCGCGACCAGTCCGCTGCCCCCGCCCGCCGCCGAGGCGTTGTCGGCGTCGGCCCCGATCACGGCGATCGAGCGGATGCCGCTGGAAGGAAGGGGCAACACCCCGTCGCTGTTCTTGAGCAGGACGATCCCTTGGGCCGCGATCTCGCGCGCGACCCGCCCGTGCACGGGTTCGGGAAGCGGTTCGATCTCGACCGGACGATCGATGAGGCCGTGGGCGACCATCGTGCGGAGGACGCGGCGCACCATGTCGTCGAGCCTGGCGCTTGAGACCGCGCCGGTTTGGATTGCGGCCCGCAGCGCGTCCCCGAACACCCTGGCGCTCGGCTGTTCCTGATCGAGACCGGCGTTGGCGGACGCGACCGTGTCACGTGCCGCGCCCCAGTCGCTGATCACGAAACCGGGGAACCCGAGCTGCCCCTTGAGGATGTCGGTCAGCAGCACGGGATTCTCGCAGGCGTAGGCGCCGTTGATCTGGTTGAAGGCGCCCATCACGATCCCGGCATCGGCATCGGCCTCGACGATCGCGGGCGCGAAGGCCGGAATGTAGATCTCCTGGATGGCCCGTTCGCTGACCCGCGCGTCGATCCGGGTGCGGTCGGCTTGCTGATTGTAGACGCAGTAATGCTTGATACAGGCGGCGACCGGATGCGTCTGAACGCCGGTCACGTAGGCGGCGGCGCATCGTCCGGACAGCAGCGGGTCTTCCCCGAAGGCCTCGAAGATGCGCCCGCTGACCGCGACGCGCGCGATGTCCGCGCCCGGCCCGAGCTGCACGTTGTGGCCGGTGCTCCAGGCTTCACGGCCGACGAGATCGCCATACCGCTGGGCCAGCGCCGGATCCCAGGTCGCGGCGAGCGCGATCGTGGCCGGCATTGCGGTGGCCCGGCCGCCGTTGGCCGAAGGGTTGGCGACGCGGACCCCGGAGGGACCGTCCGACATGGTCAGGGCGGGAATGCCGAGGCGCGGCAGGGGTGGGACGTAGAAGGGATAGAGCAGATTCGTCTCGCCGTGGGTCATGGCGATCTTTTCCTCCAGCGTCATCCGCTGGAGAAGCTGTTCGGCGCGCTGGTCCGGCCCGTCCTGCCGCGCGACCGGCGTCGCCGAGGTCGTTGGGGTAGCTGGAGCGGAGGTGGCGGTGGCGGCTTGGCGGGCGCTTGTTCCCGCCGCGCCGACCGCGGCCGCCGCGACGGCACCTGACGCAAGAAACGTCCTGCGTGATACCCGTTTTCGAGAATGCATCGTCATCTCCTGTCCCTTTCTGCTGCGGGAGGCCACCGATGTCGTTCACACGGATCACCCCTGCATAACGTAACGACGTCATTCCGTAGGGGAGGCCACAGGGGCCTCCGGCGCCTTGCATCGTTCACGTCTCGCGCGATGCGGGTGCCCCTCCAACGTCCCGGATGGCGGAGAGGCTCACGTGCCAACACCGGGAGGCCACAGGGGCCTCCCCTACGAATGCCTGCGTTCGATATCGGGATCAACGCGCAGATCATGGCTCCTGACTGTGGTACGTCACGACGAGGCAGCACGCCGAGAGGAAGGCTTCCGGTAGACGTGATACGTCAGCGTGCGGTGCCGATGGATCGGATGCTCCAAGTTGCCGAAGCGATCGAGGGCCCACGTCCGCGTCGAATGCGCCATCTCCCGCACCAATCCGGCATCCACTCTACCCGGTCTCGCGAACACGTTCTGCTCCAGGCGGTCGATCTCCTGCCCAGGCGTGATGGAGTCCTGATACAACACGACGATGGCGGGTTGAGGATCGGTGCCGAACTCCCGCATCGCGTCGTGGAACGCCTCCTCGGACGACAGTGACGGGGATTCCAGCAGATCAGTCAGCGAACTCAGGGCCCCCCAGAAATGGTCCTGAACTTCCGTGATCACCGACGCCGCCGTTCGGTCCCCTCCGAGTCCGAACATCAGAGCTCCACCTGACTTGGTCACCCGGATCGCTTCACTGAGGGCTCCTCGCCAGTCGTCGATCAGGTGCAGCGTGTGCGCGCAGTGGACACCTACGAATGCCTCATCCGGGAAGGGAAGACGCCTTATGTCCCCGCGCACGAGTACCGGCGTTGCCTTCAACCCACGTTTCCGTTGACATTCACGGAGCATGGCCCGTGAGATATCGAGGGCGATGATCGGTGTGCCGGAATCCGCGAGCGGAATCGCGATCGCGCCCGTTCCCGCTCCGGCATCAAGGCACAGTCCGGGTTCGAGACGCGAGTGGATTTGGGCAATGAGTTCTCGTTTGGCATCAGGAGGCATGACCCGTTGCCGGTCATGCGCGGCGATCGTTTTCGGCGACAGGTCGTCATACCGACTGGATGACGAGGTGCCGGTCATCCCTTGACCGCGCCGAGCGTGAAACCGGCGATGAAGCGGTCCAGGAAGTAGTTGTAGAGGATCGCGACCGGGATCGCGACGAGCGCCGCCGCCGCCATCAGCGCCTGCCAGAAGTAGACATCCCCCCGGATCAGCTCCGTGAAGACCCCGACGCTGACCGTCTTCTCCGCCGACGACTGGACGAACGCCAGCGAGTAGACGAACTCGTGCAGCGTCAGCGTGAACGAGAAGATCACGACCGTCAGGATCCCCGGCAGCGAGATTGGGAGGACCGTTCGCCAGATCGCACCGATCCGGCTGTAGCCGTCGATCATCGCCTGCTCCTCGATCTCCCACGGCACGCTCCGGAAGAACCCCATCAGGAGCCACGTGCAGAAGGGGATCGTGAACGTCGGGTAGACCAGCACCATCGACCATTTCGAGTTCTGAAGCCCGAGGTCGGCGACCACCCCCGTCAGCGGGATGAAGAGCAAGGTGGGGGGAACGAGGTAGACCAGGAAGATCAGCACGCCGAGGCTCTGCCCCCAGCGCCCCGCCAGCCGGACGAGGCTGTAGGCGGCGGGCACGACCGCGATCACCGTGACCACGACCACCGCCAGCGCGACGATCAGCGTGTTGAGGATGAACGTCCGGTAACTGGTGTCGTTCCAGAGCAGGTCGAGATTCGCCAGCGTCGGCGGATCGTTGTAGACAAAGGGGTTGTTGATCGGCTTGTAGAGGTCGTTGTTGGTCTTGAAGACCGTTATCAGCATCCAGGCGAAGGGGAGCGCCGCGAACAGCGAGAAGGCGAGGGCGGTGACGTAGAGCACGGTCCGCCCGAAGATCGCCTTGCCGCGGCCGGTACCGCCCTCGGAGGGCAGGTCCGGCGGAAACGATGGTGAGGGAGCGGCCATCTAGTTGGACTCCGATTGCCGCGCCAGTCGCAGCATGCCCATCGCGATCGCGATCAGGACCGGCAGCAGGAAGAGCGCGATCGCGGCGCCCTGCCCGAGGTCGCCCCCCTGGATCCCCTTGAAGTAGGCCCAGGTCGAGAGCACCTGCGTGTCGTTGACCGGGCCGCCTCGGGTCAGCACCAGCGACACCGTTAGGTCGGTGAAGGTGAAGACGAGGCTGAACAGCGTCGCGACGGCCATGATCGGCAGCAGCAGCGGCAGCCGGACGTAGAAGAGCTGCCGCCAGAAACCGGCGCCGTCGATGTTCGCGGCGTCCTTGATGTCCTGCGGGATCGAGGAGAGCCCGGCGAGCAGGATCACCGTCGCCAGCGGCAGGGTCCGCCAGACGTGAACGAGGATCACGGCGAATCGCGCCAGCTCGGTTTCGCCCAGCCAGTACATGTTCCGGCCCGGCCCGAACCGCGTCCCCGGCCCGAGCAGGTTGATCTCGCGCAGCAGCCAGTCGATTGGGCTGTAGACCGAATCGAGCAGCCAGAACCAGCCGAGCACGCCGAGCGCGATCGGCGTCGTCCACGGCAGGAGGACCAGGAACCGGACCAGCCGCTTGCCCCGGAAATCGGCCGAGAGCACCTGGGCGAGGATGTTGGCGAGGATGATCACGAAGAACTGGGAGACGAGCGTGAACAGGACGGTGTTGCGGAGCGATTTGCGGAACACCGAGTCGTTGAAGACCGCCCGGAAGTTGTCGAACCCGACGAAATCGTCGAGGCTGTCGATCCGGGGATTGGCGACCGTCACGTTGCTGAAGGCGTAGAGCACCGCCAGGATCAGCGGAAAGCCGACCAGGGCCAGGATATAGACGACCGCCGGGAGCAGCATCAGCGGGCCGAGCACAGCGTCGCGGTCCAGCCAGTACCGCTCCTTACTCGTCGCCAGATCCCGGCGGACCGGGCTCTCGAAGGTTGGCGCGCTCACAAGGTGGCGCCGGCGGGCTCGCGGCGAAGCCCGCTCTCGCGATCGAAGACGCGGAGATCGGCGCGCTTTACCCCGAACGTGACCGAGCTCTGCTCTGCCGCCGGCAAGGGCTCGTTGGCCGCCATCCGGGCGACGGCCTTGACACCCCCGACCTCGCCGTAGACGAGCTTTTCCGACCCCAGATATTCCTCCCGGATCGATTCGAGCGTGAACGTCACCGACGAGGCGGCGTCGACCGCGTCACCGCGCTGGACGGGGATGAAGTTCTCTGGCCGGAACCCGATCAGCTCGCTTCCGTTCGGAAGCAGGTTCATCGGGGGCGAGCCGAGAAAGGTCGCCACGAAGGTGTCAGCGGGCTCCTCGTAGATCTCGCGAGGAGTGCCGATCTGGCGGATCCGGCCCCCGTCGATCACGGCGATCCGGTGGCCCATGCCCATCGCCTCGACCTGATCGTGCGTGACATAAATAGTAGTCGTGCCGATCTCGCGCTGGAACTGCTGGAGCTCATCTCGCGCTGACGAGCGCCGCTGGGCGTCGAGATTGGAAAGCGGCTCGTCGAGCAGAAAGACGTTCGGCTCGCGGACGAGCGCGCGGGCGAGCGCGACACGCTGGCGCTGCCCGCCGGAGAGTTGGCGTGGCTTGCGGTCGAGCAGGTGGTCGATCCCGAGGATCCCGGAGGCCCAGTCGATCCGCCGTTTCTGCTCGATCTTGTCGAGCTTGGCCGCTTTGAGCGGGAAGGCGATGTTGTTCCGCACCGACATGTGGGGATAGAGCGCGTAGCTCTGGAAGACCATCGCGATCTGGCGGGCACGCGGGGGCAGGTGATTGACGATCCGCTCGCCGATCAGGATGTCGCCGGAGGTCTGCTTGTCGAGACCGCCGAGCATCCGGAGCAGGGTCGTCTTTCCGCAGCCGGATGGGCCGAGCAGGACGAGGAACTCGCCATCGGCGGTACGCACGTCGATCTCGTTGACGGCGCGCACGCCATCGCCGAAGTCCTTGGTCAGTTTGCGGGTCTCGACGATCGCCATGTTTCTCTATCTTCAGGGGCGTGCGGCCCGGCATGCCCGTTCGATTCGTGAGGGCGATCCTTGTGATCGCCCGGTGCAGCGAAGCTGCACGTTGGTGGCGTTCGCAAAAGTCCCCCTGGACGCCAAAAAGGTGGGTCCGCGAAGCGCATGCAAGAACGGAAGCGTCGTGGGTCGGGTGATTGCTCGCGGGCGATCACCGATGCCGCTTACAAGGATCGCCCCTACGAAAACATGCGGCGGGTGGTCCGATGGGCGCGGGTGACCAGACCCTTCCCGATCCAGCCGCCAAGAAAAGCTCCGGGCCGGTTCCTCCTTAGGTTACTGGCCGCCGCCCATCAGGCCGGCGTCGCGCCATCTGGCCGCGATCTCGTTCAGCTTCGTCTCCGCCTCGGCGATCGCATCCTGGGGCGCCATGTCGCCGCGGGCCGATTTCGCCATCATGTCGGAGAGGATAAAGGTGTTGAAGGCCTCTCCGATCATCGCGTTGGCCGGGCCCGGCCAGCCGAGATTGACCGTCCAGTCGTTCGCGGTCTTGAGCGTGGCGAGCTTGTCCGGCGGGTTGGCGCCGTTCGGGTCGTTGTCGAGCGGGCCGCCCTCGGTCGTCAGCTCCGGGTAGGTATCGGGGAAGGCCGGGAAGTTGTAGAACTTGCCGTTGTCGGAGGCCGCCTTGTAGTTGGCGACGAGATGGAGCAGGAACTCCCGCGCGGTGTCCTGGTTCTTGGCGTAGGTCGGGATCATCGAGCCGAACACGGCGTGCCCGTGGGCGAGCGCCCGATCCGCCCCGCCCGGCCCCGTCAGCGGGGTACTGAAGTAGATGTCGTCGGCGGTCTCCGGCTGCTGCTCCTGCGCGGCGCGGAAGGCCGAGATCGAGTTCAGGATGTAGGAGGCCGAGCCGGCGACCAGCAGCTGGTTGTTGGAGGCCGCGTTCCAGCCGAAGACCTCGGGGGTCATGCAGCCCTCGAACAGCGCCTTCATGTACTCGACGGCGGCGAGCGTCTCCGGGGTGTTGATCGTGATGTTCTCATTCTCGTCCTGGACCGAGCCGCCGAAGGCCCAGATCATGGCCTGGGCCGCCATGTTGGAGTCGATCTCCTGGGACATCCCGATCCCCATCTGGATGCCCTGCTCGGCGTAGATCTTCGTGCCGCCTTCGAGCAGCTCGTCGAAGGTGGTCGGGCCGTTGGCGTAGCCGATCGGTTCCCACAGGCTCTTGCGGTAGTTGGCCGGGTCCGGGGCGTAGCCGTGGCAGAAGGCGTAGAACTTGCCCGTGGTCGGGTTCGACGAGTTCCTGGCGCACATCTCGAGCTGCGGCCCGTGCCGCCGCGTCGCCTCGTCGACGACGTCCTTCATGTCGACGACCGCTTCCTCGTACTGCGCCAGCGGGGTGATGTGCTCGACGATATCGTGCCCCTGCCCGGCCGAGACCTCCGCCGCGAAGGTGGCCGGGATGTCGGCGGTGTTGACGAGGTCGACCTTGACGGTCACGCCGTTGGCGGCGCCCCACTCATCCAGGAACGCCTTGAACCAGGTGTCGAATACGGGCACGAAGTGCGACCACTGGAGGATGCTCAGGGATGTCCCCGAGATGTCCACCGTCGGCGTCGCCTGCACCAGCGTCGCGGCGCCGGTCGACTGGTAGCCGCCGACGGCGGCGGCGATCCCCGCCGCGCCGGCGCCGTGGAGAACGGAACGACGGGAGAGCCTGGTGGACCGCGAAAGACGAAGATCGCGCATTGGTCTCGCTCCTTGCCTGGATGAATCGTGTGGATTGGCCGCGACGTGTGTCCGCTTACTAAGCGACATTCGCCGCGCGATGTCAAGGAGGGCGCATAACGGGCACGCGTGCATCGGGGCAGGGCAAACCGACCCCTCCCGGATGGCGTGCCGGGTTTCACGAGTGGATCAGGGGCGGACAGCCGGGACGATCACGGTCTCGATGATCGGCCGGGGCGAGCGCAGCTCCAGGAGTTCGGTCTCGAAGCCCACGGCGATGACGCAGATCAGGTCCAGCTCTGGGACGACGTAAATGTATTGCCCGCCGTAGCCGAGCGCGTAGAAGGCGTCGTACCCGCTGGCGTCGGTGACCCACCACTGGTAGCCGTAGGGGGTGCGGCCCGTGCCGTCGCCCGCGCTCTGATAGCTCGTCGCCGCCCGCACGTAGTCGGCCGCAAGGAGCCGCGCTCCGTTCCATGTGCCCTCGTTGAGATACACCTGACCGAGGCGACCCATGTCCCGCGGGGTGAGCCGGAGCCCGTAGCCACCGATCACTTCGCCTTGTGGCGTGCGCCCCCAGGAACCCGCCGCGATCCCAAGCGGAGCGAACAGCACGTCGTCCGCGTAGTCCTCCAGCGGCTGGCCGCTGACCTCCGCCACGATCAGCCCGAGCAGGTGCGAGCCACCGCTGTTGTAGACGTAGACCTCACCCTGCTCGGCGGTGACCGGCTGACTCAGCGTCGTCAGCACCGGATCGGCGCTGGCTTCGAGCCGCCCGTAGTCGGTCCGATAATCCCATTCCAGCCCGGAGGTCATCGTCAGCAGACTGGCGACGGTGATCCCGGCGACAGCCGGATCGGCACCGTCCGGAATCCGGTCCGGGAGCAGCTCGCCGATCGTCGCGTCGAGGCTCGACAGCTCGTTTCGCTGACGGGCGATCCCGATCAAGGTGCCGGTCATGCTCTTGGTGACCGAGCGGACATCGAACAGATCATCTCGCCCGTAGTCGCCCTGATAGTGCTCGGTGACGATCGCGCCGCCCCGGATCACGACGATCCCGGTGACGGCGGGGTACTCCGCGATCACGGCATCCAGGGTATCGGGCAGTGCCGGATCGATCCCGGCGACCTCGGGGGTGGCCGCCGGCCAGGGGCCGGTCTCGACAGAGAGAACTCCGGTCGGGATTTGGGCGCGGACGGGGCGCGGTGCGGAAGCGCTTCCGAGCAGCGCGATCGTCCTGGCGATCGTGCGACGCGTAAGTGTCCTCGGGAGCGTACCAGCCATTCGACGAGCCTCCAGCCCTTGTGTGTGGCTTCATTCCATGCAACATTACCGGTATCATTGAGCATTATCCGGTCGAGTCGCCGGAACGTTGGGCCGATCAGCACCACGGGGAATACCGCGGCTCCGGTCATGAAGCGTGTCATGACCGGCACGGTTCCGGATCAGCTTAACGCTTCGGGCAATGGCCGGGAATCGACTTCAGGTCGACGCGGGCCGGATGACGCATGAAACGCGGTGAGAAGCCACCCGGCAGCCCGCTGATCCCGCCATCTGCCGCATTATGGGGCCCCGACCCGAATCGAAGAGACCACAGCGCGGGATTGCCAGGGTCGCGTCATCCCGCGGTTGGGCATCCATGCAGACGACTCCAGACAGTACAGGGGCCCAGCGTCACGGGGTGAGTCGCGTCAGCGATCAGCGAGCCCCGCTCGCGGTCGAACCGATCCCGCGCCCGCTCACACCGTTGGTTGGCCGCGAGACGGAGCTCGACGCGGCGTTCGCGCTGCTGCGCCGGCCCGAGCTACGGCTCCTGACCCTCACCGGACCTGGGGGCGTCGGCAAGACCCGCCTGGGCCTGTGCCTGGCGCGTAAGATGGCCGAGCAGAGCGAATACGAGGCGGTTTTCGTCAACCTCGCGCCCATCGCGGAGCCGGCGCTGGTCCGATCCGCGATCGCTCAGGCGATCGGCCTCCCCGTCGGCGACCACCGCACGCTGGTGACCCGGCTGCTGCAGGCCATCGCCGATCGCTCGCTGCTCCTGCTCCTCGATAATTTCGAGCATGTGAGCTCCGCCGCGGTCGTCGTCTCCGACCTGCTTGGCCAGTGCCCGAACCTCAAGGCCTTGGCCACCAGCCGGATGCCGCTGCACATCCAGGGGGAACAGGAGTTCACGGTTCCCCCGATGGCGCTACCGGTCGTGACACCGGGGTGGACGCGTCCGTCGTCGTTGAGTGACCTGACTACCAACGAGTCGGTGTCGCTCTTCGTGCAGCGGGCAAGGGCCGCCAATCCCGAGTTTCAGCTTACCGCCCGGAACGCGGACACGATCGCCGAAATCTGCATCCGGCTCGACTGTCTGCCGCTCGGGCTGGAGCTGGCGGCGGCCCGGATCAAACTCTTCTCGCCGGAATCCCTCCTCCAGCGCCTGTCGGACCGGCTCACCGTGCTCACCCATGGCCCGCGCGATCTTCCCTCGCGGCAGCAGACAATGCGGAACGCGATTCAATGGAGCCATGACCTCCTTACATCTGACGAGCAGGTCATCTTCCGGCGGCTGGCGATCTTCAATGGCACCTTCTCGCTGAACGCCGCCAGCGAGATCGTGAGCCTCGACCCGGAGGGCTCGCCAGCGGACGGCGTGGTCGATGTGCTCGACCGGATCTGGTCGCTGCTCGACAAGAGCCTGATCATCCGGGTCGCCCCGGGCGACCGCTCCGGGCAGGGTGATGGCGAGTATCGCTTCCGGATGCTGGAGACGATCCGCGAATTCGGCCTGAGCCGGCTGGACGTGGCGGGGGAAACCGCCCGTATCCGGCGGCGGGTGCCGCGGTTCTTCACCGCGCTGGTAGTCTCCGAAGAAGCGGACATGGTAGGGCCGACCCAGCATGTCGTGATGCGCCGGCTCGATGACGAGATCGGCAATCTGCGGCTGGCGTTGCAGGCCGGGCTCGACCTTGGGGGGACGCCGGGCGAGGGATCCACGCACGCCGACGCGGTCCGCCTGGCATCCGGGCTGTGGCGCTACTGGCTGGTTCGGGGCCAACTGAGCGAGGGAGCGCGCTGGCTCGACCGCGTGCTCAGCCTCGGGGCCGACAGCCCGCCGGAGGTCCGCGCCCCCGCCCTCAACAATCTCGGCAATCTTGCGCTCGAGCTGAGCCAGTACACGAAGGCCCATGCCTGCTACATCCAGAGCCGGCAGCTCTACGAGTCGATCGGGGACGAGAGCGGGATCGCCGACGAGCTGAACAACCTCGGCCTGCTCGAGATCATCCAGGCAAAGTTCTCACCGGCGCGGGAGTTTCTCGAGCAGAGCCTGGCGATCCGGCGCCGGATCGGGGACAACACGGCACTTCCGGCGACCCTCAGCAACCTTGGGGACATCGCCACGTTCGAGGTGAACTACGATCTGGCCGAAACGTGTCACGCCGAGGCGCTGGCGATCCGCCGCGAGATCGGGAGCAAGCGCGGCCTCGCCCTCTCCTGCCACAATCTCGGGATCGTGGCCTACCTGCGGGGCGACTTCGCGGCGGCGGAACGCTGGTTCGCCGAGGGGATGACCTTTTCGCTGGAGATCGACGACGCTTACAGCCGGGCCAGCCTGCTGCTGGGGCAGGGGCGGCTTGCGGTGCGCCGGGGAGAGCTGACGAGTGGCATCGAGCTGCTCACCCAATCCCTGCACATCCTGCGTCAGATGGGCTCGCGCCGGCTCATGGCCGAGGTGGTCGATGCCCTCGCGGCGGCGGCCGCCGCCGCTGGCCGGCACGAGCAGGCGGCGCGCCTGATCGGGAGCACCACGATGATGCGCGACGGCCAGGCGATCGGAATCACCGCCCGCAGCAAGATCGAGCTCGATGATCTCCTTGCGACGCTGATCGCGCACCTCGGCGAGCATCGGTTCCAGCAATTTTTCGACGCCGGGAAGCGGCAGACCCTGGACGACGCGGTCGAAGAGGTTCTCCTCCTGTCGGATGACATGCGGGGTGCCCTCGCGGCCGTCCCGCCGCCGGCGGCGATCGAGCCCCTGCGCCACGCCGACGATCCCGGCCTGACACCGAGGGAGCGGGAGGTGCTGACGCTGATCGTGCGCGGGCTCAGCGACAAGGAGATCGCCGACCAGCTCTACATCAGTCCGCGCACGGCGATGACGCACGTGAGCAACATCCTGGCCAAGCTGGGAGTCAACAAGCGGACACTGGCCGTTCGCGTCGCCGTGCACAAGGGCCTCGTGCTCTCCTCCGGCGAGCCCGCGAGCGACGCCGATGCCGGGACAGCGGCGGCGCTCCGGGCTCCGCGTCCTGCCGGATAACGCAACCGTCTCCCGAGCCGGGTTGCGGCCGTCTTCGGACCATGACCAGGTCGGGAGCGGTGGCCTTCCGCAGTTGCGCCCGCGAACGCCTCGCACCGGGTGGACACCCCTGCCGGGCATCGTGCGGCGATTGCCTTCTGCCGGGGGTACCGTCCCTCCGGGCTGGGCGTTGCCCCGGTTCGTAGGGGAGGCCCCTGTGGCCTCCCGCGGTTACGCCCGCAAACGCCTCGTCCGGGCGATCTCCGATTCATGAACAATCCGGCGACGGGGGAAGGGCTATGATTCCGGGATGAACGGTGATCGGCCCCGCGGCGTGCACGATTCGGATACCCCTGTGGAAGATCGGACGTTCGACGATGCGGCAATGTCGAGGTTGCTTCGGAATCTCAGCGACCGGTTTCGGGACGGCGACGCATCGTGGTTACGGTACGCGCTGGCCATCCTCGGCGTCGCTCTCCTGAGCCTGACGATGCTCCCCGTGCGAGACGAGCTGGGCGTGCTCAACGTCACGCTGCTCTTCCTCATCCTCTCCTTCGTGATCGCTCTGGCGCTGGGTCCGGACCGGCCACCGTCGGTGCCCTGCTCGCGTTTCTCGCCCTCAACTTCATCTTCATTTCCCCGTACTCCACCTTCACCGTCGCCGACCCGGACCATGTGCTTGGGCTGTTCGTCTATCTCGGAGTCGCGCTGATCTCCAGCCTGCTCGTCGCCCGTCTGCGCGCCACCTCAGAAGAGGCGATTCAGCAGAGCACGCGAACGACGCTGCTCTACGATCTCAACCGTTCCCTGGTCGCCGATGTCACACTCGATCAGGTGCTTCACTCGATCGTGAAGAGCGTGGTCGATGTCTATGGAGCGGCTGGCAGCCGGATCGTCGTCGCGGAAGGTAAGCGGGGTGACGATCAGCTCGACGTCCGCGCCCGCTGGCCCAGTGCGATGGATACCGCGCTCGACCGTCAGGCGGCACGCCGGCCAACGAAATGAGGACTCATGGAAGTGCGATCGAAGGACGGCTGCTTTCGCCTACACGTCGTGGACCAGTGGGAACGGATCGTGGCGGCCGCCTCTCGAACCGTCGGACACGATGACAGCGTCACGGCGGCGTATGTGGTGGTTCCCCGGCGGCCAACCTATGGAGAAATGCCCCGGTTCCGGGGGTACGAACGACCCGGGGAGATTCGGATGAGTCTCGCGTCGCACGACCGCGTGAGTGTCCGGGCGCAACAGGTGAAAGCGACGCGCATGGGATCGCGCCAGGCGCGCATCGGAAGGAATCGACCAGGCGGCGCGAGCCGCGGCAGCCAGCGCAGCGGCCAGCCCGGATGCACCAGTTGCTCACGCAGTTGCTCACGCAGTTGCTGACGCAGTTGCTGACAATGACGGAGGGGGTCCGGTGAGTGTTGGGGAAGCGATCGCGTTGGTGATCGCAATCATGTTGCTCGTGTATCTGGTCTACCCTCTTCTTCGGCCCGAGCGCTTCTGAGGCAACGAGCCATGAAGACATCCCAACGGCGTTCCTGACGACGCTGGACATGGAGACATATCGGTGACACGTTTGGAGTGATTCAGCTCCTTGTTTTCTTCGCGATCCTGCTTGCGATCACCACGCCACTCGGCCTCTCCATGGCCAGGTTGTTCCAGGGCGAGCGCGTGTTCCTGACTCCCATCCCGCGGCCCGCCGAGCGCGTGATCTATCGCGTGACAGGGGTGGACGAGCGGCGGGAAATGCACTGAACGACGTATGCCATCGCGATGTTGCTCTTCAACCTCGCGGGCTTCCTGGCTGTTTACCTGTTCCAGCGTCTGCAGGGTGGATTGCCGTTCAACCCGGAGGGGCTCGCGAACGTCGAGCCGCGGTCGGCGTTCAACACGGCCACCTCGTTCATGTCGAACGCGAATTGGCCGGGGTACGTCGGCGAAGCGACCATGAGCTACCTGACGCGGATGGCGGCCCTCACGGTCCAGAATTCCGCTTCCGCGGCGACCGGCAGCGCGATCGCGATCGCGCTGGTTCGTGACCCGGATCACGGCTTGGCTCTGGTTTACCGTGATTTTCGCCAACTTCAAGGAAGCGTCGACTTCATCCCGGCCAGAGAGAAGGACGCGATGACGCGCCAGCTCCATCTGGTGGAAGATCTGGGTGCCCGCACGCTGGTCTCGTCCCATCAAAGTGGCGATGCCGATGACCGGATCGACGCGATCGTGAGAACACTCCGCGAGGAGCGGATCACGGTCTGTATCCTTGGCGTTCAGCCGGCGAAACGCCGCGGCTGGCTCGGGAGCGGCCAGGTCGCCGGGCTCGAAATCGCGCAGGGCGTGATGATGCAATCCGGAGGGGTCGATCTTCGCCTCGTCAAGATGGTCGACCGCGCCTGAGGCGGCACGGTGGGCGTCACGTCTTCCGGGTGGTATAGCCTCCATCGCTCAGTCCGTTTACGATGCCCGGGGTCATTTTTGGGCCTCTGCATAGACTCATCGCATGGCATGTTTCGGACCGTGCGAATGGCGATTATGCTATGCTGCAAAGTACAGCGAACCCGCCGGGAACGGTCGGCATAAAGCCTGCGAAGGCAGGGAGACCGGTGCCAACCCGGGTGCCGTCGGCGTCGAACTGTCCCCATGCCTCGGGAGGCGTCGCCGGCGGGCGCGCACATGATGCCGTGATCTGTCACGAGACAGTTGACCGCATCAAGGAGCCAAACGGACATCGCCATGAGCGACCTCAGCGCGTTCTATGGACCCAACGCAGGCTACGTGCTGGAGATTTACGACCAGTACCAGACCGATCCCGATTCGGTCGATACCGAGTTCCGGCAATTTTTCAGTACCCTTTCCTCCGATCAGATTCCCACCGGACACCAGCAGGACCGCCAACGGCTCCCCAGCCCCAATGGCGTCGCCGTCGCCGACGCGCCTGGCGCGGCGCCAGAGGTTGCCAAGGTGGCCGCCGCGGTCGGTCTCGCCGAGGGGATCCGGGAGTATGGACACCTCGCCGTCCGGCTCGATCCGCTCGGCTCCGAGCCGCCCGGCGCGCCGGAGCTGAGCCCCGAGACTTACGGCATCACGGAAAGTGATCTGACGCGGCTTCCGGCGTCTGTCGCCGGAGGGGACGCCTCGGAGGGAGCGGCCAACGCCGCTGAGGCGATTCAGAACCTCCGGAACCGCTACACGAGGTCGGCCGGCTTCGATTTCGATCATGTCCAGGTGGCGGACGAGCGGTTCTGGCTCACCCGCGCGGTGGAGACCGGCGAGTTCGAGCCGACAGACGACCCGGTCAGCCAGCGCAAGCTGCTGGAGCGGCTCACCCAGGTCGAAGTCTTCGAGCGCTTTCTTCACCAGACGTATCTCGGCCAGAAGCGGTTCTCGATCGAGGGTACCGATGTCCTGATCCCGATGCTCGACCAGATCATCGACGATGCGACATCCAGCGGCGCGCTCGAGGTCTTGATGGGCATGGCCCACCGGGGCCGTCTCAACGTGCTGACCCACATCCTCAGCAAGCCCTACGGCGCCATCATCTCCGCCTTCGAGGGCGGAAAGCGCAAGACCTCTTCGGGCACCGATTCCGGCAACGAGGTCCGTACCGGCGACGTGAAGTACCATCTCGGGGCACGCCTCGCGCGCAATCCGGAAACCGGCGAGCGGGTCAAGGTGCCGGTCGTGCTGGCGCCGAATCCGAGCCACCTCGAAGCGGTCAACCCGGTCGTGCTGGGGATGGCCCGTGCCGCCCAGGACGATCGCGGAAGCGCCGGGGAACCGAAGCAGGACAAGGCCCGGACCCTGGCGATCCTGCTTCATGGCGATGCCGCGTTCCCGGGTCAGGGCGCCGTCGCCGAGTCGCTCAATCTCTCCGGGCTGCGCGGTTATAACGTCGGCGGCACCATCCACATCATCGTCAACAACCAGATCGGCTACACCACCGACTGGCGGGATTCCCGCTCGACCCTGTATGCCAGCGATCTCGCTAAGGGATTCGAGATTCCGGTCATCCATGTCAACGCCGACGACCCGCGCGCCTGCCTGATGGCGGCCCGCTTCGCGATGGCCTACCGGCGCACGTTCGGCAAGGATTTCCTGATCGACCTCGTTGGCTACCGGCGCTGGGGGCATAACGAGGGTGACGAGCCGGCCTTTACCCAGCCCCTGATGTACGCCACGATCACCAAGCACCCAACCGTGCGCGCCAGCTTCGCCCAGCGGCTCGTCGAGGCCGGTGTCGTCTCGAAGGACGATGTCGCCGCGATCGAGAAGCGGGTCATGGATCGCCTCGTCAAGATCCGCCGCGGCGTGACCGAGGGCACCGAAGTCTTTGATGACGACGAGCCGCCAGCGCGGTCCGAGCGTGAAGAGGTCGTCACCGCCGTCGAGCTCGAGCCGCTGAGGCGGTTCCAGGCGGGAATCCATGCGCTGCCAGACGGGTTCACCGCCAACAGCAAGCTGCGGCGGACCTGGGAGAAGCGCGCCAAGGTGCTCGACACGCCCGACGGCACGATCGACTGGGCGCATGCCGAGGCCCTGGCCTTCGCCGCGATCCTCTCCGATGGCACTCCGATCCGGCTGACCGGGCAGGATGCCGAGCGCGGCACCTTCAGCCAGCGCCATCTCGTGTTGCACGATGTCAAGACCGGTCAGCCCCATACCCCGCTGGAGGTGCTGCCCGACGCGAAGGCGTCGTTCGGGATCTACAACAGCCCGCTCTCCGAGAACGCCTGCATGGGCTTCGAGTACGGCTACAGCGTGCACGCGCCGGAGACGATGGTGCTGTGGGAGGGGCAGTTCGGCGATTTCGCCAACAGCGCCCAGGTCATCATCGACCAGTTCCTCTCGGCGGCGCGCGCGAAGTGGGGGCAGGAACCGTCTCTCGTGCTGCTGCTGCCGCACGGGTACGAGGGGCAGGGGCCGGAACATTCCAGCGCCCGGCTCGAGCGGTTCCTCCAGCTTTCGGCGCAAGACAACCTCCGCGTCGCCAACTGCACGACCGCCGCGCAATACTTCCATCTCCTGCGGCGCCAGGCCGAGCGCCTGAAGACCGATCCGCGACCGCTGGTCCTGATGACGCCGAAGAGCCTGCTCCGCCATCCGATGGCGGCCTCGACCGTGGACGAGCTCATGAGCGGCACCTTCCGCCCCGTGATCGACGACCCTCAGGCCCGCGATCGCCGCGATCAGGTGACGCGGCTGGTGCTCTGCAGCGGGCGGGTCGCGATCGATCTCGACAGCAGCCCGGACCGTGCCGCCGCGACCGGGGTCGCGGTCGTCCGCGTCGAGCAGCTTGCCCCGTTCCAGAACACGGCGATCAGCAACGTGATCGCCAGCTACCCGAATCTGCGGGAGATCGTCTGGTTGCAGGAAGAGCCGAAGAACATGGGCTCCTGGCTGTTCGTTCGCCCCCGGCTCCGCGAGCTGGTCGATCAGACCTTCCCGATCCGCTACGTTGGGCGGCCGGAACGGTCGAGCCCCGCCGAAGGCTCGCTCGACCGGCACACCCTAGAGCAAGCGACGATCGTCGCCGCGGCCTTCGCCGACGTGCCCGGGATCGCCACCGCCACTTCAGCGCCGGCCGCGTCGGCGAACGGACGCCACAGCGAAAACGGCTCGTCGAAGAACGGCACGGTGAAGTCGACTGCCAGAAAGCGCACGCCCGCAACCGTATCGCGGGAAGAACCGGCAACGGAGCCGGAGCCCGCACCACAGGTGGAGACGGAGGCCGAGCCGGAAGCCGCGTCCGTCGCCGCCACGGCGGACGCCTTGACCGACGAGCCGGAAGCCCCGACCGCGGCGGCCGAGATCGTGATGACGGATCCGGACTAGTCTTCGGGGAAGCCGGATCGGTCCGCACCTGTCCAACCGGGGTCCATGGTGCGGACCACCACAACGACAGATCGGGAGAGCAGAAGTTCCATGGCGATCGAGATCAAGGTTCCGCCGCTGGGTGAGTCGCTGGTGGACGCCGTCGTCGGGCAGTGGCTCAAGAGTGAAGGCGAGGAGATCAGCCGGGGCGAGACGATCCTCGAGCTGGAAACCGACAAGGTCAATCTTGAGGTCGCCGCCGAAGACGACGGTGTCCTCGGCTCCATCGCCAAGCAGGAAGGGGAGACCGTCACCGTCGGCGAGGTGCTCGGTACGCTCGAAGCCGGGGCCGGAACCGCGCCCAACGGCGCCACCGATGCAGCCGCGGCTGACGCCCCGGATGGCGTCGCGGCAAGCACCGCAGAGACAGCCACGGTGGCGATCCCCGACGCCCAGAAGGTCGCCGACATTCCGGCCAGTTCTCCCGAGGCCACGGCCGCAACTCCCCCGTCGGCAGTGCCAGCGGTTGCTGACGGCCCGACTCCCGCCGCCGCCGCCGAATCCGCAACTCCGCCCGCAGCCGCCGCGCCAGCCACCGATGGGAGCGGGGACGACGTTGCCGGGGGTCGCGCCGCGCCAGCCGTGCGCCGGATGGCCGAGGAGCACGCGATCGATCTCGCCGCCGTCCACGGCTCCGGACCCGGTGGCCGCATCACGCGGGACGACCTGCTCGCCCATGTCGCCCAGCAGCGTGCGGCCCCAGCCGCCGCCGCTCCCATGGCGGCCCTCGTGCCAGCACCCGCTATCGCCACCCCGGATGCTCCATTACCCGGTCCCGCCGCGACGCCTGCGGGCGATCCGGCGCGGGAGGAGCGGGTTCGCCTCTCCCGCCGCCGTCAGACGATCGCGGTCCGCCTCGTCGAGGCCCAGCAGACCGCCGCGATCCTGACGACCTTCAACGAGATCGACCTCAGCGCCGTGATGGAAGTCCGCTCGCGCCGCAAGGACGCCTTCAAGGAGCGCCACGGCGTCGGCCTCGGCTTCATGTCGTTCTTTACAAAGGCCGCGATCGGCGCGCTCAAGGCATTCCCTCAAGTTAACGCCGAGTTGCGGGGCACCGAGCTGGTGCTCAAGAAGTATCACGACATCGGGATCGCCGTCGGCGTCGAAGAGGGGCTCGTCGTCCCGGTCGTCCGCGACGCGGATCGCAAGAGCTTCGCGGAGATCGAGCGCGAGATCATGGAGCTGGCAACGAAGGCCCGCGAAAACAAGCTCGCGCTGGCCGAGCTCCAGGGCGGCACATTCACGCTGACCAACGGCGGCATCTTTGGCTCGCTGCTCTCGACGCCCATCCTCAACACGCCGCAGGTCGGCATCCTCGGGATGCACACGATTCAGCAGCGGCCGGTCGCGCGTGATGGCGAGGTCGTGATCCGCCCGATGATGTACGTCGCCCTCTCGTACGACCATCGCGTCGTCGACGGGCGGGAGGCCGTCCAGTTCCTCGTCAAGATCAAGGAGCTGATCGAGGATCCGGAGTCGCTCCTGCTCGAAGGCTGATCTTCGTCGCTCTGCCCACTCCGGTTGGCGGTTCGCCATGGGCCGCCTACGTGGCAGCCCATAGCGACATCATGGGGACGCCCGAGAGCCGCGCCATGGGCATCTTTTCGCGGATGGGCCGGTCACTCCAGGGGCACGACTGACCATTCGCGAACGTGCCATCGCGTGACCAGCCCGTTGACGACGTAGGGGTCGCTGCGGGCGAACGCCTCCACTACCGCCCGGTCGGGTGCCCGGAAGATGAGCAACGCGCCATCGACCGGATCGGCAAACGCGCCAGCCAGCACCAGTTCGCCGTGACGATGCGCTTCCCGGACGAGCGCCAAGTGCTCCGCGCGGAACGCCGTTCGCCGCGCGACATAGTCGTCTACCACGTCGTAGAAGAGCGCGAAGTGTTTTGCCTGACCGGTGTCCATGGCTTCACCTACGTGGCCTACAGCCGTGATCGTTCATGGATTGTGTGCTCACATTCTGCCCCGTCGATCAAACGCGTTCGCTGACGACGCGGGGATCAACGTGCATCTTCGATGCACCGATGCCGCTTACACGATCGTCCCCTACAAATGTCGCTCCTAGAACTGCTCGTGGAGAACGGGGAAGGCCGGGGGAAAGAGCGTGCGCAGGGCCTTCTGGGCGTCCGGATCCGGGTCGCCCCAGCCGCGATAGACGAAATCCGCCGGGTCGTGACCGCAAAAGACCAGCGCCGACAGCCCCTGGATCGTCAGTGCGCAGGCTGGATCGCCGCCCGGCGTCACAGTCAGGTGCCCACCCTCGGCGGAGAGCGTCCACACCCCGTCGTTCCAGAGGCAGAGATCGTCGCTCAGGGTGAGCGCGATGCGCGTGTCGCCCGCGCCGATCCCGCCCAGCCCGGCCACCGAGACGATCCGCGCCATCGGCGCTGGCCAGGCATCGTCGTCGACCGTCGAGCTGTGGGCCGCCAGATCCCGGAACCAGAGCTCGGGGAACTCCTGGGGGCCAAGTTTGATGTGCGTGGCCTTGACCTGATCGACGTGGCGCCCGATCCAGCCCAGCAGCCCGTAGCGGGCCGCGCTCGTCGTGGCATAGAACGTGTCCGCGCGCAGCTCGCCGGTGTAGCCGGTGATCCGGAACGTCATCGCTCCGGTGACGGTGCCCGCCTCGCGCACGACCGCCAGCCACCACACGTTGTCGTCCTTGAGGCGCACGCTGTTCGAGACGTCCTTGAGCGAAAAGCCATGGACCGTCGTCTGGAGCCGTTCCAGGAACGCCCGCCACTCCTCGAACCCCTCCGCCATTGGAAGCTGCTCGACCTCGGCGGGCACCGGCATCCGCACCAGCGGCGCCAGATCGCCCGGGTTCAACGTCGCGTAGCGAGGAGTCGGGAACCCGGTGTAGCCGAGGCGCTCGTAGAACGATTCGCGGAACGGATAGAGCGTCGAGACCGGAACGCCGCCCTCTCGCATGAGGCCGAACCCGAACGCCATCACCTGCCGCACGTAGCCTTGGCGGCGCCCTTCCGGCAGGGATGCGACGCCACCGACCCCGGTCATCGGCAGGACCGATCCGCGCACATTCTGCGTCATTGCCGGGAAGGTCGCGGTCGCGACGGGCTTGCCATCGACGAAGGCGGCGACCGGCGTTGTTTTCTCAACGTAGCGAAGCCATTTGCGGCGTTCATCCGCGTTCGGCTCGGATGGCGTCGCGCCGAACGCGTAGTGGTTGATGGTGAAGGTGGAGAACTCCTCGGGATCGACGATCCGGACTTCGACCCCACGGGCGTCATCTGCCAACGAAACGGCCTTTCTCCTTTGGTTGCCGGCGGTCATGGTCGCTGGGCGCTATCCCGGCTGAAACACGGCCAAACCTCACAGGGGTCAAACGATTGCAGGGGCAACCCCGTGTGGTTGCCCGGTGCATCGAAGATGCACGGTGGTTCCCGCATCGAGAGGGAAACGGCCCCGGGATCGACCCCGCCGGGGACGGGCCCTAGAAACCGCCGGTCCCAAAGTCGAGGTTGAAGATCAGGCGGATGATCCCGATCACGATCCCCGCCGCGATCGCGGCGACGAACCCGACCAGAATCGCCTTGCCGGTTCCGATGTTCAGGGACTCGCGGATCGCGATGATCGCCGTCACCAGGGACCAGATCGCGCCGGCCAGCACGGCGATCCAGCCGAGGGCCGGGATGAAACCCAGCACGCCGAGGATGCCGGGAGCGTGCGCGTAACCCTGCGTTCGCATCAGCCCTTCGACCGAGACCTCGCTGGCGGAGACACCGAACACGCTCCGCCCAAAGAAGAATGTCATCGCGGCGAAGATGACCCAGCTCAGGAACGTCCCGATCAGGCCGACGATCGCGTTCAGGAACCAGTTGTCCCCGCTCAAGCCGCCGATCGCCGCCGCGAGCGCGACGATGCCGACGACGATCGCGGCCTCGATCGTGGCCTTCTTGTCCAGCTCGATCTCACGATAGGCCGGGAGGTCGAGCCTGATCACGCGCATCGCCCGGTCGAGGATGCCCTGCCCTGTGGTTTGCACGGTGCCGCCCTTTCCCCGCGTCGCGGGACTGTATCCGACCGAGACCGCCGGTGTCGTTTCGCTCCAGTTTCGATAGCCGCATCATGGCACAGCGGTCGTCACCCGAACAGTGGCGCTTCCGGCCCGATCCCGCCTATCCCAGGGACGTGGACCCTCGGCTACCCGAAGATGGCAACCAGCAGGCCGCAGCTCACCAGCGTCACCAGGGCCGAGGTGGCCGCCGTCAGGATCGCCCGCACCGTCCCAAACATCATCGTCTGACGGATGGCGAACGTCACCGCGACAAGCCCCCAGACGACCGCGACCAGCATCGCGATGTCGCCGATCAACGGCACCACGTTGAAGATTGCCAGTACTCCAGGCGCCAGCGCGAACCCGGCGAGGCGCAGGATCGGCAGGAACTCCGCCCTCGTCGTCGGCTCGCCGAAGATGTGCGCCCCAGCGTAGAACGCCACGCCCGAGAAGATCAGCCACGCCAGGACCGGCAGCAGGAACCCGCCGATTGCCCAGAAGAAGAGAACATGGAGGGCGATCACCACTCCGGCGATCGCGACCCACGCCGGGAAGCTCGCCAGTAGGCCGCGAGCTCGGATGCGCCGCATCCTGGTGGAGGCGCCGCGTATCGCCTCCATGTGACTGTTGCCGCGATCGAGATGCCGGAGCGCACCCGCGGCATGACCGCTTCGGAGGCTCCACACGGCCAGGCCGGCGATCAGGAGCAGCAGAGGTGTGGGTGGTACGGCATCGACGCTGCCGAGGGCTACCGCGAAAGCCACGACCGCGACGACCGCCGACGCCTGCCGTGTTCCGCGCGGGTCGCGGGTGATCGAATGGATCGTCGGCGAATCGAGCCGGATCACGCCGATCACCCGCGCAAGAATCGAGGTAGAGACGTAAATCATCGGGAACTCCTGGTCCTGCAATCGTTGAACGACGGGGTCACGTTCGTGTCACCCATCCACGATCAGGATAGCGATTGGTTCAGGGCCCCGGCATGTGGGTTAACCGGTAATCGGACAGGGGGGAATATCGCGCATTCGCTACCCGTGCAGGGTCACCCCTGAGGCTACCACTTCCGGTGGATGAACGAGATCGAGCCGGGCGCGGGCGAACGGCTCGATCGGGTATGCCGTGGTTCCGGTCGTCGCCAGGTCGGCCAGGATCTCGCCGGTGACCGGTCCGAGGCAGAAGCCGTGCCCACTGAAGCCCGCCGCGACGATAAGCCCGTCGAGCTCCGGCGTCCGCTCGATCACCGGAAGCGCGTCCGGCGTCTTGTCGATCAGGCCGCCCCAGACGTGGGCGACGCGCGCCTCCCGGAGAGCTGGCAGGAGCCGCGTCGCCCATTCGATCGTGTCGCGGACCTGGTCGATCATCGGTTGCACGTTGTCATCGTCGTGCCAGGTCGCGTTCCAGGGGTTCGCGACTCCGGTCAGCCGGAACCGGCCCGAGACCTCCTGACGGCCCGCGAACCCGCCGCTCGCCACCCCGAGCACCTGGCCGAGCATCGGAGGGAGCGGCACGGTCTGGACCGCCGGAACATGGACGACGCTGAGTGGCAGGCGGATTCCGAGCGGATCGAGGAGATATGGCGTATAGACGCCCGCCGCGAGCACGATGCGCTCGCAGGCGATCCCGCCCTCCGTCGTCATCACCCCGGTGACGCGCGACCCGGCGCTCTGGATCGCGGTGACCTCGACCCCGGTGCGGAGGTCCGCCCCTTCACGCCGGGCGGCGGTGGCGAACGCGGCGACCGTGAGATGCGGGTTCGCGTGCCCATCGGTCGGGCAGAACGACGCCCCGGCCAGATCGCCGGTCAGGGCGGGGGCGACCTTCCGGACGGCGCTGGCACCGTCGAGAAACGACATCGCGATCCCGGCGGCGTTGCCGGTCGCCACGACCTCGCGGATCGCCGGCACATCGGTCTCGTTCAGGGCGATCCGGAGATTGCCCTCCCGCCGGTATTGGACATCGGCGCCGAGCTCGTCCGCGAGCCCCGCCCACCGCGTCACCGCCGCCCGCGCCAGGGGCAGCTCGGCCGGGTGACGCCCGGATTGGCGGACCCCGGCGAGGGTCCACCCCGAGGCCATGCTGGCGAGCGTGCCGCGTTCGAGCAGCGTGACGCTGACCCCGCGCCGCGCAAGCTCCCACGCCGCGGCGGTGCCGCTGATGCCGCCTCCGATCACGATCACCGAGCTGGATGCCGCCATGACTCCCCGTCCCTTCCGTTTCGTAGGGGCGAACCTTGTGTTCGCCCGGTTTGGCCGACGCCGGTTCCTGGCGATCTTGCCGGACGGACACCCCTGCCGGTTGGCAAGCAATGGCGCGCCCATGTTCAGGGGGTACCGCCCCTACCATGCCGCATTGAGCGCGCGGGGTCTCATTTACCGCGAGCGGGGGTCGAGCACGTCGCGGAGGCCGTCGCCGACGAGGTTGAACGCGAAAACGGTGATCAGGAGGGCGATGCCCGGCGCCAGGCTGAGCAATGGATTGTCGGCCAGGTAGCGAGAGCCGTCCCGGATCATCTGGCCCCAGGTCGGAGTCGGCGGCTTGACCCCGAGCCCGATGAAGCTGAGGCTCGCCTCGAGCCGGATCGCCGAGGCCGTCCACAGGCTGGCCAGCACCAGCAGCTCGCCGCCGACGTTCGGCAGGATGTGCTTGGTCAGGATCGTCCGGCTGCGTTGCCCCAGCGCCCGCGCGGCCTCGACGAATTCCTTCTCCTTGAGCGCGAGGGTCGGCCCGTAGGCGATCCGGGCGAACCGGGGCGCGATCGTCAGCCCGATCGCGATGATCAGCTTGACCTGGCCGGAGCCGAGGACCGCCATGACCAGGAGCCCCGTGATCAGGTCCGGGAACGAGAGCAGGACATCGACCAGCCGCATCAGCAGCGTGTCGATCTTGCCGCCGAAGTACCCGGCCACGATCCCGATCGTGGTCCCCAGCACACCGCCAAGGAGCACGGAGAGGACGCCGATCAGGAGCGCGACCCGCGTCCCGTAGAGGATCCGCGAGAAGACGTCGCGTCCGAAATCGTCTCGCCCCAGGAGATATCCGGAGGAGGGCGGCTTCAGCTTGTTGATCGTGCTTTGGGCGATCGGATCCTGCGGGGCGAGCAGGGGCGCGAAGATCGCGATCAGGACGATCAGGACGATCATCACCAGCCCGACCAGGGCCGATTTGTTGCGGCTAAACGTGCGCCAGGCTCGTTGCCGCTGGGAGACGAGCTTGATCTCTCCCGCGTCGCCTTTCGCTGTGGTGTTGCCGGGATCGGGGGATGCGGCGACGGCCTGTGCCATATCAGGTCCTGACTCGTGGGTCGATCATCGTGTAGACGATGTCGACAATGATGTTGACCATTACGATGATGAGCGCGTAGACGACCATGATCGCCTGGAGCAGGGTGTAATCCCGCTGGCGGGTCGCGCCGATCATCAGCTTGCCGAGGCCAGGGCGGGCGAAGACCTCCTCGGTCAGCACCGAGCTTCCGATCAGCCCAACAGTGAAGATGCCGATCAGGGATACGATCGGCACCAGCGCCGCCCGGAGCGCGTGGCGCAGCATGACCGTGCGCTCGATCAGCCCCTTGGCCCGCGCTGTACGGACATAATCATCGGAGAGCACATTGAGCATCACCGAGCGGGTCATGCGGGCGACGTAGGCTGTCTCGACGAGCCCGAGCGTGATCGCCGGCAGGACCAGCGAGTGCAGGTTGTCGAGTGGGTCCGAGAAATCTCCGGCGCCGATCGCGGGGAACCACTGCGCTTTCGCCGCGAAGATATAGATCAGCAGCAGGCCGATGTAGAACGCGGGCGCGGAGAGGCCGGCCAGCGAAAGCACGCGGCCAATGTAATCGATCGGCGTGTTCTGCTTGATCGCGGTGATCACGCCCGTCGGGATCCCCATCAGGAGGGCGAGGAGGACCGCCGCGAGAGTCAGCTCGAGGGAGTGGGGGAGGACGAACCGGATCTGCTCCCAGGTCGGAGTGCGAGTGATCAGGGAGGTGCCGAGGTCGCCCTGGACGAGGTTTCCCATGTAGTCCAGATACTGCCGCCAGATCGGCTTGTCGAGCCCGAGCTGTTGCTGGAGCTTGATCACGGCCTCGTCCGACGCCTGGTCGCCGAGGGCGGCGCGGGCCGGATCGCCGGGGATGACGCGGATGATCACGAAGATGATCGTGATCACCGCGAGCAGTGTCGGTATCGCCAGGAGAAGCCGGCGCAGGATGTGCCTCAGCATGAACGTGCCCTTGTCGGCGTTACGGAGCGGGACTCGGCGGCGTGGTGATCGCGCTGACGTTATCGCACGAATCGGCGGCCCCTGTCATCCCGAAGGAGACCGGGCAGTGGCGGATCGTGAGCCGGCCAGGCGGCTGGCCTCGCCTTCCGTCCCCGTCGTCTTGCGCACTCATCCCCCGTCTCCCCTCCGTCACCCTGAGCGAAAGCCTGCCCTGAGCGCAGCCGAATGGGTCGAAGGGTCTCAGCAGCGCGTCGGGCACACTCAGCCGGCATACCGCCAGTCCTCGCTGAGGTCACGCCACCGTGGGTTCATCGCCTCGATCAGCGTGACCTTCTTCTCCCGCCGCCACCCTTTCAGCTGTTTCTCGCGCGCGATCGCCTCGAGCATCGTCGGGAACTCTTCGAAATAGACGAGGCGGGTGACGTTGTAGCGGCTGGTGAAGCCGGGAACGAGCCCCTCACGATGCTCGTGGACGCGGCGCTGGAGGTCGCTGGTGACGCCGATGTAAATGGTGCCGCCGCGGCTGGCGAGGATGTAAACGCAGGGCTCTTTCATGGGCATCCGTCCGGGTGACGCATGAGCTGACAAGAGGGGTGCGCGGGTGAGGCGCAAGTGCGGAGATTCCTCGACAGGCTCGGAATGACGGTGGGGTGAGGCGCCGGATGACAGGAGGCGAGTTCGGACTTCGGATAAGGAGCGGGGATGTCGCGGGCACGACGACGGGCACCGCCATTGCTGACGGTGCCCGTTGCTTCGTTCGCGGATCGAGCCTGGAAGCTCTCCCCGCCGTTAGTTCGTGATCGTCGTCGTCTCGTCGATGCCAGGGTAGAGCTGAACGACCGAGACCAGCTCGTGCCCGTAATCGACCGCCGCCGTTCGCGCGTAGACCTGGTTGGTGTACATCAGGCCGTAGCCGGCGAAGTTCTGCAGGATTTCGGTGTTGGCCTGCTTCCAGAGCTCGGCCTGGGCGTCCGGATCCGTCGTTGCGCGCGCTTCGGCGACCAGCTCATCGAGCGTGAACTTCGAGAAGTTCGTCGTACCGCCGCTCGTCGAGAAGAACTGCGTCAGGTAGACATCCGCCGTCGGGCGGAACGCGATGTAGATCGTGATCGCATTCGAATCCAGCCGGATCTGCTCGTGCATCGTCGCGTGCTGGACTGGCTCGAGATTGACGGTGATCCCGATCCCCCGCAGTTGCTCCTGGAGCACGGTGTAGGCGTTGCGGTAGCTGTCCTGCTCGGACGTCACGAGATCGAGCTCGAAGCCCTCCGGATAGCCGGCCTCGACCAGCAGCGCCTTGGCCCGCTCGATGTCCTGGGCATAGTTGACGCCGGCGGCGGTGGCCTCTTCCTCAGTCAGACCGCCGGGCACGAAATCGGCCGGCACGATCGAGTAGATCGGTTCCGAGACCGGGGAGCCGGAGAGGTTGACGGTGTCCTCGCGGTTGATCGCGAGCAGGATCGCCTCGCGGACCTTGGGATCCTTCAGGATCTCGTGTTCGACGTTGAGGTTGAGGAAAACCGCCTCGCCGACGCCGAATACATCGACCTGGACCTCGCCGCCCTCGTTCAGGCGGTCGACCCAGGCGGCCTCCGGGAACCCGGCGATCACATCGAGATCGCCTGACTGGATCGCCAGCTCACGCGCCGTCGAATCGGCGACGAACCGGACATCGACACCACCGAGCTTCGGAGCGCCGCGGTAGAACTCGTCGTTCGCGACGAGGGAGACGTTGCTCTGCGGGGCGTAGCTCTCGAACGCGAACGGGCCGGTACCGACCGGGTTCGCCAGGAAGCCGTCCGCGCCGAGCGCCTCATAAGGCTGCTGGCAGATCACGTAGCCACCCGCGTAGTTGGCCATGCTCGGCAGGAACAGCGTCGGCGAGATCGCTGCGGCGAGCGTGACCGTGAACGTCTGGGGATCCGGCGCGGCGAAGGTATAGCCCGCGTAGTTGCTGGCGTAGGTGGACGTGTCGGCGTTGGCGGCCTTCTCGAACGAGAAGAGCACATCGGCCGAGGTCAGGGCATACGCGTCGGTGCTCGGGCTCGCCTGACACATGACATCGTCACGGAGGGTGAAGCTCCACGTCTGGGAGCCGTCCGCCGCATCGACAGGCTCGGGAACCGCCGTCGCGATGTCCGGCTCGAAGGTCGAGGAATCGCCCGGCTTGAAGCGGACGAGGCCGTTGAAGATGAGATCGACGATCACCCGATCCTGCGTCGCCGACGCGTAGTGAGGGTCAAGAGACGCAATGTCGGCGGCGTTGGTGCCGAAGCGCAGGATCGGACGATCCTGGGCGCCCGCGTTGCCCAACAGGCCGCCGAACCCGGTGAGCACCATCATCAGTGCGGCGAAGATCGAAATCGTGCGCCTTGCGCGACCGGCGTTCGTGTTGCTCTTCACTATGTATTCTCCTGATATCGTCAGATTTGACGGTCACAACGTCCCGCGATCAATCCGTTCCGGCGTCGTTGTCGGAACCTCGCCTCCGGCCCTCGCTTTCCCGTGCCGCGCACGGTTGGAATGCAACCGCAACCTAAGGTCGGAATGTCGGTCCATGCTGGCCAGGCTTCTGTCGGCCCGACCTTCCGCGCGGCGGCATCCGATAAATGACGTTCCATCGCCATCCCCCGTCACCACGCCGTCAGCGAGGCTGTCGGGGAGACCGCGGGGAGGAGCCGATCAGTTAGTTATGGAAACGCCTGTTGAGCGACAGCGGTGGACCGTTGCCATATAGTCCCACATTGCACCGGTCAGGTCAAAAACATTCCGTGTGTTCGGACGCATTCCACCAGAGCCCGGGCGGATCGACTTGGCGCCCGCCCGGACCCGCAGGCAGGTTGGGACGTGGGACGTAGGGAGCGAAGCACTCTACGCTGATCCCTCGGCATCCAGACACTTGACACGTCGTGGTTAGGGTTGTATGATCTCGATGGTAAAGAGAGTGACGGCGAAGTGGAAGACCGCGGTCACTCATCCGGTCGCCAGATGGCGTGCCGGAATCGGAATAATTGACGCTATCGTACGCAGAGAAAGGATGTGTCACATGGCTACTCGGTATCCGGCGGCGGTCTTCAGCGTTCGTGACGCGGTCGATCGTCTCTTCAACGAGACCTTCACCCCGGGAATGTCCCAGGGTGTCTGGACGGCGAGCGGCAACGGAGCTCGGACCGAGCTTCCGCTCGATGTCTATGCCACCGGCGACGAAGTCGTCATTCTTGCCGCGATTCCCGGAATCACCCCGGACGAGATCGAAATAACGGCCGAGCGGAACACCGTAACGCTGAGCGGCCAGATCAGGAACGTCGTCAAGGCGGAAGAGGCGAAGGATGCCAGCTGGTATCTGCACGAGCTTCCGAACGGCACCTTCCGGCGCTCGCTGACGCTGCCAATCGAGGTCGACTCGGCGAGGGCCGAGGCCAAGTTCGAGAACGGGATGCTCCGGCTCACGCTGCCGAAGGCCGAGGCCGCCAAGCCGCGCCAGATCCGCGTGCAGGTCACCGGTGGCGAGAGCACCACGGAGACTCCGGCGATCACCGAGGACGCCTCGTCCAAGTCCTGACCGCTCGGGGGATCTACGAGCGGTTGAGCAATGGACCCGCTTGACTCTTTTCATCCGGTCCAGCGGCAGAAACAAGACAACAGGGGTGACGGTTTTCCGTCACCCCTGTTGTCTTGTTGGCGTCTGACGACCGCGCGTTAGCGGATCGCCTGGTCGGTCGCCGGGTCGAAGAAGTGCAGGTGAGCCGACTCCGCCGCGACCTCGATGTTCTGGCCGCGCTCGAGCTTGATGTCTGGCGGCATTCGGGCCGTCAGGGTGGCACCGCGGTTCGTGAGGTAGACGAAGATTTCGTTGCCGAGGAGCTCGACGACATCGACCGTAACCGGGATCAGCGAACCCTCCGGGGCACCACCGGCAACCCTGGAGCGCTCGATCAGATGCTCGGGCCGCATCCCCATCGTCACCGTCCGGCCGACGTGGGCTTCGAGACCCTTGGCGGCGTTGCTCGGCACGATCATCTTGAAGCCGGGCGTGGTGGCGTAGAGATTGCCGCCCTGGGCCTCGATCACGACATCGACGAAGTTCATCGACGGCGAGCCGATGAAGCCGGCGACGAACTTGTTGGCCGGGTTGTCGTACAGGTTCTGCGGGGTATCGAGCTGCTGGAGTATGCCCAGGCTGAGGACGGCGATCCGGTCGCCCATCGTCATTGCCTCGGTCTGGTCGTGCGTCACGTAGATCGTTGTCGTCCGGACCCGGTCATGCAGCTTGACGAGTTCGGCGCGCGTCTGGACCCGGAGCTTGGCGTCGAGGTTCGAGAGCGGCTCGTCCATCAGGAACAGGTCGGCGTTGCGGACGATCGCGCGTCCGAGGGCGACGCGCTGGCGCTGACCGCCCGAAAGGGCCTTCGGCTTGCGGTCGAGATACTGCTCGATGTCGAGGATCCGGGCCGCCTCGCGAACTCGCTGCTCGCGCTCGGCCTTCGGGATCTTGCGAAGCTTGAGGGGATAGGCGAGATTGTCCCGCACGCTCATGTGCGGGTAGAGCGCGTAGGATTGGAACACCATCGCCACGTTGCGGTCTTTCGGAGGAAGATCGTTGACGACCCGATCCCCAATGATGATCCGGCCCTCCGAGATCTCCTCGAGGCCGGCGACCATCCGCATCGCCGTGGACTTGCCGCAGCCAGACGGGCCAACAAGGACCAGGAACTCCTCGTCCTCGATCTCGAGATTGAGGTTGGACACCGCTGGTGCGCCGCTCCCGCTTCCGCTGTAGAGCTTGGTCACCCCGTCGAAGATAACGCGTGTCATGCCGTACTCCTTCACCGATTACAGGACATGCACCCTTCCGGTCCATCCGGAACGGTGATCCAGAAGCGCCCTACGACTAGCGAACGCTCGCTCGGCGTTGCCATCGGTGGTCGTTGCCATGCACACATCACGGCGCTTTATGATCTGCATTGCCTGTTGTCGCGCGTTTCGAGCCAGATGTCAAGAGCCGTCCGGCGGTGATTCCCGGCGGAGCCGATGCACGGCGACGACGACCCCGGCGTCGGCGGGATCGGGCCAGGGGCCATCACACTGATCGGTGGACGCTGTCCACCCCCGGCGGAACGCCTCGGCAAGAAAGGTTGCCGCCGGGGCGCGGCCCGGCTCGGCCAGCCAGAGTATCCCACCCGGCGCCACGATCCGGTCGACGAGGGTGAGCAGCGGCTCGATGTCGCGGCGCTCGTAGAGGACATCGGCGGCGAGCACCACAGGAAATCCGGGAGGCACCCCGGCCAGCACCGATTCTTCCCGATCCCGCCAGTTCATCTGCAGCGTGAGGGGCTCGCGGCCGGTATGGCGCAGGCAATTCGCGCGGGTCAGGAGCAGGGATTCGGGAGCGTAATCGGTGGCGATCAGGCCGGCGCCAGCGCCGAGCGCGATCGCGGCGGTGATCCCGAGACCGGAGCCCAGCTCCAGCACCGGTAGCCCCCGGACCAGGGCGGGAGAGCGGGCAATCGCCGCCGCGAGGGCGATCCCGCTCGGCCAGAGCTCCGCCCAGTACGGGAGATTCTGCTCGGGATCGTCGACGACCTGGTCGAGCAGGGCGTCGATGTCCATCGGCCGGACGATCTCCAGCGAGATCGAGGTTCCCGGAATCGTCACGTTGGTCCGGCGCAGGGGGCCACGTCGGTGGAGGCCGTCGACGAGGGCGGAGATCCGGTCCTCGACGCATGCGTCTGGTGGCGTTGGCTCGACCATGGGGGCACCTTCCGGGGATCACTCGCGGGCCCATCATCCAACGGGCGGGACCATGATGAGGAAGCAGCGGGCGAGAACGGTCGGACGCTGGCGGCCTGCCCGTACTGCTGTCAGTACGGTAGAGTTCCGCCACGGAACCACGCGATCTCTCAATCGACGCAACGTTGGGGCCGGAACCCGATTCCATCCGTCGCGGCTGCCCGTAGCTGGTGCTCTGACACCGCGATCGACCATGCTCCGAGGAGAACCGCCATGTCCGCGCATTCCGCCGAGCCACAGGACGCCGCGATCGAGGATGGCGCGGCGAAACGGCCACGTGTCGTCACATTCGGCGAGGCGATGATCCGCCTGACGCCCCCCGGCAACGAGCGGCTCGACCGTGCCACCACGCTCAACGTCACCGCCGGTGGAGCGGAGCTCAACACGGCAGTTGCCCTGCGCTGCCTGGATGTGCCCGCGTCCTGGGTCTCCGCCCTGCCGCTCACGGGCGCGGGCCGGCTGATCGCCCGTCACGCGATGGCCAACGGCGTCGATGTCTCTGGCCTCCACTGGGTGCCGAAGGAGGACGGCCGCGCCGGGATTTATTTCCTGGAAGAAGGCGTCGACCCGAGGCCATCGGCGGTGACCTACGATCGCAAGGACACCGCCATCAGTACGATCAAGCCGGGGTCGTTCGACTGGACCGAGCTGCTCGCTGGCGCCGGCGCGCTGCACATCTCCGGCATCACCTTGGCGATCTCGGACGCCGCGCGGGCCGAAGCGATGGAAGCGGTGCGCGTTGCCAACGCGATGGGCGTGCTGGTCTCGTTCGATCTCAACTACCGCTCGAAGCTATGGAGCGAGAGCGCGGCGCGCCAGGCCTTCGTCGCGATCATTCCCCAGGTCGATCTCCTGTTCGCCTCGCGCGGCGGACTTCGCACCTTCTTCGCGATCGAAGGATCGCACGAGGAAGTGCTCCGCACCGCGCTCGACCGTCTCGGGGTGGCCGCCGTGACGATCACCCGGAAGCGAGCGAAAGGGAGCACGCGCCTCCGGTTGCAGAGCCTGGCCCTCGGCAAATCGGGCCTGCTCGCGACCTCTGACTGGCGGGATGTCGAGGTCGTCGACCGGTTGGGCGGCGGCGACGCCTACGCGGCGGGGTTCCTCGCCGGGTATCTCGAGAATCCTCTCGGTTTGACCCGGGCCGTGACCTTGGCCGCCACAGCCAGCGCGCTCAAGCACACGATGCCCGGCGATTTCCTTTCCGCGACGCGGGCCGAGATCGAGGCGGCGATGAACGTCGGGGCCGCCGGCGTGCTCCAGCGGTAGGGCGTCAGCATTCGGGCGCCGACGCCGTATCACGTATGCGGGAGGACCATTCGATGCCGACCTGGATCGACGACGCAGTCTTCTACCACATCTACCCGCTCGGGCTGCTCGATGCCTTGGGCGGCGACCCTGGCGGGGCAACGAGCCACCGGTTGCGAGCGCTCCAGGACTGGAGCGGGCACATCCGGACACTCGGCTGCAACGCGCTCTATTTCGGCCCGGTCTTCGCGTCCGCCAGCCACGGGTACGACACCACCGATTACACGCGCGTCGATCCAAGGCTTGGCGACAACCGGGATCTGGCGGAGCTGGTCGCGCACTTCCACGGCGCCGGCATCCGGGTCGTGCTCGACGGCGTGTTCAACCATGTCGGGCGCGAGTTTCCAGCGTTCCGGGATGTCCTGGAGCGTGGCGAGGCGTCCCCCTACCGGCACTGGTTCGCCGATCTGACGTTCGGCCAGCGAAGTCCCCTGGGCGACCCCTTCACCTACACGGCATGGGCCGGAAACTTCGAGCTCGTCACGCTCAACCTGGCGAATCCCGATGTCCGCGCGCATCTCTTCGACGCGGTCCGGATGTGGTTCGCGGAGTTCGGGATCGACGGGATCCGGTTCGACGCCGCCGACAGCATCGACCATGGCTTCCTCCGCGAGATGGCCGCCGTCTGCCGGGAGGCGAATCCGGAATGCTGGCTGATGGGCGAGGTCGTGCATGGCGACTACCGCGAATGGGCCGGCGGGGGGATGCTCGATTCCTGCACGAACTACGAGTGTTTCAAGGGGCTCTACTCGTCGTTCAACGACCGCAACATGCACGAGATCGGCTGGTCGCTGAACCGCCAGTTCGGGCCCGAGGGTATCTATCGCGATCTCCGGCTCTATGCGTTCGCCGACAATCACGATGTGAACCGGGTCGCCAGTTTGCTCACGCGGGCGGGCGATCTCTCGTCCCTGTATGCGCTGCTGTTCACGATCCCCGGTGTGCCGTCGATCTATTACGGCAGCGAGTGGGGCATCCGCGGCGAGAAGCGCGATGGCAACGACGCGCCGCTGCGTCCGGCGTTCAACTGGCCGGTGCCCGAACAGGAGATCCCGAAGCCGTGGCTCGCTCCGCACATCGCGCTGCTGGCGGAGATTCGGGCTGGATCCCCGGCGCTCCGGCATGGCGCGTATGCTCAGCTCCATGTGGCCTCGGAGCAGCTCGCCTTCTCGCGCACGGCCGACCGCGATGTCGCGATTGTCACCGTCAACGCTGGCGAGAGGGCGGTCTCGCTTGACCTGGCCGTCGCCATCCCGGACGGCACGGTGCTGATTGACCGGCTCGACCCCACCGTCTCCGCGACGGTGCAGGGCGGCTCGCTGACGGTCTCGCTCGCTCCGAGCTCCGCCCGCATCCTCACCGGTCGCTCGCCGGGATAATCTGTCCGGGATTGACTGGTTGCCGGTCGAGCGGTATGCTCATCGCCAGAAGGAAGGGCATTGCACGCATGGCGGGAATGATCGAGCGCATCCGAAGACGCGGGGAGTCCCCTGCGGTTTGGGAACGAGCGGGTACCAGCCTGTCTCAGCGCTCGGAGCTCGCCAGCTCCACCTTCTAACCCCCGAACCAGCAGATCAGGACTCCCGGCGAACGTCGCATCCGCATCACGCGGGGCGGCGCTTTTGTTTTTCCGGCTCCCACGTGGTGCCGGGACACGCCCGGGAGAAGAACATGTCGACTTCACGCCGCGAGCACCGGATCCGGTTCTCGCAGAACTTCCTGCATGACCGTCGGCTCGTCGATCATCTCGTCGAAGAATCGAACCTTGGACGGAACGATATCGTGCTCGAGATCGGCCCTGGCGATGGGATCATCACCGACGCCCTGGCGCGCCGGTGCGGGCATGTCCTGGCCGTGGAGAAGGACCAGCGCCAGGTGATGGTGCTTCAGCGACGGTTCCACCATCGGCAGGGGGTGACGGTGTTTTGGGCGGACTTCCTGGAGTTTCCGCTGCCCGCGACGCGCTACAAGGTGTTCGCGAGCATCCCCTACAACATCACGACCGCGATCGTCGCCAAGCTGACCTCGGGCGTCTCCCCGCCCGACGACGCCTTCCTGATCGTGCAGCGGGAGGCCGCCGCCAAGTTCATCGGCGCGCCCGTCGGCACCCTGGTCGCGCTGGAGCTGAGGCCATGGTTCGAGCTCTCGATCCGGCGTGAGCTCCAACGGACCGACTTTCGCCCGGTGCCCGCCGTCGACAGCGTGCTGCTCCAGCTCCGGCGGCGTCCCGAGCCGCTCGTGCCGGACGAGCTGCGGGGTGCGTATCGCGATCTGATAACCGCACTGTTCACGGCCTGGAAGCCGTCGGTCTCCGAGGCGCTGACGGCGATCGCCCCGGTGGAGACTGTGCGTCTGCTCCGGGCCGAGCTTGGAGCGGACCTGTCGCGCTCGCCAGCGCGGGTGCCGTTCGCGCTGTGGCTGCGGCTGTTCGAGCGGATGGTCGCGCTCGATGACGACCGGATCTGGAGCGCGGTCGCGGGGGCGAGTGAGCGCCTCAGGGAGCGGCAATCGCGCCTGACGAAGCGACACCGCACGCCGATTCACAGGGGCTCAGGGCGTCGATAGCAGACTGGCGGTCCGGCACCGGGGCGTGATGATGCATTCCGGTGCCGGGAAGATGAGATCAGGCTTCTACAGCCTCACCTTGCCGAGGTTGAAGCTTGGAGGGATATCGCATATCAGGTTTCAAGCCAGAGAACTGAGTGCAACTGAGTGCAGCAATATGTACACAAGAGAAGCAATATGTTTGTGTCGGTGAACCTTTGGGGACGACAATGCATTCCGCTTGCAAATCGCTCATTCATACAAGAGAGACCATGTACTCCGGTTCGTAGCCCCACGAAGAACGACAAAGTGATTGGCTCTCAGGTGGACCAGATTCCTCCGCACCTGTTCACGACTGTAACGATCTGCAAGATGGTTGTGAATCTCTCTCACTGGAAGCTCACCTTGCTTCTCCAGAACATCCAGAATCGCCCCTTGAATATCACTCAACTGCTCGCGCCGCGGCATCACGATTCTGGACGAAGGGAACCGGACCGTGAACGACAAGGGGTCTTGGAGGAATTCGGGAGCGGGGAGACCGGCCTCCCGCATGAGATTGCCGATCCGGAGCGTTCCCCGGCCCCAGCTCTCGATCATGCCCCGGCGATAGAACGCGCCCGCGACGAGCGGATTCCAGGGTCTGGACTGGTGTTCGGTTCAGGTTCACCACGGGAACAATCTGTGCCGTCACTGCGGCTCTCTCTAGTTGCTTATCTCGTTCGCGTCTATTGCCAAATCGAGAAGCGTGACAGGCGTCCCCATTATTCCGATTTCATGCTCAATCAGTTGATTCACGAGCGTTCTTCCGTCCATGAGTCCAATGCGAGACGTGCCTTCCTCTTGGGCTTCTTTCCGGGCTGACTTTGTGAAGGAACCTGTAGTTACGATGAGTCCGTGCTCGTGGGCTTTAAGGGCTCCACGAACCTTTTGCACAATGTCTGGACCGACACTATGAGACCAGCGTTTTGCCTGCACGGCCATCCTGGTCTCGATGACATCAGCTACTACCAATGTTCCCTTCACATCAATGCCGCCGTCTTTAGTGCTCCTCGTTAGTGCAGTATCTATGTATCCGAGCGTAGTCAAGAGAGTCAATATGAGTTTCTCGAACTCGAATGGATCCATCTTCATGAGTCGTTCATGCAAGTTTTTTCGCACTTGTTTATTGTGGTCATCAATCTGCCTTAGCAGAGACGGTTTGACAGAGTGGGCTAAGGAAATCACTCCACGACTCGGCCTGATGAACTTGGGGGGTTGACCTCGGCTCGATCGTTTCTTGATGTCCATGCTTATTTGGGCGTTCAAGTTGCTCTCGGGGCTGATACCATTTCGAGCTTCAATTAAGCCTTGATCCACTGCGACTTGGGCGATGTCTTTGTAAGACATGCCCTCTGCATCAGACTTTTCTCTTAGTACTCTCTCTGCTGCGTCAAGGTATGTCATAGAGTTCGTTGATACGGGCGGTGTCACTTCAGACGAATCGCTGCTTTCTACATTGACAAGACTGTAGTATCCGCGCTTGGGTCTCTGGAAAATACTTGGGTTCTTGTTGAGAAGATTATTGATAGTTATCTCTGGCGTCTTGCTCTTGGTGGCCCAATCGCCAGAGGCACGGACTCGGTCAGTAATCTCCCTGTAGTGCAAGGGTTCAGTGCCATCTGCAAACGCAGCACGCAACATCTCGATGGATACCATATCCCTAGGCTCCTACTCGTTACTGCTATTACGCAATATTCATTTGCGATAGTATCACCTCGACGCTGCGGCTTCGAGGATCTTTACTCCGGTCGCGACCGGGTCCAGTGTCGTGACCCGGCCGGGCACGCCGAGGTGAGACGCCGTCTCCGTGAACGCGGCGGCGACGGCATTCGCGCGCTCCGGGGTCGCCAGCGCGAGCACTGTCGGGCCTGCCCCGCTGAGCGCCGCGCCGACCGCGCCGTGTTCCCGCGCCGCCGCCTTCATCGCGTCCAGATGCGGGAAGAGCCGCGCCCGGTAGGGCTCGTGCAGCATGTCGTGCATGCCCGCCGCGATCAGCTCGTGATCTTGTCGCGCCAGGCCGATCGCCAGCCCGCAGGAGGTGGCGACGTTCATCGTGGCGTCGGCGTGCGGGATCTCGTTGGGGAGCGCGGCGCGTGCCGCCCAGGTCGCGCCGGTCGCCTCCGGGATGAAGAGCACGCACGTCAGGCCCAGATCGTCGCCGTGCCAGAGAAACGTCGGGCGCCGGATGCCAGGAACCGCCAGCACCGCCCCACCAAACAGTGCCGCCCCGACGTTGTCACCGTGCCCTTCCATCCGCAGCGCGACGGCATAGAGTGCGTTGTCACCGAGCCGCTCCCCCAGCAGATGGTTGGCGGCGCGGAGCCCGGCCACCAGTGCCGCCGCCGATGATCCCAGCCCGCGCGCGATCGGGATCTCGGTCCAGGTGTGGAGCGAGAACGGCGGCAGTGGTTGGCCCAGATCGTCGGCCAGCGTCCGCATCGCCCGGACCGTCAGGTTGTCCTGCCCCGCCAGCAGCGCCGCCTCGGGGCCGTCGGTGACGATCTCGCCGGGCGTGCCATCGGTGTCGATCGTGACCGTGTTCCAGAGATCGAGTGCGAGCCCGATCGCATCGAAGCCGGGGCCGAGATTGGCGGACGACGCCGGGGCGCTAATCGTGAATCGCATCGGCGAGTACCCTCGTCAGCGCGTCCAGCTCGGCCGGGATCGTGACCGGACGGTTGGCGAGGGCGTGCCGCTCACCGTCCGGGCCATCGTGGAGATGGTAGGCGACGATCGCGTCCGGATCCTTGAGGATGTGGGCGGTGACGACGCCGACGACGGTCGCGTCGGGCGCGATCTCGCCGCTCGCGACCAGCTTCCGAACCCCGGCCAGGGACGCCGCGGAGGCTGGCTCGCAGCCGATCCCGATCCGGTCGATCAGGGCCTTGGCGTCGAGCAGCTCCTCGTCGGTCGCGGTCGTCACGATTCCGCCGGTCAGCTCGATCGAGCGGCGCGCCCGGTCGACGCTGGCCGGGTCGCCGACCTTGATCGCGGTCGCGATCGTGTCCGCCACGACCGGCGCGTAATGGTCGAACCCGCTGTCGTAATAGGCGGCGAATGGGGCGGCGCCCGTCGCCTGCACAGTCACGATCCTGGGCAGCTTTGTGATCAGGCCGACTTGGTACGCCTCCGAGAGCGCCTTGCCGAAGGCGGCGGTATTGCCGAGATTGCCGCCCGGTAACGCGATCACGTCCGGCACGTTCCACCCCAGATGGTCCAGGATCTCGAACACGATCGTCTTCTGCCCCTCGGGACGGAACGGGTTGATTGAATTGGCGAGATAGACCGCGCCCGTCTCGGCCAGGAGTCGGAGCAGGCGCAGGGCGAGATCGAAGTCGCCGTCGATCTGCACGACCGTCGCGCCGAAGGCGATCGTCTGGCTGAGCTTGCTGGCGCTGATCCGGCCCTCGGGGATGATCACCAACGCCGGGAGCCCAGCCGAGGCCGCGTAGCTCGCCAGCGAGGCGGAGGTGTTCCCGGTCGAGGCACAGGCCAGGGCGCGCGCACCGATCGCCTTGGCGTGGCTCACGCCGACGGTCATCCCCCGGTCCTTGAACGACCCGGTTGGGTTGTGGCCCTCGTGCTTGATCCCGAACCGCCCCCCGCTGAGACCGGCGTACTCGGCGAGGCGGTCGTCCCAGTAGAGGGGGGTGTTGCCTTCGCCGCGGCTGACGATGTGCTCGTGCGGGATTGGCGGGAGCAAGGACGCAAACCGCCAGACGCCGGAGAACGCATCGGGCGTGCCGACCCGCGCCGCGAACGCATCCGGAGTCATTCGCCTGGTCAGATCGATGTCGGCGTCCAGCAAGCCGCCGCATTTGGCGCAGACGGTGAGGGGGCGATCGCCGGGGAAGGTGGTTCCGCACCGCATGCAGGTGACGCTCAGGCCGGTGAGTGGCTGTCGCGCGTCCGCCCTGTCGGCCTGGGCGGAGTGCTGATCCGTGAGCGCCGCCATGATGTCCTGTGTCCTCTCACATCTGTCGCTGAATGGGGGTGGGCGAGCCCGTGTCGCATCGTGGGGAGAATACCATGCACGATTTCCCCGCAGCGGTTTGCGAAAGAAGTACCTGTTTCCTGTCATCCCAGCAGCGCGTCGGAGGGAGCGAAGCGACGAGGGATCGCCCGGCGGAAGCACAAAGCGCTTCCGCCGGGCGTTGAATCGGCGCGAAGCGCCCTCTATCTCCAACGGGCACGATTTCTGGAAACCGCTGTAGCCCGCCGCGATCCCCCTACAGGGTGTCTTCGTCGCGGAAGATGTAGCGGTCCCAGCGCCCGATCTCGCCGTTGGCGAACCACGCCATCAGGTTGTGGGGCGAGAATCCGGCGTCCAGCAGCGGCGCGATCGCGACCTGGTTGACGGACGGCATATCGACCCGCCAGATCAGATCCCGCTCATGCCGCCCCGCCATCTGGAACGCCCGGTTCAGGACATCGGGGAACCGGGCCACGGTCCGCGAGACGACCGGGCCGATTCGCCCATGATCGGCGTGGACCGAGACGATGAAGAAGCCGACCGGGCGAGCGGTGGCGCGGTCGCGAAGGATCGCCCCCTCGGCGCCATGCTCCAGCCAGCGCACGATCTCAGGCAGGCGGGAGACCCCGGCGATCTCGCGATCCAGCCGATCGACCTCTTCCAGCACGTCGGCCCGACTGCCCTCGATCGGCACGGATTCGAGGCCATCGCCGGGCACGAGATCAGGGAAGCGCGGCCTCGGTGCCCGCAGCGCCATCACCGGTGGACCCGGATGGAGACCGAAGCGAAGATAGCGTTGCCAGGCCCGGGGGTCACGCGATGCCACCAGCGTGACGACCGAGGCGCCGGCACCGTCGATGATCTCGCGGAGCCGGGCCAGAAGCTGGCCGCCGATGCCCTTCCCCTGCCATTCGGGGAGCACGAAGAGGAACGCGATATGAGCGTGCCGGCCACGGATCCGGACCGCCGCGACCCCGGTCAGCTCGTTGGCGCTCTCGGCCACGATCACCTGGCCCGGTGGCGTCACGGAGAGGTCGGACAGCGCCCCGATCGCCTCGCGCAGGTCGATCGCGCGGGCATCCTCCGACGACCACGGGTTCCGGAGCCGGAGAACCTCGTGAAGTGTGATCGCCGCCGACTGGTAGATCTGTGCCGCCTCGACCAGATCCGCCGGAGCGGCCTCGCGCAGCGCGATCTCTGGAACCGTTCGTGAGTCGCTCCGCGTCATGCCACTTCCACTCCGCGCGCGCTTCTCTTCCCGGTGACGGAGGGGCCGCGTGCCGCGAATGAAGCGGCATCCCCAGCGTGATCGGCCCGTCCGTTGCTTTCGCAAGGGGTCACGTTTGACTCACGCGGGCCAGGTACTCCTTGCGATGGAGTGGGTTGAAATCGCCACGGGCGCGGCGTGGTGGCGCGCCCGTGACCGGTTCGTACCCATCGAAGGTCGACGTGAACACCCCATCGCCGCCGCTCAGGCCTGGCACCCGTTGCTCGAACGCGCGAACCGTCGCCGCCGGGATCACGCCGGTGATCACGCGTTCATCACCATCCTCGCCGGTTTCGCCAGGAATCGCTCGGGCGGCGGCGAGCGCGGCAAGCGCGTCGCCCACAGCCCATTCCGGAACGAGCAGCGTGAAGCGCTGGATCGGCTCGAAGACGCGGGTGCCCGCCTGGCGTAACGCCGCCATCAGCACCAGCGATGTCAGGTGCCGGAAATCGCTGGCGGTCGTTCCCGCCTGCCGGTCGAACGCGGTATCGGTCAGGGTGACCGCGCATGCCGCCACCTGCCAACCCCACAACCCTTCCCGCAACGTCGCGGTCACCGTTTCCTCGATTGCGTTGTAGAACGCCAGCGGCATGGCCCCGAAGGGACGTCGAAAGGCGATTTCGGAGCCCGGTGGACCGGGATCGACGCGCAACCCGACCGTAGCCACGAAGGGGTTGGCCGACTCGCCCATGCGCTCGACCGCGTGGCCGGTTCCGACCGGCCGTTCGACGCAGATGATCCTGCTGGGGGCGAACAGGGCCTCGATCCCGTAGTTGGTCGCCAGCAGGGCGCCGATGACCTCCTTCTGTACCTCGCCAAAGAGGCGTACCGATAGCTCGCCGTGGCGATCGTCTCGCCGCACATCGATCAGCGGGTCCTGCTCGGCCAGGTGTTGCAGTGCGGTGTAGAGCGCGGTGACCTGCTCCGGACGGGCGGCGGTGACGACGCTTTCCAGCGCCGGCGGCGCGAACTGGGCCGCCCTCGCCTGGTGGGGCGGATCGCCAACCACATCGCCGATGCGCGCCGCGTGCAACCCGTGGAGGCGGACGATATCGTCGGCCTCCACCTTCCTCGCCGCCGTCGAATGGCCGGCGTCGAAGCGGTCGATACCAATAATCCTGGCTTCGCGGGGGATTCCGCCGCTCGCTCGCTCGCCACCAAGGACGATTCGCTCCCGAAGGTGGAGTGTGCCCGCGAAGAGGCGGAAGACGGCCAGTTTCTCGCCCACCGGGGTGCGCTGCACCTTGAACACGACCCCGGCCGGCGGGGCTACGTTCGATTCTGGGGCGCGGGGCAGGAGGTCGCGAATGCCGAGCAGCAGTTGATCGACCCCGGCGCCGGTCATCGCCGAGCCGTACCAGGCGGGGGCAACCTCGCCGCGCCGCACCTGGCGGCGAAGCTCGCGGTGAATCGCGTGCGGGCTGGGGTGGCCATCCGCGCCCATCCAGAGGGTGAGAAAGTCATCGCTCGTCTCTCCCAGGGTGTTCGCGAGGGACGTCATGAATGCCGGATCGTCCGGGGCGAAGGGGAGGGCCGTGGCACGGCGGGAGCCTGCATCGATCGGAACGTTCATCGCGACCGGCAGTATGCCGAGGCGGCGGCGAATACTGCCCGGCAGATCGTGTTCGCAGGCCCCGATACGATCGATCTTGTTGAAAAACACGAGCAGCGGGATGCCGAGCGCCCTGATCGCCCGGGCGAGCTTGCGGGTCTGCGGCTGGACACCCTCGACGGTCGAGACGACGAGCACCACGCCATCGAGCACCACCAGCGCCCGCTCGACTTCCGCGATGAAATCGGCGTGCCCGGGCGTGTCGATCAGGTTGACCTTGAGATCGCCCAGGCGAAAGGACACCACAGCGGACTGGATCGTGATGCCGCGTTGACGCTCAAGGTCCAGCGTGTCGGTTTGAGTGGTGCCGGAGTCGACGCGGCCGATGGCGTCGATCACTGATGTTTCAAAGAGGATGCGCTCGGTGAGGCTCGTTTTCCCGGCATCGACATGCGCCAGGATCCCGAGATTGAGAATCGGCATGGGTCAGACTTCTTTCGTCGAGATGTCGATACGTCGGTATGGATCTCAACGTCTGCCCCATGTGGTTCTCCTTTCGTGCCGAAGCTCTGATGTCCGGCGAAGCGGTGTCATCGTACCGGGCGGGAGCGATCGCCACAAGCCGCGCCACCGCTCTTGAACGGCGAGGGCGTTCAGAATCCGGGGGTGGAAGGGGGAGCGGCGGGACGCGTCACGCCGCTGAAGGTGGCGCGGATCGCGGTCCGGGAGAGGTATTCCCCGTTCACGTAATCGAACTCGCCGCCGCAGGTGATCAGCGTCAGCGCCTGACCGGGCGTCGGGCCGACCAGCTCGCCGATCCTGCCGCCGGTCAGTTCCTCGACGCCGACCGTCTCGAGCGAATCGACGGCGTAGGTGTGGATCGAGTTGTCGGACCCGGTCAGCGCGACCTCGTCTCCCTCCGCCAGATCCTTGACGTTGAAAAAGACCGATGGGCCGACTCCCCAGTAATCGACGTGACCCGCCATCACGACGTTGCCCCGCTCACCGAGCTGAGCCGTCTGCTCGTACCAGGCGACGACCCACGGCCCGGTCGGGTTCTGCATCACCCCGTCGACGATCTGGAGCACCTCGACCTCGGCATCGATCTGCGCGCTGTCGGAGGCGATCGCGACCGGGGTCGTGCGCAGCGACGATGGACGAGGCGGCGGCTGGCCGACCGGACCCGGCCGCAGCGCACCCGTCGTCGGCATCTCGCCGACCACGTTCGACTGGATCGTGGATGACGGCGTGGAGCTCGCCTGACTGGCTCCGGTGCCCGTATCCTGCCCGCGGGCACGTCGAAGTGGGACGAGGCCGATGCCGCCGATCGCCGTGACCGCCGCCACCAGCGCAGCGCGGCCCGTGGCTTGGCGTCGGCTCATGCGCTGTCCGAGGAGCTCGGCGTCTTCGCTACGGCGGCGGAAACGGGAATGCTGGGTCATGGCTGTGGCTCCTGATACCGGGACACGGAAGCGGGAGATGAATCAGGGAATGCGTGCTCACGAGTGTACACAATGGGTTGCGGCGCCTGAAGGCGTTCGCCCGTCTGCCTTCAATGACGCACGACGGGCGCGAACGGTGTCATCCGATCGGAGAGCCGGTTGGAGACCTACAGCGGGTTCCAAACGTGGCCGCCAATGGAGAAGGATGGCGCTTTGCGCTGATTCAATACCGGCTGCGGCGCCTAGCCCTTTCGCCGGGCGGTTCCTCGTCGCTGCGCTCCCTCCAATGCGCTGCTGGAATGACAGGAAGAGGGGTGCATGTTTCGCATTTTGCCGTAACCTCGAACAGCGGAGCACCGCTCGTGCCTGACCGGCTCGCACCTGTCTCCCCTGGCCAGATCCGGACCATCCTGACGGCCGCCTTCGGGGACGAGGCGGCGGTCCAAGCGGTATCGCCACTTGGCGGGGGCTCGATCAACGCGACCTTCCAGATCGATCTCCGGGATCGGCCTGCCGTCATCCTCCGCGTCGCACCATCGGACGCCATTGCCGCCGCTGGGCCGAGCTGGCTGACGCCCTGGGGCCTGCGCCGGGAACAGGCGATGATCGCGCTGGCGACCCCGGCGCTCGGCGACCTCCTCCCGGCCACGGTCGTCGCCGGATTCGACCTCGCCGTGATCGACCGCGACTGGGTGATCCAGGAGCGGATGCCCGGCGTTCCGCTCGCGACGGTCGATGCCGCCCTGCTGTCAGATCAAAGGACCGCCGTCTGGACCGAGCTTGGCCGGCTCACCGCGCGGCTGCATACGACGCCCGGAGAGTGGTTCGGTGCCCCTGTCGCCGGACTCCGGTTCGACCGGTTGTCCGATCTGCTGCGACAGGATGCCGACGGACTGCTCGATGACGTCGCCCGCTTCGGCCTTCCGATCGCGCCGTTTCGGCGGCTCCGGGATCGGATCGACGAGCTGGCGGACATCCTCGACGACACCCCCTCACCGCGCCTTGTCCACTCCGATCTCACCCGGGCGCACGTCTTCGTCGATCGCGACGACACTGGAGAATTTCGCGTTTTCGGCATTATCGACCTCGAGTTCGGGCGTTTCGCCGACGGACGGTTCGAGGGACTCATCGCAGAGCTCGGACGTGAGGGCAAACTGGACAAGGCACGGGACGCGTTCTTCGCAGGCTACGGACGCCGGTTCGACTCGCCGGAGGATCGCGCCGTGCTCCAGGTTTCGGAGGCGCTTGGGCACGGGTGGTCGGCGACGCTCCTCGCCTTCCAGGGGCGGCGGGAGAACGTGCCAGGCGTGATCGTGCGGATGGAGGATGCGCTCCTGGGGTAGGGTCGGTCCGCAAACATGCCCCGCCCGCCATCTGTAGGGGCGGGCTAGCGGACAGCGTCGCGAACCTCTCCATGAACGACCTGTCCGCGGGCGCCTGCCCTGAGCGAAGTCGAATGGGCCTGCCCGCGGCTGTGCCAGCGAACGTCGCGGCGTTGCGGACGCGCCCTCACCCGGACGGTCGTTGCCCGAACGGTGAGGTCGATTGCAGGCACGTTTACAGGCGATGCGGGGACCAACCTGAGGCTTCGCTCCACCGATGCCGCTTACACACGATCGTCCCCTACGATCGCGGGCGCCCGCGGGCAGTCTCGGGCGCTCGGTCGCTCGGGCGACGGTTGCGAACGAACCTACATGGTTGGCGTCGGGTCGTCGTCGCGGCGGGGTGGTTCCTGGCCTTCGGGGACGAGACGGGGTCGGGGCACCGCCTCGCGGATGGCCGGGCGAGGTTGCGGGGGTGGCCCAGAGGCGCCTTGCGGCCGTTCCGGGCGCGAGGTCGCCGGGCGGGTTGGCGCCGGGCTGGACGGCGCCCGCCCGTCCGAACCGGAATCGCTCGATCCGTTGCGGCCCAGCAAGGAGCCGATCAGGTCGATCGGCAGCGGGAACACGACCGTCGTATTCTTCTCCGCCCCGATCTCGGTCAGGGTCTGGAGGTAGCGGAGCTGGATCGTGACTGGGTTCTGGTTGATGACCTCAGCCGCCGCCGAGAGCTGCTGGCTGGCCTGGAACTCACCTTCGGCATGAATGATCTTGGCCCGCTTCTCGCGTTCGGCCTCGGCCTGCCGCGCCATCGCCCGCTGCATTGACTGCGGCAGCTCGACGTCCTTGACCTCGACGATGCTGACCTTGACGCCCCACGGCTCCGTCTGGTCGTCGATGATCTTCGCCAACTGCTGATTGATCGACTCCCGCTCCGAGAGCAGCTCGTCCAGCGCCGATTGCCCGAGCACGCTGCGCAAGGTGGTCTGCGCGATCTGGGATGTGGCGCGTACGAAGTCGGCGACGTTGACGACCGAGGAGTTGGGATCGGTAACCCGGAAGTAGGCGACGGCGTTGACCCGGATCGTCACGTTGTCCTTGGTGATTACTTCCTGGGCCGGGATGTCCATCGTCACGGTCCGGAGGTCGACCTTCTGCATCCGCTCCAAAAAGGGGATGAGCAGGATCAGGCCCGGCCCGCGCGCGCCGACGAGGCGGCCAAGCCGGAAGACGACGCCGCGCTCGTACTCCTGCACGACCTTGACGGCGGAGAACAGGATGATGATCGCGAGGATCGCGAGGAAGGCAATGAGGCCGATCGTGAACTCCATCGGAGAATGGCTTCCTTCGTGTGGTGCTCGACGGTCAGTCGGACCCGTGCCGCTCGAAACCCGTCGTCAGCCTATTGTGACATGGGATCAGGGATCGACACGCCCAAGGCCACGCCGGACCGGAATAACGCTCGTCCCACGATTCTCGAGGGAGCCCTTGGTCGTGGGCGCTTCCGGCGCGATGCTCTCGGTGACCTCCAGCCGCAGGCCGTTGATCGCGGTGACCTCCACCCTCGATCCAACCGGGAAACTCTTCTGGCCCGGCCCGAGGTTCGGCGCGGTGGCCGTCCACAGCTCACCGTTGAGGTAAATCATCCCGGTCGGATCGAGCTCCTCCCGGACGGTGCCGACGGTCCCGATCAGGGCCGTCGCGCCGGTCGCCGGTTTCTTGCGCAGCACTCGCAACACGGCGGACCCGATCAGCGCGGCGACGGCGACGATTACGGCGGTCGAGAGCCAGATGATCGGTCTTGAGACGCCTTCGTAGCCGGGGACGTTGGTGTCGATCAGGAGGTACGATCCGATGATGAAACACGTCAGCCCCGCCGCCAGCAGGAGCCCAAACGAGGTCACGAAGAGGTCGATGAAGAAGAGTCCGAAGCCGATCCCGATCAGGAGCACGCCGGTCCAGTTCACCGGCAATGTGCCGAGCGCGTAGAGGCCGAAGACGAGGCAAATCACGCCGACGATGCCGGGCACGAACCCGCCCGGATTACCGAGCTCGAGGAAGATGCCGAGCGCTCCGAACGAGAGCAGCATGTAGGCGATCGTGGGATCGGAGACCAGCTGCAGCACGCGCTCCAGCAGGTTCATCGACGTCTCGTCCGTGGTTGCCCCAGCCGTTCGCAGCGTCACGGTCTCACCGTTCGCCATCGTCACCGGCATCCCGTCGACCTCGGCCAGCAGCGTCTCGAGATCGGGCGCGAGGAGATTGACGACTCCCAGCTGGAGCGCGTCGTCGGCGGTGATGTTGTCGGCCTCGGTGACGGCCCGCTCCGCCCAGTCCGCGTTGCGCCCGCGGAGGTCGGCGAGGTTGCGGATATTCGAGACGGCGTCGTTGGTGACCTTGCGCCGCATCGTCTCGTCGATCTCGCCGCCGCCGGAGCTCACCGGCGAGGCAGAGCCGATGCTGGTACCGGGCGCCATCGCCGCGACGTGCGCCGCGTACGTGATGAAGACCCCGGCCGAGGCCGCCCGCGCCCCGCGCGGGGTCACCCAGGCGATAACGGGCACCTCGCTCTCGACGATCGTGCGCGTGATGTCGTCCATCGCGGAGCTCAGGCCACCCGGCGTGTCGATCTCGATCACGATCGCGTCGGCCCCAGCATTGCCGGCCGCGCGGATGCCCCGGTTGACGTACTGCGCCATCGGTGGCGTGATCGTGCCCTCGATCGAGAGAACGCGGACGCCAGGGTCGCTGGATTGCGCGGCGACGGGGGCGACGGCGAGGAGCAGCATCCCGAGCAGCAGGCAGATTGCCGCCCACGAACGGGCCGTGCTCCGCGAGCGCGGGAGCAATAACTGGAATGTGGGGAACGTCACCATCGGCGTCACTCCTGTTCCCCTTCAGTATAGCGACGTAACGTCGGATTCCGCCGCCGCGGGACCGCCTGTTCGTGTACATCCGACAGATGACTCGCTACGATGAACGTCCATTCGATCGGTGTCGGCTGGAAGCGCAGTATGCTGGTCCCCGGTATCAAGATTGGCGCGGTCAAGGAAGGCGGAACGGCATGGTTGATGAGCATGATGTGCGAAGCATCGCGCTGTTGCTCGCCGATGTGACCGGAGATGACGGGTTCAGCTTTCACCTTGGGAAGACGGGGATCGCCTGGCGGTATCCCGAGCGCGTCCACCCGAAGAAGGCGCGTGTCCCCCGCAATGACATCTTCGTGGTCCGCGTCGCGGATGAGGACGACAAGCAGGCGCTGCTGCAGGGCGAGCCCGAGACCTTCTTCACCACCGACCACTACGATGGCTATCCGGCGGTGATGGTCCGACTCGCGGCGATCGACAGAGGGCGGCTGACCGAGTTGCTTAACGACGCCCACGCGGCCGCCCTGGCGAAGCAACCCCGGAAGCGCCGTCGATGAACTTCAAAACGCCCGTCTCCGTATGTCGATCCGAGCCCTGCCATTTTGTCATCCCGAGGGACGGTCCCTCGCTGCGCGTCGGGATAAGCTCCGCGACGAGGGATTCCCCTCCTGAGCGCAACGAATGGACCAACAGGCATCGCTTTCCACACCTGTTTCGGGAGCGTGACAAGGACATGTGTCCGCACTGCGGTATTTCAGTCTCCAGGGGTAAGCGAGTGATTTGATCACGTCATCGCTGTCGCCTTTGACGGTGATTCATCAGTGGAGAATGTGCTCTTGTCTTGTAAAGCCTGAAATGGGGCCAAGTGGCATATCCCGACCTGGCATCTCTACGGCGTGAATTGGAAAGACCGTGCGCCGGGAAAGAGTCAGCGCTAGTGGTCTGTCACGCGTCAACCGCCGGCCTTGGCGGCACCGTTTGGGGCGGACATGGAGTCCGCCCGTACGACGGGAGGTGCGGCCCGCTCGACCGTGCATGGCAGATCAGCCCTGACAGATCACTAGTGCTTTGACGCGGCGGCACTGCCGCCGCCGTGAGTGGAATTTGGTGCAGGTGGCGCGCCCTGTCCGGCTTCGCCGGATGCGCTTCGCGCGGGGATCCTTCGCTTCGCGTCAGGATGACGAGCATTGGGGTGTTTTGACTCGTGGCTCCGCATGACGAGGAGTGGGGCGTCGGCTCCGAGGACTGCTCAGGGACCACCGCTCACCATGGTCGTCATGGCTGCGCTCCACATGACAAGGGAACAGGGTCCGCACAAGGGGCGAGGAATACCGAGTGATTGCCCTCGACCGGTGGCCATGGTACATGCGAAACCGGCCCAACCCTGCCTTGGTCGCCACGAGGGCGGCCACTACCCGAAGTGAGGCAGCGCGGGGTGGCACGTGCGGACGACCTCACAGCGTCGCCGTGTCGTCCCCGGCCAGCACCCGTTCGATCGCGATGGCGACGCAGAGGAAATACCCGTCCTCGCGGACCGGCAACAGCGTTTCCTGAGTCGCCGTGAACGGCGCCACGACGCGATCCCCCGCGCGGAGGATGGTGCCTTCGACCTCCTCCACCTCTCCAGCGAACAACCGACGGGCATCATCCAACCCGAACCGGACGAGCCCTTCCAGTTCCGCCGGGTTCGGGGCATACGCCGTCAGCACCCGGTCGTCCCGGTACAGGAAGACCTCCTGGAACTCGCGGTCGATGATTCCCGGCGTCTCCACCGTCCGGGCTCGAACGCCGATGTGCCGCAACCGCGCCGGATCGGCGACGATCCCGATCTCCTCCTCGATCTCGCGGTACGCCTGCTCGACCGTCTCGCCCGCCGAGAGATGGCCGCCGACCGTGGCGTCCAGCACGCCCGGCCAGGTGTCCTTCTCCAGCCCGCGCTGGTTCATCAGCAGGAACGGCTCGTTTCCGTCCACGCCGTACAGCCAGACATGGATCGAGCGGTGCCAGTCGCCGTCGCGGTGGACATCGGCCCGGCGCTTGACGATGCTGGTCGGCCCGCCGTCCGCCGTCAGGACGTCGAACAGCTCATCGAGGTTCTGGGCGAAATCCGGCTGGCTCGGCATGGGCGACTCCGGTGAGGCGTGAGAAAGGCGGCGCTTACACCGGTTTGCGGAATGGTTGCTTGCAGGATGCGGAGGGAGCTTCCGCCGGGGGGTTCCTCGTCGCTGCGCTCCCTCGGAATGACAAGCTTTCTCAGTCGCACGCTACGGCGCGGCCTGGGCGGTCAGCGTCAGTGCGTCCGACCAGCCGTCGGCGAGGTCGATGATCTGGCCGGAGAAGAGGCCGAGCACGAAGACGGCGATCACCATGCCCGCGATCCCGACATCGAGCAGACGGGTCGTCGTTCGGCGTGGGGAGGCCTCGCCCTCGCTGAAGTACATGACCGCGACGACCCGCAGGTAGAAGAACGCGCTGACCGCCGACATCAGGACGATCGCCAGCGCCAGCCACAGCAGGTCGGCGTCGATCAGGGCCACGATCACGTAATACTTGCCGTAGAACCCGATCGTCGGCGGAATGCCCATCAGCGAGAGCAGGAAGATCGTCATCGCCGCCGCTGGGAGCGGGTGGCTGGAGGCCAGCCCCCGGAAGTCTTCGAGCTCGATCCCGTGGCCCCGGTGCTGGATCCAGGCGACGATCGCGAAGGCCCCGATGTTCATGAAGGTGTAGGCGAGCAGGTAGTAGAGCACGCTCGACACGCCCTGTTCCGATGCTCCGCCGCCGGAGGTGAAGCCGTCTTGCGCCCGGTAGGCGGCGAGCCCGGCCAGCATGTATCCGGTGTGGGCGATCGAAGAGTAGGCGAGCATCCGCTTGACGTTGCGCTGCGAGACCGCGACGACATTCCCGAATACCATCGTGACCAGCGCCAGCACCGCGATCAGCTGGATCCAGTCGTCCCGCAGCGGAGCCAGCCCCTGGACCAGGATGCGCACAGTCGCCGCGATCGCTGCCGCTTTCGGCACCACCGACATGAAGCCCGTGACCGGCGTCGGCGCGCCATCGTAGGCGTCCGGGGTCCAGAAGTGGAAGGGGACAGCGGCCAGCTTGAAGCCGAGCCCGACCACAACCAGCAGCAGACCGAGCAGCAGCGAGGCGTCGAGACTGTCTTGCCCGGCGACCACGGCACGGAGATTGACGGCGATCTGGTCGAGCTCGGTGGTCCCGGCCGAGCCATAGATCCAGGCCATGCCGTAGAGGAGGATCGCGCTGGCGAAGAGCCCGAGCAGGAAGTACTTGAGTGCGCCCTCGAGCGATGTCGCGCGGCGCTTGGCGAACGCGGTCAGGATGTAGGTCGCCAGCGACGAAAGCTCGATCCCGACGAAGAGCATCACGAGGTCGCCAGCGGAGGCGGTCAGCAGCGCGCCGAGGACAGAGAACGAGAGGAGGGTATAGAACTCGCCGAGCGGCATCCGGCCTTCGAGATTATCGACATAACTCGCGGAGACGAGAACGGTCAGGATCGCCGCCGCGAGAATGATCAGGGTCAGGAAGACGGTCAGGCCGTCGGCCCGGAACAGCCCGTAGAAGGTGCTCTGGTTCTGGTTGTGCTGGCCGATCAGGAGCACGAGGCCGAGACCGTAGCCGAGCAGCGAGAGGGCGGTCAGCCAGACATAGTGGAACCGGCTGGGCAGGAACGCGTCCGCGAGGGAGAGCACGATCGCGGTGATGAAGATGGCGAACTGGGGAAGGATCAGGCCCCAATCCGGAACGATCAGTTCTGACGACATTGCGTGTGCCCCGCTATCTCTCGTGCCAACATCGTTCGTTCATCCCCTTCGCGGTTCGCCGCGTCTCGCCCAGTGGAACGGTGCCATCTCTCGTAGGGGCCGACCTTGTAAGCGGCATCGGTGTCGGCCCTGTGCATCGAAGATGTACGTTCAACCTGGCATGACCAAAACCCGCGCCGCCATATCGGTGTCGGGGAGGAGCATCTCGCCCACGGTAAAGGTCTTGGCCATTGTCGCCGGAAATCCAGACGTTGGCTCTTGGGTGCTGCCTTGACGTGCGGCTGCGCTGCACCGGGCCGCCACGAGGGCGGCCCCTACAAGAGCCGGCACACGATCGACCCCGACAACGTTCGGCGCGCGATAGCTAGATATCATCGCCTAGTTGCCGACGACACGCAGGGCGCCGTCCAGGATGGCCTGGAAGCTCGGCTCGGCGATCTCGAGGAGCGGCTTTGGATAGATGCCAAAGACGATCGTCAGGGCCGCCAGGGGGAAGAGCGTCAATGCCTCCTTCAGCGTCAGGTCCGGCCAGCGGGAGCTGTCGAGCTGGCCCTCGTGGGTCGCGTACGAGCCGGTGTCAGCGGCCGCATCGCCATGCCCCCCCTGGCCGTGGTCGCCACCGCTGATCGGCTGGGGCTGCAACGCGCCTCCCTCGTGCGTATCGTAGGCGCCGTGCTCGGCCCCGGCCCCGTGCCCGCCATGCACGGCCAGCTCGGCGCGCTCGGCGGGGGTCAGCTGGGTGTCGCCATGATCGGGTGCCTGCCCCGAGGCGCGCCCAAACACGACCCGCTGGAACATCCACATCATGTACCAGGCGGCGAAGATCACGACCGAGAAGGTGATCACCGCCGCCAGCCGGTTGTACTCCCACGTCCCCAGCGCGACGAGGAACTCGCCGACGAACCCCGACATCCCCGGCAGCCCGATGCTCGCGAACATGAAGATCGCGAAGTAGGCTGCCCATGCCGGCATCCGCGAGGCCAGACCGCCGTAGGCCGCGATCGCGCGGGTGTGGGAGCGCTCGTAGACGACGCCGACGAGCAGGAAGAGACCGCCGGTGTTGAAGCCGTGGGCCAGCATCACCATCATCGCCCCATCCATTCCCTGGAGGTTCATGATGAAGATCCCGAGTGTGACGAACCCCATGTGGCTGACGGACGAGTAGGCGATCAGCTTCTTCATGTCCGGCTGCACGAGCGCCACCAGCGCCCCGTAGATGATGCCCACGATCGAGAGCGAGATGATGATCGGCGTCCAGTCCGCCGTGCCCTCGGGCACCAGCGGGAGGTTGAACCGGAGCAGGCCGTAGCCGCCCATCTTGAGCATCACGGCGGCCAGGATCACGGAGGCGGCGGTCGGGGCCTCGACGTGCGCGTCGGGCAGCCAGGTGTGGAACGGGAACATCGGCACCTTGACCGCGAAGGCGATGAAGAACGCCGCGAAGACCCAGAACTGGAATGTGCCGCCATAGGCCCCCAGCCCGGCCCCCTCCTGCAGCTTCAGGATGTCGAGCGTCCGCTCCCCGGTCTGGTTGAAGTAGGCCTGGTAGAGGGCGACGATCCCGACCAGCATCAGCAGGGAGCCGAAGAGGGTGTAGAGAAAGAACTTGGTGGCGGCGTAAACCCGGTTGGCGCTGCCCCAGATCCCGATCAGGAGCGCCATCGGGATCAGCATCAGCTCCCAGAAGATGTAGAAGATGAAGAGATCGAGCGCCAGGAACACGCCGAGCATGCCGGTCTCGAGGAGCAGCATCGCGATGAAGTATTCACGCTGCCGGGTGCGCACGGTATCCCACGACCAGATCACCGCGATCACCGAGAGCAGCGTCGTCAGCGCGACGAGCAGGACGGCGATTCCGTCGACCCCCATAAAGTAGGTCACGCCGAGATCCTGGAGCCAGACCCGCCGCTCGGTGAACTGGAACTCGGCGTTGCGGTCGAACCCGAACAGTACGACCAGCGAGAGCACGAAGCTGATGAGCGACGCCCCCAGCGCGATCTGGCGTGGCAGGGACGTCGCGGCCTTCGGCGCGAACATGATCGCGATTGCGGCGAGCGCCGGCACATAGGTCAGGACACTCAGTATCGGAAAGTTATCCACACGCCCCCCCGGGGTTTTCCTGATGTACCGAATGTTCGTGTTGTCGATGCTGATCTTGCGGCTGCATCGGAGCCATCCCGGTGCACCTCACCGGAACAGGCTCGAGAACCCGGCGAAGTAGACGCCGACCAGCAGCACCATGCCCAGCGCGATCGCCAGTGCGTAGTTGGCGACGAACCCGGTCTGAACGTGTCGCAGGCGCTGGCTGATCCCGCCGATCCCGGCCGCGACGCCGTTGACCGCCGCGTCGATCACGCCGATGTCGACAATCCGCCACAGGAACATCGACGCCGCTCTCAGCGGGCGCACGATCACGCCATCGTACACCTCGTCGATGTACCACTTGTTGAGCAGGAACCGGTAGAGGGCGGGATAGCGCTCGCCGATCGCCTCGGCGCTGATCGACCCCCGCGAGTACGTCAGCCAGGCGGCGAAGATGCCGCCCACGGCGGCGAGCGTCGAGATCACGCCGAAGGTGACCGTGGTCGTCAGCGAGACATGGTGCTCCTCGACGTGCTCGAATGAATGGTGGAGGAAGTGCTGGAACCAGCCATCCTCGGGTGGGAACCCAATGAACCCGATCAGCAGGGACGGGATCGCCAGCAGGATCAGCGGGACCGTCATCCACGGACCGGATTCGTGCGGGTGGACGTTCTGCGTGTCGTAGCGCGGCTTGCCGAAGAAGACGAGGAAGACAAGCCGGAACATGTAGAGCGCGGTCAGGAACGCCGCGATCAGGCCGAGCACCGCGGCGACCCTGCCGAACGGCGAATCGCTGATCCAGGCGCCGACGATGATCTCGTCCTTCGACCAGAACCCGGCCAGCGGGATCAGGCCCGCGTTGGCGAGCGCCCCGATCAGGAACGTCACGAACGTGATCGGCATGTGCGCGCGCAGGCCACCCATCTTGCGGATGTCCTGCTCCTCGTGCATGCCGTGGATCACCGAGCCGCAGCCGAGGAAGAGAAGTCCCTTGAAGAAGGCGTGCGTCATCAAGTGGAAGATGGCGGCGACCCAGGCGCCGGTCCCGAGCGCAAACGCCATGTACCCGAGCTGGCTGACGGTGGAGTAGGCGACGATCCGCTTGATGTCGTTCTGGGTCAGTGCGATCGTGGCCGCCATCACCGCCGTAAAGGCGCCGATCACGGCCACGAACAGCATCGCCGTTTCCGACGAGATGAAGATCGTGTATGTGCGCGCCGTCATGTAGATCCCGGCGGTCACCATCGTCGCCGCGTGGATCAGCGCCGAGACCGGGGTCGGCCCCTCCATCGCGTCGGGAAGCCAGACGTGGAGCGGGAACTGGGCGCTCTTGCCGCAGGCCCCGATGAAGAGCAGGATTCCGATCGCCGTCATCGTCCCGCCGCCGATTCCCAGTGCCTCGTGCTCGAACGCCCGCTCGAACAGCCCCTCTTCGCCGTAGAACGAGATCGTGCCGAACGTCCAGAACGCGAGCATGATCCCGAGCCCGAACCCAAGATCGCCGATCCGGTTGACGATGAAGGCCTTCTTGGCGGCGTTGGCGGCCGAGCGGCGCCGGAAGTAGTAGCCGATCAGGAGGAAGGAGCAGAGCCCGACCGCTTCCCAGAAGACGAACAACAGGAGCAGGTTGTCGGCCAGTACCAGCATCAGCATCGAGAAGACGAACAGCGGCAGGTAGGAGAAGAACCGGTAGTAGCCATCCTCGCCGTGCATGTAGCCGACGGAGTAGACGTGGACCAGCAGGCCAACCGTGGTCACGACCATCAGCATGATCGCCGTCAGTTGGTCCGCGTAGAGCGAGACGTCGGCGTTGAACTCACCCGACGGAATCCATGTGAACAGCCGCTGACTGATCCCGTGCTCGGTATCGTTGATTTCGAGCAGCACCAGCAGCGACAGGATCCACGAGCCCAACACCGCCGGGATCGCGACCAGGTGCGCCTTGTCCCGAATCATCGAGCGTCCGAGCAGGATGTTGATTCCAAAGGCCGCCAGCGGCAGCAAGGGAATCAGGAATAACCAGTCTGCCATCAGTGTTTCCCCACCCTACCTTGAACGTACCTGTCCGACCTTGCCTCGTCAGAACCGAGCGTCTGCCTATCGTTCTGGAGGCCGACCTTGCGCCAAACGTCGTCGGAGCCGATCGACCCCCAAACGTTGTAGGGGCCGCCCTGTAAGCGGCATCGGTGGCGGCCCTGGGGAGTGAAGCTCCACGTCATAGCCGTATTCGGAAGGCGTGCTTCGCCGACGCTCGTTGGCTTGGCCGCCACAAGGGCGGCCACTACACGGATCGGACATACCCTTGTATCGATAGTCGCGTTAGTCACGCAAGGTCCGCAGATCGTCGACATCGACCGACTTGCCGCGCCGGCTCAACGCCAGGATGATCCCCAGCCCGATCGCCGCCTCCGCCGCCGCCACCGCCAGCGCGAAAAGCACGAAGATCTGCCCATCGAGCGTCTGATTCTCCCAGGCGAAGGCGACCAGCGAGATGCTCACCGCCGCAATCATCAGCTCGATGCACATGAAGATGATCAGGACGTTGCGCCGCGTCAGCACCCCCATCATCCCGATGATGAAGAGCGCGGCGCTCAGGAACAGGAAATGGGAAACCGTCACCTCAGTCATGCCGCGTCTGTCCTGTTCCTGTTCCGGACCCTGTCGTGGTTGGAGGGATCGTCGCGACCGTGTCCCGCGTGATTGTTTCTCGCGCGACGCCGCCCTGACCGTTCGGGGGGACGCCGCCCTCATCCCCGGTGGGGGTGGTGAGGCGGGTATGGGCGTCGGGATCGCGGGTCATGACGATGGTCCGGGTCGCGGCGGGCGCGGGGGCCGGCCGGAACCGGGTCACCCGGATCGGGGTCTCCCCGCGCGGCCCTTCGGGCAGCATCGCGTCGGTGCCGCGGCCATGCGAGAGGCTGATCGTGCCGCGACGGGTGCCGATCCGCTCGCCGAGGCGTTCTGGAAGCGCCAGCACGACCGCGCCAATCACGCCCACGGTCAGGATCAGCGAGGTGACCTCGAAGGCGAGCAGATAGTTCGTGTAGATGCGGCGGCCGAGCGCCTGCACGTTTCCGCCGACTGCCGCGACCGCCTCGGGCGAGGCGGGGCCGACTCCGACTAGCCCGGGCCGGGTGATGATCGCCGCGCCGACTTCGAGCAGCAGCACCGCGCCGAGCAGGAAGCTCAGGTAGCGCTGCAATGGCTGCGCGGTATGGAAGCTCGGCAGGTCGTTGGGATCGACGAGCATGATCACGAACAGCAGCAGCACCAGGATCGCGCCGGTGTAGATGATGACCTGGATCACCGCCAGGAACTCGGCCCCCATCATCACGAAGATGCCCGCCACATTGAGAAAGCAGAGCACAAGGAAGATCCCGCTGTGGACGGGGTTCCGGGCGGCGACGACGCCGAGCGCGGCGAGCACGCTGGCGCCACCGATCAGATAGAAGAACAGGACATTCCAGGGCATCAGGCCGCTCCTCGTTCGCGGGGTGCCATGACGGCGGTCGCGCGCCCCGGGCGTCGGTCTTGGTTGGGCATCAGAACACCTGCCCGTTGGCGACGAGGCGGATGAACGCGGTGACCAGGATGTTGAGCAGCGCGAGCGGCAGCAGCACCTTCCAGGCGACGCCCATCAGCTGGTCGAACCGGAAACGGGGGAGCGTGCCGCGCAGCCAGATGAAGAAGAAGAGGAACAGGATCGTCTTCAGGAAGAGCCAGAGCAGACCGAGGCCCCAGAATCTCTCCGCGCCGGGGCCATCGACCCCCCCGAGGAAGAGCGTGCTCGCGAACAGCGAGACCACAATCATGTTGATGTATTCGCCGAGGAAGTAGAGCGAGAAGCGGAAGCCGGAATACTCGGTGTGGAAGCCGGCGACCAGCTCGCTCTCGGCCTCCGGGAGGTCGAACGGGGCGCGGTTGGTCTCCGCGACCGCCGCGATCAGGAAGAGCACGAACCCGAGCGGTTGGGACAGGATGAACCAGTTGCTGATGTCGAGCGGCCCGATCGAGATCGTCTTCTGCTGCTCGAGCATGATCGAGCGCAGGCTGAGCGATCCGGTCAGGATGAAAATCCCAACGAGCGAGAACCCGAGGATCAGCTCGTACGAGATGACCTGGGCCGCCGAGCGCAGGCCGCCCAGCAAGGAGAACCGGTTCGCTGAGGCATAGGCGCCGAGGATGATGCCGTAGACACCGGTCGAGCCGATCGCGAGGATGAAAAGCGTGCCGACGTTGAGATCGGTGACGAACAGGTTGACGTCGCGGCCGAAGATGTCGACCGTGCCGCCGAACGGAATTACCGCCGCCGCGACCAGGGCGGAGACGAAGACCACGACCGGCGCGAACATGAAGACGTACTTGTCGGCCGCGCCCGGGATCAGGTCTTCCTTGCCCAGCAGCTTGACCGCGTCGGCGATCGGCTGGAGCAGACCGTGCGGCCCGGTCCGGGTCGGCCCGACCCGGTCCTGCATGTAGGCCAGAACCTTGCGCTCGTACCAGGTCATGTACGCCATGCTGATCAGCAACACGTTCAGGACCACGAAGGCGACGATGAACGTGATCCAGATGGGTTGATCTACCATGCTTCGCTTTCAGCCCTCGTCCGTGAATCGAGCATGCGCATCGGGAACGACGCCTCGCGGCGCGCCAGTCGCAATAGTACCCCGACGGGTCGGCTCGTGCCCTGCTGTGGCCGCAACCAGCACATGCCGAGCCCGGCCCGCGAACGTGCTCCGCGCCGCCAACCGCGGGAGGCCACAGGGGCCTCCCCTACGAATGGCGGCACGCGACAATGCCCTTGCTTCTCACATGCCGACGCTTTCCGTTCCCTAACGGTCGACCGACCCCAGCACGATGTCGATGGTGCCGATGATCGCCACCACATCCGCCAGCATCGACCCCTGCGCCATGTGCGGCAGCACCTGGAGATTCACGAAATCCGGCGTCCGGATCCGGAACCGGTACGGAATCGGCCCGCCATCCGACACGATGTAGTATCCCAGCTCGCCCTTCGAATGCTCGATCGTCTGCCACACCTCGCCGACCGGCGGGTTGAAGCCTTTCAGCACCCAGATGAAGTGCCGCTGCATGTCCTCGGCGGTCGTCATCGTCCCCTTGTGCGGGGGGATCACGTAGGCCGATTCGTAGGCCATCAGCGGCGAATCCATCGGCGCGACACGATCGATCGCCTGCTGGATCAGCTTGATCGACTGCCGCATCTCCTCCATCCGGATCAGGTAGCGGTCGTAGGTGTCGCCGAACTGACCCAGCGGAACCTCGAAATCGAGCTGATCGTAGACGAGGTAGGGCGTCGCCTTGCGGACATCGTAGTTGACCCCCGAGCCCCGCAGACAGGCACCCGTCAGCGAATACGAGATTGCCGCTTCGGGCGTGATGATGCCGACGCCCTTGGTCCGCGCCATCCAGATCGGGTTCGCGGTCAGCAGCTTGGAGTATTCCAGCTGGCGCTTCGGGAAAACCCGCAGGAAGTTGTAGACCTGGGCCACGAGGCCATCCGGGATCTCGCGGGAGAAGCCGCCGATCTCCATCATGTTCGTGGTCAGGCGGGCGCCGCAGAACGACTCGAAGATGTCGAGGATGATCTCCCGCTCGCGGAAGCAATAGAGCGACATCGAGAGCGCCCCGATGTCCAGCGCGTGGGTGCCCAGCCAGACGAGGTGAGAGGCGATCCGGCTCAGCTCCGCCATCACCACCCGCCAGTATTGGGCGCGTTCGGGGGCCAGCACGCCGCAGAGCTTCTCGACCGCGAGGACGTAGCCGAGATTGTTGAGTGGGGCGGCCACGTAATCCGTGCGGTCGGTCCAGGGCGTCAGTTGCGCGTAGCGGTGGGCCTCACCGAGCTTCTCGGTTCCCCGGTGAAGGTAGCCGATGATCGGATCGCAATCGACGATGATCTCGCCATCGAGCTTCAGGATCACCCGCAGCACGCCATGCGTACTCGGATGCTGGGGGCCCATGTTCAGCGTCAGCAACCGCTCGCCGTTGGCGAGCTGCTCCTCGTCGGAGATCGTCAGCGTTCCGGTGGGAGAGCCTCCCGTCGCGATCTCCTCGCCGGGCCGCCCGTAGGGCGATTGCTCGATGTCGATGAAGTCAGCCTGGTCGGTCCGATCAGCCGGGCCGGTTGCGGGTCGTTCGATAATGGATGACATGGCGGCTAGACCCCCCTTCCGGTCCAACGGGTGCGGACTCGGGGAACGACGCGTTCAGTGTTGTAGACCGGAAATTCCTTCCAGCCCCGGAGCGGATAATCCTTGCGCAGCGGATGGCCCTCGTCCCAGTCGTCGGGGAGCAGCATCCGGCGCAGGTTGGGATGCCCTTCGAAGATGATCCCGAACATGTCGTAGACCTCGCGCTCCAGCCAATTCGCGCCGTTCCAGACCGGAACCAGCGAGGGCACGGGCTCGCCATCGTCGCAGCCGGTCTTTAGCCGCAGCCGGACCCGGTTCGGGATCGAGTAGAGCTGGGCGACGACATCGAAGCGCGGCTCGGTGCGCAGGCGCAACATGTCGACGGCGGAGAGATCGGTCAGGAAGTTGAGCGCCAGCCGGTCATGGTCGCGCAGGAAAAAGGCAACGTTCCGGAACTCCTCGCGGCTGATGTGGATCGTCGTCTCGTCGCGGAACCGGATGATGTCGAGCACGGCGTGGGGAAAGACCGCCCGCAGCTCGCGGACCGCCGGATGCTTCTCGAGGTCGGGATCGGTCCAGGCGCCGCGCGCCCACGCCCCGCCCGCGTCCACAGGGGTCCGGTCGAGCCGCGCCTGCATCGCTTCAAGATTGCCGAGCGGCGCGTCCGCGGTCGCGGGGCCTTCCTGGACCGCGGTCGGTTCGACGGCGGCGCCACCGGCCGCTTCCGGGTCGGACGACGTGGCGACCGCGTCGGTGACCGCTTCCGGCTGCGCATTCGGGGCCGATTTGTCGATCGTCGCTTTCGGCTGCGGATGCGGCGTCCCCGCGGACTGGGATGGGCTGTTGCCTGGCTGCTCGGCGTCACCGTCGCTCACGGTGTTGTCCTCTCATCGTTGGTGTCACGCGGGACACCGGAATCATCGGGGCGTACGAAGCCGTCCCGGTCATCCACGAAGGCTCGCCATCGCGTCGCGCCGTTCGCCCTCGCGCTGCTCCTCCGCCGCGCCAACACCGTGCTTGCGGGCCATCGTCTCGTACTTGATGACCTTGTTCTGGAGCTGAAGGATCCCGTAGTAAAGCGATTCCGGCGTCGGTGGGCAGCCCGGCACGTAGATGTCGACCGGCACCACCTGGTCGACGCCCTGGACCACCGCGTAGGTGTCGTAGGGGCCGCCGACGTTTGCGCACGATCCCATCGAAAGGACCCACTTCGGCTCAGGCATCTGATCGTACAGGGTGCGGACGATCGGCGCCATCTTCTTCGTCACGGTCCCGGCGACGATCATCAGGTCCGCCTGGCGCGGCGACGCCCGGTAGAGCATGCCGAACCGCTCGGCGAGATCCCAGCGCGACATCGAGGCGCCGATCATCTCGATCGCGCAGCAGGCGAGTCCGAACTGCAGCCACCAGAGGGACGAGCGGCGACCCCAGTTGAAGAGGAAATCGAGCGAAGTCGTAAACACATTCTTGTCGAAGCGATCATCGATCAGACCCATTCGAGGGCCCCCTTCTTCCAGGCATAGACATAACCGATCATCAGCAGAGCCAGAAAGATGGTCATGTCGACGAAACCGAACAGCCCCAGATAATCGAACGAGACGGCCCATGGATAGATGAAGACGACTTCCAGATCGAAGATGACGAACAGCATGGCGACCACATAGAAGCGCGGGGTATAGCGGGGGACAACCGGTGTCACATCCGGCACTCCGCTCTCGTACGGCATGCTTTTGACCGCCGAGGGCTTGCTGGGCGCCGCGATCTGATTCAGCGTCAGCAGCAGGAGCCCCATGAACGCGGCGGTGACGATCATGAAGAAGACGACGACCCAGTTATCCCCGTAGGTTTGCACTGCTGCCTGCTCCCGTTCGAGATGACGAGTGAGCGATGAAGTGACGGATTGTCACGGAAGTGCCATGGTCCGCCTGCGTCCGGGTAGCCGGTCCGGCGGCCTTGGGTTCGCTAACGGGGCACCCAGGACCGCATCCGGGAGAGCGGCGAGAGGAGGAAATCGAACCCGAATCCGGGCATCCACGCTCGCCCGTACTGATTGTGTATCGTATCACAATCACTCTTCCTGCCTTCGGATCGCGATCACCATATGCGGCCTTCATGAACGGGTGATCCCGTCATATCGAAGAGCCCGGTTCGCGAAAGGGGATGAGAGGGCGGTTCGTGACAGCCTCCCGCCACAGAGGCTGGGAAGATAACGGACGTTCTGGAGCCCCGCTCCCGTCACCCAGGGGTGTGGACCACCGAACGGATGGCCGTCGGTGGCCGTGGGTGACGCGATGCCGGGGGATGCCCACCGGGCCCCGTAGCTAGCGCCGTAAGCCCCTTTCGCACCGTCCCGCCGCTCGACGATCGGGCGGTGTCCGTTCACCCGGAGTTTCCCGCGACATTGGTGCCCAAAAATCTATACGGTCGAACCGGTTTTGCCATCTGGTCACAGCTACTATTGATTCAGCACCATGAAGACGGTGCCGCCAGCCACGGTACCGTCATCCCCCTTCCCTCAAACGTGGTGTTTGTGACCGCGCGGGCCATCCCCCGCGCGGTTACGCTTTAAACCAGTTCCGGGGAGATGTATCCGTCCACTGTCATCCCGAGGGAGCGCAGCGACGAGGGATCCTCCCGGTGCGGGCGCACCGCGCTGGAGCCGGGGTTGTATTGGCGCGAAGCGCCCTCCGTGTTCATCGGACGCGCTTCCCACCTCGTCGCTCTCCCGCTAAGCTCATGCATCTCACCTGAGGGGCGAGGCCCGGCTTGCGGACAAGGAGCACGACGATGACGAGCGACACCGCTTCACCACCACCATTGAGCGACGACACCCTGGACTGGCTGCGGAGAGTCGACAGCCCGACGATCGCCAACGCGATCGAGCCCTTCGCGGTCCGCGACCGCTGCGCCGGGTTCATCGGCGGCGCCGTTCTGTGCCAGTTCCCCGAGTTGGGGCCGATGGTCGGACGCGCCGTGACCGTGACGATGACGAGCGTGCCCGGCCCGACCGCCAGCCGCGATGGCTACTGGCGGATGTGGGATGCCCTCGACGCGGCGGGGCCGCCTTCGGTGCTCGTGATCGCCGATCTTAGCGGCGCCCCGAACCGCTGCGCCTACTCCGGCGAGATGATGGCGACGCTCGCCCAGCGCCTCGGCGCGGTCGGGATGGTCACCGATGGCGCGCTGCGCGATGTCGACGAGGTCCGCGCGATCGGGTTCCACTACTTCATGCGCTTTCCCGTCGTCTCGCACGGCAACTTCGAGATCGTGTCGGTCGGGGAGCCGGTCGTGCTCGACGGCGAGCGGATCGCCACCGGGGATCTGCTGCATGGCGACCGCAACGGGATCGTCGTCATCCCCGACGCGGTGCTCGATCGACTCCCCGAGGCGGTCGCGACGGTGCGGCAGCGGGAGCGCGAGCAACTGGAGTTCATGCGCGGCGACGACTTCTCGCTCGCCGCCCTCAAGGAGCGCAGCGGCTATTAATCCAAGGACAGGCCATGATCTCGATTCCTGATTCACCCACGGCTGCTGACCTTCCAGCCGGTGAGACCAACTTGCGCGTCCTCACACTCAACCTCTTTGGACGGCCGGCAGGCTGGGAAGATCGCCGAACCGTGCTCATCAACGGCTTCCGAGAGCTTCAACCTGACATTGTGGCTTTTCAGGAGGCGATCGTCACCGAGGATGACGACCAGGTCATCGATATAGTGGGAAACGACTATCACGTCATCCACCAGTCGCGGGGTTTGCTCGGTGATGAAAACCATGGTGCCTCGGTCGCCAGTCGCTGGCCACTCGGGGCGGCCCATGAGCCGGATTTGCATGTCACGCCGCTAACCGCTGATTACCCATGCGGCACGCTCATCGTCGACATCCTTGCGCCAGCGCCGTTCAAGCCGTTGTGGTTTGTAGCTCATGGTCCTTCCTACCAATGGGCTGCCGAACATGAGCGTGAATTACAGGCTTTGGCCACCGCGCGACTCGTTGAGGATATTGCAGAGTCTGGGGATCATGTCATCGTTGCGGGAGATTTCAATGCTGAAGCTGATGCCGCAAGCCTCCGCTTCTGGTCAGGGCGGCAGTCGCTGGACGGGATGAGCGTTGCCTATCAGGACCTTTGGCGACACACGCATCCCGACGAACCCGGACACACCTTCGCTCCCGATAATCCGCTGACGCGAAACGACGAACCCCATCTCACGGACGTCCGGCGGATCGACTACATATTTGCCCGTTGCGGAGAGCATGGCCGTACGCTCCAGGTTCGGCATTGCGAGCGCTGCTTCGACCAGCCGGTCGATGGCGTCTGGGCAAGCGACCATTTTGGCGTCCTAGCCGATCTCGGTGCCTGGTCGTGATCGCGATAGTGTCGAGCCGTTATCCGAGGCGGACCGAGGTCTCGGCGTAACGGTAGCGGGCGGGCCGCTGGCGCCGCTGCAGGGCGTAGACGGCCGTCAGCGGTCCGAGCCGCCCGAAGAACATGCCAAGGGCAAGGATGATCTTGCCGGCGTCCGTCAGCGCGGGGGTGATCCCGGTCGAGAGGCCGACGGTCGCCATCGCGCTCATGGTTTCGAGCATGATCGGCAAGAACCCGAAGTCCTTGCCGCCGAACGCGTCTTCGGTCATCGCCAAGCCAAGCGTCAGGAGAAAGTGGACGAACAGAAAGAGCGCGATGATCGCCATCGACCGGAAGACGAGCCGCGACGAGACACGGCGCCCGAACGCCTGCGCTTCCGATTGGCCCCGGATCGTGGACAGGACCGCAATCACGATCACCGCCAGCGTCGCCAGCTTGATTCCGCCCGCGGTCGAGCCCGCCGCGCCGCCGACCATCATCAGGGCGACCCAGAGGAACTCGGTCGGCGCCTGAACCTCACCGAACGGGACGCTTGCGAATCCGGCGGTTCTGGCAGCGGTGCTCTGGAACATTGCCGTCATCGGCCTCGCCCAGGGCGCTACCGCGGCCATCGAGCGATTCCACTCCAATGTCAGGAACAGGAGCGTGCCCGCCAACAGCATCACCGCGTTGGTGACCATGATCAGCTTGGTGTCGAAACTGAAACGCCGCCAGGACCGGCGCAGCCACACATCGTTGACGACCATGAACGAAAGGGCCCCGGCCTGGATCAGGACCATCACGACGATATTGATCGCGGGCGACTCCGCGTACGGCGAGAGCGACACGTACTGGCCCTGCAGATCGAACCCGGCGTTGCAGAATGCCGAGATCGAATGGAAGACGCCATACCAGAGGGCGATACCGGGGGGATGCTCCCGCAGGAACTGCCCGGTCAACACAATCGCCCCGATCGCCTCGCACAGCAGGATGTACCGCAGGATGCGTTTGGAAAGATCGCCCGCCTCGTGGAGGGAGAGCGTCGGCGAGCCGTCCTGCAGCATCAGCGAGTCCCGCAGGCTCATGCCTCGTCCGAGTGAGGTCAGCACCAGCGAGGCGCCCACCATGAATCCCAGACCGCCCGCCTGGATCAGCAGCAGGATGACGATCTCGCCGAACAGGTTCCAATGATCCTGCGTGTCGACGACGACCAGCCCCGTCACCGAGGCGGCCGAGATCGCGGTGAAGAAGGCATCGAGAGGTGCTGTGCGCTCGCCGCTCTCGGTGGCCCAGGGCATCGCGAGCAGCGCCGCGCCAAGCACAACCAGGAGCAGGAAGGCACCGGCAAATCGCTTGGCGTGGGTGCCGACATGGGGTACCGCGCTCCGCTTCGGGGCACGAGGCATGTCGATTATCCGCGTCGCATCCAGACGGCGACGGACGATCCTGTTGCCGGGAAGCCGCTTGCTGGAGCCCTCCGCCATGTCGCGCTCCTTGCTAGACGACGGAGTTCGCGGGGTGACCAATACGGGCACTGAGGAGATGCTGCTCGCAGAACGCTTCGATGTGGGCGTCCGCGCCGACGATGATCAGCTCATCGTTGGCCTGGAGGACCTCCTGGAAGTGCGGCACAGTGATCAGGCTCGATCCCCGCTTGATCAGCAGGACGTTGAGCTTTGACTGAAGATCGCCGATCACGTCCATCAGCGGATGACCGACAAGGTTGGCCGGCGTCTGGAGCTTCGCGATGCCGGTCGACGCCGAGAGGGAGATGTAATCGTTGATATGACGGACACCGAGCGAATGGGCAAGCCGGACCCCGGCATCCAGTTCGGGGAAGACGACCCGGTCCGCGCCAACCTTGCGGAGCAGCTCTCCATGCAACGTCGACTTCGCCTTGGCGACGACCCAGGGAACCCCGAGCTTCTTGAGCAGCAGGGTGCTGAGAACGCTCGCTTCGAGACTCTCCCCCTGCGCGACCACAGCCACCGACGATTGATGGATGCTCAGTTGCCGCAAGAGTTCCTGATCGGTTCCATCCCCCTGCACCGCCAGCGTCACGAAGTCCGACGCTTCCTGGATTTGCTTCTCGCCCCGGTCGATCGCGGTGACTTCATAGCCGAGTTCGTGGAGCGTCTTCGCGACGCTCGTGCCAAACCGGCCAAGTCCGATCACCGCAACGCGTTCCGAATGCTCCTGCCTTCGTCCTGAGGCCCGCACGTGTCCCGATCCCTTCCCTATCCATGGCCTGGCATCTGCCGATCAGGGCCGCTGGCGGAAGTGTACGACTCGATGCGGCCAGCGGTTGACACCCGGGCCGATCCATTGGGCAACGATCGCCTGAACGTACGAATCGTGCGTCCGCGCCCGATCCGTGGCGGGACAGATCACCGTGCTGATTCCTGACATCATCGAGACCGCCTGGTCCACATTGATAACGTGCGCCTGTTCACCTCCATCGCTCTGGGATGTCCGTCGGCCGCGGGAGGGTATCCTGCCGGATTCCTTTCAGCTGGTCCACTGCCCGGCCACTTGCCCGGTCGCGACGTTGAGCCGGTTCCAGACGTTGATCGTGGCGATCTCGATGATCAGGGCCGCGAGCGCCGGCTCATCGTAGTGCTGGGCGGCTTCCTCCCAGATCTCGTCCGGCACCGGATCCGTCCGGTCGCTGAGCCGGGTAGCAGCCTCGGTCAGCGCCAGCGCGGCGCGTTCGGCATCGGTGAACCAGGGGGCATCCCGCCAGGCAGCGACCGCGAAGATCCGCTCGTCTGCCTCGCCCGCGCGCTTCAGCTCGCGCGAGTGCATGTCGACGCAGACGGCGCAGCCATTGATCTGACTTGCGCGCAGGTGGACGAAGAGGGCTGTCGAGGGCGGCACGCCCGCATTCTTCGCGGACTTCCCCAACGCCAGCATGGCCCGCATGGCGTCAGGAACGATCATCACCGGGTTGGGCATCCGTTGCTGAACGCGTACTGTCTGCATGGTCGTTCTCCTTTGAAGGTCTTGAGGTTGCCTGGGTGCATGACGACGTCGAATGTCCGTTTCCGTATCCTCTCCTTGTCACATCGGCTCGATTTCAGCCGTCACTACACTGACGGAGCGTGACGAGGGAATGTGACCCATGAACGAACAGGAATGGCTGGCGGAACGATTTGAGGAGAACCGGGCTCACCTTGGGGCAGTCGCCTACCGAATGCTCGGCTCGCTGAGCGAGGCCGACGACGCCGTGCAGGAGTGCTGGCTCCGCCTCAGCCGCTCCGACACCCGCGACATTGAGAACCTGGGCGGATGGCTCACGACCGTCGTCGCCCGGATCTCCCTCGACATGCTGCGTTCGCGCGCATCGCGACGCGAGGAGTCCCAGGGCGGGAACCCGCCCGAGCCGATTGCAAGCCGCGAGGCCGGGACCAACCCCGAGCACGAAGCGATCCTGGCCGAATCGGTTGGGCTCGCGCTGCTGGTGGTGCTCGAAACGCTCGCTCCCACCGAGCGGGTGGCGTTCGTGTTGCACGACGTGTTTGCCGTGCCCTTCGACGAGATCGCTCCCATCGTGGGGCGCTCCCCGGCCGCGACCCGGCAGCTCGCGAGCCGGGCCCGCCGCCGGGTACAGGGCGCGGCCACGGTTGCCGATGCCGATCTCACTCGTCAGCGAGATGTGGTGGAGGCCTTCCTCGCCGCCTCGCGGGAGGGCGACTTCAAGGCGCTCCTGGCGGTGCTCGATCCCGAGGTCGTGTTCCGGGCTGACCCCGCGGCCGTTCGGGCGGGCGGGCCGAAGGAGGTCCACGGTGCGACGGCTGTGGCCAGGCTCTACAGAGGGCGGGCTCGGGCCGCCCGCCCGGCACTCGTGAACGGAGCCGTCGGTATCGTGGTCGCTCCACGTGGACGGTTGCTTCTGGTTCTTGTGCCCACCGTAGCGAACGGAAGGATCGTCAGGATCGATGCCATCGCCGAGCCCGCGCGGCTTCGCCAGCTCGACCTGGCCATCCTCGACGACTGACGGGTCAATCGGGATTGCGGGTTGAAACAGCTTTGGCATCCCAGGCCGCGCGGCGGCTCTCCGATCATGGACTGTGCTTTGGAGATCTGGCGACGGCCGTTCGTCTACACTTACCAATCGTGAGTAAACGGGCGATGCCGCCAGAGTACAGACAAGCAGGACGACACCATGTCAGACAACACTCAGCCCTCCTCCGACATCAGTACAACTGACCGTCCCGTCGCGTCGACGACCCGGATTGGGCACGTCCACCTCAAGGTCGCCGATCTCGACCGCGCGATTGCCTTCTACCACGGCGTCCTCGGCTTCGAGATCACGCAGCGCTACGGAAGTCAGGCCGCCTTTCTCTCCGCCGGGGGCTATCACCATCACATCGGCCTCAACACCTGGGAGAGCCGCCGCGGCGACCGGCCCGCCCCCGGCACGACCGGGCTCTACCACGTCGCGATCCTCTACGCCCGGCGCGAGGAGCTGGCCGACGCTCTTCGCCGCCTGATCCGCCACCGGGTGCCGCTCGGCGGCGCCTCCGATCACGGGGTGAGCCAGGCGCTCTATCTCGACGACCCGGATGGCAACGGGGTTGAGCTCTACTGGGACCGCGACCCGGCGGAGTGGCCGAAGGACGCCGGGGGCAACCTCGCGATGGTGACCCTCCCGCTCGACCTCGATGATCTCCTGGCCCTCCCCGAGCTGACCTGAGCAAACGGTCATCCGTTCCCGTCACTGTCGCGGAAACCGCCCCGATCACCGCCGATCGGGGCGGCTGGCGTTCCGCGCGAACGAACCCATGCGCCGTCCGGGTGCGTTAACCCAAACGAGCCCAATGGGGCAAACCGGCGTATGCTGGAGCCGGAACGACCCAGACAAACGGCGGCACAGCGAGCCGGGAGGCACGGCCATGTGGCCTCGGTACGATCAGCGCTCTCGCCCGGTCCGGCGGCTCATCCGATACGGTGTCCTGATCGCGGTGATTGCGGGGCTCGGCTTGATGACGCGCGATCTCGGCGCCGCGCCCGCGACCAAGGCGGACGTCGAGGAGCATTTGGAGCGCCCGCTCCTGGCCTACGCCAAACTCGATGATGCCCCCTACATCGTCTTTCAGTTGGGCGACACGGTGTACCTTGACGTGCTCACCCTCGACTGGATCTCCCATGACTGGCCTCCGAGTCCCCGCTGGCAATGGTCTGGTATGTGGTCCTACATCGACGCCACGGCGGCACCCGCGAGCGTCGCGATCGGCAACCCGAACGTGGTCCCGACTCTGTTCGGCCAGATCAACGACCCGGCGATCGTCACGCTCCAGGCCGAGGTCGACGGCCAGTGGCGGAGCTTTCCTGTCTCCGGCGCGGGCTTCGTGGTCACCTTGCCGCCAGCGCCCCCGTACCCGACCCGGTATCGCTGGCTCGACGCCGTGGGCAACGTCGTCTACGCCGTGGATGACGCGGACACCGCTGGCCCCTGATCCTGCGCATGTGTCCGGATTGATCGACCCCCTTGACCCTGACGCTGCGTGAGGCTCTACCGTGATGCGGTCAGGGTCGGTTGGCAACCCTGTGATCGAACGAGGACGAGGACAGGAACGACGATGGGCGGGACGATAAGGGCCGGCACGTACTCCGTCGGCGAGGTGGCCCGGCTCGCCGGGGTGACCGTGCGGACATTGCACCACTACGGCGAGATCGGGCTGCTGGCTCCATCGGGGCGAACCGATGCCGGATACCGCCGGTACGCCGCCGCCGATCTCGATCGCTTGTCCCGGATCCTCTTCTACCGGGAGCTCGGGTTCCCGCTCGATCGCATCGCAACCCTGCTCGACGACGCTACCACCGTTCCCGTCGCTCACCTCCGCCGCCAGCGCGAGCTGCTGACGGAGCGGTTGCGCCGGACGGCGGCGATGATCGCGGCGGTGGACAAGGAACTGGAGGCACGGATGACGGGGATCACGCTGACATCGGAGGAGAAGCTCGAGATCTTCGGCTCGTCGTACACCGAGGAATGGGAAGCCGAGGCCGAGGAGCGCTGGGGCGTAACTGACCCATGGAAGCAATCGCGGGCACGGACCGCGGCCTTCATGAAGGACGACTGGGTTCGCTACGCGGCCGAGACCGACGCCCTGCACGCCAGGATCGTCGCGGGGTTCCGGGCCGGCCACGCCCCCGACAGCGCGGAGGCAATGGAGCTGGCCGAGGCGCACCGAACGTGGGTGAGCCTGATGTGGGACTGCTCGCCCGTGATGCATCGCGATCTGGCGGACATGTACCTCGCCGACGAGCGCTTCACAAAGACGTACGAGGATCTGACCTCGGGCCTGACCCAGTAGCTGCACGCCGCCATCCATGCCAACGCCGATCGCCTCGAAAGCACCGGCTAACGGCAGCGTTCGGGCCTCAATAACGGCTCGGGGATGCTGAGCGGTCCCAGGTCGACCAGCACGGGCGGACACACGAATCGACGCAATGGAAGTGAGAGACGGGCTTCTCAATCGATTCTGGTCCGCCCCTACGGTTCCTCGTTGTGTAGGCGTTCACCCATACTTCACGGCAATCACGAAAAGCTGGTGCCTGTTCCGGTCGTGTAGTGGCCCCGTGAAGCGAAGACGGTGTAGGGGCCGACCTTGTGCCGGCCCGGTGCAGCGCAGCTGCATGCACGTCCCGGTCATGCGGGGGGTGCACCGCTCCAAAGCTCGTCCGTGCGTGGAATTCCCCCGCAAGGAAGAAAAATCGTGACGCCTCCTCGCGCATGACCCACGGCTCGATCAGCTCAAAGGCCCCGCGCTCCCATAAATCAACGATGCGCGCGACGCGACCGAGCGGCGCAACATAACGGCTGATAATGATATTGGTGTCCAGGACGACGCGCACGCTCAGGAATGCGAGCGGACAGCACGCTTGGCCTCATCAGTAAGACGTGCGGCCTCCGATTCACCATGGCTGGCTCGTGTGCCAGCATCGCGCATTTGGTCAAAGAATCTTTCGCGCCTGCTCTTCCATTGAGCGTAGAGCGCAATCGGGACAACCGCCGCAAGTGGGACGCCGTCGCGCTCCACCACATAGCGGTCGCCCTTATCCAGCACTTCTTTCAGAAGGTCGCCTATCCGCCCGGGTGTATCTTGCAACGAGACGGGCTTTTCCATCAGGTACGTATCCTCAATCAGGCAATGAGCGTCAACAACGATCGTGAGGGATGGATCCTTGTTCTCGTTATCGTAGCAGCCTTGAATATCTCGTCGTCTGGAAGGTGCCCGTGCAACCTTGCGGGACGGATCCGATAGGGTCGGTAGAGAAGGATCTTGCGGCGGTCGTCTGCCGATAGGTCTCGGCGATGGTTACCAAGGCCCCTCGTCGCTGCGCGGATCGAGCCAGCCCCGCTCCCGGCCCGCGGTGGAGCAGGTCATTCATGTTGCCCAAACGAGAAACGACACGATGGGAGGTTGGTGGAGACATGGCAACCGGCGACTGCGTGGCGGTGAACCGCGCGAATTGGGACGAACGCGTCAAGGGGCATCTCGTCGCCTACGGGGCAGACAGCTTTGTGGCTGATCCTTCCGCCATCACCGGTATTGTGCGGGAAGACGCAGCGCTCATGGCGCCCTTGTTGCCCGGTGGCTCGGTTAGCGGGATGAAGCTTGCGCATCTCCAATGTCACATTGGCCTGGATACGCTCAGCTGGGCGCGCCTGGGCGCCCATGTGACCGGGGTGGATTTCTCATCCGAAGCGGTCGTCGCGGCAAGGAAGCTGGCGGACGCGGCGAGTCTGGACGCCCGGTTCGTCGAGAGCTTCGTCGATGACGCGGTGGCGGAGGTGGACGAACGCTTTGACATCGTCTACACAAGCATCGGGGTCCTGATGTGGCTTCCACGCTTGGATTCTTGGGCCGCCACGATTCACGATCTCCTGGTGCCCGGCGGGACCTTCTTTATCAGAGAAGTCCATCCCATCCTCAACGCGGTCGACTACGACCGCGACGACGAGCTGGTCCTCAACGGGTCATACTTCCCAACCAGCGATCCGCTTCGCTACGACCACGGTACGACGTATGCCGACGAGAACATGACCCTGAGCAACCGGACGACGTTCGAGTGGACGCATTCGGTTGCGGAGATCGTCACCTCACTGCTCCATGCCGGACTGACCCTGACGTCGTTTGGCGAGCACCGGACGATACCGTGGCAGGCGCACCCGAGTCTCATCCCCACGCCCGAGGGGTGGGTTCTGCCTTCCAACCCCGATCGCTGTCCACTCACGTTCTCGCTCTCCGCGCGCCGCCCCTTGTGAGAGCGGTGCGGCGCGCTCAGGACGCCCCCATCGAAAACGCATTGCGCCATCGCTGGACAGGTTCACCTCACCGGCGGCAGAGCGGAGCGATGACCGATATGGACGCGCCCTCGTGACGAAGCCGCTCAAATGCGATGTTCGCCTCGGGCGTTGATGGGTCTCGCCAATGGCTACCAGGGGCGCTCGTCGCTCCGGAGGTCGAGCCAGGCGACCTCGTCGTCGGTCAGCCGCCGGTCGAGCACCGCCGCGTTGTCGGCGAACTCCGCGCCAGTCCGGCAGCCGACGAGGGCGAAGACCTCCATCGGCTGGCTCATCACGTACGCCATCGCCACCTGCGGGATCGACATCTCGTACCGCTTCGCCGTCTCCTCCACCCGGTCGAGCCGCCGGAAATTCTCCTCGCTGCAGTAGCTGGTGACGCAGAGCTTGTCGAGATACTCGTCGAAGGTATCGAGGTTGTCGCGCCGGAACCTGCCCGAGAAGAACCCTCCGGCGAGGCTCGACCAGGGGAAGATCGGGATCCCGTTGGCGGCGTACCATTCGCGGTCGGCCGTGCCGGGCTCCCCGGAGATGCTGAGGCACCCCTCCCACGGCGGCTGGATCTGGACCGCCAGGCTGAAGTTCGGGCTGCTGACCCGGAACGGCTCCAGCCCGTGCTCCGTCGCGTAGTCGTTCGCTTCGGCGATCCGCGACGCGGCCCAGTTCGAGCCGCCGAACACGCCGATCTTGCCCGCCTTCTTGTGCTCGTTCAGGATCTCGACAATCGGCCCGACCGGCACGTCCGGGTTGTCCCGGTGCAGCACGTAGATGTCGAAAAAGTCCGTGCCCTGGCGCTCCAGCGACTCGTGGAGGTCGGACGTGATGTCCTCCGGCGTCACCCGCACCCGCCCGTTGTAGGGGTGCGCGCCCTTGCCCAGGACCACGAGCTCGTCGCGTACGCCCCGGCTGCCGTACCAGCGCCCGAGCACGCGCTCGCAATCACCGTTGCCGTAGCCGTGCGCCGTGTCGAACGCCCGCCCACCGGTTTCGTAGACGGCGTCGAGCAGCGCCATGCTTTCCGCCTCGCGATCCGACGAGAGCGGGATCGTGCCCTGCACGAGCCGCGTCACCTGCTTGTCGACGCCGGTCACCGTTCCGTATTGCATCGCCATGGGATGGAGGTTCCTCCTGGAGAGACGAGTCGAAGGTCGTCAGCCGTCTGCTGAAAACGCGGCAACAGCCGTGCACGGCGGGCAGCGTGTTCGTTGGTCCCGCGGGACCAGCAATCGGGTCGTCATGGGCATCCCGCCGATCCATTCGGCTTCGCTCCGATGCCGCTTACAGGACATGCCCGCGGAGTGGCCGCGACGACACAGCTGTTGAGATTCCCAACAGGCGATTCCGAAGGAATCGATGGGCCGTGTTCGCTCAGTTGCTTCGCAATTGCCTGTTGGCGGATGCGGCCCATTTACTTCGTTACGGAATAACAAGACAGACTCCACAGACCACTGGGGTGTGTCCGCAAACGTGCCCCTCCCGCCATTCGTAGGGGCGGATTAGCGGACATCAGAGCGATCCTAACCATGGACGGCCTGTCCGCGGGCGCCTGCCCTGTAAGCGGCATCGATGCGAAGCGAATGGGTCCGCCCGTGGTTGCGCCAGCGAACGTGACAGCTTTGCGGACAGACCACTACCCGCTCTCTTGCGGATAGCGGACGCCCCATTGCCCGCGCAGCGTGTCCATCGTTCCCATGATCGCCAGCGATTCGTCGAGCGGCATGACCGTGCTCTCGGTGACGCCCTCTCGCAGGCACTCCATGACGTGGAGCGCTTCGAACTGGTAGCCGTTGCCTTCCTCCAGCGGACACTCGAAGCGCTCCGGTTCCATGCCATCGACGGAGACGGTGAAGCTGATCGGCTTGTGGAAGTCGTGATCGATCTGGATCCGGCCAGTCGTGCCCACGATCGTCGCCAGGCTGATCGGGTTCGCGCGGATCGTGACCCCGACGCAGGCGACCGCTCCGGAGGGGTGCAGCAGCGAGATCGCCTCCTGCTCGTCGACGCCAGTCTCGCCGAGCACGGCGACTCCCGTCACCTCGCTCGGCGCGCCGAGCACCATCGAGACGAAAGAGAGCGGGTAGACCCCACCATCGAGGAGCGCGCCGCCGCCCAGTTCCGGGTCGTAGAGGCGGGAGGCGGGATCGAACCCGGCCTTCCAGCCGATGTTCGCCGTGACCAGCGTGATGTCCCCGATCGCGCCGGAAGCGAGCACCTCGCGGACCTTGACCATCGCCGGCCGGAACCGCGTCCACATCGCCTCCATCAGGAAGACGCCCTTTGCCCGCGCGGCCTCGACCATCTCGGTCGCCTCGCCGACGTTGAGCGCGAACGGCTTCTCGCAGAGCACGTTCTTGCCCGCCGCGATGCAGGTCAGCGTGGCGTCCTTGTGGCCCGGGTGCGGAGTCGCGACGTAGATCACGTCGACCTCGGGATCGGCCGCGAGGTCGACGTAGCTCGCGTGCCGCCGCGGAATGTCGAACTGGTCCCCGAAACGGTCGGCGGACTCCTGAGTTCGTGAGCCGACGGCGACGAGCTCCGCGCCGGGCGCCGAGGCAAGCCCGGTGGCGAACAATCCCGCGATCCGGCCGGTGCTGAGGATCCCCCAGCGGGTGGTGTTGGCGGTGTCTGTCACGAGCGGTCGTCGTCCTTTCGTTCCTGTACGTTGCGTGTCTGGCTCAGTGCGGCCCGGCGGCCTCGGTGCCACACGGCCCGCCGCCCTCGTTGACGTCGATCACGACCTCGTCGCCGGCGAAGGTCAGGATCGGCCGGTACCACTCAGACATCCGCTCCGCCGAGCGCCCGATGTAGTGGCAGATGAACGAGCGCCGGAACCGGTCTGTCGTCGTGTTCGGCCCGGAGCCGTGCACCAGCGTCCCGTTGAAGAAGAGCATGTCGCCCGGCCGCATGTCGACCGGGACCGGTTTCAGGCCCGGCGGCGGCGGGACGTACTCGCGCGTGAACGAGACCGAGGTGTCCGCTTCTTCGGGGCAGAAGAGGTCCATCTTGTGCGTGCCGGGGACGACCTCGAGCCCGCCGTTGTCGCGGTCCACGACATCGAGCGCGAGCCAGGCCGCGATGCAGGTTCCCGGCTCGACGTTGAGGTAAAAGTTGTCCTGATGCAGGGCCTGACCGCGGCCTGTCGGGGGCTTGAAGTAGAGCATGCTCTGGGTCGCCAGCGGCTCCTCGCCGAAGAGGTCGGTCAGGATCGGCTCCAGCCGGGGATCGAGCAGATAGCGCCGGGCGACATCGTTGAAGCGGTGCGGGTGCATGATCCGCGGGTACATCTTGAGCGGGTCGCCGTTCGCCTCGGCCTCCGGCACCGGGTTGAAGTAACCATCGACCGGGCCGTTCCGGTGCACCCGGGCGAACGTCTCGTTGAGCTGCGCGACATCCTCCGGGGTGTACAGCCCCTCGATCACGAGGTGCCCATCGTTCTCGAACCGGTCGAGCTGATCGCGCGTCAGGTGTTGCGCGGTTGCGGTCGTCGTGACCATGGTGCGTTGCCTCCGTCCGTGTCGTGCGGGTGCCGCCGTCTTGCGTTGAGAGCGGGATATCCGATGCATCCCCGGTTGCGTCATCATAGAAGAGGGAGCGGAGAGCGCAACCCCACGTTCGGATCACGGGAGGATCGCCGGTGACGGCAACCAGTTGCGGAGAAGGGTCACCTCTGGTCGTCTCGATCGTCGGGCCATCGGGCGCGGGCAAGTCGCAGCTCGCCAGGCTCGCCCAGTCGGTGCTGGGCGACAACATCGCGGCCCGGATCCCGACCGACGACTTCTTCGTGCCCCGGCCAGCCCACATACCGCTTTCCGACTTCCTGCGGCGACCGCTCCAGTACGATTGGGCACTGCCGCAATCCGTGACGCGGCAGCCGATCGGCACCCCGGTGGAGACGCCGGATGCCGACTTCGCCGGCTTCATCCGGATCTCGGATTCCGGCGGACGCCCGTTCACGATCCGGCCGGTGATGATCACCGACGCGATGGCGCACTTTCCCGGTGCCGACCTTCTCGTGGTGCTCGATGTGCCCGCCGGCATCCGGTGCGATCGGATCGCGGCGCGGGACGTTCGCTGGGGCACGCACGTTCTCGCCAGGTGGGCGCACCTAGAGACGACCTGGCGGGCGGGGCGGGCGGCCCTTCCCGCCCCCGACCTGACGCTCGACGGCACCCGTCCCCTCGAGCTCAACGCGAAGGCGCTGGCCGATCTCATCCGCGCGCACCTCACGAAAGCGACATCAGTCGGTGAGCCCCTTTGAAGAACGCACAGTTCGTCCCCTCGATCCTCACCTTATCGTCATTCTGAGCGAAGCGCAGCGGAGTCGAATGGGTCGAAGAATCTCAGCAGCTGCGTCGCGCCTCACCAGCAAGGACCGGCACCATGCCGACTAACTGTGCGCAGATGCTTCGACAGGTTCAGCATGACGCTGGAATCCGTCATTCTGAGCGTAGTCGAAGAATCTCAGTGCCCGCACCTTATCCTAGTGGTCTGTCAGGGCTGATCTGCCATGAATGGTCGAGCGGGTCGCACCTCCCGTCGTACGGGCGGACGCCATGTCCGCCCCAAACGGTGCCGCCAAGGCCGGCAGTTGACGCGTGACAGACCACTAGTACCCCTCCCGGCATCCAGCACTTTATTAGGATGGATACCCATGAAGGAGCCTTGCATCTACATCCTTGCCAGCTGCAGCCGGACGATCTACGTCGGCGTGACCAGCAACCTGCACAAGCGCGTCTACGAGCATCGCGAGGGGCTCGTGCCCGGCTTCACCAGCCAGCTTCAAGGTTACCCGCTTTGTGTAGTTCGAGGCATTTCCGACGATGCTCGAGGCGATGAACCCGCGATGGCGCGACCTCGGCGAGGACTGGCGGTATGCCGGCCGAGTGTGCCCGACGCGCTGCTGAGATCCCTCGACAAGCTCGGGATGACGGTGGGGTGAGGCTCGGGATGACGGTGGGGTGAGGCTCGGGATGACGGTGGGGTGAGGCTCGGGATGACGGTGGGGTGAGGCTCGGGATGACGGTGGGGTGAGGCTCGGGATGACGAATGGAGGCGGGGCATTGGCCAGGAGAGGCGTTATGCAATCCGAATGTGCCCGACGCGCTGCTGAGATCCCTCGACAAGCTCGGGATGACAGCAATGGGGTGCGGGATCAGAGACCCGTGCCTTCGCTGCCCGATGCGGTCCGGGAGGTCGTTGCCGCGTTCTCGGCGCGCCCGGAGGTCGTCGCGATCGCGCTCGGGGGATCGGTCGCGAGCGGGGCGGTCGATGCGTCGTCCGACCACGACATCTACATCTTTACTACGGCAGACATTCCGCACGAGGTCCGGCGCCAACTCGCCATGCGGTTCGACCCGGCGCCCGAGATCGGCAACGCCTGGTTCGGCGAGGGGGACGAATGGAGCGATCGCTCGGCTGGTGTCTCCATCGATCTCATGTACTGGGACCAGAAGTGGTTCGAGGGTCAGCTTCGGGATGTCATCGAGCGGCACCAGCCATCCCTCGGCTACACGACATCGCTGTGGTTCACGGCCCGCCACGCGCGGCCGCTGTTCGATCGAGACGGCTGGTTCGCCGGAATTCAGGCGCTCGCCGCGAGTCCCTATCCGGAGGAGTTGCGCGAGTCGATCGTCGGCTGGAACCGGCCGCTTCTGCGATCCACCCGGTCGTCGTACCGGCATCAGATCGAGCTCGCGATCGCGCGCGACGATCCGGTCAGCGTCAACCATCGAATTGCGGCGTTGCTGGCGAGTGTCTTCGACATCGTGTTCGCGAGCATGCGGGCTCCGCATCCCGGCGAGAAGCGGCTCCTGGACCACGTCGCCCGCCTAGGAACTCCCGTTCCCGACGAGTTCGCGCCGTTGGTGCGGCGCGTGCTCGCCGCCACCGGCGATCCAGCGGTCCGACAGATTCTGACCGCGCTCGACGAGCTGTGCGATGTCGTGGATGAGATCGTTCGCCGGACCGATCCCGGTTGAACGCGAAACCGGCCGCTCGCCAGGCTGGGGTTTGGCGCGCGACCGGCTTCCACCAGGGCCGGATCGGGTAGGGAAGGGACCGGCCCCGGTGTCGTGCGATCAGGTGTGTCAGCCGGCCGCGCCGTTGCGGTGGCTGACCTCTCCTCCCGATCTGATCCCAGCTTAGGCGTTAGGATGCGGGGGATCATCCGTAAAAATACGGAATGGCATTGCGTAGGCGAGCGCGACGCGCGTCGCTTCCGCCTACAGCGTGATGATGTGATCGGGCGGGTTCCCGGCCAGCGCGCCGTAGAGATCGGGGAAGCACCCCACCGCAACCCCTTCCACCGTTCCCTGCGTCGAGCAGTTGCCGATTTTTCCCGTGGCCAGCCCGCGCTCCAGCGCGCACTGATCGCAGAGCATGAGCAGGATGCCCTGCTCCTTCGCCACCTTGGCCAGCCGCTCGCCCATCGGATCGCCGGCCCGCAGGGCGTATGTGTTGTCGTCGAAGAACATCATCCCCACGATCTCTACCCCATGTCGCTTTTCCTCGAGCTGGGGCAGGATCATCTTCCCGAGCTTGTAGCTGGCGGTGTTCCCGGACGTGCTGAAGATGTAGGCGACCTTCACGACGTGATTTCTCCTCGGGGTAGGGGTATGTTCGGACATCGCGACGGCCCGATCAGGCGCCGCGCTCGACGCGAAGCCTACCCCGAACCGCCCTGCCGGATCGCTCATTGGGATGATTCCCGCGCCTCGTGCGGTACCTTAACCAGCGACGAATAGTGACGATGCCGTGCCGATGAGGAGAGAGCGATCGTGAAGAGAGCGGGAGAGTCGTCGGTATCAGCATCCGGCTCAGGGGCGGAAGACGGCCATGCCGATCTGCTCCGGCGCCACAAGGAGAGCCTCTTCCCTTCGGTCGCGCTCTTCTACGACGAGCCGATCGAGCTGCGCCGGGGCGAGCGGCAGTACGTCTTCGATGGCGATGGACGCCAGTACCTCGACTTCTTCGGCGGCATCGCGACGGTCTCCAGCGGTCACGCGATCCCGGAGATCAACGATCCGGTCAAGGACCAGCTCGACCGGATCGGGCACTCCTCGACGCTCTTCCTGATTCGCTCCCAGATCGAGCTCGCCGAGCGGATCCGGGAGATGACGCCCGACCCGCTCGACAAGGTGCTGTTCGTCAACAGCGGGACCGAGGCCAACGAGGCCGCCTTCCTGATCACGACCCTGTACCGCAACTCCAATGAGCTGATTGCCCTTCGCCACTCCTACCACGGGCGTTCCTTTGCGACGATCAACGCGAGCGGGCAGACACCCTGGCGCTCCTCGACCCTCTCGCCGCTCCACGTCCAGTACGCGCACAACCCGTATTGCTATCGTTGCCCGTGGGGCCTGAGCTACCCGAGCTGCGATCTGCGCTGCGCCGACGACATCGAGCAGCTCATCACGACCACTACCAGCGGTCACCCGGCGGCCTTCATCGCCGAGCCGATCCAGGGCGTCGGCGGGTTCATCACCCCGCCGCCCGAGTATTTCATCCGGGTCGGGGAGATCCTCCAGCGCCACGGCATCCCCTTCATCGCCGACGAGGTCCAGACCGGCTGGGGGCGCACCGGGGTCGCCGATTTCGGGTTCCAGGCGTATGGAATCACGCCGGATGTCGTCGTCTTCGCCAAGGGGCTTGCCAATGGCATCCCGATCGGCGGCCTGATCGCGACTGACGAGCTGGCGTCGTCGATCCGCTCGCTCAGCCTCTCGACCTTCGGCGGCAACCCGGTCTCGACGACCGCGGCCCTCGCCAATCTCAACTACATCGCCACCAACAGCTTGCGCCGGAACGCCCTGACGGTCGGCTCCTATCTCAAGGAGCGCCTCTTCGAGCTGTCCGACCGGCACCCGGCGATCGGTGACATCCGGGGGATGGGCCTGATGGTCGCGATCGAGCTGGTCAAGGACCGGGCCACGAAGGAGCCGGCGCCGGAGCTGCTCGAGGCAGTCCAGGAGTCGTCCAGGCGCAATGGCCTGATAGTAGGGAGGGGCGGGCTGTACGCCAACGTAATCCGGCTCTGCCCGCCGCTGATTGCCAGCCGGAGCGACGTCGACAGCGCAATCGCGATCCTCGACCGGGCGTTCACGGACGCCGCTTCGGGCACCTGAGAGCGGGCGCCCGGCCTTCGCTAGTTTTGTGACAATATGGAAACTCCTTCACAACCCGGTCCAGATGCCGTATTCTCTGGATGTATGGAATGTACGGACATACCTTTTGCCGAATTGCGATTCGCGCGGTATAGTGTGTCGGGTGAAACAACCCACGCAACGAGACAACTATCGAAGGGGCCCGTGGTCGCCGGGGGGCGGCCAGGGGAGGGGAAGGTTTGAGCGAGGCCGCGCTGATGGCGACATCAGCGCGGCCTTGTTCGCTTAACCCGATCGAAGCGGTTGCGAGATTGCGATGGCATCGACCCCGGATGAACACATGGTTCATCCCTACGGGAGAATGGGTGACAGGGCGCTCGGATGGCTCTCTCCAGGCGCAAGAACATGCGTTTGTCCGGATTCGACTATACCGATGCCGGCCCATATTTCGTGACAATCTGCCTGGATACCCGTGAACTTCGGTTCGGTCAGGTGCACGACGGCGTCATGCATCAAAATGTCGCGGGTGCGCAAATAGAAGACGTCTGGACCTCGCTGCAAAAGCGATTTCCGGTGCTCTGTCTCGATAGCCACGTGGTAATGCCAGACCATGTGCATGGAATCCCGCTGCTCCACGATGGCAGTGTCGACCATCCGGAGCTGTCGCTCGGTGGCGTGATCAAGGCTTTCAAGAGCGAGTCCACACTGGCGTACATTCGAGGTGTCCGGCAATTGGGATGGACGCCATTTTCTCGGAAGCTCTGGCAATACAACTACTACGAACACATCATCAGAAATGATCGTGATCTCGAGACGAAGTGTGCCTACATCGATGGCAATCCGGCAAGATGGCAGGAGAAACATTCACCGTAGCGGCAAACCACGTAGCGGCGAACCTTGTGTTCGCCCACCGAACAAGAGCATGGGGCGGCACCGACCGCGGATGAACACGAGTATCGCAAACCCCGTAGCGGCGAACCTTGTGTTCGCCCCGAACGAGCGTATCGGACGGCACCGGGTGCGGATGAACACAAGGTTCATCCGCTACGAGCACATGGGAAGGCACCGACCGCGGATGAACGCGAGGTTCATCCCGATGAGCGCACGGGGCGGCACCCTGGTCACGCGAAACGCAGGACGACCGAAGTCGCGACGGGCTCGTATCCGATCGCGGCGTAGATGTGGTTCGAGGTCGGGTTTGCAAGGTCGGTGTAGAGGCAGGTGAACTGGCGCCCCTCGTCGAGCAACGCCTGCGTCGCGACAGCGGTGACCGCGGTGCCGTAGCCGCGCGCCCGGTGTTCGGGCGGGGTGTAAACCGGGCCGATCCGGACCCCGGTCGCGGTCTGCCCCTTGTACCCGGCGACGCTGACCGGCTGACCGCTCTCGTCTCGCCAGATGAACATCCCGGCCGGTGGCTGGACCGAGCGCAGGATCGCCTGCCCAGCGTCCGGATGGGGAGTCGGATCGCGATCGGCCTCATCGGCGAACGCCTGGAGCCAGGGCAGGAGCCACTCCCGATCGGAGTCCCCCGCGCGCGACGACGTTCCCGGAACCGCCCGCGGTGGGCGAACCGTACGGCACTCCATGACCGCCTGCCGCATCCCCGGCACGATCCGCGTGCCGGTCTGAGCCCTCCAGGAGGTCGCGAACGCGAGCGCGTCCCGCTCGTTGCCCATCACGCCGGGAATGGCGATGTTCCGCGCGAGCAGCGCTTCGACGAGGGCAGGTGATACCGCGACATCCGCGACCCGCGAGAGCAGCATGTTGAACCCGCCGGTGATCGAGCCAACGCCGACGACCGCGTCGCCGCGCCGGACGACCCACCACGATGTCGCGTGCTGAGGAGACTCGTCCAGCACGGCGGCCGTCTGGATGCAATGGAGCGCCTCTTCCCGGACGAGGTAGGCCAGCGTCTCCCGCATCAGGCGGTTGTCTCGCGCCGCGTCCCCGGCCCACGACTCGATTGTGATCTCAGTTTCGCTCATCGCTCGTCCATACAGTCAAGTCTCGAATGCGCGTATCTCCGCACTTTCGTAGGGGCGACCGCTGTTAGCGGTCGCCCGCGGATTGGCGCGCACGTCAGACCACGGGGCGGTCGCCATCCGCCTTGCGTGCGACATCCGATGGTCATGTGGGAAGGACTTGCGGGACTTGTGGGGTAATTTCTGACGACTAACCACGGGTCACCACAGGGGTGACCCCTACGAATGAATCTGGTAACGCCCATGTCACGACCGCCGCGGGACGGAGTAGATCGTCACGCCGTCCGCGCGATAGACGACCTCCAGCATCCCGTCCGCGACCGCCGTGTCGAACCTGGCGAGCCCGGCCGGATCGTACGTCATCCGCTCGAGCGGGCCGACGTAGATCAGGTCCACGCCGTATTCGCGCAACAACGGATCGACCAGCGCGAGCGACCCGGGTCGCGAGTAGATCTCCCGCACGTCGTTGGCGCGCCGCTCGATCACCGGTTCCATGCCAGGGCGGCGCGGGAGCTGCGCACTCGTCTGGCCGATCACGGTGGGAAACCCCGTCAGCGCGCTGATCCGCCCCCCCGGCGGCGCCGATTCGCTCTCGCCCGGCGCTTCGACAATTGTCGGCGTCCCTGCCTGGCTCTCGCGCAGCCAGGCGATTGCGGCGCGATCGCCCTCCAACCACGGCGATTGGTCGACCTGGGTACTCGCGATCCGGGTCGGGAGCGCCAGCGCCGGGTAGATCGCGCCGATCCCGATCAGGACCGCGATCGCGGTCAGCCCGGCGTTCCGGACGAGCGGCGGGAGAGATACCGAGCGCCGTGCCGGATCGTCGGCGATCAGCAAGGTGAGGGCCGGCGCGGCGGCGATCGTGAGCAGAATCCAGCTCACGGACCAGAACTGGCGCTGAACCGTCGCGTCCCCGACCGGCGCGATCAGTTGCACGCGGTCCGCAACGACCCCCAGGCCAAGCGCCAGCGTCACCATGCCGAGAAGCACGAGCTGCCCGATCTCATACTGATGCAGCCAGAGCAGCACCGCCACGCACGCCATCGCCAGGAGCAGGAAGAGCGTGACATTGCCGGCCACGATCGCCAGGCCGAGGACGATCGCCGCCGCCACCCCGGATCCCATCGCCGCCCATCCGCCGATCGACCCGGTCGCGGTCGCGGTCGCGTTCCAGATTAGAACGACCAGATAACAGGCGACGATTGAAAGCGGGATGCCGAAATGAAGCAGGTACTGGTCCAGGTCACGCGCCAGCGGAAGCGTCTCGACCCCGCGCGGAAACCGGCCATAACCGTCGAAGAAGGGCCCGTACGCCAGACCAGCGGTTGCCATGACGATCAGCGTCAGGAGGGCCGTGTCCCGCACGATCGCCCAGCTCTCTCTCCACTCCGCGGCAACCCCGGCGGCGAGCAGCGTCAGCCCGGCGACGAGCAGCAGGAGCGGGATCGCGGCGAGCCAGTTCGTCGTCAGCACGAACCCGAGGAGCATTCCCGCCGGAATCGCGAACTGGAGAGCCCCCCCCACTCCCCCGAAGATTCCCATCGGAGGGCCACCGGTGGCCGCGCCGGTGCGGTCCGGACCGCCGGGCGTCGCCAGCACGAAGCCGCTCCCGATCGCGATCGCCGCTACCACCAGCGGCATCGCGAGCTGGGTCGGCCCGAGATCGCCGCTCAGGAAGCTCGCCAACGGGAACTCCAGCGTCTCGTTGTCCAGGAAGGAGGCCACGGAGTCCCAGGGCAGGGACGGGAGCAGAGACAGCGCCGTCGATCCGACGGTGTCGTTACCGAAGAACGCACTGGGGCCGCGAGCGGCGAGGACGTCCAGCGCGATGTTTCCGAATCGCCACGCAAACCCGAGCGATCCGAGCCCGGCCAGCAGCAGGGGTGCGATCAGCGCGTAGCCGCCAGGGCCACGCACGGACGCGTCGGCATCATCTCCCTCCCAACGGGGTCGTATCCGGGCGATCAGGAACGCGCCCGCGATCCAGGCGTTGAGGCAGAGCAGGGCGAAGAGCGTCGCGATCGTCAACGAATAGGCGGTCCCGGGTGCGATCCCGGTCAGCCTGGCGACTGCCGCCCACGGCACGTAGCCGAGGTACGTGTCATGAACGGTCCCGCCCGCCAGCCAGGGATCGTAGGGCGGGAACTCCCGCGTCCGGATCGTCGCGGTGAGTACCCCCAGGTCAAGCAGGGATGACCTCCCGGAATCCAGCGAGAGGCGGTCGGAGCCGAGCGCACGGAGCCCGGCCGCCACCGCGAACACGCCTCCGAAGAGCAGCTCGGTGACGACGATCCACGCGCGGCGCGGGCGCAGGTCGGCGCGGAACTCCGGCATCCGTGATCGCACCGCCAGCACCCCGAGGCCAAGCATCGCGAGCCAGGAGACGAAAATCGTATCGGTCCCGAACTGGATCGGCGTCGTCGTGGTCAGGAACCAGGCGAGCCATCCGACGCCGGCGATCCCGAGTGTCTTCGCCAGCGCGTAGCCCCGATCGGGCATGCGCGGAAGGACGCGCCAGAAGATGAGAATGGCGGGAAGGGTCATGAGCTGAAGCGCGAGGTACCAGAAGAGCGCTGGCGCCCGGTTGGAAAGTGCATCGAGCCCGAATATGCCGAAGGGGGTGACGGTCCGCGCCAGCGTCGCCTGTTCCGCCTCGTCGAGCATCATCCGGTTGGGCTGCGTCTGGGCCGGCAGGAGCGGGATCCCACCCCGGCCCAGCGCATCGTTGAGCCGGTACCAGGCGGCGTCGTCCGACCAGGCGGCGGACTTCCGGAAGATCAGGACTTCGGGATGGTCGTAGACCGTCAGCGACTCCTCGGCGCCCCGGTCATCCAGCGCGACCCCGAACAGCTCCGGGAACGACGTGAAGTGGGCGACCCGCTCGAACCCCAGCTCGCCCGCGAACAGCGCCTCGTAGTAGGCCGTCGTCATCGGGTAGCGCCAGGGCATCCGGGGGATGGAATCGAAGAGCCGGTTGCTGCTGATCACGATGTAATCGGTCCGGTTGAGCTGACCAATGAGCTTGCTCAGCTTCTCCGTTGAGTCGGTCTTGTAGAGATCGAGCGGGAAGGTCTGGTACTGGCGCACGTCCTCGTCCGGCAGCGCGAGCGGCAGCCCGAAATCCCAGTATTCGGTGGCGATCGTGCTTCCCGCCGGGACGTTCGAGAAGATCCATTCGGAGGCCACGACGCGGGTGTGCTCCCGCGTGAAGATGGTCGTGAAGGCGACACCATAGAGGACCGTGCTGACGACGACCAGTGCCGGCAGCAGGTAGCCGGGATGGAGCCAGCGCGGGAAGCGAAGCGCTCCTTGCCTGGGCAGCGGTGCTGAGCGCCGCGCCCAGGCGATCAGCCGGTCCAGCGCGAGCCCGGCCAGCACCGCCAGAAGGGGGTAGGCCGGGAGCAGGTAGCGCTGGGCCTTGCCGAGGCCGGTGCCGAAGAAGAGAATGTGGAAGAGTACCCATCCCGCCATCCCCACCAGCCACCACGACGGCCAGCTCCGACCGGTCACGATCCGCACGAGTACCAGCGCGAGCCCGGTCAGCGCGGCGATCCCCATGCCCGGTCCCATCCCCCATCGGACGAGGTTGTCGAGGATGAAGAGCACCGGCGTCCGCTCGGCCCATTGGATGGACGGCGGGAGATCGACGGTCCCCGCCTGGGCGCGCTGCCAGAACGCGAGATCGGTCGTCCACTGCGGGTTGAGCCGGAACGAAAAGGGGGTGGGACCGGCGAAGGCGTACGGCTGCGCGAAGCGGAAGGTCCAGATCGCGACGAACCCCGCCAGCGCCGTCGCGGGCAGCACCGGCGATGATCTCGGGCGCTCGTCGCGGCTGAAGAGACTGGATGGAACCGGCATCACCGATCGCCAGCCCCCCGTGCGAATCGCCTCCAGCAGCGGCAGCGCGAGCAGCCCGAACGCGATCAGGAGGTTCGGCTTGCTGGCAGCCGCCAGCCCCGCCGCGAGCCCGGCCAGCGCGTACCACAGGAACCCGCGGCGGTCCCCGGCCCGCAGGATCAGAGCGAACGTGGCCGTGGCGAGGAACGCCGACATCGCATCGGTCGTGAAGAAGTGGGCCGCCTGGATGTGCAGCATCGTGAACGCCAGCAACACCGCACCGAGGGTTCCGGCGATCCGCCCGAAGAGCCGCCGTCCGATCCCGTAGACGAGCAGCACCGAGCCGGTATCGGCGATCGCCGACAGCCAGCGGCCGGGCAGGTGCCCGTTCCCGAAGACGTCATTGCCGGTGATCGCGCCGAGCAGCTTGGCCGCGAACAGCGGGAACGTTCCGTAGACATAGCTGTCGAACCGCCCGTTGTAGGGGTTGAGCGGGGAGGTCGCGGTGTCGAGATAACCGCCGAGCGAGCCGGGGCCATCGATCTCGACCGCCACCATCGTCATGAACAGCTCGTCGGGGTGGGTGTAGTGGTTGCCGCCCCAGCCGATCCCGATGAAACGCAGCGCGAGCGCGACCGCCGCGATCGGGATGAGGCACCAGGCGCTGGTGAGCAGGGTCAGCCAGCGCGCATCACGCCGGCTCCGGCCCGCGACGCCCGCGGGCGTGCCAGCGCCGGTCAGCTCAGCCCGCATCGACGCTTGTTCGCGGTAGGGAGGTTAACCAGGGCCAATCGTCATTCATCGCTGCGCTCCCTTTGGATGACGGTGGAGAGGAATGACGATCTGCCTTGTCCAACCAAGCGTGCACGCTGGCCAACACTCCTTGTCATTCCGTAGCGCAGCGAAAGGGCCGCATCCGCTCCATTCCTTCGGAATGGCCTGTTGGGAATCTCCTGAGGAGGACCGCAGTCCGACGAAGTACCCTGGCAAGACGCCCGTCTTGCCGGCCTGCGGGTCGGCTACGAGAGATTCCTCTGGTCGCTGCGCTTTCGACGGAATGACAAAGTGGGGTTGACAAACTCCTGAGTACGCTGGCCACGTCTGATCGTCATGCTTTCCTGTCGTCATCCAGCGGGACGGTCCCTCGCGTTGCGTCGGGATAAACTCCGCGACCGACGGATCGCAACAGCTGTGTCGCGCGCGAAGCGCATTCGACGCAGTCGGACCATGGTGCGGGAGGCACATCGTCGGCTGCGCCGACATGCGCTTCGCGCGGGGATTCACAACAGGCAGTTCTGCGGGAATTGAGCGGATGCGGCCCATTGCTGCGCTCTGAATGACGATCCGCCTTGGCCAGCGTACTGAGTACGCTGGCCAACACTCCTTGTCGTTCCGGGGTGCAGTGATCTTCGTTAGCGATGTGACCGTCGGAATAACAGCAAGCGTTGGCCGAACCGCCGAGGTGGTGCTCCGTGGATCGTGGTGAATGTCGGATCGGGCGTGGGGCGGCATCATGGTTCCTCGGGTCGTTCATCGTGACGGGCGGCGGTGTCGCTTCGGGAAGTTTACCGGTACGGCGGCGCGCCCTGTCGCGGGGCGCACGGCCTGGAATGGTATGATCCGCTCCGTAAATGGCGGGATGGGGATGCGAAGACAGGGTGGAGTGAGCTGAGCGTGACGGACCGGCGGCAATCGAATCTCATCACGGGGGGCGCAGGGTTCATCGGCGCCAACCTCGCCGACCGGTTCCTGGGCTCCGGCCGGCGGGTCACGATACTCGACGACTTCTCACGCCCCGGCACCGAGCGCAACCTCGACTGGCTCCGCCAGAATCACGGCGACGGGTTCGCCGTGATCCGGGGAAGCATCACCGACCCCGCGACCTGCGAGCGGGCCGTCGCCGATGCCGGAACCGTCTTCCATCTGGCGGGGCAGACCGCCGTGACGACCTCCGTCACCGATCCCCGCCGCGACTTCCAGATCAACGCCTATGGCACGCTCAACATCCTGGAGGCGGCCCGCACCGCGGGTCACGAGCCGATCGTGCTCTACACCTCGACAAACAAGGTCTACGGCGGGATGGAGGATGTCCCCGTGGTGGAGGGCGACACTCGCTACACCTATCGCGATCTCCCCGAGGGCGCCGACGAGCGCCAGCCGCTCGATTTCCACTCGCCCTACGGCTGTTCCAAGGGGGCAGCCGACCAGTACGTCCGCGACTACGCCCGGATCTACGGACTCCCGACGGTCGTCTTTCGCCAGTCCTGCATCTACGGTCCCCGCCAGATGGGCGTGGAGGATCAGGGCTGGGTGGCCTGGTTCATCATCGCCCTCGTCACCGGCAAGCCGATCACGATCTACGGGGACGGCAAGCAGGTTCGCGATCTGCTCTACATCGACGATCTGCTCGACGCCTACGAGCTGGCAGTCGAGAAGATCGCCGTGACGCGGGGGCAGGTGTACAACATCGGCGGTGGTGCCGGGAACGCGATGTCGATCTGGTGGGAGTTCAAGCCGCTGCTCGAATCCGCGCTCGGCCGCGAGATTCCCGACCCGCCGTTTCAGCCGACCCGGCCCGGTGACCAGCCAATCTTCATCGCCGACACGGCCAAGGCCGCGCGCGATTTCGGCTGGACGCCGCGCGTCCGGGTCTCCGAGGGCGTCCACCGACTCGCCGCGTGGGTGATCGCCAACCGCGAGCTCTTCGACACGCCGATCACGGCCTGAGCGTGCGCGTCCTGCTCTCCCTCACGTATTACAGGCCGCACGTCAGCGGGCTCACGATCTACGTCGAACGGCTCGGTCGGGCCCTCGTCGAGCGTGGGCACGAGGTCACCGTGCTCACGTCGCAACACGATCCGGCGCTGCCGCGCGACGAGATGGTCGCGGGCATCCGCGTCGTCCGGGTGCCGGTCTCGTTCCGCGTCGGCAAGGGGCCGATCATGCCGGCGCTGGGGATCGTCGCCACCCGCCTTGTCCGCGAGCACGATGTCGTCTCTCTCCACCTGCCGATGTTCGACGCCGCCGGGATCGCCGCCCGCGGGCGTCTCTTCCGCAAACCGACGCTCCTGACCTACCACTGCGACCTGCTGCTCCCGGCCGGGGCCGTCAACCGGGTGATCGACCAGGCGGTCTTCGCCGCCAACTACGCCGGGGCCCGCCTCGTTCACCGGATCGTCGCCTACACCCAGGATTACGCCGATCACTCCCGGCTGCTCGGCAAGTTTCGCCACAAGACGACGATCGTCCCGCCGCCGGTCGTGATGCCGTCGCCCTCAGCCCATGATGTCGCCGCGTTTCGGGAAGCGCACGCCCGCGACCGGGGGCCGGTGATCGGCTTCGCCTCCCGGTTCGCGACCGAGAAGGGGATCGAGTACCTGGTCGATGCGATGCCGGTGTTGCTCGAACGCTTTCCGGCCCTGAAGGTGCTCTTCGCGGGCCCTTACCGCGACGTGATCGGCGAGGAGGACTACCGGCGGCGGCTGGCGCCCCGGATCGAGGCGCTCGGCGGCCACTGGTCCTTTCTCGGCACCCTGGGGCCGGACGCGCTGCCGGCGTTCTACGGTTCGCTCGACGCGCTGCTGATGACGAGCGTCAACTCGACCGAGTCGTTCGGGCTGGTTCAGGTCGAAGCGATGCTCTGCGGCACCCCCGTCATCGTCACCGACCTGCCCGGCGTTCGCCAGCCGGTCCGGGTGACGGGGATGGGCGAGGTCGTCCCGGTCGCGGACGCCGCCGCGTTGGCCAAGGGCGTGACGAGAGTGCTGACCGATCCGGCGCGGTACATCCGTCCCCGCGCCGAGATCGAGGCGATCTACGATCTCGATGTCACCGTCGCCGCCTACGAGAAGCTCTTCGCGTCGACGTGACGCCGTTCGCGCTGCTACGCTGAACGGGAACGAACACGGGGTCAAGCGGCGGGAACGCGACGCGCCGTCCTTGCCTGCCGTCATCCAGAGGGAGCGTAGCGACCGAAGGAACCCCCGGCGAAGCCGATCCGCATAGCGGACTTATCGGTGCGTGGCACGCGAAAGGGTCGGCCACGCCGACTTGCGCTTCGCGCGACACGCTGTTCGACACGGCTGTTGGGATTCATCGCTACGCTCTGAATGACGGTATGGTGCCGCGCTTCCGACCGACGCGGCTGCTGGAATGACAGAAACCTTGGGCAGCGCGTTACTCCTCTGGAGGACGGCGCGGCAGTGGTTTGCCGCGGCACCGTGCGGGGCGCCGTGTTTCAAGCGGGAGACGATCCGGATTGGCAATCGAACCTATCGAATCTGTCGAACCTCAGGACACCACCGGGAATGGCGACTACCTCACCCGGCACCTGCGGGAGATGGCGCCCCACCGCGCCTTGCTCCGCGCGGTCGAATGCCGGTTCATGGGCCGTGTCTCGCTGACGCACCCGGTGCTCGATGTCGGCTGCGGCGACGGCCATTTCGCGTCGGTCGCTTTCACCGAGCCGATCGACGTCGGGCTCGATCCGATGGACCGCGACCTGGTCGAGGCCGCTACCCGCCGCCCCGCCGTCTATCACGATGTCGTCAAGGGCAGCGCGACGGGGATGCCGTTCCCGGATGGCGCGTTCGCGACCGTCGTCTCCAACTGCGTGATCGAGCACATCACGGATGTCGACGCGACGCTCTCCGAGATCAGCCGTGTGTTGCGGCCGGGCGGGGTGTTCGCGACGACGCTGCCAAGCGAGCACTATCCGGAGTACCTCCTCGGCGCGACGCTCGCCCGGAAGGCCGGGTTCCCGAAGCTCGGCGCGGCCTACGGCAATTTCTTCAACCGCATCTCGCACCATGAGCACGTCGACCCGCCGGATGTCTGGACCGCACGGCTGGCGGCGGTCGGGCTCGATGTCACCGAGCACGCCTACTATTTCTCGCCCAGGGCCCATCGCGTGTTCGACCTGGCACATTACATCGGCGTGCCGAGCCTGATCAGCAAGCGGCTGACCGGGAACTGGGTGATCCACCCGGTCCAGGCCAAGGTGCTGGAGCGCTGGTATCGCCGCTACTACGAGGAACCACTGCCCGACGAAGGCGCCTACCAGTTCGTCCAGTGCGTCAAACGCGGGTGAGAAATCGCGCATTCGGTCTCAGGACACCATTCCATGTCATCCTGACCAACGGGAAGGATGGCGGGGATGGAGGGTTCTGACGATACGCCGAACATGCCACACGGGAGTAGATGGACTACGTCAGCATGACGTCTGAGGAAAAGTCCGCTCCAACCGTAGCGGTGGACCCCGTGCCCGCCGGCGAGCTACCGTGTGACTCGCGACGACTCCGGCTCGAGACCCGCGACCCGGCCACGAGCGCCTCCTAGCCGTGGCCAGGCGCCCTCGAACCATGAACCCTCGCGCGCTCACCGCGCCCCGGGACCGTCGGCTCCCGCGATCCGGCGCCGGACGCCCGCGCCACATCCAGCGGGTGCTAATCGCGCTGATCCTGATCGCCGCCACCGCGATCCGCTTCGCCGGGATTGGCTGGGGCGGGAGCGCCTATCTCCACCCCGACGAGCGCTTCATGACGATGGTCGCCGTCGGAATCGACTGGCCGAACTCGATCGGCGCGTATTTCGACAGCGCAACCTCGCCACTGAATCCCTACAACAACGACTACGGTTCGTATCTCTACGGCACCTTGCCACTCTTTCTCGCCAAGCTCCTCGGCACGATCACGGGCAACGTCGTCTACGGTGACGCCCACGGGCCAGGGCGCTGGCTCTCGGCGCTGTTCGATGTCGGTACCGTCGCCCTCACGTTCTGGATCGGGCGTCGGCTCTTCTCCCCGGTCGCCGGTTTGATCGCGGCGGCGCTGCTCGCCTTCGCCCCCCTGAATATCCAGACGGCGCACTATTTCACGACTGACGCGACCGCGACCTTCTTCGCCGTCGCGGCCTTCGCGGCGACGTTCCAGGCGTGGTTCCGGCGGACCTGGCGGTGGTACGCGCTGGCGGGGCTGGCGGTTGGGCTGGCGGCGGCCAGCAAGCCGAACCTGCTTATCACCGCCGGGTTCCTGATCGTGCCGGCGCTGGAGGCGGTCCGGCTGCGGGGCTGGCGGTCCCTGATCCCGCCCCGGCGCTGGAAACGCGGTCGGCTTCCGGTGCTGGCCGGGGTCGCGATCTCCGGGATCGCCGCGCTCGTCACCTTCCGTGTCGCCCAGCCGTACGCCTTTCTCGGTCCGGATATCTGGAATCTCAGGCTCGATCCGCGCTGGACGGAGGATCTCGCCTACTGGCGGCAGGTTCAGGCGGGAATGATCGATCTGCCGCCCGGGATCCAGTGGGCCGACCGCGCGCCGTTCCTGTTCATTCTTGATAACCTCGTCCGCTGGGGAATGGGCCCCGCGCTCGGCCTGACCGCGCTGGTCAGCCTCGCCGTCGTCATCGTGCGCCTCGCCACGGCGCGGCGCTGGCCCTCGTGGTGGACCCTGGCGATCGTCGGCTGGATCCTCTTTCACCTGGTGCTCTACGGGGCGGGGCTGGTCAAGACGCAGCGCTACCTGCTACCCGCCTACCCGTTCCTGATCGTGCTCGCCGCCGGTCAGCTCGCCGCCTGGGCCAATCAGTCCAGAGAGATTTTTGGAAAGAGCGGGCGGAGGATAGGGAAGGCGCTTGGCACCTATTCAAAGCCGGCTTCAGCGCCTTGCGCTTCCGCCGGGGGCTCCCTCGTCGCTCCGCTCCCTCCGATGCGCTACCGGGATGACAAGCATTCGGGAATACGCTTCGGATGGCGCTCGGCCCGACGCGGGGGCTTCGGGATGCCGGCGGCGCTCGCCCCAGCGCGCATCCTGATCGCGCTCGTGATCTTCGGCACGGCCTGCTCCGGTCTCGCGCTGGCCTCGGTTTATCAACGGCCCCAGACACGGATCACCGCCTCCGAGTGGATCTACGACAACGTCCCGCCGGGCTCGACGATCGCCACGGAATACTGGGACGACGGCCTGCCGATCTCCCTGCCGGGCCGCCCGACCGACAGTTTCACCGGGATCGAGTTCCACCCGTACGACGCGGACAACGACGTCAAGCTGAGCCGGTTCATCGGGGAGCTCAACCGCGCCGACTACATCGTGCTCAGCAGCGACCGGCTGATCGGCTCGATCCCGCGGATGCCCGACCGCTACCCGATGACGACCGCCTACTACGAGGCGCTCGTCTCGGGCGAGCTGGGATACGACCTGATCGCCGAGTTCCGGTCTCCGCCGGAGCTCTTCGGGATCGCCTTCGACGACCGTGGCGCGGAGGAGGCGCTGACCGTCTACGATCATCCGCGAGTGCGGATTTTCGGCAAGTCGGAGCGCTGGTCGGACGACGCGGCGTGGTATCTGCTCGACACCGCGCTCGGCGACGGGGGCGTCTCCCGACGGCCGATCGACCTCCCCGAATCCGCCCTCCTGCTCAGCGACGAGGACCGCGCCGCCTACGCCGCTAGCGGCACCCCCTCCGATCTGTTCGACCCGGCCCGGTTCAGGAACACGATGCCCGCCCTCTGGTGGTACCTGGTGCTTCAGCTCTTTGCGCTTCCGGCGGTGCCGATCCTGTGGCGGCTGTTCCCGTCGCTCCCGGATCGAGGCTACGCGCTGGCCAAGACGATCGGCGTCTTCGGCGTCGCCTGGCTGGCGTGGATCGTCGCCAGCCTTCGCCTCGCCCGCTTCGAGCCGGCCACGATTCTGGTGGCGCTTGGGATCGCCGCCGGGCTCGGGCTGCTCGCGATCCGGCTCGACGGGCGACGAATCCTCCGTGATCTGGGCGCGCGCTGGAGGTGGGTGATCGCCACCGAAGCGATTTTCGGCGCGGCGTACGTGGCCGTCACCTGGCTCCGGATGCAGAACCCCGATCTCTGGAACGCGAGCCTCGGTGGCGAGAAGCCGATGGAGCTGGCGATCTTCAACGCCACGCTCCGCAGCCCGTGGTTTCCGCCCTACGATCCGTGGTTCGCCGGGGGCGTGCTTCATTACTACTATTTTGGCTACGTGCCCTGGGCCGTCATTTCCCGCCTCACCGGGATCGTGCCCGAGGTCGCCTTCAATCTCGCCTTCCCGGCCGTGTTCGCGCTGGTGCTGCTCAACGCCTGGAGCGCGGCGGCGGCGCTCCTCTGGCATCTGCGAGGAGCCGACCACACCGCCTCAAGGGTAGGGAAGGCGCTTCGCTCCGATGCCGCTTACAGGCCAGGCTCTCGTCGCGGAATTTATCCTGACGCCCAGCGAGGGACCGTCCCTCGGGATGACACACTTCCTGAAGTTCCCTCCCAATCATGGCGGCCGATTCTGTTGGCGCTTGCCGCACCGGCGTTCGTTGGGATGCTCGGCAATCTCGATTTCGTGCGCCGGATCGGGCGCGGCGAGTGGGGGTATCCGCCGGCACCGTCCTGGATCGCTCCCTTCGGCGAGCCGGGTGTCGTCGTCTGGGGAACGTGGAAGGCGCTCACCGGCGGCGGCGCGCTGCCGAATGACGCCTTCTGGGCCTCGACCCGCGTGATCCCGGACACGATCAACGAGTTCCCCTACTTCACGTTGCTCTTCGGCGACCTCCACGCCCATCTCCTGGCGATGCCGATCGTGACCGCCGTGATCGTCGTCGCGGCCGGGATCGCGACCTCGTCAGGCCTGCGGGAATCGACGCGCCCGGGGGTGCTGGGCACGCTTGGCGGCTGGCGCATGGCAATGCCGCTCGGGCTGCTGTGCGGGCTTCTCGGCGGGATCCTGATCGCGTCCAACACCTGGGACTACCCACCGGCGGTCGCGTTGCTCGTCGGCGCGGCGATCGTCCGCATCCTCGCCCGGTCTGGGCCGGCCGCTCCCTGGCGCGCGGTTCGAGATCTGGCGCTGTTCGGCGCGATCGTGTTGATCGCGGGCCGGCTCCTGTTCCAGCCCTACCTCAGCCATTACGGCTCGGTGCCGAGCCAGACGATCCCCGTCACGGATACCACACGGCTGAGCGACTATCTGGCGATCCACGGTGTGATGCTCGTCGCGATCGGTGGCTATCTCGCGGTCGCGCTGGCCGGATCGCTCCGGTGCTTGATCTCGCGAGGCGGATGGGGACGGCTCGCGGCTCTTCCCCTCGCGGTCGGGCCTCCGGTCGGGCTGGTGCTCGCGATGGTCAGCGGCGACACGTCGTTCTTCCTCGTCGCGAGCCTGGTGACGGTCGCGGTCTGCACGATAGGACGATGGCGGATGCCCGCGCATCTGCTGATGCTGGGGATGATCGCGCTCGCTTTCGGGCTGGCGCTGTTCGCCGAGACAAGGCAGTTCGCGAACGATGTCGGACGGATGAACACCGTCTTCAAGCTCTCCCTGCACGCCTGGATCCTGCTGGGGATCGCCGCCGCCGTCTCCACCGTGTCCGTCCTCGGCAGCGCTCGCACGGCGCTCGGCGTTCGCTACAGCCACAACAGCGGTCCGCGGCGGGGCATCGTGCGCCGGGCCGGTCTGCTGCTCGCACCGGTGTGGACTGTCGCCCTCGCGCTCCTGATCACCGGCGCCGCCGCCTACCCAGCGATGACGACCGGGCCGCGGCTCGCGCACCGCTTCGAGCCGCTCGATCCGACGCTCGATGGTTTCGCCTACATGGAGCGCGCCGTGATCTCGGACGGCCCCGAAGGCGGCCCATCGACCACCTTCGCGCTCGCGAACGACCGGATCGCGATCGACTGGCTCCGGCGCAACGTCGTGGGCGCGCCGGTGATCCTCGAAGCGCAGCTCTCGGCCTACCGCTGGGGAGGCAGGATCAGCTCGACCACTGGGCTGCCGACCGTGCTCGGCTGGACCTGGCACCAGAAGCAGCAGCGTCCGGGGTATCATCCGGAGGTCGACCGGCGGGTCGCCGATGTCGCCACGATCTACGGCGGGTTCGGCGACTTCGCGTCGATCCGGCCGTTGCTCGACACCTATCACGTGGAGCTGATCTACGTCGGCGACCTGGAGCGGGTAATCTACGGAGACGCCGCGTTGGGCCGGTTCACGACCGCCGCCGAGCAGGGGTTGCTCGACATCGTGTTCGACGCCGATGGCGTCACGATCTACGCCTACGATGGGGTTGTTGGTTGAGCTGGCGACCCGAATATGCCGTCCCAGACTCTCTGGCAGTCTCTTCCGCCGTCATCCAGAGGGACGGTCCCTTGCGTTGCGTCGGGATAAACTCCGCGACCGAAGGATCACCCGGCGGATGCGGCCCATCAAGCCCCGCGGGATTGCCTGTTGAGCCGGTCCGAGCAGCCGCATCGCGCAGCGGACAGCACCGCCGGCTGCGCCGCCAAGCGCTTCGCGCGCGACACGCTGTTCGACACGGCTGTTGGGATTCATCGTTGCGCTCTGAATGACGGTCAGTGTCGCACAGGGTATTCAGCGCTTCCGAACGATGCTCGTCCGCTCACCACACCCATCGAAGGAGGACATGAATGGCGGAACGGATATTGGTCGCGGGTGGTGCCGGGTTCATCGGCATGCATCTCTGCCGCGAGCTCGTCTCGCGCGGGCATCAGGTGTATTGCCTGGACAACTTCTCGACCTCGGAGATCAGCGCCCGGGCCGAGCTCGAAGCGATGGGCGTCTTCGTTGAGGAGGTCGATGTCACGCAGGCGGCCGACCGCGTCTACGACGCGATCTACCACCTCGCCTCGCCGGCCAGCCCGGTCCATTACCGGCGGCTCTCGCTGTCGACGATGTGGGCCAACGCGCTCGGCACGCGGCGGCTGCTCGATCTGGCGGTCGCCAGCGGCGGTCGCTTCCTGCTCGCCTCGACCTCGGAGGTCTATGGCGATCCCTTGGTCCATCCCCAATCGGAAGACTATTGGGGTAACGTCAACCCGCTCGGCGAGCGCGCCTGCTACGACGAATCGAAGCGCTTCGCGGAGGCCCTGACCTGGGAATATCGGCGGATCCACCGCGTCAACGCCCGGATCATCCGCATCTTCAATACGTACGGCCCCGGCATGATGCTGGACGACGGCCGGGCGATTCCGGAGTTCACGGTTGCCGCGCTGCGCGACCGGGCGCTGACCATCCAGGGCAGCGGCAGCCACACCCGCTGTTTCTGCTACGTCGACGATCTGGTCCGGGGCATGCTCCAGCTCGGCGAGGATCCGGCGGCGGACGGGCACGTCTACAACGTGGGCTCGGACAACGAGGTCACCGTCGCCGAGATCGCCGGGATGATCCGCGACACGGTCGGCTCCGCCAGCGAGATGGTGTTCGGTGATCCGGTGCCGGACGATCCGCAGCGCCGCCGGCCCGATCTCACCGCGATCCGCCGCGATTACGGCTGGGAGGCGACGACCTCGCTGGAGGATGGCCTGGCCCGCACGGTCGCGGACATCCGGAGCCGCCTCGCCGGCCAGCGCTCCAGCCACCCCGTGCCGGCCTAGCCGTAACACGACGCCCTTGGGGACGTCCGGGCGGACACCCTGTAATGCGATGTTACGCACCTCCCATGGTTCCCGAGTGGCGATGCCTGTTCCGTCGCTGCTGGTCCATTCGCTACGCTCAGGAGGGCGGTCCCTCGTCGCTTCGCTCCCTCCGACGCAGCTGCTGGGATGACATGGTGGGTGGAGAGTCGGCCTGGCAGCAGGTTCCATCCATCCGTAGTGGCGATCCTTGTAAGCGGCATCGGTGATCGCCTTGGCAGTCATGCACCACACACTACCTCGGTCCACTCAGCCGATCCCGAGGGTCGTCACGATCAGCAGCGAAGTCACGATCAGGAGGATCGTCAGGCACAGCACCACGAATCCGACTCGCGCCCCGCCCGAGCGGATGCTCCGAATATCGACGCTCAGCCCGAGGCCAGCCATCGCCACCGCCGTCAGCACCCTGCTCGTCTCCCGCGCCGCGTCGCCGAGCCCGGTGGGGATGACCGAGGCGGTCCGCAGGATCGCGAAGGCGAGGAACCCGGCCACGAACCAGGGCAGGAAGGCGGTCAGCTTCGGGCGTCCGGCCACGATCTCCCCCGCCTCCGCCGTCTCCCGGAACAGCCAGGCGAATAGCGCCACCATCGGGCCCAGCAGCAGTACCCGCGTCAGCTTGACGAGGCTCGCGATCTGGCCGCTCTGCGCGCTGACCGGGATCGTCGCCGCCAGCACCTGGGGCACCGCGTAGACGGTCAACCCGGCCACCACGCCGTAGCGCTCGTCCGAGAGATCGAACAGCGGGATCAGCGCCGGCAGGGCCAGCACGACGCCGACCCCGAACACGGCGGTCAGCGCGATCGCGCTCGCAACCTCCTGCTTCTTCGCCCGGATCACCGGCGCGACCGCCGCGATCGCCGAGTTGCCGCAGATCGCGTTGCCGACCGCGACCAGGATCGCGAGCCGGGTGCTTAAGCCCGCAACCCGGCCCAGCACGATCCCGGCGACCAGCGTCAGCGAGACGCAGATGCCGACCGCGATCGCCAGCTCGGCCCCGGCATCGACGATCGACCGGAGATTCAGCGATGCCCCAAGCAGCACGATCGCGAACTCCAGCAGCTGCTTCGCGGCGAACCCGATCCCCGGCATGTAGACCGCGCCCGGCGGCCGCAGCGAGCGAATCGCCAGTCCCAGCAACAGCGCCAGAACGAGGGGCTCGAGCACCGCGTAGCCGATGATTGCCTCCTCGATCGCGCCGACGGCCAGCGAGACGATCGTCACGGCGCACGCCAGCAGCACCCCCGGCGCGAGCCGGCGCGGCCCGGCATCGGGGGCCGTCAGGGAGCCCGGAGCGCGCAACCAGTTCGGTGACGAAGAAATGGGACAGTCTCCTGGATGAAAGCGGAAGGGCTCGACGGCCAGAGATTGGTAGCGTATGACTACGTACGACGTTTGGCCAGAGCGCTCTGGACCATACATTGGAGCGCCTTGCGGAATGCTTGTCATCCCAGCGGCTGCGTCGGAGGGACGGTCCTACGCTTCGCTCCGATGCAGCTGCTTGAATAAACTCCGCGACGAGGGACCCCAGCAGCTGCGTCGCTGGCGAAAGCGCCCCGCGCTGCAGCCGGTCATTGAATCGGCGCGGAGCGCCCTCCATTTCCCTCAGTCAACCCTTCCGCTATTCGCTGTAAAAAAGGACGCCGCCCGCATGACCGAACCAACCCACGCAACCAGCTCCCGCCGGATCCTCGTGACCGGCGCCAACGGCCTGATTGGCGGGCTCCTGACCGACGCCTGGAGAGAGAGCGACAGGTATCGGGCGGTCGGCCTGGCGCGCCAGCCGGGGCCGGATGTGGAGATCGTCGCCGATCTCACCGATCTCGACGCGGTCGTGAACGCGATGGAAGGGATCGACGCCGTCGTCCACCTCGCCGCGACATCCGCCGTCGGCTCGACCTGGGAGCAGGTGCTGCCGAGCAACCTGATCGCCACCTACAACGTGTTCGAGGCCGCCCGCCGCGCCGGGGTCGGCCAGGTCGTGTTCGCCTCCTCGAACCACGCGATCGGAACGTACGAGACCGAGAACGCGCCCGCGCTGTTCGAGCTGGACGACGACCGGGTTTGGGATCACACCGCCGAGATCCGGCCCGATTCGCTCTATGGCGTCTCCAAGGTCTACGGCGAGGCGATGGCCCGCTACTACGTCGATCATCACGGCCTGCGTGCCTATTGTCTCCGCATCGGCGGTGTCCGCGCGCCGGACGATGCCAGCCACCCGGCATCGGTGTGGAAGCCGGAGTTCGACAACGACCCCGAAAAGCTGGCGACGCGAAAGCGGATGCGCGCGGTCTGGCTCAGCGAGCGCGACTGCGTTCAGCTCATCGAGCGCTGCCTGGAGTCCGACCGCGACTGGGTGCTCTGCTACGGTATCTCGGACAATCCGCGCCGGTTCTGGGACATCGAGCACGCAAAGGATGTCCTCGGCTACGCCCCCCAGGACGCCGCCCCGGTCGACATCGTCCCCGGCCGCTCCACCTAGCAATACAAGCCTGGGCTGAAGAATCGACCCACTCTGCAAGGCCCCCACCCAGTCTCTCCTGACCTCTTGAATTTCTCTTCACGGCATCCCGAGGGAGTGCAGCGACGAGGGATTTCCTATGATGTGGCTACTGTTGTGTCCAAGGAAGTGCCGGAGGGAATAATGCAAGTCTTTCGAAACGATGATGCTGCTTACATCACTTGAATCGAATACCTTGCAGACAGATGTGTGATCAACCTAGACACCGTCGTCAAGCGGAAGTGCATGATTCATGCGTCTCGGTGTGCGTACCTCTACTCTGTTACAGCGGGTCGTACTCATAGCGTGTCTTATGGCAAGAGTTGCTCAACGGATAAGGGCTCCTTCTCAGCATGGGCACAGGACGAGGGTCATGTGCTCGTCGTACGTTTCAGTGGTAAACCATAGTTAGAGCGCGGGAGCTTCCGCACTTACCTATTCGCCTTGACTCTGGGCTTCAGCGGTTGCTAGCAACCGGTTGACCCGATCTTTCGTCATTCCGAGCCGAGCGGCAATGTTAGTGACGGTCACGCCGCTTTGCATAAGGCTGGATGCCTGCTGTACCATCTTGGTCTCCCGTTCCGGCTCTACCTCGTCCCAATAAATAAGTGCAGCCAGTTCGAGGAGACTGTGAAGAAATGATTCATCCTCATTTGGAAACATTTCCTTGGTAATGTATCGCCGCTGAGCGTCATTCTTGGCTCGGGCGTATCGGTCGCTACGTGCAAGCTCTTCAGCCCGGATCTTTTTTGTTGCATCAAATTGCTGCGTTTCAGATTCACTCTCAACGCGGGATGATTCCTCTAACCCGTCGATGTGTTGGCTTATCTCTTCAACAAAACGATCAAACCATTCCGGCGATTGGACAAACTGATGGCACACTCCATTCGCCACAAACTGGAGTATCAGCATTGAGCTCTGTCCGTCACGTTCGACCCAATGGTCAAACTTCCGTCGTACTGCCTCAATAATGGGCGATGCCGTTTCTAGGTAGTCATCCTCATATTCAGACACAAGCTCGGAGCCAATGATTTGCGCCGAAACAAGTGATTCCAGATCAAAATATTCAATGTCGAAATAAAGGAGACTGGCGTTGGAATGCGCTGCAATGGAAATGAACTCTGTCTCATCACCTATCTCCCCATCCCACGACCAATCAGCTGTTGAATGCGGAACTCTATGCACGGGTAAGAGCGAGGCCGAATTCGCTGCTGTCCTCATCGCCTCGAACAAAGAATCTATATCTTGGAAAATATCGCCGGCGTTGTCTCTCGTCATGAGCGCGCTCTCCTTTCTACACCAAGACTAAGCGAGACCGTCCACACATTGTAGCCAGCTTTGATAACAGTGAGAGTCACCGGGGCTCTTGATACTATTGTTATAGAGTTCTTTGCATTCCCTCATTATGACCAAACCAGTTCCACAGTGACCGCTTCATCCAGCCCAACGTTGATGCTGAAGCAGCGAAAGCGCTGTCCAGCACCCGCTCCGTGACCTATGGCGTAAGCACCACTCCAGAATTCAGTCGCGACGACGCGGTTGACCTGCCCCACGATGCCGCTTACGCCCTGCTTTATGCCCATCACAAGCTTAATTCGGTCGATGGATCACGATCGTTCCGAGCGTGGGGCTGAAATGGAGCCGTGTCGTGACGCTCGTGCGCCGTGCAGGTGCAACCGCAAGACACACGGCACGCTCGGCGCCGCACCGTGGTAAACGATGGTCCCAAGCGCCATGTGATTTTGAAGAAGGTGCATGGTTCTCCGTGCCGTGCGAAGATTGCCGGGCGGGCCGACCCAGGCGCGCGTCCCCATCCAGCGCATCGCTCGTCACCGTCCCGGAAGGAACCGCTTCGTGCGTCATTTTCCGTTCGATCAGCCCGGCACGTTCTTCAAGGGCAACATCCACTCCCACAGCACCAGCTCCGACGGGATGCTCTCCCCAGAAGATGTCGCCCGCGCCTACAGGGAACGTGGCTACGATTTCATCGCGATCACCGACCACTTTCTCGAACGGTACGGATCGAAGATCACCGACACGTCGTCGCTGCGGACGAGCAAATTCACGACAGTTCCCGGCGCCGAGCTGCACGCCAGGGTGCTCGAGAACGGCATTCTCTGGGATCTCCTCGCGCTCGGTTTGCCCCCGGATTTTGCTCCAATCGGCACCATGGAGAACGCGGTGGACCTCGCCGCCAGGGCTCGCGCGGCCGGCGCCTTCGTCGCGATCGCCCATCCCGCCTGGAACGGCGTGACCCATGGCGACGCGCTCTCGATCATCGAATCGATCGACGCGATCGAGATCCATAACGAGGGGCACACGCTCGACAGCGATCGCGGCAACGGCTGGATGCTGGCCGATTCGCTCGCCACGGCGGGGCACCGGATCTCGGCCTTCGCCGCCGATGATGCCCACTTCAAGAGCGATCGGTTCGACCGCTTCGGCGGATGGGTCCAGGTCCGCGCCGAATCGCTCGACCCCGATGCTCTGCTCGCCGCGCTCAAGGCGGGGCATTACTACTCCAGCACGGGCCCGCGCATTCACAACGTCTGCCTCGGCGGCAGCGAGATCGTCGTCGAATGCGAGCCCGCCGCCGGGATCATGCTCGGCGGGCGCGGCACGGTCCGCTCCTACGTCCGGGGCGACGCCCTGACGCGCGCCAGCTTCCCGCTCCACCTGTTCCGGAGCGCATTTTTCCGAGTCACCGTCGTCACCGCCGACGGCGGAAAGGCGTGGACGAACCCGGTCTGGCTCGACGACCCGGCATGAACCAGCCTGGAATCGCCGCCTCATTGCCCGGCTTTGCGGCGGGGGGCAGGGTCAACATGGAGTTGACCCGTACGGGCGGACTCCATGTCCGTCCCGGATGGCGGGCGATCTCCATGTCCGCCCTGGCTCGCGGGCGAGTTCGATGATCGCCCCTCCGCGAGGTCAATGCCTGCCGCGGCTGACCATGGAGGGAATAGATGCGTGATCCCGAGCGGTGGCGCAAGGCAACGCGTCTCCGCGGATACGACTACCGCACGCCAGCGTTGTATCACGTCGTCAATTGTGCTCAGGGAAATATCTGCCGCTTCGGCGCGGTTCGCGACAGCTTCATGCACTCGAACGCGATCGGCGACATGATCCGGGATGTCTGGGCCGCGATCCCGGAGACCTTCCCGGCCTTCTCCCTCGATGCCTCGATCGTCATGCCCAATCATCATCACGGCATCGTGTTCATCGAGCCGCAACCCGGCGACCGGGTTGGCCCGTCCCTTGGCGACGTGATGAAGTGGTTCAAGACGATCACGACCGTCCGTTACAGTCATGGCGTCCGCGGCGACGGTCTGACCCGCGCCAGCTTCCCGCTGCACATGTTCCGGAGCGCCTTCTTCCGCGTCACCGTCGTCACCGCCGACGGCGGAAAGGCGTGGACGAACCCGGTCTGGCTCGACGACCGGCCCTGACCGTCGAGGAGTCGCAGGTCACCACCAGGCGCCCACCGATGCCGCTTACAGGGGTCACCCCTACGAAATGGCGTACCATCGTAGTAGTAGTAGGGGCGACCCCTGTGGTCGCCCGCGGTTGAAGGCGCGATCCTCAGGTCCGAGCAAGCGATTCCCACGGTCATGACCACCGTAACCGGCACTGTGCGACGGGTCAGATGCCCATTGCGTGGTAGCCGCCGTCGACGAAGATCACGTCGCCGGTGATTCCCGTCGCGGCGTCGCTGGCGAGAAAGACCGCAGTCGCGGCGACATGCTTCGGTCCGTAGACCCTCCCCAGCGGCGACTTGTCGATCGCGGCCTGCTGCATCTCGCTGAATCCAGGGATGCCGCGCGCCGAGGCGGTCTTGACCGGCCCGGCGGAGATCGCGTTGACGCGGATCCCGTCGCCGCCGAGATCGGCCGCGAGGTAGCGGACGGTCGCTTCGAGCGCCGCCTTGGCAACCCCCATCACGTTGTACTTCGGGAACACACGGTCCGACCCGATGTAGGTCAGGGTCAGGATGCTGCCGCCGTCGCCGATGATCGGCGAGAGCTCGCGAGCGACCGCGATCAGTGAGTAGACGCTGATCTCGTGGGCCAGCTTGAAGCCCTCGCGACTCGTCTCCAGAAAGCGGTTCTTGAGCTCGTCCGCTGGGGCGAAGGCAATGCTGTGGACAAGAGTGTCGATCGTTCCGTACTCCGCCTCCAACTCGCCGCGCAGTTTCGTGATCGCGGCGTCGTCCTGCACGTTGCAGACGAACGTCTTCATGCCGGGAACGGTGCTCGCGAGCTGCTCGGCGTTCTTCTTCGCGCGGTCGTCGACGTAGGTGATCGCGACCCTGGCGCCGGCGTTGGTGAGCGCTTCGGCAATCCCCCAGGCAATGCTCCACTGATTCTGGACGCCCATCACGACGGCGGTCTTGCCATTGAGCGCGCCGCTCAGGGGATTTGCGTTCTCGGTCACACAAGTTCCTTTCACTCTGCCTTGGTCGAGGGGCAACGATGCGCCGTTGCCCCTGGCGGGAGATGCCGCCCGCGTTCGTCTCGTTTGGGGCATGATACCCGGGCCGCGCCGCTTCGCGTCTCGCAATCGAAAGGATTCCCCCTTGTCCGACAACGGCACGCCGCCGCTGATCCCGATCTTCGACGGGCACAACGACACGATTCTCAGCCTGATCGCGACGGGGCGTCCATTCTACGAGCGGAGCGAGATCGGCCATCTCGATCGTCCACGGGCCGCCGAGGGTGGGCTGGCGGGCGGTTTCTTCGCGGTGTTCGTTCCCGGCCTGACACGGGAGCGCCCGGCGAAGGACGAGCTGCTGGCGCGGCTCGGCGCCGGTTTGCGGGATGTCCCGCTGGCGACCGACGATGGCCCCTCGCTTGCCTACGCCCAGCAGTTCGCGATCGCCGCGATCGCCCACCTGCTCCGGCTCGAAGCCGGTCATGACGCCTCGTCGACCGTCGACGCTGGCGCTCCGATGCCCCACGACCTGTTCAACTTCGTGATGACCGCCGGCGAGCTGGCGGATAACATCGCCAACGACGAGTTCTCGGCGATCCTCCATTTCGAGGGCGCCGAGATGATCGACGAGAACCTCAACGCCCTGGAGACGTTCCATGCCGCCGGGCTCCGCTCGCTCGGGATCGTCTGGTCGCGCTCCAACATCTTCGGGCATGGCGTGCCGTTCGCGTTCCCGTCGAGCCCCGACACCGGGCCGGGCCTGACCGACCGTGGCAAGGCGCTGGTGAGAGGCTGCAACGAGCTGGGCATCATGATCGACCTCTCGCATTTCAACGAGGCGGGATTCTGGGATGTCGCCGGGATCACGACCGCCCCGCTCGTCGCGACGCACTCCAACGCGCACGCGATCTGTGAATCGTCGCGCAATCTGACCGACCGGCAGCTCGACGCGATCGCCGACTCCGACGGCCTCGTCGGGGTCAACTTCCACGTCGGGTTCCTGCGCCCGGACGGCGGGCGGGATGTCGATACCCCGCTCGACGTGGTGGTCGATCACGTCGATTATCTCGTCGCGCGCCTCGGGATCGACCGGGTCGCGTTGGGATCGGATTTCGACGGGGCGACGATGCCGGCCGATCTGGCGGATTGCTCGAAGCTGCCGAACCTCATGGCGGCGCTTCAGCGGCGCGGCTACGACGAGGCCGCGCTGCACAAGATCGGCTATCAGAACTGGCTGCGGGTACTGGAAGCGACCTGGGGGCTGTAACCGGCCGGCTGCGGGCGGGCGCCGCTCCAGGTAGGGAGAAGGATCGCGGGTAGGGGCGACCCGGAGCCTGCCCTAGCAGCTGCCATCGGTAAGCGGCATCGAAGCGAAGCGAACGGGTCTGGGCGTTGGGGGCTGTGAGGGCGAACGCCGAAGCATTCGACCACCTCTGGCGGCTACTGCACCGCTATTGACAGCCCCACCAGTTCTAGAAAGTTCTGCTGTCAAGGATTTTATATGGCACGATCAGTGTGCAGATGAATTCACCGTTCCTAGCGAGCCAGTTCATTGATTGGGCTACCCCTTGGCCGTGGCGACTGCAGACTTGGCGTTGGCTGGGCAAACCGGAGGTTGTCAAGAAGTTGCGCGACGTGTGATTTCCGATTCCGGGGCAGCTTCGGCATAGTGGTTTGATTGTTATGATTGTGCCTAGCAGACCTTGTCATCATCAAAGCGAGTGTATAGCTATGCAAGAACTTGGCTACCGTCCAGTCGCCAAGATGGGTGTGATCGGCATTTGCTTTCTCGTCGGTAACGCAGTAGCCGGACCAATCGGTGCGCAAGTCAGTGCAGTCGCTGGCGAGATGCTTGCGGGTTCCGCGGAACGCAATTGGGACCGCCTTGCACATCAGTTCCTGAGTCGTTCCGGCATGGGGCAACCCGCACTTCAGAATGCACTCCATGGCGCCTACACGCAGGCCATCAGCGACCTTGAACGAGAATGGAAGACACGGGCGCCGCACAACCAAGATGGAGCCCTAGGGTTCTTCCAAACGCTTCGTGACGAAGCATCTGATGTCTTTGCTGAAGCGACCCGAGATGGGTTGGCAAATGACTCAGAGCTTCTGAACAATCTGCGTTCTGGCACGACTCAACTTGGGAGCCTTTCTCGACAGTATTTGGAGAGCCGGCTGCGACTCCAGAATGAAGGTTTGAAGGACTTCGTAGCAAGAGCAGTAATTCCTAAAACCACCGAGTGCTTTCTACGAATACTTCAAACAGACAGTCAAGCAACAAACCCTGCTTGGCGAGCATTCCAATTGCTCACCGAACTACGCACTCAATCGATTCTTAGTGCGATAGCCGAATCAGCAGAAACCCAAGAGCATCAACTCCGGTTGATTTCAGAAGCACTGGCACGGTTGGAGAGGTGGAAGGAACAACTCGAAGCACTTCCGATAGACACCCGAGAACTGACAGGACAGGACTCACTCGCGAGCCTTTTGAACATCAGCACCCAGAGCGTCGTCCGTGCGATACAAGATGCGAAAGCGTCAATCCAAGCCACTGTTCGCGATGAGTCTCAACACATACTAACGAAAATAGATGTAATCGAAGACTTCATAGGAAAGTTTGCCGAGAACGGAGCCATTGGCACGGGGTCCGACAGCGAGAGTGCCATCTCAGTGGGCACATCTGAGCCTCCATTTGGCCATGTTCATCTCTTCGGCCGTAGCACAGAGCACAGCACTATTGTCAGCGCGGTAGAGAAGAGACGATCGGTTGCGATTACGGGCTTTCCCGGAATTGGCAAATCAGTACTGGCAAGCACTGTAGCTCGCACCCTACATGATAGTGGGGCAGTCAAAGGAGTCATCTGGATAGACATCGTTGGTGCAGCGAGTATGGAGAGTATATGCGACAGCATTGTAGGGTTGCTGGGCAGTTCAGAGATTATTGCCCTACCGATGTCCCTCAAGCCTACTGCCGTGAGAACCGAACTGTCTAGACGTCTCGACCATTTGCTCGTGTTTGACAACGTCCCGACACCTCAAATCGCAATGGAGCTTATCAATCACTACATTCCAAAGGACATGATGGTCGTTGCTACTTCTAAACGCAGGCTGTTCGCGTTCTCAAAGACTGTCGAACTCAAACCGCTGCAGCCCGACGACGCTATTGCTCTCTTCCAATCTCGGATTGGATCGGATCTCACAGTAGATTTCGGTGATGCCCAGGCCATATGCAGGGTGCTGGAGAGTCATCCCTTGGCAATCGAAGTTGCCGCTGGCCGTCTGCGCTTGGAAAATATGCCAACTGATGAACTACTAGATCGTCTCTCCAACGAGAAAACTCGGCTTCAGTCTTTGCGTGTAGCAGGATCTGAGGATCCAAACCTCAATGTTGCCGCTACATTCGCATTGTCATGGGAAGCTCTAAATCCATTGCCAAAGAAGCTGCTAACTACACTTGCCCATACTCGATACCGCACCTCGCTGGCACTGTTGAGTGATTCTATTGAACTGGACTATCTGGCGTGTTCTGATGCAGCTGGTGAGCTTGTTGAAAGATGCCTCATCAGCAGGACGGGCAACTACCTCGGGATGCATCAACTGCTCAAAGATTTCGTGAAAGCTGAAGTTGTTCACGATAGAGTATTGATAGAGTTTTCGATCGAGAGTGCAATGGCACGATACATTCAAGAGTTCCTTGAGTTTCCAGACGATAGCGAGAATCAGAAGAAACTGGAACTAGATATTCAGAATGTCGGAGAGTTTGTACTCAAGCTACTGCGTAGCGACGAGAATGTTTTCCAAGAGGCAGGGGTTGCGTATGGGTGTGTACTCATCGAGTACGCGAGTGTACTCCGGCGTAGAAACCTCACCACTCTGCGAAAGCAATTGGTTCAGGCGTTAGTCAGCGCGTCGAAGCAGAAGGTGTCTGATGAACACTACATCGATATCGCGGTGACATGTGCACCGGTTTTGGTCAGTGAAGGTCTCAGAAATGAGGCTATGGATCTCATTCATAGAGCGCGAGAGAAGGCGACGCACTTGGAAAGAGAAAAGGGCCGACAGGCGGGTCTGGAAATCACCTTGGGGAATTTGGCAATGGAAATGGGGGTGGAAGTTCAGGCTTACGGTTGCTTCCTTCGTGCACAACATCTAACAAGATCAATCGACGATAAAACGGGGCTTGCATCGGCACTTTGCCAAATGGGAGCCTTGGCATTACAACGAGGTGTGCTGGCTCCAGCACTACGACTCTATTCTCAGGCTTTTGCTCTGTACAGTGAGAATGAGAGTCGTCAAGGAATTGCTGCCTGTGAACATCACCTTGGAGAGATTAAGAGTCGTTTAGGATATCTGGACGATGCAATTGAACATTTTTGGCGCAGCCTACAGATAGAACAAGAACTTGGGAATCTTCCGGGCGTCGTGGTTACGCACGAATCGATGATCACCCATGTGGAGGACGAGTCGTTATTCGCGGCTGCATTGGAGACGTACGAATCCATGCTCAAGGAGTTCCGCCATCAAGGGAACGTTGATGGTGAAGCCACTCTTCTTGGGTCTATGGGATTCCTGGAGTATCGAAGGGGCAATAGAGAACAAGCGCAAACGTTGTATGAGGACAGCCTCGGACTCCATAGAAGTCTCGACAATAGTCGTGGGATAGCAGTTTGCCTTGGGCAGTTGGGAGTTATTGCCTATGAATCGGAACAATACGGCGCGTCCCGCAGCTATGTGCTTACTGCCATCGACGAGTACAACAAGCTCCATGATGAGGACGGCATCGCTCGCTGTCTATTCCAGTTAGGGCTGCTAGACACGCTAGATCGGCAATGGAAAAGTGCCTTCCACAACTTTCTTCAGTGCCTGAAGCTGTCCTATCGAATGGATGCATTGCGAACCTACCAGGCGATGGTCCGACTCGGGCGCATGCAAAACATTCTGAATACTGAGGACCCGCTCGGCAAGCAGGTCCAGATGGACCAGGAAATTGTTCTCACAATGCAGGAGAGCGAACCCGGAAGTTCTGTGGCGTTCGAATCCAGCTCAATGGGAGGTACATCGTCTTCATTGGATTCCGAACTCGAGAAGCGATTGTCTCATTCTTTGCCCGCCATTCGTGCCGCCAGGGGCTATGTCGAGGTCACGTCCCATACACAAAGCGAATGTTTAGACGCCTTGCAACACCGAAGCGAGTTCCTGCTGTCAAACCGTAGCCCCAAATTACCCAATCTCGCTTTGACACACGCCGCGTTTGACCTTGGGCTTCTTTGGCTCAATGAAAACGAACCTGGCACGGTTGAACTACTACTGCTGCTAGCGATTTTGCCAAACGTAATGATCCCTAACGATGATCTCTTGGCCTTGTTGCCGGAGCAAGAGGAGAAATCAGAAAGCTCTGAGCACATTGCCCGTCAACTCACGTTGCTTGAGCTGCTCGGGCTGATTGAGTTGGGTCAGGACGGAGCACGCATCGAGGTTGATGCTAAGTGTCGAGTACTTGCATTCAGCTTACTGAACGAGCGGATCGGCTTGCTTGAATCTTCGTTCAAAGCTCTGCTGCGTGGACTCGACAAGGCCCACAATTCCGAGACCACTGGAGAGTTGCCGACGAGCATCCTTGCACTTGTTTTGACGCTCACTGCTCACGCGCGAATCGCAAATGCTGAAATACCGGAAGCTATCGAACTAGAGAACTTGGCTGCCGGAATGCTTCGCCAAGATGGTGCTGTTGTTGCTGCCATGCTCATCTATGATGACGCTCTTGACTTAGCAGAATATGTTTATGGAATAGATAGCACCGAATCCCTGATGTCTCTCAACAATGCCGCTGATTGTCTCTCTCAGAGTTTGCAGCTACCGGAGCTCGGTGAAAATCTGTTTACACGAGCACTACAAATAGTCGGCGCCAACAACCTTGAATCGTTAGAAGAGCTAAACATTACTGGAATTGTTCTTAGCAATTAATCTCATGTTGTCCTACAGTCGGGCCGACTGGATGAAGCGTGGAAGTACTTTGAAGAAGCTAGGCGGATTCACACATGGCTACATGGCACTAACCATGTGACGACCGCGATTGACATCAATAATCTAGCCCTAGTGCACGCAGCTCGCGGAGAATGGATTGACGCGAGGAAGCTATTGGAAGATGCCGCCTCTACCTTCCGAGGATGTGACTGGGAATCGACTCCTACATATGCCAACAATTTGATGCACCAAGCAAACGTGTTAGCTCATCTTGGATACACCGATGCAGCTATCAGGGCCACTGAACGAGCGATTGAAATTAGAGAACGGATTCAGGGAATCCATCATGCAGATGTAGCCGAAGCATATTTCACCAAAGGGACATTTCTCAAGGAAACCGGCAGAATCGTCGATGCCAAGGAGTCGCTTAGCCATGCGCTGTATATCGCACTAATTGTGTTTGGTCCCAATGATCTAGCAACCCTGCGTATAAAAACGTTCCGAGATTCGATATAGCAAGGGCATGAAGCATGAAGTCAATGAACTGCGACCCCTACCGCTCGATTTGACCGATTGCGGTTTGGTCGATAAGCTGAATCTGCCGAGGGAGCGAGTCGTTCCCCCGATCGATGGTTTTGTCAATCACTCACGCTGGAGGCACGCTCGCATGACCGCTACGACCACCCTGCGCGCACGCGGAACGAGCGCTGACCGCCTCGGCTGATCCTTCGCGTCCCCGGTCCGATCATTCCTGATCGTCCTTCCGGCGACGCTCCCCGACGACACGGTATCTCCTCCGCATCGCGCATCCGACCCTGACCTCGCGGCTCTCGCCGCGGGGCATTCGTCATGCCGATCGCACCCCGGAGAGTACCACCCGTGTCATCTTCCATTCAAGCACTCGGGCGCTACTGGCGCCTGCTGTCCCTGTATTTGCGGCCCCACCGGCGCCAGATGATCCTGCTCGCGGTGATTCTGTGCGCCACGATAGCGGTACGGATCGTGACACCGCTGCTGGCGGGCCGGTTCATCGACCGGGCCACGTCCGGCGGGGCATTGGACATCCTGATCATCCTGGCGGTACTGACGATGGCTCTCGCCCTGGTCAGCCAGGGCTTCGCGGTCGCCGAAACGTATGTGGCCGAATACGTGAGCTGGGAGGCGACCAACGCGCTGCGGGCCGATCTCACTGCCCATGTGCTGCTCCTCGATTCCTCATTCCATACGGCTCATACCCAGGGCGAGCTGATCGAGCGGGTCGATGGTGATGTCGCCACCCTCGCCCGCTTCTTCTCGCGCTTCGTCGTCTCGATCGTCGGCAACGCGATCCTGATCGTTGGGGTGCTCGGGTTGCTCGTTGCCGTGGACTGGCGGATCGGACTGGGCCTCGGCAGCTTCGTCCTGGTGGCGCTCGTCGTCCTCCTGCGCATGCGCGCCCTGGCGACCCCGTACTCGGTCGCCGAGCGGCAAGCCAGCGCCGACTTCTATGGGTTCCTGGGCGAGTATTTGGCTGGCCTGGAAGATGTCCGGTCGAACGGGGCGAGAGCCTTCGTGCTCCGTCGCTGCACCGAGCTGATGCGGTCGTGGCTCGCGGCGACGAAACGGGCGGAGATGCGGGGCTACGGGATGGTCGCCTCCAGCCAGGGCCTGTTCGGGCTGGGTGCGGCGTTCGCGTTCGCCCTCAGCGCCATACTCTACCGGGACGGCGCGCTGACCCTCGGAACTGTCTTCCTGATCTTTCGCTACACCGACATGCTGCGCGAGCCAACCGAGCAGATCCGCAACGAAGTGCAGGACCTGCAACAGGCGGATGCCAGTCTCGGGCGGGTCGAAGCCCTCTTGCGGACGGTGCCGCGGATCACGGATGGCTCCCGCTCCGCCCTCCCGCCAGGGCCGCTGGCGGTAGAGCTGGATCGCGTCTCGTTCGCCTACGTCGACGATGTCCCGGTGCTCCGCGATATCAGCGTGCGGCTGGAGCCCGGACGTGTGCTGGGCGTGGTCGGGCGCACGGGCAGCGGCAAGACGACGATGACGGGCCTCATCCCGCGCTTCCACGATCCGGTGACGGGTGCGGTCCGCCTCGGGGGCATCGACCTCCGGACGGTCCGCCTCGCGGCGGTTCGGGGGCGGATCGGCATCGTCTCGCAGGAGGTGCACCTGTTCGGCGCCACCGTGCGCGACAACCTGACCCTGTTCGACGACACCGTGCCGGACGACCGGATCACCGCCGTCCTCGACAGCGTTGGCCTGGGAGCGTGGGTGAGCACGCTGCCGGACGGGCTGGACACGACGCTGGGGTCAGGTGACGCCGGGCTCTCGGCGGGCCAGGCGCAGATCCTGGCCTGCGCCCGGATCCTGTTGCGCGATCCCGATGTCGTGATCCTGGACGAGGCGTCCTCCCGCCTCGATCCGGCCACCGAGCGGCTGCTGCACGTCGCGCTGGGCCGGCTGCTCGATGGGCGCACCGGCATCATCGTGGCTCACCGGCTGAGCACGTTCACCTACGCCGACGACATTCTCGTCCTGGATGGGGGGCGGGTGATCGAGCACGGTCCACGCGCCAGACTCGCCGCCGACCCCGCCTCGCACTTTGCCCGGCTGCTCCGTGTCGCCAGCGCGGAGGTGGCCGTATGAACCGGTATCCGACATGGCGCTACTGGCTCAAAATGCTCGGCTACGCGCCCTGGCTCTGCCTGCTCCACGCCGTGCTCTGGGCGGTGATGAACCTGTCAGCGCTGGTGCCCGGCCTGATCGCCAGCGCCTTTTTCGACGCGCTCACCAGGGATGCGGAGCTGCCAGCCGCGCTGCGATTCCTGCCGGAGGGCACGGACGGATTGGTCGTGCTCACGGCGGCGCTGGCGGTGGTGCAGGCCGGCCTCTGGCTCGTGGCCGGCTTCGTCGAGATCACCATGCGGTTCACGATGAGCGGATTCCTGCGCCGCAACCTGCTGCGCCATGTGCTGGATCGCCCGGGAGCGCTCGGCCCGCCATTCTCGACCGGTGAGACGATCAGCCGCTTCCGCGACGATGCCTACGCCGCCGAGGACAATGTCGACTGGGGGGACGAAACGATCGGCGCGGCCCTCGTCGCGATCGCCGCCTTCGCGATCCTGCTGACCGTCGATGTCCGGATCACCCTGACCGTGATCGTGCCGCTCGCGGTCGTCGTCGCTGTCGCCCAGCGTGCCAGCACCCGCCTCGGCCGCTACCGCGAGGCGAGCAGCCAGGCGACGGGCGAGGTCACGGGCACGATCGGCGACATCGTTTCCGCCGTGCAGACGATCCAGGCCGCCGGCGCCGAGGATCGGACGGTCGCCCACCTTCGGCGGCTCAACGAGCGACGACGATCCTCGATGCTGACCGACCGCGTCGCGGCGCAGGCGTTCGATGCCGTCACCTCCAACCTCGTCAGCGTCGGGACGGGCCTGATCATGCTACTGGCTGCCGGACGCATCCGTGACGGCAGCCTGACGGTGGGCGACTTCGTGCTCTTCGTCGCGTACATCTCCTTCATCGCCGACTTCACGACCGGGCTCGGCCAGTACCTCGCGCACTACCGCGCGGCCGGGGTCGCCTTCGCCCGGATGGGCGCCCTGATCGGCAACGCGCCGCCGGCCGCGCTCGTGGCGCCCGCGCCGTTGCACCTGCGCGGCCCGCTGCCACCGGTACCGTCAACGGCGGCGAGCACGAGTGCCCCCCTCTCTCTGGTGGAGGTGGAAGGATTGACTTATCGCCATCCCCAATCGGGACGCGGGATCGACAGTGTCGACCTGCGGATGCCGCGCGGCTCCCTGACCGTCGTGACGGGTCGCGTCGGCGCGGGCAAGTCGACACTCCTGCGGGCCTTCCTCGGCCTGCTCCCGCCGGACGCGGGAGTGATCCGCTGGAACGGTCACGTCGTGGATGACGCGGCTGATTTCCTCGTGCCGCCCCGCGCGGCCTACACGGGGCAGGTGCCGCGCCTCTTCAGCGAGACGCTCCGGGAGAACATCCTGCTGGGGCAGCCCGAAGACCGGGCCACGCTCACCGCCGCCATGCGCGGTGCGGTGCTGGAGCACGATGTCGCGACGCTCGAGCGGGGGCTCGATACGCCCATCGGCACGCGCGGGGTCAAGCTCTCCGGGGGTCAGGTGCAGCGAACCGCCGCCGCGCGGATGCTGGTCCATGGCGCCGAGCTGCTGGTGATCGACGACCTTTCAAGTGCGCTGGACGTGGAGACGGAGCGCTTGTTGTGGGAGCGCCTGTTCAGCGACGGGGCGGTGACGTGCCTGGCGGTCTCGCATCGCCGGGCCGCCCTGCGCCGGGCCGACCATATCGTGGTGCTGAAGGAGGGCCGGGTCGAGGCCGAAGGGACGCTCGAATCCGTCCTGGCCAGCAGCCCGGAAATGCGGTCCCTGTGGCACGACATGGACGACCCCGATCCGCTGGAGTGACGCGCGAAGGTACGTCGATGCGGCCACTTCCAGCGGCGTGGGTTTGCCGCGACGGGGATCGACGGGGCGTCGTGCGGTCAGGTACGCCGTTGCGAATGGATGACGGTGTCATTTCGTAGGGATGAACCTTGTAAGCGGCATCGGTGTTCATCCGGGTTCGCGAGGGGAAACCTTGGGTCCAGGCGATATGGGGGTACGGGTGAGAATGGCCGAAGGGGTCACATGGCGGCTGATTGCTCTGGGCGACCACGCAGGGTCGCCCCTACCGGATGCGGGCCGGAACTGCCACTACGAACCTACGGAATGAGGGCGGGGCGACTCAATACGTGACGAGGCTGTGGACCTCGATCCCGGTCGTCTTGCTCCGGCCATCGAGGAACGTCAGCTCCGCGAGGACGCTGACGCCGGCGATCTCCCCGCCCAGGCGGCGCACCAGCTTGCAGGTTGCTTCCACCGTACCGCCGGTCGCCAGCAGGTCGTCCACGATCAGCACCCGCTCGCCCTCGGTGATCGCGTCCTGATGCACCTCCAGCGTGTTGGTGCCGTACTCCAGCGCGTACTCCTCGGCGAACGTCCTCCAGGGCAGGCGGCCCGGCTTGCGGACCGGCACGACGCCCGCCACGAGGGCGTAGGCGATCGGGGTGCCGAGGATGAAGCCCCGGCTCTCGATGATCACCACCTTGTCGATGTCGGAGAATGGTGCCGCCATTGCGTCGATCGTCTGCTGGAAGAGCGCGCCATCGCCGAGCAGGGTCGTGATGTCGCGGAACATGATCCCCGGCTGGGGAAAATCGGGAACGTCGCGGATGTGCCGCTTGAGCCGCTCGCTGATCGCCGACTCGGGCCGGGGGCTGGAGGTCGTGGTCATCGGTCATCCTGTCGTAATGTCGTCGCGGGGCGGGTGGGCAAGACGCGGAGGCCAAGCCGGTGGCTCTGTCTCGTGGAGTGTACCGATAATGCGTGATCCGTGAACACCGGGCGGCGCGAAGGCCCCAGCCCCGGAGCAATCCAGGGCTGGGGCATCTGCCGTCCGCTATCCTCCCGCGGATTGATGATCCTCGTCAGGCCAGCTTGAGGTAATCGGCGGAGAACCAACCCACTTGGCCCCGGTCGGTCCTGACCCGGTACCAGATGTCGTCGCCACTTCCGACGATGGCGGCTCGCTCGATCGTCGTCGCCCCACTGCCGCTCAGGTAGGTTGCAAGAATCGCACCGTACGGCGTGTCCCGCAGATTGAGCGGTCCATTGCTGACGACGACCCTCGATCCAACCGGCCATGCTGCCTGCCCCGGTGGCCTGATTCCACCGGAGCCTGGAACCATCAGGAAGTCGGCGAGATAGCCAGTCGCGCCGGCGATGGCGACCTTGTACCAGCGGTAGCCGTTGGCGCTGGTCGGCCCGCCAAGGATCGTTCCCCGCGACCGGTTGGCAACAACGCGGACGACCCGCGATCCGGTCCCGGGCGCGGAGCGGAGGTTGGCTGCCTGCCCGCCGGGTGTGCTTACGGAAAAGGTGGAACCGACCGGGAACCGGGAATCACCGCCGCCGCTTTGGGACAGGAACTGGCTCGCGACGTACCCTTCGAGCACATCCGACTGGACCGACACGGTGACCCGGGTCCACCCATACCCGTCGGCGGGGTTTGCCTGCCCGATCACCGTGACGCGGGTGCCGGCCGACAGCGTCGATACGATGCGATACGAGAGACCGGGGCCGGAACGGAGCCGGACGCCGTCGGTGGTGCAATAACGGATGGCCCCCGACTGCGCGAATGCGCTCTGGAGCAACCCGGGCGATGGCACCGCGCCGGCCGTGAGCGCGGCGGCCGCTGTGCCGAGAACGAGAAAATTCCGGCGAGACAACAGGCGCGACGTGTTCATGAGATGGTCCTCCTGAACCGAATGCCCCGTGCCCCAGCGCTGGTGCCTTCGACTCTTTCGTTGTGTGTTGTACCTACCCAGTCTCTCCAACGACTCAGGATTTCGATTGGTTTCGCGTCCAGTCGCGCGAATTACTGAGCCCCGGGTTTGGGCGGCTAGTCCTCGCCATTTCCGGGGCCGCGGCCGTGGAAGTGAATGCGGGTGAGGCAGGGGTGCGGCGACGCAGCTGCCCGACGCAGCTGCCGAGATTCTTCGACTGGCTCGGAATGACGGTGTGAAGGGGCGCGGGCGCAAACCGGGATCCCTCTTCCGGAGACCAGCGGCGGCGGCGCCGCCGAGCGCTTCGCGCGGGGATCCTTCCCGTTGGTCAGGATGACGGTATGGGGCCGCGCCGGTGCTGGGCATGTGGAGAGACGAACGATTGCAACGTGGAGTAGATGAGCGACCAAGCTCTCGGCATCACCGCCTGTGGCAGAATGCCGACGGTGAACACGCGGGACACGAATGCAGCGGAAAGGGCACGATGGCGGCGGCGACATCGACACGGCGGGCGCTCTTCTCGATCGACGGCGTGCGACGTGGCCTCAGGGCGACGGTCCCGATGGGCGTCAGCGTCGCGACGTACGGCGTCGTGTTCGGGATGCTGGCGCGGCAGACCGGGCTGACCTTTCCCGAGAACGTCCTGATGAACGTCTTCGTCTACGCTGGCGCGGCGCAGACGGTCGTGCTCGATAGCTGGGTCTATCCACTGCCGATCGCCAGCATCGTCCTCACCACGCTCCTGATCAATCTCCGCCTGCTCCTGCTCGGCGCGGCGGTGAGGCCCTGGCTACGCGAGCTGCCGGCGAGCCGGGCCTATCCGATGCTGCACCTCATGGCCGACGAGGGCTGGGCGATCGCGATGACCGCCCGCGCCCGTGGCGAGCGCGACATCGGCTTCTTCCTCGGCTGCAATCTGGCGGTCGTGATCGCCTGGATTCCAGCGGTGATCGCCGGGCATCTGCTCGGTGGCGAGCTGGGCGACCCGGCCACGCTCGGGCTCGATTTCGCGTTCACGGTCGTGTTTGCCGCGATGCTCTTCGGAGGCTACCGGGGCCGGGCCGATCTCATCCCCTGGGCCGCCGCGACGGTCGCCGCGCTGATCGGCTGGCGCTTCCTGCCCGGTACCTGGTACGTGATCATGGGCGGACTGGCCGGGTTTGGAGCCGGATTCTGGCGGGGAGCGCCCGCCGTCGCGACCTCATTCGAGCGCGACGGCGTCCCATGACGATCCACCCGACCGCCCTGCTCGCGATCGTGCTGATGGCGATCGTCACCTATCTCACCCGCGCCGGGGGGTACTGGCTGCTGGGTCGCTTCACGCTCTCGCCCCGGCTCGAAGCCGGGCTCGGGTACCTGCCGGGCTCGATCTTCGTCGCGCTCGTCGTTCCGGCGGCGATCGAGGAGGGGTTGCCTGGCGCGATCGCGATCGCCGTGACCGCGCTCGTGATCCACCGCTCCAACAACCTGCTGCTGACCATGATCGCCGGGATCGGCACGATCTGGATTGCCCGCCAATTGCTCGGCTGATCTCACGGTTGGCCGGACGACGACGTTGTATGCTCGTGGGACGATGAGCCAGAGGAGGAGCATGGAATGACCGACGAAACATCTCCAGAGCAGATCGTCGAAACGCCGCCACCGGCCACCGTGGCCGAGCTGCTGCGCGACATCGACGCGGCCTGGAACGCGCTCAACGGCGCGATTGCCCAGCTCGCCGATGACCAGATAACCAGGCCGGCCGACGCCGCCGGGTGGACAGTGAAGGACCATCTCGCCCATCTCGCCGCCTGGGAAAACTCGGTGCTCGTGATCCTGCGCGACCGCCGGCCACAACACGAGGGGCTCGGCGTCGACAAGGTGATCTGGGACGCGGAAGACATCGACGCGACCAACGAGGTTGTCCGGCGGGACAACGCCGACGCCCCGCTCGACGAGGTCCGGACCCGGCTCGAGACGGTGCATGCCCAGCTCGCGGAGACGATCGCGGGGATGACGGACGACCAGCTCCAGCTTCCGGTCGATCACTGGGTGAGGGGTGGGGGAGACGTTCCGATCGTCTCCAAGATCACCGGCAACACCAGCGAGCATTATCCGGAGCACCGCGAGTGGCTGCTCGCCATTGTTGCCTGACGCGACCCTCTCCTGTCATCCCGAGCGAAGTCGAGGGGCCTGCAAGCATGATCACCCGGATGTGGCGCGGCGAGGTTCCGACCACGAGGGCCACGGCGTACCTCGAGTACCTCAAGCGCACCGGTCTGGCCGACTACGCGAGCGTTTCGGGCAACCGGGGCGCCACCGTGCTGATCCGCCAGATCGAGGACCGGACCGAGTTCCTGATCGTGACGGAGTGGGACTCGTGGGAGGCGATCCGTGAATTCGCCGGTGACCATCCGGAGATCGCCCGTTATTACCCCGAGGACGATGACTTCCTGCTCTTCCGCACCGAGCAGGTCGAACACTACGAGACCGCCTACACCGGCTGGACGTCCTCTCCTGGAGCATGACGCCGAGCGTCAGATCTGGTTCGTGTCGGTGCTCGAGGTCTTCTTTTCGTCGTCCAGGACGTACCGCCCCCGGTCCGGCACGGCGACCTCGTCGAAGTTCGCGACCAGCGCGTCGAGACCCTCCGTTAGAGCCGCTCCCCGCATCGGCGTGCCGTGGCCTGTCGCCGCGATCTCGGGGCGAAGCGCGGCGAGCGTCTCGACGGAACGGCGGGCGGCATCCCAATCCGGCGTGAAGTAGGCCGGCGGGCCGTGCACGTCCTGCTTCTGTGTCGCCACCGCGTAGAGCGATTCCTGCTCGACGGTGACGAAGGCGTCGCCGGGAATCAGGAGACGGTCACGCTCGCGGAAGAGCGCGACCTGCCCGGCGGTGTGCCCTGGCGCAAGGATCCACTGCCATTCGGGCATCCCCGGCACGCTCCCGTCCTCGGGCAGGGGCTGGACGCGATCGCCCAGGTCGATCGCCTTGGCGGGATAGGCGAACGAGAGCAGCGCCATCGCCCCCTTGCCGACGGTTGGATCGGGCGGCAGGTAATCGGTTTCGCCGGTAAGGTGGGGCAGCTCGAGTGGATGCGCGTAGACCGGGACATCCCACCGCTCGAGCAGGTCCGGCAACGCGCCAACGTGATCGAAGTGACCGTGCGTGAGTACGATCGCGCGCGGTGCGGTGCCTGAGCCGAATCGCTCCTCGGCCGCCTCGGCGATGTTGTCGGCGGAGCCCGGCACGGCGGCGTCGATCAGCACCCAGTCGTCCTTCGCGCCCCACAGGTAGATGTTGACGAACAGGTAGCGCATGCGGATCAGGTCGGACGCGACCTCGTCGATGGTGGTGAGCGCCATGGGAGACCTCCTGAGTGTTCCTGCTTCATGGACGAGAGGAGCGGCGGAATCGAGCCGTCCTCTTCACGGAAGCGGCTTCATCCTGAACACCCGTCAAGCAGGATGTGTTCCGTTGGCCGTCACTTCCCGTGGCAACGACGTGCATGCCCCTGGCACTGGGCAAACACCTGAGTCCGCAAATCCGTAGGGGTCATCCTTGTGATGACCCGCGAGGGCAAACCATGGCTCGGGGCGCCAAGGGACCTCTCCTCGAATGCGGTCACAATCGCACGCAAGCGTAGATCTCCTTGATTTCCAGATTGAAGAACCGCCCCTTCGACTCCGCGTCCAGCAGGTCCGTGTAGACCTCGGCGGGAACGTTCTGGTATCTGTAAGTCCGGTCGTTGAGAAAGCGAATCCACAGCACCTGGTCACCCCGCTCGTAGGCGACCTCCATCAGGAGACTCGATTCGACGGCAACCCACTTCATCGCTCCATCGCCCGCCTAATCTGTTATGGCACGCGCTTGGCCCAGATGGTGTCGGGGAAGCGGCTCAGCAGCTCCGCCCATTCCGCCTTCGCTGAGGTGGACGACCGCCCGTCCCGGAAGTAGGCCGCGATCCCTCGCCAGTAGATCGCCTCCGGCATCAGCACGCTGTTCGGCGAGCGATACTCCAGTCCCGCCAGCAGCGCGATCGACTCTTCGTACGCCCGCCACCGCATCAGCACCATCGCCTCCGCGATGTCGAGCAGATCCAGGAACTCGCCGGGCGGCAGGAAGTTCTGCGACGTGTAGCGGACCCACCCGCTTCGGTCTGCCACCAGGATCGTCGGCGTCCAGAACACCTGGTGCTCGCGCGCGAAGGCGCGGTCGCCGTGCAGGTCGAGCTTGAGGGGGATGAACCGGCCGCGAACCGCGTGGATCACGTGGGCCTCGCTGAACGTTTCCAGGTCGAGCCGGTCACAGCCGTAGCAATCATCCTGGAACACATCGATCAGGACCGGGCGGCGCTCGGCGCGGGCGCGGGCCATCGCCTCGGGGCGGTCGTGTAGCCACTCGATGACGTCCGGAGTGCCGGGAGTGGCTGCCGGGTCCGGGGTGTCCGGAATGGTCGAGGCGGACGGAGCGGTGGTGGAAAGATCGGTCATGGATGGTGCCCCCAGGGTGCGACAGCGTGCGACGATCCGCCGCGGAACCGGTAGCATACCAAGTGCCGGATCATCGCCAACGGCCCGGTCATGCGAACGGGCCCCGTCCCACCGCCCGGCGATCGAGCCGAGGAGACGTTTCCATGCCGCACCCGCGAACCAGCCTGATCCCGCTCACCCGTCGCCAGCTCGTCGCGATCGGGGCCGGCGCGATGCTCGCCGCCCAGCCCGCTGCATCGCATGCCCAGGCGGGCGACACGCGGACGTTCGTCGTCGCCGGGCTCGACTCCCGCGCTCCGGTCGATCCGGGGAACACCGATGCCCTGCTCCTCGTCCGGCTCGATCTCGACGCCGCGACCGTCCGCGCGCTCTCGATCCCGCGCGATCTCTACGTCGTGATCCCCGGCTTCGAGCGGGACAAGATCTGCCGCGCCTACGACCTCGGCACGAGGGCCGACGCGGACAAGGATTGGGAGGCGGGCGCCGAGACGCTCGCGAGAACGATCCTGCGGAACTTCGGCGTCGAGATCGACGGCTCCGCGTTCGCCGACTTCGACGGCTTCCCGGAGGTGATCGACGCGCTCGGCGGGGTCGAGCTCGACAACCCCTACGATGTCTACAACGTCGATCGGACACGGGTCGTCTTTCCCGAGGGAACGATCGCGCTCGATGGCGAGGAGGCGCTCGAATACACCCGCACCCGGCATCAGGACGGCGACGATGGCCGTGTCGACCGGCAGCAGCTCGTGCTGACCGCGATGCTGGAAAAGACACAGGATCCCGCGATCCCGCGAGAATTGCCAGCGATCGTCGCGACGGCGCGCGGCGCGGTCAAGACCGACGTCTCGATCCCACTCCAGCTCCGGCTGCTCGACCTCGCCCAGGACATCTCCGAAGACGACGTGGCGTTCGGGACGATCACCGAGTTCCTGACCGGGGAGACGCTGCCGTCGGGGATGTGGGTGTACCAGGGCGACTGGGACACGCTTCCTGAGTACGTGCAGGCGTGGCTCGACGGCGACGTGTAGCCGGAACCGCTCAACGGCCGGTACTCTGCCCGATGCCGGTACAATTACGCCGAGGCTTGAGCCGGGCAGCAGTCGGGCCCCGTCAGCACGCGCGCGTCTTGCCAGCAGTTGTAGGGGCGGGCTAGCGGACATGAGCGAGAACCTTGGCATTGATAGCCTGTCCGCGTATGCCTGCCCGAGGTCGTGCGCGCCAACGTCATGGCTTTGCAGACTCGTTCTCGCTCCTCCCACGCACCTATGCAAGATCAGGATCAGCCCGTGACCGACACTGCAATCGCCACCGACAGACCAGCATCTTCGAGCGAACCCGCGAGCGGGCCACCCGGCGCGCCGGAGCTGGCCCGCCAGCAGGGCGTCAACCCGGTCGATTACCTGCGCTCGCGGGGGTTCATCGCCGACATCACCGACGAGGAGGGCCTACGCGCGGCGTTCGACAGCGGCCCGGTCACGCTCTACCAGGGATTCGACCCGACCGGTCCCTCCCTCCACGCTGGGCACATGGTCGGGATCATGCTGCTCGCCACGCTCCAGCGGATGGGGCACCGCCCGATCGCGCTCGCTGGCGGTGGCACCGCGATGGTCGGGGATCCGACCGGCAGGACCTCTGCCCGCGAGCTGATCGGCGTCGACGATCTCGACCGCAACGTCGACGGGATCAGCGCCCAACTGGGGCGTTATCTCGATTTCGACGGCGACCGGTTCAGCGGGGGCAACCCCCCCGCCGCCCTGCTCAACAACGCTGACTGGCTCCTGGAGCTCCGCTACATCCCGTTCCTGCGCGACATCGGACGCCATTTCTCGGTCAACGAGATGCTCGCCGCCGAGACGTACAAGACGCGCTTGGAGAGCACCGGGCTCAACTTCGTTGAGTTCAACTACCGGCTGGTCCAGGCCTACGACTTCCTCTATCTCTTCCGGACCGAGGGCTGTACGCTCCAGATGGGCGGCTCCGACCAATGGGGCAACATCGTCGCCGGGGTCGACCTGATCCGGCGCGCCGAGGGCGGGAAGGCGTTCGCCTTCGTCTCGCCGCTGGTCACGACGGCGAGCGGCGAGAAGATGGGCAAGACGGGCTCCGGCGTGCGCGCCTGGCTCGACCCAAAGCAGTTCTCGCCCTACGACTACTACCAGTTTTGGGTCAACACCGAGGATGCGTTGGTCGCGGACTACCTCCGCAAGTTCACCTTCCTGCCGAATGAAGAAATCGACGACCTGACCTCCGTCGCGGGCGAGGCCCTGCGCGAGGCGAAGGCGGTCCTGGCGTTCGAGGCGACCTCGCTCGCGCACGGCCCCGAGGCGGCGGATGCGGCGGTGAGCGCCTCCCGCTCGCTCTTCTCCGGCGCGGCGACGGTGACAGCCGGCGATGACTCGCTACCGACGACGGAGATCCCGGCCTCCGAGCTCGGTGGCGACCTCACGCTCGCCGATGCCTTCATACGGGCGGGGCTGGCGAAGTCGCGCGGGGAGGCGCGGCGGCTTGCGGGTCAGGGGGGGCTCTCGATCGACGATCGCAAGGTCAGCGATGTCGATGTCCCGCTGCGGGACGCGCTGGGCGGTGTCCCCGCCGTCCTGCTGCGGGCGGGCAAGAAGCGCTTCATGCGGATCGTCGTCACCGACCGCTCCTGACGCTCGGGAAGTTGCCGTCGGCGACGCCGCCGGATCAGCCGGCGGTGATGAGAATCATGTTGCCGTTGGGATCGTCGACCATCGCGGCGTACGGGCCGTTGGTCTGGGTCGGCGGCATCCGGCCGTGATACCCGTAGCCGGTCAGCTCGGCGTACTTGGCGTCGACCGCCGCCTCGTTCTCGAGGAAGAACTCGAGCTGGATCCGGTAGCCGCCGCTCGGCTCTTCCCACGACGGGTCGTACGTCTTGGTGAAGATCGTATCCCAGAAGATGGTGACCCCGCTCTCCATCCGCTTCATCACAAAGGGCTTGCGCTCCTCGCCGTCGGGGATCTCGATCCCGAGGCGGCGGTAGAACTCCAGCGCCCGCGCCATGTCCTCGACGACCAGCCCGACCATGCTCAGCTCCAGCGACATGTCGCCTCCCTTGTTTCGTTGGCCATGGCAAGCTTCCCGCCTCTCAATCGCCACACCTCGTCATTGCGAGTTGGACGTTACAGGGGGCCCATCAGGATCGCGGGTCAGGCTCTGCTCACTCACTGGTTTGAGCGCCGTCTTGTTTCACCAGGGGAAGCAGCACGCTGGTCGGAGTTCCGGTATGGAGGAGCACCGTGTCGTTCTCCGCCCAGACAAGGGAGATGAGCGGGTACACGGCTTCCGACTCACCCTCGGGTAGATCGATGACGGTCAGCTCAAACACATCTCCGCTCGCCAGGTCGGTCAGCATCACGGAGAGGGTATCGTCATCCCCAGTGACAACGGAAAGCATCTGCGTATCATCCGGCGAAAACGTGGCCGGCGCGGCCGGCACGCCGGCCAGCAACTCCGGCTGGGTCAGCTCCCCGGTCTCGAGGTCCAGCAGGCCAATCGCGCCGTCATGGAAGCGGGTCTCGTACCCGGCCCGGCCATAGACGATTGCCGCGGAGCCGTCAGCCGTCACATCGAGGACGACCAGCGAATCCTGTGAAGGAACCAGGGAGTCGTCCCCGAGGTGCTCGAACGCTCCCTCCGGTGAGACGCGGAACAGCCCGGTCGTGAAGCCGGTGGCTGGCATCGTGGTGAGGATGATGGAGCCATCCTCCAGCAGGAACGCGGGGCCGCTCATCACCGTGGCGTACTCGCGGGGAAAGTGGGCGATCTCCTCGGCTTCGCCGCCGTCCGGTGAGATGCGCATCAGGGACACGCGCGCTTCGGATTCGGCCTCGCGTTCATACCTCTGGAAGATGATGTCGCCGTCCGGTGACCAGCCTGGGTGCACATCCATCGAGGAGCCGGGCTCGGCCAGGATATCGGTGTCGTCATCGGTCAGGTTGGTGACTCCGCCGGTGACGGCGTCCATCATCCAGAGGTCGGTGTCCGCCCCGGTGACGATCGGTTCGTCAGTGAAGACAAGCGCCGAGCTGTCCGGTGACCAGCTGAGCGCCTGCAGGTCCCTGGACGTGATCCCGATGTCCGCACAGGTCTCATCGAAACTCTCGATGTCCCGAATACAGAGGCCGTCGAGCGTGAGGACCACGACATGGCTGCCATCGAGAGACAACCGCGCGAGCTCCCCGCCCGGCTCGATCTCGGTCGGGCGCAGGACGCGATACGGGGCTTCGCCCTGACGCTTCACCTCCGGGTCCGGAGTCGCGGGAGCAGGGTGCAGGCGGAGCGGCGGCCTTTCCGGCGCCGGTGTTTCCTGCGTGCTCACCGCTGTAGCCAGGCCCGCCCCCCGCTCGACATTCAGGAGAACGGTTCCCGCGTACAGATGCGCCAGGATGACGTCCGACCCAGCCCATGTCAGGGTTGGAACGAGGGGCATTGCCGCAAGCCCGGATTCAGGATTCTCCCCCGGTGGGATCGTATGGAGATCGGTCGAGGTGCCGTCCGGCGAGAGAATCGCGAGCGTCACGGAATGATCGGCGTCCCGCGTTGCGGTGAGGATGGCGGAGCTATCCGCCAGGAAGACGGGGACGATGTCGTTGCCTCCTTCGATCGGCCTGCTCGTGCCGGAGACGGAATCAACGAGGAAGACGAACGGCGCTCCCGGTTCGGACATCAAGAGATGGGGCTGGGCGACGATGATGGAGGCGCCGTCCGGGGAAACATCGAGCAGAGTCATTTCGGAACCGGGGGGCTCGGGCGCAGGAACGAGAAGATCGACCGCACCGCCCGGGGTCATCCGGAAGACGCCGTGGCGCAACGCGGGTTCCCTTGAATCCGGGATCGTGCTGAACAGGAGCGTGCCGTCGTCGAGCGTGTGGATCGGGGCATTGAGCTTCGGGGCAACGTCGTCAGGAAGGGACACGGTGAGAGTGGGCTCGTCACCGTCACGGGGAATCCGCATGATCTGGCGTCCGTCGTGCTTCGGCCCCAAGCGCTGGAAGTTCAGCGCCTCGCTATCCGGAGTCCACGATGCGTAGGTATCGATCGTGAAGGGATCCCTTACCCCCGGGTATTCCTCGACGCCATCATCCGTCAGGTTCTCGACGGTGCCCGCTATCGCGTCGAAGATCCGGACGTCCGCGTCGATGCCCGATGCCACCCAGTCGGTCGAGAAGGCGACCGCCGAGCTGTCCGGCGCCCAGGTGACGCTGTTTCGCGCGATCATGGGCACGGTGACATCGTCGCAGCGCAACTCATCCGACGCGAGCTCGCGGACGCACATCTCGTCCGGCTCGCTCAGGTTTGCTTCGAAAATCATAGTGCCGTCCGGTGAAAGAAGAAGCAGCTCCTTGGCTGGATCGATCTCGGCTGAGTCGGTGACCAGCCATCCTGAGTCCTGAGCCGAGACAGGAACGATGACCAGGGAAGCGAGCATGATGCAGGTGAGACAGACGTATCGCACGGGGCCCTCCTAAAGATTGCTGACCAAGGAATACGTGTTTCCGTCGGGATCTTCGTGAGGAAGAATTGGCGGCGGCGGCACCTGCGATCCCGGTCCGGGATGGTCGTCATGCTCCCTCCCCGTGCGTGTGCCAGGGTCAGGGGCGGACATACTGCGCGGAGCATGCGGGCGCCTTGGAATGGACGGGTGTTCGCCCCTACCGTTCGAGCTGGACAAGGACATCGAACGAACGGGGATCACCCGCACGAGGATTGCCGATTCACCCGGTTAGACCCCGCGGTTTCCAGCTGAGTGGTAGGCGGCGTCGAGGATGCGGTTCGCCGCCAGCCCGTCCTCCACTGTTACTCGCAACGGCTCATCCCCACGCCAGGCGGCGATGACGTTCGCGAACTCCCGCGCGAAGCGGTTGCCTTCGGGCACATCGATTGTTTCCCACTCGCCATCCGGCCGCTTCACGCGCAGCGTCTCGTCGCTGTAGTCGACCACCGCCGTTCCCGTCGTGCCATGGACCGTCACCGTCCACTCGCCGACCGGCGTGCGCCAGCTCGATTCGATGATGCCGATCGTGCCGTCCGCCGTTTGGAGCGTCAACGTCGCGGTGTCCTCGACATCGAGCGCCGGTCCGAGATAAGTCTCTCGGGTGCTCGTCAGCGCCTGGATCCGGACCGGCTCGCCGATCAGGTGCCGGAAGAGGTCGATCGAATGGATGCTGGTGTCGGTGAGGACGCCGCCACCGGCTACTTCGGGGTTGGCGAACCAGGTCTGCTCGACATCGCGATTGTGCCCGGCGAACCGGTTCCGGTATTGCATCACGGTCCCCAGCTCCCCCGCGTCGATCATCGCCTTCATGGCCTCGATCTGAGGCTGGAAGCGGTGGCAGAACCCGACGGTCAGGAACCCGTCCGTGCGCACGACGGCGTCCGCGATCGCATCGGCGTCCTCCAGCATGCGCGCCAGCGGCTTCTCGCAGAGCACCCCGACGCCCGCCTCCAGCGCCGCGATCGCCAGGTCCCGGTGGAAGAGGGGAGGGGTGCAGATGCTGACGAGATCGACGAGCCCGCTCCCGATCAGCTCCAGTCCGTCTCGGAAGGCAGTCCCGCCGTGCGTGGCGACGGTCGCCGCGAGCGCCTCGGCGTTGGCGTCGGCGAAGGCAACCGGCGCGATCCCGTTCGCGCCCCAGGCCCGGATGTGGATCTGCCCGATCGCGCCGGTCCCGATCACGCCCAGGCGGGGATTTCCTTTCGTCATCGGCTGCCCCTCACTCATCGCGGATCTCCGCCAGCTCGACCCGCTCCCCGCGCTCCGCCGACCGGTTGCCGGCCTCCAGGATCGCGATCACCTCCAGCGTCTGCTCCCGGCGCAGCGGCGCGATCCCCGTCTCGGCCATCGTCGCGAAGGCCCGCATCGTGTTGGTGTAGAACCCGATCGCGTCCTCGACGTGCACCGTCGTGAAGCCGTCGGCTCCGAACGCGGTAAGGTGGAAGACGTAGGCCGCGTCGCGCAGCGTCTCGACAACCGCCGCCGGACCATCCTCGTACCCGATCACCGTGATGTCCTTGTCCAGCAGCGTGTGGCGATGGACCCACGACGCCCCGGTCCCAGCGACGACGCCCATCAGCTCGACCGCGTGGACGCCATAGTAGAACCAGTCGCCCGGCCCCACGCTGACGATCGAGCTGAGCGTCCCGACCGCCGCCAGCGCATTCCGCGCCGCCTCGATCTCGACCGCGAATCGCAGCGCCGAGCAGCTCAGGAGCGGGGCGTTGTGCGCGTCGGCGAGGTCGAACAGGGCGACGGCGTCGGCGTAGGCGGTCGTCATCGGCTTGTCGATGAAGACGGGCAGCCCGGCTTCCAGGAAGGGACGCGCCAGCCCGGCGTGGAGCGCGCCGCCACCGGTGTCGTCGACGACGAGGACAGCGTCGACCGACCCGATCATCTTCGCCGGGTCGCTGACGGCGGACTCGATACTGTGCGTCTCGGTGAGGTTCGCTACCCGCTCGGGATCATCAGGATTGCCCCAGATTGCGACGACCTTCCCGGAATCGAGCCGGGGCGGTTCGTCCGCCGTGCCGTTGAAGATGCGCGCGAAGGCGTCCGCGTGCGACGTGTTGACCCCCACCATGCCGATCCTGAGCACCACGGTACATCCTTTCGAGCGAGAGATGGCAAGGCGCTGGTGATCGAACGCGGACGATGGTGCCAATGCATGCGGCGCATGTCAACTGGCCGATGAACACACGGCGTGCGGTGCATTGACAGCGATAGGACCCCTTGCTAGCCTGTCGCCATTCTTCGCCCCCCAGCGCTTTCCATGGTTCCAGCCGGGGCGTTGTGGGCCATACCCATACCAGGGGGTCCCCCGGATGCCGTCCCCTTGCGCGATGAATCAGGTAAGGAGTGCCGGATCATGAGTACGACTCGTCGACAATTCGTCAGCAGGGGAACGCAACTCGCCGCGGGTGCCGCCATAGGCTCGGCGTGGGTTGCACCCGCGCCAGCGATCCTGAAGGCCCAGGACAAAACGACCATCGACTTTCCGTATCTTTGGACTGGACCCGAGGGTGAGGCGATGCAGACCATCGTCGACACATTCAACAGCAGTCAAGCCGAAGTCGAAGTGAAGGGTGTCTCCAACCCGGATCAGCAGCGCCAGCTCGCCGCCATGGCGAGCAACAATGGATTCGACATCTCGGATGGTTTCGACACGACGATTGGAACGTGGGCGACCAACGACGTGATTCAGCCGCTGGACGATCTGATCTCGGCGGCCGGCTACGATACGTCCGATTTCATCCCCAGCGTTCTGGAGAAGATGAAGTTCGACGGGCAGATTTACATGCTGCCGATCGCTGTCCACACAACCTTGCTGCTGCATAACACGACCTTGCTTCAAGAGGCTGGCATTGAGGCTCCAAAGACAACCGCCGACCTAGCGACCGCAATCGCCACCTTGACCAAGGTTGATGGCGACGGAACCATCCAGCAGCTCGGCATGAACCAGCCAGACTTCGTCTCGTTCGCTTACAGCTTCGGAGGGCAATGGATCGACGCGGACAATCAGCCTACCGCGAATCATGAAGGCAATATCGCGGCGCTTCAATTCTGGGTGGACAACGTGCTGAACAAGTACGGTGTCGATAATGTGCGCCGGTTCGAGTCCGGCTTTGGGGAATATGCTTCTCCCCAGAATCCGTTCTACACCGGCAAGGTCGCCATGGTTACTGATGGCGAATGGCAGTCCCGCTTCATTCAGCAATACGCCCCTGATCTCAAATGGGCGGCGGGGATGATCCCGGTCCCGGCGGATCGTCCGGAGCTTGAAGGAACCGCGGCGATCGCGAGCAGCACATTCTTCATCCCGTCCAATTCAAGCGATCCGGAAGCGGCTTGGAAGTTCATGGAATACGTGATGGCGCCGGAGCCAATGCGCGAGTTTACGGTTGCGTTGGCGAACCTGCCGACGCGACAGTCGCTGCTGGGAGATCCGGCCTACGAGCAGATACCAGGCATGAACTACTGGCTGGAGTCACTGAAGAGCGAGAATCTGAAGGCGATGCCAAGCGTGTCATGGGGCCAGGAATACGACGCGGAAATCACGTCAACGCTTGATGAAGTGATGAACTTGCGGAAGGCACCAGCGGACGCGTTGAACGAGCTGCAGGAGAAAGCTCAGGGACTGGCGGAGTAGTTCACAGCCCCTTCTACCTGTCAGCAGGGTGATTCGATTCATGCGATCCTCGGCTCGTCAACCGATGCCGGCCGCGATCATGGGAGTGCTCTTCGCGCTCCCATGGATTGTTGGCTTCGGAATCTTTCAGGTTTATCCCATCTTCGCGTCGGCGTACTACAGCTTTACCGAGTACAACCTTTTTCAGTCTCCGGAGTGGATCGGCTTAGAGAATTATCGGGAACTGTTTGAAGACGAACGATTCTTCAAGAGCATGTACAATACGCTCTTCATGACGGTCATCGGTGTTCCCCTTGGTCTCTTCTTCGCGCTGATCTGCGCACTCGCGCTCAACACGCCCTCTCGATTGCAGCCGTTTTACCGGGCGATCGTCTATCTCCCGACGATCGTTCCAATCGTGGCCGCAACCTACCTGTGGCGTTGGATGCTCAATGCCCAGTATGGCTACGTCAACTCGATCCTGGGCCGGCTCGGTCTCGGACAGCCGTTGTGGCAGGAGGATGCCGGTTGGACCAAGCCGGCGCTTCTATTCATTGGACTCTGGACCGTCGGTGGAACAACGATCATCTTCCTGGCGGCCCTGAAGGAGGTTCCGCGAATCTATTACGAGGCGGCGGAAATCGACGGCGCGAACTGGTGGAGCAAGTTCTGGAACATCACCTGGCCCGCCATCTCCCCAGTGACGCTGTTTCAACTCGTGATTGGCGTGATCGGTTCCCTTCAGTACTTCACCCAGGCATACCTGTTCGCTCAGGAACGATTGAACGCCGCCAGCGGAGGTCCGGAGGACTCACTGCTCATGTATGGCATGTACATCTTCCAGAATGCATTCACATATCTCGACATGGGATACGCATCCGCACTTGCATGGATGTTGTTCATGGTTTCTCTCGCATGCACACTCTTCATCCTGGGGTTCGCGAACCGGTGGGTTCATTACGAGGCGGATTGAGCGATGGCTGGTTACGCCGAGAACGCAAGGCCAGTTGCTGGGGCGGGAAACTGGCGCAAGCGAACGCGTTTCATTGCGCGCGAGTTCGCCCCGTTGCTCGTCTCGCTCCTGTTTCTCTTCCCGTTTCTCGTCATGTTGAGTACCTCCTTCAAGCTGCCGGAGGAGTCGTTCAGCATTCCCCCGCGGCTCTGGAGCAATAACTGGATCGTCGACAACTACGCGCGCGTCTTCGAGACGATGCCGTTTTGGCGGTATCTCGGAAACACCTTGTTCCTGTCAGTGATGGCCGTCATCGGGACGCTGCTGTCCTGTCCACCGGTCGCCTATTCGCTGTCCAAGATTCGCTGGCGGGGAAGGAATCTGCTCTTCATCCTGATCCTTTCAACGATGATGTTGCCACCACAGGTCACCATGATCCCGGTGTTCATCATGTGGAACCAGTCGCCGTTCATGGGGACATACTGGCCGCTGATTGTGCCGAATTTTTTCGGAACCGCCTTCTTCATTTTTCTCCTGCGGCAATTCTTCAGAGCGATTCCGAATGACCTCCTTGATGCCGCCCGCATCGATGGCGCGTCGGAATTCCGGATCTACTTCAGCATCGTGCTTCCACTCTCCCGGGCCGCCCTGGCAACGGTAGGTCTGTTCGCCTTCGTATGGACATGGGTGGATTTCCTCAACCCATTAATCTATCTCGATGATGCCGACATGTATACGCTCTCGATCGGCCTCTACAGCTTCTTCTCCGAACATGGCATTGAATGGGGACCCTTGATGGCGGCGTGCGCGATCTTCAGTATTCCCCTCGTGATGGTCTTTACGTTCGCCCAGCGGCAGCTCATCGAAGGAATTTCACTGACCGGGCTCAAGTAGTGTCACGTGCCATGGAGGGCCCCAGTACCGACCACGACGAGGACCAGACTGATTGCAGCGATCGTCCCCGGCGATTTCGCCCCATACCCTATCCTTTGGAGGAATCTACCGCTCGTCTGGTCAGGCGGAGGCCCATCGCGCGCATCGTGGGGCTTTCGATGGGGCGGAGAGAGAGCGTGACGCAATGGTGACGAAGGACTATGGAGACGAATCCTCGCCGTATCGCGCTGCGCTCGCCGCGATCTGGGAGCGGTCCGGGTACGACCGCGGGTTCATCAGCGACCCTTTCGCCGGCGATGACGCCGCGCGGCTCGGGTTGGCGCGGACGGCGGCGATGCTCGACGTTCTGGGGAACCCACACGAGCGCGTTCGCCTGATCCATGTCGCGGGCAGCAAGGGCAAAGGCTCCACCGCCGTGCTGACGGATGCGGTCCTCCGCGCCGCCGGGGTGCGCTCGGGCCGCTTTACCTCGCCCCACCTTCACTCCTGGCGCGAGCGGTTCATCGTCGATGACGGGCCGATCAGCGAAGACGCATTCGCCCGCCTGACCGAAGCGGCGATCGAGGCGATGCACACCGTGGAGGCCATCAATCCCTCACTCGGCCAGGTCACCGCCTGGGAGTTGTCGACGGTGATGGCGCTCCGATGGTTCGCCGAGCGTGATTGCGAGGCCGCCGTGATCGAAGTCGGGCTCGGCGGGACGCTGGACGCGACGAACGTGATCGACCCCGTCGTCTCGGCGATCACGCGGCTCGATCTGGAACATACCGCCATCCTCGGAGAGACGCTGCCAGAGATCGCGTCCAACAAGGCGGGGATCATCAAGTTGGGCCGGCCATCGGTCACCGTCGATCAGCCACCGGACGCGCTCGCGGTGATCGAGGCACGGGCGCGCGAGGTAGGGAGCGAGCTCCTGATCGGGGGGCGCGACTGGTTGATTGAGGGTGACGAAGAAGGGTTTGCCGTGATCGGGCCGTGGGGCCGGGTGGATGATCTGCGGACATCGCTCGTCGGCCGGCATCAGGTCGAGAACGCCGGGCTCGCCGTCGCCGCGATCCGGGCGGGATTCGGCGATGACGCGGCGATCGACGATGCCGCGATCCGGGCCGGGCTCCGCGAGGCCCAGCTCCCCGGACGCTTCGAGCGGGTTCCGACCTCGGGAGGGCCGGCAATCATTCTCGACGGCGCCCATACCCCGGTCGCCGCCGGAGCGCTCGCGGCGGCCCTGGCGAAACATCTTCCCGCCGGGCGGGTCACGTTTGTCGTTGGGATGATGCGGGACAAACGCCCCGAGCCGTTCCTGCGACCACTGAGCGAGCGGGCCGCACGATGGATCGTCGCGGAGCCCGACTCGCCCCGGAGGATGCCGGCCGACCTCCTGCGACAGGCGCTGACGACGCTCGGCCAGCGTGTCGAGCAGGCTCCCTCGATCGCGGAGGCGATCGATCATGCCCGCCAGGAAGGTGACGTGGTCGTCGTCACCGGCTCGCTGACGACGGTGGCCGAAGCGCGTGTCCATCTCGGCCTCGGCACCCCCGACCCACCTCCCCGCTGAACGGCTGCTCCAACCCCCCCACCCCCAATAGACGACAAGACGACGGCTCGCGAGAGGTGCCGGGTCATGAATGGGGCCAAGGCGAGTGGATGTCGGCGGTCAGGCATTCGCCCTATCCCTTGCCGTGCTGATCCTGCCGCGTTGACGCACAGGATCCGGGCGTTCGCCCGATGTGCCCCAAGAGACGCGGGCCTAGAGTCGGACCATGCCACCGGAACTTTGCCTGCGTCGGCACCGCTTCGTCGAGAGGTATCCGCCGGAACTCCGGGCGGGCGCCTGTCTCGCCGGTCCGCCGTTGGCAAGCTCGCCGTCGGAATTCGCGTTTTCCGAGACGACCGGTGTTCCCGCCTGGAAATCGTTACCCACTTGGGCAGTGGTGGCCACGGGTGACAAGGCGGCCGACCACGTCGCCCTGCTCCTCCCCGGACCGACCTGTGGTGACGATGTGACGATCACCATCGACATTGAGGCCTACGCCGACGTTTGGTTGCGCTCCTGGGGATCCGCAATGATCTCCCGCGGATCGTGCCAGGCGCTCGGGCCTCCAGATAGATTCTCGAACCTCGACGAGCATCGCGAACCGGCCCGAACGTCTCGATCACCTTGTGGTCAATGAACGGATCCGAAGCCGTGCCGAGTCCCTTTGCACATCGTTTCTTGGAGGTACCCATGAAACACCAACTTATCGATCAATTACACAACGTTACGTCTCAGCGTCAGCTGACGTATCCGCTCCACAAGATCGTCGCGGCCATGGCCCGGTCTGAAGCAGACGAGGTTGTGGTCGCCCTGGACAAGGCTGGCTTCACGCGCGACCGCATCGAGGTCATCATCGCGGAGGATGTGCCGGAGCTTGGAGAGCCCATCGGCGGGTCGGAGCTTCACCGGTTCCTGGTCCGGCTGCGGTTGAGCAAGGGGGACGATCTCGACGAACTGGAGCAGGCGCGGCGAGAGTTGATGGACGGGTATGCTCCGATCCAGGTGCTCGTCCATGGAAAAACGGAGCAGGAACGCGTGCGGACGGTCTTGAGTCAGCATACTGACCATGCCATGCACTACTTCGGGCGGTGGACGATAGCATCGATCGATCAACCGCGAGTCGAAGGCTGAGCGGCTCCAGGGGAGTTCCAGGCACGCCGACCACGTCGCCCTGCTCCTCCCCGGACTCTCCTTTGTTTGGATACCGGCCCCTGCGTGTTGAACCACTCACTCCAGAAGTGCGCGTGGGCCGGAAGGATGGCCGGCCCCCCAGTGGGGGTGGGGAGCTACCCAGTGCGGCACGTCCCGCGCCCGGTGCGCAGACGGGGTATCGAGGAGCGCGCGCGAGGTGGGGAGCAAACTCCTAGTTGGAGTCGCGTTTGGGTCGTCGAGAGCGACGAAGAGAGGCTCGCCGTGATTAGGCCGTGGGGAAGGGTGAACGGCCTTCGGACATCGCTCGTTGGCCTGCATCAGGCCGAAAACGCCGGACTCGTCGTGGCCGCACCTGGCACAGCATTCGGCCATGGCGCGGCAATCGATGACGCCGCTAGACAGGCAGATCGCCGCGGCGTCCAGCCCCCCGGACGTTTCGAGCCGGTTTCCGCCACTGCCGGTCTGGCTATCATCCTCGACGGTGTGCACTCGCCGGTCGCGGCCAAATCGCTCCGTGCGGCCGTGGCGAGACACGTCCCCGCCGGACGCATCACAGTCGTCGTCGGGATGCTCGACGACACATGTCCCGAACCATTCATGAGGCCATTGGCCGATCAGGCCGCGCGATGGATCAGTGCAGAGCTCACGTCGCCTCGGGGAATGTTGGCCGATCTTCTGACGGAGGCGCTTGCAACACTCGGTCAGCACGTTGAACAGGCACCTTCGATTGCGGCGACAATCGGCCTTGCCTGCGAGGAAGGTGATGTGGTGATTGTCACCAGCTCGCTGACGATGGTGGCCGAAGCGCGTGTCCACCTTGGTCTGGGCGTCCCCGACCCATCTCCCGGTTGGAGGCTGTCCTGCCTCGCGCCCGTGTGCGAGGAAAGGCTGGCGTGCATAAGATGTCAGACGATGCATAGGGTTACGGCGAGCGGCCTTCAGTGATCAGCCGGTCAAGGTGATGCGCGGCACATGCTCCATGCCGGCAGCTCCCACATCGGATCGCAAACGGGTGAAGCATCGAACCGCCCAGGGGGCGTCGGAATCGTCCGTTGGTCGAACAGCGGCGCAGGGATTCTTCCACTCTTGTATTGGCAAATACATAATGGAAGTTCGGACCAAAGCGCGTCCTGACATCGTGACGCCAGGTGGTCACATCATGATCGCTCAGTATGATCGATCCTGCCCCCGATGTGGTTTACACAGGCCAGCAACGCGTCTGAGGTGCCGAAGCTACCGGCTTTCGTCGCCACGGGCATGCATGGAACGAGCTCGGCATCCAGCATTCCCCACGGCACGGCTGGGCGAATCTCTCCACCAAGGCGTAGTGCCGACGCTCGTAGCCGAACGAATATTCCCGCGGCTACATGACCTCCAGTGAGCACGAGCCCGCCAATGTGCGGCCGTACAGGAGGAGCAGCCACGATACCCGCCAGCCGTTCGACGACGAACGACTGGCCAAGCGGTGACAGGGCAAGACCGGCCGTCGTCAATACCGTCGAGTGTCCTGAACTGAGGTGCATTGCCACCTCGGCCACCGCGCCACTGATGGATGTCGAGGGATCATCGATCAGTTCCTGAGCGAGATGGATAACCGGATGCCCGGCACGACGCAGCGCCTCTACCTGCGCGATCGTTGCCGGATGCTGACTCCCCGCGACAACGAGGACCGGGCCAGTGCCCCGGACGGGATCGACGGAGAACCGCACTCGGGAGATCAGGGGAAGAGTGATGGCCAACTGTCGGGCGAATCCGGCTGAACCGCAGAGAACCCGCACGTCACTTCCCGCCATCGCACTGGCGAGCACCTTGAGGTCGTTATCAGTCTCGGCATCCGCAACCACCACCCCTGGACCGGCGTCTCGCAGGAAGTGTTGGATTGCGCCGGCATCCTTCCGAATTGTCTCAAGGCCGAGCGACCGCACCGCAATGCCGTGGCTTCGTCCGAACAGCGCGACCAGATCGCGGTTGACGTTTGGCGGGCCGAGAGGGCTTGCCTCCAGCGGGATGCCACCCAAGTACTGCCGGCCACCAACCGTCGTCCTCTCTTCGGATGGCAGGGCGGACGCTACAACCGCGCGGGTTTCGCCAAGTACGGCCATGACGGCGAGCAGTTCCTCGCGAGGATGGCCCCTGAGTGCACTATCAATCTTCTTGTAGATCCAGCCGATCCGCCGACCACCGGGATGGGCGGTCAGATCTCTTGCCGCAGCCTCACTTGCCCTTGCGGCAGCGTAGGCGTCGAGACCGCGGCTCTCCGTGGAGCGGACGAGGATATCGACCTCTGGTAGTGGCGCATCCGCGAACGAGATTGTTGTCGCCAGGCCCATGCTGGCGAAAGAGGCGCCCGTGTCAGCCGCACCGGTGAGATCATCGGCGATGATGGCCAATTGTATGGTGCTCGGCCTGGATGGCGGTTGGCTACGCTCCACGGTGGGCTGGTGGGCGGGCCTCGGCCATCTGGATGGCGACGTCGATCGCGGCCAGCATACTCTCCTCGCTTGCCCGTCCGGTACCTGCGATGTCGAATGCCGTGCCGTGGTCTACCGAGGTGCGGATGATCGGCAGGCCGATGCTGACGTTCACACCGGTGTCGAACGCCAGGACTTTCATCGGAATGTGCCCCTGGTCGTGGTACATCGCGACAACGATGTCCCACTCACCTTTGGTGGCTTTGAGAAAAACGGTGTCCGGCGGCTGCGGATCGCTGACGTCAAGACCACGGGCGCGCGCCGCCTCGATCGCGGGGACGATTTCCTGAGCTTCCTCCACCCCGAAGAGGCCATCCTCGCTTGCGTGCGGATTGAGCCCAGCGACGGCGATCCGAGGGTGTGAAATCCCGAGAATCCGGCAGGCGTCATCGGCGGTGTCAAGCACCTCTCCGACGCGCCGCCGTGTGACACGGCGAATTGCTTCGGTCAGGGAAACATGAGTGCTGACATGAATGACGCGCAACGTTGGGCCAACAAGGAGCATACTGACGCGCTCCGCACCGGTCCGTTCCGCAAGGAGTTCCGTATGGCCGGCAAAGTGAAAGCCAGCCATATGCATGGCCGCCTTGTTGAGCGGCGCGGTGACAACAGCATCGGCGCTTCCCGCCATTGCGAGGTCGCACGCACGAAAGACGCATTCAACAGCAGCGCGCCCTGCCTCCGCGGTCAGCTGGCCGATGGGGTAACTGTCTGGTGCTGACAAACCCAGATCGAGCATGGTCACGACGCCTGGTTCATAGCGACCATCGCCGGGACGCAAAATCACATCATAGTCAAGTTGGGTCGCTCCTGCCCACGGCGCCGCGCGCTCCAGCACCTGTCGATCACCAATGACGAGCGGCCGTGCGCGCTTGTAGACCTCTGGATCCAAGAGTGCCTTGAGGACCACTTCCGGGCCAATCCCGGCCGGATCTCCCATGGTGATAGCCAGCAACGGCCGATGAACCGGTGTCATCTTGTCCTCCATCGGAAGCTCGAATGGCGCGAAACCCTCACCCGGCGTCGATCCACATCGTTGATGTCACGTTCCCCGCGAGACCGTCTCGCCACCACATCCCTCATCCGATGACCCTGAAGAACACTCAGACCACCGGGGTGCCCAACCGGACAGTCTGACTCGCCCGAGCGACCCGCGGTGCGCCCGCTTGTATAGGCCAGTCCCCAACGATTCCTGGTGCCCAAGGCGGTTTTCCAGGTGACCGGCGTGACATGGGGTCGTGCACACCGCGTCACCGGAAACCGAATATATCGTGCCTGTGGCGCGCCCGGCTCGGGGTGAACGCGCCGTTAGGCCACCCGCTCCCAAGACGTGTCCAACTCGACGCCGAGGCCAGGTTTGTCGGGCAGGAGCACGTTGCCGTCGGCGTCCGGCACCAGCGGCTCGGTGATCAATCCCTGGAAGGTGTGCACGGGGAGCGCCGGCGGCTCCTGCAGCAGCTCGACATAGGAGGAATTAGGGCAGGTGGCGCTCAGGTGCAGGTGGGCGGCAACCCCCAGCCCGCTGCCACCGTGGTGGGGGGCGAACTGCTTGTGGCGCAACTCCGCGTACGCGGCCAGTTTCCGTAACGCGCCGAGACCGCCCGAGACCGCCGCATCCGGCTGCACGACATCGTAACAGTCCTGGTCGATCAGCCAGCGGAACTCATGAAGCCCGACGTTGTTCTCGCCCCCGGCGATCGGAACGTCGCTCGCCGCGGCGAGGCGACGCAGGTTGTCGAATTCGTAGCGAGCGAGCGGCTCTTCCAGCCAGACGACGCCGAGCGCGGCGAGTTCGCGGCTGGTGGCCAGCGCCCGTTCGTACCCCCAGACGAGATCATCCTCGCTGCCCGGCGTTCCCGGTTCTTGCGCCTGGTTGGCGTCGACCATGATCTCCAGCCGGTCACCCACGGCCGCGCGGACAGCCTCGACCTGGGCGATGTCTTCCTTCATCGTCGGGGCATGCAGGCGGAGCTTGATCGCCCGGTATCCCTGATCGAGGAAGCGGAGGGCGTCCTCGGCCCGGCGTTCCGGCGAACGGAGTTCGACCAGGCTGGCGTAGGCTCGGACGCGATCGGCGTTGACTCCCCAAAGTTTGTAGAGCGGCAGACCGGCCGCTTTGCCGATCAGGTCCCAGAGGGCCATCTCGATGCCGCAGGCAACCGGGACACCAGCCGCTCCTCCGCCCCAGTTGACCACAACCCGGAAGATCCGCTCGACCGCGAAGGGATCCTGGCCGACCAGTCGCGGACCGATCCGATCGCGGACGAGTCGTGGCGAGCCCTGCCCGGCCCCGATTCCGGTCAGGCCAGCGTCGGTCTGAAGCCGGTAGACCGTGGTTGACTTGTCGCGCCAGATCGTTCCGGGAGACCAGGCCGGCCGCACCTCTCCCGAAAAAGGGATGCGCCAGCCCTCTGCCTCGACCGCGGTGATCTTCATGGCTGCCTCCGAGCGGCGCCGATGCGTCGTGACGCCGCCGGCACGTCCCGCGCAAGCGCCAGTCTGGCAAATGCTGTGGACCGTCCCGCCACTCGGGCCATCAGCAACACACCGCGGCGATTGATTTGGTGAACGCTGCCGCCCATGTTCGGTCCTTCCGTGATTCGTCGCGGCACCGCCCCCCAACCATCTCTGCCATGCGGGGCTTTGCTACAGAACGGTGCGATTCTCGCAGAGTGCCGCCGATACCGCGAGAGGGACGTATCTCGCCGATCGTTCGCCGGCGGTTGGCGCGCGGGGCGGGCTTCTGGTCGCTTTCATGGCCGAAGCGCGCGTTCACCTCGGCCTGGGCGTCCCTGACCCACCTCCCCGCTAGCGCCTGTTCCGCCGCGCGCCTTCTCAAAGACGACAGCCCGCGAGGGGTGCCGGGTCATGGATGGGGTCAGCGCGAGGAGACGCCGGCGACCAGGCATTCGCCCTATCCCTTGCCCTGCTGATCCTGCCGCGTTGATCTCCCGGATCGGGGCATTAGCCCGATGTGTTCCACCATTGGGCACCCAAACAATCTGGTCACGAAACACGCGGTCGCCGAAACGAGAGCCGGGAAGGAAGGCGACGATGCGACCGCTGATCCTGATCGGCGGCCCAGCAGCCGGGAAGATGACCCAGGAACGCGGCCGCGCCGCGTGCATCGACGTGAAAAACTACGACAGCTCGTCGTCGCGGAACTCGCTCGAAACAGATGAGAGAACTCGTCGCACGGTGGCCGCGAAGGCCTCGGTCAGGTGCCGACGTAGGCTGCGAGGTGCTCGCCGGCGAGGGCAGAGCGCGATCCGGCTGACTGATCGCCCGTTGCCGCTGATGTGCTCGACGATTTCGATCGCGCTCACCCGCGCGCCGGGAGTGCCGTTCGCCAGCGCCACGTTGACGAGCGCCAAGTTCAGCCCGGTCATCGTCGCCCCTCCCTGATCGCCGCCCGTCGCGTCGCCCGTCGCGTCGCCCGTCGCGTCGCCCGTCGCGTCGCCCCGCATCTCCGGGATGTACCGTAGAATAGCAGCAGACATTCGCGGGTAATGCGGCGCCCCATAAACGGGGATTGAAGGTCGCCACGATTGGAAACCCTTCCAGTGGTGGCGCTCACCAGCCGAGCGTGACCGGAGCTCCAGCCCGTCACCGGCCGTCTCCCGGCGCCGCTGCCCGATGCCGAAAGGATCTTTCCACCCATGAGCGACACATCGCGGAACCCGACCGATCCCATTGGCGCGCGAACCCTCCTCACAAGCCCTCTTGGTGACACCGTCGCCTACTACCGGCTCGCGCGGCTGGTCGATGAGGGGTTGCTCGATTCACTGGACCGCCTGCCGTTCACCGTCCGGATCCTGCTCGAAAATGTGCTCCGCAAGGCGGGCGGCGAATTCGCGACCCAGGAGCACCTCGAAGCGCTGGCCAAATGGCAACCCATGGTGGGATCGGGCGGGGACGACTTCGAGCTCCCGTTCCTCCCAGCGCGCGTCGTTCTCCAGGATTTCACCGGCGTGCCCTGCGTCGTCGATCTCGCCGCGATGCGCTCGGCCGTTTCGGAGCTGGGGGGCGATGTCACGAAGATCAACCCGCTGGTGCCGGTCGATCTCGTGATCGATCACTCGGTGCAGGTCGATCGCTTCGGCACGCTGGCCGCCTTCGCCCACAACGTCGACCTCGAATACGAGCGCAACGGCGAGCGCTACGAGCTGCTGCGGTGGGGACAGCGCGCGTTCCAGAACTTCCGGGTCGTGCCGCCGGGCACCGGGATCGTGCATCAGGTCAACCTCGAGTACCTGGCCGAGGTCGTCGCCGTGCGCGATTCGGGCAACGGCCCGGTCGCCTTCCCGGACACGCTGGTCGGCACCGACAGCCACACCACGATGATCAACGGGCTTGGCGTCCTCGGCTGGGGCGTCGGCGGGATCGAGGCCGAGGCCGTGATGCTCGGCCAGCCGCTCTACCAGCTCTCGCCGGAAGTCGTCGGTCTCAAGTTCAGCGGCGCGCTGAGGCCCGGCACGACCGCGACCGACCTCGTGCTTGCCGTGACCGAGCTGCTCCGGGGGCACGGCGTGGTCGGGCGCTTCGTCGAGTATTTCGGCACCGGGCTCAGCAATCTGAGCCTCGCCGACCGCGCCACGATCGCCAACATGGCGCCAGAATATGGTGCGACCGCCGCGTTCTTCCCGGTCGATGACGAGACCCTGCGCTACCTGCGGCTGACGGGACGCGACGAGGACCAGGTCGATCTCGTCGAACGCTACACCAAGGAACAGGGTCTGTTCCGCACCGACCAGACACCCGACCCCGAGTACAACGAGCTGCTCGAAGTCGATCTGGCCACGATCGAGCCGAGCCTCGCCGGGCCGCGCCGCCCGCAGGACCGGATCTCCCTCGGGGGTGTCCAGCGCGTGTTCCGCGCATCCTACAGTGACGTCTTCGGGAACGACGTCGGAGCCGATCGGGCGACCACGCGCAGCGGCTATGACGAGCAGGCGATCGAATCGTTCCCGGCCAGCGATCCGCCCGCCGCGATGGCGGGCGCCAGCGAGCCGAACGTTCTCGCAGAGGAATCCAGCGCCGTCTCCGTCGCCGTGGCGACCCTCCCCGAGCCGACCGGCCGGGTAGGCGGGACCTCGATCCACATCGAAGGGATGGATGTCGATCTCCACCACGGCTCGGTCGTGATCGCCGCGATCACTTCCTGCACCAACACCTCGAACCCGTCGGTGATGCTTGGCGCGGGGCTGCTCGCGCGCAAGGCGATCGAGCGCGGGCTCGATGTTCCGCCCTACGTGAAGACGAGCCTCGCTCCCGGCTCGCAGGTCGTCACCCGCTACCTCGAAAAGGCGGGCGTGATGCCGTATCTCAACGGTCTCGGGTTCCACGTCGTCGGCTTCGGCTGCACCACCTGCATCGGCAACTCGGGGCCGCTTCTGGAGGTCGTCGCCACCTCGGTCGACGAGCACGATCTGGTCGTTGCCTCGGTCCTCTCCGGCAACCGCAACTTCGAGGGCCGGATTCACCCGCAGGTCCGCGCGTCGTTCCTCGCTTCGCCGCCGCTGGTCGTCGCCTACGCGCTGGCTGGAACGGTCGACATCGACCTCACCAACGATCCGCTTGGGGAGGATCCGAACGGCGAGCCGGTCTATCTCGCCGACATCTGGCCGACCGAGGCCGAGATCGCCGACGCGGTCGAATCGTCGATCGACCCCGACATGTTCCGCGAGGAGTACCGGACCGTCTTCGCCGGCGACGAGCGCTGGCAAAACCTGCCGGTGCCCGAGGGCAACCTGTACGAGTGGAAAGCGGATTCGACCTACGTCCAGGAACCACCGTTCTTCCAGGATTTGGAGGGTGAGCGCGCGCCCGTCGCCGACATCACCGGCGCCCGGGTGCTCGTCCTGGTCGGCGATTCGGTGACGACCGATCACATCTCGCCAGCGGGCTCGATCGCGAAGACGAGCCCGGCCGGTCAGTTCCTGCTCGATCACGGTGTGAGCCAGGGCAACTTCAACTCCTACGGATCGCGCCGCGGCAACCACGAGGTGATGATCCGCGGCACGTTCGCCAACATTCGCCTGAAGAACCAGCTCGCCGGCGGCAAGGAAGGCAACTGGACGAAGTACCTCCCGACTGGAGAGATCACCGACATCTACGAGGCGTCGGAGCGGTACGGGGCAGAGGGCACCCCGCTGATCGTGATCGCTGGCAAGGAGTACGGAACCGGGTCCTCGCGCGACTGGGCCGCCAAGGGGACGCTCCTGCTCGGCGTCAAGGCGGTCATCGCCGAGAGCTTCGAGCGTATCCACCGCTCCAACCTGGTCGGGATGGGCGTGCTTCCGCTCCAGTTCAAGGACGGCGAGGGGGCTGGGTCGCTCGGGCTGACGGGGGACGAGACGTTCGAGATCACCGGCATCGACGCCCAGCTCAAGCCGAAGGCGACGATCGCCGTCAAGGCGTCCCGACCGGACGGGACGGAAGTCACGTTCGACACGACGATACGGGTCGACAGCGCGGTCGATGTCCGCTACTACCGCAACGGCGGCATCCTCCCCACGGTGCTCCGCCGCCTGATGGAGGCGTGACCAAAGGCTTTCTCTTTCTCGTCATCCTGACCGGAGGGAAGGATCCCCGCGCGAAGCGCATGTCGGCGAAGCCGACAGCGGTCTTGGCATGGCCGGTCCAGGTCCGCATCGCGATGCGGACCTGGACCGGCTTAGCCGGGAGATGCTTCCCGTTGGTCAGCATGACGAAAGAGGGGTGATGCAGATAGCGCCCACCCGCATACAGGAGCCCTGATGCGCAGTCACCTCACCCATCTCGAATGTTCGAACTGCGCGGCGACCTTCCCGGCCGACCGGCTCATCACCACCTGCCCCGAATGCGCCAAGGTGCTCTATGCCCGTTACGATCTCGCCGCCGCCGCGCGGGAGATGACCCCAGCGGCGCTCGCCACCCGTCCCTGGAACCTGTGGCGATACGCCGAGATCCTGCCCGTCGCCGATCCCGCCCACCGGCTCACGATCGGCGAAGGCGGCACCCCGCTCCTGGAGGCGCCGACGCTTGCCCGCGCCTTCGGCCTTGACCGCCTGCTGGTGAAGGACGAGGGGCTGAACCCGACCGGCTCGTTCAAGGCGCGCGGGCTCGGGATGGCCGTCTCGCGGGCGAAGGAGCTGGGCGTGACCGCGCTGGCGATCCCCTCCGCCGGGAACGCGGCCTCGGCGATGGCCGCCTACGCCGCGCGCGCCGCGCTTCCCGCCTATGTGTTCATGCCCGTCGACGCCCCAATCGTGATGAAGGCGGAGTGCCGGGCCTATGGGGCGCATGTCTTTCTCGTCGACGGGCTCATCAACGACGCGGGCAAGGTCGCGCGCGAGGCGGGTCCGTCCTTCGAGTGGTTCGACGTCTCGACCCTCAAGGAGCCCTATCGCGCCGAGGGCAAGAAGACGATGGGGATCGAGTTGGCCGAACAGCTCGGCTGGCGCGTTCCGGACGCACTCGTCTACCCGACCGGCGGGGGAACCGGGATCGTCGGGATGTGGAAAGCGTTCGCCGAGCTCGAAGAGATGGGGCTGATCGGCCCGAAGCGCCCGAAGATGATCGTCGTCCAGGCGGAGGGCTGCGCTCCGATCGTTCGCGCCTACGAGGCGGGCGAGCGCCACGCCGGGCTGTGGGACGACGCGAGCACGGTCGCGGCGGGGTTGAGAGTGCCGGTCGCGATCGGTGACTACCTGATCCTCGATGCGATCCGGGAGAGCGGCGGGACCGCGCTGACCGTCTCCGACGCCGAGCTCATGGAGGGCGTCGATCTCGCCGCGAGGCACGAGGGGTTGTTCGTCTCGCCGGAGGCGGGCGCGGCCTACGTCGCAACCCGGAAGCTGCGTGAGAGCGGCTTCCTGGAGCGGGATGACGAGGTCGTGATCTTCTCGACCGGCAGCGGCATGAAGCACACCGAGCTGATTCCGACCGGTCCCGATGCCTTTCCTGTCCTCGACCCCACCGCCCCCGCATCCGACGTCGCCGCCGTGATCAGGCACGCGTTGCTGTAGCGCGCGCCTACGCGCGACCGTCGCGCGGTACCATCCTTGCGTCGCCGAGTCGCGGGGCCGACGTTCTCGTGCGACTCCCGACACAGTCACCGGACAATCACCAGAGGAATCACCTGTGCCTGAGCCGGGACGCCGGATTGAAGTGGCCGCCGTCGTCGGCAGCCTCAGACGCAATTCCTTCAATCGATCGCTCCTGCGCTCGGCGATGCTCGTGCAGCCCGAGGAGATGCACATCTACGAGGTCGCGATCGACGAGCTCCCTTTTTTCAACGAGGATCTCGAGCGCCAGGGCGATCCTCCGCCCGTCCAGCGCTTCAAGCAGCAGCTCGACCGGGCGGACGCGATTCTCGTGCTGACGCCCGAATACAGCTATTCCATCCCCGGCGTACTCAAGAACGCATTCGACTGGGCGTCGCGGCCAGCCAATCGCTCGGTACTGCGGGGCAAGCCGGCCGGGATCATGGGCGCCTCGGCCGGGCGCTCGGGGACGACCCGCGCCCAACTTCACCTGCGCCAGATTTTCATCCAGCTCGGAGTCGTGCCGATGCCCGGCCCCGAGCTGGACGTGACGTTCGCGCCGGACAAGTTCAACGCGCTTGGCGAGCTCTCGGACCAGACCGCGCTCGATGGCATGAAGCAACTCCTCAGTGGGCTGGTGGAGTGGACGACCCGGGTGGGCCGGTAGGCCACCGGGAGGAGAGTGGAACCATGACGGGGGATCGCATTAGGACAGGATCGGCTGAAGACAGTCGATGGTCGCGACGGGCGGTGATCGGCGGCGGGATCGGTGCTCTCGGTGGAGCGGTGACCATTGGATTGGGGACGAGCCGAGCGGGCGCTCAGACACCGCCCGCCAGCCCCGTTCCAGGCGGCGGTCGCCAGGCGTTCCTGATTGACGTCGCGACGCTCGCCAGCGAACGCCAGCGCACCGACCTCCGCATGACCGCTCTGATGCCGCCGGACGCGTTCGTCGCCGGGCACATCCCCGGTTCCGTTACCGTCGATTGGCCCACGCTGGAGCTGTCGACGACGACCGGTGAGGCGATCGCGGTCTGGACAGAGCGGATGAAGCCGTTGGTGTCGTCGCTGGGGTCCGGATCGCAGTTCGATGTCGCGATCTACGACGAGGGATCGCTGTTCGCCTGCCGCCTTTGGTGGGTGCTCGAGTATCTGGGCTACGACAACAAGCGCATCCTCGACGGCGGGTTCCCCTCCTGGACCGTCGCCGGGCGGCCGGTAGAGACGGGAGAGGCGAACCCGTTCACGACGCCGGGTTTCGAGGAGTTTTCGCTCCGACCCGAGGTGCTCGCGCCGATCGCGGACGTCACCACCGCCGTCGGCGATTCCGCTGTCGTCTTCGTCGATACGCGGAATGCCGACGAGTACGCGGCGGGTCACATTCCCGGTGCCGTCAACATCCCGTATCAGATGAACGCCGGGCCGGAGCCGCCGCGCGTTTGGAAGGCGGACGACGCGCTGCTGGCGCTGTACGGCGATGCCGGGGTCACGCCAGACAGGCGAGTAATCCCGTACTGCTCGACGGGAGTCCGCTCCGCCGTGACCTGGTTCACATTGCGGATGCTTGGGTATCCCGACACCTCGCTCTTCACCGGCTCGTGGGCGGAGTGGAGCGCCAACCCCGAACTGCCGGTCACGACGGGGCCGAATCCGTGATCCCTGGCGATGTCTTGACCAGTCGCGGTTCCGTTGGAGAGACGCAACTTCCCGGCAACACTCCGCGTGGGGTGGTTTGCTGGGCGCGAGATCATGGACCGAGGGCGGGGTGATTGCCCGGCCAAACCAGGAGGCCACAGGGGCCTCCCCTACGAATGGGTGGTTTGCTGGGCGCGAGATCATGGACCGAGGGCGGGGTGAGTATCCGGCCAAACCGGGAGGCCACAGGGGTCTCCCCTACGAATGGGTGGGTTGCGGGGCGCGAGATCACGGACCGAGGGCGGGGTGATTGCCCGGCCAAACCAGGTCAACTCGCCTGGTCGAGGCGATGATGGAGCAGCGTCAGGACCGCCGCTTCCTCCGGTGGCAGGTCGGCGAGCGAGCCGGCCAGCTCCTTCTGGGCCCGGTCCTTGACGGTCTCGACCGTGTCTCCTTCAAGGTAGGCGTCGATCACCGCCGGATGGACGTAGCACTTGCGGCAGATCGTCTTCGTGTTCCCGAGCCGGGCAGCGACGGATTCGATTGCGGTGACGATGTTCTTCTTGGCGCGGGTGTCGGAATCCACGGCCTCGAAGCTTGCCAGCGCCTCCGCCGCGAGCACCGTCCCCGCCCACGTCCTGAAATCCTTGGCCGTGAATTCCTCACCAGTCACGTCCCGCAGGTACCGGTTCACGTCGTCCGAGCCCACGGTCTGGGGCTTGCCGTCCTCATCGAGATACTGAAACAGCTCCTGGCCTGGCAGGTCCTGGCAGCGCTTGACGAGCTTCGCGATCTTGCGATTGCGGAACTCGATCTGATGCGTCACGCCGGACTTGCCCGTGAAGTGAAACTCCAGCTTCGCACCGTCGATATCGACGTGCTGATCCTGCATCGTGGTCAGCCCGAACGAGTTGTTCGTCTTCGCGTACTCCTCGTTTCCGACCCGGATCAGCGTCGCTTCGAGCAGATGCACGACCGCCGCGGCGACCTTCTCTTTCGGCAGCCCGTGGCGGCGCAGATCGGCCTCGACGCGCTCGCGAATTTTCGGAAGATGCCGCCCGAACAGCAGCATCCGCTCGTACTTCGTCTCGTCGCGCACTTCTCGCCAACGCGGGTGGTAGCGGGCCTGGCGCCGCCCCTTGGCGTCCCGCCCGACCGCCTGGACATGCCCGTTGACGGAGGGGCAGATCCAGACGTCCGACCACGCTGGGGGGATCACGATCCTTCGAATCCGGTCGAGGGTTCGCTTGTCGGTGATCCGCTCACCGGCGACGTCTCGGAAGAAGAAGCCCGTCCCGGCGCGGTGCCGCGTGATGCCGGGCCGGGATGGATCGACGTAGAGCAGGCCGGCCTCCTTCGCCGACATCCTGGGGTCGATGATCGTTGTTGATTCCACTCTAGCTGGGGCTTTCTTCCGGGGCTGATGGGCTCGACGTATGAAGTCCGATGGTGCTGTTGCCATGTCCGTACAGTGCATGTGGCATGCCACATCGGGCGCGTGACCGCGCAAATGGAGACAGGACATCACGACTACGGTGTACGTTGCGGGAGTTCAGATCTCGTTGACGAGGATCACGATCGCGCTCGGCAGGGTGAGCAGCACGGAAAGACCGAGCACCCACCAGAAGTAGCGTTTCTCGCGGCTCGCTCCCGTCGCCGAGAAGTCGATTGCGATGATCCGCAGCCCGTTCAGCGTGTGATAGATCACCGCGCCGACGAGCAGGATCTCCATTGGCAGGATGAACGGGTTGGCGTAGAACTCGACCGAGTGGTCGTAGACATCGCGGCCGAGCCCGATCAGCAGGATGTCGATGATGTGGACGAGCAGGAAGCCGAGGATGCCGATCCCGGTCGCCCGGTGGAGCACCCACGCATACTGGCCCGGGTCACCGGTGTAGATCGGCGAGCGGCCCTGCCGGTAGTTGGTGTAGATCCAGTAGCCGAGCGCGATGATCGAGGCGTAGGTGATGACGGCGAGCACGAAGAGCAGGCCGCCGAGGACATCCGCGATCCAAATTTCGCCCGAGAGCGGCCCGTCGTTGTCGCGGGACATCTCCTCGTCGAACGTCAGGATCGTAATCGTTCCCAGAACCGTGAACACGAACCCGAACAGCCAGATCGCACCGTACCCGACCTGCCGGGCCAGCCGGTTGCGGAGATAGTCCGCGATCGAGAACCGGAGCCCGACCAGCCCGTGCCAGAGCGCCGCGAACAGCAGCATCGTGTCGAACGAGCGCCAGAGCGGGTTCGCCCATCGGGCCGACACGAAGTCGAACGTGGTTTCGGACGGGACGTTGAGATAATGGGTAATGAACATGTGACCGCCGGCGAGAAAGACCAGCAGCACGCCCGACACGCGCAGGAAATACCAGGCCAGCTTCTCCGCTCCCGGCGTCATCACGGCCCCGAACCCGGCCCGGCCTCGCTCTATCGCCCCAGACGCCATGGTCGCCACATTCTCCTGTCTCGTCGGTTGGCAGCGGTGTCGTTCGTTGCGTCAATTGTACGACCCGGACGCCGCCTCGGGAACGATTCGCTGAGCGCCTGCCCGTCCGCGTCGCCTCTGATCACCTGTTACCCTGGCAGCTGCCTCGGCGGGAAACTGTCTTCTCTGTCATCCCGAGAGAGCAAAGCGACGATGGACCCCCCGATCCGGCAGGATCGGAACCTGCCTGGGCCACATTCCCGTCATCCCGAGGGAGCCGTCCCTTCCCGTCATCTCGAGGGAGCAAAGCGACGAGGGACCCCCCGATCCGGCAGGATCGGAACCTGCCTGGGCCGTATTCCCGTCATTCCAGCCGCGGCATCGGAACTTGTCGCCGGTTCCCTGAACGCGTAACCCGGGAAGAACCCGCCTTTGCACGCATGTCACGACGGATGAACCTCTGACTGGCAGAGGCGTGAGTTCGCCAGATCCCTCGACTTCGCTCGGGATGACGATAGGGGGTGGCGCCGGATGACGGCGGAGAAGGCCCGTAACGGTGAAGTACGCGGGATGACGGTGTGGTACGCGGGGTGACGGCATGGGGCGCGGGATGACGGCATGGGGCGCGGGATGACGGTGTGGGGCGCGGGATGACGGCGGGCGCGCGGGAATGACAGTGGGTTTCGGGCTCACACGGATGAACACCGATGCCGCTTACAAGGTTCATCTTTACGGACTACGGACGGTCGCTCACTCCTCTCCGTTGCCATTTCCAGACCGGTCATCCCGCGCGTCCTGTATCAGGGCGCCGCCTCCCGCGACCAGCTCCCCGATTGCCCGCCCTCCTTCGTCTCGACTTGGATTGCCTCGATCGTCATTCCCCGGTCGATCGCCTTGACCATGTCGTAAATCGTCAGCGCGGCGACACTGACGGCGGTCAGCGCTTCCATCTCGACCCCGGTCTGGCCCCGCGTCTCGACTTGAGCGCTTATCGCCACCGCGTCATCGAGAATCTCGAACCCGGCCTCGATCCGGGTCAGGAGCAGAGGATGGCACATCGGGACCAGCTCGTGCGTCCGCTTCGCCGCCATGATCGCCGCGACCTGAGCGACGCCGAGGACGTCGCCCTTGCTCGAGCGGCCCTCCCGGATCACCGCCGCCGTCTCCGGGCGCATCCGAATTCGCCCGCTGGCGACGGCGACCCGGCGGGTCTCCGGCTTGGCTCCGACATCGACCATCCGGGCCCGCCCAGCCGCGTCGAAGTGGGTCAGGGAGTTGTGTGGAGATGTGTGATCGTCGTCCATGGCGGGATGCTGCCTTTCTTCGGGGCCAATCCCCGATACCGTTTGGCCCGCCGGTCGCGTATAGTGACCGCATTGACCACAGTTCGGAAAACGTGCGGGGAGGCTCGGCGATGAACCAGCAGAACGGCCCGATCGTTTCGGCGGTCGCGGCGGCGATCGCGGCGTTCCTGATCACCCTCGTAAGTGGGAACGGTTTCGGCCAGGCCATGATCTATGCGGTGCTGGCGGGCGTCGTCTCCTATCTGATCACGATGTTCATGCGCAAGCGCCGCGGCACCTGACCTCGGGTCCGCCGCGATGTCGAACCGGGCTCGGGCCCTGACGTACGCCGTGATCGTGATGCGCGCCGTCGCGCTTGGCTTCCTGATCCCGCGCTCCCCGACCAGAGCCTACCTCGCGATCGCGATCGGCCCCGGGACGCTCACCGGCATCGGCAGCTACTCCTATCTGGAGCGCCACTTACTCGTTCCCCTCCAGTGTCATCGTCATCATTCGTCGGCGTCGGGCGAAGCGGCTTTCTCCGTAGGGATGAACCTTGTAAGCGGCATCGGTGTTCATCCGCGCGAACGGGATGACCCCTCAGGGCCGACGAGACATCCGGCCTACGCCGGGCGGACACCCCGTGCGTCCATCTTGCCATGCCACGGTATGCATTGGGGTCCGTCCGGACATTGAGCGCTCACACCATGAGGGCGGGGGAGCGACGCGGCGCATCCGTTTCACGATGACAGGCGGGTGACCGGGTTGCGGAGCGTCCCGATCTCGTCGACCGTGATGCTGACCATGTCCCCATCCTCCAGCGTGAATTGCGGGGGCGGGATGATCCCGGTCCCCGTCATCAGGAAGACCCCATCCGGAAACTCGTTGAAGCGATGGAGGTAGCCGACCAGCTCGTCCAGCGGCCGGCTGATCTGGGCGGTGGACGTCTCGCCGTCGAAATGCATGACACCGTCGCGCTCGATTACGAGCTGGATCGCCAGCTCCAGTGGATTCGGCAATTCCGTCGTCAGTGTGATCCACGGCCCGAGCGCGGCGCAGGCGGTGTAGACCTTGGCCTGCGGCAGGTAGAGCGGGTTCTCGCCCTCGATCGAGCGGGAGGAGACATCGTTGCCGACCGTGTAGCCGATCGTCTCGCCCCGGCTGTTGATCGCCAGCACCAGCTCCGGCTCGGGCACGTCCCAGGTCGAGTCGCCCCGGATCGCGACCGCCATCTCCGGCCCGCACACCCGCCCCGGCGTCGCCTTCAGGAATAGCTCTGGCCGCTCCGCCTCGTAGACGAGGTCGTAGACATCCTTTTGGGTCGATTCCTCCATCCGCGCGTCCCGGCTGCGGCGGTAGGTCACGCCGCAGGCCCAGAGTTCCTGCCGGTCGATCGGTGGGAGGAGCGTGATGTCGGTCAGCGGCAGCCCGTCCGACGCCGCCTCACCCGCCTCGGCGAGCAGCCGGTGCAGGTCCGCCGCCGGCAACCGCATCGCGGCGGCGAGCGTGTCCGGCCCGCCGAGCGTCGCGAGCGGGACGATCCGGTCCGTGGTGATCAGGCCGAGCCGGGACTGGGCATCCTCTTTCGTGGTGAACCGTCCTAGTGGCACGAGACTCCCTCTCCGTTCTCTGTTCCGACCATTCGTCGTGTTCCGCTATCCTACCGGACCCGCGAGAGAAGTCGAAGCGCGGGCCCGACCAAGACGCACCACTCGCCATGCAACAATGGTTCATGAGTGCATCGAGCGGATCATCGGACCTCTTGCAAGGGGGTGAACGTTGTATCGAAAGGATGAGCCGGCACGAGTCGGCCCCTGGAACATGACGCTCACGGATGTCGTGTTAGGCGACGATGCAACGGCGAGGATACCGGAGTGGAGCGCGGCGAACGCCGAAGCTCCTCCAGACCTCGCGTACGCCATCGCCCTGGTTACGGTCGAGAACTTCGGAACGATTCCCGGAACGATCTCGCTTGCCGATTTCACGTCCGCTGGTGCTGACGGCGTGCTCCGGCGCACACCCGCCGTGGTCGTTGGCGAGGGGGCGATGCGAGGGTTGGTGGCGCCGGGGGATGTGCTCGAGGGCTGGATTCCGCTGGTCGTCGATGACCCATCGGTGGCGACCCTCTGGTTCGAGAGCACAACGGTTGGCGGGAGCTGGACGAGCGCGGTGTTCGGCCTCTCGCCATCGTCCGCCCTTCCGGATTTCCCCCTTCCCCCGATCACGAGCTCCGACCTGGGCATGTCTCCAGAAACGGCGGCGGAGCTGGGTTAACCTGTCTCCACGGGAGGGTGGCGGTTCACCCTGGAGAGGACGCTCGCGGGCCAGGACATCTACGATATAGCGGACTTCAACTTGCGGGCACTCGGGGACTCCTCACCAGAAGACATTCCCAATTGGTTCGCGGTCTATGGGTCGGTGACGAACCTCGCCGACCGGCCCGCGCACTTTTCCTCGACGATGCTGGAGATCGCGGATCCATCCGGCGAATCCTGGGACCACATTCTTGCCTTGACACCCCCATCTCCCGATCTCACCTGTGACTTGCTGCCGGGGGCGTCGCATAGAGGCTGGGCGGCATTCGCGAGGAAGGATTACGGTACGGACGGTATCGTCGACTCCGTGGCGGCGATGATCCGGGTACAGCCGTCGCGCATCTCGGATGAGCCACGATTCATCCGGATCGCGGATATTCCCGTCACGGCAAGCAGCGAGCGTCAAGCAGAAGCAAGTCCCGAGGTGGAACTGTTCGCGCCCGGCGATGTCGTCAGCGTGAGTGCTGATGCGGTCAACCTCCGGGCCACCGCGACGACAACGGGAGAGATCGTCGCCGAATTGCCTGTCGGCACCGATCTCACCGTTGTCGGTGCGCCCGTCGAGGCGGACGGATACCGGTGGCTTCCGGTCGAGGTGAACGAGAGCGGCGAGGCGGGGTACGTCGTTCAGGATTATCTGTCGGAGACGTAGCCGAGGTTTTCATAAGCGTGTTCTTCCCAGTGGCCGCGTCGATCCGGGGGCGTTTGCTGGCGATGCGGGCATCAACGTGAAGCTTTGCTTCACCGGGCCGCCACCGATGCCGCTTACAGGGGCAGCCCCCTGCGAAGGTATGGGGCGAATGAGTCAAGTCGGTGAAGGATCCTGGCTGGCCGTCAGGTTTTTGCCATCGAAGACCGCTCCTGGATGCGCTCGGCGAGCAGCTCCGCGAGGTGGCGGACCTCGATCGTCCGGCCTGATGCGTCCAGCCCGCCGCGCAGGTGCATGATGCAGCCCTGGTTGTCGCTCACGATCAACCGGGTGCCGGTCGCCTCGGCGTTGGCCAGCTTGCGGTTCATCAGCCGCTCCGATACGTCTGGGTAGTCGAACGAGAACGACCCGCCGAAACCGCAGCAGAGCGTGTTCTCCGGCAGCTCGGCCAGCTCGTCACCCATGACCTCCCGGATCAGGTGCCGCGGCTCGGTCGAGAGGCCGAGCGCGTTGAGGCCCTGACACGAATCGTGATAGGTGAGCGACCGCACCGAGCCGTCGATCGCGGCCAGGCTTCCCGGCGCCAGCTTCGCGACGGTGACGAGGAAGGAGGTGAAGTCCATGATCCTGCCCGCCAGCGCCTCCGCCCGTTCGCGCCAGGACGGGTCGTTCCGGAACAGGTGGACGTAATCCTGAGTCAGCATCGCGACACAGCTCGCGCTCCCCGAGACAATGCAATCGACCTCCACCGCCTCCAGCGCCGCGATCGTCCGCCGCGCCATCCGCTTCGCGTGGGCGGTATCCCCTGAGTTCTGGGGAATCAGCCCACAGCAGTGCAGCCCCGGTGGCGAGACGACCGTCGCCCCGAGACCGGTCAGCACCTGGGCGATTGCCTCGCCCTGCTCCGGGTAAATCCGCTCCGTCATGCAGCCGGGGAAGAGGGCGACGGTCAGCCCGGCCGCGCCGTTCGGAACGATGGAAGATAATCGCGCTTCCCCGCGGGTCGCGAGCCGCTCGCGCAGCGGGCGCCGCGCCAGCGCCGGCAGGCTCCGCCAACGGGTCTGGCGATTCAGGACCGGCACCCGCGATCCCCGCACGAACGGCCGTCCGCGCGTCGCCGGAAGCTGCGCCCGCGCTCCGATCTTGAACAGCACGTTCATCAGGCTCGGACTGGTGTAGGCGGCGAGGATCGCTCCCTTCGTCCGCTTGATCCCCTTCCGCTCGGCGACCATCGCCCGGATGTCGAGGATCTGGCGCGGTAGCGGGATGTCGACCGGACAGACCGTCTCGCAGGCATTGCACGAGAGGCAGAGACTCTGCGGCCCCGCCCCCGTCTCCAGCCCGTGCAGGAACGGCGTGACGACCAGCCCGATCGCGCCGGAGTAGATGTGTCCGAAGACGTGCCCTCCCACCTCCCGGTAGGGCGGGCAGACATTCGCGCAGGCGGCGCAGCGGATGCAGTGGAGCGCCTCGCGGAACTCCGGCAGCTCACGCATCCGGCGGCGTCCATTGTCGACCAGTACCAGGTGCTGCCGCTGACCCCGCGACGGGCCGCGGATGAACGTGGTGTAGACCGTCAGGCGCTGGGCCGTCGCCGAGCGAGCGAGGACGCGGAGCTGGGTCATCGCGTCCTCCCAGGCCGGGACCAGCTTCTCGATCCCGGCCAGGATGACGTGGACCGGGGGGATCGAGGAGGTCAGCCGCCCATTGCCCTCGTTGGTCGCCATCATCACCGTGCCCGATTCGGCGATCAGGGCGTTGGCGCCGGTGATCCCCATTCCGGCCCGGAAGAACACATCCCGGATCGCGTCCCGTGCCGCGCGGACCTGCTCACCGACATCCTCACGCGAAATCTCGCGCCCGAGGGTTTTCGTGAACACGTCACCGACCTGCTGGCGGGCGAGGTGGATCGCGGGCATCACCATGTGGCTGGGCCGCTCGCCCCGGAGCTGAACGATCCACTCGCCAAGATCGGTCTCGACGACCTCGATCCCCTCGTCCGCGAACCGGTGGTTGAGGTCGATCTCCTCGCTGACCATCGACTTCGATTTGGCGACGAGGTTCACGCCGTGCGCGGCGGCGATGCGGCGGACGATCGCGGTCGCCTCGTCGGCGTCGGCCGCGAGGTGGACGGTCGTTCCGGCGGCCTCGGCCTGGCCGATGAACTGGTCGAGGTAGCGGTCGAGGTTGTCGATCGCCTCGGTCTTGGCGGCCTTCAACCGTGCCCGGAGCGCATCGAAATCGACATCCGCGATGACGGTGGCGCGGGAATCCCGCCACGATCGCTGGAAGTTGGTCAGGTTTCGCGAGAGCTGTTCGTTGGCGAGGGCGTCGGCGTAGCGCTCGGCGAACGAGTGCTCCGGCTCGCCATGATCGCCATGACCCGTCGACTCCGCCGCCACCTGTCCGGTCTCCGTCGGGGTGTCCTTGTCGTGAGATGGGATAACGGCCATCAGGATGCGGTCCCTTGCGTATGCGATTGTCGGGGGTCGATCTGCAAGCGGCATCGGGCGGCTGTGTCGGTTTCGGCTCGGTGGAACGTGTAGGGGCCGATCTGGCAGCCGCATCGGTGTCGGCCCTGTGCATCGAAGATGCAGGTTATACCAGCGTTGAGAAGGTGTACGGTCCAGGCGTTCGAGCGATTGGCCACCCCATGCCCGTCTACAAGGCTGTAACGTTCGTTAGCGCAGCCGCGGGCGGATTCTGCCGGTGTACGTAATGCCCTACAGCGGCTTCGAGAAATTGTGCCTACTGGAAATGGAGGGCGCTTCGCGCCGATTCAACGACTGGCTTCAGCACGTTGCGCTTCCGCCAGCGATGCGGCTGCTGGGATCCCTCGTTGCTTCGCTCCCTCGGGATGACATGCAATGGATCGTTCTATCGTCGAGCACATGCGGTGGACACTACCTCGTGTCGTCATCGCCGCTCAAGGGGGTGTGAACAGAACGTGAAGCGCGCCGGGGCCCTGGACGCCGACGGTCAGCTCGCGCTCGATGTCGGCGGTCCTGCTCGGCCCGGTGACGAACGTCGTGTAGCTCGCCCCGTCGCGGGAAATCGCCCGCAGGATTCCCGCCGCCTCGTCGAGAGTCGGCACGATCGCGGTTTCCGGGCAGAGTACGATCAGCGTCTGCGTCATCAGGCTCACGGAACGGTCACTGATCCGGGGCTCGATGAGGAGCACGCTGCCGGTCTCGGCGATCGTGGCGCGAGCCAGCGCCAGCCCGACCGGCTTGTCTCGCACCGCGGCGGGATCGTCTGCCGTGCGGACCACGATCCCGGCGTCCGCGAGTGCGCGGACCAGCTCCGGTATGGCGGCCGTTACCTCCCGGGACGCCCAGATCTCCGGCGTTGTCCCGGCGATGGCCACGACCAGGCCGGCCAGCACGCCGGTCGTTGCCGCCCGCCCGGCGTGCCCGCCGACGTCCTCCAGCCGCTCCGTGAACTCGTCGATCAGAGCGGTGGACACGCTAGAGAGTGGCACCGATGATCCACGGATTGAATTCTTCTTCACCGACGCCCGCCGCCTCGCTCTTGCTCGGCTCGCCGGACGCCACCGCCAGGAGCCGCGCGAAGATCTCCTCGCCCATCTCCTCCAGGCTGTAGCCGTCGAGCATCATTCCGCAGTTGATGTCCATGTCGGGTTCCTGCCGCGCGAACAGCTCGCTGTTGGTCGCCAGCTTGACGGAAGGCGCGGGCTTGAACCCGAACGCCGAGCCGCGACCGGTCGTGAAGGCGACGATATTGCACCCACCAGCGACCTGCCCGGTGACCGAGACCGGGTCGTAGCCGGGGGTGTCCATGTGGACGAACCCGCGCGTCGTGATCCGTTCCGCGTAGTCGACGACATCCGTCATCGGCGTCGTCCCGGCCTTGGCGATCGCGCCGAGCGACTTCTCGTAGATCGTGGTCAGCCCGCCGAGCTTGTTGCCAGGCGAGGGGTTGTTGTCGATCGAGGCGCCGAACATCGCGGTGTAATCTTCCCACCAGTGGATCTTGTCGACCAGCTTCTGACCGATCTCGGGGGATTCGGCGCGGCGCGTCAGCAGATGCTCGCCGCCGTAGACTTCACTCGTCTCGCCGAGCACGACGGTTCCGCCCTGCCGCACGATCAGGTCGGCGGCGTAGCCGAGCGCGGGATTGGCCGTCACTCCGGACCACCCGTCCGACCCGCCGCATTGCAGGGCGAGCATCAGCTCCGACGCCGGGACCGGCTCGCGGATAGCCTTGTTCGCCTCCGGCAGCAGGCGCTTGACGGCCTCGATCCCGGCCTCCACCGTCTTCAGGAACCCGCCGTCCTGCTGGATCGTCAGCACCATCGGCTGATGGTCGCCGCCCAGGTTCGTGGTCTCGATCAGGTCGTCCGGCTGGTTCGTTTCGCAGCCGAGGCTGAGGATGACGTAGGCCCCGACGTTCGGGTGATCGACGATGCCCGCCATCGTGCGCTGGAGCTGACCCAGGTACGAAGATCCGTAATGCGCGCCGCAGCCACCCTTGGTGGGGAACGGGGCGATCCCGGTCACGTTCGGATACTGGTCCATGATCGGGTTGTCGTGGAAATACGCCGCCACCCGCGCGACCGCCGACGACGAGCAGTTGACCGTCGCCAGCAGCCCAATGTAGTTCCGGGTGCCGACCCGGCCATCCGCCCGCCGGTAGCCCATGAAGGTCTTGCGGTCGGCCTCGGGCACGATTTCGACCGCCTGATGATCGGCACCGAAGGCATAATCGAGCTCGAGCTCGCCCTGGTGGACCTCGATGTTGTGGGAATGGACGTGCTGGCCGGGCGCGATGTCCCGCGAGGCAAATCCAATGATCTGCCCGTAGCGGCGCACCGGCTCGCCTTTCGCCACGCCACGGATCGCGACCTTGTGCCCCGGCGGGATCATCTGCGCGATTGCGATCTCCTCACCCAGGTGCAGGAGCTTCGTGCGCGGCAGCAACGCCACCTTTGCGATCACGACATCGTCACGCGGGTTGAGCAGCGCCGCGACATCGTTGAGCTGGACGGCGCCCCGCTGGGCCCGAGTGAGAAGCGGAGAAGGTGCGGATGACATGGACGGAGAGGACATTTGGGGTTCCTTTGAATAGACGTGTGTACGTGTACATCTCTACGTCGCCGGGTAGTGGCCGGTCTTGTAAGCGGCATCGGTGCCGGCCACTACAGGGGATGGTTTACGGGACGGGCTACGACGCAATCCGGTGGTGCGGCTCCATCGGCCAGCACGGTTAGCGGGCGGTCAGCCCGCCGTCGATCGTCATCTGGGCGCCGGTGACATAGGCGGCCTCGTCCGACGCGAGATAGAGGGCGAGCGGCGCAATCTCCTCCGGGCGGCCCATTCGCCCGAGCGGTTGGCGGGCGTGGAGCTGCGCCCGCGTCTCCTCCACCTCTCCTTCGTGGTACCGGTGCAGGTAGGCCTCGACGAATGGGGTCTCGACCGTGCCGGGGCAGATGCAGTTGCAGCGGATGCCTTGGTCGATGTAGTCCATCGCCGTCGATTGGGTCATCGAGATCACCGCCCCCTTGGTCGTGCCGTAGGCGAACCGCCGCGCCACCGCGACCTGGCCGGCGACGGACGCGATATTGACGATCGTTCCGCCCCTCGGTTCCTGCGCCAGCATTCGATTGATCGCCGCCAGCGAGCAGTGATACACGCCATAGACATTGACCGACATCAGCCGCGCGAAGTCGTCCGGGGTCGTCTCGGTCAGGGAGCCCACCATCCCGATCCCGGCGTTGTTGACGAGGATGTGGAGGCCGCCCGTCCGGTTGACGATCATCTCCACCCCGCCCGTCACGGACGCGGGATCGGTGACATCGATCCGGAGCGCCATCGCCGTGTGCCCATGGCCGGTGATCTCCTCCGCGACTGCCGTCGCCGCCGGTTCGTCGATGTCGCCGACGACGACAGTCGCCCCCTGGGCCGCGAAGAGCAGGGCGATCTCGCGGCCGATTCCAGAGCCCGCGCCGGTCACCAGCGCCGTCTTTCCGTCCAGTCGGAACACTGTATCGCCTCCGCCTGATCGCTTGGGGAGAAAGTCGACATGACCGGTCGCGATCAATTCTCTCGCCCTTTCCCGTGAGCCGGCCCGTCGGAGTTCGGCAGCGCCATCATGTGTTGCACCCACCATTCGCCGCCAATAAGAAACCGCATACTCCGGCGATGTTCGCAATCGTACCCAACTCTGTCGAAATCGAAAACAACGCAGAGACCGGATCGGTCCGGTGATTGACGCGGAATTGACCATATGATAGCGTGGCGTCAGGTTCCCATATCAGTCATTGACTGATTGCCAACACATTATTCCCCATCTTTCTTTCCGGGTCCCGCCATCGTCGCGGATCGCCCCCTCCAGTTTCGGATCAGATCGTGCGCGCTGGCATCCACGCTAGAAATCGCACATCCCGCCGGAACCCATCTCGCTCATGGCACTGCTCATCGTCGATGAGTCGCTGTGCGATGTCGCGCATCTCGCGCACGTTCGCGAGTTCGGGAAAGATGGACAAATGGATATCCTGCTGACCATTCAGCCGGTCGCGGAGGCGGCACCCCGTCCCGCGGGCAACGTCATCGTCGAAGCGCGGTATCTCCGAAGCGTTACCGGCCCCGACCCCGAGGAACGCTCCGCGATGGTGTCGACGACGGCACGCGTAACGCTGGATTCACGACTCACCGGTTCCGTGGTCCTCGAGAACGCCGGAGCCGATCGCCTGACCGCGAGTGTGCTGGCGATCGATGGCTCATCACTCATCACCGAGGAGATTGTCGCCGTCGAGGGCAAAGCCGAGCTGACCCTCAATGCCGAGGTCCTGAATGCCCTCCAGAACCAGCCGCAGGTATTTCCGGTGGTGCCAGCCCCGATCGCGGTGTCGCGCACCGTCCGGCTGATCCAAACCGGCGGTGTTCGGCTGGACTACGCGAAAGCGGTCGTCGCGGTGACCCCGATTCACGACGCCGCGCTGCTTGACACGTCGGGGATCGGGGCCTTGCTCAACATCGACGGTACCCGGATCGCTTCGATGGAGGTCACTGGCCGGGACCTCGGCGTCCTGAGCGGACTGGCCTGGATCGCCACGCATCTGGCGGTGGACGACACGTTCACCGCAACATTCACGAAGGGGCCCTCGCTCGGTTGGCTCTGGTGGCTGGTCAGCGATCAGCAGGTGCTCGGGTTCGTGCCCGACGACCTGGATTCGGCGGAGAGCAAGACCTTCGTCATCGCGCTTCCGGCCCTGGCGCCGGGAGGGCCCGACGGCTCCGGGGAGACCGGTAGGGGCGGCGAGAATCCGCGGATCGTGCCGGCCGATGTTACCGAATCGGAGGTCGCGAACAATCCCCAGATCTTCACGGAGGACCCCGGGACGTTCTGCCGGCCATTCTCCAATCCCGAACGCGTCGTCAGCGAGAAAGGCTTCTCGGTCATCGCCCGTGTCACCCAGCCCGACATTGGACCGCTGGGATCGACCAGGAGCCGGACGATGTCCATTCTCAGCCTGGACACGATATCGGCCAGCCCGGAGCCCGGGCGCGGGTTGCTTGGGGTGCTGCGACGAAGCCGGTTCGTGGCGCCGCTCCCGACGGTCGCGTCCATGATCGAGGCCGCGCTTCCATCGCGATATCAGTTCCCGCGGCGGTACGTCGATCTCCTGACCCAGCTGCCATCAGGGCGGACCACGATGGATGCCAGTCATCCCATGCAGTGGGAAGACGACATCGCGCAGTATCAGGCGACAACGGTCGCAATCGGTCACATCCTTGAATACCGGGTTCGATGGCGGTCGAACGGCTATTCCCTGGGGACCGTGGCCAGCACCTTGACCCTCGCCCCCAGGCAGACGAAGCGCATCCAGAAGATCGAGTGGTCGCGGAGCGAGCGCAACCAGCGCCGCGAGCGAACGCGCTTGTCGGATGAGGAGAACGATTCCACGGTTCGCGAGCGGGAATACAGCGATCATGTCGCGGCGAGCCTGAGCGAATGGGCCCGGGGCAGCTCGAGTGCGGACACCGAGGCAATCGCTGGCGGCATCGGATTCTTCGCCGCCGGGGTTCTCGGCGGGATCGGCGGCGGCGCCGGTTCGGCGCACAGCAGCTCCCATTCGAGCGGGGGGCGTGATACCACCGCCAGCGAACAGCAGCGGCTGCGCGACGCGATCCGGCGGCACGGGGATGCCCTGCGAAAGTTCGAAAGCACCGTGGTCGCCGAGATCTCCCAGGAGGAAACGGTCACCGGGACGACCGAGATCCTTCGCAACGCCAACTACGCGCACGCGCTGACGGTGATCTATTACCAGATTCTCCGTCACCTGAAGGTGACGACCGAGTTCGCCGGCGTGCGCGAGTGCATCTTCGTGCCCTTCGCGATCAAGCCCTTCAATGTCTACCGGGCCTATCGCTGGCGCGAATCGCTGCAAAAGTCGATGCGTGCCCCGCAATACTCACGCGCCCTGCGCTATCTCAAGGACGTGGTGACGAACTTCAGCACCTCGAACATCGCGCCTGGCCCGCGCTCGGTCCAGCAACTGAACTATGTCCGCGGATCGATATTCGTGTCGCTGGGGGTGGAGCGGCCCAGGGACACCGCCGACGGCGCGTTCGACGCCGGCTTGTGGAATGTGGCCCAGCCGCTTCTCCTGACGCCGGCACTGGGAATCTTCTCGATGCTTGCCGGGCTCAGCACGGCACAGCGCGATCGCGTCTACCAGGCCGAACATGCCCCCAGCATGGCGGCACGCTGGGCAGACAACCTCCAGCTCCGGGTGGGAACCCGGGTGCTGCGCGCCGATTGCACCCTGGCCTCGCGCTACCAGTTCAACCGGGGGGCACGAATCGATTTCGTGATCCCCGCCGGCGAGCTGAACGGGATGTCCCGCGAATCATTCCAGCAACTCACCGTCGTTCCCCAGCGGGACCTTCCGCCAGGATCGGTCGCCAACCTGACCCGCCTGTCGTTCACCTATAACACCGAGCGTTTCGAACACAGCGTCGAGGGCCGCACCAACACCAATGACCTGGTCACACCGATCATGGGCCAGGCGGGGAGCGCCACCGTCTCGATGCCGCTCGACGAGTGGGAACGCGTCGACGAGCGACTCGAGATCCGGCGCGCCGTCGACCAGTTGATCGAGCACCTCAACGAACACGTGGAGTACTACACCAAGGCGGTGCTCTGGCGGATGGACCGCGACCGCCTGCTCATGCTGCTGGATGGCTTCTACGTTCCGAACACGAACGACGTGAGCATCGCATCGGTGGTGGATCGCGAGCCGATCGGCATCATCGGCAACAGCATCGTCTACCGGGTCGGCGCGGCGACGTTCCTCGGGATCGGGAAGATCACCGCGCCGGCCGATCTCTACAACCTCTACGCCGAGAGCGATCCGGTGTCCGATCCGGTCCTGATCAGCCTGCCGACGGATGGCCTCTATGCCCAGACGATCATGGACGAGTGCGCCGCCCTTGAAGAGCACTACGGCAACACGGATTGGGTGCTCAACGACAAGGAGCCTGACCTGGGCACGATCGATCCCAGCCTGCTGCTGACACGCCGGGCCGACCCGACCGGCACGACAACCCCGACCCCGTTCCCGGCGACGATCATCAACCTGCAGAACGCGCCGGAGGCACCGGCGCCGAGCGGCCTGTCCGGCGTGCTCGACGCGGTGACCAACCCCAACGCGTTCCGCGACATGGCGGGTCTCGCCGCGACCCAGGCCAACGCGCTCGGCGCCCTGAACACGGCCGCCAACCTGGCCACGAACTTCGGGAACCAGGCGGCGGCCCTCGAGCTCGCCAAGCTGGCCAAGGCCGACCACGCGACCCGTACCGCCGACCAGAAGATTGCCTCGATCAAGGGCTCGCGGGACAAGGGACTGACCTCGCCCGAGAATGCCGCGAAGGCGGCGTCCGATGTCCTCTCGGCGATGAATCCCGACTCCCCGGCGACACCCGCGCCGCACGAGAACACCGCGATCAACTCGGCGATCGAGGCCGTGCGGGACGTTCCCGGAAGCACGATCGAGGCGACCACCGCCGAGGGCGGGGTCAAGGTCCAGGTGGGCGACGGAGTGAAACTGGCATCGCTGGACGAGCCATTGCAGCGCGTCTGCGGGTTCTTCGGACCGAACGATGTCGTCGTCACCGCAACCGAACTGCGCAACGCTGTCCATGATGCGACGGTCGCCACGCAGGCGGACTGGCGCGACGCGGCCGGGGCCGTGCTGGAGGAGGATGCGGACTCCCAGTTTGGCCATCTCACGAACTACTGGATGGCGGCCAAGAACCGGATTCAGCCAACGACGTTGCCGGCGTTGCAGGCGAACGCACTCCTGCCGACGACGAACTACGGGAACCTTCTCGGTCCAGTGCCAGGCACAACCAGCGCGCAGGTCAACGCCGCGATCGCCGCCGCGCGGACGAGTTTGCTCACGGGTGCTCCCGATACCGGCGCGCCAGCCAATCTCAATTCCCTGATCGATCAATCGTTGCGAAGCGCCCGCGAATCGCGGCTCGACGCCCAGTTCACGGGTCCGTGGAGCGCGGTGTTCGTGATCGCCTGCGTCCGGGGAGCCGCGATCGACCTCGGTCTCGAAGGGCTGACCGCCGATGGACGACACACCGGGATCGACGAGCTGCTGGCGGCGACGTCGGCACATAGCGTCTACACACTGGCGGCATACCGTCACCGGTTCGGCCCCAACGCACGGTCGGGGACCTACCATGCGTTCCGGACCACCGAGCACTCGCCGCGGATAGGCGACATCATCGTGCAGGATCGCCGGGATACCATCGGCATCAACGGTGTCGTGCAGTTCGATGCCATTCCCGTCACGCTGGCGGGCGGCCTCGCACTGCACGGCGACATCGTGGTCGAGGCCGCCGCCGATCACGTCGTGACGCTGGGCGGCAACGTCGGCAACAGCGTGCGGCGCGGCCGCTATCCACGGGATGCCAACGGGCAGCTCGTCGTCGACCGCGTCCAGTTCTTCACACAGGAAGACGACACCGGGACTCTGCCCAACCTGCCGTCCGGCAACGCAAACCCGGGGCTCAACGGACTGAGCACCGGTCGCATCTTCGCGCTCCTGAGCCCGGTCGAGCTCTGCGCGGTGATTCCGGGCCAGGAGTTCCATGGAGGTGTAATCGCGTAGGACGAGCGCCGGAAGGGTCCGCCGGGATCACCCGCTTGGGAGCGCGGCATCGGCGTCCAGGATGGCGATCCAGGGATTGGCGGGATCATGGAGGCGGAGCGTGTCCGCCAGCCAGCGGATGCGTTCCGGCTCGAGGTGGGGAAGGGCGGTGCGGAGGTCCGCCTCGTCCATCGTCCGCGGTTGCTTCGATTTGTAGAGGAGCTGGATCTCGGGCGCGAGAAAGGGAATCCCACGCGACGCGCCGTCGAGTTGGGAGAGCGAGCCGCCGATCCGGCGGTCGCGCCGGAAGATCCAGCGGTCGCCTTCGGTGTCGAGCAGCATGAACTGGAGACCCCATGGCGCGCCGACAGTGGGGCGGCACCAGATGTCGTGGACCTCGTCCGGGATCGGGCGGCCTTCGGGCCAGAACTCCAGCCCATGCCCAGGCGGGCGCCCGGCGGCGTGGATCTCCCAGCCGGGGAGCTGCGCGTAGAGCCGCGGGAAGTCGCGCCGGTGGATCAGGATGTCGGTATCCGCGTGCGTACGAGTCTGGCGACCGACGAAGAGGTCGATCGCCCAGCCACCGGCGATCCACCAGCGGGCGGGGAACGATGCGAACAGGTCCGCCGCGGCGACGGGATCGAGCGGCTCCCAGGGACTGACACCAGGTGCATTCGCCATCGGCTCATCCCGAGACGACGATGATGTTGGCGTACGGTGTCGCGTCCCCGGTCCGGATCGTCGCTCGCGTGCCCCGGCTCAGCTCCTTCAGCGCCAGGTGCGACATCATCATCACCCGCTCGGTCCCGACGATCTCCTTGAGCGCGGCAACGTGATCCGCACTGACCAGCGCCGCCTCCTCGGCGACCACGATCCGGTCGATCACGAACTCGGCGTGCACCGCCCGCAGCACGTCGAGCACGGTCGGGATTCCCTCGACCAAGGCCAGGTCGATCCGCTCCGGTTCGAGGGGCACCGGAAAGCCGCGATCGCAGATCGTGAAGTAGTCGGTGTGTCCGGTGCTCGCCAGCAGGTGACTGATTTCGGGATGGAGGATGCCGGCGCGCTTCATGGTGTCGTGCCCCGCCCCTCGCCGGTGGCCTCCGCCCGCTGATCGAGCGTGATCCGGCTTCGGAAATCGGGCGCGGGCCGCTTGAAGATCAGCTCCGACCGGCTTTGGTCGAGCGGAGTGACCGCGACCAGCTCCCAGCCCTCCGCTCCAAGCCCGTTCAGCTCGTCGGCATCGACTTGCGCGACGACCTCGACACGGTAGCGCCAGCGGATCGCCGTCACGATGACTCCCCCTCCGATTGACCATCGGCCGACGTCAGATGGGGGGCGATGTCGGCCAGAACCCGCGTCTTCATCTCGAGGATATGCTCCGCGAGCGCGTCCGCCGCCTTGTCGACCTCCCCGTCGAGGAGAAGGCCGATGATCCCGCGATGCTGTCCGATCGCGATCTCCATCCACCCCGGAATATGGGTGCCCGCCCGCTGGAACACCGAGATCTGGCCCCACAGCCCGCCGACGATCGCGATCAGGCGCTGGTTCCCCGATTGTTCGATGATCCAGCGGTGGAAGCCCTGGTCGATCTCGAGGAAGACGCGCGAGGCGTCGAGGCGTTCTCCATCACTCTGTGCCGCGGCGATCATCGCTTCCACCCGCGTCAGCTCGGCGAGCGCCCGTTCCAGATCGGACACCGGCCGGCGCTGCCCAACGGTCCGGCAGGCCAGCGCTTCGAGCGCCGCCCGCAGGTCGAAGATCTCCGCGATGTCGACCGCTGAGAACTGGGCCACGAAGAATCCCCGGTTGGGCGCGTATTCGACGATCCCATCCTGGACGAGCCGATGCAGCGCCTCGCGGACTGGTGTCCGGCTTACACCCAGCTCCTCGCTGAGGTGAAGGTCGGACAGCTTTTGGCCCGGATGCAGGTTGTGCCCCAGAATCCAGTCCCAGAGGATGCCGTAGACATCCGAGCCGAGATTGCGGGGGGAGATCGGCGGTGGCGCCTTCGATGATCCAGATGTCATATCGTGCCGGCCATGAACGTGCTCCCCGCGTCGATCGCGGAAACCGGGTGTCGTTGCATGCGCATCCTGGTGTTGGATGCGCTGCTCGGTGCGCTGCTCGATGCGCTGCTTTCTGCCTGACCTCGCGAAGAGTATCCCCGATAACGAGCACGGTCCATACCGTCGCCGGTTCCACGGCATCATGCCCTTGCGGGAGGCCCGTTCGCCGGAGAGCCGGACCGTGCTCGCGTCGCGGCGAGTGGCTACCGCCCTGTGCGCTTCTGTGCCATCCTCCGTATGACGCATTCCGCTCGAGCAGGGGAGATACCGCACGCCATGTCAGTCCGATTCGCGCAACGGATGGATCGCCTCGGAACCGAGACCGCCTTCGATGTGCTGGTCCGCGCCAGGGCGCTCGAAGCGCAGGGCCGGGACGTGATCCACCTCGAGGTCGGCGAGCCGGATTTCGACACGCCGCGAAACATCATCGACGCTGGGGCGGACGCGCTGAACTCCGGCTGGACGCACTATGGACCGGCGCCGGGCGATGCCGAGCTGCGGGCCGCGATCGCCACGTATATCAACGGCAGCCGCAAGGTGTCGTACGCGCCCGAGCAGGTGATCGTGACTCCCGGCGGCAAGCCGGTGATGTTCTTCGTGCTGCTTGCCCTGCTCGAATCCGGTGACGAGGCGATCTATCCTGATCCCGGCTTCCCGATCTACCGCTCGATGATCGACTTCTCGGGCGCGACGGCGGTCCCGATCCCGCTTCGTGAGGAGAGCGGGTTCACGCTCGACGTCGACGAGCTGGAGCGCCTGATCACGGCGCGGACGAAGCTGCTGATCCTCAACAGCCCGGCCAACCCGACCGGGGGCGTGATCCCTGGTCCGGATCTGGAGCGGGTCGCCGGGCTCGCGATCGAGCACGACCTCGTCGTGCTGGCCGACGAGATATACGCCGAGCTGATCTACGAGGGCGAGCATGTCTCGATCGCGTCGTTTCCCGGCATGGCGGAGCGGACCGTGATCCTCGACGGCTTCTCGAAAACGTACGCGATGACGGGCTGGCGTCTCGGTTATGGGCTCTTTCCGCCAGAGATGGTGGGGCCGATCAGCAAGCTGATGATCAACAGCGCCTCCTGCACCTCGGTCGCCGTGCAGCGCGCCGGGATCGAGGCGCTGACCGGCCCGCAAGACGAGGTCGCCGGGTTTCGCGAGGCGTTCCGGAACCGTCGCGAGCTGATCGTGGATGGCCTGAACGCGATCGACGGCCTCTCCTGCGTTCTGCCGAGGGGGGCGTTCTACGCGTTCCCGAACATCACGGAGACGGGCCGATCGAGCAAGGAGTTCGCCGATCTCCTGCTGGACGACTACGGCGTCGCGGCGATCGCGGGAACGTCGTTCGGCGCGGCAGGAGAAGGGTACCTGCGTCTCTCCTACGCCAACTCCGAGGCGAACCTGAGCCGAGCCCTCGACCGGATCGCGACGGCCGTCCGGGCGATTCGTGCGTGATACCCTGGATCGAAAGGTGACGGATCTCGCAGGCAGTTGTCAGGTTCGACCGGTAAGCGGCAATGGGCAGCAACGCCACGCTGTCCAGTGGGCACACGGTCGAGCCGGTGAGCTCCGTTGAGTGATCGTCAAGGCGTGTCGCCCAACGAATGGCCAGTTACGGCCCCTTCATCAACGCCCGACTATCGTCATCCGGTGTGGCCCATTCCGCTCCCAACGGACGCTGGCGCGGATGCGTCGAGCGGAGGGCCATCACGCTATCGCTCTTCTTGACTCCCACGGCTCGTCACCTGGTCGTTTGTGGGTTTGCGGCAATGATCCTGGTTCGCAATCAACACACGTCGGTTGCGGAGTGGTGAACGCGGAGATATGTGGGCGATTGAATCGTCCGGATTCAGTCCCTTGGCGGTAGACCCGGATCGTTTCACAAATAGGAGAACCTTCCTGCCGATGATCGGTCGGGCGCAACGATTCACCAAGGATTCCTGGAAGCCGGCGATCTCATCAGCCAACGACGTGGCGGACGACAAACGGGAAGCCTATTGGTCCGCTTCAATCTCAACCTGTGTAATGACCGGGATGATGCTGGCGAACGCGGCAAGACCGGCCGCCCACGCGGCGTCGAGATCGGCTCCAGGGGGGAAACGGTCGTCGAGCTCCAGAATGACCATGCCGTGGGCAAACGCCCAGATGGAACGGGCAAGATCCCCGTCGCCGCCAGTCACCCGCATCAGTGGGGCGGCGGCACGGGACTCGACGCCGGGTCTGAGTCGTTCTCTGGGGAGTCGCCCCGTCGTCAGCAGGCGGTAGAGATGCGGTTGGGACTTGGCGAATTCGCGAAAGACGCTACCGAGTGTCGCCAGCGACTCGCCATCCCGCGCAAAACCGGCATCGAGGGCCGCGCGGAGTTCGTCGAAGCCGGTCTCCATGAGGGCGGTTTCGACGGCGGCCTTGTCCCGAAAGTGCCGGTAGAGGGACGGGGCCCGGATGCCGACGGCTTCGCCGAGCCGTCGCATCGTCAGTCCTTCGCGCCCCTCGTTGTCAAGGATCCGCCGCGCTTCCGTCACGATGGCGGTAGCGCGGGGCGGGGTGACGGTGGCGGTCGTCTCAACCACGCTGGAACCCGTCTTTCGTGCGTGGACCGTAGCCCATCGTTCGGTCGAGTGTGATGTGGAGCGCCCAGGCCAGGCTGGCGACCAGCCACGGCAGCCCGATCCAGGTGACGGAGGCAATCCCGAGCGCGACTGGCCAGGCCAGACTGTGCATGACGTTGTACAGGGGGACCGCTCGCGGGTGCAACTGACCGCGCGCAAGGTTGGGGTCGATGCTGAGCACACCGGCTACATCCGGCATGAGGGCGAACACCAGCGCCTGCCACCCTCCCCCACCGGGGGCGATCAGCGCCCAAACGAGCGCCGCGCCGAGCACAACCGAAAGCCACCCGAAAGCGACGGAGGCCGTGATCTTGAAGGGAGCGAATGAGCCGGATGCAGGTCGCATCTGGAACTCCTCAATCGAGCATGAAATGGAAGAATGTCGGGCCTGTCAACGTGAGAGACGATCGTCTCAACACAGCTCCGGGATGGGGTTTTACAAGATCTCGGCCCGCTGCTTGAGCGCCTGGTTCATCGCCGTGAATCCCTCTTGGGTGCCGTTCGTCAGTACGCGGAACAGCGGCGGGAAGGTGAGAATCCCGGAGAATCGCTCTTCCTGGATAAAGCGAACGCGCTCTTGCGTCAGCGGCTCGATTCGGAAGCTGTGCTCGCCATCGAAGATACCGCGGATCAGCAGCTTGCCGAGCCATCGGAGTTCGCGGCCCGGAACCAAAGCCACTACGGTCGGTTTGAAACCGATGCCCCGGCTGCCGGGAGGCTGAAGGAACGTGTCGAGCCTGGAGCCCACGGCGAGTGAGCCCGCGATGCGAGTGATAAACGGATTCCATTCGGGATAGGAAGCGAGATCGGTAAGTACCTGCCAAACGCGGTCAGCGCTGGCGGCGATCTCGATCTCGGTGCGCATGTGTCTGGTCACTGAACCCTCCATTGACAAGCTAACAACGTTAGCATAAGCTAATGCTAACGTTGTTAGCTTGTCAATGGCCATGGGCACGGCCCGAGCCCGTCAGGTCTGCGTGTGCCAGTGAACGACGCCCTTTCCGCTGGCGCACCGGACAACTACGCAGGGTCGCCTTTGCCAATCGACCGATGGCGATAGGGTGAGCTTTGGGTGACTGCCCGACCAGCGGTCGACAGCCGCGGACGGTGAGGACCGGGATAGCAATGGATGTTCGTCGGGCATCGCCGGGCGGCCTGGCGGAAAGAAGGGCATTCTCTCCCTCCTCCGCTTCCCTATCGCAAGGTTAATTGCTCCCGTACCGAACATCCTATTGTGTTATTGCCAAGTCGCGCCTATGATGAACAAATCATCGAGATTTCTGGCGAACATGTCAGGGTGACATCACGACGCCGGGAAGGCCATTCACGGAGGAGTGCGTCATGGACGGCAGATTCGGTCCGGCTCTGAAAGGAGCTTTGCTCATGGTGATCGTCGCGCTGACCACCACGCTCGCCCTGCCCGCCGCCGCCCTGTCACAGGGAGCCGCCCAGGCACCGACCCGGGGCATTACCGTGATCGGTTACGGCAAGTCCACCGCGCCCGCCGAGTCGGCGGAGATTCAGATGGTGGCGACCCAGGAAGAGTTCGGGCCGCCGCGCGCCCCCGATCCGGAAGCCACGCCTGGTGCTCAGGAACGGGAGTCGGTCGCTTCGATGGTCCAGAGTCTGCAGGACGCCGGGGTCGCGGAAGATGATATCGGCGTCGTCGTCGGACCCGTCATCGGCGGCTTCTACGGCCCCGGCGGTCCGGGCGTCGCCCGGGTTGATGTCGCGGTTGACGCGCCGACGCAGGAGCTCATCACCGAGTTGATCAACGCCGGGACCGTCGGCGCCGCCGAGGAGAACCTCGTCCTGAACCTGATCGGGGTCGGCTACGCCGTGGCCGACTGCGCGCCGCTGGAGCGCGACGCACGGGAGGCCGCGTTCAATGACGCCCGCGCACGGGCCGAGCTTCAGGCGGAGCTGATGGGTGTCTCGCTGGGCGAGGCGGTCGCGGCGAGCGACGTTCCGCTCAACTTCGCCGAGTCAATCAGCGCGTACTATGGTGCCCTGACGCCGAGCCAGATTCCGTGCTCCCCGCCCGCTCCGGCACCGACCAGCGGCTCGCCGGTCTCGGTGCCGCCGTTCGATCCGACGGACGGCGCGGAGGTCAACGTCTACGCACAGATCGCGGTGACCTTCGAGACCGGGACGGACGCGGAGGCGACCCCGGCAACGTAACGGATAGGCCTGAATCGCCCGCACCGCCAGCATCGGCGTTGCGGGCGATTCCTTTTTGCGCTCTTGCCGCGCAATTGCGCTCCGGTTTTCTCGGCACATCCGGTACCGGTTATCGAACGGCTCGATGTGTTCGTGGTGGGGCGCTGAGCCGGATCTTGCACGAGCAGTGTTCTCACGAACCGCAAGGTTTATCAAGGGCATTTGCTGGCGATGCCGGGACCAACGTGAAGCTTCGCTTCACCGGGCCGATACAAGATCGGCCCCTACAAGGGTCTCGCCCCTGGATGCTCTCCAATGCGAGCTTAGCGGCGGCGCGACGTGATGCTGAGCACATACCAGAAGAGCAGGGCGATCGACGAGAAGAGCGAGAGTGCCGCCGCCACCGGCTGATCGGTTCGATAGACACGCATGACGTTCGACGTGTTGTAGAGGATCGAGCCCGAGGCGAAGGCGACCATCGCCACCGCGAACAGGATGCCGAGGCTGAACCCGAACACGATGCTGGCGACGATCAGCCCGAGCGCCACGAACCCACCGGTCGTCAGCGCCGTGCGCAGGAACGAGAAGTCGGTCCGGGTCAGGACCACGACCGCCGTCAGCCCGGCCACCATCAGGGCCGTGATCAGCGCGGCGCTGCCGAGCACATCGTCGCCCTGGCGGGAGACGCGGTACAACAGCGGCAGGAACAGGATCGCCTGGGCGACCACGAACAGTCCCAGCCCCGCGTACGTGCGGCCCGGCGACGTCGAGGACCGCGCCCAGCCGTCCGCGATCCGGGAGACGATCATGAACGCCAGCATCACCGCCAGCCAGTTGTAGCCACCGGTCATGATGCGGGCCAGGTCGCGCACGCCCGGCCATTGCAGCAGGAGCCATTCGAGCGTGGCGAAGGCGGTGATCGCCAGCGCGACGTGAAGATAGGTCTGGCGGATGAACTCGGCGCGGGCGGACGGCGCGCTGGCATCGACGCGGACGGCGGGGTTGGCGGTACTCATGGGAACTCCTCGGTCGGCACGGAGCACAAGGCTCATTCGCCCACAACGCACGACCCGGCCCACGACGCCACGCCATCGTTCTGTAGTGGCGAACCTCGTGTTCGCCCCGAGCAATCACTTACAGCGGGTTGTCGCGAAACTGGTCAAGGGATTCGGAAGGCGCTTCGCGCCGATGCAAGTCCGGCTGCAGCGCTACGCGCTTGCGCCGGGAGATCCCTCGTCGCTTTGCTCCCTCCGACACAGCTGTTGGGATGACAACCTCTCTGCATCCGCTGGCTGCTGATGCTCCAACACCTGCCTCGCGCACCTACGCGCCGGGGCTCAGGCCGAGAGGGCGAGGCGGACGTGCAGCGCGAGGTGGAGCCGCAGCCTGATGTCCGAGGCATTGAGGTCGAGCCCCGTGATGTCGGCGATCCGCTCCAGCCGGTAGAGCACCGTGTTGCGATGCACATGCAGCAGCGTCGCCGCTTCCTTTGGGCTGCAATTCGCCGCGAAGAACGCCTCCAGCGTCTTCACCAGCTCCGCGCCACGGTCGCGGTCGTAGGCGATCAGCGAGCCCAGCGCCTCGTCCTGGAACGTGCACAGCTCCGGCAGGTGTTCGGCGGCGTAGATCAGGCGGTAAACGCCAAGCTTCTCGAAGGTCGTGACGTTGCCCGGCCCGTGCAGCCGCCGCCCGATCGTCAGGGCCTGGCGAGCGTCCTGGTGAGAGCGCCGGATCCCGTCCAGGCCGGAACGGATCCGCCCGACGCCGAGCGAGACCACCTCGGACGACGCCGTCAGCGCGATCGCCGCCTTGAGCTCGTCGCGGACCGTCGCGACGATCCCGGCGAGGTCGGACTCGTCGTCCACCGGCCAGACGATCTCGGCGCTCGTGTTCCGCACCCGCCACAGGATCCGGGCGTCGCGCGCCCGCGCCGCCCGGTTCAGCCCTTCCTCCAGCACCGACCAGCGGCCCTCGCGGGCGCGGGCCGGGGTGCCCGGAGCGGGATCGACCCGCGCGATGATCGTGCAGTAGGTTCGCGTCAGGTCATGCCCGAGACGCTTGATCTGTTGCAGCAGCGACACCTCGCTGCGCAGCGCGCCGTCGAGAATCTCATCGAGCACGTTGATCTCGATCTCCCTCCGCGCGCCGTCCGCCGCATGTTCCCGCGACAGGGTCACGGCGCAGGCGGCCGCCCCGCGCGAGGCGAGCACCCCGTCCTCGACGCTCTCCGCGCCGTCCGCGACGAAGAGCGTGACACTTCCCAACAGCCCTTCGCGTCCGCTCACCGGCGATACGATCCGGACCCATCGCGCCGACGCCCGCCAGGTCGCCGATGGCGGCTCGGCCGGGCTGGTGGTGGCCACCGTGCGGAGCCAGGAGAGGACCGGCCCGCGGGTTGCCGCCAGGAGCACGTCGGCGTCGCCCACCGAGAGCCGGGACGACCCCGCCTGGAACGCCAGGACGCGGCCGTCCCGCCCTTCGAACACGACTGCCCGCCGCGACAGCGTCGCCAGCTCGCGGGCAAGCGACGGCAGGGGCTCGCCCCCGATCGCCAGCTCCATGAGCTGCCGGCCGGCATCCTGCCCGCGGCGCTGGATGTCGCGCCGCCGTTCGGAGATGTAGCGTGAGGTGGCACGCTCCAGCATTCCGAAATCCGTGCCGACCGGCAGCACGATCAGGGGTATCTCATGCTCGTTGGCCGCGTTCCTCGCGTCGATCGTGACCGGGTCGGCGATCCCCACCGCCGCGATCCCGAACACCGCGAGTTGCCGGATCGCTTCGTCGAGGCGGAGCCGTTCGTCCAGCATCTCCAGCACCTGTGGCGGCAACAGCACCAGCTCCCCGCCCGAGAGGTGCTCGAACGCTGGTGGCGCTGGCCGCAGCCGGGTCGCCCAGGTCACGTCCCGCCCCAGGCCGCGCTCCCCCGCCACGACCCTGCTCCCGGCGGGCAGCGATTGCTGGATCACATCGCGTACGGGGATCATCGCCATCCCGCGGTCGGAGCCGGACCGGTCGCCAGCCGCCTGCGTCGCGACCCCTGGTGGAGAGGGCTCGCTAGAGGTCGCCATAGCGGATGTGCTCCCACGGGCTGACGTGCCGCCGGTAATCGATCCACTCGGCTCGCTTGACAGTCAGCAGTTGTTCGAAGATGTACCCGCCCAGCGTCTCCCGGATCACGTGGCTGGCGGCGAACGCATCCAGCGCTTCTCCGAGCGTCGAGGGGAGCCGGGGAACACCGAGCCGGTTCAGCTCGTCTTCATCGTAGGTGACGAGATTTTCGTCCAGCGGGGCGGAGGGCTCCTCGCCGTTCCGGATCCCATCGAGCGCGGCGCCGAGGGCGACGGTGATGGCCAGGTACGGGTTGGCCATCGCATCGGGGGAGCGCAGCTCGAGATCGACCGGCGCGCCAGCCGAGGCCGAAGGTACCCGGATCAGCGATGCCTGGCTTACGCGCGCCCACGTCGCGTGGCGTGGCGCGCGATGCCCGTCCGCCAGCCGCTTGTAGGAATTGACGGTAGTGCAGAGCACGGCGCTCATCCCCGGCGCATGGACGAGCTGACCCCCGATCGCATGGCGCGCGGTCGTCGAGAGGCCATCCCCGGAGGAGGTGTCGCTGAGCAGATCGGTGCCGTCGGCATACGATCGCAGGCGCTGGAAGAGGTGCATCCCGGACCCCGGCGCGTCGGGAAACGGCTTCGCCATGAAGGTCGCCCTCAGACCCCTCCGATGGGCGACCGAGCGGATCACCTGGCGGGTGGTGATGATCTGGTCCGCCATCCGGATGCCCCCGGTGTGGAGCAGGTCCAGCTCCTGCTGCCCCGGTCCGGTCTCATGATGCGCGCCCCCGACCCCGACCTGCATTTCCTGGAGCGTGGCCACGATCTCGTCGCGCGTGCCCGAGAGGACATCCTCGCTGACATCGAAGTACCCGGAAGCGTCCGCGGCGGGGAGGATCGGCGCCTCGGTCAGGTTGCCGCGGGCGAGAAGGTAGAACTCCATCTCGACACCGATCTGAAAGTCGAATCCGGCGTCGGCGGCATGCTGGAGCTGGCTCTGGAGGGTTGAGCGGGGATCGCCGGCGAACGGCTGACCGTCGCGGCGGACGACCCAGCAGAAGAGCTGGGCACGTTGCGGCTCGCCATCGCGCTTCGCCAGGATCGTCAGGGTCGTGGGGTCTGGCGCGAGGTAGAGATCGAGCTCGACCTGGCGCGCCCCTCCCGCCATCGCCGCCCCGTCGAACCGGTAGCCATGGGCAAACGTTTGCCGCACCAGGTTCTGTGGGATCGTCAGCGCCTTCATGCCGCCCGCGATGTCACTGAATTCCAGGTCCACCAGCACCACATCGTGCGCGGCGATCCGTTCGAGCGCCGCGTCGACCGCCTCCGGTGACGGTCGCGCTGGCATCCCGGTGTCATCGAATCCCATCGTCATGCCATCGCTCCTGATCGTGCTCGCGCATCCGGGTTGCCGCTGTGACACGGAACGGCGTTTCGCTTGTCGCTTGTGACATTGTGAACAATTTGGGCAAGGAATCCAAATGCCCTGGCCGTCGATCTTCTTCGCGGGCGCTGGGAAGCCCGCGGAAGCTGTGCAGGCTGCCTGACTGAGAACGACTCCTCGGACTGTCCAAGGCTCTTTGGCATTTGTCCGGTCGTCGTCCAGAGGGACGGTCCCTCGCGTTGCGTCGGGATAAACTCCGCGACCGAAGGATCACCCGGCGATGGGCCGCATCCGCTCAATTGCTTTGCAATTGCCTGTTGAGCCGATCCGCGTAGCGGACCTATCGGGGCGCGGCAGACAACTCCATCGGCTACGCCGAGCGCTTCGCGCACGACACAGCTGTTGGGATTCATCGCTGCGCTCCGAATGACGGTCAGTGTTGGAGAGACTATTCGGAAAGCCTTTAGTCCGGCGAACACCTTCCCGAGGTATCCAGAGGCACCACGTGCCGAGAGATCCCAACTCCCATGATTTCTTGTGCAACCGCTGTCGGCGCTTGGGCACAACGTCCAAATGCCGAGGCGTACATTCTTGGCGTTCTGTACCTTTTCCGGGATGCGGCATGGCCCATACACTGAATATCCCCACGATGCCGTGGATATCCTTCGACGAGAGTGGCTGCGCCAGAGCCCGACACCCTCTCGACGGCCCGCCCGACGTAGCCGCGTTGAACCGGCGACCGCGGGTGGTCGCCGGTGCGGCATCAGATCCGAATCCGAACCAGAACCTTCACGCCGGAGACCCCTTCTCGAAATACCGCGGCAAGCAAGGATCCTACGATGATGCAGACAGCTTCCGACCCCGCCCAGAAGAGCGCCGGGAATCTCTCGCTCTACGATCCGGCCCATGAGCACGACTCCTGCGGGGTCGGGCTCGTGGTCGACATCGCGGGGCGTCCCTCCCACGAGATCGTCGCGAAGGCCCTGGCCGGCCTCGTAAACCTGACGCACCGCGGGGGTGTCGGGGCCGATGCCCGGACCGGGGACGGCGCCGGGCTCCTGATCCAGGTTCCGCACGCCCTCTTCGCACCGGTTCTGAACGCCGCGGGCGCCAGCGAGCTTGGGGCCGGCGAGTATGGCGTGGCGATGGCCTTCCTGCCACGAGAGGCCGACGCGCTGGCGGCCGCCCGGTCGCTGATCGAGCGGGCGCTGGGCGAGCGCGAGCTGGGGATCATTGCCTGGCGCGAAGTGCCGGTGAAGCCTGAGGTGCTGGGCGAGACGGCCCTGGCTACCCGCCCGCACGTTGCCCAGCTTTTGATCCGCCGGCCGGACGGCGTCGGCCTCGACACGTTCGAGCGCCTGCTGATGCTGGGCTGCCGCGCGATCGAGCGGGCAGTGCGGGCCGCCGGGCTGACGGACGCCGATGTCTTCATCGCGTCGTGCTCGGCGCGGACCTTGATCTACAAGGGGTTTTGCCTGCCGAAGGATCTCGCGGCCTTCTTCGTCGATCTCCAGGACCCGGCGGTGGAGAGCGCGATCGCCCTCTTCCACCAGCGCTACAGCACCAACACGTTCCCAACCTGGGGACTCGCCCAGCCGTTCCGGCAGCTTGCCCACAACGGCGAGATCAACACCGTTCAGGGGAACAGGCTCTGGATGCGGGCGCGCACTCCGGCCCTCCAGCTTGCTGACGGCACGCCATCCGGAGACCTCGAGCCGGTCGTCTCGATGTCGGGCAGCGATTCGCTCAGTCTCGACAATACGATCGAGCTGCTTCGCCACAGTGGCCGCTCGTTCGCCCACGCCCTGATGATGTGCGTGCCCGAGCCGTGGGAGCAACTCCCGGAGATGGAGCCGGGCCGCCGCGCCTTCTACGATTTCCACGCCGGCCTGATGGAGCAGTGGGATGGCCCCGCCGCCCTCGGCTTCAGCGACGGTGTCGTTGCCGGGGCCGCGCTCGACCGCAACGGCCTCCGCCCGATGCGGTACGCGATCACCTCCGACGGATGGTTCGTCGCCGGGTCGGAAGCCGGCACGGTCGAGCTCGATCCCTCCTCGATCATCGAGAAGGGACGTCTTGGGCCGGGCCAGATGATCGTCGTCGATACCGCGCGTGGTATCGTCCTCCACAACGACGAAGTCAAGGCCGAGGTCATCGCGAGGGCGCCGTACGCCGAATGGCTCGACGCCAACCGGGTCAGGCTCGACATCGCGCCGGACAGCGACGAGCCGTCGCCGGTGCCGGTCGAGGCGGACGCGAAGACCCGCGCCGCCCTCACCAGGCCCGATCCCGCGGTCGTCGCCCGCCAGCGCGCCTTCGGCTACACGGCGGAAGACATCCGCCTGATCGTCACGCCGATGGCGGGCGAGCGCAAGGAGCCCACCTGGTCGATGGGGGACGACGCGCCGCTGGCGGTGCTCTCCGATGTGCCCAGGCCCCTGACCGCCTATTTCCGGCAGCGCTTCGCCCAGGTCACCAACCCGCCGATCGATTCGCTCCGGGAGCGAACCGTGATGGCACTCGACGCCTTCCTCGGCCCGCGCGGCAACCTGCTGGCCGAATCCCCCGAGGGGGCCCGGCTCCTTCACCTGCGCAGCATCGTGCTGGCCGCCAACGAGCTCGATGCGATCCGCGCGGTCGATGGCCTGACGGTCGCCGAGGTCGGCACGCTCTTCCCGGTCGCGGGCGGTGAGGGCGCGATGGCGGCCGCGCTCGACCGGATCGTGGCCGAGGTCGAGCGGGCGGCATGCGACGGCGCGGGGATCGTGATCCTCTCCGACCGCGCGCTGGATGAGGCCCACGCGACCGTCCCGATGTCGCTCGTGGTCGGGGCCGTCCACCATCACCTGATCCGCGAGGGACTGCGCCACACGACCGATCTCGTCTGCGAGACCGGCGAAGTCTGGGATGTTCACCAGCTCGGCGTGCTGGTCGGCTTCGGCGCGTCCGCCGTCCACCCGTATCTCGCGCTCGATGCCGCGTCGGCCCTTGCCGGGACGAGGGGCTACGAGGCGACCCGGCCACTGGAGCTTCGCCGGAACTACATCTACTCGCTGGAGTACGGCTTCCTCAAGGTCACGTCGAAGATGGGGATTTCGACCGCCAGCGGCTATCGCGGCGCCCAGATCTTCGAGGCCGTCGGGCTTTCGAAGGATCTCGTCGACCGCTGCTTCACCGGCATGCCATCCCGCCTCGGCGGGATCGGACTGACCGAGATCGAGGCCGATGTCCGCACCCGCCATGAGGCCGCCTTCGCCGAGATGGCGGTGCGCCTCCCGGATCAGGGGCTGATCAAGTTCAAGCGGGACGGCGAAGCGCACGCCTTCTCGCCCTCCATCGTCAAGGCGATCCAGAAGGCGAGCCAGGAGAACGACCGCGAGGCCTACGAGACGTACCGCGATCTCGTTCGCCAGCAGCCGGTCACCACGATCCGCGACCTGATGGCGCTGAAACCGGCTGGCGCGCCGGTTCCGCTCGATGAGGTCGAGCCGGCCAGCGAGATCACGAAGCGGTTCGTCGTCACCGCGATGTCGCTCGGCTCGCTGAGCCCGGAGGCGCACCAGACACTGGCGATCGCGATGAACCGGATCGGCGCCCGCTCCAACTCCGGCGAGGGCGGCGAGGATCCGCACTGGTACGACACAGAGGGCGACGATGTCCCCCACAACAAGGTCAAGCAGGTCGCGTCCGGCCGCTTCGGGGTGACCGCGCGCTACCTCTCCAAGGCTGAGGAACTCGAGATCAAGATCGCCCAGGGGGCCAAGCCGGGCGAGGGCGGCCAGCTCCCGGGCTTCAAGGTGACCGAGTTCGTGGCCCGGATGCGGCACGCCGTGCCCGGCCTGCCGCTGATCTCGCCGCCACCGCACCATGACATCTACAGCATCGAGGATCTGGCCCAGCTCATCTACGATCTGCGTCAGATCAACCCCCGCGCCAAGATCGGCGTCAAGCTCGTCGCCGAAGCCGGGGTTGGCACGGTCGCTGCCGGGGTCGTCAAGGCCCGCGCCGATTACGTGCTCGTTAGCGGGCACTCGGGCGGGACCGGCGCCGCGCCGCTCGCCTCGATCAAGCACGTCGGGGTGCCATGGGAGCTGGGGCTCGCCGAGACGCAGCAGACGCTGGTCATGAACGGGCTGCGCTCGCGCGTCCGGCTCCGCACCGATGGCGGGCTCAAGACGGCGGAGGATGTCCTCACCGCCGCGATGCTGGGTGCCGACGAGTTCGGGTTCGGGACATCCGTGCTCGTCGCGATCGGCTGCGACATGGCCCGTCAGTGCCACCTCAACACCTGCCCGACCGGGATCGCGACCCAGCGCGCCGATCTGCGCGCCAAGTACATCGGAACCCCGGAGATGGTGATCGGCTACTTCGACCGCCTGACCGAAAGTCTCCGCGAGGTAATGGCCTCACTCGGCGCACGCACGATCCAGGAGCTGATCGGCCGGACCGATCTGCTCGCGCCAAAGGCCGTCGAGGGCCGCGCCGCGCTGCTCGATCTCGGTGCGCTGCTCGTCGCTCCGGCGGATGAGCTCGCCCGCCGCAAGTCCGTCGACATCGACCACCACGCCGACGAGACGCTGGACATGCGCATCCTGGCCGCGATCGCACCACGGCTGGCCGAGGGCGAGGCGGTCGAGATCGAGGAAACGATCCATACCGAGCACCGCACCGTCGGGGCGCGGATCGCCGGCCACATGACCATGCTCCGCGAGAACACCCCGACCCCGATGGATCGTGTCACCTTGCGCTTCACCGGTAGCGCCGGACAGAGCTTTGGCGCGTTCACGGTGCCGGGTCTGAGCCTCAAACTGGAAGGCGAAGCCAACGATTACGTCGGCAAGGGCATGAGCGGCGGCGAAATCGTGATCTTTCCGGACCGGCGAGCCGGTTTCGACCGATCCCAAACCATTGCCGGGAACACGATTCTCTATGGCGCGACAGGCGGAACTGTCTTCATCGCCGGGACGGTCGGTGAGCGGTTCGCTGTCCGCAACAGCGGCGCGGTCGCCGTCGTTGAGGGTGTCGGCGACCACGGCTGCGAGTACATGACCGGCGGCCAGGCTGTGATCCTCGGCCCGACCGGGCGGAACTTTGGGGCCGGGATGACCAACGGCACGGCCTTCGTGTATGACCCGGCAAACGACTTCGCGTCGCACGTCAACGCCGATTCGGTCGCGCTCAGGCGCGTCGAAGGTGCAGAGGCGGAGGAAGTCCGGACGTTGATCGAGCGCCACGTCGAGGCCACGGGGAGCGCCCATGCCCGGGCCATCCTCGACCGGTGGGACGAGGCGGCGAGCGCCTTCTGGCGCGTGATCCCGACCGCGGCACTGGAGATCCAGGCCGCTGCCGAGGACGCCGCGCAGACCGTCGAGACCGCCAAAGGTGCCGCCGACTAGCGGCGATCGCACAACCGGATCAAGCAGAAGTCCCGCTGGATCATCGGTTCCACTGGGACTTCTGAATTCACCGCTCACTTGACGACAGGGAGAGAGACTCTACAATCGAGACACAACATGCTTCGGGAAGCTGGCAAACGCAGCACACGATTGGTGTGCCTCTCCCGAAGTCGACAGGCAATGTTCGTTTGTCCGGGCTTGTGGTGGGTGCAGATCGAAGATCTGCGCCTTTCTTGTTCGCCTGATTCGGTTCGAGCCGATCCGCGAGTGACGCCATGAACGGCACGCTCTGTGGGTTCCGGTTTCGGCCGATGGAACGGGAACTCCCACATGATCGGGCATCTTCTTGACCGGTTCCGCATCGCGGCGACCGAAGGATCAGGGTCACTCCTCATCGCGCTCTGCGTCAACGCCTTCGGCGCGGGCATGTTCTACCCCTTTGCGCTCCTCTACTTCACCATGACCACGTCGCTCAGCATTGGAAGAATCGGTCTGATCCTGACGGTCGCGACGCTGATCACGCTGGTGGTCACGCCCGTTACGGGAGCTCTTGTCGACCGGTTGGGATCTCGACGACTTGTCGGTTCCAGTCAGGTGCTCGAGGCGACCGGTTTCGCGGTGTATCTCTTCGTGTCGTCCGCGGCGACGCTTTTCATCGCCTCGCTCCTGGTGACCTCGGCGACGCGGATGTTCTACGCTTCGTTCTCGACGATGATCGCGGAGCGGGAGGAAGGCGCGGACCGCGATCGTTGGTATGGATTGGTCGGCGTCGCGCAGAGCCTGGCGGCGAGCGTCAGCGGGTTTCTCGCCAGCCTGATCATCGCGTCGATCGGGCTGCCCGGCTTTCGGGCCGTGATCGCGCTCAATGCCAGCTGCCTGCTGATCTCCGCTATCCTGCTGCGGCGCGTGCCGCCAACGCGCCGGACCGTGCTATCGGAATCGAGGGCCAATGGCTACCGCTCCGTCCTCGGAGATGTCGCATTCGTCCGGATCGTCGCGAGCAATACGCTCTTCATCCTCTGCTCGATGTTGCCGGGTCTTGGCCTCGCAATCTACGTCACCGATGCGCTTCATGCGCCACTCTGGACCGTAGGAGCGCTCGGCATCGTGCAGACCTCCTTGGTCGTCGGTCTGCAAATGCGTGTGATCCGGTCCGTTGAACGGATGCGCCGCACGCAAGTCATGCAGCTCGGGGGCGCCGTGTGGGTGGTCGCCTGCCTGCTGTTCGCGGGCGCGGGCGCATTGCCGGCCAGTCCGATCGTCCCGTACCTGTTCCTGTCCGTAACCTGCTTCACGATTGCCCAAATGCTCTACGTGCCGACAGCGCGGTCGCTGGCCGCCAGCCTCGGGCCGGCGACGTTGCAAGGACGGTACGTCGCGATGTACGAGTTCTCCTGGGGGTTGGCGGGAGCGCTGGGACCGGCATTGTTCGGCGTCACCTTCGATGTGTTGCCGGCCGCACCGTGGCTGGCGACGAGCATGATCGTCGTCCTCGCGATGGTCGTGCTCCGGTCCGCCGAAACGCGGATGCCCGGCGGTACGAGTTACTCGATCGGCCTGGATCGCGCGGCATAGGGTGGCGTCGATTCCGGGCCTGTCTCGTTGCGCACGATTCGCGCGGTATCCGGTACCATGGGCACATCGCGTTGAACCCGTGCATGATCCATGTGGAAGGACCGGTCGATGACCGACGATGCGCTCTCCCCCGCCAGGTTCGGCGCGGCGTTTCTCCATTTCCTTGGCGAGATCCATCGCGCCACACCGCCGCAGGGGCCGGTCCTCGCTGATCGCATCCATGCGCATCTCGGGGCCGATGCCGCCGCGTTCCCCATCTTCACCGAGGCGTTCGACAGCTTCGACCATCCCAACGTGCAGGTCGCGCTGGATGACTATCTCTCCGAGGCCAGCGGGCGCGAATCGACGCTGATCGGGATCGCCAACGAGCAGAAGCAGTACCTGCAAACCGTGCTCTCGGTGGTCGTCAGCGGTGGCGCGGGGATGGGGATGCCGCCGTTCGTCGAGGGGCCGGTGGATTACATCACGTTCCACCTGGCGGACAGGACGCTGTCCTGCGTACAGTACGGGATCTACATGATCCGGGACGGCGGGACTCCGCTCGTGGTCGCCGTGATCGGGCCGGGTGAGATGCACGGACACCAGAAAATGCGCGTTGAGGTGCTCGCCACGGAGCCGGATGCCGGTGAGGCGTTCGTCAAGGACATCCGGGAGCGGATGTCGCGCCTCAATGTCTACCGGGGCCATGTCATCTCGCTCTCGCCCGGCCGGCTCGACATGGGAGCCCAGTCGCTGGTCGCCTTCCACACGCTGCCGGACGTGGCGCGGGAGAACGTGATCCTGCCCGAGGAGCTCCTGGAGCGGATCGAGCGCCACACCTTCGTCTTCGCCGAGCACGCCGATCAGCTGCGAGCGGCAGGACGCTCGCTGAAGCGCGGAATGCTCCTCTACGGGCCGCCGGGCACCGGCAAGACGCTCACCCTGATGTACCTGATTGGGAGGATGGAGGGCCGCACCGTTCTGCTCACGACCGGGATGGGGATGGGGCTGCTCAACCCGGTGATGCAGATGGCGCGCAGTTTGGCTCCGTCGATGGTGATCCTGGAGGATGTCGACCTGATCGCCGAAGAGCGCGGCATGCCGCTGTTCGAGCTGCTCAACCAGCTCGACGGTCTCGCTGACGACGCCGACCTCATCTTCGCGCTGACCACGAACCGCCCGGAGATCCTCGAGCCGGCGCTTGCCGCCCGGCCCGGGCGGGTCGATCTCGCGATCGAGCTGCCGCTGCCGGACGCCGAGGCCCGGCGCAAGCTGCTACGGCTCTACGGCGAAGGGTTGGAGCTGGTCGAGGTCGATCTGGAGCCGTTCGCGCGGGAGACGGATGGCGCCAGCCCGGCGTACATCAAGGAGCTGTTGCGCCGCGCATCGGTCCTCGCCGCGATCGAGGCCACGGATGGCGATGTGTCCCTGAAGGTGACCGCCGCCCACCTCACGCGGGCGATCGAGGAGCTGTCCGAAGGCGGGCGACTCGCGCGCCGGATCCTCGGGTTTCAGCACGCCGACGGCAGCCCCGGGTTCCCGATCGAGCCCGGCTTCCCCGGCCCGCACCCCGCCACCTGGCCAGCCTGATACACAACCCGGGTGAACGTTCAATCAGGCAGTGCCGATCTGGCGGAGAACCTTTCGCACCTGCCGGAGTGTAAAACTCACGGGTCGAGCAGGTTCACCCAGGCAAGCTCAGGTTGGACCGCGCGAGCCAATCGCTTGTCCGCCGTCCAGAACTCGCAGTCGAGTTCCTCGGCGAGCGCGAGGTAATGCGCATCGTACGTCGCCGGAAGATCGAAGCGTGCCGCAAGGGCGAGCGCTCGAGTGTGCATTGATTCGGAATCGTGCAGCACTATCGGCAGTTTCAGCATTGCGTCCATCAGGTCCAGCGCTGTAGCGTCGGAAATCACCTTGGCTCGTCGCGACTTGTTGATCACGTTCACCAGCTCGTATCGGATCAGGCGGGGTGCCGTCATGACACTCCGACGGCGTAGCCACTCTTCCCAAAGATCGCCGAATGAAGATGGAGACGTTGCGCTGATTACCTCCACTACGACATTGGCATCAACGCATATTGTCGGGAAGGGGGGCATCCCGCTCCTCTCTCATCTCACGAATCATTGTGGTGAAGTCTGGCCTTGGCCGATCACCCAAATCACGAGCGAACGATGCCCGGGCGCGATCCAGAGATACTCGCCAATCGGGCCTGCCCCCTATCTCATCCGAGAGGTTCCGCGCCTCGCTAACAGTGATGATTACGGCTTTGGAACTGCCTGCCTGCTCAACCGTGATCACCTCATCGCGCTCGATGCGGTCGAGCAGCTCGCCCAGGTGAATGCGCGCTTCGGTGGCGCTCACGATCCTGCTCATGTCGTCGCGTCTCCCTCATCATGGCGGTTGGCAACGGCGGCCGCATCCGCCGATGCGTCGCGGGCGGCCTTGCGGGCCTTGAGGTCCTGATACATGGCATAGGACATGGCGACGGCGACAGGCTTCCCGCGCCGCGTGATCGTGATCGTCTCGCCCGCCCTGGCGCGACGCATGAGCTCGCCGAAGTGGACCCGGGCCTCGGTAGCAGTCATCACATGTGTGGTTTCCATGGCAGCCTCACCCCAATTCGACCCCATCGATTAATCGATCAATGAGTTTGATCATATCATTGAGCGGCGACACTCTACCTGGACTGAATGCCATCCCGGGTACATCTCGTGCGACACTCCGGCGGTTCACCGCGGGCGCGTCCGGTAATCGGCGCCGCGCCCCTCGTCTTTACCTGTGATGGGAGTCTCATCCGCATGACCCGACCGAAAGTGCTCGCGCTCGTGCTCGCTGGGGGAGCGGGCGGCCGGATGGAGGTGCTGACGACCGCTCGCGCCAAGCCGGCCCTGCCCTACGCTGGTGTCTATCGTCTGATCGACATCGCCCTCAGCAATATACGTAACAGCGGAATCGCCGACGCCTGGATCGTCGTCCAGTACGAAGCGCAATCGATCATCAGCGCCGTCGCCAGCGGACGGCCGTGGGATCTCGATCGCACCCATGGCGGGCTCCAGATCGTCCCACCCCGGCAGGAGGGTATTGAGGCTGAAGGCGTCTGGCACGAGGGCAACGCCGACGCGATTTACCAGAACCGCGAGATGATCCGGGCCTTCAATCCGGATGTGCTCCTCGTCCTCAGCGCAGATCACATTTACAAGCTCGACTACAACGACGTGATCGATCAGCATCTGGCGAGCGGGGCCGATGCCACTCTCGTCACCACTGACGTTCCGATGGACCAGGCGTCCAACCACGGCACCGTCACGGTCGGCAAGGGTGGCAAGGTGACCCAGTTCGCCTACAAGCCGGACACTCCGGAGAGCAATGTCGTCACCACCGAAATCTTCGTCTACACGCCTGTTGTCGTGATCGAGACGCTGGAAAAGCTGTCGTTCCAAAACAGCCGCGATGACGAAGCAGGGTCCGGGCTCGAGGACTTCGGCCATGACCTGCTCCCGGAGCTGGTCCGCAACGGCGACGTTCGTGAGTTCCGGCTCCCCAGTTACTGGAAAGATGTCGGACGCCCGGAAACGTATTTCGAGTCCCACATGCAATTGCTGGAGGACAACCCCGATCTCGACCTCGATGACCCCGCCTGGCCGATCTTCACGCTCAACCCCCAGCGGATGCCGGCTCGCATCCACGGTACGGCGCGGATCGACCACAGCTTCATCTCGCCTGGCTGCGACATCGCCGGCACCGTCGAGCGGAGCGTTCTTTCACCGGGCGTCGTCGTCGAGCCCGGCGCGACCGTTCGGGATGCGATCATCCTGGAGAACGTCACGATCCGGGCTGGCGCCGCGGTCCAGTTCGCGATCGTCGATGAGGGAACCGTAGTTGGGAAGACCGCGAAGATCGGCCAGAAGCCGAAGGGTGAACGGCCAACCACGGAGGAGTTGGTCCTGATCGGCGGGAATGCCAGGATCCGGGGTGGCACAACGGTCGCTCGCGGTACCCGGATCGAGCCGGAGGCGACGGTCAGACGCAAGCGGTAGCCGCGGTGGCCGGCGGACGGGTCATGGGCATGCATGCGACGGGACGGCACGCGCGCAGAAGGTTTCGACGACACGTCCCTTCCCCATTGTCATTCCGAGCATGTCGAGGAATCTTCGAACGCGAGCGCTGTGGAAGGCGAGCAAGGGGGGTGGGCGGTCTAGGTAGCCAGATGGGCGTACACGAGTTTGACGCCGCACCGGGCGGCGATTCCCGCCGATCGCGTCGTGCAGCTCATGGCAATGGCGAAGGTGGAGCTCGTGTTCTTGCGCCGGTGGGGTGGGAGCGACCCCATCTGACGTGCTACCCCTTCTGTGCATTCCATTCATCGCGCGTGATGCGGTAGTGGTTCTGGTCCGACCGGTTGCCATCCATATCGGGGCCATAAGTGGCATGCGTGTAGTGCATACCAGCCTTTTCCATGGCCCTGGCTGATCCGATGTTGGCGGCGCAGCAATTGGCACTCAGTTGCGGGACGCCCAGCAGGTCGAACTCATAGGCGAAGATGCCGCTCAACCCCTCAGTCACATACCCCTGATTCCAGTGAGCGCGCGCCAAGGCATATTCAAAGTTGACGTTATAGGTGTTTGCTGGATCGACGGGATTGCTGATACCAAACCAGCCGATCACCTCTCCCGTGTCCTTACGCTCGATTGCCCAGGCGATGCCATCTGGATTGGAATGATCAGCGATCTCGAGCGCGGTATCGACCCATCCCTGGCACTGCTCGTCGTTCCATGACTTGTAGTGCATATGTTCCATCGCTTCCTTGTCAGACAGGAGAGCGACAACCGCACCCCGATCATCAGGGGTAATGGTCCGAAGGATCAGCCGTAGTGTTTCGAGGGTTGGTGAGGCCATCGTATGTGTTGCTCTTTCTACTTGGGGTGCTTCCACGCTCCGTCCCAGAAGCCGCGCACAGAGCCACGACGCACCGGGGATCGGCGCCAGGCGCCGCGGAGTCAAATGCGAATCTCTCGCAACCGAACCTTGCCCGGGGCGTGCGTGATGGCCGCACGGGAGGGCGATGGTTCGATGTCGCGCGCCTTCCCCCCGTCATTCCGAGCTCGTCGAGGAATCTCCGCACACGCACCTTGCCGGAGAGCGTGCGCGGGCGTGGGACGGGCGGGCACACGAATCGACCAGGGGCAAGAGACAAGCGGTCTTTCGGGTCGATTCTGGCCCGCCCCTACGAGATGGTGGTGTCGTGCGCGATGGCACAGGTCACGTGCGGGCGACGATCTCCTCGGTGGTCGCGATCTCCGCGAACTCGCCGTTGATGCTGGTGAGCGTCACGGCGTGGATCGTCGCGGCCGGCCAGATCGTGCCGTCCGGCCCGGTTCGGTCGTGCGCCGCGGTCGCGTCCGAGACCACGATCGGCGAGAACCCGAGATCGCCGGCGACCCTGGCCGTCGTTTCGACACAGTGGTTGGTCGTCAGCCCGGTGATCACGAGCGGGGCGGCGCCGTCGCGACGAAGCACCGCTTCGAGGTCGGTCCCGATGAACGCGCAGTTGACCCGCTTCGTGATCACGCGCTCGCCCGCGATCGGCGCGACCTCTGGCTTGATCTCCACCCCGTCCTGCCCCGGCCGCAGCGGCGAGGTGGGCGAGGTGGAGAGATGTTGGACGTGGACGAGCGGTCGACCGGTCGTGCGCCATCGCTCCAGCAGCCGGGCGGCGTTCGCTTCGGCGTCCGGATTGTTCCGGGTGCCATATTTTGGATCGTCCAGGCCGCGCTGGATGTCGATCAGGATCAGGGTCGCAGTTGCGGGCAGGGGCTCGGAAGTCACGATCTTCCCTCTGGATTCAACAATCTGGCTATATCCGCCGCGAACCGGATCTCCGAGTCGTCCTCTGGCGCGTAGCCGATCACCTTGCGCGCATTGGTGATGCTCCAGAACGTCCGCGCGTTGTTCGAGACGCCGTAGAAGATGTGGAACGGCACCCCGAATTCGTCCTCGATGTCCGGGGTGTCGATCGACTTCACGAAGAGTTGTTGCAGGTCGCGCTCGCTGACGTAGCCAGCCAGGTCGCGGATGTACTGCGCCTTTGGGCGGTCCTCGAAATCGGCGGCGTCAATCTCCCGGGGCGCGACGATCCGGATCTGGATCACCTCCAGCTTGCTGCCGAGCGAGCCGCACGCATAGAGGAAGCCGAGGGTCTCGTACGCCGCCTTGGCCCAGCCGTAGAAGCTGTCTGGCCGCGGGTAATCTTCTGGCGTGACGCGGTCGCGCAAGCCAGCGTAATACGGTTGCTCGTACCATTTGGCCGCCTGGTTGGTGCTCGCCGCGACGACCCGGCGCACCCCTGATGACACCGCGACATCGAAGACGCGCTGCATCATGTCGACGTTCTTGCGCTCGTCCTCGTAGACGGAATCGGGTTCGGGCCGGATGTAGCCGGTATGAACGACGGTATCGACGCCGGCGAACAGCTCTTCCAGCTTGGACCGCTCCACGTTCAGGACATCGACGACCTCGACGCCATCGACGGGATTGCCGTCTCGGTCGCGATCCCAGACATCGACGAGCCGCAAGTCATACCGCTCCCGCAAAGCCGGCAGCAGTTGCCCCGCGATATACCCCGTTGCTCCCGTCAGCAGAACCTTCTTCCGCGCCTGTTGTGACGTGTCCATTCCCGTGACCCTTCAGCATGTGCGAATGCAGCATTTTGTAGGGGCGATCCTTGTGATCGCCCGAGAGCAATCATTTCACATCCGACGCTTCCGTCCCGTCATCACCTATCACCCCGAACGAAGCGGTGGGCCGCATCCGCTTCAGCGGCGAGGACCGGCACTCTGCCATCCGAGTGTTCACAGATCCCTCGACAAGCTCGGGATGACGATGGAATGGCTGGACAAGCCGTTACCACTCGAGGTCACGCCATCATCGCACCATGCCGCGCGCCGTGACCTGCCACGTATCGACGATCTCGCCACCGCGGACGATGAACAGCTCGTTCATCAGGTTCACCGTCGGGCAGATGTGATTGGGGATGATCTCGACCCGGTCGCCGATCGCGAAGCCGTCCGTTCCCTCGGGAAGCGAACAGACGGCGTGCTCTTCGCTCAGCTTTACAATCCGGACATCGGGGTGCTCGACGATGTAGCCGTGCCCCGGATGCCCGCGGCTCGGGTCCATCGCCAGCGATTTCGACCCGGTATCGAGCACGCAGCGATCGGGCGCCGACCGGCTCACGACCGTCGCCACGAACCGCGCCGCGCACCGCTCGACCCCGAGCAACCCGTAGCGGAAGGCGGAGTTGTCGTTGAAGACATAGGTGCCGGGCCGCATCTCCGTAATTCCGGGAACGGTCGGCGTGATGCGCGCCGCCGGGGTCGAGCCCACGCTGACCGTCGGCAGCGCAATGCCATGGTTCCGGATCGCTTCAGCGGTGCGGACCATCGCCTCCCCGGCCGCGATCGCGATCGCTTCCATCTCGGCCGGTGGGGCGCTGTTGGCGTGGCCCTCGTGGGTCATGATCCCGGTCAGCTCGAGATCGGGGAGACGGGCGATCTCGATCGCCATCGCTTCGGTCTCCGCGCCCACCGTCACGCCGGACCGGTTCTGCCCCGTGTTGACCTCCAGCACGACGTCGAGCGTGCGGTTGTGCCGGTTCATCGACCGAGAGAGCATTTCCGCCGCCGCCTGCGAGTCCACCGCGACCGTGACCCTGGCGCGTTCCATCAGCGCCACCAGTCGCCGCACCTTGGGCTCGCCGATCGTGGGGTAGGCGAGCAGCACATCGTCGATGCCTGCCTGTTCGACCATCACCTCCGCCTCGCCCACCTTGGCGCAGGTGATCCCGACCGCCCCGGCGGCGCGCTGGAGCCGGGCGATCTGGGGGGTCTTGTGGGTCTTGATATGGGGCCGCAGCGAAACGCCGACGCTCGCGGCGAAGGCCGCCATCTCGTCGATGTTGCGCTGGAGCATCTCCTCGGAAACCACCAGCGCTGGCGTATCGACCTCCGTGTCCGGAGAGACGATCAGCTCGGATACCGGAGCGAGACTAGCCATGCTGAAGCCCTCCTTGGCGTATGAGTCATGCGTCAACACCAGCCGGTAGCCAGAAGGCGTCGAGAACGAACAGGGGAGCCATTATAGGCGGGGACTCGCGCCTCGGGTGACGCTCACGCATCGTCATCGCCTCCAGTCCTGCTCATCCAGGAGTCAACCGCATGCTTGTAACGTGAAAAGAATGGGACTGGTTGGTGGTGTGATCGTCAATTGTTACTCAGGAATGTGAGAGAGAGCACCACGAATGTCGTCTCGGTGCAACGTATTGACGCACCATGCATATTGCCCATCAGAACCATCTTCGGAATACGATTTGCTGGTCATAATGGCATACAGCGCCCGGTAAACGAGAAGGCGGTGACGATCATAACCCATGGCGTCCACGCATGTGGATAGCATGAAGTCGTCTATTTTCCGATGATGATCACCATAGAGATTGTAAATCCCGGAGGCTATGGAGGCCTCGAGTGAAGAATCGCCGAAGAGACTCAAGAATCCCCAATCAATGACGGCACTCACTTGCGGGTTCGGACCAAGCAGAATGTTTGGGGGACACAGATCGCCATGGATAGCTTGTCATTCGCAATCGGCAAGATGGCTCACCTGGCGAACCGTTTGCTCGTAGACCCAATCAAAATCCCGAACTGATCTTCGCAGCTGGTTTCCATAGCGTTCAACTTTGCTCTGTGCAACCTCTACCAGAATCCGGGAATGACCAGCCGTCGTTGCTGCATGTGACGGTTCGATACCCAGAATGGGCAGGAAACAGTCTGTATCACCGACGGGATTGTCTCGCAATGCGCTGAGCACTGAGATGATGGCATCAGTGGCAAATTGTGGCAGGGTCTTCTCGCTTTCGGAAACCAGCACTTTCATCGGTGTGCCCGATAGAAAGCGCTCGATCGACACGGTGCCACCGTCGACACTCTGGACCGCCGTGATCGACGGGGTGGCAAATGGCAACCCCAGACAGACCATTCAAGATCCCGTAGAACGATTGAAGCTGCACGATCTCGTCACGCTTCTTCGAAAACCATACTTTTGCTATCTTCTCGTTTCCAATATCGAATACGTGACCTTCCATCCCCGAGGCGATATGAGCAGTAGGAGCTGTACCGAGCTGAATCAATGTTCGTTGCGCTTCATCCAGCGTTACCGGCATTGTTGACCTTCGTTGCTACGACGCTCAGTGGGAACCCGCGAGTTCGATCAGTTCCCCTCTTCCGCGCCCGGCATGGTCTTGGCCGGGTGGCGCTCGTAGGGGCGGCACCCCGGTTCATGCGTTCCCCATCGCATTCGCGGAGAAGGGTGTCCACCCGGCCGCCCGCCTTCCATTGCTCGGCGGCTGTGCCGAGGCTCACGCGCCTACATCGCGCGCGCGGTCGGCCATCGGGTGCCGCTCGTGTCGATCCAGCGGCCCTGCACGCCGGATCGGACCACCGCATCGATGACTTCCTGAACCTTGGCCCCGTCCGCGAACGACGGCGTGAACACCGCACCGCGTCCGGTCCGGATCGCTTTCACCCAGTCCCGGAGGAGGAGAATCGTGGGGCGCGTCAGGTAGTGCGGAAACTCGGGCAGCCTGGGTGTCAGCCGGTCCGGGATCGGCAGCTCGCGCAGCCCGATATCCCGCTTGCGGGCGCCGAACAAATCACCGTCGCCCTGGACGATGATCATCCCTTCGGAGCCGGAGATCGTGATCTCGTCGCCCGCGTTGATCGGCGCCGTCGCGCAGAAATGGACCGTGCCGATCGCCCCGTTCGCGAATCGCAGCAGGAAGGCGAAATTGTCGTCGGCGTCCACCGTCGCCATTCCCGACGAATCCGGGAGGCGGCGTCGCTTCACCATCGTCGCCGTGGAGCCAGCGACGGCATGAATCTCGCCGATCCACCACCGCAGCGAATCGATCGCGTGCGAGCCGGACGCGCCAAGCATCCCGCCCGCCTTGTCCTGCTCCATCAGCCAGCCGAACGGCCGCTCGCTCGGGTCCGTCAGGGTCGACCGGAACACCGTCATCGCGATCGATTGCGGCTCCCCGACATACCCCTCGTCGATCAGCTCCTTGACCCGGGTCCGGATCGGCAGGTAACGGAACTCGTGATTGATCATCGCCACCACGTTGGCAGTCCTCGCGAGCTTCACCATGTCGCGCGTCTCGGCCAGGTTGCGGGCCATCGGCTTCTCGCAGAGCACGTGCTTTCCCGCCTCCAGCGCCGCGATCGCCATCTGGTGATGCAGGTAGGGGGGAGTCGCGATCACCACCGCGTGGACCTTCGGGTCGTTGATCACATCCCGCCAGTCCGACGATGACTCCGGGATGTCATGTTTCGCCGCGACGGCCTCGGCCCGCTCGGAGCGGCGCGAGACAACGGAGACGATTTCCACATCCGGGATGTGCTTCAGCGCGGGAATATGGACCGTTGCGCCGAACCCAGTGCCGATGACGGCCACGCCGATCGTGTCGGTCGGCCCCAGCGAGACCTGGTTAGGAGCGGAGCTGAGCGATCGGGAACGAAAGGACATTGCCATTGAGCTGGATCTCTCCCGGCCCTGGACGACCACGGGTCACCCGGTCACGTGAAGAAGTGCGTGTCCGGCAAGGAACCGTGCCCGACGATCCGTCAGGTCAGGCCGGTCGGGAAGGTCCGCTTCCGGGACAGCGCGGGACGTATGGGTGACCGGATCGTCAAGGTTGCTACATGCGGATAGCGACAATGGCGCATCGGCGAGGATCGAAGAAGCGGGACGTGATGCGCGACGAGAACGATCTGGAAGCCGATTGGAACGCGCGCCCAGCGTGATCACTGGCGCCGCGCTGGCTCGGGTTCGAGAACGACATCGGCTCGAACCTCAGGTCCATGATGCTACCACAAGAGCATCCAGGGATCGTCTGCCGCGATCCGACGGCGAGCGGGTTCGGTACACTGACGAGATCGAAATCCATGCCTCGTCATCCATCGGAAACAGGAAAGGGCTCTCCCCCACCATGCGGATCTATACCGCGCTCGGCGACACGGGTCAGACCGATCTGCTCGGTGAACGCGTCGACAAGGACGATCCCCGGATCGACGTCCTCGGCGCGATCGACGAAACGACCTCGGCGATGGGTTTGGGACGGGCGCACAGTCTCCTCGACGCCACCGTCGAGAGCCTCGTGACGGCCCAGCGCGATCTCTACAGGATCATGGCCGAGCTGGCGTTCACGCCCGAGCTTCTGCCGGACACGTACCGGTTCGAGGCGGATCGGATCGCCTGGCTCGAAGCCGAGATCGAGACGGTCACCGCCTCGGTCGCGCTCCCCCGCGAGTTCGTCCTCGCCGGGGAAACCGTCGCCGGGGCCGCGCTCGATGTCGCGCGCGCGGTAGCCCGCCGCGCCGAGCGCCAGGCCGTCGCGCTGGCCCGGACTGGGACGATCTCGAACCCCGAGATTTTGCGTTATCTCAACCGGCTCTCCTCGCTCCTCTTCATCCTCGCCCGCGCCGAGGATCTTCATCAGAAGGACCATGTCGCGCTCGCCCGCGACGGCGGCCCCCGAAGCTCCCCGGAACCGTAGGGCGGCGCCCCTCACGCATGCTCCAGCGGAGTCACGCGCGCCGGAAACGACTGCCGACCTGCGTATACTTGAGCGCATCTCGTGCGCTCCCTTCGCGCGGCCCCCGCTGCCTGGGCTTCCATGCGTTCGGACCGGTTTCCGACAGAGGACACAGGAATGAATCTCGCCAGTCTGCTCATCACGATCCTCAATATCGTCAGCCTGCTCCTCCTGGCCCGCGCGCTCTTTTCGTGGTTCGACCCCGCCTTCAACTCCACCGTCGGCAAGCTGCTGTTCGATGTCACCGAGCCGATCATCGCGCCGGTCCGGCAGGTCATTCCCTCCGGAGGTGGCTTCGATCTCTCGATCATGGTCACCATGCTGTTGCTGATCATTCTCCGTCAGCTCGTCGCCTCCGCGTTGTAGAGGTAGCGGGTGCGGTCGCGGTCGGGTCCGGATGCCGCGCCGGTGGACCGCGCGGGCGGCATCCCGTAGAGTTCCGGGGCAAGATATGACCCGGGTGGATCCGGGCGCTCCGCCCCGATCTTTCGTCGTTGATCCGTCATCCGCTCGAACGACAGGAGTGCCGCGTGTTCTTCCGTATTCTCTATCTGGTCGCGCTGATCGGCATCGTCGGTCGTGATTCGGGGCCTTCTCCGAGAGTCGGGGCCGTCGAGCCGGTCGAGCCTGTCGAGGAACGGCGGATGGGCGGCGAGGGATTCGGCAACGTCGTTTCGCTGGTTGCCCTGCTCGGGGTGGCGATCCTGGCTGCCATCGTGATCCTCGCCGTGCTCGCCCTGTCGGGGCAGTTCGCGAACGACATCATCGACCCTCCGGCGTAATCGAGGGCCAGGTTTTCTGATCCAAGACAGGGCTGAGCACGCCGCACAGCCCTGTCTTCTTGCGTGAACCTTGCATTCCATCGTGGATCGGGGAGCGTCTGGCGCATGGAAACGGGAGGTGCTTCGCACCGATTCATGACCGGCTCCAGCGCATGGTGCTCTCGCCAGCGACGTGGCTGCCGGGATCCCTCGTTGCGGAGTTTATCCCTCACGTTTCACTCCGATGCCGCTTACGATGCCGCTTACGATGCCGCTTACGATGCCGCTTACGATGCCGCTTACGATGCCGCTTACAGGGCAGGCTCGGAGCGAAGCAATCGCCTGTGAATGGATAGTCCCTCCGATGCGCTGGTGGGATGACAAGTTGTCCGAACGGCGTTCTGGTGGGTCGTCACCGGTCGGGGCGGGCGGGTTCCTTCCCCAGCTCGAAGCCGAGGATTTCCATCAGCTTGAGCGCATTGGTCGAAGTCGCGATCCCCGGCCGCAGCGTGTAATCGAACGTCATCTCCGGGCCCTCCCGCCCGTCCCGGAACTGTTCCGCAAAATGTGCCTTGGCCGAACGATCATCCAGCGGCGAATCGGCGAGCAGCGCCAGATCGTGGCTGGAAATCGCCCCGATCGCGTTCGCGGCCGTCAGTTGATCGAGCACCGCCCGCGACGCGATCTGGCGCTCCGCCGTATTCGTCCCCTGCATGATCTCGTCGAGCAGGTAGAGCACGGGCCGCTCTCGCGCGTCGAACGCCGCATCCACGACGCCCTTCAGCCGCAGCAGCTCGGCCATGAAGAACGATACCCCGGCCGTCACCGAATCCTCCACCCGCATGCAGCAGCGGACATCCACCGGGGGCATCGCCAGCGACCGCGCGCACGATGGCCCGCCCGCCATCGCCAGCACCGCGTTGATTCCCACCGCCCGCAGAAGTGTGCTCTTGCCCGACATATTCGACCCGGTCACGAACAGGAACGTCCCGGCCGGGCCGATCGCCACGTCATTGCGGACCATCCGCCGCCACGCGATGAGCGGATGACCCAGCCCGTCGGCGGTCACCGTCTCGACGCCGGGGTCGATCGACGCGAAGCTCCAGTCCGGATGATCGTGGGCGAGCACCGAGAGCGCCGCGAGGGCATCCCATTCGCCGGCCGCGGCAAGCCACTGGCGCACGCGCGATCCGGACGCCCGCCGCCACCGATCCAGCAGCCGGAGCACCTGGAAATCCCAGAGCAGGAACAGCTGGGCCGGGTAATACAGGATCGAGCCCCGAGGCAGCGCCAGGCTGCTGATCCGGGTGAGACCGGACACCTGGGTCGTCGCGCCCGCTTGCCCCGAGCCAAGCAGGGCGCGGATGTCCCGCAGTGGCGCTGCATTGCAATCATCCTCAGCGATCAGCGCGAACACATCCCGGTACCCGGCGATCGCCTTGTGCATCGGGGCGACCCTGGCCACGGTGCCCGCAACCCCGGCCCCGGCGATCAGGTAGATCACGACGTTGAGGGTGAGCGGAATCAGCCACAGGGGAAACGGCGGGATGCCCAGGAGCTGGAGCACGGCGAGCATAATCAGCGCGATGGGGCTGGCGACCGCCAGCGAGCGAATCAGGGGCCGCTCCGCCAACGTGGCTCCGCCTTCCGCCCAGGTCACCAGTGACCCGGGATCGGGAATCGCGCCTCGCGAGGCGCGCCCGGCGGCTTCGACATCCTGCCGGAGCGCAAGTTTCCCGGCGAGCTCGCGGACCGCCGGTTGGCGCCGCTGGATGTCGTCGAGCGGCTGAGGCTCGAGCAGCCAGTGGAAGAGCGTGGTCCAGCCATCCCGCGTCGTCACTGTCCCGATCCGGTGCGCGAGGGAGGCGTGGCCGACGATGTCGAGATCGAACGCATACGGGTGACGACGATCGACGCCGGGCGGTGGCGGCTCGGGCGCGGCGTCCCAGTCGAGCGCGAGGCGGGCGAGGGCATCGCTGTTGACCCGATCCAGGCGAGCGAGCCGGTCGCGCTCGCGCCGCAGCCTTCCATGCCGCGCGATCAGCCAGATCAGCGCGACGAGGGCGAGCAGGGTGACAAGACCTGGAAGCGCACTCCGATCGCGCCAGAGCCACCAGACAGCGAGTCCAAGGGCAACGAAGGCGGCCAGGCGGACGTTGGCGACGAGATTCCACCGCCGATGCGTGGCAGCCCGTGCCGTCTCGAACGCCTCCTTGCGGGCGGTGTAGACCGCGTGCGCGTCCACCGCCGCGACCGCCAATGGGTTATTGACCGTAACGATGATGTCCTCCGATCGACCGTGTCCGAGCAGGGGGATTGCGGTTGGGGCAGATCGTTCATCACCATTCGTCATTCCAGCAGCCGCATCGCTCCTTTCGCTCCAAACCATACCGTCATCCAGAGGAGCGAAGCGACCGAAGGATCCCCCGGCGATGGGCCGCATCCGCCAACAGGCAATGGCGCAGCCATTGAGCGAATGCGGCTCATCAAGCCCCGCGGGATTGCCTGTTGAGCCGGTCCGAGCAGCTGCATCGCGCAGCGGACGAAGCGGTGTGTGGCAAACGAAACCGTGGGCTGCGCCGACATGCCCTTGTCGCATACTGCCAGGAGTTTCCGCCAACACACCAGAAAGAAAGGCGAGGCGGGTACGTATCCATCGCTGCCCTGGCCGCCACCGATGCCGCTTACAAGGGTGACCACTACATGGAATGAGCGGAAGTTGCATCAGTGCGTGCTGTCGAGGCCAGACGCTTGATGGCGGAAGCTCAAGGTCCGCTTTGCGGATCGGCTTCGCCGGGAGATGCTTCCCGTTGGTCAGCATGACGGGAGAATGGGAGGCTGTCGAAATGGTTGCGATGACAACCGGCCCTGAACAGTCGTCGTGAGATGCGGCGAGTGACTTGTACATTCAGCACAACAAGGCGCTAGTTTTCGTCCGTGAACGCGAAGAAGAGATTGTTGAGCGACTCCGACAGATTCGGATGCGCGAACACGGCGTCGCGCAGCGCCGTGTACGGCAGCTCGCCCATCATCGCGATCTGGACCATCGACATCACCTCGCCGCCATCCACGCCGAGGATCGCCGCCCCCAGGATTCGCTCGGTCCTGGCATCCACGATTACCTTCATCACCCCGCGCGTCTCGTCCGTCTCCAGGGCGCGAGCCACCCGCGACATCGGCATCCGGGCGACCCGGATCGAGAGCCCCCCGTCGCGGGCCTCCTTCTCCGAGAGCCCGACCCGCCCGAGCTGCGGGTCGGTGAACACGGTGTACGGCACGATCCGGTCGTTCGTGCTCCGCGACCCGCCATCGAGCAGGTTGGCTTTCAAAATCCGGTAATCGTCGTAGGAGATGTGCGTGAACTTCGGCCCCGGCAGCACGTCGCCGACGCCGTAGATGCCGGGCGCCGCTGTCGCCAGTTGGTCATCGACGACGATGTAGCCCTTCTCGTCGGTCTCGATCCCGGCCACGTCGAGATCGAGCATGTCGGAGTTGGGGATCCGGCCCGTCGCCTGGAGAATGTGGCTGGCGGCGATCGTCTCGGCGCCGTCTTCACCCTCGACCGTCACCTTCAGGGCGCCGTCGCGTCCGATGACGGATTTGGCTGACGAACCGAGCAGGACGCGAATGCCGTCCTCTTCGAGGATCGTGCGCATCGCCTCGGCGATGTCCCGATCTTCGCGGGTCAGCAGCTGCTGCCCGTGGTGAACGATCGTGACCTCCGCCCCGAGCCGCCGGAAGAGCTGGCCGAACTCCAGCCCGACGTAGCCACCGCCGATCACCAGGAGATGGTCGGGAACGGCGCCCAGCTCCATCACGGTCGTCGAATTGAGGATCGTGACCGCATCCGCGCCGTCGATCCTCGGTGGTGCGGGGCGCTCGCCAACGTTGATCACGATCGTCTCCGCCACGAGCGTGCGCGACCCGCCGTCGTTCATCGTGACGGTGATCTCCTTCGGTCCGCTGAATCGCCCCTCGCCCATCAGGACAGTGAGCCCCTCGGTCCCGAAGGCAGACTTCTCGGACCCTCCCCGAAAACTGTCGACCATGTCCCGCTTGCGCTTGCGCACGACCGTCATGTCGACCGTGATCTCGCCAGTGTGGACGCCGTAATCCGCCGCGCGGCGGGCGAGGTAGGCGACCCGTCCGCTGGCGATCATGGTCTTGGTGGGGGTACAGCCCTCGTTGACGCAGGTTCCACCAATGTGTTCACGTTCGATCAGCGCGGTCGTGCGTCCCGCTTCGGCGAACGCGGTCGCCAGCGGCCCGCCGCCCTGGCCCGCCCCGATCACGATCGCGTCGAACTGCTCGGTCATGTCGTCTGACTCCCTCATATTCCATCACGAAATTTCAAGCGATCGACGCAGCCCTTTCGTCACTTGTGTACAGGATAGCCGCCGATCCCAGACGGGGTGTCTCGCCGGAGCCAAATTCTCCTCCGCTGTCGCATGGTACGTTGTGCGTGACGAGACATCTGGTCATGGCATGGGAGTGACGATGTTCTGCCAACGGTGCGGCGGCCCAACCGAAGAGCGCCCGAACGATGGACGCCAGCGGCCGGTCTGCACCGTTTGCGACGCCGTCACCTACCTCGACCCGAAGCTCGCGGTTGCGATCGTAATCGAGCGCGACGGTGCGATCCTGCTCGGCAAGCGAGCGGCGTGGACCCGATCGCCCGGTCTCTGGAGCTTCCCCGCCGGTTTCGTCGAGCGGGGGGAGGCCGTGGAGGATGCGGCGGTCCGCGAGGTCGCCGAGGAGACCGGGCTGGCGGTCACGCTGGGGCCGGTGCTCGATGTCTTCTCGACCACGGGAGATCCGGTCGTGCTGCTCGTCTTCCCCGCGCTCTCCGCAGTCGGTGATCCGGTCGCGGGGGACGATCTGACCGAGATCGGCTGGTTCTCCCCGAACGAGCTTCCCGCGCTGGCGTTCGCTCACGATCCCGAGATTGTCGCCGCCTGGGAGCGCTGGCGCGCCGCGCGCGCCATCTCCTGACCGGCCGGCCCCGTCGCGATCCGCGATCCGGGCCCGCCCAGCCACTTCCCCCGAAGCCCGATTCTTCCGTTCGACGCCACTACCGTGGCGAAGGAGGTTCACCGTGTCCACCATCGAATTACGCCCCCGGATGCTCACCGGCGACCGGCCGACCGGTCCCCTTCATCTCGGTCATCTCGTCGGCTCGCTCCGCAACCGGGTCCGCCTCCAACACACCTACGAGAGTTTCTTCATCGTCGCCGATCTGCACATGCTGACGACGAAGAGCGATCCGGCCGACATCGCCCTGATCGACAAGCGGGCGCGCGGCCTCGTGCTGGATGCGCTGAGCGCCGGGATCGAGCCGGAGCACGTCACGTTCTACCTGCAATCGGCGATTCCGGAGATTCACGAGCTGGCGGGGCTGCTCCAGCACCTGGTGACGGTAGCACGGCTGGAACGGCTGCCCCCGCTCAAGGAGATGGCGCGGGACGCGGGCGTCGAGATGTCGTTCGCGCTGCTCGGCTACCCGGTCCTCCAATCGGCCGACATCCTCTGCGTCCGTGCCAACGCCGTGCCCGTCGGCAAGGACAACTACGCATTCGTCGAGATCACGCGGGAGATTGCCCGCCGTTTCAACGCCCGCTACGGGGAGGTGTTTCCGATTCCGGAGACGGTCGAAGGGGAGACGCCGACGCTGGTCGGGACGGACGGCGCGCGCAAGATGAGCAAGAGCATCGGCAATGCGGTCGCTTTGGAAGACACCGTGGAGGTCGTCCGCAAGAAGATTCTCCGGATGTACACCGATCCGAACCGGATCACCGCCGATGTCCCTGGCACGGTCGAGGGCAACCCCGTTTTCGCCTGGCTCGATGTCTTCGCGGCGGGCGACCCGGCGGTTGCGGCGATGAAGGACCGTTATCGTCAAGGAACGATCGGCGATGTCGAGGTCAAGGAGTACCTCGCCGGGGTGGTCAACGATGTGCTCGATCCGATGCGGGAACGCCGCGACCGGATGGGGCGGTCGGGGCTGGTCGACGAGCTGATCGTGAACGGAACGGCGCGCGTGCGCGAGGAAACGCAAGCGACCGTCCGGGAGGTCCGCCGGGCGATGGGGCTGACCGGCGCCTGGAACCGGATCCGGCGCGCGGCCGAACGTGGCGCGAAGCGCCCCAGCGACCCGGAACCGGACCAGCGGTTGCAGGGGCGCTTGCCAAATCCTCAGTAGGTGACGCGGAAGTTGGCGATCAGGGTGATGATGTTGCCGTCAGGATCGTTGATCGGGCAGAACTCGACGCCTTTGCTCGCCGGATGGATTTCACCCACGGTGATCCCTCGACTCACCGTCTCGCTCAACTGGCGGGCGAGATCATCGACCGCCAGGTTCACCATGGCCGTGCCCGCACGCGCAGGGTCAACCGTTACCTGAAGCCAGCCGTGATCGACCACCTGCCACTCGATCAGTGTGTCCATCGGATTGTTGTCGGGTTCGCGTCCCAGCAGCCGTTCGTACCACTCGCGGGCAGCCGCGATGTCGGTGACGGGCACCACGGCCAGAACATGACTGATCATCACGCAAGACTCCTCTCGAATAGTTCGTTCGCAAAGGCTCTCGGGAATAGTTCAACGAACAGCGTCCCGCGGGTCGTCACCGAGCCTGGTCAACCAGTCGCCGGTTCCCTGCTCGCGCCACAAGGGCTGCTCCTGGCCGTCCAGGAAGAGAGCGGATTCGGTCAACACCAGGACCGTGACGCCGCGCTTGGCATCCAGCTCGACCGACGTGATCGAAGCTGTGGTCAGTTCACCATGTCCACCATCGAATCACGCCCTCGGATGCTGACCGGCGACCGGCCGACCGGTCCCCTTCATCTCGGTCATCTCGTCGGCTCGCTCCGCAACCGGGTCCGCCCGCAACACGATTATGAGAGCTTCTTTATCATCGCCGCCGCGATTGTCACAACCAGATGTTTGATCCGGGAGGCTCGCCGTCGCTATCGGTGGGATGGGCGACCGACCACCCGGCGGCTCAAGTAACACCTAGTGCCGGTCGCTCTAAGCGAAGTAGTTTACTTTCTCTCCTCGTGCGACCCAGTTCATTAGGAAGAGGACTTCATCCGCGACCCACTCGCCGAGGTCATATGTCTTGCTGTCGTAGCCCATCTCAGCTCCTAGACTGTGATGGATGCTAATACAGAGTCGTTTGGTACGGGCGTCAACGTAGATCTCACCGTGACCCAGGCCACCCGGCCACCCACCAAACTCGTTCGGTGCAAGCAGTCGTATCCCCTTGACAAGCTTTGCAAAGCCGATGGGTCCCGGCAGCCTGTAGTCATCACCATTGAGAAAATAGCCTTCCTTGGTGAGGTGCAATCCATGGAAAGTCCACAACTCGTCACTATGAACCGTCTTGTACTTCCTGCCTCCGAATAAACTTCGAACTTCCTCTTTCCAACTCCTGCGGTACAGTGGAATTCCCAAGTCGAGCAGCCGTCGGGAGGCCTGTATTCCCAGATCCCTCATATACGATAAGGCTATGGATTCCACAGTTTGCGCTTCTTCTTCGGCCTCGCGCTCCCTACGCTTGCGTCCTTGTTCGGCTGCATGGTTCTTGGCTTCGTGCTGTGCTTGTGCCTTCGTGAAGATTTTGTCAAAGTCGCTTACCATGGTCCTCCCCCCTGAGCAGCCAACTCAGCCTCATGTCTGTCTAGGAACCTCTGAGTAGATGGAAATTTGAAGGACATGCTCTCGCCAGAGTATGAACCATAGAGTGACCGGCAATAAACAGAGTGGACGATAGCCGCTTCCTCGCCGTATGGGGCGTTTCGCGTCTCATCGCCGCAGGTCCGCCCGTGCATCACTTTCGTCGTCATCACCTATTGCCGGTCGCTCTAAGGCTCTCGGGTCCCCGTGCCGCTTTGGGGCAGATTCCTGAATGGTGCACATGGTGCACAATGAACACAAATGACATGCTGACATTGTGCAAGCGGCTCATCGCGGCCGGAATCGCCAGGGCGGATACTTGGAGTTTCGGCCATCACGGGCGCGAGCAGGGGCCGGACCGTGGGACAGGCATGCTGTCGGCTCTGGCTTGGCAAACACCGATGCCGCTTACCGACGCCGCGAACCAGAGGCGCCGCTACAGGTGTCATGTCACGAATCGGGAATTGCGGCGACAGACAGGGACGCTGGAGCGTCTTCGGCGGCGGAGTTGTTCGGGAGGCTGATATGGTGGACGCGCCGCTCGAAACAATCCCTGGTGGGCCGTTGGCCGAGGGGTGCGACACTGGCGGATTCTATGACGAGATCTTCGAACGGCGCGCCTCGGGCACGCTGAAGCCTCGGCCCCACTACGAGGCCCTCGTCGCCCATCTCGCCAACCTCGGTCCGGGCGATATCCGGAACGCGAGCGACGTCGCCAATCGCTCGTTTCTTCATCAGGGCGTCACGTTCACCGTCTATTCGGACACGGAGCACGGCATCGAACGGATCTTTCCATTCGACGTGATTCCGCGGCTGATCCCGCCCCATGAATGGAACGTGATCGACGCCGGCCTCCAGCAGCGGATCGGGGCCTTGAACCTTTTCATCCACGACATCTACCACGACCAGCAGATCCTCCGCGACCGCATCGTGCCGCGCGGGCTGGTCGTGCGCGCGCAACACTTCCGGCGCGAGGCGGTCGGGATCGACGTCCCCCATAACCGCTACATCCATGTCGTCGGCAGCGACCTGGTACGGGATGCCGAGGGCAACTACCTGGTCCTGGAAGACAACCTTCGCTCGCCCAGCGGCGTCTCCTATGTGCTCGCCAACCGGACCGCGATGTCCCGCATCTTTCCCGGCTGGTTCGATGAGCTCGGGGTGAGATCGGTTGACCACTACTGCGGGCAGTTGCTCGAAAACCTGCGCGGTCTCTCGCCCCAGCCCGTGTCCGGCCCGACCGTCGTGCTGCTGACGCCCGGTGTCTACAACTCCGCCTACTTCGAGCACGCCTTTCTCGCCCAGCAGATGGGGATCGAGCTCGTCGAGGGGCGGGATTTGTTCGTGGTCAACAACCGCGTTTTCCTGCGGACGACGCGCGGCCACCAGCAGGTCGACGTGATCTATCGCCGGATCGACGACGAGTTCCTGGATCCGCTCGCCTTCCGGCCGGACAGCATGCTCGGCGTGGCGGGTCTGCTGGGCGCGGTCCGGGCCGGCAATGTGGCGCTCGCCAACGCGATCGGGACGGGCGTCGCCGACGACAAGGTGATCTACCATTACGTCCCGGCGATCATCCGCTACTACCTGAACGAGGAGCCGATTCTCGGCAACGTGCCGACGTATCTGCCGAGCGATCCCGAGCAGCTGGAGTTCGTGCTGGCGCACATCGACCAGCTCGTGGTCAAGGCCGCCAACGAGAGCGGCGGCTACGGCATGCTGATCGGTCCCAGTGCCTCTGACGCGGAGATCGCCGAGTTCCGGGGCCGGATCACCGACCACCCGCGCGATTACATCGCCCAGCCAGTGATCGCACTCTCTCGTCATCCGTCGTTCGTTCCGGACGACCGCGGAACTGGTGGGCATCTCGAGGGCCGCCATATCGATCTCCGCCCGTACATCCTGAGCGGGGCCGGCGGGGTCCACGTCCTGCCGGGGGGGCTGACCCGCGTGGCGTTGCGGCGGGGCTCGCTCGTCGTCAACTCCAGCCAGGGTGGGGGCAGCAAGGACACGTGGGTGCTGCGATGAGCGAGGGGCACGGGCCATGTTGAGCAGGATCGCCGAATCCCTCTACTGGATCGGGCGGTACGTCGAGCGGGCGGAGGACACGGCGCGGATCACCGATGTCAACTATCACCACACGCTCGGGATGGGAACGTACCCGGAAGACGAGGCGCGGCGGGAACGGCAGTGGGAAGCGTTGCTCAAGATCGTCGGCGACGAGAAACGGTTTCGCAACGCGTACGACATCGTCAGCGAGGATACCGTCCCGCCGTATCTGACCTTCGACGTCTCCAATCCGAACTCCATCATTTCCTGCGTCGCGCTCGCCCGCGAACAGGCCGGCACGATGCGGCATGAGATCGCGAGCGAAATGTGGGAGGCGCTGAACCGGTTCCACCTCCGGCTTCAGCGGCAACCCGACCGCGCGCCGACCGCGTTCGGGGTCGAGAACGCGCACCTCTTCTATCGCTCGGTGGTCGAGTTCAGCCATCTCTTCCAGGGCGTTACCGACAGCACGATGCCCCGCGAGGAAGGATGGTATTTTCTCCAGGCGGGCAAGTTCCTGGAGCGTGCCGAGAAGACCGCCCGTGCCCTCGATGTCAAGTTCCATCTTCTGGTCGCCGATACCGCCACCAACGTGCCGGTGAGCGGGCCGCGATTCGCGGCGGCGGCGCGCGAGGTCGCCTTCGAGGATGTGCCGGGCGATCCGCACCAGTGGCTGGCGGTATTGCGGTCGCTCTCCGCGTACGAGGCCTATCACAAGCTGTATCGCAGTGCGGTCCGGCCGCGGTCCGTGATCGAGATGCTGATTCTCTCGCCCGTGTTCCCCCGCTCGATCCGGTTCGCGATCGGTGAGGTGGAGGCCGCCCTGGCCTCGATCTCCGCCTATCGTGCGTACGAACCGGGCTACGTCGGCGATGTCACCGCCCATCGCCCCGTGATCGGCGGCACCGAAGAAGCGGAGCGGTCGGTAGGACGGATGCGGAGTCAGCTCGCCTACGGGCTGGTCGACGAGATCTTCGATGCCGGGTTGCACACGTACCTGCTCGACCTGCAACGGAGCTGCTACCAGATCGGCGAGCATGTGCAGGGGCAATACTTCGCGCCGAAGATCCTGCGGCCCGAGGAGTTCATCGCCTAGAGGAGGGCTCATGCGTTACCGCATCACTCATCGCACGGCATACGCGTATGCCACTCCGGTCCACGAGAGCTTCAACGAAGTCCGGCTCCGGCCCGCCTCGGACGAGCACCAGACGTGCCTCGATTTCGACCTCGCGATCGACCCACCGGCGACCGTGATCGTGTTCGACGATTACTATGGAAATGCCGTTCACGACTTCAGCGTACCGTATCTCCACGATCATCTCTCGATCGAGGCGACCAGCGATATCGTGACCTTCGCCGATGTCGACCAGCCGGTGTCCGGCCCTGATCACCATGACCCGGATCGATCGCCGCCGGTCGCCGGGCTCGCCGGGGATCATTCCTTTGCGGACGACCACGCCGAGTTTCTTTTCCCCAGCACCTATGTCGCCTGCGGAGAGATGACCGCCGGGCTGACCCAGGCCCTCCTCGCGCGGGATCCGTCCGCGTCGACCTACGCCTTTCTCCGCGACGCGGCGGCCCACGTCCGCGAACGGCTGACGTACAAGGTCGGATCGACGACCGTCTACTCGAACGTAGCCGAGGTGCTCGCCGGGGGGAGCGGGGTCTGCCAGGATTTCTCCCATGTCCTGATCGATCTTTGCCGCCACGCCGGGCTGCCGGCCCGCTACGTCAGCGGGTATCTTGGCGATGTCGCCGAGAGCGTCGCGTCGCATGCCTGGGTCGAGGCCTACGTCCCGCCGTACGGCTGGGTGGGCGTCGACCCGACCAGCGGCGGGCCGTGCACCGGCCGCCACGTCAAGATCGCGGTCGGGCGGGATTACGCCGACGTCACCGTCGTGCGCGGGACGTATCGCGGCGGGATGTTCGCCGAGCTCGATGTTGCCGTCCGCAGCGCGCTGGTTGGTGACCTGCGGGGGATCACCCTGAACTTGGGCCGGCGGCGGGGAGAATTGATCCAGTATCAGACCCTTGGTGCGATGAAACAGTTGCAGCGCCTGGGCGCGATGTCCCAATCGCTGGGTGGCATGACGCAGGCGATGGAGGACATGCGGGGAAACCATTTGGATTCGCCCGCCAGCATGCGCGATTCGCGGGATGACGATGGCACCCCACGCCAACAGCCGCAACAACAGCAGCAGCGGCGACGGCTTCGAGACATCGCCCCACATCACTCACTTGGCAGATCGCGAATCAAGCACCCGTCCTTTGTCATTCCGAGGGAGCGAAGCGACGAGGAACCTCCCGGCGAAAGCGCACCGCGCTGAAGCCGGAATCGAATCGGCGCGAAGCGCCCTCTTATTCCAGAAACCGCTTGTTCGGCATCTGCACCGGTCGTCCCGGTGTCGCACGAATCGAGGAAAGCCCCATGCATCTCCGGGTTGGATGCGAATTCCAGTACGATTGTCAGGCACCGGTTCCGGCGGTGGTGCTGGTTCGGCCGCATCCGGATCCACCGCACCGGATCGTCGACGAACGATGGGAGACCTACCCGTCATCGGACCGGCACGCCTATCAGGATCTCCTCTCGAACCGCCTTGACCGGTTCGTCCTTCCCACGGGGCCATCGACGCTGCTGTATGACGCGCTGGTCGAGCTGTCGGCGGATCCGGACCCGGTCGCCCCGGACGCGATCCAGGTCGCGGTCGAAAACCTGCCCGACGATGTGCTCGTGTTCACGCTGGCCAGCCGCTACTGCCACTCCGAGGCGCTCTCCCAGGTCGCCTGGCACCTCTTCGGCCAGACCGCGCCGGGGTGGGCACGCGTCCAGGCGATCTGCGACTGGATTCATTACAACATCCGCTACGGCCTGCTCCAGAGCACGCCCCTCACATCGGCGGTCGATGTCTACGTCGCGGGAGGGGGGATGTGCCGCGATTTCGCCCATCTGGCGATCACCTTCTGCCGCGCGGTCAACATTCCCGCCCGTTACGTATTTGGCTACATGCCGGATATCGGCGTGCCCGGTCCCTTTCCGCCGATGGATTTTCACGCCTGGTTCGAAGCCTACCTCGGCGATCGGTGGTGGACGTTCGACGCGCGGTTCAACACCCCCCGGATCGGCCGGATCCCGATCGGAATTGGCCGGGACGCCGTCGATGTCGCGATGGTAACGACCTATGGCGCGGCCGCCTTCCGGGGCATGACGGTCTGGACCGAGGAGGCAACGAGCCTCGACCTTGATCACCATCCGGAGGGGCACCCCCGCCACGGCACGGCGGAATCCGAGGCGCTCGTGCGAGGATCCGCGGAAGCGCTCGAGGAGGCGGCGTCTGGATGACGTCAGGACGACCGGAAGCCGACTCCTGGGAAACCACTATCGCGACCCTGGACACGCTCGACCACACCGCGGTGGAGTGGAGCGATGTCCGCTCGACCGCCTACCTCATCCACCAGCACTTCCGCTACGACTATCTGGGCCCGATCCGCGATCTACGCCAGCGTCTCGTCATCATTCCGCCGGAGCGGCATGGCGATCAGCGCCTGATCACGCAACGGCTCGAGGTGTCCTCCCCGACAACCGAGATCCGGCGCGAGATCGACACGTTCGGCAACCTGGTACTCTCGCTGATGGTCGATCACGTTGCCCAGGCGATCGACTTCGTCGCCTGGATCGTGGTCGAGCGGGACAGGGCGACAACCCGGACGGACGTGAGCGCCGATACCTACGTATCTCCGGCGTTTCGGGAACCCTCTCCGCTCGCCGCGCCGGACGACGCGCTTCGTGACGCGGCGGCGAGCCTCCTCCAGGATCGTGGTGACGCGGCAAGGCTGGCGTCCCGGATCAATGCCTGGGTCTTCGGCGAGATGGAATACGCGCACGGGGTCACCGGGGTCCGCACCACGGCCGCCGAAGCGTTCGCCCGGCGCCGGGGGGTCTGCCAGGATTATGCCCATGTCATGCTCGCGCTCTGCCGCCTGTGTGACCTGCCGGCGCGCTACGTTTCTGGGCACCTTCTGGGAGAAGGGGGAACGCACGCCTGGGTCGAGGTGCTGCTGCCCGATCCGGAACACCCCTCGCGGTTCCTGGCGCGGGCGTTCGATCCGACGCATGGCAGGGAACCCGGTTTGAATTACGTGACGGTCGCGATCGGGCGCGACTATGGCGATGTCGCTCCTACCTCGGGAACCTATGTCGCGCCATATGCCGGACAGCTCTCGACCAGGAAACGCGCCAGCCTGACGGCGATCAGCTATTTCCCCCGCTAGCGGCGGGCGAAGAGCATTGCTGAAGACAGGAAGGACGCGTTCCCGCTATCCTTGCCTTCGTGCCGGTTTTCGGGACGGGATCAGGATGACGACTCCGACGATCATCGCGCACTGACGAGCATGGTATCGGCTGTGGCCTTTCATCGCGCTTCGGCGCGCCGGGCCGCGTGGAGAACGCCTGGTCCCGCTCCGCGCGCTGCCCGACGCGCTGCCCGACGCGCTGCCGTCCCAACTTCAACCCACCCTGCACCTGAGGGATCGGGCGTCGCTTCGCCAGGTACTCCGCGTGGTCGAACGCCACGGGAATCCCGGTGCGACGTGGCTCTGGCTGGATCGCCCCGAGGATGTCTACACCGCGACCCGTGAACTCCCCGAGATCCGCTGCACGCTGCTCCGGCCCGGTGGCGGGACGATGCCGGCGCGGCGCGGCTGTTTTCTCGACGCCCAGCGATCGGGCGCCCACGGGGTGAGCGTCCCCCGGGCGTCATTACGCCGGAGCTGATCGTCCTCGCCCACCAGCATCAGCTGCGGGTCTTGTTGCGCCTCGGCAATGTGGCGGCACTACCCGCCGTGGACGCCGCTGGCATCGACGGGATCCTAACCGACGACCCCAGGGCGATCGGGAACGCGAGCCGGCATCTGGCATTCAGAACGGTCAGCTGACATTGGTCAGCTCGTCCAGCATTTGACATTTCCTTATCAATCTCCTACGCTACTCGGTACTTCCGTAAGATAAAGCGGCTCTCGGATGACGAGCGGACCCGTGTGAAGGGGGCAGGACGTGGCGGGCAAAAAGGTCAAGAGCGAAGTCGATGTGATTCGCACGGAGCTCCAGCATCTGTCGGAGGCGGTCTGGGCGTTGCGGGAACACCTGGCGGTGCAGGATGCGATCACCGCCGCGTCCTCGCCACCCCGGCGATCACCGAACGGCGCTCATACCGGTGGCTCCGCTGGTGTTGACGGGCCCACCGACGGAGCTTCTGGCGCGGCTATCGGTGTGACTACCGGTGCGGCGGCCGACTTTGCCAGACGTGTCAGCGAGTCGCGGTCCGAGCGGGGAATCGTCGCGACCTGGGGGCAATTTCAGGATTCCAAGCGAACCGCGGCCTACCGCTGGGAGCTGGAGGAAGACGCCGAGACGTTGCTGGCGATCGACGACAATCAGGTCGCTCAGGTGTTGGCGGCGATCGGCCACCGGCAGCGGCTGGCGATCCTCAAGATGATTCTCGATCAGCCCCGCTCCGCGGCGGACCTGGTGACCGCGCTCGGCCTGGGCACGACTGGCGCGGCGTATCACCACCTGAACGTGCTGCAGGCGGCCGATCTGGTGACCCAGGAGGAGCGCGGCGTCTACATCGCGCAACCGCACCGGGTCTCGGCGATCTTCGCGATCCTTGCCGGGGTCGCCAGCGCGAGCGAGAAGATTTCCCTTGAACCCGAGGCGGCGGATGTTCGTGACGTGATCGACGATTTGGGCTCGAGCCCGTCAAATGGTGTCGTTCCGGACGATCCGGAAGGGGGCGAGAAGCGAAGGAAGCGCAGGGCGAGCTGACCGTGCACCCGCCGCCTGATGACCTATTCGCCAGCATTGCGCACGAAGTGGAGAACATCCTGGCGAGACGGTTGTACGTTGTGGGGGCCGACCTTGTGTCGGCCCGGTGCATCGAGGATGCACGATGGTGTCCGCATCGCCAGCCAACGCCCCGCGCGACGGTGCCGGCCGCAAGAACCCCGCTTTATGAAATACCGGGTCAACTGACGAGGGCGGCGGCCTGGGTCGCCTGCTTCTTCGCCTTGGCGCGCTCATCCTGGGAGAGGAACCGCTTGCGCAGGCGGTACGCCTTCGGCGTCACTTCCAGCAGCTCGTCATCGGCCAGGAAATCGAGCGACTGTTCCAGACTGAGCAGCGTCGGCGGGGTGAGCCGGACCGAGATATCCGCGCTGCTGGCCCGCATGTTGGTCAGCTTCTTGGCGCGGCAAACGTTGACCGCAAGATCGGTCGGTCGCGGATTCTGGCCGACGATCATCCCTTCGTAGACCTCGGTGCCCGGCTCGATGAACGTGATTCCCCGCTCCTGGGCGTTGGCGAGCCCGTGCCCCAACGCGATCCCGGATTCGGAGGCGACGAGCGCCCCGCTCCGGGACTGGACGATCGGCCCCATCCACGGCTCGAAGTCGATCAGCCGCGACGAGAGCGTGCCGTTGCCCTTGGTCGCGGTCAGCACCGCGTTACGGAGACCGATCAGGCCGCGGGTCGGGATCGCGAACTCAAGCCGAACGTGACCGCGACCGTCGTTCACCAGGTCGAGCATCCGGGCGCGGCGGTTTCCGGTGAGCTCGGTAATCTGGCCCACGAACTCCTCGGTCACATCGATCACGAGATGCTCGATCGGCTCCAGCGTCTGCCCATGGTCGCCCTTGCGGGTGATCACCTCCGGGCGCGAGACCTGGAACTCGAAGCCCTCACGGCGCATCGTCTCGATCAGGACGGAGAGATGAAGCTCGCCACGACCGGCGACCGAGAACACATCTGGCTGATCGGTCGGATCGACGCGGAGCGAGAGGTTCGTCTCCAGCTCGCGCTGGAGACGTTCGCCGAGCTGGCGGGATGTCGAATATTGCCCATCCTTGCCCGAGAACGGCGAGGTGCTGACCCCGAACGTGAGCTTGAGCGTGGGCTCCTCGATTGCGACGGCGGTCAGGGGCTCGGGAACCGCGGGATCAGCCAGCGTCGTGCCGATCTTCGCCTCGCCAAACCCCGTGATCGCGACGAGATCGCCCGCCTCCGCCATCTCGATGTCGGTGCGCCCCAGCCCTTCGAACGTTTGGAGCGACGTGATCCGCTGCCGCGACGGCTCGCGATCTTCCCCGACGAGCGAGACGATGTCGCCTGAGCGCACCTGCCCGCGCTTGATCCGCCCGATCGCGATCCGGCCCCGGTGCAGGTCGTAATCAAGCGAGGTAATCAGCATTTGGAACGGGGCGTCGGGCTCGACGACCGGCGCCGGGACGACATCGAGGATCGTCTCCAGGAGGGGCCGGAGGTCATCGGCGAGGCCGTCGGGGGTGAAGCCGGCGCGGCCCTCGCGACCGATCGCGAACAGCACCGGAAACTCGAGCTGGGCGGGGTCGAGCGCGAGATCGAGGAAGAGATCGTTGACCAGCTCGACGACCTCGTCGATCCGGGCGTTCTTGCGGTCAATCTTGTTGATCACGACGATCGGTCGGAGGCCGATCTCGAGCGCCCGGGCAAGGACCGTGCGCGTTTGCGGCATTGGCCCCTCGGCGGCATCGACGAGCAGCAGGCAGCCGTCGGCCATGTTCAGGACGCGCTCGACCTCGCCGCCGAAGTCGGCGTGGCCGGGGGTGTCGATGACGTTGATCTTGACCGCGCCGTAGATGATCGCGGTGTTCTTGGAGAGAATCGTGATCCCGCGCTCGCGCTCCAGATCGTTGGCGTCCATGATCAGCGTTCCGGCGGCGTCCGGGTCGCGGAAGATGTTGGATTGCTTGAGCAGGCCATCGACCAGGGTGGTCTTGCCGTGGTCGACGTGGGCGATGATCGCGATGTTGCGAAGATCGGCGCGGCGCGTGATCTGGACGGTTTCGGTCAGGTCAGTCAGGTCAGTCATGGATTGGTTCTTTCGGGTGTTGCGGTCGCGCGGCCGACCGATCGGGCGACTCCGGATCGGCGTGCGCTGGAGGCGCGACGAGGCGTGGCGAAGGAAGTGGCCGGGTGCTGGAGGAGGTGCCCCGCACGGAGGAACGACAGCACAAGACCCGTGCCGCTTGAACACGGGCCGCGCTCCGCCTTCGATTGATGGTTAAAGCGTACCACAGCGGGACTTGCCGAACGTTACGGCAAGGTGACAGGGCGCGGGAAGCGACCGCCGTGCAGCGGTCGTCCTCTTCCGAGGCGGGTCACTGTCGTGGCTCTTGCTGTCCCGGTCGCTGTCCTCGCGGCTAGACGAGCCCGCCGCCGATGATAAGCCGGAACACTCCCCAGCCCAGAAGCACGCAGCCAAAGATAACCGCCAGGGCCGCCACCGTCCGCTCCTGTTCCGACCGCATCCCGAAGATGCCGAACACGATCGCGAGCGCGGCGAACGGGAGCGTCGTGAACCAGTTCAGCCAGCCCAGCAGCGGGATCACCGCCAGCATCGCGAAGGCCCCCGCCGCGATGCTGAATCCACAGCCAATGCGTCCCAGGCCCACTGATGTCCTCCCTGCATTCCGTCATCCCCTGTCCGTGTGGCACGGCAGGCGGTCCTACTCCTGAGTCTGCGTGTTCCGTGTCCACGCAGGATGTAACGTGGATCCGGCGCCCACATGCGATGATGTCGCCAGCCTCCCGTTCGTCGGAGCTCGTTCCGAGGCTTCAGTTGCCATTCGTGTGAATTCGGTTCCGTCGATCAGGCGAACATCCGCCCGCGATGTGGCAGCCAGGTCACGGGCCTGACGGGTGTAAGTTGACGTTGTGACGAAGATGCCCGCCTCGGCATCCTGATTGAATATCGTCCCCATGAAGCTCTGGACCGCGGGCGAGCCGACCTTGTTGTCCGGCCCGTACCGCTTGCATTGGACGACGACCTTCCAACCGTCCGCGTTGGTGCCAACGAGATCCACCCCGCGATCGCCTGACCCGCCGACGCGTTGCAGATCGTAGCCGTGGGCCCGCAGGACATCCGCGACGGCCAGCTCGAACTCCGGCCCCGAGCCCGTGAGCAAGGGGCCGATGTGTCGTGCGGTCTCGACGCGCAGCCGGGCCCGTTCCGCGACAGCGCGCTCGGCAGCCCTGCGCCCTCGCCCCCGGAACCAGACCATGCCGAGCAAGACAGTGACCGGCAGCACAACGAAGAGCAAGAACCCGAGACCCGGTGCGGACTGGAATACGGATACGACGACCGCAACGAGCACGATAATCGCGATGAGCCAGGCAAGTACACGGTTCATGAACGACTGGACCGGTGATCGCCGGGAACGGCGACGGGCCATACAGGTTCCTCTCACGATCGGCTCGAATCCACGGCACAACCATGAACTGATGGATCAGCGCCTGGATTCCAAGGATACTCGTTGGCTTGGCGCCCGATGCGCGATGGCCCCACATCGCCCGGAGCCGATAGTGAGACGACGCGGAAATTGCCCTCGCGATTTCCGACGCCCTGCCCATCGCGGGGTCCGGTGCCGTCACGACCAGATCGGGAGATCAGGGCTCTGGCGGATGGTCCCTCACATGGCGCCGCGGCAGGGCGTCGTGGAGACGGTCGGCGTTTTCCACAAGCCAGCATGCACGCGGAAGCTGCCGAGTGGCCAGGAGGGTCTCGGCGATCGCGCCCGGCCCGTCGCCCGCGGAAGGTGGCTGGCGACCAGGAGGATTTCGGCGATTGCGCCCGGTCCATCACCCGCCGCAGCCAGGTAGCCGGCTTCGGCCACGGGATAGAGCGGGACACGGGCCATCTCGAATGGCAATGCCGCGAGTTCCCGTGGATCCAATGGCGCAGCGGCGGACTCCTCATAGATGGCGACCAGCCCGGCCAACCGCGCCAGCTCGGCGGGAGTGGGCGGCTCGGTGGCGGGTTGCGCCCGGTGGAGGCGCCCGAGCACACAGTACAGCGACACCGCCAGGTCGTGGACCCGCTCGCGCCAGGCCAGACGGTCGAAATCGAGGATTGCGATGACCCGTCCGTTGGCGATCAATACATTGGTGCCGAGGAAGTCAGCATGAATGAGTGACCGGGGAAGGCTGTCCTCATAGGACGCCCGCTCCAGGTAAAGATGGCGCAGGAGAGCCCGAACCTCACAGCGGATCTCTGCCGCTTCGCCGTACCTCTCGCGATCCGCACATGACGCAAAGGCTGGGTCCGTCTCGGCCAGCATCGACAGCGCCGTGCGGGGATCCGCGAAGCTGCCGTGCGCTAGTGCCGGGACGCTGGTCGACACGCTGTTGGGAGGCAGCGACGCGAGCGCGGCATGGAGCCGACCGAGCATCACGAACGAAACCGCGAACTCTTCCCAGGTGTCAGCTTGGGCGCCACCCGGAACGTATGGCATCGCTTCGGCGAGGCGATCGTGCAGCCACATCCAGCGATGCCCGGAGCGGGCAACGAGGACGTCCGGGACAGGCAGCCCGTGCGAGCGCAGGTGATCCTGCACCCGATGCACGCCTTCCAGCCGGTCCACCGTCGTCCAGGGTCGATGCACCCGCAGAACGACCTCCCCGGCATCGGTCGTGACTCGAACGACGCCATTGACGGCCCCGCCCAGCGGAACCGCGGTCGATGAACGGAGCGTCAGGCCGAAGCCATCGGCGATTCCCGCGATGTCCTTTTCGCTGACGGCCCACTGCGGAGCGGTCGAGATATGGTGGGACATCGATTCCAACCCTGGAGGGCGAAGGGATGGCCGACTGACCGATCCGCGCGGGCCGGAGTGTATCACGGGCGGGACGATGACCCGCCTTGTCGATGCATGAGGATCCCGGACAGTCCCAAAGCATAACTACAGGTTGGCGGCAGGTTCCCGAAAGGCCACGGCAAAAAACAGATGTAGGATGCGAGGGTCGGGATCGGTCAGATGAAGATACAGTGGAGGCGACATGGCAGATATCACTGTGCGCGAGGTCGATCTGGATGGTGGCGATTACCGCAATGCCATGACTCATCTCTTGCTCCACGCGCGTGCCGACGATCCGATGGCTGGTTTGTGGGAGGCGGCGGACCTCCAATGGTGGTGGACGGTCGGGGACGATCTCGCCTCTCGTCGCAACACGTTTTGGCTTGACAGCGGCGACCGGCCCCTGGCTTGTCTGCTCGTTGCCCCGCATGCGTCGGAGGTAGCCGCGCCGGAGCCAGTGTACGCCGAGCTTCTGTGGCGACCTGGGTTCGACTCCCTTGTCAGAGATCAGGTCGTTCCAGTGGCGCTCCAGCGGCTCGCGAATCTCGCGGCTGGTCCGGACCGGCCGGTTTCGATCTATGTGGACGAGCGTGACACCGATCTGCGCCAACGCCTACAAGCCGCTGGCTTCCGCCACAATTCGGACGGTGACATGGTCCAAATGTGGCAACGCAGGGATTCTCCGCCCGGTCCGCTTCCGCTGCCAGATGCGATGAGATTTGACGACGACCGGTGGCGTCTACCACATCAGCGTCATTACCTTGCCAGGCGAAACGGGGAGCACGTCGTGGAGCGGCTGCGCGAGTGTTCGCTCTACTGGTCCGACCTCGATTTGTGCATCCGGACGGACACCGGGGATGTCGCGGCGTACTGCCTCTGCTGGCTCGACCAGATGAATGGGGTCGGATTGTTCGAGCCGGTGCGAACCGAGAGCGACTTTCAGGGGCGTGGGCTCGGCCGGGCACTGCTGACGGAGGGCATCCGCCGGATGATGGTCGAGGGTGCGAACTTGCTCAAGGTATCGCGGGAACGGACGAATGATCCCGCCCTGAGATTGTATGAAGCTGTTGGCTTTCGTGAGGCATTCACCAAACTGCGGTACGTTCGAACCTAACGCTCCGGCGAACCTAGGACGGGCCAATTGCTGTGTTCCGCAACTCCGGTTCACGTCATTGGAGGGAGGCTGACGCGGACTTCCTGGCGGGTTTCGGAAGAGCGGTAGAGGGCGTCGACGATTGCCTGGACCGTCAGTGCTTCCTCGATTCGCACCAGCGGGCTGCGTTTGCTCCGGACGGCGTCCACGGCATCATCAATCTCCGCAGCAACCGACGCCCGCCAATCGTGCATGCCGGTCTCGTCGACGACCGCGGATGACGGGGTGACATCGACGGGAACGCCTTCCCGCTCGGCGACGATTCGCAGAGGCGCGAACTGCACCGTCGCCTTGTCCCCCATGAGCTCGAAGCTGTACGAGTATTCCGGCTGGTCGCAGCCCCAGCCGCCGCTGAGGTCCATCCAGGTGCCGTCGGCGAAGCGGATGTGCCCGCTGAAGGTGTCCTCGACATCGAACTCGGCCAGCGCCTCGGGGCTCGGCGCGGTGCTGGCGCGCTTGCGCGGAAAAACGCGAGTCATCGACCCCGAGACGGTCGTTGGTTCGGGATTGCCGGCGACCCAGAGTGCGAGATCGAGGATGTGGACGGCGGTCGAAGCGAGCACCCCGCCGCCCGAGATCCGCTTGACGTAGTGTTTGCCCCACCAGGGAATGTCGGTGGCGAGCGTCCACGCCCGGCATGAGACGGGCTGGCCGATCTCGCCGTCCGCCACCATTCGCCGGAGCACTTGGGCGGCGGGCAGGTAGCGCATGTTGAAGCCGACCGTCAGAAACCGCTTGGCTTCTTTCGCGGCGGCGGCCATCGCGAGCGCTTCATTGAGGTTCATGGCAAGCGGCTTCTCGCAGATCACGTTCGCTCCGCGTTGGAGGGCGGCGATCGCCATCTCGGCATGGCTCACCGGCATCGTGCAGATGCTGACCAGATCGCAGGGGACGGATGCGAGAAGTGCCCGGTAATCGTCGAAGGTGCCGGGAACCGAGAAATCCCGCGCGGTCTGGGCCAGCCGGTCAGGGGCTGTGTCGCAGACCGCGACGATCCGGACAGCGGGATGCTCGGCGTACGCTCGGAGATGGTTGCGACCCTGGGCGCCGCAGCCGATCACCGCGACGCGCACGCCAGCACTTACCATGACATGACGTTCCTGTTCCCGATGATGGTTACAGGCATGTGGTTCTCCTTCATGCGGATTGCATCGGCAGCGTCACCGGCAGCCCGGTCCGCGACGATTCGTAGATGGCGAGGATGATCTCGAGCGACTTGCGGGCCTCGGCACCGGTCACGGCGGGAGGCCGGTCGTCGAGGATGGCGTCCAGGAAATCCTCGATCTGGAGCAGGTGGAACTGGGGAAACCCGGCCACCCCGTCGTCCTCGGCAAACCATCCGTCGCGCATCGCCTCCTCGCCACTGACGCTCCAGATGTCGTTGACGCCAAGCTCGCCTTCGTGGCGTTCCCAGACCCCGACGGTCGCCCCGCTATCGCCGTGCACGGCGACGCGGAACCCGAAGGCGGGCTGGAATGTCGAGCTGGCCTGGATCACGCCAAGCGCGCCATTCTCGAAGACGACCGTGGCCGCGGCCGTATCCTCGACATCGATGTAGGCGCCATGGCGGAGCGTCGCGATCCTGCCCGAGACTTCCGTCGCCCGTCCCATGAACCATTGGAAGTGATCGATGGAGTGGACGGCCTGGTTCATCAGAATCCCGCCCCCCTCGGTGGCCCACTTTCCCCGCCAGAGGTCGCGCGCAAAGTAGTCGGGTCCGCGCCAGAGCCGGACGGTGCATTCGCCGAGCGTGAGCTTGCCCAGCTTGCCGGCATCGATCGCGGACCGGATGCGCCGAGCCGCTGGCCAGAAGCGGCGCTGGAAGACGACTCCGAACGTGACGCCGGCACGCTCGGTCGCCGCGATCATCCGGTCGGCCTCGCCCAGTGTCGTCGCGATCGGCTTCTCGCACATCACGTGAATCCCGGCTTCAGCTGCGGCGATCACAACCGGCTCGTGAGCGGGATGGGGGGTGCAGACCAGCGCGGCATCGACGAGCCCAGCGCGGAACAGCTCGTTCGCGTCGGTGAAGACATGCGGCACCTGATACTGACCGGCCATCGCTTGCGCCCGCTCACGGTTGCGGTCGCAACAGGCGACGAAGTCGGCTTGCGGCAACGTATCGAGCGCGAGAGCGTGCAGCGCCGCGATCTTGCCGCAGCCGACCAGGGCGATGCGGACGCGTTCCTGACTCATCTGGAGACTTCCGGCTCCCCGGCTCGTGGGGAAGTGGTGGCAATTCGGGATGGGAGCAACTGAGTCCGCAGGAAGCCCGCCGCCCAACTGACTCCCGCGAAACCGGGGCACAGTGGGTCCTCGTTCTCGATCGAGATCACGTCGTGGTAGCCGATGTCGGCCAACGCCGAGAGGATGGCCCGCCAATCGAGCGCGCCGAGCCCCGGCAGCCGATACCGCCACCAGCCGGAGCCGAGAATCCCCTGCCGGGCGAGGCGGTCGTGGAGGATCTCGGTGTCCTTGCCATCGACGTGATAGATGCGGTCGCCGAACGCGCGGATCACGCCGGGAATGTCCGGAATCTGGAGCCAGACCAGGTGGGACGGGTCGAAGCTGAGCCCCACGGCGGGCGAGGGCACGGCATCGAACATTCGCTCCCAGAGCTCGGGACTATGCGCGAGGTTGCCTTCCGGGCCGCCCCGCCCGGCGGTTTCGAAGGCGATCCGCACGCCACGCCCCTCGGCGTAGTCCGCCAACGGCGTATAGACCTCGCGGAAGATCCGGAGGTTGTCGGCGACATGGTTCGAAGGGTGGCCGTCGCCGGCGCCGGGCATCCCCCAGAAGTGCATCCCGAACGCCGACCCGGTGAACGTTACCAGGGTGCCGACGCCGAGGCGGACACAGGCGTCGATCGTGGCCTGGAACTCGGTGATCCGGGCATCCCGTTTGGCGAGATCAGCGGTGAGCAGGTTGACCATCGGGGCCAGGGACGAGATCCGCATGCCGTGACGATCGAGCAGCTCGGGGAGTGGGCCAGGGCCGTCCCGGGCGATGGACGCGATGTCGAGATGGCCGGGGAAGGTCGCGGACCCGATCCTCCCGTAACTCGAGCCGACGTTGACCTCGATCGCATCCAGCTCGTGCACGGCGGCGAGCTCGACGAGTTCCGGGAAGGGCATGGGCTCGACACCAACGAGGGAAGCAAAGCCGATGTTCATGGTCGTGAACGTCCTCGGCGCGGTTGGGGGCGACAGGGTGAGTGACAATGTCCCGTTGCCGATGCATTGTCGCGATTACCGGAGAGCTGGCAAGGGGCCGCCGACGGGATGTGGCCGAAACTCACCCGGGGGCGGGGCGATGTGCTCGCACGTCCAGAGTCGGCTGCGCCGACATGCGCTTCGCGCGGCGATTCTTCCCTTTGGTCAGAATGACGGTCACGAGCAACGTTGGAACGGGGCAAGGCCCTCGTTTGCTCTCTCTGTCATCTCAACCATGTGCCGCAGTCCGATACTGCTGCCTGATCAGGCCCGGATAACCCCTACGACTGGGCAGGCACCTTGGCTGGCTGGAGGGCGGCGGTGAGCGTGTCGATGGTGGTGCGGACGGTGGCGGCGACATTGGCGAGTGGAATGAACTCCGATTCGCTGGCCGTGCGGAGCCGCAGTTCCACCTGGTCGTTCTCCAGCGTCCGCTTGGAGACCGAGAGCCGGATCGGGTTTCCGATCAGCTCCGCATCGGTGAACTTCACGCCAGGGCGGTCGTTCCGATCGTCGTAAAGCACCTCGATCCCGGCCGCCGTCAGCTCCTTGTACATCGTTTCCGCAGTGGCGACGACGTGCTCGTCGCTTCCGAGAGAGAGCAGCGAGACGTGAAACGGCGCGATCGTGACCGGCCAGATAATGCCGCGCTCGTCGTGCCGCTGCTCGACGACACTGGCGGCGGCCCGCCCGACGCCGATCCCGTACGACCCCATCACGACCGGGTTGGCCTTGCCCTCCGCGTCGAGGTAGGTCGCCCCGAGGTCCGCCGAATAGCGCGTGCCGAGCTTGAAGATGTTGCCGACCTCGATCGCGCGGTCGGCCCGCATCGGCGCACCGCAGACCGGGCACGGCGCGCCCGAGGCGGCGGCGGCGATGTCGGCGACGACATCCGCTTCGTAATCACGCCCGAGGTTCACGTTCCGGAGGTGGAATCCCGGGCGGTTCGCCCCCGCCACCAGATTCGGTGAGTCGCGCACGCTCTCGTCGACGACGATGAATGCGTCGTGGACACCGACGGGCGAGCCGTAGCCCGGCTCGGCGCCGATCGCCCGGATTTCCTCGGCGGTCGCTGGGACCAGGTCCACGTTGCCGGCGGCATGGCTGAGCTTGGTCTCGTTGACGTCGAGATCGCCCCGGATCACGGCGAAGACGAACTGGCCTGACCTCGCCTTGTAGAAAACGGCCTTCGCGGTCCGAGAGACGGGGATGTCCAGGAAATCGGCGAGCTTCTGGATCGTCGTCGCGTCCGGCGTCTCGACTTCTTCCATGGGAAGAAGGTCGGCCCCGGTAGCGTTGTCACGGCGCCAGGTGGCGATCTCGCGATTGGCGGCGTAGTCGCCATTCGGGCAGATCAGGATCGTGTCCTCACCGTTCGGGGAGAACGCGACCCACTCTTCGGATTTCGAGCCGCCCATCATCCCGACATCGGCCCCGACCGAGATGAAATCGAGCCCGAGCCGGGTGAAGATCCGGTCGTAGGCCACGGCATGGAGCCCATACGACACATCCAGCCCCGCCTCGTCGCGGTCGAGCGTGTAGGAGTCCTTCATCGTGAACTCGCGGACGCGGAGCAGCCCGCCCCGGGCGCGCGGCTCGTCCCGGAATTTCGACTGGATGTGGTACACGATCTGAGGGAGCTGGCGCCAGGAGCCGATCTCGCTTCCGGTCAGGTCGGTCATCACCTCCTCGTGGGTTCCGGCGAGCACCATGTCGCGATCGCCCCGGTCCTTGAAGCGCGCCATCTCCGGCCCGTAGAGGTCGTAGCGGCCACTCTTCTTCCAGAGATCGGCGGGATGGACGAAGGGCATCAGCATCTCCTGCCCGCCGATCGCGTCCATCTCTTCGCGGATGATCTGCTCGATCTTGCGAATTACGCGATAACCGAGGGGCAGGAGGCTGTAGATGCCCGCGCCGAGGGGCCGGATCATCGCCGCCCGGACCATCAGCGCATGGCTGACGATCTCGACATCCGCCGGGGCGTCGCGAAGGGTCCGTCCGAAGAGCTGTGCCATCCGCATGCGGGAACCTGACCTCCATTGATCGCGTCGACACGTAGGACGGGCCGCGACGCGACGCCATCCATGGTGTGGCAAGCGTACGCGATTGGCGGGACGCGGGCGATAAGAGCGTGCGGCTCCCTTCGGGTCCGGTAGGGGTGAACCCCTTGGCGCTCGATCCTGCCATGAGCCGGGCGAACACCCCTTCCGGGTGGTGGATCGTGGCTAGCCATTGATCCCGGGGGTACCGCCCCTATCTGGCACGGCATCCGTAGGGGCGGCCCCCGGTTCGTTCGACCACCGGGGCATGCGCAGCGGAGGGTGTCCGCCCGGTGTGGCGGTTCCCCGCCTGCGCCACATCGCCATCCCATGCCTCGTGGACTGGGCGGTCCTCCTGGCGCTTGATTGTGCCAAGGGCCGGGCGGACACCCTCACGTTCGATCGGCTATCACCGTCCGTGATCGGGGCACCACCCCTACCAGGCGAGGCTTCCGTAGGGGCGGACCCCGGTCCATTCAAGCGCCGTCGCATCCGACGCGAAGGGTGTCCGCCCGGTTTGGCAAGCGCACGTTCAGACCAATGAGCAGCTCTAGTGGTCTGTCACGCGTCAACTGCCGGCCTTGGCGGCGCCGTTTGGGGCGGACATGGAGTCCGCCCGTACGACGGGAGGTGCGGCCCGCTCGACCGTTCATGGCGGATCAGCCCTGACAGACCACTAGGTGCGGAGGGCCGGGATGGCGTCGGTGGCAACACGCTCGACGATCGCGAAGCGGTCCGGGGGCGGTGGCTGGAAGATGAACTCCTGGACCCCGGCCGCGCCGAACCGGCCCACGAAATCGGCGAAGGCGTCGACCGAATCCCAGGGCCGCTCGTCCGGCATCTGGGCCACGACGTAGAGCAGGGAGCGCTTGACAGCCGCCGGGTCGCGCCCGTACCTCCGGCATGCGTCGTCCATCGCCTCGTTGCGCTGGCGCATCTCGTCCGGCGTTCCGCGCGAGTTCCAGGTGTCGGCGTAGCGGGCGGCGAGCCGGATCATGCGCGGCCCATGGGCCCCGAGCACCAGGGGCGGACGGGGCCGCTGGATTGGGGCGGGCCGGTTCGGCGCATTCTTCAGCGAGTAATACTCTCCCGCGAAGCTGGTGATGTCGTTGCTCAGATACCGGTCGAGCAGGTCGAGCGTCTCGGCGAAGCGGTCGACCAGCTCGCCGGTCTCGGGGAAATCGAGCCCGAACATCTCGTGCTCGTCCCGGAACCAGCCCGCGCCGACGCCCAGCTCGAGGCGCCCGTTGGAAACGTGATCGAGCGTCACCGCCTGCTTCGCCAGAAGCGAAGGGTGGCGGAACGTGTTGGACGAGACCATGATCCCGATCCGGGCCCGCTCGGTCTGCGTGGCGAGCGCCGCGAGCAATGTCCAGGCCTCGAAGAACGGACCCTCGGGGCGGGCGGTCGGCACAAAGTGATCGGGTAGCCAAAGGCTGTCGAAACCGAGCGACTCGAACCATCGCCAACGGTCCCGCATCTCCGGCCAGGTCCAGGTCTGGATCGTCTGGATTCCGAACGCGGGACCGACCACGGAGTTGGCGACGGTTTCGGATTGCCGCGCGGGTGCGTACATCGGGCGTTCCTTTCTCGTGAAGCCAATTGGCGTCGGATTCGTTACGCCGCGTATTGTGCGCGCATCCTGGCGACTTGCCAAATGCCGGCCTGGCGGGGAAAATGCCGGACACTGGATGACATGCCATCGCGTGCGGCGATCGATCCGCCGGAACGAAGCGGACATCACGAATTCTCACCGCACGCGGGCCGAGTCGCCGCACTATGACGCCACGCAAGCAAGCCAACCGGAAGGGAACGACGATCATGACATCGCGCAATGGAGCGAACGGCGAGAACGGCGAGAACGGCGCGTTCGACATGCGGTTCAACAGCCGCACGCTCTACGAGGGCAACGACCGGGCTGGCGCGCGGGCGATGATGAAGGGGATCGGGTTCACCGATGAGGATCTGGCGAAGCCCATCATCGGGATCGCCAATACCTGGATCGAGACGATGCCCTGCAACTACAATCTGCGCCGCCTCGCGAAGGTCGTCAAGGAGGGGGTCCGGGCCGCCGGTGGCACGCCCATGGAGTTCAACACCGTCTCGATCTCCGACGGCGTGACGATGGGCACCGAGGGGATGAAGACCTCCCTGATCTCCCGCGAGATCATCGCCGACTCGGTGGAGCTGGTCGGGCGCGGTCACATGTTCGACGCGATCATCGCGATGGGCGCCTGCGACAAGACGCTGCCAGGGCTGACGATGGCGCTGGCCCGGCTCAACGTCCCGTCGTTCGTGCTCTATGGCGGGTCGATCATGCCGGGCTACTGGCACGGCAAGGAAGTCACGATCCGCTCCGTCTATGAGGCGATCGGCTCCAACGCGGCGGGCAACATGAGCGATGCCGACCTCAAGTCGCTGGAGGATGTCGCCTGTCCCGGCGCGGGCGCCTGTGGTGGTCAGTACACCGCCAACACGATGGCGATGGCGATGGAGTTCCTGGGGATGTCGCCGATGGGCTCGGCGTCCGCCCCGGCGATCGACCCGCGCAAGGAGGAGGTCGGGCGCAAGGCGGGCGAGCTGATCATGGATCTGCTCCGCCGCAACGTCCGCCCGCTCGATATCCTGACGCGGGCCGCGTTCGAGAACGCGATCGCCGGGGTCGCCGCCAGCGGTGGCTCGACGAACTCGGTGCTCCACCTGCTGGCGCTGGCGCGGGAGGCGAAGGTGCCGCTGGAGATCGAGGACTTCGACGTGATCTCGCGCCGGACCCCCCTGATCGCCGACCTGATGCCGGGCGGGAAGTACGCCGCCGCCGATCTCGACAAGGCCGGCGGGATCCAGCTCGTCGCCCGGCGCCTCGTCGAGGGCGGGTTCCTCGACGGCTCGCGGCCAACCCCGAGCGGGCGCACGATCGCCGAGGAGTCGGCCCTGGCGGTGGAGACCGAGGGCCAGGATGTCGTACATACGGTCGCGACCGCGATCAAGGCCTCTGGTGGGCTCAACATCCTGAAAGGGAACATCGCCCCCGACGGCGCGGTAGTCAAGCTCTTTGGCTACGAACATACGTACCATCGTGGCCCGGCCCGCGTGTTCGATTCGGAGAAAGCGGCGCATGCGGCGGTGCTCGCCCAGCGGATCGTGGAAGACGACGTGGTCGTGATCCGCTACGAGGGGCCGCGCGGCGGACCCGGCATGCAGGAGATGCTGGGGGTGACGGCGGGGCTGATCGGGCAGGGGCTCAAGAACGTCGCGTTGATCACCGACGGCCGGTTCAGCGGCGCCACGAAGGGGCTGATGATCGGCCACGTCGCCCCCGAGGCGCAGGTCGGCGGGCCGATCGCGGCGCTGCGTGAGGGCGACATCATCGTGATCGACGCCGACAAGCGCGAGCTCAACGTCGAGCTGACCGACGACGAGATCCAGGACCGGATGCAGGCCTGGACACCCCCACCACCGCATTACACGAGCGGCGTGATGGCGAAGTACGCGCACCTCGTCCAGCAGGCGAACGAGGGCGCGATCACGAAGATCGACTAGGGTCTGTCCGCCGCTTTCCGCACTCCGGCCTCGCCCTGTACCTGTAATGGATGAACCTTGTGTTCATCCGCGGCGGGGTGGTGAACGTTGAGTTTCACCGGGCGAAACTGGTTCCGTCGCTGCCGCGCCGGGGGGTTCTTCGTCGCTGCGCTCCCTCGGAATGACAAGAAGAAGGTACTTGTTTCGCAAACCGCTGTAGTCCCGGCGTTGTGAGCGAACGGGCGCAATCATCTCGTAGGGATAAACCCAATAGACGATGGCGAAGCCATCGAGCGGATGTGGTTCATTGCTGTTCATCCGCGGCGGGGCGGTGAACGTTGAACCCCTGTCCGCGTATACCCGCTCGTGGCTGTGCACGTGAACGTTGCGTCCAGGGTAAACGTCTCCTTGTACCCGTCCGTTCCCCGTAATCTGGCCGCCACGTCGGAAAGGTGAACGTGGTTCGCGGGCCAGGTTGCCGCTCGGGCCGCGAGCCATGTCGATTCGGGGGAGACCTTGCCGAAACGGCGTGCGATGGTGCGGCCCCATGATCTCGTAGGGATGAACCTTGTGTTCATCCACGGGCTCGGCGCGCGGCGCAGCCGCACAAGTTCGACACAAGGTCGAACCCTACGAAATCGGGGAACGGTTTACGCGGACCGACGAGGCGATGCCTACGGGATCGAGACGATTAGCGCGAGCGTGAGCAGGGCAAGGAGCGCGACGATGGCGAGCATCAGGCCGAGCGCGAGCCGGCCGCCAGGATCGTCTTGAGCATCTCCGGAGCTCAGGGCGGGAGGCGGTCGTGGAACTTGGCGTGGAGATTGCGTTTGCCGAGGCGTCCTCTGCGATTGCTGGCGGTCTTCGGTCAACCGGGTGCCCCTTTCGTGCGGCGTTGAGCCAATTCTAGAATGCTCCGCCGAGGAGCGGGTAGACAAGCCGCTCCCATGCGCTGGCGACGACCTCGCGATAGCGCTCCTCGGTCACGATCCGGATCAGGCGCCGGTGCTCCTCGTAGCGCTTGAAATCCTCGTCGCCCAGGCCGACGACATCCCGCCAGTGCATCAGCGGGCGGAAGCCGACCGGCGGGCGCTCGAACGCGACCCAGACATCGGTCTTCCAGCGCTCGGGTTTCGGGATGTCGATCAGGACGGCGGTATCCGGGACATCGCGTCCGATCATCGCCCCGAGCGCGGCGCAGAGCTGGCGCTCGACCTCGCGCCGGGCGGCCGGGTCGAACCAGAGGCTCCCTAAACGGGCGTAAAGCTCGTAAGCCCCGGCGCTGACCTCGACCGCCCGCTTGTGGATCCGGCGCCCAGCGAGCGCCTCCGCCAGGGCGCGGGTCGTCGCCGGCATCGCGTCACTTGCCATGAAGGCCAGCAGCGAGGCGTCGTCGTGGCCGGTCAGGGATTCGGGCGTAATTGCTCCCGGCAGAAGCGCATCCTGGATCGCCCGCAGCAGCATCACCATGCAGGCGCGGTTGGCATGGTGCCAGTAGACGTTGTCGAACATCTCCTGCCGCGCGTTGATGAGCGAGTGGAGGGGGCTGATCCCCTTGTCGCCGATCACGATCCGGGGCTCCGCCCGAACGCTGTCGCCGCCGGGGATCTCCGCGATCGTCAGCGCGCTGAGGAGGCGGGATGAATCGACGCCGCCGTAGGGGACCGAGCAGGCGTGCGCGTCGCGCGGCAGGTAATCGAGCTTGTCCATGTCGAGCGTGCCGGAGAGCAGCCCCTGGAGAATGAGTTGGCCCCCGCTGAGCACGTCGTCTCCACCATGGATCATCGCGGCGACCTGCGCGGGATCGACCATCCACTCCGTTTCGAGCAGCGCGGCGATTTCGCCATGTTCGATGATCCCCTTGCCGACTGTCTCATGGCTCTGGATCGGCGAGCCCAGCTCCTCGATCGCGTGCGAGAACGGGTAGTGGCCGATATCGTGGAGCAGGGCGGCGGCGGTCACGGTCCGCGCGTCTCGCGGCGTGACCAGCGACGCCGCGCCGGACTCCAGCAGGTGTCGGATCGCTTCCCGCGTCAGGTGGAGCACGCCGAGCGAATGCTCGTAGCGCGTGTGCTTCGCGCCGGGCCAGACGCGGGAGACGAAGCCGAGCTGCTGAATCCGGTCGAGCCGCAGGAACGCGGCCGTGCCCATGATCGCGAGATCGGCCGGAGCGAGCGGAATCCGGTCGTAGAGCGCATCGCGCACGACCTTCGTCGGGCGCTGGACGAACGCCGATTCGTCCCACACATCCGATCCGGATGCCACTGGAGAGGATTGTCCGCGCATGCCTCGATGCACTCCTGAGCCGGGGGAGGAGCGACCGCCGATCCGCGTGCCGTCCTGTTCGCCGTCCAAGGATACGACGCCCGCCGGGCTCGAGGTGATGACCGGGCTCACCGCCGGGTGATGCGAACGGACGTACGGGAGTGGGATACTGGCGGGAGTGTCCCGTCCCGGGTGTGCCCGCCATCGTGCGCACCGTTTGCGCTACCCGTCCTCCCATGCGCTGATCCCGGAGAAGAGCCATCCATGAACCCCATGCGCCGCGCCATGCTGACCGTCTCGGACAATCCCGGGGTGTCGACGTTCTTTCGTTCAAGCCAGCTCACGAAGGGGCTCGTCAGCCGGTTCGTGGCCGGCGAGACGGTGGAGACCGCCCTTGCCGCGGTCCGGGATCTGGCCGCGAAGGGGATTACCGCGACGCTCGACCAGCTCGGCGAGAACGTCGCCACCGAGGACGCGGCGGAGCGCGCGGTCGGCAGTTACGGGGACATTCTGCGTCAGCTTCACGGCTCGAAGCTGGAGCCCAACATCTCGGTGAAGCTGACGATGGTGGGGCTGGATCTCGGCCTGGAGGTTGCCCGCCGCAACATGGCGTGGATCCTGGGAGTCGCCCGGGAAGTCTCGGGATTCGTCCGGATCGACATGGAAGGATCCCGGTATACCGAGGACACGATGACGATCACCGAGGAGCTTCACCGGACGTTTCCCCGGGAGGTCGGCACCGTGGTCCAGAGTTACCTGCGGCGCGCCGAGGACGATGTCCGGCGTCTCAACAGGCTCGGGATACGGGTCCGTCTCGTCAAGGGCGCGTACGCCGAGCCGGAGGAGATCGCGTTCCAGAAGCGGGTCGAGGTCGATGAGAACTACGCGCGCCTGAGCCGGATGCTGCTCTCGGATGGGAACTACCCGGCGATCGGGACGCACGACATGGCCCTGATCCGATCCGCGATCGAGCATGCTCAGCGCCATCAGATCGCAGCCGAGCGGTACGAGTTCCAGATGCTCTACGGGGTGCGGCGGGATCAGCAGACGCGGCTGGTCGATGAGGGGGTCGGGATGCGGGTCTACGTCCCGTTCGGGACGGAGTGGTATCCCTATTTCACGCGGCGGATCGCGGAACGGCCCGCCAACGCGCTGTTCGTGCTGCGCCAGCTTGGCGGCTGAGCGGCGTCGATGTGAATGGGTCTGAATGCCGAACGTATGCTCGACCGGATGACCTGAGCGTGCGGTACCACTGAAACGGGGTGCCGGGCGGATACCCTTGCCGTCGGATGCACCGGGATCCCGCTGCTCCGGCCCGTGCTTCCCATCCCCATATCGGTAGGGGCAGCCTTGTGTGGCTGCCTGCGGTCTGGCTGTCCTACGAAATCCCGCTACGTGCCGCCCCAGGGCATCGCCGGGCGGCGAGTGGCGCGCGAGTGGCACAATGATTGGGACGACAGCCGATTGGCTTCGATCGGGCGACTCGCCAGGTGCGAACGCTCGTCGCTCGACGCGAACCAATTCCAGAGGACCTCCTCCGGTCAGACGCTGTCGCGAGAGGAGTACCAATGAGCGAACACACACCAAACGAACCAAAGATGAAATCACCACTCGTCACCCCCTTGCCGAAGGACGAACCGGCCGACGCGGTCGCGCCCACACCGCCGGACGAACCGGCCGTCGCGGTCACCCCCACGCCGCCGGACGAACCGGCTGCCGTGCTCACCCTCACGCCGTCGGACGAACCGGCTGCCAAGGTCACCCCCACGCCGCTGGACGAACCGGCCGCCGCGGTCGCCTCCGTTTCCGATTCCGCGACGGGTCCGGACAAGGACCAGATGCTGGCGGAGTTTTGGGAGACCGTCAAGCGGCTGCCGAACTACGTTCGGCTGGCGACGCTGATGGCGCGCGATCCACGGGTGCCCAAGTCGTCGAAGGCGTTGCTCGCGGCGGGAACCGCGTACACGGTTACCCCGATCGACTTCGTGCCGGGGATCATCCCGGTGGCCGGGCAGCTCGATGATCTTTACGTGCTTCTGAGCGCGCTGCGGCAAGCGATCCGCACCTGTCCGGACGAGGTTGTCCAGAAGCACCTGGCCGCCACGGGCGTCACCCCGGAGCGCATCGACGCCGATCTGGCGCTGGTCCGCAAGATGGTGCGGCGGGGCGTGGCATGGACGATCCGGAACGGCGGCAAGGCGCTTGCGGGCGCCACGCGATACGTCAGCGCACGGCTTCGCGAGCGGCGGAGTTCGGCCTCGGGGAGCGGTGGCTCGTGACCCGCGGCCGCTTCAGCAGAGGCCGCAACCGGTCACGCGCCGGGCGAGCGGCGCCCCCTCCGGTTCAGGAAGTCGTCACCGGGCAGGTCGAATCCGAAACCGTGACGCTCGCGCCGGTCGAATCGACGCCATCGACCGAGCCGGTCGACCCGTCCGCCGCCCGGCCCCCATCGCGCGCGACCCGGCCCCCCGGTAGGGGAACCGGTCGTCCGGGACCGCCCGATCGTGCCCCCCAGGATGGGACGGCGGATGGTTCCCGGGGGCGAACTGGGCAGGCACCGGGACAGGGACGGAATCAGCGCCGTCGTCAACAGCGTGGCCCGCAACTGGAGACGATGCCAAACGGGATCCTGAAACCGAGAGCGCCGGTGACGCTGTCGCTCCACCCGATCGAGAAGCGCCGCGTCGATCAGTTCGTCGATGAGAACGGCCCCTTGTTCGGCTGCCCGATGCTGACCCGGACCCGGATCGGGCTGCCGGTGGCGGGCAATCATCCCGCCCCGCGCTGCTCGCTGGGGTGGGCGCTTCACTCCGAGGAGGAAGCGCTCCTGTGCATGTACACCGAGGATGTGCCGGACTGCTGGAAGGCGCATCCGGAAAATGTGGAGCGGATCAGGTCGAAGCTGATCGAGCGGGAGACCGCCGCCGATTGAGCCGTCCGCGGACGCCCCTTGCAGTGGTTCACGCCCGGCACCCCACCCCATTCGTAGGGGAGGCCCCTGTGGCCTCCCGCGGTTGGCACGAGACTCGCCCCAACGAACATGCCCCGCCCCATTCGCAGGGGAGGCTCCGGTGGCCTCCCAGTTTGACCGGACACTCACCCCAACCCCGATCCCTCCTGGCCCGGCACTCCACCCCATTCGTGGAGAAGGCCCCGGTGGGCCGCGGGCGGGTCGCGCGCCATGCCGGCCACGGGCGGGCACACGAATCGACGCGTCCCCAGCGGGGTGGCCGCCTGGTCGATTCTGGCCCGCCCCTACAACTAGGGGTCAGGTACTTTTTCTTTCGCAAACCGCTCTAATGGCTTTCGAGATTGGGCTGGCCAGACGAGAGCTCGCCGGTGCTGGGCCGCTCCTGGCGGCCATCCCACGGCGCGTGCTGGCGAATGTATTGCTCGACATCATTGGCCGAATGCTGGCGCAGATCGAGCGCTGGGTACTTGAGGTCATCGGGTATGTAGAGATGGAGGGTGAACTGAATCGGCTCGATCCGCTCCATCTCGACCCACCAGTCGTAGAGCGGCCGGAGCCAATCGAACCCTCGCGCCTTGATCCGCCAGAGGGCGATCCCCGCTCCGCGCTCGTAGGTCAGCGCCTCGCCGAAGTAGACATTGGCCGAGCCGCTCGCCTCGATGATCGCCCGCACATCATCGTAGTGCCGGGGCGACCCCTTGAGCGAGAAGCGAAATCCAGAGACCACCGGCACGGGCTTGACCAGCATCTCCCGCTTCAGCCGGGTCTTGTCTTCCCATGGCAAGAGGCGCATGCGCCGTGTTCCTCCGGGTCGATGTGTCAAATGAAGTCGAGATTGTCGAGGCGAGGACGCCCCGGTTCGCGCCTGAGCATCCCGCTTGATTCCGGCATTGTACAGCGTCGCTCAGCGGCGATGTGCTCCACCAGCGTTTTGGATGCGACCCTTGGAGGACATGATGCGTTATCGAGGAACGTCAGTAGAAAGCGATCCACCCGAAATCTGGAACTGAAAGTGAGGTCCGATCCGGAGGGGATCACCGATGTCCGATCGCGGCTCGCGAAGGCCGGTCTTTCGGATATGCGGCGCCCGCGGCAGACGGATACGTACTACCGGGTTTCCAAGGGGAGGCTCAAGCTGCGGCGGATCGAGGAGTTGACTGGCAACAGCCTGAACAGTGACGGCGGTCGTTCCGCCGAGCTGATTGGGTACAATCGCCCACTCGAATCAGGATCGCGTTGGAGCCGCTACGTGGTCGCCGAGGTCGAGATCGATGCCGCCGACCGGCTGCACGAGGCACTCGCGCTGACGCATGACGTCGTGATCACCGTGCACAAGGTGCGGGAGATCGTAATCTGGGCCGTGACGCGGATCCACCTCGATGTGGTGGACGGGCTGGGCGCGTTCATCGAGCTGGAGACCGTCGTGACGGTTCAGGACGATGCCACCGCTGCCGCGGAGCACCGGATGGTGATCGAGCGCCTAGAGCTCGATCGCTGGCCGACGGTGGCGGGGTCGTACAGCGATCTCGCGGCTGGCTGATCCGGCCCGGATGCTTAGAGTGCCTTTCAAAACTGGTCAGCGTGGCGGCGGGGAGACATGCATCCCGCGTTTTTGTGGTTAGATTAGCCTCCCTTCCGCTTCAACAACCGCCCCGACCTGCTCTTGCGAAGGGTTTTGAAAGGTGCTCTTAGTACGTGGCGCGGCCGCCGGAGATGTCGAACACGGCGCCGGTCGAAAACGTCACCCGCTCCGAGCACAGAAACCCGACAAGCGCCGCCACCTCTTCCGGCTGACCGACGCGGCCCATCGGAATCCGGCTCGTCATGTAGGCGATGTGCTCGTCCGACACCTGTTTCAGGATACCGGTCTCGATCACCGCCGGGGTCACCGCGTTGACGATCACCCCCATCGTCGCGACCTCCTTGGCGATCGCCTTGGTCAGGCCGATCACCCCCGCCTTGGCGGCGGAATAGGGGGCGGCGTTCGGATTCCCTTCCTTGCCCGCGATCGACGCGATATTGACGATCCGGCCATAGCCCCCGGCGATCATCCCGGGCAGCACGGCGCGGCAGCCGACGAAGACGCCGGTCAGGTCGATCGCCACAACCTGGTTCCATTCCTCGACATCCAGTTCCCAGACTGGAGCGCTGCGGCCGGCGATTCCGGCGTTGTTGACGAGAATCGAGACAGGAGCCCATCGCGCGGCGAGGCTCGCCAGCGCGGATTCCCACTGATCCGGAGCGGTCACGTCCAGGACCACGCCGGTGGCGCGCTCGCCCAGCGACGCCGCCGCGCTCCCGGCGGCGTCGCCATCGATGTCGGCCAGGGCGACGCGCGCGCCATCGGCCAGCAGTTGCGTCGCGACCGCCAGGCCGATCCCCCGCGCGCCTCCGGTGACGATGGCGACGCGGTCGTGCGGCGGGAGCGATCCCGATTGCGCGGGCGTGACGGGCATGAGCGTGTAACTCCCTGAGGTTCGCGGTCGATCGATTGGTTCGTCCCACGATCTTACCCGCCAGCGCCGAACATGCCCACCGCGAGCGCGATCCGGGTGGGCGGTACAATCCGACGGCCAGCGGTTCGGCGGCAATGAATGACAAGGGACAGGGCATGGCGACGACGCTGATTCGGAACGCCCGGCTTGTGGCGACGATGGACGATGCCGGAACCGAGATCCCGGACGGCGCGATCCTGATCGAGAGCGGGCGGATCGTGCGGGCCGAGCCAACCGCCTCCATGCCGGAGAGCGCCGACGAGGTGCTCGACGCGACCGGGATGGTGATCCTGCCGGGGCTCGTGAACACGCATCACCACTTCTTTCAGACGCTGACGCGGGCGATCCCGGCGGCCCAGAACGCCGATCTCTTCACCTGGCTGCGGACGCTGTACCCGATCTGGGCGGGGATGACCCCGGAGGCGATCGCGGTCAGCACCAGGATCGCGCTGGCGGAGCTGCTCCTCTCCGGATGTACGACGGCGAGCGACCATACCTACATCTGGCCGAACGGGGCTCGGATCGACGACCAGATCGCGGCGGCGGTCGAGATGGGCGTGCGGTTTCACGCATCGCGCGGGTCGATGTCGGTCGGCGAGTCGAAGGGCGGGCTGCCACCGGACCGGATCGTCGAGGATGAAGGGGAGATTCTGAAGGATTCGCGCCGGGTGATCGAGGCGTATCACGATCCCACGCCTGGCGCGATGATCCGGATCGTGCTCGCGCCGTGCTCTCCGTTCAGCGTGTCGCCCGATCTGATGCGCGAGAGCGTCGCGCTCGCACGCTCGTATGGCGTGCACTCGCATACGCATCTGGCGGAGACGCTGGACGAGGCGGAGTTCTGCCAGCACACGTTCGGGCGCTCGCCGGTTGAGCTCTGCGAAGATCTCGGATGGGCCGGAGACGATGTCTGGCACGCGCATCTCGTGCATCCCGGTGGCGAGGAGATCGCGCGTCTCGGACGGTCACGGACCGGGGCGGCGCACTGCCCGACCTCGAACATGCGGCTCGGGTCCGGAATCGCGAACGTGGGCGCCTGGATCGGCGCCGGGATGCGGGTCGGACTCGGCGTCGATGGCTCGGCCTCGAACGACGGCTCGCATCTGCTGGCCGAGGCGCGGATGGCGATGCTGCTCCAGCGGGTCGGTGGTGACCCCGCGGCGATGACGGCCCGCGACGCGCTGTGGCTCGCTACGCGCGGCGGCGCGGCGGTGCTCGGCCGGGACGACATCGGCATCCTTGCTCCCGGCATGATGGCGGACCTGATCGGGATCCGGGTCGATACGCTGCCATTCGCGGGCGGGGCGGTCCACGATCCGCTGGCGGCAATTGTCTTTTGCCAACCACCGGCGGTGAATCTGAGTATCGTCAATGGGCGGGTCCGCGTCCGGGACGGGGAGATCGCCGGCTTCGACCTCGACGCAGTGGTGGAGCGGCACAACCAGATCGCGGTGGCGCTGGCGCGCGGCGAGCTGGCGACGCAAACCGTGTTCTGAACGAGCGGAGGGCACGAGGGCACATGCGACGGTGTCCGCAAGTGGGTCGTACTGGTATCACTCCGCCATGTCCGCTGGGTGCGGAGGGCGCTTCGCGCCGATTCAGCGACCGGCTTCAGCGCGGGGCGCTTCCGCCGGGAGGTCCCTCGTCGCGGAGTTTATCCCGAAGCGAAGCGAGGGACCGTCCCTCGGGATGACAACTTCCCTGAAACGCGCTCTAATCGATCGCGCGGAAGATTGCGCTGGCGTTCTGCCCCCCGAAGCCGAATCCGTTCGCCATCGCGGCTTTGACCGTGACCCGCCGCGCGACGTTCGGCACGTAATCGAGATCGCACTCGGGGTCGGGGTAGGTAAGATTGATCGTCGGCGGCACGATGCCGTCGCGAATCGCCAGCACGCAGGCAAGCGACGACACGGCGCCCGCCGCACCCAGCAAGTGCCCGAGCATGGACTTGTTCGCCGAGATCGCCAGCTCATGGGCATGGTCCCCGAAGACCGTCTTCAGCGATCGGGTCTCGCCGATGTCGCCGAGCGGGGTCGCGGTGGCGTGGGCGGCGATATAGTCGATGTCCGCGGGTTCGAGGGCGGCTCGCGTGAGCGCCCCCCGCATCGCCGCCGCCTGCCCCCTGCCGGTCGGGTCGGGCGCGGTGATGTGGAACGCATCGGAGGTGTAGGCTCCGCCCGAGACTTCGCAGAGCACGTTGGCGCCTCGCCGGGCGGCGTGCTCCTCGGTTTCGAGCACCATGATCGCGCTCCCTTCGGAATACACGAAACCGTCCCGGCCCTTGTCGAACGGGCGGCTCGCTTTCGCTGGATCGTCGTTGCGCCGCGACAAGGCGCCCATGTTGGTCAGGCTGGCGATCGCGACCGGGGTGATGCCGGCTTCGGTCCCACCGGTGATGACGACATCGGCGTCGCCGCGCTGGATCAGGTGAACGGCGTCGACGAAAGCCTGGACCCCGGCGGCGCAGGCGGCAACGGAGGTCACGGTTGGGCCATGGATGCCGAAGGTGATCGCGATCTGGCAGCTCGCCATGTTCGGGGCGAACAGTGGGATCAGGAACGGGCCGACCCGTTTTGCGCCGTTCCGGTCCAGGTTGGTCACTTCGGTCTCGAACGTGGGGATCCCCCCGCCACCGGTGTTGACCATGATCCCGATCCGCTCGCGGTTTTGATCCGTGATGTGCAGGCCCGAGGCGTCGATCGCCTCTCTCGTGGCGGCGACGCCGAACTGGGCGAAGCGGTCCATCCGTCGGGCCGCCTTGAAGTCCATGAAATCCTTCGGCACGAAGTCCGGAACCTCGCCGGCGATCCGCACCTCGAGCCTGGATGGGTCGAAGCCCTGGATCGTCCGGATGCCCGAGCGTCCACCGGTCAGCCCGGCCCAGAAGGTTTCGGCTCCGATTCCCAATGGCGTTACCGCGCCGACTCCCGTTACCACGACCCGCGTCACCGCATGATTCCTTTCGCCGCCGATCCGCCACGAGGGGCAGATCGACTGGCGCATAAGCGCTGAACCGGTCCCGACCGATGTTGCCGACCACTCCCGCGGGCGTCCCGATCCTGCGTGCGCCTGTCGCCCACTTGGATAGTGGCCGCCTTTGGCGGCCAAGGCAGAGCCAGGCACGTACCCGCTTATCCATGCCGGCCTGACTGTTGGCGGGAGCCTCAAGTCTAGCGGCACCAGGAGGGAGTTCCTACCCGGCCTCCCGGTCCGGCGCTTCGAGCAGGGCGCTGGCGCCAAGGGTGGTGACGGTGCGGTCGATCCGCTTGATCAGCCCGGAGAGCACTTGCCCTGGTGCGAGCTCGACGAATGTCACGGCGCCCAGCGCGATCATCGCCTGGATCGACGCCGTCCAGTTCACCGGTCGCTCGACATGGTGCGCCAGCTCGGTCCGGATTTCCTCGACGCTCGTGATTGCGCGGGCCGAAATGTTGCCGACGACCGGAATCTTCGGCTTGCGAAGCGGGATCCCGTCGACCAGCTCGCCGAGTCGTTGCGAGACGCCATGCATGAGCGGCGAGTGAGCGGCGATCGAGACCGGAAGCCGGGCGACGCGGCGCGCGCCAGCGGCCCTGGCGAGGTCCATCGCGCGTTCAAGCGCGGCGACCTCGCCGGAAATCACCGTTTGACCCGGACAGTTGGCGTTCGCGACATTGATGATGCCCTCGGATTCGGCCTCATGGCAAATCTCGACCAACCGCTCGTCGTCGAGCCCGATCACCGCCGCCATCCCGCCGGGGCGCCGCTCGCCGGCCTCCTTCATCAGCCGGCCGCGCTCCCGGACGAGGAGGAGGGCGTCTCGGAAGTCGATCGTTTCGGCGGCGACCAGCGCGGAGAACTGGCCGAGCGAATGCCCGGCCACGACGAGGGGCGCGATCTGCTGGCCCTCGGATCGGGAGCGTTCCTGGAGTGCGCGGAGGGATGCCACGGAGACGGCGAGGAGGGCGGGCTGGGCATTGAAGGTGTCGTCGAGCTCCGACGCCGGGCCGTCGAAGAGGAGCCGCGAGAAGGGAACGCCGAGCGCGTCGTCCGCCTCTCGCAGCGTCTCGCGGGCGGCGGGAGAGGACGCGGAGAGTGCCTTGCCCATGCCGACGGTCTGGCTGCCCTGGCCGGGAAAGACGAACGCGACGCGGTCGCCGCCGTTGCCGAGCTGTTCGCTGAGGGTCATCTCATGTGGTCCTTCAGGCGGAATGGTGCCGATGTGCGGTCCGATGGCGGTTGTAGTCTGTCATGGTCAGCGGGGATCGTCATCGTCAATAGTCTGTCCAAGGCTGATCGTCATTCCATCGGAAACGCCGGACCATACCGTCATTCTTCGCTACGCGATGCAGCTGCTCGGATCGGCCTCGCCGGCGACGCAGCTGCCGCGAGCATTCGGTCGCTGCGCCCCCTCTGGATGACGAGAAGTAAGGATGCCAGAAACCTTCGGACAGAGTAGTCAGGCTTGCCATGAGTGGGGTTGCTGGGTTTGACGTGCCGCTGCGCGACACCGGTCCATACAACGAGGGCGGCCCTAGCGAGATGATGAGCCGCCTGGTGCCCCAGCTCGCGTCATCGGAGGCCGCCTTCGGAGTTGATGACCTGGCCGGTGATCCAGCTCGCGTCGTCGCTCGCCAGCCAGGCGACGAGCCGGGCGGCGTCTTCCGGCTGGCCGATGCGGCCGGCGGGAGTGCTGGTGATCAATCCCGCCTTGAGCTCGTCCGACATCCAGCCGGTGTCGGTCGGACCGGGGTTGATGACGTTGGCCGTGATCCCCAGCCGCGCCAGATCCGGCGCGATGCTTTGCGTGAAGGCGATGATGGCACCCTTCGAGCTGGCGTAGGCGAGCTCGTTGGGCATCGCGCCGAGGTGCTGGCCGGAGCTGAAGTTGATCACCCGCCCACCGCTGCCTTTGGTGAAGCGGCGGGCGAACTCGACGGTCAGCATTGCCGTGCCGCGGAGATTGACGGCGTAGTGGCGGTCCAGCGAGTCCTCGGTCAGCGTGTCCCAGGCATCGTGCGTGGAGTAGGCGGCGTTGTTGACCAGAATGTCGATCCCTTCGGTCCGCTCCCAGACATTGTCCATCAGCTGGTTCGCGGCCCCGGTCGCCGAGAGGTCGCAGGCGATTGCTTCGCAGCGCGCGCCGTGGCTCCGGACATCGGCGGCGATCCGCTCCGGGCCGTCGTTCGGAGCGTTGTAAAGGTCACGGTCGTAGGCGAGATAGTGGGTGAAGACGATATCCGCGCCGTGCTCCGCGAGAAGGCGGCAGACGGCGGCGCCGATCCCGATCGTGCGGCTGGCGCCCGTGACGAGGGCGGTTCGACCGGCAAGAGGTTTCATCAATCCTCCTTGAGCGGATGGTCGTTATTGGCGAAGGAGCCAGCGCTGGCGGTCCCACATCACGAGGTAGATGATCACCACGGCGGTCATCAGCGTTTCGGAGGCCGCCCGCCAGCCGCCGAACCAGAGCCCGGTGGCGGCGAGCGCGTAGAACGAGAGTTCGATCAGGAGCCGGAGCCAGCCCGGCACGCGCACGGGAGGATGCCTCTTTCCCGGCGGGTCGTTCGGCACACGAAACACTCCCCAGACCGCCGCCGCAACTACCATCAACCCCGTCGCCGCCACCGCTCCGGGAACGCCACCGTTCCCCAGCGACCATCCCCACCGCCCGAACCCGGCGAGCCCGAAGATCTCGATGGCAAAGACCGCGACAAGAAACGTCACCGGTTTCGCGGGCGGAAGATCGGACTCCATTGGACCGGTGATGCCCGTCATGTGCCGTTGAAGCGCCGGATGACGAGGCAGGCGTTCTGCCCGCCGAGACCGAACGAGTGCTTGGTCAGGACATCGACCGTCGCGGGCCGCGCTGTGCCGCTCACGATATCGAGATCGATCTCGGGATCGGGGTGGCAATGATTGCGAGTCGGCGCAATCACCCCGTCCCGGATCGAGTACAGCGCGCAGACCGTTTCCAGCGCGCCGGCGGCGGCCATGCAATGGCCGATCGCGCCCTTGATCGAGGTTACCGGAATGGTTGGCGCGCGCTCGCCGAAGACGTGGTGAATGGCGCGCGCCTCGGAGACATCGCCCGCCTGGGTCGAGGCGGCGTGGGCATTGATGTGGTCCACCTGCTCCGGTTTGACGCCGGCGTCGGCGAGCGCCTTGCGGATCGCTCGCGCCGCGCCCGCGCCCTCCGGCTGGGGAGCAATCGGGTGAAACGCGTCGTTCGAAGTCGCGTAACCGCCGATCTCGGCGTAGATCGGGGCGCCGCGGGCGAGAGCGTGTTCCAGGTCCTCCAGCACCAGCATCGCCGCTCCTTCCCCGAGCACGAACCCCGCGCGACTGGTGTCGAAGGGGCGGCTGGCCTTGTCGGGATCGTCGTTGGAGTCAGTCACGAGCGCCCGCATCGCCGCGAACCCCGCCTGGAATAGCGGGTGGGTGGTCGATTCGGCGGCGCCGGCGATCATCAGCGGCGCATGTCCGTACTTGATCGCATGGAAACCGTCGCCGATCGCCTGGGCGCCGGTCGCGCAGGCGGTCACCACCGTCGAGCTTGGCCCGCCCATGCCGAAGCGTTGCTGAACGGTGTAGGACCCCATGTTATGCGGGAACATGACGTGAAGATGGGGAGGAACGCGTGAGGTCCCGCGCTGAAGGAACAGCTGGTGGGCGGGAACCAGCTCGTCATAAATACCTCCAACGCAGGTACCGAAGGCGGCTCCGGCATCCGTCAGGTCGATCATGGGTTGGAGGTTGTCGTCGAGCAGCCCGGCGTCCGCCATTGCCTCGCCGGCCGTTTCGACCGCCATTCTCGAGAAGAAGGAGGCATTCCGCGCGGCCTTGCCAGAGAGAAACCGGGCGGGCATCGCCGCGCGGTCGACCGCGCCCCAGAGCAGGCACGGATGCTCGGCGGGATCGAGGTTTTCGGCACGGCGGATGCCGGTTTCCCCGGCGACGATTCGCCGCCAGGTTTCTTCCGCCGATGGCGCCAGCGAGCTGATCGCCCCGATCCCGGTGACGACGACACGGTGCGGCCGCGCGCGCGCCGACATGGTGGCCGGGTCGTCGAGTTCAGACGTTGTCACGGCGAGGAACTCCTTCCGCCGGGTGTTCTGTGTGTTCATGCTACGGCGATTCAGCGGACGATGCCCGCCGCTCGCTCCATGTCCGGGACCCTCCGCGTACGACAATAACGGATGACGCCCGCCGATCGCTTCTCCCCACTTGCGCGCGGTGCCGCCAGAAGCGTGGCTACTCCACCGGGGTGTCCCCCCGTGAACCCCATTCGCTCCATGACGGAGCATAGTTCTGGACATCGTCGTAGCCCAATGCCTTGAGCACGACGTATGTGTTGGCGGCACGGACCCCGCCCGCGCAGTAGCTCGCGACCCGGTCGTCCTTCTTCAGACCCAGCGATTCATAGACCTGCGCCAGCTCGGTCATGGGCCGGAATGCGCCCTGTGAATCGAGGTGAGTGCGCCAATCGAGATGGACGGACCCCGGAATCACGCCCTGCGCGACCTCGGTGTCGGCGCGGGCATCGACTTGTTTGGCCCCTGACGATCCGCGTTCGAGATCGCCGAGGATCTGGTCGGCGGTGGCGAGCACTCGCGGATCGAACCGGATGACCGTCTCGGTCGAGGTGGGCATGGTGGGATCGGTGGACGCCTCGCCCCCCTCCCGGCTCCAGGCCGCGAACCCGCCATCCAGCATCGCGCCGTTGCGGAGCCCGGCCGAGTCGAGGAGCCAGACACCGTAGGCGGCCATCGTTCCGCTCATGTCTTCGTAGAACACGACGTGATGATCCGCGCTGATCCCGGCTCGCCGGATCGTGCGTTGGAGACCGTCCACCCACCTTTCGATCGCCTCAGGCCGAGAGGAGGCGAGCCGGTTGACGGAGAGATCGAGATGCAACGCGCCAGGGATATGCCCGGCGTTGTACACATCCTGAGCCCGGACATCGATCACGAGCACACGCTCGTCGGTTCGGTGATCGCGAAGCCAGGCCGAAGACACGATCGGTGAGACCGCGGAATCGTCTTCACTGGTCGTCAGGGTTTCGTCAGTGGACATCACTACCTCCGGGGCTGCTCGAAGCGCTGCTCTCCACGGGTTATACACGGGTCGGGCATGCCGTGCGTATCGCTCGGGGGAGTATGGCGCATCCCGGTTTGGCGAGGACGGTGCTGATCGGGATGTCCGTTCGACCGTGGTGCGCCGTGATACACTGAGCCGGTTGTACGGGCGAGGGCAATCCACAGGGAGCAACCGTTTCGAGCTGATGACGCGTATCCTTTTTGCCCTGCTCCTGTTCGTCACCGCGATGGTTCAGGCCACGATCCTGCCCCGTGTCAACCCCACATCGGTGTCGCCGGATCTGGTGCTGGTGATGCTTTTCCTCTGGTCGTCAACCCACGGCATCCGCGAATCGCTGGGGTGGATCTTCTTCACTGGAATTCTGCTCGATGTCCTGACCCTGGACTCGTTCGGCGTGAACGGGCTCGCTCTGGTGGTCGTCGTCCTGCTCTCCGGGTCAGGAGGTCAGCGCTTCTTCCAGTTCAACCTGGTGGTCCCGATCGTCATGGTGTTCGTGTCGACGATCATCCACGGCGCGGTGCTCGGTGCGTTGCGCGACGCACCCTTCGGGATCGCGATCGTATTTCAGGGGGGGATTCATGCCATACTCCTGCCGATCCTCCTCGTGATCTCCCGCCTGTTCTCACGATAAGATTCGGTGTGACGGTGCGGCATCGCGACATCGCTCGTCGCGGTCCACCGCCGATTCCACCCGGCGAGGCAGCCGCGCTCCGGCGGCGGTCAAAGGATGAGTGACGATGGCTCGACGCAAACGCATTCCCTACGATCCCCCGGCCCAGCGCAAACGGCGGTTCGGCTCTGGCGGCGGGTCCGCTGGTCGATCCGCGGTTGACAAGCGCGCCGATCAGTATTTCCTGTCGCGACGGATGTTCGTCGCGAAGGCGGGGGTGATCGGGGCGTTCTCGGCGCTGGCCGGTCGGCTCGGCTTTCTGCAACTAGTCAAGGGGGAAGACTACGAGGTCGAAGCCGAAATCAACCGCAAGGCCGACCAGGTGCTGCCCGCGCCGCGAGGGATGATCGTGGACCGCATGAAACGCCCCCTGGCCCAGAACCGGCGGGCCTGGGAGGTCCAGATCATCAAGGGCGACCTGCCCGACGAGGAGACCCAGCCAGCCGAGCGGCGGCGCGTGCTGGACTCCCTGATCTCGGCGCTGCAGCTCCAGAACGTCCTCGCGATCCGGCCGACGGCGATTCCCAGCCGCTCGCGCGACACCATCTTCAGCCGCGTCGCGAAAATGCTCAACTACGACGACGAGACAAAGGACGCGGCGATCACGCGCTGGATCCGGGAATGGGGCGACTCCTACGTGAAGGTGATCCCGCTGACGATCGATGATGCCGCCCTGTTCCGGGAGGCTCAGCGTGAGCTCCCGGGCGTCGTGGTCATGAACGAGATCGATTTCCTGATCGAAAACGTCTGGGCCGAGGATCTGCCGATCACGGTCAAGACGGACGTGCCCCGAGAGGTCGCGCTCAAGCTCGAAGCCAACCGCATGTACATGCCCGGTGTCGTGATCGACGACTCCGCGATGGCCCGGGAATACCTTGGCGGCGAGGTGATGTCGCATGTGCTCGGATACGTGCAGGGGATCTCGCAGGTCGCGCTCGACGACCTGCGCAACCGGGACGCCTACAACGTACGAATCTACGACCAGAACGACATCATCGGCCACGACGGGCTCGAGGGCGCGCTCGAGAAGGAGCTGCGCGGGATCAAGGGTGGGCAGCAGGTCGAGGTCGATGCCAATGGCGTGGTGCTGCGCACGCTGGCGCCGACGGTGAGGGAGGCGGTCCCGGGCAAGAACATCCGGCTGACGATCGATCTCGAGCTGCAGAACGCGGCCGCCAAGGCGCTCGAGGCGGCGATCACGCGGGCGGCAGAGGCCAAACAGAAGATCAACACCGGGGAACGCACCCCCCAAGGCAGGAAGACCCTGTGGCAGATCCCGAACGCCGGGAGCGTGGTCGCCTTCGACCCCCGCACCGGCGAGATCCTGGCGATGGTCAGCTTTCCCTACTATGACAACCAGTTGTTTGTCACCGGGCTCTCGGGCCGCAAGTTCAAGGAGTACAAGGAAGCGGGCAAGGCGTTGCTGAACCGGGCCACGAACGAGCTCTACCCGCCGGGCTCGACCTTCAAGATCTTCCTTGCCGCGTCGGCGCTGGCGCACGGCGCGGTGACCCCCGATACAGTCCATACATGCACTGGGGCGATCCAGGTTCCGTACACGAACGACATCAGCAAGGGCGACCCGTCGGCCTGCTGGGTTGGCTGGAAGGGGGGGAGCCACCAGACCCTGGATCTCTACGGCGCGATCGCCCAATCGTGCGATGTCTACTTCTACAACGTGGCCGAGGAAAACAGCCTGGAAGATGGCGCGACCGAGTCCGTGTACTACTACGACTGGAACCTGCTCGAGAAGAAGATCGTCAGTCAGGAGAAGCACGTCTTCAACGGCCTCGGGATCGACCGCCTCGCGAAGGACATGCGGGAGCGATTCTGGTTCGGGCGGGAGACCGGGGTGGAGATCAACGAGGCGTCCGGGCTGTTTCCGGACCCGGCCTGGAAACTGGAGAACATCGAGGAAGGGTGGTCCACCGGCGACACGCTGAACGTCTCGATCGGCCAGGGCGAGGCCAAGGCGACTCCGCTCCAGCTCGCGATGAACACCGCCGCGCTCGCCGCCAACGGCGTATTCCGCAAGCCGCACCTCGTGCTCGACAAGACGGTCGGCCCGGCAGCCCCGGAACCGACTCCGGTCGAGGAGATCGGGAAGCTGGAGATCGACCAGAACTGGATCGATGTCGTCAAGGAAGGCATGAAGCGCGTCTGCCACGATCCGACCGGCACCGCGTACCGGGGGAACCGGGACGACCCGGCGACTACGAAATGGCCGAAGACGAACCCCCCCGGCGAGGCGGAGATCATCATCTGCGGCAAGACCGGCACGGCCGAGTTCGGCGAGGAAGACGATCTGGGCGCGCGCGACACGCACGCGCTCTTTACCTGCTTCGCCCCGGCGGCGGCGCCGGAGATCGCGGTCGCGGTCGTGATCGAGGCTGGCGGCGAGGGCGCGACGCACGCCGTGCCGGTCGCTGATGAGGTGCTGCGGGCGTACTTCGAGCTGACCGGCCAGCGTGCCCGCGGCACGGTGCTCGCCGCCGAGAGGCTCCCGATCCCGACGTAGCGGCTACCTATCGTCGATGCGCGCCGATCGCGCAGAGCCCGCCGACCGCGTCCCAGTAGGCGTCTTCCGGATCGGCGAACCCCGCGCCGGGCGCCGATGAGCGGGCCGCCCCTTCCCGCGTGGCGACCCCTTCGGGGTCGACCTCCGCCACGGTCCAGACATAGACCGGCGTGGATGCCGGGCCGCCGGGGAACCGCTTCGCGATCGTGATCTCGTACCGCTTGCCGCCGCTCGGGGTGCGCAGCGACACCGCCGAGAGCATCGGACGATCCCGTAGCATCCGGACCGGCTCCAGCGCAATCTCCGTCATCTGGACCGCGATCCGATCGAAACAGTCAACCATTCCCAGCCGATCCCTGTCGCGAACGACGCCCCATCGGCATCCACTCGATTCCGTCAGTGTAGCGTGGCGAGCCGGGGAACCCATTCTGCGTAAGCTGGAGGTGTCGTTGCACGGCGTTCGTGCCCCCTCGTAGAATCGGGGTGCGGGATCTCCGCTCGCCGGAACCGGGATGTCCGCGGGAACGCTAATGTCACGCGCCACCGATCGCCCATTTGCGTCTCAACGTAGGGATACCAACGTGCAGGTAACGTTTCTCGGCCACGCGGGCATGTACATCCAGACGCGCCACGGCACCGTGCTCTGCGATCCGTTCTTCAACTCCGCCTATTTCGGATCCTGGTTCCCGTTCCCGGCGAACGACGCGCTCGATGTGACGCCGTTCGAGAACCCGGATTATCTGTATCTCTCCCATACCCATCTCGATCACTTCGACGCGACGTACCTGGCCGAGCATGTCTCGAAGGCGACCACTGTGCTGCTGCCGGATCACCCGCTGGGGCTGGTCGAAAAGGGGCTGCGCGGGCTCGGCTTCACCAACTTCGTCCAGACCCGTAACGCCCAACCGCTCGATGTCGACGGCCTGCGGGTGATGATCACGTCGCTGGTGTCACCGGCGGACGGGCCGCTCGGCGATTCCGGAATCTGCCTCAATGACGGTGAGGTGACGATCTTCAACCAGAACGATTCGCGTCCGGTCGAGTTCGAGGCACTGGCCGGTTTCGGGCCGTATGACGCTCACTTTCTCCAGTATTCGGGCGCGATCTGGTATCCGATGGTCTACCGCTTCCCGCAACGGATGAAGGATGCCCTGAGCTCCAAGAAGCGCACGACGCAGATGGAGCGGGCGCTGCGCTACGCCAAGCAGATCGGCGCGCCGCACATCATCCCCAGCGCCGGGCCGCCCTGCTTCCTGGACGACGAGCTCTGGTATCTCAACGATTTCGACCGCGACCCGGCTAACGTCTTCCCCGACGCCACGGTCTTCCTGGAGATGGTCGCCGAGGAGGGCTTCACCGAGGGACACCTGATGATCCCCGGCTCGGTGATGGAGATCGGTCCACGGTCGGCGACCGTCGAGCATCCGCTGCCGGACGACGAGGTGGCGCGCATCTTCACCGACAAGCGCGGCCATCTCGAAGCGCTGAAGGCGCGCAAGGAGGAGGAGCTGGCGGCGATCAAGGCATCCTGGCCGCGTGGCCAGGTCGAGATCCTGCCCGCGATCAAGGAGTGGTTCGAGCCGATCCTGGAGATCGCCGACCAGACCTGCCTCGGGATCGACGACCGGCTCCTGCTCGATTGTGGGAACGCCGCCCAGGTCGTGATCGACTTCACCCAGCGCACGGTCTATGGGTGGGATGGGGTGTCGCCGAACCGCTACGTCTTCCATGTCGATCATGCGCTGGTCGAGTATTGCATCATCAATCACGAGGAAGACTGGGTGAACAACCTCTTTCTCTCCTGCCGGTTCGAGGCGGAGCGCAAGGGGCAATACAACGAGTTCCTCTACAGCTTCTTCAAGTGCCTCTCGCCCGAGCGAATCCAGTATGCCGAGGGTTTCTACGTCGAGCAGGGGGGCGACCAGCAGCTCTTCGAATGCGAGGGCTACATGGTCCAGCGGCGGTGCCCGCACCTGAAGGCGGACCTCACCCGCTTCGGCGAGGTGAACGACGGGATCCTGACCTGCACCCTCCACGGCTGGCAGTTCGAGATCGCCTCCGGCCGCTGCCTGACAGCGGAGGACAAGACGCTCTACTCGAAGAAGATCGAGGCCGGGGACCGGGAGCTGGTCAAATCCGGTGACTGAGCCGCCGGTCGCTGGCGTGGTCGGGCCAATGCGGCTGCATCACGTCGGGATCGTGGTAGCCGACATCGAGGTCGCCAGCGAGCGATACGCGACCTTCGGGTTTCGGGACGGCGAGCGGATCGCGGTGCCGGAGCAGGGGATCGTCGCAATCGTCTACCCGGCCGGTGACGGGTACGTCGAGCTGATTCAGCCAACCGACCCCGAAGGCGCAATCGGGCGGTATCTGGCGAAGCGGGGCGAAGGCAGCCACCACATCGCGTTCGCGGTGTCGGACATCGAGGGCGCGCTGGCCCGGCTCGGCTCCGCCGGGGTGCGCCTGATCGACGAGCGCCCGCGCGCCGGCGCCCACGGCTGGCGGATCGCCTTCATTCACCCCGACTCCTGCAACGGCGTGCTGACCGAGCTGGTGCAAGTTTAACTCGATGCCCCGACGACTGTTTCGCATAGTCAACGAGAATCCGCCCGGAGAATCCGATTTCAAGACCTATGCCGAAAGGGGACAGCTCCCGTTTCGTGACGACCCAGCGGCGCTTCGCTTGATGAACGGCCTCTCGGTGATGGATACGCTGGAAGCGGCCAGACGCAAAGGGAAAGGAAAACCGTGGAAATCGCGCGGTTATTTTGTGGAGCTTGTCCCGCCCGATGATTCGACGATTACAATTGAGCAGACGACGAAGGATCTCCATCACTTCACCGTGTGGTGCGATGAGGAGATTGTTCGGGATTCGATAGTGAGTCTGGTCCCAATCGAGGAGGACCCGAGCGATGTATGAAATCTGGCATAATGAAACCAATAATGTCATCGATTGGTTCGATACCGCATCGCAGGCGGAAGATGTGTTGCTCGCCGCTCTCCAGACCCGCGGAGAGACTATCCTCGACGGCACATATCTGGTGCGTGCCGACGGTGGCGGCACGACGCACTACCTGGCCGAGGGCAGGGATATTCTCAAGGTCATCCGAATTCTGAGACTTCTGGATGAAATGCGGTCAATGACCCCGGCAGAAGGTGAGATGCCGGGAGAATCGGATATTGCACGATTGGTCGAGTCGCTCCCAAGACTCGACAGATTTGGGTTGGGGATCAGTGCCGAGTGGATGAGGGGTTTCGTCGCGCATGGACTTTTGACCGATACGCCCTCAACGACGAACGAGTCAGGCAGCGTCATCGATTCCGTGGAATCGATCAGGAGAATGCGGCGACTTGCCGGCCACGCAACCTCGTAAGGCTTGCTGCTCCCGTTCATGTGGATGACGCCCCGGAGAGCGGCGTGCACGACCGGCTGGAACTCTTTCTCGCGACCGACGCGCTCAAGGAGCTTTCGCGGCCGCGCTGGCCCGGCTTGGGGCCGCCGGAGTGCGCCTGATCGACGAGCGCCGGTGGCCACGGCTGGCGGATCGCCTTCATCCACCCCGACTCCTGCAATGGCGTGCTGACCGAGCTGGTGCAGGTGGAGTGACGCTGGACGACGCGGACATCACCGGGACCCGGACGTTCTACCGGATCGTCTGGACCGACCTCCCGACGCTCGACAATTTCCTCTCCCATCTCGACCGGGGTGTGATTGTACGGGTCGATGATTCCGAGATTCGACGACTCGCCAGTGGCATTTCGGTTTTTCGCACGCTTGGGCAAGCTCGGCGGAATGCCCGCAAGCGGCCGGCGACCTCGACGTGCGCATCGGCGGCGGCTCGACGACGGTGCGCGACTTCCTCGCCGCCGACCTCATCGACGCCCTCCACGTCGTGCAGGTGCCGATCCTGCTCGGCCGCGGCGTCCGCCTGTGGGACGATCTGGAAGGCATCGAGGAGCGCTACGACGTCGAGAGCCTCTCGTCACCGAGCGGCGTCGCGCACATGACGTTCACGCGTCGATAGGCGAGCGGCCTGTCACAGTCTCCATTGAGGACAGTCCTGCGGTCACGCGTCAACGTACGCGGCCAGGTGCTCTCCGGTGAGGGTGGAACGCGCCGCCACCAGGTCGGCAGGGGTGCCCTCGAAGACGATCCGGCCGCCGCCTGGGCAGCAGTCGGTTGGGTCAACAGATGCTGGGTGTGGAGCCTTCGTGCTCGAATGCCGGGCTCGAGGCGGTGTCAAGGCCCGGCACCGCCGGGCAGTTCATCAATCCCCGCAAGCCCGCCCTTGATGCCGTGACCACGCGCCGGCGGGTGCAGCCGACCATGACCCAGGTGGCCGCGTCCGTGACTGCCCTGCCGGCCCGTTCTGCCACCCCGGATGCTGACCCTCCCGTCGCCGGCTGACCTCACATCGGCGGCCATACACCCTCCCCACCCTACAACGGGCCGGCCATGTGGCCGGCCCGTTCTTGTTGCCCGCAGCGTACGGGGCGTATCTGAAGATCTGGCACGCAGGCTGCTAACGGCGAAACGCGTTCCGGGTCGCCTCGGCGGTTGCGCGAAGGTACCCGGGATCGACATAGGCCAACGCGTCTTCGTCTTTCCCTTCCATGATATTGCGCCGGACGACGAAGCCCGCCAGAAACAGCGGCCTGATGTACATCACGCCCTCGAAGCGGTCGAATTCCTCATCGGTCAACTCGATGTGCCGGCGGTACCCATGCACGGCAGCGTTGGTCAGGACCGGGTCCCTCCAGGTGCCCCACATCAGCCAGGCGAAATCGGCGAGCCGCGGTCCGCGCCCAGCCGACATCCAATTGATCCCTACCGGTCCGTGGTCGGTCAGGAGCGCGTGATCGGGGCTGTGGAGAAGGTTGCCATGGAGCAATGCCTCTGGCAGGCCGCTCCCGTCGTCCGCAGAGAGCACCTGTTCTCGCAAGTACTCGAATCGCTTGCGCTCGGACGCGGCGACCTTCGTATCGACAGCGTCGAGAAACGCGAGGGCCGCCATCAGGTCCTGACGCGGACTTCCCTCATGGGTCGGATCTTCGCCACTGGCCCCACCGGGACGGCTTGCGGACTCGTCGAGTTCCAGCGCATGGAGTCGCCCAAGCAGGTCGCCCATCATGCCGAGCTTCTCGCTGACCTCCGCGAACGGCCTGTTCTCGACGAACCGGGTGACGAGCACCGTGCTTCCGTCGAAGTCCGACACCGCGTCGTCGACGGCAAGGCGCTCCGCGGGAAAGCCCTGCCGCTCCAGGAATCGCAGAATGGCAGCGTCGCCCTCGACGCCAGATTTCGGGCGAGCGGGGGGAAACGCGCGCGCGATCCACGGATCGCCGTCGGCCCGGTCGATGCGGAAGACGTAGGTTTTGTGAATGCTGACCTTGGTGGCCGCCACGGCGTCGACGCGGTAGTGATCCCGAATATGAGCGAGCAAGTGCTCGGCGGAGGGCTTGTGGATCATCCGATCTTCGAGACCCTCGAGATCGGTAAGCGCCTCGGTGTAGCGTTGCCCGGTTGCCTTGGCGTGACGCCGGACAACCTTCTTGAAACTGCCGTGCCTGGTCATGAACAAGCCTCCTCGGTCCACCCTCGTCCCCCAGCGACGCGGTGTTGGAAGATAGCCTGCGATTTCAACGACCGGGAGGGCAGATTCCCCTTCGCCCATGGAACCCTGGCTGGGGCGGATGTTCCACGGCTCGGTGACCGGTTGGCACCGTGGCTCCAATCTTCCCGTCAGCCTCGCCCCGTGTCAAGTGCTTGTGCTAGTTCGAGACATCTGGGAAATGCTTGGAACGAAGATGCTCCACGAGGCTGGCCGTCCCCTGTGGACCGTTCCGAATCGGAGAATTCGAACTACCGGTGCTCGGCTTAGGCAACCGCTGGTGCCGATCCTGCTCGGCCGCGGCGTCCGCCTGTGGGAGGGTCTGGAAGGCATCGAGGAACGCTACGACGTCGAGAGCCTCTCGTCACCGAGCAGCGTCACGCACATCAAGTTCACACGTCGATAGGCGATCGCGCCGGCGGCCTCCATTGAAGGCAGTCCTCGAAGGCAGGCTGCGACCGCATACCAGCATCGAGTCCGAACGCCGAGACGTTGTTTTAATCCTCAGCCCACCCGAAGGCAGGGTGCGACCGTCCTGGTGAGCCAGCGAACGCCGGCCCCCCGGGGTTTCAATCCCCACCCTGCCCGAAGACAGGGTGCGACCGGGCTTTCCCAAAAATCACCCATCGCCAGAGGAGTTTCAATCCCCACCCTGCCCGAAGACAGGGTGCGACTGGTTTGCTTATACTTCGTGATGGTCTCACGTGTCTGTTTCAATCCCCACCCTGCCCGAAGACAGGGTGCGACGCCTTTACGGCGATGGTCAAGAGCGCGAAACACTGGGTTTCAATCCCCACCCTGCCCGAAGACAGGGTGCGACGCCGCCGGAAGTCCGTCAAGGGGAGTATCAAACCAGTTTCAATCCCCACCCTGCCCGAAGACAGGGTGCGACAGTATCATCTAACCCTGCTGCAACGGATCGTATTGGTTTCAATCCCCACCCTGCCCGAAGACAGGGTGCGACGCCAACCACGTCCCGAGTCTTTGGCAACCAACCGAGTTTCAATCCCCACCCTGCCCGAAGACAGGGTGCGACGCGAAGTCGCTGGAGATCGGAGCCGCTGTACACGGTTTCAATCCCCACCCTGCCCGAAGACAGGGTGCGACGGCCTTCCGGCCGGCAACTCGTCATCGGGATGGTCGTTTCAATCCCCACCCTGCCCGAAGACAGGGTGCGACAAGTGCGATGACTTCTTTCGCTGGGTCTTCGAGCGGGTTTCAATCCCCACCCTGCCCGAAGACAGGGTGCGACACGGATCGTTGCGTTACCACAAGCAAGCTGACGTAGGTTTCAATCCCCACCCTGCCCGAAGACAGGGTGCGACATATCTTTCTTCGGCTTGTAGGCGATGATGCTCATGTTTCAATCCCCACCCTGCCCGAAGACAGGGTGCGACCCGTACACCCTAGACCGTGACGCGATGCTTTATCTGGTTTCAATCCCCACCCTGCCCGAAGACAGGGTGCGACACCGTGCGAACATGATAGCGAGAGATTTCGATGCTGTTTCAATCCCCACCCTGCCCGAAGACAGGGTGCGACGTAGATATAGCAGTAGCGCATAATGGCGTGATCTCGTTTCAATCCCCACCCTGCCCGAAGACAGGGTGCGACGGCAGTAAACGGTATGACCCCCGATGAATGGGCCGTTTCAATCCCCACCCTGCCCGAAGACAGGGTGCGACTCGCCACGAACAGCCAGCGCGCCGTCGTGCGTCCCGTTTCAATCCCCACCCTGCCCGAAGACAGGGTGCGACGCTGGCGACGCAGTCGGGGTTCACGGCGAGCGGTGGTTTCAATCCCCACCCTGCCCGAAGACAGGGTGCGACGAGGGGGAGCGGTTGGTCATGCGACGGCAACTTCTGTTTCAATCCCCACCCTGCCCGAAGACAGGGTGCGACCGTCGATTCTGCCCGAAACCGGGCGGTCGGTGTAAGTTTCAATCCCCACCCTGCCCGAAGACAGGGTGCGACCCGTTGATGTCGGCCCCGGTCGTCGCCAATCGGACGTTTCAATCCCCACCCTGCCCGAAGACAGGGTGCGACGCGGGAACCGGCAAGACGAGGGCGATCCTCGAATGTTTCAATCCCCACCCTGCCCGAAGACAGGGTGCGACTATCTGGAGCACATTGCGGACGATCAGGACTGGCTGTTTCAATCCCCACCCTGCCCGAAGACAGGGTGCGACTAGCCGGGCAGATGCCCGGCTAACCGCCTACATGGAGTTTCAATCCCCACCCTGCCCGAAGACAGGGTGCGACCGCGGCCTGGTCGTAGTTCATCGTGTTCGCAACCTGGTTTCAATCCCCACCCTGCCCGAAGACAGGGTGCGACGGAGAGTATGCAATCTTCACCGGACTCATTCGCTATGTTTCAATCCCCACCCTGCCCGAAGACAGGGTGCGACTATCTTTCTTCGTCTTGTGGGGGGTGATACTCACGTTTCAATCCCCACCCTGCCCGAAGACAGGGTGCGACCTGTCGCCCCACACCGTCGACCGCCGGTGCCCGATGTTTCAATCCCCACCCTGCCCGAAGACAGGGTGCGACAATCGAACCAAGGGCGCGGCTGGCGGCGCGATCATGTTTCAATCCCCACCCTGCCCGAAGACAGGGTGCGACGAAATCAGCAAAGCACGGTATTTCGTCCGTGGGCTGTTTCAATCCCCACCCTGCCCGAAGACAGGGTGCGACCCTATAACGTATCGACCATCGCCAGTGTCGATGCGTTTCAATCCCCACCCTGCCCGAAGACAGGGTGCGACTTGCGGACACCGGCGATGTCGGCCGGATCATGCTGGTTTCAATCCCCACCCTGCCCGAAGACAGGGTGCGACCCATCCTGGATCACGGCCTGGTCGAGAATCTTGTAGGTGTTTCAATCCCCACCCTGCCCGAAGACAGGGTGCGACGCCTTGTTGCGCGTGACGTACTTCTCGATCTTGTTGGGGTTTCAATCCCCACCCTGCCCGAAGACAGGGTGCGACCTTCCGTCGTGCTCGACTTCGTACCAGTCGTTCGGGTTTCAATCCCCACCCTGCCCGAAGACAGGGTGCGACGAGCGCCAGCAAAGCGCACGGAGTGAGCGGCAGGATGTTTCAATCCCCACCCTGCCCGAAGACAGGGTGCGACTCACGTTATTCCTCCATGTCAGTGTCTGTCTTGGGTTTCAATCCCCACCCTGCCCGAAGACAGGGTGCGACCCGGACAGCACCGTGTCCGATCCGGTCGCCGTCACGTTTCAATCCCCACCCTGCCCGAAGACAGGGTGCGACACCGAGCTGCCAATCTATCTGGCGCTGGCGACAACGTTTCAATCCCCACCCTGCCCGAAGACAGGGTGCGACACGGCGAAGGTCGTCGGCGTCAGTCGCCAGAGGGTGTTTCAATCCCCACCCTGCCCGAAGACAGGGTGCGACCGAACCACATAGGTATTATCATTGAGTCACAAGGGTTTCAATCCCCACCCTGCCCGAAGACAGGGTGCGACCCGAGACGAATCTGACCGGTATTACGGCGCAGTATGGAGTTTCAATCCCCACCCTGCCCGAAGACAGGGTGCGACAAGCACGACCTTGTGCTGGATCTGCAGGTGACAGGGAGTTTCAATCCCCACCCTGCCCGAAGACAGGGTGCGACCCGCGCCGGGATGGCACGGACGTCGATCATGTAGGGTTTCAATCCCCACCCTGCCCGAAGACAGGGTGCGACTCGCGCGCGAGCGCCCCCGCCGCCCGGTCGGTGCCTGTTTCAATCCCCACCCTGCCCGAAGACAGGGTGCGACGGACGTCAAGGGCGTCACGACGGCGATGTATCGCTGGTTTCAATCCCCACCCTGCCCGAAGACAGGGTGCGACCCCCACGAGCCGGGCCAGTTCGGGGTGGCTCGGTGTTTCAATCCCCACCCTGCCCGAAGACAGGGTGCGACGGGGTGGAGCAAGCGATCACCGTCGCCACGATGACGTTTCAATCCCCACCCTGCCCGAAGACAGGGTGCGACGATCCTGGCCGGAGGGTCAGCCACGTTGACGGGCCCGTTTCAATCCCCACCCTGCCCGAAGACAGGGTGCGACGCCGGAACTCGGCTCCTGGGCGGTGGTGGTGGAGGTTTCAATCCCCACCCTGCCCGAAGACAGGGTGCGACCCGGCAACCCAGAACACAACGACGCTCAATGCGATGTTTCAATCCCCACCCTGCCCGAAGACAGGGTGCGACCTGAATGCGGCGCGGCTCAGGATTCTGGTTGACCAGTTTCAATCCCCACCCTGCCCGAAGACAGGGTGCGACGACGATCAGCGAGCCAGGATGGCGAAGGTGATCAGGTTTCAATCCCCACCCTGCCCGAAGACAGGGTGCGACGGGTTGGATTCCATGATGTCGCCGCCCTCCGCACGGTTTCAATCCCCACCCTGCCCGAAGACAGGGTGCGACCGGTGATCCGGCTCGAACAGACCCGCGTCCGGAGGGTTTCAATCCCCACCCTGCCCGAAGACAGGGTGCGACATACCCACCGCGAGCACGCTGGCGGGTACTCGCCATGTTTCAATCCCCACCCTGCCCGAAGACAGGGTGCGACATGTCGTCGCCGATGCCCTCGAAGATGCCCTCGATGTTTCAATCCCCACCCTGCCCGAAGACAGGGTGCGACAGCATAACGACGATACCGACAAGTCCGCCGACAAAGAGTTTCAATCCCCACCCTGCCCGAAGACAGGGTGCGACTGGGTGTCGCCCATCGTGACCTACCCGTGCAACTGGTTTCAATCCCCACCCTGCCCGAAGACAGGGTGCGACCCCGTCCTGGGAATTCAGGAATCGGGAGGATACCGGTTTCAATCCCCACCCTGCCCGAAGACAGGGTGCGACTTTCTTCGACAATGTAGGTGCCGCCGAGCTTGGCCGGTTTCAATCCCCACCCTGCCCGAAGACAGGGTGCGACGTCATTACCACCGCGCCGACCGATCGGCAGGTGGAGTTTCAATCCCCACCCTGCCCGAAGACAGGGTGCGACCCGGACGTTCAGCGTGACCGACGCCAAGCGGGGCGGTTTCAATCCCCACCCTGCCCGAAGACAGGGTGCGACCGTTTCGCAGATCAACGACGCGCTCGACGGCAAGCTGTTTCAATCCCCACCCTGCCCGAAGACAGGGTGCGACCCGGATAACCACGAGACATCCAGTCACCGAGCAGGTTTCAATCCCCACCCTGCCCGAAGACAGGGTGCGACCGTCGGCGAACGCCAGCACGAACTTGCGCATCCAGTTTCAATCCCCACCCTGCCCGAAGACAGGGTGCGACCGCGGCCCCTCGCCGGTCGAGAGCCCCTGGACCAGTTTCAATCCCCACCCTGCCCGAAGACAGGGTGCGACGCGGGTCGGTGTTGGAGATGCGAATGAGGTCTCTCGTTTCAATCCCCACCCTGCCCGAAGACAGGGTGCGACGCACCTGAGTGGTCAGTTGCCTACATCGACTGGAGGGTTTCAATCCCCACCCTGCCCGAAGACAGGGTGCGACTACGTCTTGCCGGCGGTGAACCCCTTGCCGCCGTAGTTTCAATCCCCACCCTGCCCGAAGACAGGGTGCGACGTCTCCGGACGAGATCGACTACCGGCGCATTCCTGTTTCAATCCCCACCCTGCCCGAAGACAGGGTGCGACGTCCGTAGTACGCCAGCGTGATCGTCCAGTCCGCGTTTCAATCCCCACCCTGCCCGAAGACAGGGTGCGACGTTGCGGTCTCGGCGTGCGCCGTCTCGACTCGCTTGAAGTTTCAATCCCCACCCTGCCCGAAGACAGGGTGCGACAGGGCTCCGCCGGTCGAGTTGAGCGTGTTGAAGGGTTTCAATCCCCACCCTGCCCGAAGACAGGGTGCGACTACGCCGCCGAGGGCGGTCAGGTCATGACGATCGAGTTTCAATCCCCACCCTGCCCGAAGACAGGGTGCGACACCCGGAAGCAGGTTGTCCGGTCGATCGCGACCCTGTTTCAATCCCCACCCTGCCCGAAGACAGGGTGCGACGAACCGGGAGTCGAAGCCGACGTAGGTGTTGACGGGTTTCAATCCCCACCCTGCCCGAAGACAGGGTGCGACTTGACGACATGCAGGGTGACACCCCGCCCATTATTGTTTCAATCCCCACCCTGCCCGAAGACAGGGTGCGACAATCGAGGACACCCCGGAGCGGTGACGCGGGGTCGTTTCAATCCCCACCCTGCCCGAAGACAGGGTGCGACTGTTTATCCCTGTGTCGTGCGCGCCATAGCGTTGTGCGTTTCAATCCCCACCCTGCCCGAAGACAGGGTGCGACCTCCGGCTCGTAGCCCAGCATTTGCAGATTGGACGCGTTTCAATCCCCACCCTGCCCGAAGACAGGGTGCGACAGTCGATCGTCATGTCGTCACCTCATGCTGCTCGCGTTTCAATCCCCACCCTGCCCGAAGACAGGGTGCGACACGCCCTCAGCGATTACCGCATCACGTACTTGTGGTTTCAATCCCCACCCTGCCCGAAGACAGGGTGCGACTTGCCGGTGCCAAGGTGCTCGACCACCTCGAGCATGTTTCAATCCCCACCCTGCCCGAAGACAGGGTGCGACGGCCCGAATTGCCCTAAAACCCTCCTATTGCTGTCGGTACTGGCGGGCCGGGCGCCAGCACGACGCTTCAATCGGCCGATTCCGGCATCATATCCCACCGGATCCGATTCGGAAATGCGCGAACCCCCTGCCTGCGCCCTCCCCCACTTGGGGTTCGCGCACCTCCTAACGACAGCCCTCAGACGATCAGCGTCTCCCGGATGTCGTGCGGCGGTACCAGTCCGAAGACCCGCACCGCCCGCTCCCTATCGGCCGGCAGGCGATAGATCCGGAGCCGGTCCTCCGTCACGTCGATGATCCCGACCAGCTTGTGCTCCAGCGCTTCGAGCTGGGCCGGGGTGACCTGGCACTCGAAGACGCTGTTCTGGACCCGCTGACCGAAGCCGCAACAGGCGGTCGCCACCTTTCGCAGCCGCCGCCGCCCTTCTTTCGATTGGGTGTTGACGTCGTAGGCGACGAGCACATCGATCCGCGAGTTCGCCATGTGGTTCCCCTCTCGATTGCTTCCTACCGCATCAGGAACGGGACGTAATGCGGCAGATCGTTGCGGAGATACCGCGCCAGCACCCTCGCCTGCAGGTGGGGAACCAGACCGAGCGGCGTCGTGCCGTCGAGCACCCGGTGGTCGACCTCCTCCTCCTTGCGCTTCTGATATGCCAGGATCACGGTTCGCCGCCCGGTGTCGTTGAGCATTGTCGCGCCGCCGTCGTGGACCTCGAAGTCATCCGCCGTGAGTTCCCGCCGGTTGACCAGCGTCAGCGCGAGGCGATCGGCCAAGACCGGCCGCAGCTCTTCCATGAGGTCGAGCGCCAGGGCGGGGCGGCCTGGGCGCAGGGCGTGAAAGAAGCCGACCTGGGGATCGAGCCCGACCCCTTCGAGCGCGGCGGTGCAATCCGCCCGGAGCAGGGTGTAGAGGAAGGAGAGCACCGCGTTCATCGGATCGCGTGGCGGGCGGCGGGTTCGCGTCGCGATCCCGAACGTCTCCCGCTCGTGGCGGACCATCAGGCCGAAGGTCTGGAAATACTCGCGGGCGGCCTCGCCCTCGTCGCCGCGCATCGTGTTCAGGTCGGTCCGCTCCGGGAGCCGGAGCAGGATAGCGGCGTGGACATCAGCGGCGAACGTCAGCGCGTCCCGCTCCGCGCTGATCCGCGTGTCGCGGGCCGCGCGCTGGAGCACGAACCGCGCGTTGCGGAGCTTGCCGGCCAGCATCGGGCGGGCGATCCCGATCCGCCGCGCTTCGGAGCTGAGTGCCAGGTGCTGGGCCCGGCGCAGCAGCACGTTGCCGCCGGTCGCGCCCTGGAGCCGCGCCTTGAAGCGGCCGTTGCGGTCGAGCCAGACGACGCTCCGGCCATCCTCGGCGCAGCGGTGGAGGAGGGCGGGCGAGACCATCACGTCGCCGAAGAGGACGATGCTCCCGAGCTGGAGCAACGGGGCCTGGAGCTGGAGCTCGCGCTCGACCTCGACGCGGACGGTGTCGTGATCGAGGTGGGCGTAGGCGCGCGGTTTGGTGATGAAGAGCGTGTTCATGAGCTGGCGCATGGTCCCTCTCTCGCTCAGCCTGGCTTACACCAGTGCCCTCAAGTGCTCTCGATGGACTGGGAAGGCGCTTCGCGCCGATTCAAAACCAGCTGCAGCGCGTTGCACTTCCGCCGGGGGTCCCTCGTCGCTTCGCTCCCTCGGGATGACATGTGCAAACGCTCCATTTGGCACACGGCGAACTAGTCGCTGGGGCGAAACAGCTCCGCGTAATGGCCGCGGATCACCGCCGGCTGGCTGGCGAGGCGGGGCGTGCAGGCGTCGATCAGCGAGCAGTTGGGGCAGCGGGCGTCGTTGACGGCAAGCGGCAGGCGATCCTGATCCAGCATCGCCCGGATCCCGGTGACCGCGCGCGCGACCGCCGTTCGCTCGGCGTCGCCGAAGGTCACCTCCCGGCGGCGCTTCGAGCCGGCGTACATGATCGCCCCCGCCGGGACGGCGCGGCCCAGCATCTCTTCGAGACAGACCGCCTGGGCGCACAGTTGGAGCGCCTCGTGCTCCCAGGTGCGGCGCTTGCCGACCTTGTACTCGACGGGGTAGGGCGTTTCGCCGTGCCACTCGATCAGATCGGACTTGCCGACGAGGCCGAGCCGGTCGGACCAGAGCGGCACCCCCCGTGAGACGCGGATGCCGTCCTCGGTCGCGTCCGCTTCCTGGTGCACGCGCTCGTGGGCGCGGGTGCCGCGCAGGGTGAAGATGTTCTCGTCGTAGGTCTGCTCGAGGTGGATCAGGGCGCACTGGCGCGGACAGTAGCTCCAGTGCTCAATCGCCGAGATCAGGACGAGGTCGTCATCGTGCCAGCCGGTTTCCCCGGAAGCTGGTGCTTCGGCGCTCACGGTCACTTCCCGAGGTGGGTCATCGTCACGCCATCGGGCAGGCCCTCCTGATCGATCGACACCGTGTAATCGGCGAACGCGCGCGGCGCGGTGACGCCGCCGTTGAGCGTGACGGAGACGCGCTCCAGGAGGCGGTGAGCGGGGGCGTTGCCGAAGGGGTTGTCGTGGCTGAAGATCACCACGCCGCGACAGGCCATCATCCCGCGCGAGGCCGAGCGGTCGAAATCCCACATCCGTTCGAGCGCGTCCCAGAACAGGGCGAGGTCGTCGTCGTCGAACCCGGTGTCCGTGGCCTGCTGGGGGCTGAAGAAGATGTTGCCCTTGTAGAGTCCGTACGGCACCAGCGCCTTGCGCCCCATCTCGGTCACCTTCCCGCCTGTGGCCGCTTCACCCTCCGTCTCCGCGACGATCACCTTCGCGTCTTCGGGCCTGGTGATCGCGACCCGCGTGATCGAGATGTCGAGCGGGATGATCGGGTCGAAGCTGCGCGAGAAGGTGAGCTGCATCGGGCCGCGAACCTGGCCAGCGTTGACCCCGGTGGACATCACCGCGCCGAAGGTCCGGACATCGAAGAAGTTGTCGCACATCCACTTGCGGGCGACATCGACATCTTCACGCGCCTGCCTCGTCCCCGTCGGCTTGCGACCGCTTGCCGTGTAGGCGCGGGCGTGTAGATCGTTCAGCGCGATTCCCTTGTCCTGGACGTAGATCTTGTAGCGCTCTTCTGTCCCGTGCGTGATGTCGACGAAATCTCGCACCTTGCGCTTGATCGCGACATCGGTGACGAGCCCTTCCATCGTTTCGGGATCCACCCGTGGAAGGTTGCCCGAGTCCGGATCGCCGTTCGGGTTGCCGTCCTTCACGTCGAACAGGAGCACGGCGTCGTGGCGCTTTGAGACATCGAGATGAGCGTCGATAGTCATAGCGGTTTGTCCTTTCATGCGGGTTGATAACGTGCCCTGTGGGACGGCTTGGAGCGGGGACGCGTGGACCTAGACGACGGCTTCCACCCCGGCTTTGGCGGCTTCGCGCTGTGCCTTTCGATTGGTGGCCATGGCCCGGTCATGAGCACGCTGGTGATAGAACCCAAGCGCGAACGTGCCCTGGTCCTGAAGGTTCAGCGTGATCGGGAAGTCGTCGAGCAGCCCCATGATGTCCTGGAGCTGGCTCTCCAATGCCCATCTGGCACCCGGTTTGTCTCGTGCCATCTTGTTGAGGTGAAATTGCGCGCCCCGGAGCAGAAGCGGGAAGACCGACTTCGGATTCGACGAGGCCGATGCATAGAACTTGTCGATCACCGATGAATTGACATCACCGAGGGCTGTCCACTGAACGCGGTCGATGATCGCCAGCAACCGGCCGCAGACGTACGCGGCATCCGCACGTTCGAGGTTCAGATTGACCATCGTGTTCTCCTTGAGCTCAGAGTCCGGCAATCGGCAAGCGAGCACCATCTTGATCAGCATGGCCCGCTGCCGGGTCACGGTCTGCTCGGCCCGGTTGCGGCGCACCGCGAGATAGAGCAGGTCCAACGGCAGGGGAGTGCCCGCCAGCGCGAGCCGCACCAGCGATTGGGAGACGATGTCCGGCGGCTCCTCCTTGCGCCGGACGGTGGACCCGGCGATCCAGTTCAGCGGGAGGAAGTCTCCGGCGTCCCCGTTCCAGTCGACCAGCTCCTGCAACACGAAGTACCGCCCGATCGTTCGGGCTCGCTCGCCGACCGTGGTGTCGATCCAGTCCTTGACGACGACCCGGGCTCCGCTGGCACCCAGGGCCACGCCGTAGTAGCGGGTGGCGTCGATCTCCGGCCGGAGTTTCGACTGGGACCAGAACGACTCCATGTACGACCGCACGAGATCGGGGTGCGCCTGCGGCTGGGTGAACAGGGTGAGCACATCGTCTTCGATGGCGGTTTTGGGATCGGGCCAGAAGGCGTAAGCGAGGCCACCCGCCCACAGGCTTGTCGACTTGCTGGCGAGCAGCGCGTTGAGGGCGTTCGCGTAGGCTTCCGCGCAAACCGAGCACATCGGCGCGATTCGGGACGCCTTCAGCCCGTAAGATTCGAACGGATCGGCGTTGGCGGAGATCAGATCCTTCTGCGCCTGCCCGCCGGGAATGCCCCTGATCTTGAACGGATGGCGCTCGAGTACCGGCCCAGGGGTTTCACACACCATGCAGGTGTCTACGTCGAGCGTGGCAGCGGCATCGTCGGCCACGACGTTCCGCGACCCCCAGAACGTCTTGACCGAATCGAGCTCGAACGGAAAGACGCCATCGACGCGGAAAGTCACCGGAAACCCGGGATCGAACGCCGGGATTGATTCAACGTCGACAACTTCCGGATGCTCCAGGAAGGTCGCCACGGCTCTCACCGCTGGCTCGTTCGTTGCACTGGCGCACGCCACGACCAGCTGCTTGAAGCTCTCGTGCTGCCGGGCGACCCGGGACGGATTGGATGGCTTCTTCGAATCGTTGCGGGGAATGCCTAGGACGTACTCGCCGGTATCGAGCAGAAGTTTCGGGGTGACGCCCATCGTTCGCTTGACCTGGGGGGCCTGCTTGACAAGCCCCCTCGGCGACTCCTTCGTCCGCAGCTCAATGATGCCTTCATACTCCCCAGCTGAACCCAGCGAGATCAGGTAGCGGATCGGCTGCTCCTGGTAGCCGGGCGGCGGCAGGGATTCACCCAGCTTGTACTCGGCGTAGTCGCGGAGGCGTTCAAGCAGCATGGGGTGTTCCTTCCGATTCAGGCACGCGGAGGATGCCGTTGTCGATACGGGCGTCGAAGAAGCGGGGCGTGCCGATCCCCGGGGTGCCGCTCGCGAACGAGATGTCGTGCACCATCCGGCCCAGATCCATCGTGATCTTTTCGGGCCGTGTGGCTGGGTCCGGCTCCTCGAACGCGGCGGTGAACTCGCGGCAGCCAAGATAGGGCTGCGCGAAGCACTGGCCGCGCTCGACCCGGCGCCGAAACTGGTCCCGGTACTTCGCGGCATCGCTGTCGACGCCGGGGTTGAGCACCACGTCGGCCTTGATCAGATACGCAACATCCCGCAGCGCCAGGGTGTTGCGCTGGGCCCGGCTGTCGCTCGCGAAGAAGCCACCGCCATTCGATCCCCAGGCGCGGGCGCTGCGCTCGACGGCGACCGAATTGACTTCGTTGCGGAGGATCGAGAAATAGCGAATCGGCCTGAGCACCTGGATCTCCCGGATCCGCCACCGGAACTCCGGCTTCCAGAAGATCGCTTCGAGCACCCCGCGCGCCGCCGACGGCGTCATCACGGGGTAGGTGACACGCTCGACCTTCATCTCCGGACGGGTGAAGCAGGCGAAGTCGCCGAACACGGCCACTTCGAGCGGAACGTGATACATGTGCGCACCCCCAAGCGAGTCAGGCGGTGGTTCATCTGCCTGACTCGCGTTCGTCTCGCGGTCGATGAGCAAACCCAATGGTTTCAATCCTTCGGTCCGACTCTGGCGGACGCGACGACGGAAGTACCTTTTCCTTTCTTTGAACCACACGCCGAACACCGAACGCGATCACGACACTCTTGACCCGGATGAGAACGTTCACCGCATGCTCCGATCAGCTTGGATTCCGATTGCGCCCGAGCTGATCCCGGCACTTCAGATCAGCTCGGGTGGACACTCGCGCTCCTATGTGAACGGCCATGCCATCGTGAACGCCGCGCGGCAATGCCGGATCACTGACATGAATATACCATATGGATTGATGAACAAAATCAATGGAACCTACATTCTTAGCTGAACAGACCGGCGGGTTCGAGGCGGCGGTCAAGGATGCCTCGCTTGGGGTCATAGACATCTTTCCACTCCCAAAGTCCCGGCACCACCTCCACGATCGTCCCGCGTTGTTCGTACGCGTCCTTCAGATAACCGGGGCAGTTGACGAAGTAGGGCTGGGCGTCCCGGAACCGATCGCGGACGGTGGAGCGGTCGGCTCCCTTGCGGTTCCGAAGCGCATTCAGGATGTCGTGCGTCGAGCGCGGTCCGCTCTCAGATGCGGCACGGTCATAGTGGACGAAGACCTGAATCGTGTGATCGTCGATCATCCGGAACTTCTCGCTGACACTCTCGTACTTGCGGTCGGCCCGCAGCGGCTGGATGCCGCGCGCGTCGGCATCCTCGCCGCTGTAGAGCAGCGCGAAGTAATGGATGAACGTGTCCGGGTTGGCCACATCGAGCGCGCCCTTCCGGAGCAGGTTCCGTGTCTCTTGGGCCCCGCGCTTGTACGAACCGGGGGGCATGTGGGCGTCTGTCTCGGCGGAGAAGACGACCATCCGGCCCAGATCGGGCATGCGTCCTTCACGGTTGCAGCGGCCGGCCGCCTGGACGATCCGGTCAAGCGGACCAATCGCGCGCATCACGAGCGGAAAATCGAGGTCGACGCCCGCCTCGACCAATTGGGTGCTGACCAGGCGGCAGGGGAGCCCGGCCTTCAGACGGCTCCGCACTTCGTCCAGCACGTCGCGCCGGTGGGCTCCGCACAACCGGGTCGAGAGATGAAACGCGTCGTCGTCGCCTAGGGCGTCGAACAGGGTGGCGGCGTCCTTGATCGTGTTGACGATCACCATCACCTGCGCCTCCTTGCGCATCTCGCGGGCGACCCGTGGCCATTCCCAGACCTCTTCCAGGCACGGCCATTCGTAACGTACGCGCTCCAGCGACCGGAACAGCCGGGCGGGTTCCGGCGCGATCTCGACGATCTCAGAGCCGCGCGTGGTCAGCTCGGTGGCGATCGTGTCGAGCGCCGGCTGGGTCGCGGTGGAGAGCACGACGGAGACGTTGTAGTGATCGACGAGCTCGCGGAGCACGTCGAAGATGGGTCCACGGAGATCGACCGGTACCGTCTGGATCTCGTCAAGGACGATCACGCTTCCCGCGATGTTGTGGAGCTTCCGGCACTGCGACGTGCGGTTCGAGAAGAGACTCTCGAAGAGCTGCACCGTGGTTGTCACGATCAGCGGCGCGTCCCAGTTCTGGCTCGCGAGGCGTTGCCAGATCGCGTCCGGTGTCTGGCCTTCCCCATCGTCCGGCTCCGGCGCCTCGACCGCGCTGTGATGCTCCAGCATCGCGCGTTCGTCGGTCAGTATCTCGCGATAGGTTCCGGCGGTCTGATCGGTAATCGTCAGGAACGGAACCGCGACGATCACACGGTGCATCTTCTGCACGGAGGCGTGGTGCAACGCGAACGCGAGTCCGGAGCGCGTCTTTCCCCCGCCCGTAGGCACCGTCAGGCGGAAGAAGCCGGGTGAGGCGGTAGCCTTGTTCACGCAGGCCTCGTAGACTTCGGCGCGGACCCGGTTAACAGGAGAATCCCGGTTGGCGATCACGGCGGGCGACGCGACGAACGCCGCCTGGTCGCGCTCGAAAGCGGCGAGCAGATCGGCGATCCTGGGTATCTCCCCATCGCGAACGGTGGCGGCGTTCGGGTTCCGGTGGCGCTCGGTATCCAGCCCATCGGCGTCGACCAGCGCGGAAAAAAGCATCCGGGCGAAGAACTCAAGGGATCGTTCAGGTGCCCGCGCCCAGGCCGGAATCTCGACGGGCTTTGGCTTGGCGCGGATGTCCTCGTTGACTGCCAACCCGGAGAACGCGGCCAGGGCAGCGAGGATTCGCGGCTGGTCGTGTGCGATCACGCTCCCGATCCGCCGGTTCAGGTCGCCGGTATCCGAGAGCCCGCCGTGATGCCCGTGGAGCACCTGCATCATCGCCGCGAACTGGGTATCGACCCGAATCTGAAGCGCGCCGGCGGTCTTGTGATCGACCGTCGGGTGCTTTTTCCCGGGCTCGACGACGTTCTTCCAGAGGTAGTCCTGGAAGTCGGGGTGGGCCTTGCCGAGGTCGTGGTAGATCCCGGCCCACCAGGCGACGTCCCCGCCGCCGAAGGGCGTGGCGAACTCCGCCGCGAGGCGGGCGACCTCCCGCAGGTGGTCGTCGAGGTAATGCCAGTCCGTGCCGCCCTCCGGCGGGGTGTGTGCCACGAGCCGGTCTGGCCGTTCCGCCATGCCGCGCCGCCCTTCCCGATTGGAACATCTGTTCTTTCCGATCCGCCCATCATACGGATGAACCGCTCGCCGGTCAATGGCATCGCGCCGGGTGCGGATTCCGGGGAACTGGCACAATGACTCGTGCCACCACGCCCGCACGGGACGAATCGCGCCGGACGACGAGGACACCGCACCATGACAGGACACGACCGCGACATCGTCACCGATTCCGGGATCACGATCGAGCCGGTGTATGGCGCCCCTGAGGGCCCGGTCGAGATTCCCGCGCCGGGCGAGTTCCCCTATACCCGCGGCATCCACCCCACGATGTACCGCTCGCGCCGCTGGACGATGCGGCAGTACGCCGGGTTCTCCTCCGCCGAGGAGAGCAACCGCCGCTATCGCCTCCTCCTGGAGCGGGGCACGACCGGCCTCAGCGTCGCCTTCGACCTCCCCACCCAGCTCGGGATGGATGCCGACGACCCCCGCGCCTTCGGCGAGGTCGGCCGGGTCGGGGTCGCGATCAGCACCCTTGACGACATGCGCCGCCTCTTCGCCGGGATCGACCAGGAAACAGTCACGACCTCGATGACGATCAACGCTCCGGCATCCCTGCTCCTCCTGATGTACCAGATCGTCGCCGAGGAACGCGGGGCCGACGCGGCGAAGCTGGGCGGCACGATCCAGAACGACATCCTCAAGGAATACGCCGCTCGCGGTACCTACATCTTCCCGCCGCGCCCCTCGATGCGGCTGGTGACCGACACCTTCGCCTACTGCGCGAGCGAGCTGCCCGCCTGGAACACGATCTCGGTCTCCGGCTATCACATCCGCGAGGCGGGATCCTCGGCGGCGCAGGAGATCGCGTTCACGCTCGCCAACGGCAACGCCTACGTCGAGGCCGCGATCGCGGCCGGGTTGAGCGTCGATGCCTTCGCGCCCCGGATCAGCTTCTTCTTCGCCGCCCACAGCAACCTCTTCGAGGAGGCCGCCAAGTTCCGGGCCGCTCGCCGGATGTGGGCGACGATCCTCCGCGAACGCTTCGGGGCGACGAATCCGCGGGCGCTGACGATGCGTTTTCACACGCAGACCGGCGGCGTGACGCTGACCGCCCAGCAGCCGCTCAACAACGTCGTCCGCGTCGCGTACCAGGCGCTTTCGGCGGTCCTCGGCGGCACCCAGAGCCTGCACACCAACGGGTTCGACGAGGCGCTGGCGATCCCGACCGAGGCATCGGCGACGCTGGCGCTCCGGACGCAGCAGATCCTGGCCGAGGAAACCGGGGTCGCCGAGACCGCCGATCCGCTGGCGGGTTCCTTTTTCGTCGAGTCCCTGACCGATCAGCTCGAAGCGAAAGCAACCGAGTGGATCGCCCGGATCGACGCCCAAGGCGGCTCGGTCGTCGCGATCGAGCGTGGATTCATGCAGGAGGCGATCGCCGAGAACGCCTACCGCCGGGAGCTGGCGCGCTCGTCCGGTGACGAGATCGTGGTCGGGGTCAACCGGTATCAGGAGGATGATTCGGCCCGGATGGACCTGCACCGGATCGACCCCGAGGCCGTCGCGGAGCAGGTGCGGCGGGTCCAGGACTGGAAGGCGGCCCAGGACCGGGACGTGATCGCGGCCATGCTCGGCGAGGTGCGGAAGGCGGCGGAGGGGACGGACAATCTGTTGCCGGTGATGAAACGGGCGCTGATCGCCGGGGCCACGCTGGGCCAGATCGCCGGCGCGCTGCGGGACGTGTTCGGCGAGCACCGCGCCACGCGCTAGTGTCCACACGACGAGAGCGCTCTCCGGCGTTTTTTATCCACCGTCATCCAGAGCCGCCGCGAAGGATGACGGCAATGGGGGTTGCGGGCGATGTGTGGTGATCCGGCTCCGGAGATGAAACGCCAACGGCCCGGAAGCGACATGCGCCTCCGGGCCGTTGGACGTGTCCCCGTTTGTCGATGTTGCCGCCGACGTTAGTCGACTGGTGTCGCCACGGGCGACGCGACCGGTGAACCAACCGGCACGGTGGATGCCGCGACCAGGCCGCAGGCGACCCTGCCACCACTCTCGCCGCTCGGGTCCGTGGTCAGGTCGTCCGGATTCGCGTGGATCAGGAGGGCACTGCCATCATCGTCGGCCAGCGACGGGTCAGCTTCCGGGTCGAGCGTCAGGCCCTCGCCCTCGACCGTAATCTCGAACACGATCGAGCCATCGTCATTTACCGTCAGGTTGCCGAGGTCGCCCGCGTGGCGCTCATCGGTGTCCGGGCCGCCATGCGCCATGCCGGCCGGGTTGAAGTGCGCGCCCGCGCTCGTGAACGGCTCGTCGCCTTCGGCCGTGCAATCTCCCACCTCATGGAGGTGGATACCGTGCTCGCCGGGTTCCAGCCCGCTGTCCTCAGAGTTGGCGACCCTGATCAGGAGCCCGCCCTCCGCTTCCTCGACCGAGCCGAACGCCGCCGCTTCGCCGTCCGTGCCGATCAGCGTGAAGGAGCTCTTCAATGGCTCTTCGACCTCTTCTTCCACGACCGGTTCCGGTGTGGCGGCCGGTGTTCCATCCTGAGCCAGCACCGCCATTCCGCCGCTGACCGCAATGGATGACGCGAGCAATCCGCCGAGAATCGACCGTCCCAAAATCTCTTTGCCGAACATGAAACCTCCCGCATCGGGCACGCTTCGGAATCTGACGCGTTGTCTCACCTCACTGGCGACGCGCATCTTCCGTACGGGTGTGCCCCGGTTGCCGCTGCGCCAAGTGTCGCAACAAGAGTGCCAGAAGGCAATTGCACGGGCATGGCGATGCGGGTTACGGCGGTGTCGCGCTCAATCCATGATGACGTGTCTCGGCAATCCGGCGAGATCAGAAATCGTTCCCACGCGCGCGGCGGGGAAGGCGGCACGGAGGAGTGTCGCGACGGTTTCCGTCTGCGACGGGTCCAGCTCGAAGCCCGCGGCGCGCCGGGCAGCGCCGCGAGCAGCGAGGACGCGGGGCAGGTCCACGATCAATGAGCGGACGAGATCGAGCCCGTCCGCGCCGCCAGCGAGGGCTAATGCCGGCTCGGCGGCGAGGTCCGGATTCTCCGCGACCTGGTCTGGCGTGAGATAGGGCAGATTGGCAAGCACCAGATCGACCGGGCCGTCGATTGGCTCCAGCAGCGAGCCCCGCACGAACGAGAGGCGAGATCGCACGAGCGCCCCGTGCCGGCCGGCGTTGCGCCGCGCCATCGCCAGCGCCGGGCCGGAGACATCCGTCGCGACGACCGTCAGCGCAAGGCCGGCCGGGGCCAGCGCGGCGAGGCTGATCGCGATCGCGCCCGAGCCGGTCCCGGCATCGACGACGGTCGCCCGCTCCCGGGGGTTGAGCCAGTCCAGCGCCCACTCGACGAGCAGCTCCGTCTCGGGCCGCGGGATCAGCACGGCGGGATCGACCCGGAACGGCAGCCCCATGAACTCCCGCGTGCCGGTCAGGTAGGCCACCGGCTGGCCAGCCAGCCGACGCCCGATCAGCACATCGAGCGCCTCACCAAGTCCCTCCCCGGCGGGGTCGGGCAGGAGCAGGAAGAGCTGGGCGCGGTCGATCCCGAGCACATGCCGGAGCAGCACCTCGGCGTCGAGGCGCGGGGTCGCCAATCCCGCCGAGGCGAGCCGCTCGGTGGCGTTCCGCAGGAGGTGGTGCAGGGTCACCGGACCGGGTCGATCGCGGGAGGGTTGGTCATCCGGCACAGGTCCCTCCTGTCTCTCCGTCATTGCCGTCCCTGTTCACGCACCGTCATGCTCCCGTATGATGGGCGGAATCATCCTTGGGGCCAATGCGCGGTACAACGAATTACGGGAGGTAAAGCCGATGTGCGCTCCGGAAGTCATGGCCAGCGTCAGACAGCAGGTGCGGCGAGGTCGTGGGGTTGACCGCCGGAGACTTATTGGGGGCGCGGGAGTGATCGCCGCCGCTGGCGCGTTTGCGCCATTCCGGGGGCTGTCTCAGGGTGCGACGCCGATCGCGACTCCGCTTGCCAGTGGCGGGACAATCTCCTTCGAGTCCATCGTCAATCTTTCGCATTCGCTCACCCCCGAATCACCGGTCTGGCCGGATCGCCCGCCGTTTCAGTTGGAAGCCGCGACGACCGTGGCGGTGGAAGGGTTCTACGCCAACATCCTCACCTATCACGAGCATGTCGGCACCCATATCGACGCGCCCGCCCACTTCGTCGATGGTGGCGACACTGTCGATGTGATCGCTCCAGAGCGTCTCGTCGCGCCACTGGTCGTGCTCGATGTCACCGCCCAGGCGGAAGCGGACGAGGACTACGCGGTCTCGGTCGACGACATCCTCGCCTGGGAGTCCGAGTACGGGCCGCTCCCCGACGGTGCGTTCGTCGCCTTCACGTCGGGTTGGGACGCCCGCTTCTCCGACGCCGAAGCATTCGTCAATATTGACGCCCAGGGGGTCCAGCACTATCCCGGCTTCGCCCCGGAGGCGGCGGTCTTTCTCGTCGAGCAGCGCTCGATCGTGGGGATCGGTACCGACACGTTGAGCCAGGATCCCGGCAACTCGACCGACTTCGGAACCCACGTTGCGATCCTCGGGGCGGGGCTCTATGGGATTGAGGGGGCCGCCAATCTGGGCGCCGTTCCCGCCAGCGGCGCGACCGTGATCGTTGGCGCTCCGAACCATGCTGGCGGATCGGGCGGCCCGACCCGGCTTCTCGCGTTCGTCTAACGGGAACGACCAGGCGGAAGATCGCGGCGGGTCGCCGGGAGTCAGGCGGCGGTGTCCTCGACGAGACCGGCGTCGGCGAGGCGCTCCGACTCGTCGGCGGAACGGAGATCCTGGACGAGGCCGTCGATCTCGCCGCTCATCACCGCCGGGATGTTGCTCAGGCTGCGCTTGATCCGGTGATCGGTGACCCGGTCCTGCGGATAGTTATAGGTCCGGATCTTCTCGCTCCGCTCGCCCGATCCGATCTGGGAGCGCCGGACATCGCCACGCTCGGTGGCGAGGCGCTGTTGCTCCATGTCGTAGAGCCGGGAGCGGAGCACCGTCATCGCCTTGATCTTGTTCTTGAGCTGGCTCTTTTCGTCCTGGCAGGTGACGACGATGTTGGTCGGGATGTGCGTGATCCGGACGGCCGAGTCCGTTGTGTTGACGCTCTGCCCGCCGTGCCCGGTCGAGCGGTAGACGTCAATCCGGAGATCGTTGTCGTTGATCTGGATGTCGACCTCCTCGGCTTCGGGAAGGACGGCGACGGAAGCCGTGCTGGTGTGGATCCGGCCCTGGCTCTCGGTCGCCGGCACGCGCTGGACGCGGTGCACGCCGCTCTCGTAGCGCAGGTAGCTGTAGGCGCCCTTGCCCCGGACCTCGAAGATGACCTCGCGGAAGCCGCCCCCGTCGGTCTCGGTCGAGGAGAGAATCTCGATCTTCCAGCGCTGGCGCTCGGCATAGCGGCTGTACATCCGGAACAGGTCGGCGGCGAACAGGGCGGCCTCGTCCCCACCCGTTCCGGCGCGGACCTCGACGATCACGTTCTTCTCGTCGTTGGGGTCCTTTGGCACGAGCAAGCCCCGAATCCGTGCCTCGGTCGCGTCGAGCTGACGCTGCAACGATTGCAACTCTTCCTGGGCCATCTCGGCCATCTCGCGGTCGGTGTCGCTGGCCATCAGCCGCGTCTCGGCGATCGACGCCTCGGTCGCCTGATGGGCTCGCCAGGCGCTGACGACCGGATCGAGATCGGCCCGCTCCCGGCCCAGCTCCATCAGCCGCTCGGGGTTGGTCGCGACGGCCGGATCGCCCATCAGGTGGTCGAGCTCGGTGGAGCGGCGGTCGAGCTCGTCGAGGTTGGAACGGAAGGCATCCATCGTGGCGGCCATGAGGTCAGTCTCCGATGAGCGGGCGTTCAGAAAGCATGTCATCCCGAGGGACGGTCCCTCGCTATGCGTCGGGATAGACTCCGCGACGAGGGAACTCAGCAGCTGCGTCGCCGGCGAAAGCGCACAGCGCTGGAGACGGTCTTGAGTCAGCGCGATGCGCCCTCCGCTGCATGCCAGGCTCCGGGGAAAGTATAGTCCGCCCGTCGCGAGCGGCAGGCCGTCTTTCGCCAGCTCGATCGTCGGGCGAGGGACGCAGGGTCCGTAGAAGAATCGGACCTCGGTGCCCGTGTCGAGCGACTGGACCTGGATCGCGAGATTATCGCGGTTCGCCCGGAAGCCGTAGGCGACCGCACCGCTGTTGCTGACCGGGCTGGTCTCGAAGCCGTCGCGCTCCAGCGCCGCCTCGAGCGTCGGGAAAATCGACTGGTTGGAGGAGCCGCCAGGTGCGTTGCAGGAACCGGTGGTCCGCGTGAATCGCTCCCTGACCGCAGTCGTCGTCGTCGAATGTGGTGGAATCAGCCGGACCGAGGCTCCGGAAGAGGACGTAGCGCTCCCCGAGATCGGCGACCGCCCTGTCGATCTCGCGGCCGTACTCGCGCAGCGGGTCCGATTGCTCCCGCGACGCACCGGCGATCGTGACGACGGCTACCAGCCCGAGCGCGTACACGGCGACGGCAATCAGCCGGGATCGTCCCGAGCGCAACCGGAGCACGATCAGCAGCAGCGCGATCAGCGAGACCAGGGCGATTCCGGCGGAGAGGAAGAGAGTCATCGGTCCGTAGTACCCTGATCCCGCGTCCAGGCTTGCGCGATGTCGCGTGGGACGCAACCCTATTGAACCATGACAGGGACGACCCGCACGGAGGGAAGCGCGCGTGTTTCGACAGCCCGGCGATCAGGTTCTCGTCCGCTACCGCCGGCTTGGGCCGGTCACGTTTACCGTGCCCGAGACCGTCGTCGAGGATGGTCCCGGCCTGACGGTGCTCTTCACCCACGCCGGGACGCCGATCAAGGAGCGCGTGCAACCGGATGGCGCGCCGATCCCGCGCGAGATCGCCTACGACGCGCGGAGCGCGCTGCCGGTTTTCGTCGGCGATGGCACCTGGAAGTGGAACCATGTCCTGACGCTGTTCCGCCCAGGTGACGCCCACGATATCCGGCTCTTCTGGCGCGAGGAGGACTGGACCTTTCGTGGCTGGTACGTCAACCTCCAGAGGCCGGTGACGCGGGTGCCGGTTGGTTTCGACACGGCGGACCATGTGCTTGATATCTCGGTCGATCCGGCCCTGAACTGGGCCTGGAAGGACGAGGACGAGCTGATCGATGCGGTCCGGATCGGCCGGTTCTCTCCCGACGAGGCCGATGCGATCCGGGCGGAGGGCGAGCGCGTGATCGCCCGGGTCGAGGCGCGCTCGTGGCCGTTCAATGCTGGATACGAAACGTGGCGGCCCGATCCCGCCTGGCCGGTCCCAGCGATCCCCGCCAACTGGAACGACGACTCATGATCGACTCCAACAATCAGCGACGATCCCGAAAGCGAGGGGATGTCGTGATCTGCCGCTACGTCGGATTGGGTCGGACCTTTGTCGCCGTCACCGCGACAGTCGACCACGACGACGATCGATCGACGGGCGTCTACCTCGCGCCTGGAGCCCCGGAGCGGCAGGTCAGGCGGGCGGACGGCTCATTTATCCCGCGAGTCGTTCCGCCAGGATACTGGGAACGCGAGGGCGTCACGATGGAGGATGGAATCCATGGCGGTGGTCCAACCCTTGTCGTGTGGCAGCCTGCGAGAGCCCACGCTGTCCATGTGCATTGGCGAGCTGAAACCTGGAAGCCTGATGGATTCTACGTAAATCTCCAGGAGCCGATGATCGTGACGGCGGACGGGTTCGCGACGACCGACCACTTTCTCGACATCGTGGTTGATGCCGACCTGAACTGGGCCTGGAAGGATGAGGACGAGCTGGAAGAGGCAGTCGCGGTCGGGCGGCTGACAACCGGCGCCGCACGAGCGGTCAGGAGCGAGGGCGATCGAGTCGTCGCCAGCATCGAAGCACGGCACTGGCCGTTCGACGGTTCGTTCGATACCTGGAGGCCCGATCCCGCCTGGCCGATCCCGGAAATCCCCGCTGACTGGAACGACGAATGAACGAGCCCGTGATCAAGTCGGTCGAGATCAGACCCGCGGCCGAGGCGGACATCGGCTCGCTCAAGGCGCTGCCGTTCAGCGGCGGTCTCTCCTCCAAGCATCGCGACCGGGTCGAACGCCAGGATCGCGACGAGGCGCTCTACCAGCTCGCCCTGCGCGACGACCGGATCATCGGCCACCTGCTGCTGAAGTGGGACGGCCCGCACTCGGCCGACATCCGGCGGCTCGTGCCGTCGTGCGCGGAAGTCGAGGACTTCGTCGTCGAACCCGCTCTTCGGGGACGGGGCGTCGGCGGTGCCCTGCTGACGGTCGCCGATGCCGCGTGTCGTGAGCGCGGAGTCACGCGGCTCGGGCTGGCGGTCGGTCTGGAGAACCCCTCCGCCCGCGCGATTTACGAGCATCGCGGCTACGTGCTCGTGCCCGGTTCGGAGCACCGCGTGACCTGGCTCCAGCCCGACGGCCTGGGGCGTGAGGTCGAGGGCCACGAGGACTGCGTTTATCTCGTCAAGGAGCTTTCGTAATGGGTGTTGTGACGGAAGCTGACACGACGCGATGGCGTACAGGCGATTCCGTCCTTCTTCGATTCGTGCGGAACACGCCCGCTGACGTGATCATGCCGGTCCGTGTCGTCCAGGACACCGCCGACTACACTGCGCTCTACACCGCCGTCGGCACGCCCATCAAGGTGCAGGCGGCGCGGGATAGAACCCGGCTCACCCGCGAGACGCCGTTCGTCGAGCGTGAGGGGATGATCGGCGCGCTGGCGGATAGGACGTGGACGACGAACCACGTCCTGATGCTGCACCAACCCGGCCGGATGTCGGCGATCTGGCTCTTCTGGCGAGATCCGGCCTGGACCTTCCAGCGTTACTACGCCAACCTCCAGGCCCCGCTGCGTCGCACGCACCTTGGGTTCGACACGGCGGATTACCTGCTCGATGTCGAGATCCGGCCCGACCTGACCTGGGCCTGGAAGGACGAAGACGAGTGGGACGCCGCGCTCGGTCTCGGGCTTGTCGCGCCCGAGGTGCTGATGGCCGCTCGGGAAGAGGGCGAACGGGTGATCGGCGAGGTGGAGTCGCACGCCTGGCCGTTCGACGCCGGGCTCGAATCCTGGCGGCCCGACCCGGCCTGGCCGGTTCCGGAGATGCCCACGAACTGGGCCGACGGCCTCGACTTCCACGAGTGACTGTGCGCCCATGTCGTCGTCCAGAGAGCCACCATGGACCGATAGCTTCAATGCTTGTCATCCAGAGCGAAGCGATGGGCCGCATCCGTCAACAGGCAATTGCGAATCAATTGAGCGAATGCGGCCCATCAAGCCCTGCTGGATTGCCTGTTGAGCCGGTCCAGGCAGCGGGGTCGCGGAGTGAACGAGCATGTGACTCAGGCATTGGTATCGTCGGCTTCGCCGACATCCGCTTTGCGCGCGACACGCTGTTGAGATTCTTCGACTTCGCTTGAAGTGACGGCGGGGGAGGCGCCCGGAATGACCGAGGAGACGGGTCTTTCATGGCGTTTGTCCACGAGAGGCTCGGGTCAGGGGATTCCTCGACAAGCTCGGAATGACGATAAAGAGATCCGGAAAGACGGGACGCGCCCCCAGTCCATTGCCTCGGCCTATCGCGCGCCGGCCGCTTCGAGGATCGCGGCGATCTCGGTGTGGCCCTTGCGCCGGGCGTGGGCGAGCGGGGTGACGCCTTCGCCGTCGGCCAGGTTCACGCCCGCCCCGGCGTTCACGAGCAGGCGCACGACCTCGGTGTGGCGCGGGCCGCCGTCGCCGAGGATGATCGCCTCCAGCAGCGCGGTCCACCCGAGCCGGTTGACATGGTCGATCTCGATCTGGGTTCCCAGGAGGATGCGGATGATCTCGACGTGCCCGCGGTCCGCCGCGCGAATCAGGCCGGTGCCGGTGCCGTTGTAGCTGTCCTTGGCGTTGATGTCAGCGCCCTCAGCCAGCGTCAGCCGCGGCAACTCCACGAACCCATCGGCAGTCGGGACTAGGTAGGCGCTCTGCTGGGTCTCGTCCTGGGCATTCACGTCTGCCCCGGCGTCGATCAGCAGCCGGGCCAACTCCAGGTGGTTTCCGTAGTCCGCCGCGATCAACGCCGTTCTCCCGCGCTCGTCGGTTGCCGTCACACTGGCCCCCCGCGCGCTCAATTGGCGGACCGTCGCGGCATCTCCCTCGTCCGCCGCCGCGATCAGCGCCCGGTTCACCTCCGGCGCCGCCCCGAGCGGTCCTCCCGGATCGCGGTTCGCGACATTCGTGAGCAGGGTGGTGACCAGCAGCAGCGCCCATGGCAGTCGTTGCATTCCAACCTCCGTTCGTTTCCGCGATGCTTGCGTTTTGTTGGGCCGGTCCCTAGAATCGGGCCATATTCGCACGCTTCGGCAACAAGAAGGGAGGGCACCATGCGGCAGGCATCGAGAATCGACCCATTCCAGCGCATTCTCGATGAAGGATTCCTACCTCATGCCTTCCCTCAATCTCGGGATCCTGGCGCATGTCGACGCCGGGAAGACGACCCTGACCGAGCGCATCCTCTTTGAAACCGGCGTCATCGCCGCGATTGGCCGCGTTGACCACGGCACCACCCAAACCGATACCCTGGAGCTTGAGCGACAGCGGGGGATCACGATCCAGTCGGCGGTCGTCTCGTTTCGCCTGGGCGATCTCACGGTCAACCTGATCGACACCCCCGGCCACTCCGACTTCATCGCCGAGGTCGACCGCGCGCTCCAGGTGCTCGACGCCGTGATCGTCGTGATCTCCGCCGTCGAGGGCGTCCAGCCACAGACGCGAAAGCTCGTCCGGGCGGTCCGCGCCGCCGGTCTTCCGCTCCTGATCTTCGCCAACAAGATCGACCGCGCCGGCGCCCGAAGCGACGCGCTGCTCGCCGAGATCGAACGAACCCTCGCGATCCGCGTTCTCGCGATGTCGGATGTAAGCGGGATCGGCGACCGGTCGGCAAGTGTCGAACCGCGCGATCCGTGCGACGCCGCGTTCGCCAACGCGCTGACGGATCTGCTGGCGGAGTACGACGACGCGATCATCGCCCGCTTCCTCGCTGGTGGTTCGCCGCTCGATGCCGCCGCCCTCTGGCGCGAGCTGGCGCGACAGGTGCACGCCGGCCAGGTCGTGCCGGTCTTCTTCGGCTCGGCGATGACCGGGGCCGGGGTCTGCGAGCTCCTCGACTCCGTGCCGTCCCTGCTCGGCATGACTTGCGATCGGGCGGGGGAGCCGCTCTCCGGGGTGATCTTCAAGATCCAGCGCTCTCCCAGCGGGGAGAAGGTCGCCCTGGTCCGCCTCTTCGCGGGCACCCTGGCGACCCGTCAGCATGTGCCCCTGTGCCGATGGGTGCCGGGTGGCGAGCCGGAGACCGGCGACGCCCGGATCACCGGAATCGAGCATTATCGCGACGGATCGACCGCGATCGCCACGCATGCCATCGCGGGCGATCTCGTGCGCCTGCACGGGATCAGGGACGCCCGGATCGGCGACATTCTCGGCGAGCCGCCCGACGGCGAGCGCCTTCCCCGGTTCGCGCCGCCGACGCTGGAGAGCGTGATTCGGCCCCGCTCATGTGCCGACGCGCGAAGGCTCAACGATGCCCTGGAACATCTGGCTGAGGTGGATCCGCTCATCAGCATCCGGCGAAGCCCCCGCGATGGGTCGATTTCGCTTCGCCTCTACGGCGAGGTCCAGAAGGAGGTGATCGAGGCGACGCTGGTGAACGAGCACGGGGTAGCGGTCGAGTTCGAGCCGAGCCGGGTGCTTTGCATCGAGCGCGTCTCGGGGACCGGCGAAGCGATCGAGGAAATGGGGGCGGGGAATCCGTTCGCCGCGACGGTCGGGCTTCGGTTCGAGCCCGCCCCGCTCCAAACCGGAATCGAACATCGGCGCGAGCTGGGGTCGTTGCCGCTGGCGTTCTACCGCGCTATCGAGGAGACGGTTCACGAGACGCTGGAGGAAGGGCTTTGCGGCTGGCCGGTGCGCGACTGCGTGGTGACGCTGACCCTCGTCGGCATGTCACCCCTGAGCACGGCGGGGGATTTCCGGAAACTGACGCCGCTGGTCCTGATGGAGGCACTGAAGCGAGCCGGAACCGCCGTCTGTGAACCGGTCGCGCGGTTCACGCTCGACCTGCCGATCGACGCCGCTGGCGAGGGGTACTCCGCGCTGGCGACCGCCCGCGCAATCCCGGAGGCGACGGAGGCGATGGGCGCGACGAGCAGGATCACGGGGACCATCCCATCGGCGGAGCTCCACCGTTTCGAGCAGACGCTTCCCGGCATCGCTCGTGGGCGGGCGGTGTTCACGGCCGAAAGCACCGGATACCGGGCGGTCAGCGGCGACGCCCCGGCCCGGCCCCGCACCGATTTCGACCCGCTCAACCGCAAGCTCTACCTCGCCCTCGTCAGCCAATCGTGACCCTTCAGGCGAGCCGTCAGCCGGGGCGGTGAACTGTCTAGCCGCTCTTCCGTCATCCAGCAAGGAGCGCAGCGACCGAAGGATCGCCGCGCGAAGCGCATGTCGGCGCAGCCGACGGTGTCGCTTCCCGCACCATCGTCCGACTGCGTCGGATACGCTTCGCGCGGGGATTCGTCGCTACGCTCTGAATGACGATTTGGGTGGGTCGCTGACGCCGTGACGTTCGCGGGCCGTTGACAGCACTCGTGCGGACATCGACACTCCGGGCACCCGACATTCCGGACGCCAGCACCAGAAGGACATCATTCATGAGACGACTCGGCGTGATCGGATATGGTGGCCGGATCCGGCACATGCTCGACGAGATCGCGACGTTCGGCACCGACGCGACGCTCGTCGCGGTCGTCGATCCGGCGGAAGCAAAACTCCGGATCCGGTTCCCGGACAAGCTCCAGCACGTCACGTTCTACGACGATGTCGATCGCATGCTCGACGAGGCGGCGCTTGACGGTGTCCTGATCGGGACCAACTGCCTTTATCACACGCCCTACGCGATCAAGGTGCTGGAACGCGACCTGCCGCTCTTTCTCGAGAAGCCGGTCGCGATCGACGAGGATCAGGTCGCCCGTCTCCACGCCGCGTCGCGGACGAGCCGGAGTGAGGTCGTCGTCTCGTTCCCGCTCCGGCTCTCCGAGCTCTGCGTGATGGCCAAGGAAATCCTCGACAGCGGCGTGATCGGCACGATCGAGAACGTCCAGGCGATCAACAACGTCCCCTTCTACGGCTCGAACTACTACCACGGCTGGATGCGGGACGAATCGCTGACGGGCGGGCTGTGGCTCCAGAAGGCGACCCACGACCTGGATTACCTGACTTGGCTGATGGGAACGCCTCCGGCGCGGATGATCGCGGTCGAGTCGAAGACCGTCTTCACCGGCGAGATGCCGGCCGGCCTCTACTGCCTCGAATGCCCGGTCAAGGAGACCTGCCCCGAGAGCCAGCTCAACCTCTTCGCGATGCAGGGCATCATCGACGACATGCGCGACGCCGAGAGCTGGTGGGACGGGCGCTGGCAGTGCAGCTTCGCGGTCGACACCGGCAACCACGACGCGGCGACCGCGATCCTGCAATACGAGTCCGGGGCGCACATGGTCTACACCCAGAACTTCTACGCCCGGCGCGGCGCGGCGAAGCGGGGGGCGACGCTGCTCGGCTACAAGGGGACGGTCTCGTTCGACTGGTACACCGACGAGGTCGTGGTCCATCACCACCACAACGCGCGGGTCGAGCGCCACAAGCTCGAATCGACCGGCGGCGGGCACCACGGAGGAGACAAGCGGCTCGCCAACGACTTCCTGGCCATCCTGAACGGGACCGGCCCGAGCCGGGCGACATTGGCCGACGGGCTGCTCAGTGCCCAGATCTGCCTGATGGCGAAGCGCTCCTGCACTACAAGTCAGTTCCAGCCGTTCGTGCCGCTCGGCGCCCACCTCCCGGCCGGCGTCGCCTGATCCCGTCGCTTACGCCGACCGTTACGGACTCGCCACGTCGTCTTTCACGACGTACACCTCGCCCAAGCCGGTGATCACAATCGGATTGTTTCCCCAGAGCCGGACCGGTGTCAGGAATGGGATCTCCACGTTGGTGATGCCGAGTTCGACCTCGTTGATCAACTCACCGGTGTCAAGATCGAAAAAGGCAATCGTGGAGGGATCGCCCGTTGCCATCAGGACGTTGCCGGAGATGCTGAGCGAGATGTCCCATTGCGCTGAGACGCCCTCGATCGGGTCGCTGAGCGCTCCGGTTTCAGGATCCAGGCGATGGAGCCGGGCTTCGCCGTCTTCCTCGGTGGTCGTAGGCAAGTAGATCGCGTCCGCGGTAATTACGGCGTTGCCCCGGAAGTCCATCAGCTCTGTTCGGGCCTGACGTTCCAGGGAGGACGCATGGAAGATGAGCACCGTCGTCGGGGTGTAACCCCGGATGTCGTCCTCGCCACTGACGCGTTCGGCATGGAGGGCCGACACCACGAGGCGATCGTCCCGCACCTGGATGACAGCCATGATGATGTCCGCCCCGTACTCATCGACCAGATTGATCGACCCAAGCTCTTCACCGGACACTCGATCGAGCTTAAGGATGGCCTTGCTCGGTCGACTGGCGAACACTGCCTCCTCATTCGCCGCCAGTTGGGGCGCCGCGTAGATAGCCGGTCCCCCAATCGAATCTTCGTCGGCAGCGGGAGCGGCAAACGATTCCGGGAATCGCCACAGCTCCGAGCCGTCGCGCTTGTCGACCGCGACGGTGTTGCCGAGGTAATCGGTCGCGAAGATGCTGTCGCCCGAGACGGCAAGCGACGATGACGAGATGCTGCGGCTCGCGAGTTCTGGGCCCTCCCAGGCGATCTCGCCAGATTCGAGGTCGACCGCGGTCAACGTTACCCAATCGTCCGCGACGTTCCGTGACGATTGCATTCCGAAAACGAACGCTCCATCGGTTGCCAGCTTCCCGGTCATGAAGAGCGGGGTGCTCCAGAGCCGCTTGTGGGTATTGAGGTCGTACCGGACAAGCGCGTCGTTCATGTCGGCCGCCCATGCGTACACGTATGAATCGTCGACGATGACTCCTTCGCTATCAGGGGAGGTGCGCCCGTAGTTGAATTCCTGGATTGTCGGGTCGACACGAACCGCCCCCATTGCCGGAACGACGGTTCCGACTACCCCGGTTCTTCCGGGATCGGTCAAGTTCTGTGCCGCGTCCGGCGTCGGCTGGGAGGCGAACTCGAACAACGCCTCAGGCTGCCGGAAATAGACGGAGACCGTGACGAGCGACAGAACGATCACCGCCGCGACCGCCGTCTCCATCGCTCGCATCCAGCGCGGAGCCCTCCACGCATCGGTTGCGGGCTCGCGGCGGGCGATGCTGTCGTTCCTTGGCGATTGCCTGGCTGAAGCTGCCGGTGTGATCGGGTACGGGACGGAACGCGAACCCGGCGCCTCGGGAATCAGGGGCCGGAGCGAGGCGGCAAACGAGGGCGACGGCGCTGCCGCCTGATCGAATCGTCCGGTGAACTGCGCGAAGTCCTGCTCGTCATTTAGGGCACTCATGATGATTCTCCGGTGGTTTCGCGGTAGATACGGCGGAACGCGGCGCGGCCTCGGGCCAGCAGCGACTCGGCGGCGTGGACGCTGACGCCCAGCAGCTCGGCGGTAGCGGGAACGTCGCAGCCGTCGAGATAGCGGATCACCGCGGACATCGCTGGACTCCAGGTCGAGATCGCTCAATGGTGGCGAGGGACCGATGTCGATGAGCTCGGGGTCGATGCCCGCGCCGAACTGGCGGCGGTCCCGCACCTCACGGCGATAGTGATCCATCAGCTTGTGACGGGCGATCCCGAATAACCAGGGCATCACCGCCGACTCGTCGATCGGGCAGGATCGTGATCCGACCGCGGCCGGCAGCGCTGCTAGCAGCGTTTCCTGCGTCAGATCCTCGGCGACGGCGACCCGATTGCCGACGCGGGACAGGAAGTAGCCGAAGATGCGCGGAAGCGCCTCGTCGAACCAGGCGGCGACATCGGTCGGCGCCCTTGGGGGCGATCGTTCCGCTTCCGCGTCCATATCCGTGTCACGACCTGGAAGCCGTGCCGCGATGCTCATCCTGGGGATACCTCCTCACCAGAAGAGTCGGGAACCGGGGCCGGATTCCGTCGGTTTGCTCGGGCTGGAGTGTACCGATCAGCCGGGCGAGCGGACGTGGGGCGAGGGGTCGCGGCTCCAGCCGTCCGCTTCGAGCGCGCGGGCGCGGGCGTCGCGCGCCGCGTCATCGAGCGCTCGGTCGTCATCGAGGTGGCAATCGACGCCCGCGTCGGCGTCGTGAACGATGACGCGGGCGACGCGGAACGGCTCGCCGCGAGGTCCGACCGCGATCGTCGCGCCCGGCTCGGGGATGGCGGCGAGCCGACCGGTGCGAACGAGACGCAAGTTCGCGCTACCGGGCGTTCCGGTGTCGGCGACCACCGTGAGGTGCAGCGTCATCGGCACGCGTTGCGGCTCAGGCGCGGTGGCCGTGGGAGCCGGGACGCTGTCTACGGGTGGCGGCGCGAGCGGGAAGCGCTCGACGACCTCGTAGCGGGCGCCGTCGCGCTCGAGGTGGCTGCGCACGAGCTGCACTTCCGTGACCGGGATCGGAAGCGGATTGCGGTGCGTCACCGCGCCCGATTCGGCCGCTCGCTCGAACCGTGCGCGGATTGCGGCGGGCAGATCGCGAATGCGGGTATTGCGAGTGCTTCGCACGCGCCCAAGCGTGATGTGCGGGTGAAACTCGCGCTCCTCGAGCTCGAACTCGTACGTCGTCAATGTCGCGCCGATCGCATCCCGCAGCGTATGGAGCCGGTGGGCCGGTCCATAGAGCCCCAGCCAGAGCACGCGAGGGCGCTTCAGCTTCGGGAACACGCCGAGATCGGCGGTCCGCAGCGCGAACGATTCCTGCCGGGCGACGATACCGGGGAGGGCCATGCGCAGGATCTGCGCCCGCTCGGCCTCGATCTGGCCCAGGAAGTGCAGCGTGATGTGGGCGTTTCCGGGCGCCGTCCACCGCACCGGCCACCCATCCCGTTCGAGATCGGCGATGGTCCGGTCGGCCAGCGCGATCACATCCGGGGGGAGCGGCACGGCGAGGAAGAGCCGCGACGGGGAGACGGGAGATCGTTCCTCCGGCCGTTTCTTGTCGAAGGTTTGCTTGGGTGGGCGGCGGGTGCGTTCGGTCATGCCCCGAGTATACGGGAGCGACGCGCGCCGTCCTGTATTGTTACGACGGGTGGAAGAAAGAGTGCCCGACACAATTGAAGGGCGCTCCGCGCCGATTCAAGACCGGCTTCAGCGCGGTGCGCTTCCGCCGGCGACGCAGCTGCCGGGATTCCTCGTCGCTCCGCTCCCTCGGAATGACAGGGGTGCGGTCCTTGCCTTCGATAGCTGCCAAAGCGCGACGAAGATCGGGCGGCGATGGCAAGCATTGGTCTTAGAATGGAGGTCGAACCGCCCATGGCCATCGCGTTCCTGGGTCCACGCGGAACCAACAGCGAGGATGCCGCGCTGCTCTTCGGCGGGCGCGACGCGGAGTTCGTTGCCTTCCCAAGCATCCCCGCCCTGACGTCGGCGGTCGAGACCGGGCTGGCCGACGTCGCCGTCCTCCCGATCGAGAACTCGATCGAGGGGCCGGTCAGCACCACGCTCGACCTCCTGATCCACGAGACGGGGTTGAAGATCCGTCACGAGGTGGTGGTGCCGATCCGCCACGTCCTGGTCTCGCTGCCCGGCGCGACGCTCGATGAGATCACCGAGGTCATCTCGCATCCGCAGGCGCTCGGGCAGTGCCGCCGGTTCCTGGAGCGGTTCCTGCCGAACGCGCGGCAGGTCGCTTTCCTTTCTACGGCGGGAGCGGTGCGGGAGGTCGCGGAAGGCGGGGATCCGTCGAAGGCCGCGATCGGGCCGCTTCGCGCGCATGAGCTCTACGGCGGGCAGGTGCTGGCGCGGGAGATTCAGGACAACCGCGGCAACCTGACCCGGTTCGTGGTCCTCGCTGGCGACGATGCGGAGCCGACCGGCGACGACAAGACGATGATCGGGCTGACGGTGAAGGAGAATGTGCCCGGCAGCCTGTTCCGGATCATCGCCCCGTTCGCGGAACACGGGATCCAACTCACCAGCATCGCGTCGCGGCCGACGAAGGGCTGGCTCGGCGATTACGTGTTCCTGATCGACTTCGAGGGGCATCGCAACGACGCCACGGTGGCGCGGGTGCTGGCGGCGCTGGAGGAGCCGGCCGCCCAGCTCAAGGTGTTTGGGTCGTTCCCGCGTTATCCTGTGGAGCGGCTTCGCGAGCTGGTGAGCTCGCCGGCCCTGCTGTAGACACGCACCATCAGGCCGTGGCGGCGTCGATAAGGAGAGTTCCATGCCGCTGGCGCACATCCTCTCGCTTTTCGTGATCGTTGGCGCGTGGTTCCCGGCTTCGGACGCGACCGGGTGGTGGAGACCATCGGCCGGCATCGCCTGGGATGTCCAGTTCGCGATCGATCCCGAGGCAGAGCTCGTGCCGCCGCCCGGACCGATCTCGGCGATCGACCTCGATGGTGGAGAGACCCTACCCGCCACCGTCGATGCCCTCCACCAGCGGGGCATCCGGGCGCTGTGCTACGTCAACGCCGGCGCCTGGGAGGAGTGGCGGCCGGACGCCGGTGACTACCCGGACGCGATCATTGGGCGGGCGTATCCGGACTGGCCCGGTGAACGATTCGTGGACATCCGCGCGTTGACCGTCCTGGGTCCGATTCTCGAGGTCCGGCTGGACCGGTGCGCCGCGCTGGGCTTTGACGCGATCGAGCTAGACAACATCGACACCATGCACGCCGAAACCGGGTTCATGCTGACCGAAAACGATCAGCTCGTCTTCAATCGCTGGCTCGCCGGGGAGGCGCACGACCGCGGCCTGGCGATCTTCCAGAAGAACATCCCCGAGCTTGCCGCCGACCTCGTGGATACCTACGACGGGGCGGTCACGGAGGACTGCGCGGCGGATGGCTGGTGTGACGACATGGCGCCGTATCCCGATGCCAACAAGCCGGTCCTCGCGATTGAGTACAGTGACGTTACCGATCCTGGCGAGTTCGCCGCGATGTGCGCGGATCGGGCACTTGGGCAGCTCTCGCTGATTCTCAAGAATCGCGACCTCGACGCGTCTCGCGTCGCGTGCGACGATCCGCCAGTTCAGGCTACACGCTGATCCCAAGCGGACCGGCGGCGGCCAACCTTGGCCTGTCCGGTGGAAATACCCAGAAAGAAACCGCCTTCCATGACGATCCGTATCGACGACGCCTTGATTGCCTCACAGATCGCCATTCCGCTCCAGGAGCGGTGGGTGGAAACGGGGATCCCGGTCGCGTTCTCCAGCCGGATGCGCGCCTCCGAGGTCGGTCCGGACGATGTCGCGCTGATATCCAGCGCGGAAGCGACGATGCTGACGACCACCCATGTCATTGCGCCGGAGGTCGCGGTCGTGATGAACGGGATCGGCCCGATCGCGATGCGGACCCCGGTCCGGCCCGACGAGGTCGAGGAGACGATGGTCCGGCTCTACGAGTGCGGCGCCACGGCGGAGATGCTGATGCGTGCCCTGCTCCGGTCGTATTTTGGGATCACCGCCACCAGCTTCGCCTATATCGACGAGGAGCAGGGGGACGAAACGCCGTGGGTCGTGATCGTCGACGATCAGCTTGGGCTGAGCCAGCCGGAGAGCGGGCACCAGGTCGATCTTGCGCGGGCCTGGTTCATCCTCACCGGGCAGGCGGTCGTCAGCCACGTCACGGTCGTCGGGCTGGAGGCGCGGGGCGGCGGGAAGGAGCTGGAGGTGCTGCGGGCGGCCGTCGCGGCGGGGGTCGAGCGGAGGAAGGAAGTGAGGGGCCGGATCGCGGAGCGGACCGGCGCCGACCGCGACGTGCTGGCGGAGGTCACGAACCGGCTGCGGTTCGAGCTGACGCTGGAGGACCGGATCTCGTTGGCGAACCTGGCGGCGCGGGGGTCGTGGGGTTCGCGCTTCGGGCATACGATCCCGGTCTTCCGGGATGCGCTGAAGGTCGAGGACAACGGCGCGCAAGGCGTCTCCTGAGCCAAGCTCTGTTCGTCATGCTGATTAGTCTGCCTGAGGCTGATCGTCATTCAGAGCGCAGCGATGAATCCCAACAGCGTGTCGCGCGCGAAGCGCATGTCGGCGGAGCCGACGATAAGCCTCCAGCGCCATGGTCCGACTGCGTCGGATGCGCTTCGAGCGCGACACAGCTGTTGCGATCCGTCGGTCGCGGAGTTTATCCCGACGCAACGCGAGGGACCGTCCCTCTGGATGACGGTGGAAAGGAATGACGATTAGCCGTGGACAGCGTACTGACCAACGGGATGCGTACCTGCGGGAAGCCGGCGCCAGCCTTGGTAACGTTCCGTTCAGGCCCAGTTCGCGATGCGGCTGCCTGGACCGGCTTCGCCGGGTGATCCTTCGATCGCGGAGTTTATCCAGGCAGCCGCATCGAGCAGCCGCATCGGAGCGAAGCGTGGGACCGTCTCTCTGGATGACACGTTGCCGGTACCCATTCCGCAACTCACCGTACCTCTAACTCAGCTGGCCGGGTCCCGCTGTATCTCTCGCTGGTACTCCGCTTCGGAGCCGATCCAGACCGAGCCGTCTCCATAGTGCTCCTTCTTCCAGACTGGCACGATTTCCTTGATCCGCTCGATCGCGAAGGCGGCGGCGGCGAACGCGGCGGCGCGGTGCGCCGAGGAGCAGGCGATCACGACGCTGGCGGTTCCGGGCGTCAAATGGCCGGTGCGGTGGGTGATGGCGGTCCGGACATCCGGCCACTGGTCGACGATCTCGGTGCCGATCCGGGCCAGCATCTTCTCGGCGGCGGACGCGTACGCCTCGTAGTCGAGGGCGGTCACGTCGCGGCCGCGGGCGTTGTCGCGGACGGTGCCGGTGAAGGTCACGATCGCCCCGGCGTCGCTCGCGGCGACGAGCGATTCGACATCCCGCGGGTCGAGTTCCTCCGTCGTCACCCGGAACAGCTTTCCTCCATGATGCTCGCCGCCGCTGACGGGCGGGATGAAGGCAACCTCGTCGCCATCCCGGAGAGGCCGATCGGGGGCCACATATTCCTCGTTGACCATCAGCATGATGGACCGTTCGAGACCGGCAAGCCTCGGGTGATCCGCCGTCACGAGCGCGTAGATCGCGCCGACGGTCGTCCCGTCGGGGACGTCGAGCGTCGCATCGGACACGCCGAGCTGCTCGCGGAGGATGGCGAAGTATTTGAGCGAGATCGTAAGCATCGGCGGGGTGATCTTTCCAGGTCAATTGTCATCATGGCGGAATGCCGCCATTCGTAGGGGAGGCCCCCTGTAAGCGGCATCGGTAAGCGGCATCGGTAAGCGGCATCGGTAAGCGGCATCAGTGGTCGCCCGGTTCAGATGGCGAGGGTGCGGGCGAGGGCGTCACGCAGGTTGCGCGCGGCATCCCGGTTCATCGTCCGCAAGCTTCTGAACAGTTGGGCGATCTCGGTTTCCCCGGCCTCGTCGGCATCATGCGCGTAGCGAACGAGCACCTCCTCGCTCTGCAAGAGGTTGCTGAGCGTCGTCACGATGTTGTATTCGAGGTCGCTGACGGCGAATTCTTCGGTGCCATCGGTCATCTGGTTCACCCCTGCTTGACGATGCCAGCGGCGAGGATCGCGCCACTCGGCACCGTGAATCGGAGCCACGGCGGCTCGCTCGACCAGGATCATTGCGGCCTGTCGGCCATCGCGCTTGCGGAGACGGTACCTTAAAGGTGCGTCTCGAACCAGCCCAGCGTCCGTTGCAGGCGCTCGACGCGATGTTTCGGCCCGCCGTTGCGGCTGAGGCCGTGGCTCTCGTCCGGGAAGCGGACGAACTCGACCGGTCGCCGCAGCCGCTTCAGCGCGATGAAGAGTTGCTCGGCCTGTTCCATCGGACAGCGGTAATCGTTCTCGCTGTGGACGATCAGGAGCGGCGCCGTAATGTTGGCGACGTACTTCAATGGGGACAGATTCCAGTACCGCTCGAGATTGTCCCATGGCGTCCCGAGCTCGGAGTCGAGCGACACCAGCGAGATGTCGTCGGTGCCGTACATGCTGATCATGTTCGAGATCGAGCGATCGGTGACGCCAGCCTTGAACCTGCCGGTCGTGCCCAGCAGCCAGTTCGTGATGAACCCGCCATACGATCCGCCGGTGACGCCGATCCGGCTCCCGTCGATCCCGCCGAGCGCAACCGCGTGGTCGATCGCGGCCAGGAAATCCGGCGCGTCGGCCTCGCCCCACGCCCCGGTCACCAACTGTGCGAACTCCTCGCGATAGCCAAGGCTGCCGCGCGGGTTGATGTAGGCGAGCGCGAAGCCGCGGCTGGCGTAGAGCTGAAGCTCGTGAGAGAAGGCGGGGCTGAACTGGGCGTGCGGACCGCCGTGGACATTCAGGATCAGCGGCACGGCGGGCCCGTCGGCGCTGTTCCCCGCCGGGCGAAGGAGCCAGCCCTGGATCGCCTCGCCGCCAGAGTCGATCCAGAACTCCTCCGGCGTCGCGACCGCGCGGGTCGAGGTCCACGCCTCGTTGAACGCACTGAGCGCTGTTTCCTCACCCATCGTGACGCGGCGAAGCTCGAACGGCGTCGTTGGGTCGGCGACCGATATCACGAGGCCGTCGCCGTCGATGTGATCGAACGCGGTGACGTGGCGGTCCCGGCCGGTGAGCTGGGTGGCCACGTCGCCATCGGGATCGAAGCGGACGACGACGGTCGAGCCACGATCGGATACCAGCGCGTCGATCCGGGAGCCGTCGGGCGTCCAGCGGATCGCGGGGCCGTCCGGGTTTCCCCCGGGCCCGCTGATCGAGCGGTCGCCGATCGCACGGTCGAAGGCGGCCCCGACCTGCCTCGGCTCTCCACCGCCGGCCGGGATCACGAAGAGACGAGCGTTCTGGACGCGCGGCTGCACCTCGCGCTCGCCGGCGAGCGCGATCCTGGTCGCATCGGGCGACCACGCCGGTGAGCCGAAGGCGCCCTCTCCGTTCGTCAGGCGCCGTGGCTCACCGCCGGTAGCGGGGATCGTCCACAGATCGCTGACCGAGCTCATCTCCCACTCAGGGCCGCGGTTCGCGATGAAGGCGATCTCGCGACCGGTGGGAGACCAGCGGGGCGAGCCGTGGTTGAACGGGCCGCTGGTGAGCTGGGCTGGCTCCGGGGCCTCCGCGAGTGCATCGACCGTCCAGATCTGACGCATCTTGTCGTCGAGAAACCCTTGGCCGTCGAACTTGTAGCGGGCCGAAGTGATGACCCGGACATCGCTCTCCGGGTCGGCCTTCTCGGGGCTCACCTGGCTCGTGAAAACGATCCGGCGGCTGTCGGGAGCCCAGCCGATGTCGCCCGCGCCGTTGTCGAGATTCGTGATCTGGCGGGCCTCGCCGCCACCGGTTGGGAGGAGCCAGACTTGGGCGGATGTCGTCTCTCGTTTGGAGGTGAAGGCAAGCCACTCGCCATCCGGCGACCAGCGGGGTGAGCCGTCCGCCCAGCGCCCGGAGGTGAGCCGGACCGGCGCGTCGCCGATGAGCGAAAAGCGCCAGATCGCGGCGCGGTACTCGTCCGTCTCCTTGTCGATGGTGGTCACGGAGACGGCTACCTGCCTGCCGTCGGGAGAGACGTTGGGATCGCCCACGAGCTGAAAGTCGTAGAGATCCTCGATCGTGATCGGGCGTCCCCTGCGCTCAGGTGCCGAGGGGGCGGCTGCCGGTGCGACCGCCCATCCCGGATCGAGCGCGGCGGATTGGAGTCGCTTCGCCGCCTTTTCCGCCGTTTTGGCGTTCGTCACGCCCAACGCGGAGGTCTTCTTCGTGGTCTTCGAGGGCTTCGCCTTTACGCTTGCTTTCGCCATGGTTTCCGTACGTTCCTCTCATTCTTCGTAGGGGCTGACCCCGCTGCACTCGTTCCCATTGCATACGACACGCAGGGTGTCAGCCCGTTACGGGAGTGGGCTTGGCCAAACCGGGCGGACGCCCTTCGTTCGATCGGATCACGTTCGCAATCCGCCGGGGTCCGCCCCTACGGGTTCGGTTGGGGTGAGGCGAGCATCAGGGCGTCGATCTCCTCGCCCGGCTCGTAGGGACGCTCGCGGGGCGGGATCACCAGCAAGGCATTCGCGCCGACGAACGACGCCAGACGGGACGATTGCTGGAGGCCAGTGCTCCGGGCGGTGAGCCGGCCATCCGCTCCAGCGCTGACGATCCCGCGCTGGTATTCGATCCGGTCGGATGCCGGGGTCCGCTCGACCAGCCTGACCCGAAGGTGGGGGCGGTCGACATCGAGCGCCCCGCTCATCCGGCGCAGCGCTGGGCGAATGAAGAGCTCGAACGTCACCAGGGAGGAGACCGGGTTGCCGGGGAGTCCGAAGATCAGCGTCTTCCCGCGGGTCGCAAAGTTGAGCGGCTTGCCAGGCTTGAGGTAGAGCCGCCGGAAGTGAACTGTCACGTCGGCAGCGTCGAACAGGATCGCCTTGATCAGGTCGAGATCGCCCATCGAGACACCGCCGGATGTCACGATCACGTCGTCCACCTCCATCCGCTCGCGGAGGAACCGCTCCAGCTCGTCGCGGCGGTCGGGCGCCTTGCCGGAGAAGGTGATCTGGCATGGCTCGGCGGCCAGCGCGGTCGTCAGGCTGAAGCGGTTGGAATCGCGGATCTGGCCAGGGCCGAGCGGCTCGCCCGGCTCGACCAGCTCATCCCCGGTCGAGAGTACGCAGACCCGTGGCCGGCGGGCGACCGCCACGGGGTTCACACCCATGTTGGCGGCGAGGCCGATCTCGGCGGGACCAAGCGTGGTTCCGGCGGGCAACAGCAGGTCGCCCTTGCGGACATCGGAGCCCACCGGTCGGACGTTGGCACCGCTCCGGACGTCTTCCTGGTGGATCACGACATGGTCCTCGGCCAGCTCGGTTGCCTCCACCGGGACCACGGCATTGGCGCTTGGCGGGAGCGGTGCGCCGGTCATGATCCGCACCGTGTAGCCCTCGGTGACTTCGACATCGAGGACATGACCGGCGTGCTGGTCGCCGATGATCTCCCGCCAGGGCGAGCCATCTTCGGCGACGACCGCGAACCCATCCATCGTCGAGGCCGGGAACGGCGGATGATCCTCCGGGGCAACGAGGTCGGTGGCGAGGATTCGCCAGGAGGCGCTGGCGAGCGGCACCAGTTCGGAGGACATCCGGGGCAGGTGGCGTTCAATGATGGCGCGGGCCTCATCGGGCGGGCGCATCCGATCGAGTTCGCGCTGGCTCTCGTGGGACTCGGCGAATGGCGATGAGGTCACGCTTCCCTCTTTGTTGAACTGTATGGCGATTTGGCTCGCGATCGGATGATTGCGGACCGCCGCCGCGGCTCGATGCGCGGCATCCTACCATGACGCGGCGGTGATTCCGGCTCCGGGGCGATCGACGAAGTAGCTACGTGCAATACGATCGCACTTATGACATAATAAATAGTAGACATCCGATGGCCTTGCTACCGTGGCTGGCGGAAGCGCACCGTGCTGGAGCCGGTCTTGAATTGGCAAGAATGCCTGCCCAAGCAGCCGCATCGGTAAGCGGCATCGGAGCGCGGCCGAAAGGGCACCCTCGATTGCCAACGAGCACAACTTTGGGAAACTGCTGTGGGCGTCCTCTTCGTGAGCCTCGCGACGGAGAGAGGAAGGGGCGATACTGCGAGTATCGGTTCGCGTGGAACGACAGGAGAGATCATCATGTACCGTCGCATTCTCATCCCGCTCGACGGCTCGGACGCTTCACGAGCGGCGATTGACTTTGCGGACCGGCTTGCGTGTGAAAGTCTTCGCCTCCTCAGAGTCGAGCCCGACGACCCGCTCCTGATTCCCCCAGCGCTGACCGGGATCGAGCCCGGCTGGAAGGAGCGCTATGACGAGCGGATCCGCGCGGAGCTGGAATCTCGCGCGGGACCGCTCCGGAAGGAAGACCGGAACGTCGAGATCGATGTCCGGTACGGTGACGCCGCCGAAGAGATCATCGACTCCGCGAAGAGTGCCGACCTGATCGTGATGACCACGCATGGCCGTGGCGCGGCGGGCCGCGTGATCTTCGGCAGCACGGCCGACCGCGTCGCCCGCCACGGAACGACGCCGACACTGCTGCTCCGGCGTGGAGCCCATGCCACTGAGCCGGCGACTCCGGGCCGGGTCGTCGTGCCGCTCGATGGCTCAGCGCTGGCGGAGCGGGCGATTCCGGATGCGGCGAAGCTGGCTCGCAATCTGAACGTGCCCGTGCACCTCGCTCGCGCGGTCGATCTCGATCACGTCGTCGCGATGATCAGGGAGCGATCGCCAAACGACGCTCCGGGCGCGTCTGCGTCCGACGACCGGTACGAACGGGCGCGTCTCGAGACCGAGCGCCTGGCGGCGGAGTACCTCGAAGAACAGGCGTCCGCGCCATGGACCGAGGGTTTGACCGTCGAGCGCGACGTGCTCAAGGGAACGCCGGCGTTCGTTCTGCTGTGGCTCCTGAAGCCGGCCGATGTCGTCGTGATGACAACGCACGGTCTTGGCGGATACAGGAGATGGACGATCGGCAGCGTCGCTGAAAAACTGGTTCGCGAGGCGCCGGGGCCGGTGCTCCTGGTGCGGGACACCACGAGCCACGGTCAGGCCGCCTCCGGATGACGAGGGTCGTCGGGCGCAATGGCGGCGATTGTGCGGCGTCGCAATCGTCAACGTACCGTTGACGGGCGTTTTATTGTCTGCATACACTGATGGCGATGCCGGTCCCGATGGCAGGTGTTGGCTCCCCGCTCGACTCCTTCGTCCTTCACACAGGTCGCGACGCCGTCTTACCGTCCGGAGAGGGCCGTGCAGACCGGAGCAAAGCCGCCAATGACAATCAGGGCCGCTCCCCAGCGCACGTCGCTGATGGACATTCTTTCTCATCCCGCATCTTCTTCCCCGAACGGCGCTCCGACGGTGGACGACCCCGCGTACGAGCCCGAGGTCGAAGCCGCGCTCGGGCGACTCGACGAGGCGCTGAGCCCGAACCTTGCCCCGGCCAGTGTCGAGCTGATCGCGCGGGCCGCGCGGCTCGCGCATGGCGCGCACCAGGGGGTCCGCCGGAAGTCCGGCGAACCGTACGTGGTTCACCCGATCGAGACCACGATCATCCTGGCCAAGATGCAGCTCGACGCCGATACCCTGATCGGCGGTTTGCTCCATGATGTGATCGAAGACACCGAGGTCGCGATCGAGGATGTCGAGGTCCAATTCGGCGAGCGCGTCGGCCGGCTGGTCGATGGCGTCACCAAGCTCGGCCAGATCCCGTGGACTGGTGACACGCTGGACGGGCGCGCGCTGGCGGCGCGGGAGATGGAGCAGCAAGCCGAGAACCTGCGCAAGATGTTCCTGGCGATGGTCGATGACATCGGTGTCGTGCTGATCAAGCTGGCCGACCGGCTCCACAACATGCGCACGCTCGACGCGATGCCGCGGGCGAAACAGGTCCGGATCGCGACCCAGACGATGGAAATCTATGCCCCGCTGGCCAATCGGCTCGGCATCTGGCAAGTCAAGTCCGAGCTCGAGGATCTGGCTTTTCGCTACCTCCAGCCCGAAGAATACGCCCGGATCGCGATGGAGCTCGAGCGGCGCGGCAAGGGCAGCGCCGGCTACATCGAGCAGGTGAAGCGGGAATTGCTGATGCTCCTCGCCAAAGAGGGCATCGAGGCCGAGATGTCCGGCCGCAAGAAGCACATCTACTCGATCTACCGGAAGATGAATCACAAGGCCCGGCCGTTCGAGGAAATCCACGACGTGATTGGGATCAGGATCATCGTCGGCACGGTTCAGGAGTGCTACAGCGTGCTCGGCATCGTGCACCAGCGGTGGCATCCTGTCCCTGGCGAGATCGACGACTACATCGCGACCCCCAAGGAGAGCATGTACCAGAGCCTCCACACCGCCGTCCGGGGGCCGGATGCGCACGCCGTGGAGTTGCAGATCCGGACCCGAGAGATGCATCAGGTCGCGGAGTACGGGATCGCCGCGCACTGGAGATACAAGGAGGCGGGCAAGTCCGATCAGCGGCTCGAATCGAAGATCGCCTGGCTCCGTCAGCTCATGGACTGGCGCGACGAGGTGGCGGACGCCGAGGAATTCGTCGAATCCCTGAAGTCCGATGTCTTCCAGGACATGGTCTACTGCTTCACTCCGGCGGGCGACATCATCGAGCTGCCCAATGGTGCAACCCCGGTCGATTTCGCCTACCGGATCCACACCCAGGTTGGTCATCAGTGCGTCGGCGCGACCGTCAATGGGCAGATGGTGCCGCTCGATTACAAACTGCGGAACGGCCAGGTCGCCAAGATCAAGACCAGCAAGACGGTCAACGGACCACGGCGCGACTGGCTGCAATCCAACAACGGCTACGTCAAGACGGCCTCCGCCCGCGAGAAGATCCGGCAATGGTTCCGGCGTCAGGAGCGGGACGAGAACATTGCCCAGGGCCGTGACGTGCTGGAGCGGGAGCTGCGCCGCCTCGGCCTTGACTTCAAACCCGAGGACGTGCTCCAGAAGTTCCCACGCTATCCCCGGCTGGACGATTTTCTGGCCGCGATCGGCTACGGCGGGATTTCCGCCCAGCAGATCGTATCCAAACTCGACGAAACCCCCAAGGATGTCTTTCCGGTCTCGAGCACCGTCAAGGCCCCGACGACGCCGGCGCGGGTCGAGGTGATGGGGGCAGGGAACCTGCTCACGATCCAGGCCAACTGCTGCCAGCCGGTGCCGGGCGACCCGATCATCGGCTACACCACGCGCGGACGAGGGGTCGTCTACCATCGGCATGACTGCACGAACATCGCCAATCTGCCCGATCCCGAGCGGCTGGTCCCGGTGACCTGGGGCGCGGAGGCGAACGAGACTCACCCGGTCCCGGTCCGGGTTACGGCGCTCGATCGGGTCGGCCTGCTCAAGGATGTCAGCTCGATGCTCTCGGATGAGCGGGTGAACATCCTCTCGGTCCTGACCCAGACCCATGACGACCGCAGCGTCACCCTCCTGCTGACCGTCGAGGTCGAAAGTGCCGGCCAGCTCAGCCGGATCATGCATCGGCTCGAAAGCCTCCGCGATGTCGTCGAGGTCCGGCGCGACGTCCCGATGAGCGCGCCGGCCCGGGCCAAGGCCAGCTGATTCTTGGATCCCACCTCAGGTCCTTTGCCAGTGATCAGCGTCGGTGAATGCCTGATCGACCTGATCGCCGATGCGGGCGCCGATCTCGTGACGGCGGACCGGTTCGCGATCCGGGAAGGCGGCGCGCCGTTCAATCTCGCGGTCGGCCTCGCCCGGCTCGGCGTTCCGGCCGCGTTCTGCGGGGTCGTGGGCGACGATCCGTTTGGGGCGCGACTGCGATCCCTGCTCGTGTCGGAAGGGGTAGATGCCACCCGCCTCCGGCTGACCGCCGAGGCGGACACCTCGCTGGCGCTGGCCTGGCGGGACGGGCGGGGCGACGGGCGGTTCCGGTTGCTCCGGATGGCCGATCGGCTGCTCTCGTCGGACGATGTCGAGCGGGCCGGCATCGGGAACGCCGCCGCTGTCGCCGTCGGCTCCGTTGCCCTCGCGGAGTCTCCCTCGCGCGAGGCCGTCAACCGGGCGGTCTCGATCGCCTCGGCGGCGGGCGTCCCGGTCGTGTTCGATGTCAACGTGCGCCCGACGCTGTGGCCGAGCCGGGCGGCACTGCTCGATGCCTGCGAGCCGATCCTCTCGCTGGCGACCGTCGTCAAGCTGAGTCAGGACGATGCCCGCGAGCTGTGGGGCTGCGATACCGCCGGCGACGCGATCGCGGAGATGCGCTGGCACGAGTCCTGGCTGACGGTGATCACCGATGGCGAGCGCGGGGTTCATCTCCACGATCCCGCTCGCGATGAGCTCCGGGCCTTCGCCGTGTTCGCCGCGGAGGCGATCGATCCGACGGGCGCTGGGGATGCCTTCACGGCGGCGTTGCTGAGCCGCCTGATCGAGGGTGGCTGGAGACGCCCGGACGACGACGACATGGAGTTCGCGATGGCGGCCGGGGCGCTCGCCACGACCTGTCAGGGCGCGATCCCGGCGCTGCCGGATCGAACGGCGATCCAGGCGTTTCTGGCCGACCGCGCGGCCCGCATCCAGTGACGATCATGCGCGGGTGGTGGGCTGGGGTGGACCAGCACGAAGCGCGCCGGGGCGGTGGCCATGCCCACCCTCGGTGACCCAACGGCCTTCGCGCTCGGGCCGCTGGAGATCCGCTGGTACGCCCTCTTCATCCTCGGCGGGATCGCGAGCGCGATCTTCCTCAGCTACCGGCTCGCCAGCGCGCGCGGTGTCGAGCCGGAGTTCCTGCTCGACATCTCGCCGTGGGTTGTCTTCTTCTCGATCGCCGGGGCCCGTCTCTACTACGTCCTGCTGGAACGCGACTATTTCGCCGGTCGCCTCGGGGAGGCGCTCAATCTCCGGACTGGCGGGCTTTCGATCCACGGCGCGCTGCTCGTCGGCATCCCGACGGTCTGGGTGCTCTGCCGGCGAAGTCGCCAGCCCTTTCTCGTCTGGGCCGACCTGCTCGTGGCCGGACTCGCCCTGGGGCAGGCGATCGGGCGCTGGGGCAACTGGGCGAACCAGGAGGCGTTCGGCACCCCGACGGACCTGCCCTGGGCGGTCACGATCGACCCGGGCCGCCGCCCGGCCGGATATGAACAGTTCGCGACGTTTCACCCGGCCTTTCTCTACGAGTCGGTGTTCAACCTGCTGAACTCGATCGTCCTCTCGTGGCTGGTCCTGCGCATCTCGCGGTCGCCTCGTCTGAAGGATGGCGACGCGCTCGGCCTCTACCTGATCGGGTACGGGATCGTGCGGCTGCTGATCGAGCGGATCCGGACCGACAGCCTCTTCATCGGGTCGCTGCCAGCCGCCTACTGGCTCAGCGTCGCGCTGATCCTGGGCGGAGCACTGGTCCTGACGGTAGTGCGCAAGGAGAAGTGGTGACCGCCCAGTCGCCTATCATGAGTTAATCGACGCCACACACGGGGAGGGGAGAGAACGATGACGCTTTCCGACGATCACCGTCTCACGATACTCCTCATGCTTTTGCTGGTTGTCGTTGGAGTGCCCACACCCGATTCGGTCATCGCCGTGGCCGCTCAGGAGGAAGGTTCCCGTCCGGTCGATCTCGCCCGTGTGCCTGTTCCGCCGACCGACCTGCCGGAGCCGGGCTTTCAGTTCGCCTACGGGGGGGAGATGCGGCTCCAGGACTTCCTCCGGAGTCAACGGGAATCACGCCCGCTGGAAGACATACCTCCGGTTGTGGAAGACCACTGGCGACGCGCGCATACGCACCTCTCGCTGCTCTTCAGCAATCGCGCATCGATCGCCAGCGACTGGCTCGCCTCGTTCGCTACCGTGGTCATCGAGCTCGATTCGGAAGACGCCGCTGAGGAAGTGGCGGAGTGGCTTACACACAGCCGCACTGTTGGAGAGGATCGAACAGAGACGATCGAGGGGGTGTCCGTATCCCTCCACGAACGGATCATTCACGCGGTTCTGGTTCAAGACAGGTACGCGATAGAAATCGGCTACAACCCATTTGACCAACCGGACGTGTCCCATCAGGCCAACGACTGGACGGCTGAGGCGATTGCGCAGTTGACGAGGGCAACGAGCGACCGTCTACAGCATGCCATCAGGGACTCGGAGGCGGGCGAGAACCGGCTTGGAATCGGCGCTCTGCGGGTTGAGCTCCCCGATGCGGAATGGGCCTCGCCAGCGGCCTTCAACCGTGTTACGCGGCATTACCGCGTGCTGGATGCGGATGTTGTTCCGTATCCGGAAGAGGTTGGCCAGCTCTCCGCTAACGAAGTGATTCCCAGCGTGATCGATCTGTTCTTCGCCCGCCAGGGGGGCAAGGAAGGTCGGTCGTCCCACCAAATCAATGTCACGCTGGCGCGGTTCGCAAACGGCAGCGATGCGGAAAACTTTGCCGACAGGATCGACAGCTATAACATTCATGGGGCTCTCGATCCCGGCGTCACGTACCGGCGCTCAGTTGAAGGAGATGCGACCGGCACGCTGACACATGCGTCGCTGGACCTGGCCCATGGACGGCTTTCCGGGTACCGCAGCGTGCGGCGCACCGGCGAGATCGTGCAGGTCGTCGAGTGGCTGGCGGGCGGCACTGCCCGTGTCAACGAATCCATGGTGGTGTGGCTGGCCAATCAACAGGGGGCGTGCGTTCGGGCGTTGCCTGATCCCTGTCCCGTGATTACCGAGCGTGACTTGCCAAGCGCGGTCGACGGGCGCCAGGGAGCCATTCCCGCGGAAGCGGTGAGGATCGACGGCAGTGGCAACGCACGCCCAATCGGAAGCCCTGAGTATGGTTGGGCGGTGCGCGTTCCCGCCGGCGACTGGCCAGTTACCGATCGCGAAGCCGACATCGAGGGCTCGGACTATCTCAGGCTGCAGTCGGGCCGGAGTATCGCGGAATTCGAGACCGTCCACGACGGCCACGGGGATCCGCGGCAATTCGGGCTGGACAACCTGGCCTTGCTGGAAGCGCTCGAGGAGCGAGCGGTAATCGACCTGGGCTCCGATGACGAGCGCGAAGCCGCGGCCGGGGCGGAGGCTGAGCACGCCTGGGCAATCTACACGGTGGAGCCGCAGCAGGACGAACGGGCAGACCAGGAGTATACGATCCGGTATGATTGTTGTGCCCTTCCGGGAGCTGCTGCGTCGTTCGTCATGACGTACACGGCGCTACGGGGGATCTGGACATCGGAAGCGCCCAAGGCGGCGCGACTCAGGGATGGAATCAGACTTCCGGAGGCGGAGATCGGGCCCATCGCCTGGGGTAAGGGCGGATACATGGTGGGAGCGGCGTGAAACCGCGGTGAGGCGGATAGGTGCGACACGCGAAACGCTCGGACAGGAGGACCGGAATGGCGAAGATTGTGCGATACAACAGGTCACCGGCCGCGGCGTAACACGCCTGGCCAATGGGTCACGCGGATAATGGGGCGGCTCCCGGCGAGCCGCGATTGCCCTGGAGGGCCACGGAACATGTCCATGCCACGAATCTGGATTCCATTGAGGGCGTAAGCCCGGCATCGCCACGCCCCGTTCCCCTAGTGAAACGAAGCATTTCGGAAAGGACGCTCCCATTACCGTCCAGCCATCAGCCAACGGAAACAACGACTACGACGAGCTCGATCTGGAAGAAGTTGACAATCCCGGCGAGCCGTTCGAGCCGAAGCAACCCCGCACCCCGCGCGACACATCGACCCAAGCCGGACCGGAGCAGGCGCTCCTGATCGCGGTCGAGACGCAGGGACAGACGTGGGGCGCGGCGGATTCGCTCGACGAGCTGGCCCGCCTCGCCGAATCGGTCGACGTCGAGGTCGTCGGCTCGATCAGCCAAAAGCTCGGGCATCCGCACCCCGGCACCTACGTCGGCAAGGGCAAGCTCGAAGAGGTCAAGGCGCTCCGCGCGGAGCTCGATTACGACCTCGTGATGGTCGACGGCGAGCTGACCCCGGCCCAGCAGCGAAACCTCGAGCGTGAGCTCGATGTGCTGGTCGTCGACCGCACCGCGCTGATCCTCGACGTCTTCGCCCGTCGCGCGCAGACGCACGAGGGGCGGCTCCAGGTCGAGCTGGCGCAGTTGCAGTACCGCTTGCCCCGCCTGACCCGGATGTGGACCCACCTCTCCCGCCAGGGCGTCGGAGGCGTCGGGCTTCGTGGTCCGGGAGAGACGCAGCTCGAAGCCGACCGCCGCGAGGCGCAGAAGCGGATCACCTTCATCAAGGAGCAGCTCGACAACGTTCACCGGCACCGCCAGATCTACCGGAGCCGCCGCAAGGAGACGCCGATCTCGGTCGTCTCGCTCGTCGGCTACACGAACGCCGGCAAGAGCACGCTGCTCAACAAGATCACCGGCGCGGGCGTCTTGGCGGAGGACAAGCTGTTCGCGACGCTCGATCCGACAACGCGGCGCGTCCGCTTGCCGAGCGGGCGCGAGGTGCTGCTGACCGACACGGTCGGCTTCATCAACAACCTGCCGACGCAGCTGATCGCGGCGTTCCGGGCGACGCTGGAGGAGATCAGCGAGGCGATGGTGCTGATCCATGTCGTGGACGTCACGCATCCGAACGCATCGGAGCAGGTCCACACCGTCAACCTGACGCTCGAGGAGCTGGGCGCCGACGGGAGACCGGTAGTAACCGCCCTGAACAAGACCGATCGCCTGAGCGGGGAGGAGCGAAAATCGCTCGGCGAGCGCGCCATCGAGATCGGCGCCCCGGCGGACTCGATCCCGATCTCTGCCCAGAAGGGGCAAGGGATCGACACTCTCCTGGGGCGGATCGAAGCGGTGCTCGAGGCGGAGGCCCACTTCATTGCCGTCGAGCTCACGATCCCGTTCGACCGCTCCGAGCTGGTCGATCGGTTCCACACCTACGGCAGGGTTGGCGAGCGGACGTTCGATGAGCACGGTACCCGGATTACCGGCTGGCTCCCCGAGGCCGACATGGGGCGGTTCGACCCGTTTATCGCGAAGGTCGCGACCGACGCCGCCCCGGCGGCTGACGAGCGATTCGGCGAACCGGCGCTGGCCGAGCGGGATGCGGCGCACCCCGCCGCCTGAAATCCGGACCCGTCACGCGCTGGGCGCCGTGAAAGCGCCCAGCGCGTGTCACCAGCAAGGGACAGCCCCCGGATGACCGATCGCGACGCGCGTACCGGGACCGAGACGAGGCCGAATGGACTCACATACCGCGACGCCGGGGTCGATATCGACGCCAAGGCGCGGGCGATCGACCGCCTGACCGCGCGGGCTTCGGCGACACTCGGAGAGCGGGCCGGTCCGATCGGGCGGTTCGGCGGAACCTATCGCATCCCATCCGGTCCGGATCGGGTGCTCGTCGCGAGCGCCGACGGGGTTGGCACCAAGCTCCGGCTGGCGTTCGCCCTTGGCGGCAACGCGCACGCCGGGATGGGGCGCGACATCGTCAATCACTGCGTCAACGACATCCTCGCCCTCGGCGCGCGACCCCTCTTCTTCATGGATTACTTCGCGGCCGGCAGGCTCGATCCCGAGGTGGTGATCGCAGTCGTCGGTGGCGTGACGGATGCCTGCCTGGACAATGGGATGGCGCTGCTCGGTGGCGAAACGGCCGAGATGCCGGACATGTACGCTCCCGGGGAATACGATCTGGCCGGGTTCATCGTCGGCACGGTCGCGCCGGAGGCGATGATCGACGGTGCGGCGGTCGAGCCGGGCGATGCCGTGATCGGCCTGCCGAGCACGGGGCTGCAGACAAACGGATACAGCCTCGCGCGGCGGGTGCTCGGCCTGACCGGTGACGCGAAACAGGATCGCGCGATCCTGTCCGAGGTGCCAGCGGGCTGGCCGGAGAGCGTGGGGTCGGCGCTGATTGCCGGGCACCGCTCGTATTTCGGCGAGGTTCAGCCGCTCCTGGCGGATGGTCTGGTCCGGGGGATGGCTCACATCACCGGCGGCGGGCTGATCGACAACCTCCCTCGGGTGCTGCCGGGGGACATTGCCGCTCGACTCGATCCCGCGAGCTGGGAACGGCCGCCAATCTTCGACCTGCTGATCGAGCGCGGCGGCATCCCGGAGGACGAACGGCACCGGGTGTTCAACATGGGCGTCGGCTTCGCGCTCGTCGCCCAGCCCTCGGCCGCAATCGCGATCCTGGAGCGAGTGCCGGGGTCGCGCCGGATCGGCGAGATCGTCCCCCGCGCATCCCGCGACGAGGCTCCCGTCCAGGGCCTCGCGGGATAAGGTGGTCATGGAACGTGGTCGTGGGCTGGTCTGACGCTTGCGAGCGGAAAGCGCTTCGGACATGTAGGGGCGGTACCCCCGGTGGCGAACATCCATCGCCTTGCAGACGGCAGGGGTGTCCGCCCGGTGTTGGTGGGCTCACGCTGTGCCGAAGACTCCGCCCGCCGGGCGGACAAGCCGCGCAACCGCGGGAGGCCACAGGGGCCCGAATCCTCTCCTCTCGACATGACGATGAACCTGGCGGGTGGGAAAGATGGCGCAGTTCGATGTCCGGCAGCGAAAGATCAGCGCCAAGATCGTCTATTACGGCGCCAGACTGAGCGGCAAGACGACGAATCTGCTCAACATCCACGACCGGCTCCCCGCCGACCTGAAGGGCGCCATGCGCTCGATCGCGACCGAGACCGAGCGCACCCTGTTCTTCGACTTCGTCCCGATCGAGGAGGTCGAAGTCGGCGGCTGGTCGATCCGGTTCCACCTGTATTCGGTACCTGGGCAGGAGGTCTACGTCCGCACCCGGCGGGCGATCCTCGGCGGCGCCGACGGGATCGTCTTCGTCACCGACGCCAATGTCGTGGAGCTCGACGCCAACCGGCGGAGTCTCGCCGAGCTGCATGACCACCTCGCGCACTACCAGCGCACCGTCGCCAGTACCCCGGTCGTCTTTCAGTACAACAAGATGGACCTCGCCAACGCGCTGACCCCGGAGCGGCTCGACGCCGAGCTGAACCCCGACACGTGGCCGTCGCACTCGGCGATCGCCCTCCATGGCAACGGGGTCGCCGAGACGCTGACGACGATCTCGAAGCTGGTCGCCCGCACGCTGTAGCCCGGGATCGGGGCATGGGACAGCTCGCTGGGTACGGCAAGGCGGAACGCATAGAGCGTCACGGGAGATGCCATGATCGGACCGCACCGGCACCAACCGACGAGCTGCGACCGATCCCGGACCGTTAACTGGCACTGGCGCATCGTGCTGCGCCGCGACGTCGAACGGCTGCGCCGGCTGGCCGTGCGCTCGGGGTCACGCCGCAGGATCGCCCGGAGCGTCGTTCATTGGGCAATCGACGGTTACCGGCGCGTCAATGCCGGCGACCTCGCCGCCGCGTTGGCGTTCAACGCGATGATGGCGATCGTGCCGACGATCCTTCTCCTGATCACCGTCGCCGGCATCCTGCTGCGCTCTGACGAGCTTTACCGGGAGACGGTCCTGACGACGCAATGGCTGCTCCCAGCCGGGATGAGCCGCGATTCGACCGAGGCACTGATCGGCGTCCGGAACCGCAGCGGCCTCTTTGGGCTGGCCTCGTTCGTCGGATTTCTCTGGGTGGGAGCATCCTTCTTCGCCTGCCTCGGCAGGACAATGAACAGCGTCTACGCGGTCGAGAACCCGCCGCCCGTGCAACAGCGGGTGCGCGGCTTCGTGATCGTGGTCGCCTTCGCCGTGCTCTTCATCGTGACCGTGATCGCGGCATTCCTGCCATCCCTCTTCGTGGGATTTTCGACGGCCGAGCTGCCGATCGATCTCACCAGCTCGCTTCTGTCCCGCGGGATCTCCCAGGTGGCGTCGTACGCGGTCGCGGTGCTGACGGCAATGGTCCTCTTCGGAATGCTGTTCCGGGTCGTGCCCAACGCCGGCCAGCGGATCGGGGATGTGCTTCCCGGAACGGTGCTGATCGCGGCGGCCTTCGTGCTGCTGGTACAGGTCTTCCCGCTCTACTTCCGGGTGACCGGCAACCTGAGCGGGCTCGGCTCGACCTCGGCGTTCCTGCCCCTGTTGCTGATCTGGTTCTACATCCTCGCCCATCTGCTGCTGTTCGGGGCCTTCATCAACGCGTCGTACCAGCAGTTCCGACGCCGGGAGCGGAGGGTGCCGGGTAAACAGCCGGCCGCCTGAAGCCACGGGGCGACAATCTCGAAAGGCGCGGCTACATGGGAGGGGGTTCCGAAGGAGAGCCAGTTCGTGGCCACCCTGGCGCCCGGTACGCGGGGTCCGGGTACCGGTAGAAGCCCGCTCCGCTCTTCTCGCCCAGCTTCCCCGCCTCCACGAGCGCATGGAGCGCTGGCGAGGGTCGATCCGTCGGATCGGTGGTGACGGCGATGTAGGTGTCCTCGATGTCGGCCACGACGTCGAGCCCGACCTGGTCCATCATCCCGAACGGGCCGTAGCCGATGCCCCAGAACAGGGCCCAGAGCCGATCGACATCCTCTGGATCGGCGTGCCCCTCGTCGACCACGGCGAGCGCCTCACGCTTCACCGCCCGCCAGACCCGGTTGATGATGAACCCCTTGCTCTCGCCACGGACGACGGCGGTGAAGAGCCCGAGCGAGCGTCCGAAATCCGCCATCACCCGCATTGTCTCGTCGCTCGTCGCGCCGCACCCCATCAGCTCAACGGCGGACCGATCCCAGAACTCCGAGAAGAAATGCAGGTTGACGAGCCTGACGGGATCGGCAACGACATCCGCGAGCGCCGACGACGGGATCGACGAGCTGTTCGTCGCCAGCAGCACCGAAGGGTTGATCGCGCTGATCACGGCGAACGTCTCGCGCTTGGTTGGCAGGTGTTCCCGGATCGCCTCGATCACGAGATCGGCGCCACCCACCGCGTCCTCAAGCGTCGAGACTGGGACGATCCGGGCAAGCACCGCGTCGAGGTCCCAGTCGAGCGTGCCGCGCGCGATCACCGGCTCGAGCAACGACCGCAGGCGAAAGAGGGCGTTGTCCGGGGCGGCGGGTACGATATCGAAGAGCCGGACATCGCGGCCACTGGCGGCGCACATCGCGGCGATCTGGGCGCCAAGCGTGCCCGCGCCAATCACGGCGACCGTGCCAATCGCCCGATCTGCCGCCGCGCATCCTGAATCCACGGACTGACCTCCGCTCACGTCACTCGGAAAGGATTGTCGATGATGGCACGGTACCAGACTCCGTCCCCATGTGACCGCCATCCGGGTCATTCTGGCCGGTTCGTCAGGTGTGCTCCTGTGGGCGATTTTCGGAAGAGGTCCCCTCGTCGTCCTGAAGCGAAGCGATGGGCCGCATCTGCTCGATCCCTTCGGGATCGCCTATTGAGGACCCCCGGCGAAGCCGATCCGGGCAGCTACATCTCGAAGCGGAACTGAACGGCGCTATCCGAAGACCAGCGTTGGCTACGCCGCCGTGCGCATCGCGCGCGACGCGGCTGCTGAGATGCTCAATAGGTGATTCCAGGGGAAACGAACGGACGCGGCCCATTCCGTTGGCCAGCATGACAAGGCGAATCGGTCGCGCCCCGGAGGTGTCGTGTAGGCTACGCATCATGCGGCTGTGCTGAATCGATTCGACACCGACCCGGCGGTCGGCATAGCCCAGTTCAGGGGAGAAGGAGGTCGATCGGACGGCTGCAATCTGGCGACCCCTCTTGACTTTCGCGGAATTGGTCCATAGTCTGTGATCGTGGCCCGGAACGCTGGGCGGCACAGTGATCTCCACGGGAGCAGCGGATTTGACAACCTTCCTCCGAATCAACCCGCCCATCTGGGCCCAGCCGGGGGAGAAGTGCGTCTTGTCGCGTGTGCCTGATTGACGATCATTCACATTGCATAGCCACTGGCCTCCCTCCGGACCGAGCAATCGACCGGGGGGTTTTTCATGGCCGGAACGTGGCACGAACGATGGAGCGCGGAAGGGGGAAGGCATGGTACGGAAGAACGGAAAAGGAACACATAGATGACATTGCCGGGCACCGCCGCCTTCGGCATGACCGGCAGCTCAGGTTTCGCAATTCACCTCTACGAGGCAAAACACCATGACGCTCGAAGCAATCCGGAACGCGCAGCACGCGCTGGAACTGACCAACATCGAAAAGCGGTTCAAGAAGAAGCGCAACGACTACTCGCAGGCCCTCAAGTCTGTCTCGCTGACGGTCGAGCGTGGTGAGGTCGTCGGCATCCTCGGGCCGAACGGCTCGGGCAAGAGTACCCTGATCCGGGTGATCTCGACACTGACCCTGCCGGACGCCGGTGATGTCGAGGTCTTCGGAATCAGCGCCGTCAAGCGCCCCCGCGAGGTCCAGCGCTACATCAACCGGGTGAGCGTCGAGGCCAGTTTCTTCAAGAAGCTGTCGTCGATGGAGAACCTGATCTTCGGAGCCAAGCTCTACGGCGTGACCGATCGCGAGAGCCGCCCCCGGATCCGGGAGATCCTCGAAGGCATCGGCTTCGACTACAAGCGCGTCAACGAGCCGATGGAGCACCTCTCGCGGGGTATGCAGCAGAAGATCGCGCTCGCCCGGGCGCTCCTCACGAGCCCGATGCTGATGCTGCTCGACGAGCCGACGACCGGCCTCGACCCGCGCAGCAAGAAGGATGTCCAGGCGCTGATCCGTTCGATCCGGGCCAATCACGAGTCGTCGATCCTGCTCTGCACGCACGACATGGGCGAGGCCGAGGAGCTCTGCGACCGGATCGGGATCCTGCTCGATGGCGAACTGATCGCGCTCGACACCGCCGACGGGCTCAAGCGCCAGTACGCGGCGGAGGGCGAGTCGCCGACCCTCGAAGAGGTGTTCATGCTCGCGACCGGCACCTCGCTGGAGGATGCGGAGTTCGCGGAGCTGCGGGAGAAGCGGGACGCCGCGAAGGAGACCGTCGCGGCCTGACCCGGCTAGGCGCAATCAATGGCGATGACTCACTGCAACAGTGGCTACCGAGGTGTGGAAAGGAATTGTCATTCCGAGGGAGCGCAGCGACGAGGAATCTCCCGGCGAAGCCGGTCCGAGCAGCTGCACCGAGCAGCGGACTTAGCGATGCGTGGCGCGCAACACCGTCGGCTCCGCCGACATGCGCTCCGCGCTGGGATTCATCGCTGCGCTCTGAATGACGATCAGCGTTGCACACGCGATTGAATCAGCCCGACCATGACGAACAGGAATTACCATGCAGGCAACGAACACGCAGTTCGCGCGGCCAGGCTGGATGCGCGAGCTGATCGCGATCTGGGGCTATGCGCAACGCAACTACTACCTGACCAAACGCTATTTCATGTGGGAGATCGTCTGGGTCGTCTACTCGACGATGAATGCGCTGACGATCGGGTTCATCGGCGCCACCATCGGCCAAACGCCCGAAGACGTCGCTCAATTCACGACGTTCCTGCTGATCGGGACGCTGCTCTGGAGTTACCTCTCGATGATCTTCGACCTGCTTTCGGAGACCGTAAGCTGGGAGCGCTGGGAGGGCACGATCGAATATACCTTCATGAGCCCGGCCAGCCGGACGGCCCAGCTTCTCGGAATGGGGGCGTACGCGGTCGTCTACGGGATCGCGCGGATGATCCTCATGCTTGGGGTGATCTCGCTCTTCTTCGACATGTCGCTGGGAAACGCGAACTACCTCGGTGCGCTCGGGCTGCTCACGATCTGCAGCGTCTCGCTCGTCGGGTTCGGGATGGTCGCCGCCGTGATGCCGCTGCTGTCGCCGGAAAAGGGCCAGCAGGTGACCAACATCATCACCGCCGTGCTGCTGCTGATCTCGGGCATCTACTACAGCGTCGATGTTCTGCCGGGCTGGATGCAGCCGCTGGCCTACATCTCGCCGATGTTCTACGCGCTGGACGGGATCCGGGACATGCTGATCGACGGTGCAAGCTTCGGCTCACAGTGGTCCAACATCTGGCCGCTGCTGATCATGGGCGCGATCTTCCCCCCGCTCGGGATGTGGCTCTTCCAGCGCGGCGAGCACTACGCGAAGCGGACCGGCGGCCTGAAGCGCAGCGGATGACCGCTCCCGAAACACCAGTCGACAAGGACCAAAAGGACCGATCGCGGCGGCTGGAGACCGTGCTCGGTGCCGCCGGTCTCCAGCCGCTCGGGCCGCCTTCGGGCGTCGTCAGCTACTCCAACGACACCTTTCTGCTCGATGATCGGCGGTACGGTGAGGCGGTGCTGCGGATCTGCTATCGCGGGGATATCGACCGCCTGCCGCGCGAGGCGACGGTCGGGCGCGCGATCCCGCCGGAGGTGGGCTATCCCGAGGTGCTCGGCTCCGGCGAGGCGTTCATCGGTAACTATCGCCTCACCTGGTCGCTCGCCCGGAGGTTGCGCGGGTCGACCTTGCTGGAGGCCTGGCCGGTGCTGCCGGAGTCTGAGCGGCGGCGGGCCGCTCGCTCGACCGCTCGTGTGCTCCGTGCCCTGCACGCGTGGCGACCCCCGGACCGGCTGATCGCCGGTCTGTCCTGGCCAGCACCGGAAGAGCTGACCACGCGAGAGCGGGTGATCGGGGCGAGCATTCATCCGGTGCCGATCGAGCGCGTGCGTCTTCTGATCGCCGAGCTGGCGGCGGTCGAAGGTGTGGACGGTTCGCTGGTCGCGGCGGCGTCAGCGGCCATCGAGCGGCTTCGTGATCGCGCGCCGGCGTTCGACGATCCAGGCACCAGCAACCTGATTCACGGCGATCTCCAGCTCAGCAACATCTGGTGGAACGACCACGGCGAGGCGGGGCTGATCGATCTGGAATGGACGCGGTTCGCCCCGGCCTGGGTCGATCTCGCCCGTCTCCGCGACAACGCCGACGCCGACGCGACCGGAGGGCTGACCATGCACGCCGAGCTGCTCGGATGGCTGCGGGAAGACTATCCGGAGCTGTTCACCGTTGATCGCCTGGACGACAGGATCAGATTTCTCTGCCTGGCCTTCTTCGTGCGTCAAGCGCTGATTTATCCAATCCAGGCTTCATCGGAATCCGTGCCCTCGGATCATCCGCTGCGCCTGCTGGCGAGCCTCGTCTAGCGAGGTCCGTGCATGAATCTGTAGAGGCCGCCCCTGTAAGCGGCATCGGTAAGCGGCATCGGTAAGCGGCATCGGTAAGCGGCATCGAACAGTACACAGCATTCGTAGGGGAGGCCCCTGTGGCCTCCCGTTGCGACCAGGTGAACAGCCGGAACGGGCACGCGCCGATTCAACCACACGGGCCGGCACAGGGCCGTCCCCTACGGACGTTGGTGCGGGGGCCGCCTGCTTTCCTGACGAATGCTCAACGTCAACTGTTGCGCGTCGCCGCCGCGAGCGCGCCGAGGGTCGAGATCGCGGTGTCGGCGTGCCCGGACTGCCTCAGTGGCCCGATCACGTCGACAAAAAGATCCGGGACGTAGCTCACCAGCAGGTAACCGAGCCCATCCGGAATGAACGTGCATGATCCGAGATCGGCAGGGAGCAGGCGGGATTCGGCGCGACCGATCAGGTCCGATCCGCCGCGCCAGACGATCGCCATCGGCTCGACGAGATTGGTGACGAACAGCGGTCGCCCGGCTGCTACGGGAAGTGGAAGCGGTTGCGTCACCTTCCACCGTTCCAGTGCGAAGCCCGGCCCCGCCGCGCAGACCGTCCGCCGGTTGTAGCCCTCGAACCGCTCCAGCCCGTGCGTCGGCGGGAAGCATGACGCATCGGTATCTGCCTGCTCGCGTTCGACCGTCGACCACACTTCGTAGCCGAGGATGCCCGTTCCAATCGCGAACGGCTGACCCGATGGCACGTACAAGGTGTTTCCAGGGGAGATCGGGTACTCGTCCGGTTCGCCATCCCTCTCCCTTCCGACCCGCACGATGGCGCTTTGCTCGTCCCGGCACCACAGGCAATGGAACGCGGCCGCGCCCGGCCGGGTGAACTCGGTTCGCCCGCCGCTGGCATCGACGAACGCGACGTGGAGTGCCATCACGGCGGGGTCGTTGAACTCCACGACCGCCGAGACCGGATCGTCTGGAAGACCGTGTCGCTTGAGCACGCGGTGGATCAGCATTCCGCCCCCGGTGTCCCGCTCGATCCGGGACCGGAGCCGGAGCGGTTCCGCGACGCCTCTCACGAGGTCACCTTCTGGAGTTGGTGAGAGAGCGGAAGCACCGCGTCTACGAGTTTTCGGTAGATCGGCAGGATCTCGCGATAGAGCGCGACGCGCTCGCGATCCGGCGTGACGACCGCCGTCCGCCGCGGAAGCCACTCGCGGTCCTCCGGGAGCGTGATCCAGCCGAGCGTGTGGGCGGCGATCCGGGCGGCGCCGAACGCGGAGGTGTCGGTCAAATCGGAGGTTTGGATCGGGGCGTCGATCGTGTCGGCCACGATCTGCCGCCAAACGGGGGCTGAGGAGCCACCGCCCCCGAGATGGATCACCGCCAGCGGCGTTTCCTCCCGCGAAAAGCACTCCATCGCGTCGGCAATGCTGAACGTCACCCCCTCCAGAACGGCACGCATCAGGTGCGCTGGTCCGTGGCGGCCGGTGAGGCCGATGAACGCGCCGCGCGCGTGAGGATCGAGGATCGGGCTGCGCTCGCCGGCGAGATAGGGCAGGAAGAGCAGGCCATCCGCGCCGGGTGGCGCGAGCGTGGCGGTGTCGACGAGCTCGCGCACCGTTCCCGACCCGCCGATCAATCCGTGGACCCAGCTCACCGCCCGCCCGGCGTTCAGCACCGCACCCACCCGGTTCCAACTCTCGGCGCCCCCGCCACCGGGAACAGCCGCCGGCCAGGTGTGCCAGCGGCCGGCGGGGTCGGGCGCATACGTCGCCGTGGGCCGCAGGATCTGGGCGCCCGTGCTGAGCACGACGAGGGCGGACCGCCCGCTCGTCACGCCCGCGCCGACAGCCGCCACCGGGGCGTCGCCGCCAGCGACGACAACCGGAATCCCGGCCGGGATGCCGAGCGCCTCGGCGGCATCCGAGGCGAGTGGGATGATCGGCGTTCCACTGGGGAGGATCGGCGGGAGCCAGTCGGGGTTGATCCCCATCTCGTCGAGGATTGCGGTGTCCCATTGACCGGTTTTCGCATCAAGCAGGCCGGTGCTTGCGGCATCGCTTGGGTCGGTGGCGGCGATCCCGGTCAGAAGAAGGACCAGCGCATCCTTCGGGAGCAGGACCTTCCGGATCCGCGACCATTCGCGCCGCCGGTGCTGGCGGAGCCAGTGCAGGCTCGCGATCTGGTAGCCCGTGGCGAGAGGGCCGCCGATCCTGCTTCGGAGATCGCTGGGCATCGCGCGTTCCAGCGCGTCGAGGTCGTCCGCCGCCCGGAGATCAGACCACACGATGGCGCGGCCCAGAGGCTGGTTCTGTTCGTCGAGAAGCACCGTGCCATGCATCTGACCGGTCACCGAGACGGCGTGAATGTCGACATCTGGCGCAAACCGGCGCGCGGCCGAGGTCGCGGTGATCGTTGCTTCGAGCCAGTCGTCGACTTCCTGCTCGTCGAAGCCGGGCGACGGATGCTGGGTGGGATAGGTGGCACCACCACGCCCGATGATCTCACCGCGGAGGTCGACGATCAGAGTCTTGACGGAGGAGGTACCAAGGTCGATCGCGAGCACGGCCGGGCGCGGGGAGCGCGACATCACAGACTCACCATCCAGCACAGGGCGATCCAGGCGAGCCCGGCGTCACATAGAAGGATCGACCGGCGGATAGCGGCCATGCCCGAGCCCGGAAGCCCGGCTTCGAGCGCGATGCAGCTGACCGCGCCGATCGCGCCCAGCGCGCCCCAGGTGTTCGAGGCCTCGCTCACCAGTCCCCCGATCAGAATCAGGAGAGCGGAGCCGAGAAGGCCCAGCCAGGAACCGAGGCGATGCCCTCGGTGGCTCAGCGTCGTGAGTGCGCTCGCCGAGGGATCAAGACCTCGCGCCGCCGCGGCGTCCCGAATGTGACGATCGCTGATGAACGCGAGCGCGGCCAGCGGAATGAGCAGCAGCAAGCCCCAGTCCCATGCCTCGAGCGCGGTCCAGACCCAGAAGGGAACAAGGACGCTGAGGATCCCCCGGAGCGGCCAGAGCGACTGCACGCGATCATCCTCGGCGGCAAGCACGGCGATCAGCGAGAAGCCGATCGAGAAGCTGATCGCCGTGCCAATGCTGAAGGTGGCGTTCAGGAGTATCGCGATCAAGGCGAGCACTCCGGCGCCGACGAGCCGTTGCCGGCGCTCGACCGGCTGTGCGCCCTGATCGCGTGCGGCGACCACCATCAGGAGTCCCAGTGCCCCAACGCTGACGAGAACGAGAATCCGGATCCAGTCGAAGAGCGATGGTGAGGTGTCCGGGGCGAACCAGGTTGCCAGCACCAAGATTGCGAGAGCGGCGGCGACGCCCCCCCGCACCGCGCGCTGCCGAAGCAGGGCGAGCGACACGACAACCTGCTTCCAGGCCAAGATGAGGGCGAGCGGCATCGCGCGTGGTGTCCCCGCTGCATCGAGACGTCTGGCCCGGCGATCGGCATGTCCCCGCGATCCCGGCCGACCCGTCATCGCTATGGGCCCGCCCGGGCGCGTCAGGCCCGGTGCCCGTCAGCAACCGGCGCTTCCGCCGAGATGACGGCGGCGGGCCGGTCGCCAATCCCCGGAACCGGGATGTACGGACGTTGTCGTTGCGGATCGGCGGCCTCCTCACGGCGGGGAGCGATGCGGAGCACGGCGTCGTCTACCGCCCTCCATGCTCCGGACGTGCTCACGATCCAAAGCCGGTCGATCCCGGCCTCCATCATGAGACGCGCGGCGAACGGGCACCTGGCGGCGGCGGCGATCATGAGCGCGAGTGGCGCGTCAGCGATCCCCTGAGGCGCCCGTTCCACGGGCACCCCGGCCCGGCGGAGTTGGCCACCGACCTCGCCCCGGTCCGCGTCGAGCACACGAGCGACGTGACCGAGCGCGTGCTGATGCACGGCGGGGAGGATACGATTGAGGTGGTCGCGGCCGACAAGCGCCACGAGGACATCGCCCATCAGGAAAATCCAAACAGTGCCAACGCGTCACATCTCCGCGAGCATCTTACCATTCCAAACCGAGCCCGCGTGGTACGGGAGGACAGCACGTCCAGGATTCCGTAGGGGTGGGACCCCCGACCAGGAATTCCCGGAGGCGAATGGTGCGCAAGGGGTGTCCGCCCGGTTCGCCCGCCCGGCGGGCGTTGACTCGGGGCACCCGCCGGGCGGACACCCTGCGCCTGCTCAGTGAACATTTCCCATGCACCGGGGTTGCCCCTGCAATGTCGGGTTGTCCATTCCCATAGGGGCAGGCCGGAGCCCGTCCTGAGCGAAGCGAATGGATCTGTCTGCCCAGTGCGCCGCCTCATGCCATCTCGGTGGCCTACTCGCTCAGCAGTAACGTGGCGTAGGCCGCCAGCCAGTGCTCGACCATGTAATCGCTCCCGGTCACGGCGGGCAGGGACGCGCTGGCATGTCTGCTGGCGGCGTCGAGGAGGGGCGAGGTCCGGGCATCGCCGTCCGGCAGCGCCTCCGCGAGGTGGACGAATGAGGCGGCCCGGCTCAGATTGAGCCCGGTCAGGTGGGCGATCTGGCCGTCCGTCTGGTCGCTGACGATCGCCGGGGTGAACAGCGACGCCGGCTCGCCATCGGCGAGACCAGGCAGGAAGGCGTCGAGCCATTCCGGAAAGCGCTCGGGATCGAGCAGGCGGCTCATAAGCTCCGCTTCGGAGAGCGCCGCCGAGAGGAAATCCGCGCCGGAGGGCTCGTAGTGGGCCGGATAGCCGGTGTCCCGCTCGAAGAAGCGGAACCCCGACGCGCGGATTGCCGAGAGGAGGTCGGGCTCGCCCGCGGCGGCGCGGCGCTCCGCGAAATCGAGCGAGCGCAGGAGGGCGAACGCGGTGTTGGCGTGCATCCCGACGCGTTGCGGATAGATCAGCTTCGGCAGCCAGGTCATCAGGTTTCTGGAGAACAGGGCGGCGAGAGGTCGTACCGCCGCCGCCCATCGCGCTCCGGCCTCGTCACTCCAGATTTCCAGCTCATGCTGAAGTGTCAGCAGCCACGCCCAGCCGTAGGGCCGTTCCAGCGATCGGTGGTTGGGATCGGCGAAGAAGGCGACCTCGGTCCGGATGTTGTCTGGCGTGAGGAGCGCGTCGAGGGTCTCGCGGGCCCGTGCCGACGGCACGTCGTCGGGGAAGAGACGCAGCAGGCGGATGACGACCCATTCCATCTCGACGCACGAATGCCAGTCGAAGCACCCGTAGAAGGCGGGATGGAGCTCGCGGTGCGACGGGTAGGGGCCGGGGCCGGTCGCAATGAAATGGGGCATCGTCGGGAACTCGCGGATTACGTTCTCCAGCGCCACATCGACGTAGCCGCCCGCTGCCGCGCGCAGGATATCTCCGCGCCGCGCCCGGTCGAACGCGGGTTCAGGGGCCGTCAATTGAGCCAGCCGCGGCGGCGCACGGCGGAGTAGATGACCACCGACACGAGTGCCATCAGGAGGAGCGAGAACGGGTAGCCGAAGCGCCAGTGGAGTTCCGGCATGTGATCAAAGTTCATCCCGTAGATAGTCCCGATGAGCGTCGGCGCGAAGAGGATCGCCGCCCACGCCGAGATCCGCTTGACCTCGTCGTTCTGCTCCAGCGATGCCTGGGTCAGGGCCTTGACCTCCTCGTTCTGCTGGAGGCTAACCACGGCCTGATTGACGCTGAGCACGTTCTGGAGCAGCTCGCGGAACCCGGCGACCTGCTCCTGCACCTCGATCGCGTGATCCTGCACGTCGCGCAGATACTGCCGCAGCTCGGGATCGACACCGTACTTTTCCGCCCCCGCGATCAGCCCGCCGAGCATCCCGACGAGCGGCTTCGTCGCCCGCTGGAACTCGATCACCTCGCGGGCGAGCTCGTACGTGCGCCGCGTCACCCCGGCGTTCCCGCCGAAGACTTCCGCTTCGATCTCGTCGATGTCGTTCTCGAGACCGGCCACGACCGGACCGTAATCGTCCACCACGCGATCGAGGATCGCATAGAGGATCGCCTCGGTGCCGAGCCCCAGGATGTCGGGCTCGGCTTCCATCCGGTGCCGGACCCGGCTCAGGTCGGGGCTCTCGCCATGGCGGACGGTGACCACGAAGTCAGGCCCGACAAAGGCGTGGAGCTCGGCGAACTCGACCGTTTCCGGCCCGTCCAGGTACCGCGCCGCGCGCAGCACCACGAACAGGGTGTCGCCATACCGCTCCAGCTTCGGGCGCTGATGCGCGACGATCGCGTCTTCGACCGCCAGCTCGTGCAGGCTGAACTCTTCGGCGACGCGCCCGAATTCGCCATCGCTCGGCTTGTAAAGGCCGATCCAGGCGACGCCGCCCACTTCTCGCGTCTTGGTATACGTCTCCTCGAGCGAGCCTGACGCCTCCGCCCGTTTGCCATTCACGTAAATGGCGCTGTCCACGATCATTGCCGCTCCCCTATCCGTGGCCTGGCTGTCTCTGAAAACTCGATGCGCCGGGAACATCGCTGGCTCCCAGACCGAACTCGGCACCATCGGCGGGCGGGCGATTCGCGAACATCCGCGCGGGGGGAAGATAGCGACGGAGAAGCGCGCAGGCTCTCATCGTCTCACCACATGACGAGATTACGGAAGAACGTGACAGATCAGCCGGGATGCATGGGGTGACCGCGAAGCGCGATTGCGTGGCGCGATGCGTTCGGCACGGCGAGATCGGTGAGGAGTGTGGAAGCGACGGGGAGTTCGCGTGGGATCATGCAACTCTGCCTTTCGCGCCGCATCGACCGGGACCTCGTAGCGACGCAGTCCGGCGAAGAATCGGCGTGGTGTCCCGGCGGCGACCGGGAGGCGTGCGTTGCGTGCAGGCGCTGAACCGGGCTAGTTCCGGGGTATCTCGCTTGTCGAATACCGAGGACTGCCAGCGTCCAACGATGCTCCCTTCACGGGCGACGGCGAGGAGTCAGCGACTCGACTCGCGCAAAGAGACCGGCCTCTTGCGAGGCCCTGTCGCGCTGATAGTAGGCGATCGAATCCGAACGCGTCAAGCGCGGGTCGCCGGCGAGCGATCGGATCACGTCCAAGGGGTTTGCGGGGAGTGGCCGAAGCCCCGACAATCGGCCTCGTAAATCGCCATGCCTCACATGCCCGTCAGGAGTGCCTCGCAAAAATGACCGCCAATCCCCGAACCAACGCGGTACCTGGAACGCGGATCCGTGAATCCGACCTCGCCACATTCATCGAGAACGCGTTCGAGGCCGCCGGTCTCACGCCCGAGGAGGCCGCGATCGCGGCGCGCGCGCTGGTTCTCGCTGACCTGCGCGGCGTCGAGTCGCACGGTGTGGCCCGGCTCCCCGGGTTCCTGCGCCGTCTCGGCGAAGGGCTGATCGATCCACATGCCCGGCTCACCGTCGATCGGGAGACGCCGTCCACCCTCGCCCTCTCCGCCAACAATGGGCTTGGGCTGATCGTCGCGGGCAAGGCGATGGAGCGCTGCATCGCCAAGGCCGGGACCACCGGGATCTGCGTCACGACCGTTCGTCAGAGCAACCACTTCGGGATCGCCGGCACCTGGGCGGCAATGGCGGCGGAGCGCGGGATGGGCGGGATGGCAATGACCAACGCCTCCCGCCTCGTCGTCCCGACCTTCGCCAAGACCCCGATGCTGGGCACCAATCCGCTCGCCTTCGCGGTGCCGACCGGATCGGGACGCCCACTGGTGCTCGACATGTCGACCAGCACCGTCGCCTGGGGCAAGATCGAGATCGCGAGACGAGCCGGTCTCCCGATCCCGGAAGGGTGGGCGTTCGATGTCGATGGCCGCCCAACGACCGTGGCCGCCGATGTCAAGGGCCTCGCGCCGCTGGGCGGAAACCGGGCCAGCTCCGGCCACAAGGGATACGGGCTCTCGGTGATGGTCGATGTGCTCTGCGGCCCGCTCTCCGGGAACGCCTGGAGCTTCGATATCGCGCCGTCGTTCTCGACCGGGATGTCGCCCGGTATCGGTCACTTCTTCATGGCATGGCGGATCGACGCGTTTCGCGAGCCGGCCGAGTTCACCGCCGAGATCGACGCGATGCTGGATGCCCTGCGCTCGGCTTCGGTCGGCGAGGGCCAGCCGAGCGACCGGGTGCTGGTCCCGGGTGATCCCGAGGCGGAGGCGGAGGAGCGGAACCGGCGCCTGGGAATCCCGATCCGGGACGAGGTGCTTGCCGAGCTGAAGGCGGCGGTCGAACCCCTCGGCGTCCCGTTCACGCTCGGCGACGCCGATACCGATTCCCTGTAGTGGCCCTCCTTGTGAGGGCCAAGGCAGATGTTGGCGCATTCCCGCGAATTGGGAGACCCCGCCCCTGCACGGGGCACACATGCTGGCCGCGCGGAAAGGCGAGACGTGTGCCATCTCGACAGCGGGAGGCCACAGGGGCCTCCCCTACGATTTCGGTCCGCGCCGAAGGCGTCTCCTACAACTTCCAGGAGGCGCTGTGGCGGTCGTGGGCGGCGGCGATCGCGGCCTGGGCATCGAGCCCGATCACACGAGTTGCCGGCATCGATTCGGCTCTGGGTCCGTAGGGCTCCTCGACCGGGCTGATCCCGTCCAGCCCCTCGCACAGGCCCTCGCCAATCGCCGCCGAACAATACGGCGCATAGACCTCGCTGTAGCCGCCCTCCTGGGCAATCACGAGGCGGCTCTCGCAGATCTCGTCGGCCAGATCCCGGATCTGCCGCGTCATCGTCCGATACGCGGCGGTCGTGAGCGACATCCTCCCCAGCGGATCCATCGCCGAGCCATCCTGCCCGGCGCTGACGACGATCAGGTCCGGCCCGTACTGGCGCAGGATCGGCAGCACGAGCCGGTCCATCACGGCGGCGTAAGCCGCGTTGCCGCTCCCGGCGGGAAGCGGGATGTTCACGGTGAACCCCTCGCCCTGTTCGTCGCCAGTCTGATCCAGCGATCCCCAGCCGATCGGGAACAGATCCTCCTGGTGGATCGAGATGAAGAGCACCGACGGATCATGAACGAAGGCGTCCTGCGTTCCATTGCCGTGGTGGACATCCCAATCCAGGATTGCGACCCGCTCGGCCCCGTATCGCCGCTGGGCGTGACGCGCGGCGACCGCCACGTTGTTGTAGACGCAGAAGCCCATGCCGCGGTCGCTCATCGCGTGATGCCCCGGCGGGCGAACCAGTGCGTAGGTGTGGTGAACCGCGCCCCGCATCACGGCGTCGACCGCCGCCACGACCCCTCCCGCCGCCAACCGGGCGATCCGCTCGCCACCCGCCCCGATCGGCGCGCCGGTGCCGGCATCCCCTCCGTTCCGGCTGATATCCCTGACCCGCTGAATGTACTCCGCCGTATGGATCTGCCGCAGCGCGCCATCCCCGATGGACTCGGGCTCGATATTGAGCATCGCGTCGGAGAGCCCGAAGAGGTCGAGCAGATGCTTCGTGCGGCTGGCGATCGTGGCGCTGCTGGGGTGCGGAACCGGCTCGGCGAAGGGGTAGGGCTCACGGTAGCCGATCAGGAACTGGCCCGGGTTGTGGGTCAGGTAGCGATGGTTGAAGACGAGCCCAACCCGGCGGGAGCGGCGAAGAGACGGCATGCGACGTGGTCCTCCGGTGCGGGCGATGATGTCGATGGAGTATGCGGCATGCCGTGGCGAGCGGACAAAAAACGAGGGCGCTTCCTGGTGGAAACGCCCTCGTCGCGGTGGCCTGGCATCGTCGGGTCAGGAGACGCCGAGCGCCATGTTGTCCATCACGTCCCACATCCACTGGAACGTTCCCCAGTCGTAGTACCGGAGCCCGCCGGTGGCCGGGTCGGAGAGGTAGACGCCGCCGTCGTCGTAGCCATAGGCAACCATGACGTGCATGCCGGCGGTCACCTGATAGCGCGTCCCGTCGGCGGTATATTCGTCGACGCTCTGGTCGCCCCACAACCCGAGCCAGACGACGGTCGGATGCCCGGCGGCGATCTGCGCCGTCAGCGCGTCCCGCCCGTCGTAGGAGACTTCACCGCTGAATCCGTAGGCGTTGAGGGCGGGAACGAGAGCCTCGGCGTAGATGCCGTAGTCCGTCGTGTTGCCCCAGGCGCCGGTGATGTCTCCCCGGTAGCCCCAGTGCGGGTTGTCCGAGAGGCCGATCTGAGCTTCGATGTCGTACTCGGAGACCCAGTTGCCGAGGGTTCCAGTTGCGATCGCGATCGCGGCGTACTCGCAGCTGAGGTTGCGCTGCTGTGCGTAGGTGATGATCCCGGGGATGATGACCGCGCCCCCGGTGGAGGCAGCCTGCACCTCCGCCGCCGCGCCGCTCTCGACGGTGGTATCGGCAACGGTCGAGACGTCGCCGCCCAATTGCAGTGATTCGGGGGCGCCCGCGCAGGCGCCGCCGCCGGTGATGAAGATCGACACCCCGCCGAGATACGCGCCATTGACCAGGACATCCAGCCAGGTCTTCTGCCCGTCGTATCCCTCGCTCGTGTCGAAGGAGAGGGAGGCGACTCCTGACCCGTCCGTGATCGAACGGTCGCTGCTGATGAGCTCGCGGCTGGCGTCGTCCGAGAGCATCACGCTGACCTCGGCTCCGTCCACGCCCGCTCCGCCGCTCCGGACCTCGGCGCTGACATCGACCGCGCATCCGGTGTCAGGCGTGCGGGTGCCGACCTGGACCCAGGTATCGACACTCGTGCTCTGGGCCATTGCCGACGGCGTCGCCAGCGGACCGCCGATCGCGACCGCCAGAACGGCCATCAGTATCATGGGACGCATTCGATGCATTCCGGTTCCCCAACCCTTTCCCGTATCCGCCGTCATGGGCGCATCTCCATTCGCCAGCCACGAACAAGCCACCCTGACGGCGGGTAGACCGCGCTCGTTTCCCTGCCACTCTACCACTCTTGAATGCATGTGCCATCCGGACACACATGACGGGGGTCACTGGCACACTGCTCGGAAGGGGAGAACGAGGTGCCGGTCAGTCCGCCGACATCAGCTCCGCGACGCGTGACGCGGGTTCCAGCGGCAGGTCTTCGCCCAAGAAATGGCGGCGGGCCGCATCGTCCGCGACGAGCCCGTCAGGGCCGGTCGCGAAGATCCCGGTGAAGCCACCGGCGGTCGGATCGAGCTCCCGCGCCCGCGCGATCCGCTCCCGGATTGCTTCGATCTCGGGACCGGTCTCGGTCGCCTGGCGCTCCGTCCAGCGGGCATGCTGCCTCAGCACCTCGAAGTAGGCACGCCGCTTCGCCGCGAACGCGCCGGAGATCTCACCGTCCTCCACACTGTCGCGGAACAGGTCACGCACGACACGGACATCGTGGAAAGTCAGCGAGATGCCGTGGCCCTGGCAGGGATCGTTGGCGCCGGCGGCGTCGCCGATCGGAATCACGTCGGGTATCGCGGGATAAGTCGCGACCACGTTGGCGTTCGGGAAGAAGCCGATCGGCCCCGTGTTCCGCCACTGCCCGACGACACCATCGGGCAGCCCTTCAGCCACACGCTCCATGAATGGCGTCGCTGAATTCGGCGCGCGTTGGATCCGGGACGATTCCTCGCTCGAACAGATCAGGTAGACCCGGCTCGTTCCCCCGGTTTGCGGCGTGACCATCGCGAAGCCGCCCCCAAAGAACGTCTGGTGGACGCGGTCGTCGGCGAGATCGAGCCCGTCGATCAGGGCGCCGCCGATCGCGTGATGAACAGGATCGCGACGCGCCGACCCGCCGATCCAGCTCCGCGTGGCGCTGCCCTGCCCGTCGGCCCCGAAGACGAATCTGGGCCGGAGCTCGAGCCTTTCGCCGCCGCTCTCGATCGACGCGGTCACCCGGGATCCTGTCCGGGACAGCCGGACCTCGGCCGGCCGGAACACTCGAACGCCTTCCGCGATCGCGGCGTCGAGCAGCGCTTCCTGGAACACGCTGTGACGGACGCTGAGCCCGTACGGGGCGTCGGGGAAGTCGTCGGCCCAGGTGTAGGGCGTGCCGGGCTGGCGGTCGCGGTAGGTCAGCCAGTGCCGTTGGGGGAGCGCGCCGGCGGCATCGATCGCCACATCCTCCAAACCGAGCTCGCGAATCTCACGGGCGCCCCAGGGATGGATCGTCTCGCCCCGGATCCGGTCATGGAACTCCCGCGTCCGCTCGATGAGCGCGACCTCCATGCCGAGCCGCCGCAGCGTGATCGCCAGCCCACTTCCGGCCAGGCCGCCGCCGACGATCACCGCGTCGGGCGTCGATGTCCGCCGGGATCGGGAGGTAGAGGAGAGTGGGATCGCGGTCATCGCTGGCATCCTGTCATGGGGCGAGCGTTCTCAGCACGTTTTCCAAGGCTGATGGTCGTTCAGAGCGTAGCGATGGGCCGCATCCGCCAACAGACGATTGCGAAGCAATAGAGCGGATGCGGCCCATCAGTTCCTATAGAACTGCCTGTTGTGAATCGCCGCGCGAAGCGCGGGTCGGCGGAGCCGACGGTATGCCTCCAGCACCATGGTCCGACTGCGTCGGATGCGCTTCGCGCGCGACACGCTGTTGTGATCCGTCGGTCGCGGAGTTTATCCAGGCAGCCGCATCGAGCAGCTGCATCGGAGCGAAGCGCGGGACCGTCCCTCCGACACAGCTGTTTGGATGACGGCAGAGAAGAATGAAGAGGCGTTGCACTTGCTGCTCAGGTGTTGTTCTGGCCGATCAGGTAGGCGCTAATCACGAGCGCAAGGGTAAGGATGTTCGCGATCGTGCCGACCGTCCCGCGGCGGCGTGGGTTGTCCTGCTTCGCGCCGAGCCCGTGCTCGATCCCGACCGGAATCACCGCCAGGAACGCCAGCAGGTAATGCGTGGCCGGGACGCTCTGTCCCGAGCCGAGGACAGAGAAGCCGAGCATGTACTGCAGGGCGAGCAGGGTCGCGCCCGCGAACGAGAACTGAAGCCGGCCTGGGGTCTCCACGCCGGTCAGCGCAAGCCGGGCGTTCAGGATCAGGGCAATCACATAGCTGACGATCACGAGAGTTCCGTTGATCATGTGAACGTTCGACATGGGTGACGGTCATCCTCCAGGGCGCGAGGACGGCGAGTTCCACGAACCTCCCTCTCCGTGAAGTATGCCACCCGGATGCCGCGCCTGGGGGGCAACCACACAGGCGCGCGCCCGCCGGAACCGGAGACGATGATAGGGAGGGCCTGGGGGCGACCACACCGGGTCGACCCCGCCGCCGACATCACGCGCTGGCCGTTCTCGCCGCTATCACGATTGGGGAACACTTTGTATACTCACCCTCGATCCGTTCGTGCCGTGCGTTGATCGGCGCGGCCGTGCCTTGACCAATTCGTCAGCCCACTGATTACTGGTCCCTCTGTCAAGTCCGCACTGCCTCGGTCTTGGCCGCGGAATGGCCGAGACCTATCGCCAGGAGACCAGAGCGCGCGGAGTGGTGGGTGCGTGTCCATCGCTTCCTTGGCCGCCACCGGTGCCGCTTACAAGAGCGGCCATTACCGGGAATGGGCGAGGAAACTTACCGGATGGCCCAATTAGAGACGGGACGCAGCAAGACATGACAGATTCGGAAGGCATCGAGACTCCCACGATCGAAGCGCTGTATGGTGAGACCCGGACCTTCCCGCCCCCGCCGGAATTCGTCGCCGGGGCGAATCTCACCGACCTCGCGATTTACGACGCCGGGAACGACCCCGAGGCGTTCTGGGCGCGGCAGGCCGAGCACCTGAGCTGGTTCCGGACGTGGGATCAGGTGCTGGAATGGGATCCGCCGTTCGCCCGCTGGTTTCTCGGCGGCACGCTCAACGTCGCCTACAACTGTCTCGATCGCCACGTCGAAGCGGGGCGGGGCGACAAGGTCGCCTTCCACTGGGAGGGCGAGCCGGGCGACACGAAGTCGCTTACCTACGCCCAACTCCTGCGCGAGGTCAGCAAGACCGCCAACGCGCTCAAGGAGCTCGGGGTCGGCAAGGGCGACCGCGTCGCGATCTACATGCCGATGATCCTCGAGTTGCCGATCGCGGTCCTCGCCTGCGCCAGGATCGGCGCGCCGCACACCGTCGTCTTCGGTGGGTTCTCCGCCGAGGCGCTCCGCGACCGGATCAACGACGCCGAGTGCACCCTCGTGATCACCGCCGATGGTGGCTACCGGCGGGGTGCTCCCGCCGCGCTCAAGCCCAACGTCGATACCGCCGTCGAGGAGACGCCGGGCGTCGTACATGTTCTCGTCGCGAAGCGCACCGGGCAGGAGGTCGCGATGCGGGAGGGGCGCGACGTCTGGTGGGACGACATCGTCGCCCGCCAGAGCGAGATATGCCCGCCGGAGGAGATGGACAGCGAGGACATGCTCTTCCTGCTCTACACTTCTGGCACGACCGCCCGGCCCAAGGGCATTGTGCACACCACCGCCGGCTATCTCCTCGGCGTGCAATGGACCCACAAGCACGTGTTCGACATCAAGGACGACGATGTCTACTGGTGCGCGGCGGATATCGGCTGGGTCACCGGGCACAGCTACATCGTCTACGGTCCGCTCGCGAACTGCACGACCAGCGTCATGTACGAGGGCACGCCGACCTACCCGGCGCCGGATCGCTGGTGGGACATCATCGAGCGCTACAAGGTCACGATCCTCTACTGCGCGCCGACCGCGATCCGGTCCCACATGAAGGAGGGGCATCAGCACGCCGCGACGCACGATCTGTCATCGCTCCGGCTGCTCGGATCGGTGGGAGAGCCAATCAACCCGGAAGCCTGGATCTGGTACCACACGTACATCGGCGGCAAGCGGGCGCCGATCGTCGACACCTGGTGGCAGACCGAGACCGGCGCGATCATGATCTCGCCGCTGCCGGGGATCACGACCACCAAGCCGGGGTCGGCGACGATGCCGCTGCCCGGAATCGACGCCGACATCGTGACCGAGGCGGGCGATCCGGTCCCCAACGGGTCGGGTGGCTACCTTGTCATCCGCAAGCCGTGGCCTTCCATGCTGCGGGGCATCTACGGCGATCCCGAGCGCTACGCATCGACGTACTGGAGCAAGTACGAGGGGCTGTATTTCCCCGGCGACGGCGCCAAGAAGGATGAGGACGGCTACTTCTGGCTGCTGGGCCGGGTCGATGACGTGATGAACATCTCCGGCCACCGGCTGAGCACGACCGAGATCGAGAGTGCTCTCGTCTCGCACGATCTGGTCGCCGAGGCGGCTGTCGTCGGGCACCCGGATGCGCTCACCGGCGAGGCGATCTTCGCCTTTGTCACGCTCAAGAGCCGCGCCCATGTCGCGCCCGACTTCGGCGAGGAGCTGCGCCAGTACGTGGCGACGAAGATCAGCCCGATCGCCAAGCCGAAGCGCCTGATGTTCACGCCGGACCTGCCCAAGACGCGTTCCGGCAAGATCATGCGGCGGCTGCTGCGGGACATTGCCTCGGGGACGCCACTCGGCGACACCACGACCCTGGCCGACGCGGGTGTCGTCGACCAGATCCGGGACGCCAGCCGGGTCGGCGCGGACGACGAGTAGCCCCGCCTTATTCTCCAACCGGTCCCTGTCGTTCCGCGCCGTCGATCCAATCGCTGGGGCGATCCTGGCGCCAGTCCTGTAGGTAATCGCCCGCGAGCAACCACGTCATTCAACGCCACCGATGAAGCTCAGCAGCTGCATCACGCGCGAAGCGCCTGTCGGCAGAGCCGACGGTGTCGCTTGCCGCGCCCGGTTGCGTTCACTGCGCGACGCGGCTGGCCGACGCGGCTGCCCGATGCAGCTGTAGGGATCCTTCAGTCGCGGAGTTCATCCAGGCAGCCGCATCGAGCAGCTGCATTGGAGCGACGCGTGGGACCGTCCCTCCGACACAGCTGTTTGGATGACGAGAGGGGAGGATGCCAGAAAGCCTTGGACACGGTACCCAGCATGGCGGTGGGAGCACCATCCAATCCGGAACAGGGATTCGCTGGGACTTGGTATGATCCCTCCATACCGGCGCATTCTTGCACCAGTCCGGGAAGAGCGATGAGGATCGCCGTGGGAGTCGTTGCACCCTTGCTGAATCTCGGGAACGACGGCCCGGGGATCGGGCCGCTCCCCTTCTCGGCCACGCCGCTGATCGGCCGCGCCTCGCTCGTCGTGGCGGTCGCCAAACGGCTGACCTCGCCGGACGTTCGGCTTCTGACCCTGGTCGGCCCCGGCGGTATCGGCAAGACTCGCCTCGGCCTGGAAATTGCCCACGCCGTGCGCGAGCACTTCCCGGACGGCGCTCACCTCCTGCGGCTGGCATCGGTCAGCGATCACTCCCTGGTGCCGGTGATGCTTGCCCGGGCGCTCGATGTGCGCGGTCCGTTTGACGACCCTCGGGCCTGGGCCATTGCCCAGGATCGCCGCTGCCTGCTGGTTCTCGACAATTTCGAGCAACTTCTGGACGCGGCCCTCTCGGTCGTCGAGGTCCTCACGCACTGTCCCCACATCACGATCCTGGTCACGAGCCGGGTGCCGCTGCACATCACCGGCGAGCATCAGCACCCGGTACCACCGCTGAGGACGCCGCCCGACGATGCCGTGCTCGATCTTTCGACCCTCGCCGCCACCGATGCGATTCGCCTGTTCGTCGATCGCGCGATGGCCGTCGACCCGGAATTCAGGCTTTCACCGGATAACGCCGGGGCGGTCGTGCGGATCGTGCGGCAGCTGGACGGATTGCCGCTCGCGATCGAGCTCGCCGCCGCCCAGAGCAAGCACTTGTCGGCCCAATCGATCGTCGACCGGCTTGCCCTCTCGAGCGAGGACTTGCGCGGAGGGGCAATCGATCGGCCTCCCCATCAGCGCGCGCTCCATGACACCATCGCCTGGAGCCATGATCTGCTCGATGAGGATGAGCGGCGGATGTTCAGGCGGTTGTCGGTCTTTGGCGGCGGATTCTCCCCACGGGCGGCCACGGCGGTGTGCGGCGGGGACGATCAGATAACCTCGATCCGGGCCTCTGACGCGCTTTTGCCGGGCGACGGGCCGATCCTCGAGCTCTGTGCGGCGCTCGCCGACAAGAACCTCATCTTCAAGGCCGGGGAGCTTCTGGGCGAACCCCGGTTTTCGATGCTGCTCACGATCCGGAGCTTCGCCCACGCCGAGCTGCACCGGCGCGGGGAGTGGGACGAACTCTCCCGCCGGCACGCGGCGTGGTATCTGGCTCTGGCGCGGGAGGCGGCGGTGGCGATCCGGGGGCCAGCCCAGCTCGTCTGGCTCGACCTGATGCGGGCCGAGCATGCCAACCTCAGGATCGCGCTGGGTTGGTTCCGGGATCACGGCGCGATCGAGGCGTTCGCGTTGATGACGGACGCGCTGAGCATGTTCTGGCTCGTCCATGGACATCTGGCCGAAGGATTGCGCTGGGTGCAGACCGTGATCGCGGCCGAAGCGTCGGAGACGATCACGCAGCCATTGCGGGCGGATCTGCTCTGTGCTGGTGGGTGGCTGGCCTTGCGCCAAGGGCTCCCGGTTGTGAGCCGGGAGTTCGCTGAAGAGAGTCTGGCCGGCGCTCGAAGCGGTGACTATTTCCTCCAGGCGGCGGCCGCCTTGCGGCTGCTCGGGGATCTCGAGGATCGGGTGACCAACTACACGCGTGCGCGGGAGTTGCTGCGGGAAGCCCTGGCCTCGTATCGGGAGGCCGGCCACGGGATCGGGGTCGCCGACACGCTGACCGGTCTGGCCGGAATCTCGATGGACATGGGCGACTATCCCGAGGCCGAGCACGTCTTCGGGGAGGCGGTCACCGCCGCGACCGCGACCGGGGACGCGATCATCCTCGCCCGCGCGGTCGACAGCCTGAGCGTGGTGCTGCATGTTCAGGGGAAATCAGCGGAGGCGCTCGGCTGTGCCGAACGCGCGCTCGAGCTCTACCGGGCTCATGGCAACGTGCGGGGAACCGCGATCGCGATGGACCATGTCGGCAAATGCTCGCGATCGCTCGGGAACCGGGAGCGTGCGTGGGCGTGCCACCGCGAATCCCTGGCCTGGCGCCGGAAGGTCGGCGATCCACGTGGCATGGCGGTCTGGCTGGAAGCGATGGCGGGTTTGCTGGCGAGCTGCGGAGCGTTCGAGCAGGCGGCCTGTGTCCTCGGGGCGGTTGAGGCCTTGCGCGAGCGCGGCTCGTTTCCACTCCATAACCATGAGCGGGCCCAGCTCGCGCCAACCGTAGGCGCAATCCGGACTCAGCTGAACGCCGAACGGTTGGCCGCGTCGTGGGCGCGGGGCTCGCTGATGGCGCTGCCCGTGATCGTCGATGTGGCCCTCGCCGAGGCGGAACGGGCAGTATCCGCGATCAGCGGTGCACCCAGGGCGTCGCCGCCCGCCGCGCCCGAGCTGTTCGCCGGTGTGCGCTTGACTCCCCGCGAACACGATGTCGCACGGCTGCTGGTCCAGCGGCTTTCGGACAAGGAGATCGCGGTCCGGCTCTCGATCAGCTCACGCACCGCCAGCACCCACGTCACCGCGATTCTCGGCAAGCTCGGCGTCCGCTCCCGCCACGATGTCGCCCAGCTCGCCATCGATACGGAACTGCGACCGCGACCACCGGTCTGATTCGTCACCCGATCGTCCGTGCCCAGGCAGGTATGGTCTGCGTCACAATCACGCTGTTCAGCCGGCATGCCGCTCTCCATCGCACGCTTTCCCCGTCACGCCCTTGTGGAACCGCTGACGAATTTCCAGATACCGTGGACCGGCTCCCGAGCCTGACCGTGCAGACGCCGGCACAATGCACTGGCGGAACTCCCATACCATGCACGTGTCGATGAATCCCATCCTGATGGAGCCTGCCTGGAACGGACGGGTGGAGGTATCCGCGGGATGTTCTCTCCAGGTGGCACGATCGGTGTACCATCACAGTCTGAAGCTGTCAGATGGAGACCCCTCTCATGGAGTTCTCGGAACGAACTTCATACCTTGAAGAAATGCGGGGCTGTCTCCAGCAAGCGATCGGTGGCAGCGGGCCACTGCTGTTACTGGGGGCAAGGCAGGTGTCAGGAAAACCGTCCTCGTCGAGCACTTCTGCCAGATGGCTCGTCGTCTGTCACGGGTCCTCATCGGTGCGTGCGACCCCTTGTCGACACCCCGCCCTCTTGGCCCACTGCTTGACGTAGCGCCAGAACTTGGGCCCCACGTCGAGCGTCTGTTGGCGGAAGGCGCCTCCCCTCATCAACTGTTTCACGGTGTGCTCGGTGCGCTGGTGGATTCGTCTCAGCCCACGCTCCTGGTGATCGAGGACGCACATTGGGCGGATGAAACGACACTTGACGCGCTTCGTTTTCTCGCGCGACGAATCCAGCCGCTTCGCCGCAGGATGCTCGTCACGTATCGCGACGACGAGGTGGGCTCCAAACACCCATTTCGCATTGTCATGGGAGACATCGCAACCGGGAGTGTCGTCCGCGGAATGACGTTGCCGGTGCTCAGCGAGCAGGCGGTCGCCCGGGTTGTTCGAGGAAGCCTGATCGATCCGGCGGAGCTCTATCGGCTGACCGGTGGTAATCCGTTCCATGTCACCGAGCATGGGATCCGTGAACGAGGAGAAGCGGAACGTCCCGCTTGTGGGACGTTCCGCCCCTTCGGTCCTTGCCCATTCGGAGGATCAGTCATGCCCCGATACATGGTTCAACGCACCTTTCCTGAAGGTCTCCATATCCCGGTCACGGTGGAGGGCGCCAACGTGGATTGGTCACAAGTTAAGGCACGAACGCCTGCGTCAGGGGCGATTTTTGCCCCACAATCCGGTCCGATGACCCGTCCAGCGCACGCGCTTCGGGGCGCTTCGTCCATTGCCGGGGTGTCCGTTCGGGGCAATGGCCAACAGACGGTCGCCGAGGCCGCGGAAAGGCGGACGGAAATGGTCCTTGAAACCGGGGATGTTCGCTCAACTTGTGAGGATTAGCCAACGTGTGTCTCGGTGTGGTCGACATGAACGCCGACATCGGGGTGACCTGGGTGCACTCGTACGTCAGTGATGACAAGAAGACCAGCTTTTTCGTGTACGACGGTTCGGACTCCGAGGCCATCCGCCCGGCCGCGGAGCGCAACGGGCTTCCCGTCGATCGTATCACCAGGGTCTCCGTCCTCGACGCGTATTTCTATCGATGATCGCCCGAGCGACAGAGACCACGCCTCACCTAGTGGTCTGTCACGCGTCAACTGCCGGCCTTGGCGGCACCGTTTGGGGCGGACATGGAGTCCGCCCGTACGACGGGAGGTGCGACCCGCTCGACCGTTCATGGCGGATCAGCCCTGACAGACCACTAGAGCGCTTTGCAGGGAAGTTGTCATCCCGAGGGAGCGAAGCGACGAGGGACCCCCTGGCGGAAGCGTTCCGCGCTGCAGCCGGTCGTTGAATCGGCGCGCAGCGCCTTCCAAATCGCTTGGCCAATATCGCTGCAACCCGCTCTAATGGCGACCCACAACGCGTCCGCAATTGACGCGATGGCGGCTTCGCCCGGCACTCGTCGCCTACGTATTTCTTACGTATCTCCATAGCCATCCTCTCGAGATCAAACCGGTAGTTCTTGCCGAGGTTGAACCGGTGCGGGTCGCCCATGCTGATGGTGGCACTCGCCGCACTCCGTCCCGTGCCTCGCGAACCGTTGCCATCGATCCAGCCATGCGGCCCGGATAGAGATGACCACCAGGGAGAACGAAGAGATGACCACACGTTGCACCACACGGACGAGAGATCCACATCTTCATCTGCTGATGCTGGTGTTCATGATTATCGGCAGCGTCGCACCGATTGTGCTGTTTGGCGGGGCGACGGTTGCCGCCCAGCCGCTCTGCCTCGACGGCAAGGTGTGGAGCGAAGAGGCGCAGGCATGCGTTGACCCTCTCGAGGCGCAACCCGTGGAGGAGCTGCCGGTCCAGGAGCCTCAGCCGAGCGAACCTCCCGCACCCTCTGAAACACCTGTCCCGACCGACATCCCCGCCGAAGACGAGGTAACACAGCCGACCGAAGCCCCCGTGCCAACGGATGCCAGCGCCGCAACCGAGGCCGCCGCGCCAACGGACGCGAGCGCCGAGACCGGGACTCCCTCCGGCGACAGCGACCTGCGCACCGGAGGGCCCCCGGCCGCACTCTACGTGACATCGTTCAAGTGTCCCGCAACCTTCGATCCGCACAGCGCTGACCAGGCAGCCCGGCGATCGACGTGCCCCCTGATAGGACAGGAAATCGTGTATTCACTGACGATCGACGGTGTCGTGAACAGTGCGCAGGTCGTCGCGTCAAACATGGGCGGCGCGCGCTGGGGAACCGTTCCCGCTGGAGATTTCGCGGTGTCGCAATCGGTGCCGCCCGGCTACACCGGTCCAGCAACCATCTTCTGCCAGCAAGGAGCCGCGCCCAATGCGTCAGGAACGACGTTCACGTTCACGCATGATGGTGGATCGTTCTTGCTGCAAGTGAGACCAGGTGAGACCTGGTACTGCTCCTCGTTTCTGGTTGCGCAACCCCAGTCGGAGATTACGGTCTACGTCAACGGCTGCCCTGAGGGTTACGACATCTACACCAAGGGGCCGGACGAGCTGAAGGCCGAGTGCACGGGTGATTTCGAGGGTCGCGAGTTTGTGCTGGTGCATCCGGCGAATGGGGTCTCCCACGCCATCACCAACCAGTTCTCGATGCTCACATTCGAGAATGTCCCGGCCGGTCAGGTCCGGCTCCAGGAGTACATGCCGAACGGCTACGGCGTGCCCGTGGTGTTCTGCCAGGTAAGCGGTCCCAGCGGGCAGACCTTCGAGCAGTACGACAAGGTCAACGTCGCGAACAACGCCTCGATCGGGCTGGGCATGGATGAATTGGAGTTCGCCGGTTGCGACTTCTTCCAGGCGCCCGGCGGCCAGCCTGTCGTCGATGATGGTTACAGGGATCCGGGATTTCCGGTTCAAGGGTCAGGTGGGCAGTCCGCCAGGAGTGACGACCCCTCGGGGACGCCAGCATCCGGGCAACCATTCGGCACTCCGGACGCCGATCAAGCCGGTTTGCCCGCGGCCTCGCCGGTGGCCGCGGGCAAACCGGGTGTTCCGGACGTCGCCGCAGTCGAGGACATAAATGAGATTGAACCACCGGACGACCGCCCCGGGACGGTGACCGTTCTCACCCACGAGTGCCCGGCGTCGTTCGACGCCTACAACGCCACCGCGCGCGACATCAACCTCTTCTGCCCGTATCCCGAGCAAGCGGTGTTCGAGTTCAGCCTCGTCGATGGCGCCGGGGCATTGTCGCTCCGGCACACGGCGATGAAGGAGCCGTACGTCGAGTTCACGGCGGTTGCGCCTGGTCCGATCTCGCTCATGGAAGCAGCGCCAGGCGGGTTCCAGGAATCCGTGGTCTACTGCCAGGTGGTTGGAGAGCCAGGTCAGGAGCCGACGCCCTATGAGCGTGTGGCGGTGTCGTCCTCGAACACCATCCAGCATTCGCTCGGTGGCGCCGATCGGCTTGCATGCGACTGGTTCAATGTTCCGGCAATCTCCCCGTTCGATGGTGTCGAGGGGGTTGAGCCCCAGGAGCTGCTTCCGGTCGAACCGATCGTCGACGATAGTGGCGAGGATGCTCCATCGGCGACGCCGGGGGCCGCGCCGCGGCGGTGATCTTGTCGCGCGGTCAAATGCACTGTCCAGTGATGACATCGCGTTGACAGCCCGCGTCTCGCGACCTGCTTCCATGGTTCCTGAAGGGTGGTTCGTCGGAATCGCTCAAGGCAATCATGGAGGCAAGTGATGAAGATCAGACAGAACATGATTCTCGGTCTCGCGATGGCGAGCGTGCTGGCTGTACCGCCGGTGGCGGTCGCTCAAGGCACGCCGGAGGCCAGCCCAGCCGTGTCGCCAGCGGTGGAGGCGCGCGGCGAGATGCGCGTCGTGGGCATGGACACCTTCGCCAACGACCTGACCGTAGATGGCACGCTCGTTGGCGGGCTCTCCGGCATCGACTACGATCCCGAATCCGGAGCATGGATCGTAATCAGCGATGACCGCTCGGATAACGCTTCGGCGCGGTTCTACAATCTCGATCTCGCCTATTCGAGCACCGGCATCGAATCGATGGAACTGACCGCGCAGGCGACGCTGCTCCAGGGCAATGGTCAGCCATACCCCAACGCCGAGGCCGGCGGCAACGTTCCGGACCTGGAGTCGATCCGGTTCGATCCGGCCACCGATGCCCTTTGGTACGCCAGCGAGGGCAGTTGATCGCCACAACCGCGCTGCCACCGATGTTTGCGATGCGGGCCGGCCAGGAGGAGGGACCGCGAGACAATCTCGTCTTCGAGGATCTCAGCTTCGCGCCCGATGGGCAGTCGCTCTGGCTCGGGATGGAAGGCGCGCGCTACGAGGACGGCGCGATTCCGACCTTCACCGAGACCTCACTCACCCGGCTGACGAACGTCGATCGCGGCGGGAACGTGCTCGGCCAGTTCGCCTACGAGATCGATACGCTGCCCGAAGAGCCGGCGGGGTTCGGGACAGCTGGCGTCACCGAGGTGCTGGCGATCGGCAACGGCCAACTGCTCGCGACCGAGCGCGCGACCGTCGAGGATGCCGCGGGTATCTTCAAGAACCTCATCAAGGTCTACGAGGTGGATGTCGCCGGGGCGACCGATGTTTCGGAGATCGACGCCCTGGCCGGGGCGGAGATCACGCCCATCACCAAGCGGCTCTTCCTCGACCTCAACGCCGCCGGGGTCGATCCGGTCGACAACATCGAGGGCATCAGCTGGGGCCCAGAGCTGGAGAACGGCAACCGGAGCCTGGTGCTCGTGTCCGACAACAACTTCAACGACACCCAGGTATCGCAACTCATCGTTGTCGAGGTTGAAAGTCAGGGAATTGCCCAGCCGGGCATTCGCGCGCGGCGGGAGCAAGGAATCGCAAAGCGGGAACCATCCGGCACGACCGGCGGCTCCCGTTTCGGCACTGGCTATCGGCGACGGTGTCCGGTCGATCGCGTCTCGCGCTACCGCAGCAGGATGAGCGCCGCCAGACCTCCCCCGACCAGCACCACGAACCCCACCGGCAGCGCAATCCCCATGAACGACGCCATGTCGAACCCCAGCGAATAGATACCCGTGAGCCGCTGGATGTGATCGATCAGTTTTCGCATGCGATTCCTTCTTTCGTCGATGTAATCACGCTGCCCTGAGTGTAGCCAACCGCCGGACGTTTCGACGACTCCCGTCGCGGCTTTCGCTGCCTGTTGCCCGTATCGTCATGCTGATCGGACAGTTGACGTTGCCGCTCCGGGCGAAGCAGACTTCCAGTTGAAAGTCGACCGTATCACCTTGGTATGTCTGCTCGGAGACGTTCTCCGGGCCAAAGGTGTGGACCCGCCAGGGTCCGATCCCGAACCGGCTCAGCCGGCGATGTCCGAAAAGCGTATCTGTTGGCCTTGGGTCCTTACGTGATCCATGGTAGAGGGGGGCGCTCATGGCCAATGGCCGATCGTACACATGCCAACGTCCCCGTCGCGTCGGGTTACCAGCTCCTGACAACGCCGCTACCCCCGCCCCAGAACGGGCAACCCACCGAAACTCCTCAAGAATGATAATCTGGCCGTTGGCTTGCGGACTGACCGGGAGGTAATCGCCATGGCGGAAGGATTCATCTCGCGCGGATTTCAAGGTCGCCGTCGTCAACCCGAGCTGGAGGGGCGACTCCCGCCCGGCCAATATGCGACCGGCGACTTTCCAGTCCTCTCGGCCGGGCCAACGCCCCGGACCCCACTCGATCAATGGGATCTCCAGCTGACCGGCGAGGTCGAGCAAGAGCGGCGGTGGACGTGGGACGAGTTTCTCGATCTGCCGCGAGAGACGTTCACCGTCGACATTCACTGTGTCACCAAGTGGTCGAAGTTCGATACCGAATGGGAAGGAGTCTCGCTCGATACCCTGCTCGACGGCGTCGATCACAGCGGGAGCTTCCTGATCGCCCACTGCGATGGCGGCTACACGACCAACCTGCCGGTCGAGGATGTCAGCGACGGCAAGGCATGGATCGTCTTCAACTACGATGGCGAGCCGCTCGACCCTGAGCATGGTGGACCGGCTCGCCTCCTGGTGCCGCATCTCTACTTCTGGAAGAGCGCCAAGTGGATCCGCCGACTCGAGCTCGTCAGCAACGATCGGCCCGGATTTTGGGAACAGCTCGGCTACCACAACTATGGGGATCCATGGCGGGAACAACGATACCAGGGCGACTGAGCTGGCAGCTCGCCGATGTCGTCGGGATCATCGTCGAGACACCAAAAACAAAGAGTCTCGTTCTCTCGGCGCCCGGGTGGGGTGGACACCGGGCGGGCCAGCACGTCGATCTTCGCCTGACCGCCGAGGACGGATACCAAGCGCAGCGCAGTTACTCGATCGCGTCCGCGCCGGACGGCGAATGGATCGAGCTTACCGTCGAGCGTCTGGACGACGGCGAGGTCTCCCCCTATCTCACGGGCGAGCTGCGGGTAGGCGACAAGGTAGAGCTGAAGGGTCCGATCGGCGGGTACTTTGCTTGGGACATCGCGGACGGTGGGCCGCTTCTTCTGGTCTCCGGCGGGTCGGGCGTGGCGCCGCTGATGGCGATGATCCGCCGACGTGCCGTGGCGGGTAGCCACGTCGCGACGCGCCTGCTCTATTCGTCGCGCTCCTTCGAAGAGATCATTTACGAGAAAGAGCTCGCGCGTCTCGCCAACGCCGACGAGCTGCTTCAGGTGTCTCATACGCTTACCCGTGCCCAGCCGCCGGGCTGGTCCGGGTACCAGCGCCGGATCGACGAGGCGATGCTGGCCGATGTCGCCTGGCCGCCCGCCGCTCGCCCGCTGGCCTACATCTGCGGACCGACACGCCTCGTGGAATCGGTGACCACCAGCCTTGTCGCGCTCGGTCACGAGCCGACACGCATCAGGACGGAGCGCTTTGGTCCAACAGGGGGAAACGATGGACGGTGATGATCTGCGCCTGGATGGGAACGCCGCGGCCGGTCTGCTCGCTGAGGTGTTCGCGTTCGATGTGACGACCGCTCAGGCCGTCTGTGAAGGGTGCGGCACCTCGGCGCCAATGGGAAGCCTTCCGGCGTATTGTCTTGCCTTGGGGGTCATTGTGCGCTGTCCCGGCTGCGACACCGCGTTGGTGCGAGTGTCACGGCTGCCGAACGGATACGGGCTCGACCTGCGCGGGATGCGCGTGCTGCGGGTGCGAGCCACTCCGGAAGACGGCCCTGGCATCACGACAGGGCGTTGAGCGTGTTCCTGGAGCCCGCTGACAGAGTCTCATTGCCCTCCTCACCATCCTGTTCGCGCGTGTCGTCGCCTCCCGGCGGCAGCTTGCGCATCGCCGGGAAGAGGATCACATCGCGTAGCGTCGGCTGGTCGGCGAGCAGCATCACCAGCCGGTCGATCCCGATTCCGACTCCTCCAGTGGGCGGCATTCCATACATCAGCGCCGTCACGAAGTCGAGGTCGATCGGCATCGCCTCATCGTCGCCGGCGTCGGCGTCCCTCTGCTGGTCCTGGAAGCGCGCGAGCTGGTCCAGGGGATCGTTGAGCTCGGTGAACGAGTTGCCAATCTCCCCGCCACCGATGTAGGGCTGGAAGCGCTCGACATGGCTTGGGTCGTCCGGCTTCCGCTTCGCCAGCGGCGACAGCTCCACCGGATAATCGGTCAGGAAGATCGGCTGGATCTGGTGGGGGCGGACGAACTGCTTGAGCAGCTCATCGACGATCCGAGGCCAGACCGTGCCGTCTTCCACATCGCCGCCGGCGTCCCGTGCGGCGGCAAGCAGCACCGGACCGTCCGGATACGCGGCATAATCGATCCCCGAGCCCTCCCGGATCGCGTCGCGCAGCGTCTTCCGGGGCCATGGCGGGGTGACATCGATCTCATGGCCCTGGAACGTGAACCTCGAGGAGCCATGCACCGCGTTGGCGGCATGATCGACGAGCGCCTCGACGGTCTCCATCATCGTCTCGTAATCGCCGTACGCCTCGTAGAACTCGAGCATCGTGAACTCGGGCGAGTGGTTGCGGTCGATCCCCTCATTCCGGAAATCCTTGCAGATCTCGTAGACCCGCTCGAAGCCGCCGACCAGCAGCCGTTTCAGGTAGAGCTCGTCGGCGATCCGGAGGTAGAAGGTCTGCCCGAGCGCGTTGTGGAATGTCGTGAATGGCCGCGCGGCGGCGCCACCGTAGAGCGGTTGGAGCGTCGGCGTCTCCACTTCGAGGTAGTCACGCCCGTCGAGAAACTGGCGGATCGCCGAGACGGTACGCGAGCGGATCTCGAAGACGCGCCGCACCGGGGCGTTCGCGATCAGATCGACATAGCGCTGGCGGAACCGGATCTCGACATCCTGCACCCCGTGCCATTTCTCCGGCGGGGCGTTCAGGGCCTTGGCGAGCATCGTGATCGATTCGACCCGAAGCGACACTTCACCCGTCTTCGTCCGGAAGAGGGTGCCGTTCGCCTGCGCGAAATCTCCCAGATCGAAGAGGCGGAGGACACTCTCGTAGAGCTCGTCGCCGAGCCGATCCTTGCGGATGTAGAGCTGAAGGTCGCCGTACCCATCGCGGAGGTGAGCGAAGATCGTCTTGCCCATGTGCCGGAAGCTGGCGATCCGCCCAACGACGGTGGCCGCGTCCGCCGTGTTCCCGTCGACGAGCGCATCGTCACGTTCCCGCTCCTCGAACAGGGCGAGCGCCTGGGCGGTGGTATGGGTGCGCGCTGATCGCGTCGGGTAGGGATCGAGCCTCCTGGTCCGCAACGCGTCGGCCTTCTGTCGCCGAACTTCCTGTAACTCGCTGAGCTCCATGGTTTCTCCGGAAATGCGCGATCCGCGAACGAATCGATGTTCCAGACAGGCGCGAAACGACGGGCACGCCCGCCGTTTCCGACCCAACGCCACGCCGGTTGGTCTCAGCTGACGTCGATCACTTCGTAACTCATGTCGCCGCCGGGGGTGGTCACGAGGGTCTTCTCACCGGCCTTCGCACCCATCAGCGCCTTGCCGACCGGAGACTCGCTGGAGAGGCGACCCTCGGGCGCGTCGGCCTCCTCGGGACCAACCAGGACCCACGTCTCGTCGCCGTCGTCGCTGCGGATGGTGACGTGCGAGCCAAGCCCGATCACCCCATCGGGCGAGCCCTCCGGAATGATCTCGGCGGCTTCGATCGTCAGCTCGAGGTCACGGATCCGCGCCTCGACGGTGACGTACTCGTCTTTGAGCGGTTCAGTTTCGCTGCCGTCATCGTTGTCGCCGGTCTCGACCGACTCCTGCATCTGGGCGGTGATCTCCGGAAGCCGGACCTCGCGAAGCTGGCGAAGTTCCTCCTCGAGCCGGGCCTTGCCGTCAGCCGTCAGCTGGATCGATCGTTCTGTCGCCATTGGAAACCATCCTTTTCATCGCTCCGGAACGCCGACGCGGCGAGGACATCCTCGACCGCATCTGGTGCCCACCGGCGGCTGGAACGATTGCACGCGTCGTCACCGCGAGAAGACCCGAACGCCGCCGCCCTTGCGGCCCTCGGAAATAGGACAAAGCCGGAGGCAAGACCTCCGGCTCATGCTGCTGACCGACCGGAAGTATAGCCGATGTCCGGTCCGTGTAAACCAGACCGGTTGCAGTCGCGCGCCCTGGAGCCGTCGTCTCCATGTCACATCCGGAGCCAGTGAAGCGGAGTCGAAAGGAGGGCGGACGAACACTCCCAATATTCGGCCGATCAATCGAAATGAGGAATAGTCCGGCATCGCATACGCCATGGACGATCAACGCAAGGCTTCACCTGATTCTAGGTGATCCGGATATGGTAACTTGTCGGTCACAATACGGGCTGGGAAGCGGTACGCCTTGTGACTTATGGTCACGCGCATACTTGCCCTCTGCGAACGCGCTAAAGACCCGACTTTACAAGCGTTCTCTTAATCCGTACACTCTGTCCGTGCGCTACGATCAAAGCGAGTTCGTAGGTGCGTCCGGGCGCAACTCCGCGTGCCCGGATCGACAGTACGTTTCGATTCAGGAGGGGAATCGTGCGACAGGGAACAGATTCGCGAGCGATCCTGGCTGGGGAAGCTCGCGGCACCATCACCGGCCTGGCGGCCGGGCTCCGCAGACTCGTCCTGTTCTCGCTCGCCATGATGGCCGTCGCCGCCGTATTTGGCGCCGCGCCATCAACCGCGGTGGCGGGGCAGGCCGGGACGATCAATGCCGACGGCGTCACGCTGATGGCCGAGATCGACGATACGACGCCGATCGCGACGATGTACGCCGGTGAACGGGTGGACATCTTCTGGGGACCGGAAGCGGGCCGTTACGAAGTCCGGTATTACGACACAGTCGGATGGATCTGGGCCGAGTATCTCGATCCCGATGGCGGCGGTGCGGTCGGGGGCGGGTCCGCCGCGCCTGTCGCGGGATCGGGCGGCTCGGCGATCGTCGACGCCGATTCACTGAATGTCCGAGGAGACGCCTCGACCGCCGCCGCGGTGTGGGACTCGTTCGATCTCGGCACGCCGGTCGAGGTGATCGGCGACGCCGTCAACGGCTTCTCGCCGATCAGCTACTACGGGTCGACGGCCTGGGTCGCCAGCGAGTATCTCAGCTGGGGAGGAGCGGTCAGCGCCCCCGCTCAACCGGCGGCTCCGGCGGCGGTAGCGGCCGAGCGCTGGATCGACATCAATCGCTCGACAGGTCTCGTCACCTTGTTCGAAGGCGGGGCCGTGTATGCGTCGTATTGGGCCTCGCTCGGTTGGGACCAGACCGACGGCAGCTTCTATTCCACCGCCACGGGCTCATACCGGGTGTTCCGGATTCACCAGGGGTTGGAATACACACCCTATGCCAACGCCTATATCACCGATTGGGTCGGGTTCGATCCGGACCGGGTCAACGGCTTCCATTCCTGGACCCGCGATGCCGCCGGCAACGTGCTGCCGAACGGCGCCGGGCTGACGGGGGGGTGTGTCGCGCTGGAGCCGTCGCAGGCTCGCGCGCTGAGCGACTTTGCTTACGTGGGGATGCGGGTCGAAGTTCACAACTGACATTCGCGGTCGCGCTGACGGAGGCGGGAATGGGTCGATCGTACCCATTCCCGCCTCCACGTCGTTAACTCCGGTTAAGATGGGCGAAGCGAAAGGCGGCGGCGATGAACCCCTGGACGTCCAGGTTCAATGGTTTCGAACGGTTGAGGCTGTTGCCTCGATCGGCCCAGGTTGGCTTGGCCTGCCTCACCGGCCTGGCGAGCGTCGTTGTGGCGATCGCGTTCTTCCGGCTGGAGGAGCAAGAGTCGGTTCCCCTTTCCGAGCTCGTCAATGGTGCCCCGCGAGAAACCGAACGGCCCGCTGGCCTTACCGCGTGGACGGCTGTTGTCACCTCCGATGTGCTGAATATCCGGGAGGCGGCGTCCGATACGTCCGAGATTCTCGGCTCCCTGTTCAATGGCCAGCGGGTCATGGTCGTCGGCGAACGGGTCAACGGCTTCGTCCCGGTCGCGTTTGGCACGGGCCATGCGTGGATGGCGGACGCGTATCTCGCGCCGGACGACGCGACCGCCGGTGGGGAGCGCTGGATCGAGGTCGACCGCGGCACCGCGATCGTCGCGCTCCATGAAGGCGCCCGCGTCGTGGCGACCTTCCAGGGTACCGTGGGAAGTGACCAGTCGGACGACGGCTACTACGCGACCGCTCCCGGAACGTTTCATGTTTACAGCATGGCGAAGGATCTGGCGTGGACGCCGTTCGCGGACGATGGCTACATTACGGATTGGGTCGGCTTCGATCCCGAGCGCAGCAACGGCTTCCATTCTCCAATCCGCGATGCGTCAGGCTCCGAGAAGCCGGTCCAGTCCCCGGGCACCAAAGGATGCGTTCGGCTCACGGCCGCGGATGCAGCGCGCGTCTTCGCTTTCTCGTCGCTCGGGATGCGCGTGGAGATTCACGACTGAGCGCTTGTGACGCCGCACTACAGCGGGTTGCGGGGAGATTGGCCGTGTGACTTGGAGGGCGCTTTGCGCCGATTCAATGACCGGTGGCAATGTAGAGCGCTGCCACCGGGCGATGCGGCTGCTGGGTTCCTCGTCGCTGCGCTCCCTCGGAATGACAAAGGACGGGCGGTCATTTTGCAAACCGCTCAAAGGAGCGCACGCGACAACGACGGACCCGGAAAGGGTCCGTCGTTGTGGTCACCGGTTATTGGGCTGAGATAGCTGCCAGAGGCTCTAGTTGGCGGTCGTCTTCCAGGCCTTCTGGATCGTCTTGCGAGCCTCGTCGGCGACGCTCGCGTTGGCGACCGGCACCTCATCATTCTTGATGAGATCCTCGACGATCACCTTCGGCATCAGCTCATTGATGTCCTGCACCAGCGCCGCGTAGGTCGTGAGACCCTGCTCCGCGAACGTGGCTGTCTTGTGGTCCTCGAGCGCCAGGGCGGTCGAATGCAGCATCGTGTAACTCATCGCGGCCAGGTTATAGGCAACGTAGTCGTCACGGAGGGCCTTCGACACGGAATCCTTGCGGACCTTGTCGACAAGACCCGCAGCCTTGCCCAGCAACTCGCCGGCGGTCTTCACGACCGAGTGTCCGCCCGGCTCCCCCAGCTGCTTCTGGAAATCTTCCGCGCGGTACTTGCTGGCGCGGATCGTATCGTGGAAGCGTCGGATCGCGTCCGCCGTCTCCTGGCTGGCCGGCTTCAGCGTCAGCTGACGGTCCATGGCCTCTTCGATATGGCTTTCGAGCGTAACGACATCACCCAGCCAGTCGGCGAGCGTCTCGTTCATCACCTTCTTTGCGTCGCTGCTCGACGTCGTGGCATCTTTGGTATCGCTCAAAACAGGCTCCTCGAAAACATGTGGCAAGTCGCGGTCACATCCCTTGTGACGCATGGAGGCGAATTGCCCCGGCTGCTCCTGAGGACCGCATCTTCCATTCCATGAGTTGTGAGATCGGATCTGGCAATCGGGAACGCCGTCACGGCATCGCGATCTTGAGCCGGATCGCGGGACTTCAGGCAACGTGCTGGGAGAAATCGTCGCGTTCGGGGTGCGGGTGGTGCAGGCGTTGCCGAAGCCGCGACGTGACCGCTCCGGTCCGCGGCGCGAACAGGAACGCCATCAGGAAGACGAATGTCGCGACGAGCACGACGGCGGCGCCGGATGGCACCCCCCGGTGATAGGAGACGTAGAGCCCTCCTATCCCGCATGAGGCGCCGATCAGCGCGGAGAGCACGATCATGGTCCGCAAGCGCTCGGTCATCAGCCGCGCGGTCGCCGCCGGCGTGACCAGCATCGCGAGCACAAGCACGTTGCCGACTGTCTGGAGGGAGATCACGATCGCCAGCGAGAGCGCGAGCAGGAACAGCTGATCGAACTTCCAGAGGTTGATGCCGTGACTTTGGGCAAAGGTCCGATCGAACGCGATCGTCGTGAATTCGCGCCGAAACCAGAAGACGACCGAGAGCACGATGAGCCCGACGACCGCGGTCAGGTAGAGATCGCGGCGCTGGACACTGAGGATCGATCCGAAGAGAAACGAGTTGAGGTCCCGCGCGTAGGAGCGTTGAGTCGAGAGCAGGGCGACGCCCAGCGCGAATCCCCCGGCGAAGAGCACCCCGATCGCGGTGTCATTCGTGATCCGGCCATCCTGGCTGATCGCGCCGATCCCGGCCGAGATGATGACGGCGGCGATGATCGCGCCCAGCAGGAAGTTGCCGCCGAAGATGAAGGCGATCACGACGCCCGGAAAGATCGCGTGCGCCAGCGCGTCGCCGAGAAAGGCGAGCCCGCGCAGGATCACGAACGTGCCGATCACCCCACAGATCACGCCCACGAGCACGATCGCGAGCAGGGCGTGCCGCATGAACGCATGACTCCACGGCTCGGTGAGCCATCCGATCATCGGCGTGCGGCCGTTGTGGGCGGCGTCTCGACCGCGCCACTGACTCCCGGATCCGGCACGGTCAGGACCAGCACCTGCCCGCCGAAGGTCTCGCCCAGCGTCGCCTCGCTCAGCACCTGGGCCGGCGGTCCCAAGGCGATCACGCGCAGGTTCAGGAGCACGACCCGGTCCGACGTACGCGCGGCCTGGGCCAAGTCATGCGTCGCGTAGATGATCGTCTTGCCCTGCTTGCGCAGGTTGTTGAAGAGCGACACGAACAGCTCCTGGGTCGGGACATCGACCCCGGTGAACGGCTCGTCGAGCAGGAGGATCGATCCCTGATCGAGCAGCGCCCGGGCGAGAAAGACCCGTTGCTGCTGCCCGCCCGAGAGCGCGCCGATCTGCACATGGGCCAGATTACCCATACCCACTCGCCCGAGAGCGGCCCGCGCCCGGTCGCGCTCGGTGTGGCTGAACCGGCGCCAGCGTGGGATCGCGCGGGGCAGCCCGAGCTGGACCGCCTCTATCACCGAGATCGGGAACGACCAATCCGCGCCCGCCCGCTGGGGAATATAGGTGATCGAGGGATCGACGCCCCGAAGCGGGGAACCGCGGAAGAGGACCGACCCGTGCGAGGCCGGCAACATTCCGGCGATCACCTTGAGCAGCGTGCTCTTGCCCGCTCCGTTCGGTCCCAGCAGGCTCACCGTCTCACCGGCGTGAAGGTCGAGCGAGACGTCGGCGATGGCAGGTCGGGATTGGTAGTGAACCGTGAGGTTGCTGATTCTGAGCATGGCCTCGGCCGGAGGGGTTCGCGCGTCTGCAATGGTATCGATCATGGAAACCGGGAACCTGCCGTGAATGGCTCGAACCCGGATCAGGCCCGCGCGCCAGGGACATGTCATTCGGGAGTGGCGAGAGAACTGACGGCGGATCCACTTGTTGGTGGCGACTCATCGTGGGGAACTGGGTTGGCAAGGGTGCGAGATTTGCGAGCCGGCCCCATGCCGCCAAGCACTCCAAGGCACCGCACCCTACCACTTGTTGATACCAGGTGTCAATGAATATCGTGGGTCAGGAGGCGGCGGTCTGGCACGAGGGGCAGACCCCGAACACCTCCAGCAGGTGATCGTGGATCGCGAACTCCGTATCCTTCGTCAGGACGCGGACCAGGTCGTCGACCGGACACTTCGTGAACGCGACGGCCGTGCCGCACCCCGAGCAGACCAGATGATGGCGATGGCCCAGCGAATCGCAAACATACGCCGGGTGACCATCGGGCTGAATGATCCGGGTCAGGACATCGACGGCGGCGAGGATCTCGAGCGTGCGGTACACCGTCGCCCGGCCAATGCTCGGGCCCGACGGGTTTCCCCCCACCTGGGCGACGAGCTGCTCGGCGGTGAACGGGCGGCGATGGGCGATCACGGCGTCGATTACGGTCGACCGCGGCCGTGTCACCCGATAGCCGAACTCCTGCAGCACCGCTTCCACGTCGGAGCGGGTAAGCCCGTATTCCTGAGAGGTGTGCCGCCCCGCCGGTCGATCCGCTGCTGGCGTGCGCGTCATGTCGGTGATCCTGTCCCCTGGTTGACCCTGACGGAAGATACGAACGTGGCAGCGTTTGGCGCACCGAGGCGAGCGCGATACGGACGGCCGCATGCCGCTGATGGTGTTTCATTGTACCGATTCGTGCCAGTAGCGTCGTGCGATACTGCCCGCGTAGTCTCGCCACGGCTCACGACCCGGTTTCGACGGGCGCGTCCCGGTGGATCGGGTCCGACTTCACCGCTGTACAGGGAGTGTTTCACATCATGGCGTGCGTCCATTTGTCGAAACGAGCAGCGCACCGAGCAGCGCACCGGGCAGTGCATCGGGCGTCATCCTGGCGGGGGTGCCTCGCGCTCATTGCGCTGGTCCTGCTGCTGGGGCTTGCCGCTCTTCCCACCACCAGCCGTGCCCAGACCACCAGCGACGTGGTCTGGGAGACGTACGATGTGACCATCGACGTCCGGCGGGACGGCACGATGCACGTCTCCGAGCGCCAGGTCGTCCAGTTCAACGGGCGGTTCAGCAACGGCTTCGCGAACATCCCGCTTAGCAATGTCGAGGACCTCGAGAACGTCAGCGTGGCGGTCGCCGAGGGCCCGACGGGCGATCCGCAACCGCTTGAATACCTCACGCCCAGGCGATACGACGGTGCTCCCGGTACGTTCATGTATCAGGAGCAATCCGGCGAGCTGGTGATCGACTACGGCTTCACCCCGACCTCGAGCATCGCCGATGACACCACCCGCCTGATCCTGCTGGAGTACGACGTGCTCGGCGGGATCCGGGTCTATTCCGATCTCGACCCGGCCAATCAGCAGGTCTGGTGGTACGCGATCACCAGCGCCGTCACCGACATCGCGCCCGTCAACGCCGCGACCGTCACCGTCAATCTCCCGCAAGCGGTGCCGGCAGAGCAGATCGTCGCCTTCCCGGAAAATCCCGCCATCAACGGCACGTCGTACACGTGGACCATGAACGATCTCGGCGAGGGCGACGAGTTCGAGGTCAGCCTCCAGTTCCCGCCGATCACCCTGGCTCAAGCGCCGTCCTGGCAGCGCCTCGACGATCAGGTGCGGCAGGAGCGGCAGGAGACCGAAGAGCAACGGGCGTTCGCCGGGACGGCCCTGCTCGCCTCCGGTCTTGGCCTGCTCTTCATCGGCGGCACGTTCGCCCTCGTGTCCTGGTTCGCCAAGGGGCGCGACCCGGAAATCGGCGCCGTCGCCGAGTACATCACCGAGCCGCCAGACGATCTGCACCCAGGCGCGGCCGGTACCCTGATCGACGAGACCGCCCAGACGCAGGATCTGGTCGCGACCGTGCTCGACCTCGCCAATCGCGGGGTGCTCCGGATGGGCACCGTCGATGCCGGGAACATGGCTCAGCAATACGAGTTCGAGTTGCTCGCCCACAGCGTTTCGCTCGAGCCGTACGAGCAGGGACTGCTGGATGTAATCTTCGGTGCCGACGCTCCGGTCGGGACCAAGAAGCAGATGCCGTCGGTCGCCGGGGCGTTCGCTTCCGAAGCCGAGCGGATCAACGCCGGGTTCTACAAGGAGCTCGTCGATCACCAGTATTTCCGGGAAGCGCCAGACAAGACCCGAGCGCGCTGGAAGCGGATCTACAAGATGATCCCGTTGGCTGCCGTTGGCATCGCCGTCGTTGTCTTCCTCGCTACCGGGCAACTCACCGGGTGGGTTGTCTTTCCCTTGCTGGTCGGCCTGGTCTTCATGTTGCTGGCCGACCGGCTCTCGCGGGCGATGCCGGCCAAGACGCTGGCGGGCGCCGAATCAGCCGCCAAGTGGCGCGCCTTCCGGGCGTACCTGGACGACATCGACAACCGCCTCGACCTGGCCGAATCGAAGGCGATCTTCGACAAGTATCTTCCCTACGCTGTGGCCTTCGGGTTGGAGCAATCGTGGGTCACCAAGTTCGCCCACGTCGCGACGCCGACTCCGCAATGGTACGGCGGCGACGGACCGCTGGTGATCGTCGGCGGACCCCAGTTCGGCGGCGGCTACCAGCGCCGGTCACGCCGCCGGATGGGTGGAGGCTGGACCACAGTTCCCGGTGGTTACGCCGGTGGAGCCTGGCCGGGGAATCCGGGAGGGCAAGGCGGGCAGGGCGGAGGCTTCGGACCAGGCGGGCAGGGTGGGCAGGGCGGAGGCGGGTTCGACATGCCCGATCTCCAGGGTTCCAGCGACGCCGCTGGGCGCGGCCTTCAGGGCGGCAGCAACAGCCTGCTCGGCATGCTGGGCACCGTGGCCGAGGCGTTCGCCAAGAGTTCCGGTGGTGGCGGCGGCTCTTTCGGCAGCAGCCGGGGGGGAGGCTTCAGCGGCGGCGGGAGCCGTGGCGGCGGCAGTTTCGGCGGCGGCGGGGGCGGTGGAGGCGGACGTGGCTTCCGGTGATCGTCGGCGAGTGCCGCCGCGGGAGTTTCCTGTCCAACGCTTTCTGTCATTTCGTAACGACGTGAATGGGCCGCATCCGCCAATAGATGATCCCAAAGGGATCGAGCGGATGCGGTCCGTCAAGCCCTTCGGGATTGCCTGTTGGGAATCTCAGCAGCAGCGGCGTCTTGCCGATCCGCGGATCGGCAAGACGCCCACCGTGACAGACCCGTTGATCCCGCGGGACCAGGAGCTTTCCCCTGCTTCACTCCGACGCAGCTGCTTGGACAGGCACTCTGGTCGCTTCGCTCCCGACCGATGCAGCTGCTGGAATGACAATCAGTGACAGGCAGGTTAGTAAGTTGAGTCATTGATGGAACCATCCGAGGCGTGGCTGCACCTGTTCTTCATCGTCGCGATGCTGATCGTCGGTGTCGGCGGCTTCGTCGCGATCGTGATCCTCTGGTACACCCGAGGGCGCGATCCCGCGATCGGCGTCGTCGCCGACATCATTCCGGAACCGCCGGACGATCTTCCCCCCGGCGCCGCGGGAACGCTGCTCGACGAACGCGTGCATCACCGGGATGTGGTCGCTACGCTGCTTGGGCTTGGCCGTCATGGCGCAATCCAGATCGTCGATCGCTCCGTGGACGACCCAGCGCGGGGCGGTGCCCGCGGGCACGACTACCTGCTCATCGCGAGGGATCCTCAAAAAGTCACCTCCCGGCTGGAGCGCGACCTGCTCCAGGTACTGTACGGCCACATTCCGGAACCGGGCGAAGAGGTCCACCTGCGGGATGTCAAGCACCGGTTCGATGGGCACGAGGCGGAGATCCGCGACGATCTCTACCAGGAGATGGTCGACCGCGACTACTTCAAAAAGTCACCATCGGAGACGCGACGGCGATGGCGGCGGCTGGCGTGGATCGGGCTTGTCAGCTCACTCGTGATCGGCATCTTCCTGACCGCCCGCGTCGACTCGTTCGCGATCCTGACCACGATTGCCGCCATCATCATCTGGGCGGGGTTGCTCCGGATGAGCACCGCGATGCCGCGGAAGACACCTTTCGGCACCGAGTCGGCGGCGAAGTGGCGCGCCTTCAAGCGCTATCTCGAGTCGATCGAGCGGCACGGAGCCCTGGAGGAAGCTCACGGTATCTTCGATCGGTACCTCTCGTACGCCGTCGCCTTTGGCATCGAGCGCGACTGGATCCGGAAGTTCGCGCAAGTTGGGGCGTCGAGCCCCGGATGGTTCCACGAGGTGGGCGGCCCTGGCGGCCCTGGCGGCCCTGGCGGCCCTGGCGGCTACGGGAGACCGGGCGACGTCCTGATCGATACCTGGATGACCGGCCAGATGCTCGGCCACCTGGGCGGCGGGCCGGGCAATGCGTTCGGCGGCGATGCCGGGATGCCGAACGTCGATGTCCCGAACATCGGGATGCCGGACATGCCCAACATGCCCGGCGGGGGCATGCAGGACGTGGCGGATGCCTTCGGTGGCGGTCTGCAGGGCACCAGCGAGGGCCTGGCCGGGATGCTCGACGAGGCCGGCTCGGTGTTCGACGGAATCGACTTCGACTTCTGACCAGCAACGCCGCACCAGGAGACGCGCGTCGGCTCGACATCCTTGGCGTCCCGGTCGATCTCGGGAGCGCCGATGACGCCGATCGATGGCTGCGCTCGGCCCTGGCATCTGGCGATCCGGAGTGTCGCCACCTGGTCACGCTGAATCCTGAGTACGTGATGATGGCCCGCCGCGATCCCGCCTTGCGCGCGGCGGTGCGGGCCGCCGACCTGGTGACGGCGGACGGCGTCGGGATCGTGCTCGCGGCTCGCTGGCTGTGGCCGGAGGCGATGCGCGAGGGGCGCCTCCAACGGTTCACCGGAGTCGACCTCGTCGAGCATGTCGCCCTGCTCGATGGCGGTCGCGTCTTTCTGCTGGGCGGCGCTCCGGGTGTCGCCGCCGAAGCGGTGAGGCGGCTGAGGGATCGCTGGCCGCGCTTCGAGCCCGCCGGAATCTGGGACGGTGGATCGGCGGACCCTACCCACGATCGCGAGTCGCTGGATCGCATTGGGCGGAGCGGCGCCAACGTCGTGCTCGTCGCCTACGGCGCGCCGGGGCAGGTTCTCTGGATCGCGAGAAACCAGGACGCGCTCGCGGGGTTGGGCGTGCGCCTGGCGATCGGTGTCGGCGGCGCCTTCGACTACCTGGCCGGGGCTGTCCCGCGCGCGCCGCGCTGGATGCGGCGGGCTGGTTTGGAGTGGCTCTACCGGCTCGTCCGGGAGCCGTGGCGGTGGAAGAGGCAGCGCGTCCTCCCACTCTTCGCGATCCGCGTTCTCATCGCCGGCCTCCGGCACCGCCTGCCCCGCCTTCGCGCCATGTAGTGCACCCAACTTCATTCCCATCCTCTCGCGAGCGTGCCGTGAAGCCTCCCGCCGATGGGCATGCTCTCGCGAATGTGCCCTGACCACCTCCTGCTGATACGAACGATCTTGTGTACATGTAGTGGCCGCCCTCGTGGCGGCCAAGGCAGAGTCGAACAGGTACCAGTCGTGGAGATCCATTGTGGCAGTCAAGTGGAAGCCATAGATTGATTCGAACGCATCGAGGATCAGCAATGACTTCACGGCCAGTTCGTTATCATCGCAAACGACTGCGCGCGATTAACTACGACTACTCATCCGCGGGCATGTACCTCGTTACGATCAGTACGAATCACATGGAGCGCCGGTTCGGTACTGTGCAGTCAGCACTGGTTCAGCTCAATCATGCCGGATTGCTGGTGGAGACCGTTTGGATGGCGATTCCCGAGCGTTTTTCAGGTGTCGATCTGGATGAGTGGATCGTGATGCCAAATCATCTCCACGGCATCATTGCTCTGGAAACGGTGCCCAACATAACGATGCACACGCTTGGTGCCATTGTTGGCGCTTTCAAATCGCTGACTACTGTTGGGTATGCCCGCGGTGTCGGGGATGGAACGTTCCCGCGATTCGATCGTTCGTTGTGGCAACGTGGGTTTCACGACCACCTCATTCGGAGTCAAATATCGCTGGAAAAGGTGAGGGAGTACATTTCTGGTAATCCGGCCCATTGCACGGAACGAGAAGACAGTCACTGATGTAAGACGGGTTCTATGCTGAAGGCACGTTGGCCGCCACGAGGGCGGCCACTACACGGAGAAGATGAAGCCACCGACCGCGGAAGCTTGAAAATGGCGGCCACGACATGGATCGGGCGGTTTCCTTTGAACATAATGTAGTCCCCAATCGGCTCACTGCCCGATCGGGCGGGGATGAGACCGGCGGTAGCGTATGATTTTCGTCGAATAGATGCGGACTCCGACCATTCCCTCGACACTCGTAGTTGAAAGAGATTGCAGGCTCGATGGCCCAAACCGAACCCGTCACGTATCCCCCCGGTCAGGTTCCGTGCAGCTACCATCCCGACGTAATGACTGGGTTGCGCTGCAACCGCTGCGGAAAGCCGATCTGCCCGCGCTGCGCCGTGCGTACCCCGGTGGGGATGCGCTGTCCCGATTGCGCCGGGGTGCGCGGGCTGCCGACCTACCGGACGCCCCCGAACGACCTGCTCAAGGCGGCTGGAGCCGGGCTCCTGGTCGCTCTCTTCGCGGCAGTGCTCTGGCGCTTCTTCCCACAGTGGCAGTTCTATCTCTGCCTGTTGCTCGGGTTCGGCACGGTTGAGGCGATGGCCAAGGTTGCCAACAACAAGCGGGGCCCCGACCTCCGGGCCGCCGCGATCCTGGCAATCACCGTGGGGCTCGTGCTGAGCCGCCTGCTGCTGGCGCAGCGCTTCGGCGTCTCGGCGGCGGATGTCAATGCGCTCGAATCCGGATTGATCAATGACGAGATCTTCAGGGAGTACCGGGGCGTCGTCTCGGTCGGTGATGTGCTGCAGCTCCGCTCGATTCCCGATCTTCTCTTCGCGGTGATGGCCTACGCGATCGCCTGGGTCCGGTTCCGCTGATGGCATCGGCCCCGGATCGGTCCGGATCCGGGATGACCGACGGGGGGCAGCGCGCCGGCTCCCCTCGGTCCGGTATCGCCTTTCTCGCCCTGATCCTGATGGCCGGCAATATCCTGAGCCGGGTGCTCGGGCTGGTGCGGGAGCAACTCTCCGCGTCGCTGTTTGGAACCGGCGATGTGATTGCCGCGTTCACCGTCGCCGACAACCTCCAGACCCTCCTGTTCGACCTGATGATCAGTGGGGCGCTCCAGGCCGCGCTGGTGCCAGTGCTGGCGCAATGGGCTGCCCCGGATCCGGCCAGCCGGGCGGAGCTGCGGCGGCTTGGCGGCACGCTGATCGTGCTCGCCACGATCGTCCTCGGGGCACTCGCCGCCGCCGGGATGATCTTCGCCCCGGCGATCGTCGACGGGCTGACGTGGTTCTCGGGCGCTGGCGAGGCGCGCGATGACGCGACCGTCGAGCTCACGACCCGCCTCGTCCGGATCGTCTTCCCGGCGGCGGTCTTCCTTGGGATCGGGACGTTGCTCCAGGCGATGCTCTTCGCCCTCGGCCGGGTCACCGCGCCAGCGCTGTCCACAACGGTCCGCAATCTGGCGATCGTGCTCGCCGCGCTCCTTCTCTCCGGGGCGCTCGGGGTCGAGAGCCTGGCCTGGGGAACGATCGCCGGGGCAATCGCGATCGTTCTCGTCCAGCTTCCGCCGCTCGCGAGGGCTGGCGCGATGCCGGTTTTCTCGCTGCGCTTGCGACATCCCGCGCTCCGGGAGATGGCGTTGCTCTACATTCCCGTCTTTCTCGGATTGCTGGTCAGCGGCGCCGCCGTGATCGTCGATCGCGGGCTGGCCTGGGGCGCCGAGGAGTACGCCCTCGGGGCGATGCGCTACGCGACGACGCTGGTTCAGTTGGTACTTGGGCTCGTCGCCGCCGCGATCGGGCTTGCGGCGCTGCCGACCCTCTCGCGTCACTTCGCCGCCGCCGACGAGGAGGCGTTCGCGGGCACCCTCGGCCGCGCCCTGATGCTGGTCACGGTCCTGATCCTGCCCGCGACGTTCGGGCTCGCCGCCCTCGCCACGCCGATCTCCGCCTTGCTCTTCGGCTATGGCGAAACGGGTGAGCCCGGCGCGCGCTGGATCGCGATCGCGCTGCTCGGCTACCTTCCGGGAACGCTCGCCGCCGCCTACGACCAGGTGTTGATCTTCGCCTTCTATGCGCGCCGGAACACGTGGCTGCCGGTAACCGTCGGTGTCGTCTCCGTCCTGGTCTATTTCGCGGTCGCCTTCCTGAGCGTCGACGCCTTCGGCATGGTCGGCCTGGTCGCCGCCAACTCGGCCCAGCTCATCGTCCATGCCGGAGTGATGTGGTGGTTCGCGAGCCGTCGATTCGGCTGGACGGCGACGCCCCGCTTGCGGCGGCTGATCCCGCGCTGCGCGATGGCGTCGCTGCTCATGGCGCTCGTCGCGCTGGGAACGTGGGAGGGGCTCGACCAGGTGCTCCCGGACGCATCGGGCCTCGAAGAAGTGGCGCGGCGGGGGGGCCTCGTAGCACTTCCGGTGGCGATCGGCGCGCCAGTCTATCTCGCCCTGATCTGGCCACTGGCTGGAGCCGAGGCCCGCCGCCTCTGGACGTCGCTGCGAGCATGAGCGCGGCGATCTCCCTGACAAGGCCAGTCTCTGACTGCAAACGTCGCCCTCCGGCACAGTTCGCGCTCCGGGCAGCGAGACCTTTTCCGGCGCAACCGCCAGGGCAGGCTCCCAGCTACCCCCACGGCTCCGCACGACGCACCATCGTAGTAGGGGAGGCCCCTGTGGCCTCCCGGTTTGGCCGCGTCAAGTCGCGGGGGCCGGGCTGCCCCGTCGATCAGGCGCGCTCGCTGCCGCGGGGACCAACGTAAAGCTTCGCTTCACCGGGCCGACACATGGTCGGCCCCGACGATCGCGTCGTTTGGACACGTGCCAATTCGTGGACGATCCGGGCTAGGCCGGTCGCTCTGCCCTCGAACCATCCCGACGACCGACGAACGCTTCGCCCATCCGGTGCGCCTCGTTCCAAACCTCCCGAATCGGCAGCTCATGCCGCTCGGCCAGGGCCAGGCAGTCGGCGTACTCCGGCGCGGCGTCGATGATCCGCCCGTTCCACGCCCTCAGCTTGATCCGCACATCGCCCCAGCGGGTCGCGACCGTCTCGAACGACCGGGCGGCCTTCGTCCGGTCAACGCGGCTGGAGCGCACGCCGAGGGTCGAGGTGTTCATGATCAGGATGTCTTCGAGCCGCTCCCGCTTCTCGACGGAGGCAAGCACGCTCAGCACGCTGCCGGGCCGCCCCTTTTTCATGATCACCGGCGTGACCCAGACATCGAGCGCGCCGGCGGCGAACAGGCGCTCGCTCACGAGCTCGACGAATTGCGGGTTCATGTCGTCGAGGTTGGTCTCCAGCACGATCTCGCCGCCCTCATCGGCGTCGTCGATCTCGCCGATCCAGACCCGCAGCGCGTTGGGCCAGGGCGGCTCCTTCTGGCCGAACCCGTAGCCGATCGCGCGGGGGATGAAGGACGGGCGGCGGAAGGTCGCCAGCGTGGTCAGGATCGCGGCTCCGGTTGGCGTCAGCAGCTCGGCCGGGTGGTCGAGCATCGCCTGGATCGGGGTCGCGATCGCGGTGCGGGCTTCGGCCAGGAGCTCGCCGGTCGCCGGGGCCGGCACGGGGATGATCCCATGGGCGCTGTACGCATATCCGGAGCCGACCTGGGGTGGGCCGCAGAAGACATCCTCGACTCCGAGCAGGGCGAGCCCGATGCAAGCGCCGCAGATATCGACGATCGCGTCGACGCCGCCGACCTCGTGAAAATGGACCTCGTCCGGCGCCGCGTCGTGGATCTTCGCTTCGGCCTTGGCGAGACGCTGGAAGATCGCCGCCGCAGCCGCCCGGATCGGCTCGTCGAGCCGCGAGTTGGCGATCAGCTCGCGAATCTGGGCCCACGTTCGCGAATGGACATCCTCCGTGACATCGACTACGACCCGCGTTCCATCTATCCCGTGTTGACCGGCGCGCTCGGCCCGGATCTGGTATCCACCGAGGTCGAGCTTGCTCAGCTCGGTGGTCAGCGCGTTGAGCGAGAGCCCGGCATCGACGAGCGCACCGAGGATCATGTCGCCGCTGGCGCCGGAGAACGGATCGAAAAAGGCGATCTTCACGATGAATGGTCTCCTGAAGCACATGGTGTTCGCGGATCGTCGCGTCACGCCGGGCAGCATAGCAGCCGGATCGACTACGACGGTTTTCAGTAGCAGTGCGCAAAGGACACGGAGGGCGCCCCCATTCGACTTCGCTCAGGACAAGCTATTCGGCATCGCTCCGATGCCGCTTACAGGGCAGGCATTCTTGCTGATTCAGAATCGGCTGCATCGCGGTACGCTTCCGCCGGCGACGCGGCTGCTCGACACAGCAGCTGGGGTTCCTCGTCGCGGAGTTTATCCCGACGCGAAGCAATGGGCCGCATCCGCTCCATTCCTTCGGAATGGCCTGTTGGGGACCGTCCCTCCGATGCAGCTGCTCGACACAGCTGTTGGAATGACAGGGGAAGGGCACTTGCTTCGCATGCCGCCGTAGCCGGACCCGGGTTCGGGGCCGCCGCATGCTACGATGCGATGATGTGGCGGCAGGAGGTCACGGCGAATGACCCAGCGGTCGTTCCCGATCAGGGTGGAGCCGGCGAAAGCGATGTTTGGACGAGGACGCGATCCAGGAGAGGCCGAGGCGGACGTTGCCGCCCAGGTCGCGAGGGAAAAGGGGTACGGCGGGCACTCGATGGTCGCCCCGTTGTTGCGGGTGATGGTGCAGGAGCCGACCCCACCGCTCGCCGCCGACGATCACGCCCGGTTCGGCTACCCGCGCCCGGTCGATCACGCGAAGGCCGTCGCCGAGCACCGGGAGTTTTGCGCGATCCTCGAAGGCGAGGGGATCGAGGTCGTCCGCCAGCCGCCCGCCGCGCCGGGAGCACTGGATGCGATCTTCGTCTACGACCCGTCGATGGTGACGGACGAGGGCGCGGTGATCGGGCGCCTCGCCAAGGAGGCCCGTCGCGCGGAAACGCGACCCGTGGCGGATTTTTACCGGGCGCTCGAGATCCCGATCCTGGCCCGGATCGAAGGGTCCGGCATGCTGGAGATGGGCGACCTGTTCTGGATCGACGAGTACACGCTCGCCGCTGGCGAAGGTTTCCGCACGAACGCGGCGGGGCTCGAAGAGCTTGAGATCCGGCTCCAGCCGTTCAGTATCGACATCATCCGGGTGCCGCTGCCCTATTGGCATGGTCCCACCGAGTGCCTGCACCTGTTGTCGCTGATCAGCCCGATCGACGAGGGCCTGGCGGTTGCCTACCTGCCCCTGCTGAGCGCGAATTTCGTGAGCGTGCTTCAGGCGGCGGGGTGGAAGGTCGTCCCGGTGCCGGACGAGGAGTTCGCGACCCAGGGGGCGAACGTGCTGGCGTTGGGGCCGCGCAAGGTGCTCGTGCTGGCGGGCAACCCCGTCACCCGGCAGCGCCTGGAACGGGCGGGCTGTGAGGTGCTGGAGTATACCGGCGACGAGATCTCCCACAACCGCGGGGGAGGCCCGACGTGCCTGACGCGCCCACTGCTGCGCGACATCGCGGTCGTGATCCCGCACGACTGACGAGAAGACCGCCCGCACCGGCTGGCGTACCCACCGAATCGGGGGATAACCACCAGCCGCACCGATCGTCGCGTCAGGTAAGCTGAATGCGGGCGCACGGACCGCGATCCCCAATCGCCGGGTCCGCGCCACAGACAGGTTTTTTCGCCACGATTCCTCGCGCTGGTCCCCGAAGCCGGGTGTACCGGCATAGGTGAGTCTCATGAATGTCAATGCCCGCGTACCGCAACAATGGTGGGAACGTATCCGCTGGACCCGGCACGGGTTCTTCGCCGGGTTGATCCTCGGCGTCGTGATGGGCTGGTTGTTCCATGGCGTGATCTCTTTCGTCCTCCGGTTTGGGCTGGTCCTCCTGCTGATCCTGCCGCTGCTGGTGATCGGCTGGTTGTGGCTGAGGTCGTCCCGGCGTAGTCAGGCGGGCGATCCGGCCCGCACCGGGCGGCAGGTCGTGACCTGGTCGTCGCAACGAGTGACGCCGCCGGAGCGATTCGAGCCGACCGGGCCGATCGTCGATGTGCCGACCGGGCCGGTCCGGCGTTCCGAGCCCAGGGAAACCGTCGTGCGTGACGACCTGGAGTCCACCTCGTCCGCCAAGGGCTCGATCCCCACCGACGTCGAGCACGAGCTGCGGGAGCTCAAGCGCCAGCAGGAGCGCGGGCGCTGACGCTTGCCGATGTCGCTACACTTGAAGAGCGCACACGGGCGGCGTTCGGCGCGATCGTGATGCCCTGTGTGATGGTCAGGTCAATGGAGGAAGTTCATTCATGGCGGTTGCGTTTACGAGGGATGATGTCCTCGAAGGTCTCAAGAATGTGTACGATCCGGAGATCGGGATCAATATCGTCGACCTCGGGCTCGTCTACGATGCCGATATCGCCGAGCAGGGCGATGTGCTGGTGACGATGACGCTGACCTCGATGGGGTGCCCGCTCGGGCCGGTGATCGTGCAGGAAGTCAACAACGCGCTCAAGGATCTGCCGGAGATCGGCTCGACCGATGTGAAGATCGTCTGGACCCCGCCCTGGTCTCCCGACCTGATGACCGAAGAGGCCAAGGACGAGCTCGGGATCTGGTAACGATCTGGCGATCTTCAACGTGTAGGTGGAGCGTGGAATCGCGGTGATTCGACCTCAGGCGTTTCTGGTCTTCGTGCTCGTCGCGGGTGTCCTGCTCTGGGGCGCCCGGTCGGCGACCGCGGATGTCGCGACCAAGGCGCCGCCATCCGGGACAAGTATCGCGGCGGGCCTTCCGTCTCCCACAATCCCGCCGCGGGATCAACCCGACCCAACGGCGACAGAGCCCGCCACCTCGGCTCCCGCGGAGCCCACGCCGACGATGGCCCCGACGCGGACACCCCCGCCTGAGCCGACCGACGAGCCAGACCCGCCAGAGCGGCCCGCGCCGCCCGATACCGGGCTCGACGGCACCTCACTGATCGTGGAGCGCGGTGATTCCGGACGGCTCGATGTCGCGTTCACGTTCGACGCGGGTGAAGGGGCAGGGCACACCGAGGAGATTCTGGACCTCCTCGCCGAGAACGGGCTCAAGGGCTCGTTCGGCGTGACGGGGCAGTGGGTCGAGCAAAACCCCGAGCTGACCCGCCGGATTGTTGCCGACGGGCACATGCTCATCAATCACACGTACGATCACAGTTCGTTCACTGGCGTGTCCCGCGACATGGAACCCCTGCCGGAAGCGGAGCGCCTGGACCAGATCGAGACCACCCGCCAGATTATCCTCGATGTCGCCAGGTACGACACCGCTCCGTATTTTCGGTTCCCGTACGGGGATTACGACCGGGAGTCGCTCGATCAGTTGGCGCGCGTCGGCTACGACTACACGCTGTGGTGGTCGTGCGACACGGAGGGCTGGAACGGGTTCAGCCCGGAAGAGATCGTGACCAACTGTGGGCCGGAGGCGGATGAAGGCGGTCCAGGGGCGATCCTGCTGATGCATGTCACGGACGACAACGACTTCGCCGCGCTGCCCGTGCTGATCGACCAGTACCTGGAGGCTGGTTATACGTTCGTGACGATGGAAGAGCTGATCCAGCCGTAAGCATTCGCGGTGGGCAATCGGAATCAGAAGCCCGTCCCTCTTGTCATCCAGAGCGGAGCGAAGGATCCCCGCGCGAAGCGCACGGCGGTGGAGCCGACGCCAGTGTCAGGCAATGCGGGTCCAGCGTGAAGCTTCGCTCCACAGGGACGATACCGATGCCGCTTACACGATCGTCCCCTACGATGGACTCGCCCGGAAGATATCCAGTCCGTGAATAATCGGGGTTAGCCGTCGGAGCGGTGCGCATGTTCACGGAGGAACGGGAGCGCGGCGGCAAGGAAGTCGTCCCGGCGCTCGCGGTGAAGGGTGTGGCCGCCGCCAGGAATGCGGGCCGTCCGTGCGTTCGGCAGCCGCCTGGCGAACGCGTCCGCATCCGCCAGGACGACCATCCCGCCGTTCATGAGATCACCGTGGATGAGCAGCGCCGGAGACTGGATCGCCTCGATCTCGGCGAGGCGGTCGACCCCGTGGTGGGCGAGCGAATCCGCCCGCAGCTCCGCGAAGACGTTGCGGGCCGTGGTGGACATCAGGGCGGTCCGCTCGTCGAGCAGGTGGTCGCTCCAGTGCGGGTTTTCCGCCGCGAACCGGGCGCGAAGCTCGCTGGTGGGCAGCGCGTTGAGCTCGAGCCAGCTGTCGAAGGCAGGCATGAAGCTCAGGCCGCTGCGGAGCGGGCTGTCCTCGATCACCAGGGCGGCCGCTTCGTCCGGATGCCGCGATGCCCACCAAAGAGTGACGATCCCGCCGAGCGAATGGCCCATGATGAAGGGGCGTTCCATCCCGAGCGCGTCGAGCACACCTTCCAGATCCTGGATGTAATCGTCGTACAGGTAGCCCCGCTCGGGTTTCGATGACGCGCCGTGGCCGCGCAGGTCGATCGCGACCGGAGTGAACTCGGCGGCCAGCTCGGGAATGATCGGGTTCCAGGCCGAGCCAGCACTGCTGATCCCGTGAATCAAGATGATCCGGGGGCCGTTCCCCTCCCAGGTCCGGATCGCGATTCGGTGTCCGCCGAGATCGATGTCCTCGGCGCGCGAGGGAATGGCGGTGCTTGCGAACGATTGTGTCGGAGTCGTCACCGTGGGTGCCTTTCACCGGACGTGGGCGGCGTGAGGAGCACGAGATCGACGCCGCCGGAAATTCAGAGGGTGGGGACGAATCGGCACCGGATCGTCAGTGTTTCCCTGACAGTATCCGGCATTGCGTCGCGGTACACTTACTCAATTGAGCCGCCTGGCTCGTGGTCCGTTTGGAAAGAGGCACCGGCGGGCGATTGTTTGCACGATTGCGCCGGGTCCGATCGCCAATCTATTTTAGGCGTATCGCGCCCGCGGTTTTAGAGGAAGAGCACGTGATGCAACGGGTAAATCGTCGGAGATTCATGATGCTGGCCTCGGTCGGGGCGACCGGGGCGGCCCTGTCGGCGTGTGGCAACGACCAGAGCGTCGAGTTGAACCCGACTCCGTTCCCTGATGTGGCCGGTGCCCCGCCCACCCTCGCGCCGCCTCCCGCGTCGCCGCCGGCGGCGGAGGCCGCACCAACGGAAGCGGCTGCCGACGCCGCACCGACGCAAGCGGCCGCCGAGGAAGCTCCGGCGGGAGGTGCGGCTGCAGGGGGCGCAAGCGGTCCGCTTGCGCTCGAGGCGATGGACCCTTACAAGTGGGACAAGGAGACATTGGAAGCCGCACCGGGGCAGGTGATTCAGGTCACGAACGTTGGATTGAGCCAGCACAATTTCGCGGTCGACGAGTGGGGTATCGAGCAAGACCTGCCGAGCGGCGAGCCCGTCGAGGTGACCGTGCCGGACGATGCCACGGCGGGTGCAACGTTCGTCTATTACTGCTCGGTTCCCGGCCATCGCGAGGGTGGCATGGAAGGTGAGCTGACCATCATCGAGGCTCCGGCTGCGGGGGCGGCACCGGAAGAAGCACCAGCCCCGGCGGCGGGTGGCGCCGCACCGGCGGGCGGTGGTGCGGCAGCCGGGGGGCCGGTCACCCTTGAAGGAATGGACCCGTACGAGTGGGACAAGGACACACTGGAAGTGTCGCCGGGCCAGGTGATTCAGGTCACGAACGTGGGGCTCAGCCAGCATAATTTCGTCGTCGATGAGTGGGGGGTCGAGCAGGACCTGCCGAGCGGCGAGCCCGTCGAGGTGACCGTGCCGGATGATGCCGCGGCGGGCAGCTCGTTCGTTTACTACTGCTCGATCTCAGGACATCGCGAGATGGGCATGGAGGGCACGCTGACGATTGTCTAGCGTCGCGAGCGTGGACGGGCCGGTAAAGCGGGGACTAGCTGGTATGGCCTCCCTTCATGGCCGAGATGAGAGAAGATGCACCGGCCCTCGCAAGCGCGAGGGCCGGTGCTCGTCTCCGGTTGGGGTAGCGGAGAAACGCGACTGGGACGGCACCCGCTCTGCGATGCAGGCTCCAAGCGCCGTGTGGCGATGTCGGCTATGGTGTCGCCTCATGCCACGATTCAGGAGCGGGAAGGGGATGATTGCATGACAACTGAGTTGTTTAAAGACGTCGACGCGGTGCTGGCCAGTCTCGCTGGCGCGGTGCGGATTCAGGGAAACGCGGTCGAGATTACCGATGCCGGGGCCGTTCAGGAGATCCTCATCGACAAGCTGGTGTGGTCGGCGGTGTTCGGCGAGCCGGACGTGCGGACCGCGAGCCGGTGGCTCATCCGGCAGATTGCCACCGCGAGCGGAGCCTGGCCAGCTTCGATCCACGAGCTCTACATGGCCGCCGGCCGCGACGAGTACGCCAACGTAACGACCCCGGCGATCAACCTCCGGGGGATGACGTTCGATCTCGCCCGCGCCGTAATCCGCGCCGCGCAGGAAACAAGGAGCGCGCAGGTCATCTTCGAGCTTGCCCGCTCCGAGATCGGCTATACCGAGCAGCGCCCCGGAGAGTACGCGACCGTGGTCCTGGCGGCGGCGGTGAAGGAAGGGTGGCGCGGGCCGGTCTTCATCCAGGGCGATCACTACCAGGCCAGTCCGAAAGCCTACGCCAAGGATCCGGACAAGGAGATAACGGCCATCGCCGATCTGGCGGCGGAGGCGATCGCGGCCGGCTATGGGAACATCGACATCGATGCCTCCACGCTCGTCGACCTGGACTTTCCGACGCTGAAGAAACAGCAGGAAGCAAACTACCGGAACACGGCTGAGCTGACCCAGCGAATCAGGGAGATCGAGCCGGAAGGGGTCCGGATCTCGATCGGGGCCGAGATCGGCGAGGTGGGCAAGACCAACAGCACGGTTGCCGATCTCGACGCCTTCATGGCCGGCTACACCGAGGAGCTGCAGCGCCGTCGCGCCGAGACCGGCAAGGAAATCGCCGGCATCAGCAAGATCAGTGTCCAGACCGGAACGAGCCACGGCGGGGTGATGCTGCCCGATGGCTCAATCAAGGAGGTCGCGGTCGATTTCGACACGCTCGGCCTGCTCTCCGAGGCGGCCAAATCGACGTACGCGATCGGGGGCGCGGTGCAGCACGGAGCATCGACCCTGCCAGAGACTGCGTTCGATCGTTTCGCGGCGGCGAACGCGGTCGAGGTCCATCTGGCGACGGCGTTTCAGAACGTGGTCTACGACAGCGCCGCGTTCCCGGCGGAGTTGCTGGCGGAGATCTACGCGCACCTCGCCGCCAACCATGGCGATGAGCGGAAACCGGATCAGACCGACGCGCAGTTCTACTACACGACCCGGAAGCGTGGGTTCGGCCCGTTCAAGCGGCAACTCTGGTCGCTCCCGGAAGAGACCCGGACCGCGATCACGGACGAGCTCCAGCCTCGGTTCGCGCTGATCATGCGCGAGCTGCGAGTCGCGGGAAAGGGTGAGCTGGTCGAGCGCTACGCGCCGCGCGTGGATGTCGACGTGCCGATCCCCGACGTCTTGCGCGGATCGTAAGCGCTCCCGGAGCCAATTCGCAGGGGCGGTACCCCCGGGCGAGAACGCCCCAGGGCAATAGACACCCTGCCAGCACAAAGCGGAGGTTGTCGGATGGGCCGGGGTTATCGCCCCTGCGTTCCGAAAGACGACTACGTCGGTTTCCTGGCCGTGACCCTGTATCGGGCACCGAGCGGGCCAAGCGGCAGGGTGCGGTCGGTACGATCGAGCCGATCCCGCGCCTTGATCAGGCGGCGCTCGGTGTCGGAGGTGCCAAGCACCAGGTTCCCGGCGACCATCCCAAGAAGATGCGGGATGTCGGAGAGGGGTGCGGCGACCCGCGAGATTCCGGTGACCCGCAGTCCGCTCCGTTCCACGAGGCGGACCAGGTCATCGCGCCGGTAATGCCGGTGCCATCCTGTCGGTTTCGTCTCGTGCGGCGCCTCGCCGCGGCTCGTGAACTCCGTGACATAGCGATAGATGTTCGGTGCGTCGAGCCACGCGACCGGACCTTCGGCGGGCACGCGGATGAGGATCTGGCCGCCCGGCTCGAGGAGATCGGCGAGTGCCCGCAGCCACGCCTCTTCATCCTGAACGTGCTCGATTACGTCGAGCGCGCTGACGCGGTGGATCGAGCCAGGCCTGGCGGGAAAGGCCGGGTTGCCCTTACCTACCTCGTGTATCGTGCTGGAGATGGTGCCCGTCGCGGTGCGAAGGGTTGACTCGATCTCGGGAGTCTTGCCGCAAAGTACGCGGCGAAGGTCCATCGTCTGGCGCCGGGATGGTGCCCCGGAGCCGGTCATTGAAGCGCCGCCGTGGTCCGGAAGGCTGGTACGCCGAGCATGTGGGTCATCCGCCGCTTTCCCTCCGCTGTTCTTTGCATCGTCGCGGGCAGGGTACTACGCTCATCATGAGAACTCCGCTCCCGGCCGCGCTTCACCGTAGGGGGAATGCCAGATGAACGTCGTTTCGCTGCATCCGCTTCGGCCCGAGATCGCTGAACGCTATGTGGCCGCCCTTGAAGGAACACATGAACCTCCGCCGGCATGGTCCGCGTGGTGGAACGAATCGTTACGCGGGGCGCTAGCGAAGGCGCGAACCGGTGACGAGCGAGCCGCCAACCAGATCAGCCTGGGCCTGGCCTGGGCGCTGGGCGCCACGGAGCCAAGTTATCTCATTCCAGGGTTTGGCCTGAGTATCTGGGAGGCGCGGATCGACCGCGGGATCGGCATGTTGCTGCGCCCGCCGTCACGTCTGTTCCTCGACGCCGGGCTGAACGCGGAGACCGCGCGTGCGATGCCGATCCGGCTCGACCCGCAGATGGGAATGATGGGCGGCGCATACGTCCCACCGCGGCTCGTCCCGGACCTGCACGAACTGCTGGAATCCCGGTTCGAGCGGACGGTCCGTCGCCTGGTCGAGGCCGACTACGACCCGGTCGCGATCCTGGGGCCGGTGCACGAGGCGGTCGACCGGGCCAGGACGCAGGGCCACGGCCTGTTCGAGGCGCTGGACGCCTTCGGCCCCGATGGTCAGGGGATGCCGGGCATGCGGGTGATCATGGCGGATCCCAAACGCATGGACAAGGCGCTCCGGCGGCGCATCGAGGCCGCCCAGCGGGTGCCCAGGAAGGCGGGATTGCTGGTGCGGCTGTTCGGCAGGGCTCCGGTCTCGCATCCGATCTCGGAGAACGGTCACCTGCCCAGGGAGTGACGGCCTGGGCGTGGACTTCCAGCCGCGTCGCCAGGATCGGACCGGTCCCACCTTGACAGCAATCGGTCAACCTTGCTATCCTCAGCGTATTAGCACTCAGGGAAAGAGAGTGCTAACCGGGTCAGGAGCGTGATGGAGTGGAGCCAGCTCAGCAATCCTTCGCACCGCTGACCGAACGTCAGCGCGCGATTCTGAAGTTGATCGTGCAAGAGTACGTCGCGTCCGGTCGCCCGGTCGGCTCCAAGACCCTGACCGAACGGCACGAGCTTGGCGTATCGTCCGCCACCATCCGCAACGAAATGGTCGAGCTCGAACAGGCCGGGTATCTGCAGCAACCGCACACGTCGGGCGGTCGCATTCCCACCGATCTGGGATACCGCTACTACGTCCATCATCTGATGGGGGCGCCGGAACTGTCGTCGGGCGATCAGATCATGATCCGGCATCAGTTCCGGCAGGTCGAGTTCCAGCTCGACCAATGGGTCGATTTCGCCGCCGCGGTGCTCGCGGAAACGGCCGGGACGGTCTCGATCGTCACCGCGCCGCGGACCATGGTCGCGCGGCTCAGGCATTTCGAGCTGATCTCGCTGCAACCCCGGTTGTCGCTGCTGATCCTCGTCACTCAGGAATCGGCGGTCCGGCAGATGATGGTCCATCTTCCGGAGGACAGCGACCAGGCCGAGCTCAGCCGCCTCGCCGAAACGCTCGTGGCGGTCAGCAAGGGGCTCTCGGCGGACGAGATCGACAGCCACGTGATCGGGGCGTCGGAGTTGGGCCGGTATGTGCTGGAACAGGTGACGATCGGCTTGCGCGGGCTCAATTCGGTGGAGCGGACGCAGATCCGGCATTCGGGGATCGAAAGCATCCTGAACCAGCCGGAGTTCGCGGGAACCGAGGCGCAGAGCGTGCTTGACCTGTTGCGTGGCGGCTCGCTGCTGAGTGCGGTGTTGCCGCAGCTCTCGATGGCGAACGATGTGCAGGTGTTCATCGGCGACGAGAATCCCGCCGGTGCGCTGCGCCGGTTCGGGGTCGTGATGTCGACCTATGGCATCGACGACGAAGTCACGGGCATCCTCGGGGTGATCGGCCCGACCAGGATGTCATACTGGCGCTCGATCTCGTCCGTTCGCTACATGGCGCGACTGATGAGTGACCTGATGGAAGACCTGTATTCGTCCTGACCGATAGCGATGCACGGAGTGCGACGCGCTACTGGAGAGGCCGCCAGGAACCGGCGCATCCGGTTCAGCCCTGGAGTGACTGATGACACAGAACGAAAGCCATCCAACAATCAGTGAAGACGGACACGACGAGAACCCAGTGACGAGCTCGCGGCGCACCGCAAGCGTCGGGATCGAAGAGACCGATCCGGCAATCGATCACGTCGACATGTCCGGGGACGAGGTCGACGACGAGGATGTCGACCAGCTCAGCGTCGTGATGGCCGAGCGGGACGAGTTCCTCGACCAGTTGCAGCGGAGCCGTGCGGAGTTCGCCAACTTCCGCCGCCGAAACGATCAGGAACGGGCGATGCTCCGCCAGATCGTGGGCCGGGATGTACTTTCCCAGTTTCTGCCGGTGATCGACGATCTCGATCGGGCGCTGGCGGCGATCCCGGAGTCGGAACGCGCGAGCGGCTGGGTCAAGGGTGTGTCGATGATCCAGGTGAAGCTCAACGGAACCGTGGAACGGCTCGGCGTCACGCGCATCGAGGCCCTGCATCAACCATTCGATCCGGCGTTCCACGAGGCCGTCGCGACGGAGCCGGGCACGGGTGGCACCCATGTCGTGGAAATCTACCAGAACGGCTACATGCTTGGGGACACGCTCGTGCGGCCGGCGATGGTGAAGACCGGCGACGCTCCTCCGGGGGACCAGACGGTCGACGCGGCGCGCGGCGACGTGGCCTTTGACGCCTGATCGTTCTTCCTGAACGATAGCGAATCGACAAGCAATCCTTTTCCCGCACAGTTCAACGGAGGCGGATCGACCGCCACAACGACAACAGGAGACCAACACCATGGGACGAACAATCGGAATCGACCTCGGCACGACCAACTCCGTGATGGCCACCATCGAGGGTGGCGAGCCCGTCGTGATCCCGAACGCGGAAGGCGAGCGGCTGACGCCCTCGGTCGTCGCTACGACAGCCAGCGGCGAGCGGCTCGTCGGGCGGTTTGCCCGGCGGCAGGCGGTCACCAATCCGGACAACACGATTTCTTCGATCAAGCGCTTCGTTGGTCGCAAGTTCAACGACCCCGCCGTCGCGCGGGACAAAAAGCTGATCCCCTATCAGATGCAGGCGGCGCCGAATGGCGATGTCCAGGTCAAGATGGGCGATCGCTGGTACAGCCCGCAGGAAGTGTCGGCGATGATCCTCCAGAAGCTGAAAGTCGATGCCGAAGCATTCCTGGGTGAGACCGTCGACAAGGCGGTCGTCACGGTGCCGGCGTACTTCGACAACGCCCAGCGTGACGCCACCAAGGACGCCGGCAAGATTGCCGGGCTCGAGGTGCTGCGGATCATCAACGAGCCGACGGCCTCCGCCCTCGCCTACGGTCTCGACAAGAAGGGCGAAGAGAAGGTCGCGGTCTACGACCTCGGTGGAGGCACGTACGACATCTCGATCCTCGATCTTTCCGACGGCGTGTTCCAGGTCATGGCCACCAATGGCGATACGCACCTTGGCGGTGACGACTTCGACCAGGTCGTGATCGACTGGCTCGCTGACGAGTTCAAAAAACAGGAGGGAATCGACCTCCGGCAGGACCGGATGGCCCTCCAGCGGCTCAAGGAAGCCGCCGAGAAGGCCAAGATCGAGCTCTCCAGCACGCAGCAGACCGATGTCAACCTGCCGTTCATCACGGCGGACGCCAGCGGTCCCAAGCATCTCAACGTCAGCCTCAGCCGCTCGAAGCTCGAGCAATTGGTGGGCGATCTCGTCAACCGCACGGTCGCCCCAATGGATTCGGCGCTGAAGGATGCCGGGCTCGCCAAGAGCGAGGTCGATGAGGCGCTGCTGGTCGGAGGCCAGACCCGGATGCCGGCGGTCCAGCGATCGGTGCAGACGTTCTTCGGCAAGGAACCCCACAAGGGGATCAACCCGGATGAGGTCGTGGCGCTCGGCGCGGCGATCCAGGGCGGGGTGCTCGGGGGAGACGTCAAGGACATCCTGCTGCTTGACGTGACCCCGCTGACGCTCTCGATCGAGACCCTCGGGGGTGTCGCCACGCCGCTGATCGAGCGCAACACCACCATCCCGGCGCGCAAAAGCCAGAGCTTCACGACGGCGTCCGACAACCAGCCGCAGGTCGAGATCAACGTCTTGCAGGGCGAGCGGCCGATGGCCGCCGATAACAAGAGCCTGGGCCGCTTTATCCTCGACGGCATCCCGCCCACTCCGCGCGGCGTGCCGAAGATCGAGGTGACCTTCGACATCGATGCCAACGGCATCCTCAACGTGGCGGCGAAGGATTCGGCGACGAGCAAGGAGCAGAAGATCACGATCACCGGCTCGTCCGGCCTCTCGAACGACGAGGTCGACCGAATGGTCAAGGAAGCCGAGGCGCACGCCGAGGAGGATCGCACCCGTCGCGAGGCGATCCAGGTCCGCAACGACGCCGAAAGCTTCGTGTTCCAGGCCGAGAAGACGCTGACCGACTATGGCGACAAGATCGCCGATGACGTCAAGGCGGATCTCGATACCAAGATCCAGGCGGTCAAGGACATCCTGGAGAACGACCGCGAGAACATCGACCGCCTGAAGCCGGCGCACGAAGAGCTGGTCGCGTCGCTGCAGAAGGCGTCGCAGGCGATGTACGAGGCCGCGGCGGCGAGCGCGGGTGCGGAAGGCGCGGAGGATCCGTTCGGCCAGAACGGCGCGGCGGACGCCGATGGACAGGCCGAGGACGACGCCACGGTCGAAGGCGAGTTCCGCGAGGTCGGCTCCGACAAGGCCACCTAATCGGATTATTCTCGAAGGGCAGATTCACCCCACGGGTGACCATTGTAGGGGCCGCCCTCGTGGCGGCCCGGTGAAGCGAAGCTTCACGTCGGTCCCCGCATCGCCCGGAAACGCCCCGATTGGCGGTGCCGGAAGCGAGAACTTGGCTCACGGATACTCTAATCCAGACAAGTCGGACGGGCACTCTCATGTGTCTGACGTTTGAAAGGCTTCCCTCGGCAGCGGCGCGCCTTCATCCGATACTCAGTAGTCCGGCCAAAGCTGATTGTCATTCCTCTCCACCGTCATCCAAACAGCTGTGTCGCGCGCGAAGCGCATCCGACGCAGTCGGATCATGACGCTGGAGGCATAGCGTCCGCTTCGCGGACCGGCTTTGCCGGGGGATTCATTGCTGCGCTCTGAATGACGATTTGCCTTGGACAGAGTACCCAGGATGTGCCTCCCGCTCAGGACCATCGAGATCGTTGGGAGAACGGATTCGCGGGTCAATGGGCGAGGAACTGCTCACGGCGTACCCAGGTGATCACGCCACCGAACATAAGAAAAGCTCCAAGCGTGAGCGCACTTCCCTGGCCGTCGACGACGCCCCATATCAGGATCGCCGCACCTCCAACGATCAGCAAGGTGCCGATCATTGAGATTCCCCAGTTGCGTGAGTAGGCGAATTCCTACACAACGATCTAGGCGACACCAGGGAGGATCATCCCAATGATGTCGGGAAGCGTTGTCATTGGAGTTCCGTGCGTTGCACTGATCGACACGGTGGCGATTCCGGCGGACGGCTTACGTTCAATTCATTCGCTGAAATGATGGTAGCAGAAGCGGACTCAGTGGGAGTCGATGGCGGCGAGCGTCTGGCGGGCGATCTCCAGCTCCTCGTTCGTCGGGATCACCAGCACCGCGACCCAGGAATCGTCGGTCGAGATGCGCCGGGCGCCCGGCTCGGCCGCTCGGTTCCGGTCTGAATCCACGCGAATGCCCAACCCTTCGAGCCCGCTGAGCGCCCTTTCGCGCACGACCGCGGAGTGCTCCCCGACGCCCGCCGTGAACGCGATCGCGTCGGCCCGTCCGAGCTGGGCGTAGTACGCACCGACGTAATGCCGCAGGCGATGACAGTAGACGGCGAGCGCGAGCCGCGCCCGGTCGTCGTCCGACTCCGCCGCCTTCTGCACGTCGCGCATGTCGCCCGCGCCCGCGAGGCCAAGCAGCCCGCTCTTGTGATTCAGGAGCTCGTCCAGCTCGTCGATCCCGAGGCCGGCTTGCCGGTGCAGGTGGATCAGGACCGCCGGGTCGATGTCGCCACTCCGCGTGCCCATCACGAGCCCTTCGAGCGGGGTCATCCCCATCGAGGTGTCGATCGAGCGTCCGCCGCGCACCGCGCAGGCCGAGGCGCCGTTCCCGAGGTGGAGCACGATGCTGTTGACGGCCTCCAGCGGCCGGTCCAGAAACGCCGCCACCTGCCCCGAGACGTACTTGTGCGAGGTGCCATGGAACCCGTAGCGGCGCACCCCATGGCGCTCGGCAAGCTCGCTGTCGATGGCGTAGGTGTACGCTTCCGGCGGCATTGTCTGGTGGAACGCCGTATCGAACACCGCGACCTGAGGCACGGTGGGAAAGGCCGCACGGGCGGCCCTGATCCCGAGCAGATTGGCCGGGTTATGGAGCGGCGCGAGGGGGCTGAGCTCCTCAATCGCCGCTTCTACCCGCTCGTCAATGAGGGTCGGGGCCACGAACCGCGCGCCCCCCTGGACGACGCGGTGGCCGACCCCGCTCAGGGAACGTGCTGCGAGACCGGGTCCGTGGCTGCCGTGGCCTTCCAGCATCGAGGCGAACCCCGCCCCGTGGTCAGGGAGCGGCACCCCGCGCGCGCGCGTGCCGTCGGGGCCGGTGTGGGAGACGCGGCCATGATCGCTCCCGATTCGCTCGATCAGACCTTTGGCCAGCACCCGCTCGGTCTCCATCTCCAGGAGCTGGTACTTGATCGACGACGAGCCCGAGTTCACGACCAGAATGGTGCTCATCCGCCTGTCTCTTCCCCCTGGGCCTGAATCACGGTGATCGCCACGGTGTTCACGATGTCTGCGACAAGGGCGCCGCGCGAGAGATCGTTGATCGGCTTGCGCAGCCCCTGCATCACCGGCCCGATCGCGACCGCGCCGGCACTGCGCTGGACCGCCTTGTAGGTGTTGTTGCCGGTGTTCAGGTCCGGGAAGACGAAGACGGTGGCCCGGCCAGCGACCGGTGAGCCCGGCATCTTGGCCGCCGCAACGGTGGCGTCGTCCGCGGCGTCGTACTGGATCGGACCTTCCACGAGCAGCTCCGGGGCGCGCTGGCGGACGATCGCGGTCGCGGCTTGCACCTTCTCGACATCGTCGCCCGCGCCTGATTCTCCGGTCGAGTAGGAGAGCATCGCCACGCGGGGGTCGATCCCGAACCGGGTGGCGGTGTGGGCCGAGGAGATCGCGATGTCGGCCAGCTGCTCCGCCGTCGGATTCGGGTTGACCGCGCAGTCGCCGTAGACGAGCACGCGGTCTTCGAGGCACATCAGGAAGACGCTGGAGACGATCGAGACGCTTGGCGTGGTCCTGATGATCTCGAACGCCGGGCGAATCGTGTGCGCGGTGGTGTGCGCCGCGCCGGAGACCATGCCCTCGGCGAGCCCGAGGTGAACCATCATCGTGCCGAAGTAGGAGACATCGGTGACGATCTTCCGCGCATCCTCAAGAGAGACGCCCTTGTGAGCGCGGAGCGCGGCGTAGACTTCCGCAAACCGTTCGACCAGCTCAGGGTCGTGGGGGCTGATGATCCGCGCCCCGGAGAGGTCGACGCCGAGATGTTCCGCGCGGTCCGAGATCGCGGCGGCGTCCCCAAGAATCGTCAACCGCGCGGCCCGGCGCTGGAGCAGGATGCCGGCGGCGCGCAGGATCCGGTCGTCATCGCCCTCGGGCAGCACAATATGGCGGATGTCGCTCCGGGCCCGTTCCAGCACCCGATACTCGAACATCAGCGGGGTCACGACTTCGTCGTGCGCGGTGTCGACAAGCGCCAGCAGCTCGTCTCCGGCGACGTGCCGCGCGAAGAGCGACAGGGCGAGATCGCGCTTGCGGCGGGATTCCGCCGCGAGCCGGCCTCGCGTGCGCGTGATCCGGAGCACGGTCTCGAACGTGTTGAGCCCGGTGGTGACGACCGGCAGATCGGTATCGAGCCCGGAGATCAGCCGTTCGATCGCCGGGGAGATCGCAAACCCGCCGGTCAGGATCACGCCGGAGAGCGCGGGGAACGTCGCGGCGCCGTGTGCCATCAGGACCGCAAGCAGCACGTCCGAGCGGTCCCCGGCGACGATCACCGCCGCGCCTTCCACGAGGCGGGGCAGCACGTTCTCCATCGACATCGCCGACACGACGACATCGAGCGCCTCCCGGTCGAGAAGGTTGGGGTCTCCCCTGTAGAGGGATCCGTTCATTGCATCGACCAGGGCCCGGAGCGTCGGCGCCACCAGCGCGGTGTCCTCGGGGATGCACCAGACGGGGATCTTCTCAGCGGGGTCGGCGGCCCGCACGATCGCGGCCTCGATCTTGGCGAGGTGGTCGGGGTCCACGCGGTTCGCGATCACCGCCAGCAGATGGGCGTGTTCGTCCCGGAGCCCGGTGATCGCGATCTCTGCGGCGAACGCGATCTCGGCGGGGCCGCGCGCTACTCCGGTGAAGACATGGGTGTCGGCGGGCGGGTTTTCGTCATGCTGTCGTCCACCGAGCACCAGCAGCACGGGCGCACCCAGATTGGCGGCGATCCGGGTGTTGTAGCTCAGCTCGGTCGGCGTCGAGACATCGGTGTAGTCGGAACCGAGGATCACTACGACATCGAACCGGCGGGCGAGGGCGTTGTAGCGAGCGACGATCCGGGAGAGAGCGGCGTCGGGGTCGGCATGGACGTCCTCATGGGAGACACCGACGAAATCGGTGGCCGGGCCGGGGTTGCCGAGCTCATCGAGCAAGAGATCGAGAATGTAATCGGAGTCGCCGCTCGATCGTGAAACGGGACGAAAGACGCCGACACTGCGGCCCGTGCGCCGGAGCGCCGCGAGGAGCCCGAGCGCAATGGTCGACTTGCCCGTGTTCCCTTCGGCTGAGGTGATGTAGACGTTCCGGGCCATGCGTGCTCGCTTCCAGGGTCCCTGACCGATTCGCGACGGTGGCGTCTGGGCATCGCCGCTGCGTTGACCATACCATCGCCGCGCACGGACTCCCGCTACAATGCCCGTGGGCGAACACGATGTCGATACGGAAGGATGATCGCAACCGATGACCGACGTCGAGGCCGATACCGGGCGGGTGCTCAAGCGGCCGGTCCGGGTCAAGGCCGCGCATCTGGCGGAGCTGTTGGCCGGTCGGCTTCATGATTCGCCGCATGAAGTAGCACATCCTTGGCGATCCCTGGGACGTGCGGGGCGAATCGCTGGACGAGCGATCCCGCGGGAAGTGGCGCAAGGTTCTCCGAGCACGTGGGGCGGCTGACCGGCTCTCATCGCTTGTCGTGCATTGAGGCCCGCCGCAACACGACGTCGGAGGAATGCATGAAGTCGTCTTCAGAGGGACAGGCCACACCTGGCACGGACAAGGGCAACCTGATCGGATTTGTTGTCCTGACAGGATTCGGAGCCGTCTGGTGGCTCATGGCCGCCGGGCAGCTTGACGGTGGCGTGCGCATCGCGCTCCTTGCGCTGGGCAGTGTGATTCTTGCGGGGCTGATCGCGCGAATGGTCATGGCAACGGAAGGGGCCGTCGCTACCTCAACCCCAGCTGGCGCAGACATCGACCGGCGAGATCGGGATCATTGAAACCGTCGCGATTCTCGTTGGCGTCTTCGGTTTGAGCAGACTAAGTCATCCCGAATGGATTCCGGTGTGGTGCGCCCTTGTCATTGGGGTGCATTTCATGCCGCTCGCGAGGGTGTTCGATGTCGCCGAATACCGCGTCACAGGCTTGGCGTTTGTAGCGCTGGCGATCCTGGTCTCGACGCTGGTTCCATTGCTGAACGGCCCCCGCCAGGCGTGGTTCGTGTCGACTGGTCTGGGTGCCGCACTGATCTTGTGGGCTACCTGCGGGTATCTCGCTCTGAAGGGACCAACGCGGTCTCCATGAACCTGTTGTTGGGGTAGGGGGATTCAACGTGGCCGCAGCACCTGAAAGAACGGGGAAAACGAAGCACCTGGCCGCGCTTCGGGGCGAGATCACGGCGCAGCGCGACGCCGCTTCGGAGAAGCAGCGGGGCAGGGGCAAGCGGGGCGCTTATGAACGGGTGCTGGCACTCGTCGACGAGGGGTCGTTCACCGAGATCGACCCGTTCGTGCGCCACCGGGCAACCCAGTTCGGGATGGAACGCACGCGTCCGTTCGGCGACGGGGTGGTGATCGGGTTTGGCGCGATCGATGGTCGCAAGGTGGCGGTCTTCTCGCAGGACTTTACCGTCTACGGCGGATCGCTGGGCGAAGCATACGCCGAGAAGATGGTCAAGCTGATGGACCTCGCGGAGCGCTACGGCTGCCCGATCATCGGCATCAACGACTCGGCTGGCGCCCGGATCCAGGAGGGGGTCGAAGGGCTCGCCGGGTACGGCGATGTCTTCTTTCGCAACGTCCGGGCGTCCGGTGTCGTGCCCCAGATCTCGATCATCGCCGGGCCGTGTGCGGGCGGCGCCGTCTACTCCCCGGCGATGACGGATTTCGTCTTCATGGTCGAGGGCATCGGCCAGATGTTCATCACCGGGCCGGACGTGATCCGGACCGTCACCGGCGAGGAGGTCACCCAGGAGTCGCTCGGCGGGGCGGCCACGCACTCGCAGACGACAGGGGTGGCCCATTTCGTCGCGCACGACGAGACCGATCTGGTCGAGCAGGTGCGCCATCTGCTCTCGTTCATCCCGTCCAACAACCTGGACGACGCGCCCTTCCTCCCGCCGGAGGACGATCCGGCGCGGGAAGATCCGGAGCTGGATACGCTCGTTCCGGAGACGAACACGCGACCGTACGACATGCACGACATCCTGGAAGTGATCCTCGACGACGGCGACTTCTTCGAGGTCCAGCCCGCCCACGCGATGAACATCATCGCCGGTTTCGGGCGGCTCGATGGCCACAGCGTGGGTGTCGTGGCGAACCAACCGAAGGTCTTGGCCGGGACGCTGGACATCGCGGCCAGCATCAAGGCCGCCCGGTTCGTCCGGTTCTGCGATGCGTTCAACATCCCGCTCGTGACCTTTGTCGACGTGCCAGGGTTCCTACCGGGAGCGGAGCAGGAATACGCCGGGATCATCCGTCACGGCTCGAAGCTGCTCTACGCCTATTGCGAGGCGACCGTGCCCAAGATCACGGTGATCACGCGCAAGGCCTACGGGGGAGCGTATGTCGTGATGTGCTCGAAACACATTGGGGCGGACCTCAATCTCGCCTGGCCGACGGCGGAGATCGCGGTGATGGGTCCGAGCGCGGCGGTCGGGCTCGTCTTTCGGCGAGAGCTGGCCGGGGCGGACGATCCGGCGGCGCGGCGGGAGGAACTCGTCGCCGAGTACGAGGATCTGTTCGCGAGCCCCTACCAGGCGGCGTCGCGCGGGTACATCGACGACGTGATCGAGCCTCGCACGACGCGCCGGAGGCTGATCGAAGCGCTCGATCTCGCGCGTTCGAAGCGCGTGGCCGCGCCCCGCCGCAAGCATGGAAACATCCCGCTGTGAGCGGCGCCGACTCCGGACCGCCCGACAGGATCACCGACGACAGGCCGATCATCCTGATCCGCCCAGAACCTTCGGCGGAGGAGCTGGCGGCGATCGTCGCCGCGGTCGCGGTCGCCGCCGCGCGTCGACCCGCGACCCATGAGGCCGATCCGTCGGAGCCGCCACCGAGCCGGTGGGCGCGTGCCGCTCGCGACGAGGCGCTGCGCGGTCCGTTGCGGGACCGAACCGGCACCGCTTGATTTGGCGGACCGGTAACGTATACTAGGTCTCAATAGGGGGAGTAGCCCGACTCCGTTCGCGGAGCGAATCAGCGATCGTCATTCCGTGTGGTCTCCACACCGGCCGCTGTTGCGAGAACCGTCTCGCCGGTCAGACCCTGGCTCATCCAGTTGGATGGGGCCGGGGTTTTTGCGTGCCCGGCTCCTTGCGGAAAGGCACTCCCCATGTTCGACGGCCTGCTCGACCTCCTCGATCGCGACAAATCGCACCGGTCTTCCGGTACTCAGTCTTCAGGCGGTCTGCGCGGCCTCGTCGCCCGCCTGAGCGGAGAGCATGAGGACGACGATCATGACCGCCGCTCCCACCGGCATGGTCAACACGACGATCACGATGACGATCGCGAGGAGTACCTGAGCGATCGCTCCTCCCGGCGTCAGCGGCGCGAGCGTTCCGACTGGTTCGAGGACTAGCTTCCTCAACAAACGCAACTGAATCCGTGCGGTCCGGCTTGCCTTTGTCAGGGCAGGCCGGATTGACGTGCCTTCAATCCTCGTGACAGGAGACCGGATGTTCGGTGACCTTCTTCCCTGGATCCTCTTTCTCGCGTTCGTCGGCGGCATGCTCGCGCTCGACCTGGGGGTCTTTCACCGGGAGGCCCACGAGGTCACCCGCCGCGAGGCGCTCGCCTGGAGCACCGTCTGGATCGGCCTCGCCGTTCTCTTCAACATCGGCGTCTATTCCTTTCGCGGGCAGGAGGCAGGCCTGGAATGGACGACCGGCTACCTGATCGAGAAATCGCTCTCGGTCGATAACGTATTCGTCTTCCTGTTGATCTTCTCGGCCTTCTCGGTGCCGGCGGCCTATCAGCATCGGGTGCTGTTCTGGGGCATCGTCGGCGCCCTCGTGATGCGCGCGATCCTGATCGCGTTCGCCGGGATCCTGCTCGATTCGCTGCACTGGATGATCTATGTCTTCGGGGCGTTCCTGATCTTCACCGCGTTCAAGATCGTCAGGAGCGGTCACACCGCGCCGTCGCTGGAGTCGAACCATCTGGTTCGCTTCGCAAAGCGGTTCGCCCCGGTCACGGAGGGCTACGAGGGACAGAAGTTCTTCGTGAAGCGGAACGGCGTCCGCTACATGACGCCGCTCTTCCTGGTCCTGCTGCTGGTCGAAAGCACCGACCTCGTGTTCGCGGTCGATTCGATCCCGGCGATCTACGCGATCACCGACGATCCGTTCATCGTCTTCACCAGCAACATCTTCGCCATTCTCGGCCTTCGCGCGCTCTACTTCGTGCTGGCCGGTTATCTTGCCGGGCTGCGCTACCTCAAGCCGGCACTGGGGACCGTGCTCGCCTTCGTCGGGGCCAAGATGATCCTGGTCGATGTGGTCAAGGTTCCGCCCTTGCTGAGCCTGGGAGTGATCACGACGATCCTGACCGTGGCGATCGTCGCCTCACTGATCGTCGCCCGCCAGTCCGGCGACAGCATGTCGCCGGAGCCGTCGTCGTGACGGCTTCGTGCCTCGATGCGGTCGCGTCAGGCGGCTGAGACGAGGAACGACGGGATGATCGCGATGAGATCGCGGCGGGCGGCGTGGATCGCGCGCGCGAGATCGGGGTCGGATTCCGGAAGTCCGGAGGCGGCCAGCTCGTCGTCATCGAGCAGGACTTCCGAGCCGTCGGAAAGGATCACGATATCGAGGTAGAGGTCGTGCCAGACCAGCGTGAGGTCCGAAGCCGATCCGTCGGCCACCAGGAACGCCGGAAACGTCACGTTGCCATACCAGCCCTTGAAGGCGCCCGCCGGCGAGTGGAGGGCGAAGGCGTTGAAGGGGTGAACCGGGGAGAAGAACTCGCGGAGCGTGTCGCCGGGCGCGAAGACCAGCCCGGCGACATCGATGGTCCGTTGGGTCCAGACCGCCTCGACCTCGATCCAGGGCCGTGGTGCATCCGTCGGGACGACACGGGTGGGATACCGTGTCGTTTCGGAGCCGTCGGGGGCGCGCTTGACGACCGCGACGGGCGTTCCCACCGCCAGGTCGGCAAGGCGCGAGACGCTCCGCGGGTCCGGCTTCCACCCGCCGTCCCATCCGGACCGCGGCGGCTCGCCGAGGGTGAAGCCGTACGAACGGGCAGGTCCGTTCACGCGGCATCCTCACCATCCGAGGGATCGGTTCCGAGCAGGAGTTCGACGATCACGACATCCTTCCATTGCCCATCGAGCCGGGCGTGCCGCTCGTAGACCCCGACCTCCCGGAAGCCCAGCGAGCGCAGCAGGCCGCGGCTGGCGCTGTTGTCCGGGAACACACGGGAGACCAGCTTCCAGTACCCGGCCTCGGTCGCGGCTTCGATCAGCCCGGCCATCGCGGCCCGTCCGGCCCCGGTTCCGCGAGCCTGGCGGGCGGCGTAGACGGAGAACTCGGCGATCCCATCGTAGCATTCGCGCGGTCGATAGATGGACGTCGCGCCGAACGCGACGACCTCGCCATTCCTGAAGACGACGACGACCGGATAGCGAGTTCCGAACCAGGCGGCGATGTCGCTCGCGGTCCGGTGCTCCGTCTCGAACGTCGCCGTCCGGTCGTCGATCCCCGCGTTGTAAATTGCGGCGATCGCGGCGGCGTCTTCGCGCCGGGCCGATCGCACGTCAAGCTTGGGCATCGCGTGGCGCTCCAACGCGGCGATCAGGAACGAATGAGGCTGAGGACTTCGGCGGATTTCTCCTTGAGCAACGGTGCCTCCTCGGCCTCGACATTGAGCCGGAGCAGCGGTTGCGTGTTCGAGCCGCGCAGGTTGAACCACCAGTCCTCGAAGCCGACGGTCAGCCCATCGAGATGGTCGATCGTCGCTCCTTCCGCCGTGTACCTCTCTTCGACGTGGGCAATCACCGCCACCGCGTCGGCGACCTCGGAGTTGACCTCGCCGGAACGGAACCGGGTATCGATCGGGCGCAGGATCTCCGAGAGCGGCTGCCCGTCGTCGGACATCAGCTCGAGCACCGTCAGCAGCGCGATCAGGCCCGAATCGGCGTACCAGTTGTCGCGGAAGTAGAAATGGCCGGAGTGCTCCCCGCCGAAGATGGCATCTTCGTCACGCATGATCGCCTTGATGAACGAGTGGCCGACCCGGGAGCGGACCGGGCGGCCACCGTTGGCCTCGATCGTCTCGGGGACGGTCCGGGAGCAGATCAGGTTGTAGACGATGGCTGACCCGGGATGCTGCTTCAGCATCTGGATCGCGACCATTGCGGTGGTCATGTCGCCGCTGATAAATGTGCCTCGCTCGTCGATAAGGAACATCCGGTCGGCGTCACCGTCGAACGCGACGCCAAGGTCGCAGCCCTGTTCGAGCACGGTGCGTTGGAGATCGCGGATGTTCTCCGGCTCGATCGGGTTCGCCTCATGGTTTGGGAAGGTGCCATCGAGCTCGAAGTAGAGCGGCACGATCTCGCAGGGGAGCGACCTGGCGACGCGCGGGATCAATTCACCGGCCATGCCGTTGCCGGCATCGATCGCGATCTTGAGCGGCTTGATCCGGGCCAGGTCGATCATCCCGAGCGCGTGTTCCACGTAGGCGTCGAGGATGTTGCGCTGGCTGAGATCGCCCCGCGCGCTGGATTCGACGTGCGGGAAGGCACCGCTCACGACGAGGTCGCGGATGTCGGCGATTCCGGTCTCCATCGAAAGGGCGCGGGCCTCCTCGCGGCAGATCTTGAAACCGTTGTAGTTGGCGGGGTTGTGCGAGGCGGTGATCATGATTCCGGCGCCGAACCCGAGCTTGCCAACCGCGAAGTAGAGCGCATCGGTCGAAACCAACCCGATATCGACGACATTGGCGCCCCCGTCGCGCAATCCGTCGATCAGTGCGCCGGAGAGGGCAGGCCCCGAGATCCGCATGTCGCGCCCGACGACGACCTCGTTTGCGCCCAGGAAGGCGACCACGGCGCGACCGGTCCGGTAGGCGATGTCGGGGTCGAGCTCCGTCGGAATGATGCCGCGGACATCGTAGGCCTTGAAGAGATCACCAACGGAGGGATCCAGCGGGGTGAAGCCGCTGGCCTGGTCGTTCGAAGCCGGTGATGCGGTCATGCTCATCTCCCTGGTGGCGACTGGCAGTCTGACGGGATCGTTGCCGAAAGTATCCGATACAGAAGCGGCTTTGTGTCAGCGGTTGCGGACGCGTGTCTGGGGCAGCGTCGGGTATCATGAATAAGTTTGCCGCACCAAAATGGCGGCTCGATGCGGCTGTCCAAGGAGCTCACCTCACTCGTGTCAACGTCACTCGCGTCCCCAACCGGCCTCAACGGCGTCGGCCCCGAAGCTCCCCTCTACCTGCGCGCGGACGACGCGATCGACCTGCATCTGCACACCTACGCCAGCGACGGATTCTGGGATCCGACGGCCCTCGTCTCCTACCTGGCCGAGCACGGGTTCCGGGTTGGGGCAGTCTCCGATCATGACACCCAGGATTCGGTGATCGAGGCGATCGAGGCCGGGCGGCGACGCGGCGTGCGGATCATCCCGGCGACGGAGGTCACGGTGCGCTGGGGCGACCGTCAGTGGCACCTGCTCGTCTACGGGATACGGCCCGATGACGAGCGGGAGGAGGCGAAGCCGTTCCTCGACCTGATGCGGGACCAGGACGCGCGGTTCCGGGCGCTGGCGGTCGATTCGCGGCGTCGGGTCGAGGCGTCGGGGCGTCCGCTGCCGTCGATCGACAATCAGGTCAACGGGCGGACGATGATGCCGGTGCATGTGCTGCGGGCAATGATCGCGGACAAGCACGTTCCGAGCCTCAAGGAAGCGGCGGAGCTGGTGGTCGCGCTCGGCAGCCACTTTACGACCGATTCTCCGCTCGCGGATGTCGTCGAGGCCGCGCACCAGGGGGGCGGCGTTTGCGTGCTGGCCCATCCGGGGCGCGCCGATCTTGGGCCGGCGCTCGATGCGGAGGTGCTCGACAGAATCCTCGCCGACACCCCGCTCGACGGGATCGAGTGCCATTACCGGACCTACACCGACGCCGACACGACGTTCTACCGTGGGCTGGCCGAGGCGCGTAGGCTGGTGATCGGGACCGGGTCCGATTCGCACGCGCCGGGCGCACCGGTCGATCCCCGACCGTGGCGGGCGATCTGGGCCGCCGGTCTGCTGGGGCGGCTCGGGATCATGGTTGAGCCGGTTGCCGACGGTCCCATCTGGGAGCATGGGATGGACGCGCTGGCGGCGAAGCCGGAACCCGCCAAGGAGCCCGCCGCCGTCGAGGCGTGACTCGCGCGGCTGCTCGCACGGCTGCTCGCGCGGCTGCTCGCGCGGTTCCGAAGCTCGCTCCAACGGGTTGCGAGGCGTCACGTTCGCTGGCGACGCGGGGACCACCGTGAAGCTTCGCTTTGCCGGGCAGACACGCTGGTCTCCCCCTACGAACGTCTCCCCCGGATGGTCTCGATTTCGCGAACTTGGCAGGCTAGAAGCCGAGGACGTTGCCTTCGACGCGGGCGTCGGTCCCGCCGATCATGACGCCCGTGTCCGGATCGCGGGCGATGATCTGGGCCGCGCCGCCACCACCCCAGGCCGGCATCTTCCTGACGTTGTGGCCTCGCGCGGCGAGGTCCGCGAAGACCTCGTCCGGCAGCCGGTCCTCCAGCCGCAGCTCGAAGGGGTTGGCGACCGTGCTCGGATCCGTCCCCGGCCAGCTCGTCCACCGGGGCTGCTCGATCGCCGCCTGGACATCGAGCCCGGCGTCGATCATGCCCGCAATCGCCTGCAGGTTCCACTGCGGCTGGCCGTCGCCGCCCGGTGTCCCTCCGACCAGTACCGGGCGGCCCATCTCGTCGGCGATCAGGTAGCAGTTGAGTGTGTGCATCGTCTTCTTGCCGGGTGCGTAGATGTTGGGGTGGCCCTCTTCGAGAGTGAAGCCGCGCCCGGCCCGGTTGTTGAGGACCACGCCCGTATCGCCGCCGACGATCCCCGAGCCGAACGAGCTGGAGACCGACTGGATCAGCGAGACCATCATCCCGCTCGCGTCGGCGACCGCGATGTACGTCGTGTCGCCCTCCTGGAGCGGGCCGTGGGCGACATCGGCCGCCGCCGCGGCAAGGTCGATTGTCGCGAACCGCTTCGCCGCCCAGTCCTTGGAGAGCAGGGTGCGCAGCGGTGTGTCGTGGAAGACGGGGTCGGCGGCGTGGCCGAGTCGATCGGCGTAGGCGAGCTTCTTGGCTTCGACCATCAGATGTATCGCGTCCGCGGATTGCGGGTTGGAGAGATCAGCCGCTTCGACGATGTTGAGCGCTTCGAGCAGGATCAGGCCCTGCGACGGAAGGCCGGTCTGATAGACGGTGTGTCCCCGGTACGCCGTTTCGAGGGGCGCCGTGAACTCGGTCTCGTAATCCCCGAAGTCGTCCATCGAGAGGGCGCCGCCGATCGAGGTCAGGTAGGCGGTCATCCGCTCGCCGATCGCACCCCGGTAGAAGGCGTCCGGCCCGTCGCCAGCCAGCGTTTGGAACGTCCGTCCCAGATCGGCCTGAACGAGGCGCTCGCCCGCCGCGACCGGCCTGCCGCCGGGCAGGAAAACAGCGGATGCCGCCTCGTCGCGGGCCAGCACATCGGCGCTGCCGGCGATCGATTCGGCGCCGAGGTGGTGGACGATGAAGCCGTCCGCCGCCATCGTGTGGGCAGTCTCCATCACTTCCGCGAACGATCGGGTGCCGAAGCGGTCGAGCATCTGGAAGTAGGCGTCGACCATCCCGGGGACCGAGATCGAGAGCGGCCCCTGATAGGGCATCTGCCCCGCCTCGGTCGCGTGGCGCTTGACCAGGTCGAGCGAGGCCGATCGTGGCGAGTTGCCGCTGCCCTGGATCGAGAGCGTGACGGGGGCAGCGCCGTTGTGACCGGGGATATGGATCACGGCGAAGAGATCACCGCCAAGCCCACACATCTCCGGCATCACGACGGCGGCGGCAAGCCCGGCGGCGACGGCGGCGTCGATCGCGTTGCCGCCTTCCCGCAGCACACGGAGCCCCGCTTCGGCGGTCAGGGGATGGGCCGCCGCGATCATCCCGCGCTCGCCGTAGGCGGGGTAGGCGCGCCGCCGCGCCCAGGGTTCGGCCACGTTCAAGGTCGAAGAAGGAAAACCGATCATCGCGTGAACTCCTGAGTCCCACATGGGTGAAGGGGGACGACGTGTTTCCGGGGGGTGGAAAGGTCTACCGAAGGACATGGAGGGCGCCCCCATTCGGCTCCGCTCAGGGCAAGCTATTCGACTACGCTGCGCTTCGCTCCGATGCCGCTTACCGATGCCGCTTACCGATGCCGCTTACCGGGCAGGCATTGTTGCCGATTCAGTGACCGGCTTAAGCGCGTAGCGCTGTCGCTGGCGACGCAGTTGCTCGACACAGCTGTTGGGTCCCCCCTCGCGGAGTGTATCCAAGCAGCTGCATCGGAGCGACGCGTGGGACCGTTCCTCCGATACAGCTGTTTGACGCAGCGGCTCGACACAGCTGGTGGGATGACAACCTCTTGGCAGCGCGTCCTACGAGCCGAAACTTGAGCCACGTCGATGATCCTACCCGAACGCGGAGACTTGTCGATGCCGGGTGGGTGATGCAGCTCCGCCGAAGCGCGACCGGGTCCGCGTGCTAGGATTTGGAACAGCGGAGGTCTCCCCCTGAATGTCCCGTCTTTCCGACCCGGTTCTCCCTCTCGACACATCGTCCACCAATCATAATGCGAACGCCCTCGAGTTCCGCAACGTGGTCAAGACGTACGGGTCGATCGCCGCGCTCACCAGCTTGTCGCTGACGGTCGAACGCGGCACGATCCACGGGTTCCTGGGGCCGAACGGAGCGGGAAAGACGACCGCGATCCGGATCCTGATGGGCTTCCTGAAGGCGTCGTCGGGCGACTGTCGGCTCTACGGGCTCGATCCGTGGCGGGCAGGCGTGACGGCGCGGCGACACGTCGGCTATCTCGTCACCGCCGATGCCTTGTACCCGGACATGAGCGGCGACGATCAGCTCACGTACGCGGCGGAGATCTCCGGCCGGGCTCCGGTCCTGCGCGGGCGGGTGCTGGATGCCCTGGAGCTGAGCACGGATGCATTGGGTCGGCGTTTGGGGACGTACTCCAAGGGCATGCGGCAGAAACTGGCGATCACCGCCGCGATGCAACACGATCCCGAGATGCTGGTGCTTGACGAGCCGTCCGACGGACTCGACCCGCTCGTCCAGCAACGCCTCGAGGAGTTGCTGGACGAGCGGCAAGGGGCGGGCAGGACGATATTCATGTCGTCCCACGACCTTGCCGAGGTGGAGCGCATTTGTCAACGGGTGGCCGTGATCCGGAACGGGACGCTGGTCGCGGACGGGACGACGCGCGAGCTGAGCCGCCAGTATCAGCGGACCGCGGTGATCACCTTTCGGGGCACGATTCCCGACCGCATCGAGGACGCGGGCGAGGTCGTCCTGATCGACCGCGAGCGGAACGCCGTCGAGATTCGGATCGGGGACGACATCAATCCGCTGATCCGGCGGCTCGCGCGGGAGGAGATCGACGCGTTGACGATCCGCGAGCCGCAGCTCCAGGATGTCTTCTTCGACTATTACGGAACCGCGGATAAAGAGACGCGGCCCGAACCGGTGTCCTCCGGCGAGCGTTCGCGATGACGATGCTTCGGATCTCCGGTCGATTGGTCCGGCGGGGCCTGGGTGGCACGCTGATGCTGCTGCTCGGGATCGCGCTGTTCGAGCTCATCAACCCGGTGATCGGGACGTCGATCGGCGGCACCGACGCGGTGCAGGATCTGTTCGATCAGCTTCCACCGGGGATGCGGGCGGTCACCCAGGTGCAGCCTGACTTCTTCATCAGGAGCGGGTTCGCCGGTTTCGTGGCGCTCGGCTACACCCATCCCGTGTATTTCGTGCTGCTTTCGTCGGCGGTCATCGGGTTCGGGGCCCGGACCCTGGCGGGGGAGGTCGAATCCGGGATCCTGGCGCTGACGCTCTCCCGCCCGGTGTCGCGGAGCGTGATCTACCTGGCGCGGGTGCTCGATCTGGGAGCGATCGCGCTCGTGCTGGGGCTGGCTGGGGCGGTGGGCACCTGGCTTGGATTCCTGATCGCCGACGCCCCGACCAACCTCCCGATCGCGGCCTACCTGGCGGTGATCGGGGCCGCGTGGCTGCTGGCGTGGGCGATCGGCGGGTTGGTGCTCGGCGCGTCGGCAGCCTCGAGCACGACCGGACGGGTCGTCGGCTGGGCGACCGGTGTGCTGGTCATCCTCTACTTCATCGACTACTTTGCTGACCTCTGGGAGCCGCTCGAGCCATTCGGTCCGATCTCGATCTTCCGCTACTTCGATCCCGTGGCGGCGCTCGTCGATGGGCGGATCCCGCTCGTCAACGTGGCGGTGCTGGGCGGCGTCGGACTGGTCGGTGTGATCGCCGGGTTGCTCGTGTTCACGCGCCGCGATTTCGCGATCTGACCTAGCCGCCGGAGCCGGCAAAGATGCCGAACCAGCCGCCGATGGTGTCGCGGGTAGCGTCGCTCAGTACTCCCGCCCAGAGGTAGAGGCCGAGCAGGATCGCGATCAGGGCAATCGACACAACGCCCAAAATAAACCCCCTGATCCCGCGATCCTGGTCGCTCGTGAATACAACGGTCGTCATGCCGGCTTCCGCCGCTCCGCCGGATGGAGTTGGGGCCCAGGCATGAGCCGCGGTGCCGTGAGCCGGAGCGGAAGGGCTGGAGAACGCGGTGTCTTGCGGTGCCCGCCACCGATCGTGATCAGCGCTCAGCGCGTCGCGCGATACGGGAGTGAATGCCTGCGTGAGCTGGGAGTCGGACTCGGGGATGGTCGCGAAGGCTGTTGTGTCAGACGGTGGCGACCCGTTGAGCGCCGAGCCGCATTCGGCGCAGAACAGGCTGAGGCCACTGTTGCGCGCGTCGCAGACCGGGCATTCGCGGGCGGCTGTCGCACGGGCGGAGGTCATGGAATGCTTCCTCGCTGGTCAGATCTTAGGGGGAGTCGGAGAGAAAGGTAGGATCGACCGCGAACGCGTCGGCGACGCTGAAGCGCTCCATCACGACCAGGCTGATCGCGTCGATGAACGACAGTCCCCGTTCACTTTGGGAGCTGATCACCAGAGCCCGGGCTCGATGCTCGTCCTGCTCGTCGGCGTGGTAGACGGGGAGGCGATGATCACGCAGCCATCGCCTCCCGATTTCCGGCCCCAGCCCAACGGTGAGCAGATCGACGCTCTCGCCAACGACGTGGTTCGTGGTGAATAGCCGGTACCCCTCTTCGAGCAATTTCGTGTACGCCGCCGTAGCGGCGTCATGGCTTGCGTCGTTGGCGTCGACCAGCGCGACGATCGCCGATGAATCGACGAACGCGACGAGGACGGCGCTGTCGGTATCGACAATCTGCTCGACGAAGTCGGGGAGACTGGAGTTGCCGCCGGATGTGTGGTCTGGGTCCACCTGTATCTCTCCTGTTCGATACGTGGGCGAGCGGATACGCCTCGCGACACGCTCCTCGTCAGCGGCGGCGGGCGGATGCCGCGCGGTAGGGAGCCTTGCCGCCAGCGATGTTCGTGTCCGCGCCGCCGCCGATGCCGATCACATCATCGAGCGGACGTATCGCGGAGGCTCGCCTGAGCCGATTGACGAAGCCGTGCTGCTTCTTGGCGGCGCTCACGAACGCATCGAGCACGGGGCGGTCGATGAACCACTGGCCGCCGATCCGGCGACCGCTGAGACGCCCTTCGCGGAGATAGCGGCGTACCTGCTCCGTCGACCGCTCGAGGCGTTTCGCGGCATCGCCGACACTCAGCAAATCCCGTTCATCTTCCATTGCGATCAATCCCGTTCGTCATCATGCGGTCCACGTCTCCCCCGGCTGGTTCGTCGTCCGTCTGGCCAAGCGACGATTACGCATGCGTCGTATGCGACAACATGGTAGTGAGTATGGACCCGTTTCGACAACCCCGTCCGGGTCCTGGACAGGTTGTGCCGTGATGAACGATTTGGTGTACTCGTCCGGAATCATCGGCGAGCCAGGCCGTGTCGAGTTGAGCAGACTGTCCAAGGCTTTCGGTCATCATTGCCGGTCGTCATCCAAACAGCTGTGTCGGAGGGACGGTCCGATGCCGCTTCCCGATGCCGCTTCCCGATGCCGCTTCCCGATGCCGCTTACAGGATAAACTCCGCGACCGAAGGATCCCCCGGTGAAGCCGAGTCGCGCGCGCCACAGCTGTTCCGGTTCATCGCTACGCTCTGAATCACGATTAGACTTGGACAGCCCGCTGATCTCGGGAAACGACAGGAGGGGGATGATGACAGGCAGTAGATCACCGGCCACCCGTGTCGAGCCGGCCTCCGTGCTCGACAGGATCCATGCGCTCGATCTCGGATTCATGGGTGTGGATGGTGTCATCGCCGCGTATCTCCTTGTGGGAGATGACGAGCTGGCCCTGATTGAGACAGGGCCGTCGAGCACGCGTTCCAGGCTGGAAGCGGGCATCCAGCGGCTGGGGTATCGCCTCGCCGATGTGTCGCGGATCATTGTCACGCATATCCATTTCGATCACGCGGGCGCCGCCGGAAGCATCCTTCGCGACTATCCGGCTGCGCGGCTCAGCGTGCATCCGGTCGGGCTTCCCCACCTCGTCGATCCCTCGCGGCTCGTCTCCAGTGCGACCCGGATCTACGGGGATCGGATGGATGGGCTGTGGGGGCCGATCGTTTCCGTTCCCGAAGCCCGGGTAGATGCCCTGCGCGATGGCGAGACGATCCGCGCCGGGGGGCGCGATCTCCGGTCCATCTTCACCGCGGGGCACGCCGCGCATCACGCCGCGCTGTTCGACGATTCGAGCGGCACGCTCTTCAGCGGGGACGTTGGTGGAGTCCGCATCCAGGGCACTGCGTTCGTCTCGCCGCCTGCGCCGCCACCGGAATTCGACCGGGATGCCTGGCGGGCCAGCATAGCGGCGATGCGAGGCATGCGCCCCGCCCGTCTCGCCCTGAGCCATTTCGGCTTCTTCGAGGATGTTGAGTTCCATTTCGATCGGCTGGAGCAGGGATTGGACGATGTGACGCGGATCGCCCGCGAGACCTTGACCGCCGAGAGCGATACGACCCTCCTCACCGCCCGGCTCCTGGAATACGCGGGGAAGGGCGGGGGCGAACCTTCGAGCGAGGCGACGATGCGCGGGCTGGAGCTGGCGAACCCGGCGTTCATGGGTGCACTGGGGTTGCAACGCTTTCTGCGCAAGCGCGGAGAGCTGGGGTAGCCCGGATTATTCACGAACTGGAGCTCTTTCGGGAGAAAGAGTTGTAGGGGACGATCGTGTAAGCGGCATCGGTATCGTCCCTAAGCGGCACAGCCGCACGTTGGTCCCCGCCTTTCCGGCGAACACCTCCGATCCGGCAGTGGTGGCCATGACATCACCGCTCATGAGCAATCCGTGCCAGGAACGGGCCACGACGTCCAACACCCGAGTTCGGTGCATTCCCGGGTCGGAACGAGGCCACACGACACGGCTAGCCCCTATGGAGCGTGCCCGCGGACGCCTGCACGGTAAGCGGCATCGGAGCTTGTCGAATGTGTCCGCCCGTGACAGCGCCATCGAATGTGACAGCTTTGCGGACAGACCCTGGCGATGCGGCGATCATCGTAAAGCTTCGCTTCACTGGGCCACCTCCGATGCCGCTTTCAGGGGCGGCCCCTACAAACGTTTCACCTTCGGAGGAAGTTCAATTCGTGACCAATCCGGATCAGGCGTCGGGCAACGCGCCCTCGGGTCGCGATGGGTCATCCGTCTGGATCGCGGGAATCTCCAGCAGGAGAACGGGATTGTCGTCAGCGGCGATCCGGTTGGGGTCGCGTTTTCCGCATCCGAGGCACTCGTGAATCAGCACCTCCTCCCCGTTGCGCCGGGTGTGAAGCCCGGCCGGCCGCATCATCGCGTGACACGTCGCCTTGCGGTCGCCGGGCATCTTGCCGTCGACGTGTCTGGAATAGAGGCAATTGGGGCAGTGGTTGCGCTGGCGGCCACCGGAAATCGGGGCGCCGATGAACTGCTTGCAGTGCCCGCACTTGAAGGCCTGATCGGCCTCGGAGCGGGGCGATCGCGCCACCTTCTGCTTTCGCGGCGGACGCTTCGGCTCCACCTGACCACGCGTGCGGCGCGATTGACGTTCCTGAATGGAAAGGTCATCGCCGGTCAGGCCGTCGAGGTCATCGAAATCCTGGTCGTCGTATCCGATGTTTCGGGAAGCCACGGAATGGTCCTTCGCGCGGGTCGCATGAATCGAACGTGTCGCGAATCGTGATCAGCAGCGGAGTTTGGGGCATGAGGGCCATCAAACTCCGCGGGAAAGCAGACGTGGTGTTCATGCGATGTCCTTTTTTCTAGGGGACTACCGGGGACTACCGGGGCCTACCGGGGCCTACATACGTCCCAGAGTGGCGCATCCACGCCACGAGCAATCGTATTCTAGTTCCGGTACACCTCTCGCGACCTGCCGCCCATGGAGACCGTCCAGTGATCGCCTTTCATTCCAATGATTGATGTCCTGCTCCTCGGAACGGGGGCGATGGCTCCGCTCCCGGATCGATGGCTCTCGAGCGTGCTGGTCCGGTGCCGGGGATCCTTGATCCTGTTCGATTGCGGAGAGGGCACGCAGATCAGTTGGCGCCGTTACCACTGGGGATTCCGGCGGCTCGATGCGATCTGCCTCTCGCACGTCCACGCCGATCACGTCGCCGGGCTCCCCGGATTGCTGCACACCGTGGCCCACGCCGGTCGCGTCGAGCCGCTCGCGGTCTACGGACCGGTTGGCACCGCTGAGATCGTCAATGGGTTGCGGGTGATCGCCCGGCCCTTGCCGTTCGAGGTCCGGGTCCATGAGCTGGACGACGGCGATCGATTCGCGTTGCCGGAGGGGCTGCGGGGAACGGTCCGGGAAGGGCGGCATCGTGTCCCGGTGCTCGGCTACCGGCTCGACCTCGACCGGGAGCCGGTGTTCGATCGGGGGCGGGCGATCGCGCTCGATGTGCCTCGGGACCAATGGTCGCGACTGCAACGCGGGGAGCGCGTCGAGGTCGACGGGCGAGTGATCCCACCGGATGCGGTGCTCGGCGACTCCCGGCGCGGGATCAGCTTCGCGTTCCTGACCGACACGCGCCCGACCGATGCGCTGCGTGAGCTGGCGCGCGGGGCCGACCTGCTGATCTGCGAGGCAACGTACGGTGAGGACGAGGATCAGCCCAAGGCGGAACGGCACGGGCACATGACGGTGCGGGAGGCGGCCACCCTGGCCGCGAGGTCCGGAGCCGGCGCCTTGTGGCTCACGCACTTCGGGGCGGGGATGACGGACCCCGAGGCGTACCGCGAGACGGCGCGGTCGGTGTTTCCTTGCGCGGTGATGGGCAGGGCCGGGCTGACCGGGCGCCTGACGTTCACGCATGCCTACGAGAGCGTGGCGGGGCCGGATTAGGGCTTGTTTGCAGACGTCACGTTCGATGGCATAGCCTCGGACGGACCCGATTGCTTGGATGTCACTGACAGAGCAGGCGCAACCGCGGGCGGACATACGAATCGACCAGTGGTCGTGGGCGATGTGTGCTTGCGGGTCGATGCTCATCCGCCCCTACACGTTGCAAGAGGGGCGGCGGGCAGGACAGTCGCTCGTCTGCTCGCGCCGGACAAACGGCACGTTCGCGCCCGCTTGACAGCCCCGACGTGGACCGGTACGGTCCCTTGCCAGAAAGCGGAGTTGTATACAGCATTTCGCCAACGTCATGGTCGAACGATCCGGACGCGCGGGGTCGTGTCAGGTCGCGCCCGGCCCGGCGATGGGAGAGGAGAGTGACGTGGGGTTCGGCAACACGGACTGGTTCAGGCACGATCGGTTCGGGATGTTCATTCACTGGGGACTGTATGCGCTTCCGGCGCGGCACGAGTGGGTCAAGAACCGCGAGCGGATCACGGACGAGGATTATCAGAAGTATTTCGATCACTTCGAGCCGGACCTCTACGACCCGGGATCCTGGGCGCGCGACGCCAGGGAAGCCGGGATGAAGTACGCGGTTATTACGTCGAAGCACCACGAAGGTTTCTGTCTCTGGGACTCCCAGCTCACGGATTACAAGGCGACGGAGACTCCGATCGGCCGTGATCTCCTCCGGGAGTGGGTCGACGCCTTTCGTGCCGAAGGGCTCAAGGTCGGTTTTTACCACTCCGTGATCGACTGGCATCACGACCAGTTTCCGGTCGACGGGATGCACCCGCGACGCGACGACGACGCCTACCGGGAAGCGACGAGCGGGCGTGATGTCAGCAAGTACGCCGACTACCTGCACGGCCAGGTTCGCGAGCTGCTTACCGGGTACGGCAAGATCGACATCATCTGGTTCGATTTTTCGTATCCCGAGAAGGGACGGGACGCCTGGCGCTCCGAGGAACTGGTGACGCTCGTCCGCGAGCTCCAGCCCGAGATCATCATCAACGACCGGCTCGATTACCCGGAGTCAGCCGATTTCGTGACACCCGAGCAGTACCAGCCGCGCGAGACCCCTACCCGCAACGGCCAAAAGGTCGTCTGGGAGGCATGCCAGACGCTGAACGGGAGCTGGGGTTACGACCGCGACAACCTCGACTGGAAATCTCCCGAGCTGCTGATCAAGCTGCTGATCGACTCGGTCTCCAAGGATGGAAATGTCCTGCTGAACGTGGGCCCAACCGGGCGCGGCGAGTTCGATCCGCGGGCGCGGGAGACGCTCGCCGCGCTCGGCGAGTGGATGCGGGTCAACGGGCGCTCGATCTACGGCGCGGGACCGAGTGCGCTCCCGGCTCCGGTCGACTGCCGGTTTACCCAGCGTGGCAACCGGCTCTACCTGCACGTCTTCAGTTGGCCGATGGTGCATATCCATCTCGACGGGCTCGCGGGCAAGCTCTCGTACGCGCAGCTCCTCCACGATGCGTCGGAGGTGCGTTTCTCGGAGTCGGACCCGCACGCGCAGGCGCAGAACATGACCCAGCCCGGAGCGGAAGGGGCGGTCCTGCTCCAGCTCCCGATCCAGAAGCCGGATGTGCTCGTGCCGGTGATCGAGCTGTTCCTGAAGTAGCTCAGGCGTCGTCCCGGCGATAGATGCGGACGTCGCCCTCGCCGAAGACCTGGGTCCAGCCCGGTCCGGGATAGGCCGGGTCCGACGCGCCGGGGAACGGGCCGGGCGCGCAGGTGGCGCTGGGGTCGGGACCGCCGCCGTGGAGCTCGACCGGCCCGAGATAGATCAGGGTGATGCCGTAGCGCTCGATCGTTGCGGGATCGATCTCGGTCCCGAGCGCGGTGATCGCCGCGATCCGGTCCCGAAACTGGGTCGTGATCGCGGGATCGCCCAAGTGCCAAACCCCCTCGTGACCGCCCGGCCAGCCGAGCAGCGAGGGGACCCCGGAGGCGCTCGCCGTGCGGCTGACGGTATTCGACCATTCGCAGCCACCGGCGGCCAGCATCACGTCGTCCTCGCGCGCATGCTCATGGAGCCACGCGATGCCCGCGTACTCGCCGGGGAAGCCGGGATCGTCCTCCAGAAAGGCAAGACCATCCATCCCGACCCACTCGCGATCGGGGCTGCGCCAATCCAGCCACTGCTTCCCGGCGATCACCGGGTAAGTGAGCGTGCTCAGAACGAGGAGCGCCGCGCCAAGGGGGAACGCGATGCGGGCGATCCGGTGTTTCCCGGCGGCTGCCCAGATCACGATCAGCGCAATCGCCGAGGCCAGCGCCATCAGGAGCCAGGCCTGGTAGTACAGCTTGAAAATCGTGTTCATCCGGACGCCGAAGATGTCGAGCAGGTACACGAACTCCGGCACCAGCGTCAGCGCGAAGGCGACGCCGAACAGGGCAAGCGCGACGTTGGCCGGGCCGAGGGTCGCATCACGCTCCCAGAGCAGCAGGATCAGCACGAGCGGCAGGCCGCAGATGGCAAGGAGGGGAACCGGCACCAGCAATCCGCCGAGGAGCATGACCCCCGCTCCCACCATCGCGACCCGGCCGAGCGCGGGATCGAGCTCCGCGTCCCGGCGCCTCCAGAACTCCAGCCCGATCAGGCCGAGCGCGATCGCGTAGAAGAACCCGAAGATCGACACGAAGTCGCCGAAGGGGGTCCGCTCGCCGGAGACCGCGGCAATGGAGGCAAGGATGCCGCCGACCAGCGGCAGGCCATCGACGGCGGAGGCAAAGCCGGTTTGAGCGGACCGGGTTGGGGCCTCGAAGGCGAGATGGAATGGTAGCCAAAGCACGATCGCGGACACGGCAAGCAGGCTCATTCCGGCGAGGCGTGACGATCCGCGCTCGGCGCGGGCACCGGCCATGAGCCCGGCGGCTACGAGAAGGAAGTAGGTGGGGAAGTCCCATGAATTCATCGCGTAGAGGCCACCGGCCACGCCGCCGGCAAGAACGATCCGGGGCCAGTGCGTGCGAAGGAACGAACGGCCCACACCGGCCGCGGGCAGCGTCGCCAGCATCCAGGCGCAGCCGAGCGCGGTGATCGCGTAGGGCAGGGCGAGCAGGTGCGGGTGGAGATCGCCGAGGATGAAGCTGAACGCCGGGAACTCGCTGATCGCCGGCAGATCCGTGTTCCGGTCGACGATCCGCGTCGATGGCCAGGCAAAGTTCCCGAATGTAGTGTCCCACCAGCGCGCCGGCTCGCCGAGGATGCGGAACACGCCCCAGGGGTTGCCGCCGAGCAGGAAGACGACGGCGATCAGCCCGCCGATCCGCGCGACGCGCTCCGGAAACCAGCGATCGAGCACGTTTCCGGCGAGTCCGGCCGCCGCGACGACGGTCATCGCGAACACGCTGGCGAGCGCGAGGTTGAAGGTGATCGCCGGGGTGGTTCCGGCCAGCTTCGCGAATCCGGCCCAGATCACGTATCCGATGTAGTAGTAGTTGATCGTGTACCCGCTCAGCCAGGCATCGGCGGGCGGCATCTGGTCGGCCCGCATCGTCGAGGAGAGCATCATCAGGTCGGAAAGTTTTTCCTGATCGGAGAGCTTGGGCCCGTAGCCGTGGAACACCACAAACGCGGCGAACGCGATCGCGAACCCGGCTTCCACGATCAGGAGATGCCGGATCGCGTCCCGATCCAGCGCGCCGCTCCGGAGGCCGACAGCCCAGCTGAGAATGCCTCCGCCGATCAGCGCGATCCACAGGGACACGTTGGTGAACGGAAAGATCGCGGAGCCGATCCCCGCCAGGAACCAGACCGGCCAGACCAGCAGAAGCGCGGAGAGCGGCCGAGTGAGGAAGGCGCCGCGATCGCCGAGATGCCGGAACAGGGTCAGCACCAGTGGCGCAAAGGCGATGCTGGCGAGCGTCGTGAGCGCATACCAGAGCAGGATGTCGTTCAACGCGGACGTCCCATCACGGCTTGTTCGCCGCTGGGTGCGCGGCGATGGGGGAGAGGTGTTGGCGGGGTGGCATGCTTGACCTCACAACCGTCGAACCCGGAACGGGGGGCGAATGGGCTCGATCACCGCTAGCCCGCTGGGAATGCTAAACGATCGGAGGCGCCCGAGGGTGATGGACGGGGTCGCCGCTGGGTCGTGAGTGCGGGTATACGTCAGATCAGGCCGCGGCGGATCGACTCGGCGACGGCGTGAGCGCGGTCGACGGCGCCCAGCTTGACGAAGATGTTCTGGAACCGCTTCTTGATCGCGACCTCGCTGCGGTTCATCGCAATCCCGATCTCCCGGTTCGTCGATCCCTCCGCCGCCAGGCGCAGGATCTCGCGTTCCTCTTCGCCCAGATCGGCATCGCGGACGGTCTTCTCGCGAGCCAGCCCGCCGAAATCCTCGAGGATGCCTTCGAGCAGTTCGGGGCTCAGCTGTCGCCGCCCCTTGGAGGCGGAACGGATCGCGGTGATCAGCTCCGCGGCGGGTGTGCTCTTCAGGAGATAGCCGTCGGCACCGGCTTCGAGCGCCTGACGGACGTATGCCTTGTCTCCATACGAGGTAAGCAGAATGATCGCGCCCGTGAACCCGTGTGCACGAAGCTGACGCGTAGCCTGGATCCCTGTCGCTCCCGGCATCCGGAGATCGAGCAGGATCACGTCGGGACGCAGCGCGCGTGCCTGTTCGATCGCGTGTGAGGCGTCGGTGGCGCTGCCGGTCACATCGATATCGCCGGCGGCATCGAGCACCTTGCGCAGTCCTTCGATCACCACCGGATGGTCATCGACGAGAAGCACGGAAATCACCGTCGGCTATCCGATCGGGCGCTGACTGGGGTTCTGGTCATGGCTATCCTCTCGATGCGGACCGGCAGGCACGGATACGGACACGGGAAGCTCGGATGGCCGCTCGTCCAGCGTCGGCGCGAGCGTCTCGGAGGCGTTCTGATTGCCTTCGATACTGATCAGGTCGGCAAGCACATCGTCCGACATCACGTTTCCGGTATTGGGGCGTTCCAGCACGATCGCGGTTCCCCCGCCCGGCCGGCTGACGATCGTGAACGTCGCGCCGATCACCGCGGCGCGCTCCCGCATGCTCAGCAATCCTAGGGAGGTCGGACGCACGGCGCTATTGGGATCGAAACCGGAACCATTGTCACGGATCGTGATCCGCAGCAGCTCGCGGGTCGATTCGAGCCGGACCACGACCTCGTCCGCCCCCGAGTGGCGCATCACGTTGTGGAGCGCCTCCTGCACGATCCGGTAGATGCCGAGGCGGACCTCCGGCGTTAGTGGCGGCAAGGAATCCGTCACTTCCAGGGTACAACTGAAACCGGTCCGTTGCAGCGACTGGATGTAGGCATCGATCGCGGCGACGACACCGATGTCATCGAGATCTGGCGGCCGCAGATCGAAGATGACCCCGTGCAGCTCTTCCGACGCTCGCTCCAACAGCTGACCGACCTTGGTGAGCGATTGATCCCGGTCACCGGCCTCCGCCGAACCGTTGGTCATCTTGAGCGCCCGGGCCTGGTAGAGCGCGCCGGTAATCAGCGGCGAGACGGCATCGTGGATCTCGCTGGCCAGCCGGCGCCGCTCATCTTCCTGGAGGCGGAGCGTCCGGCGCAGCAGGTCGCGCATCTGCCTCGTTTGGCGTTCACGCTCGGACTGGCTCTGTTCAAGCCCCTGGACCTGCGATTCCAGCTGATCAGACATCTCGGACATCGCGGTGCTGAGCAACAGGATCTCGCCGCTGCCGACCGGCTCGATCGTCGTTCCGAAGTCACCTCGCTGCATGGCCGCGGCCTTGCGCGAGAGAAGCCGGAGTGGCCGGGCGGTGTGCTCGCCGAGCGCGACAGCCATGGTCAGGATCACCACGGCGGCGAGCGCCAGCACCGCCAGCCCCCGGTACCAGATGTTTTGGGTAAAGGTCCGCACCGTCTGGTTCGAGACGACCACGGCCCACTCCGAGCCCTCGAACGTCACCGGCTGGAAGACATCAATGCGGCTCGATCCGAAGGTGTCCCGGGTGATGAAGTCGCCCGTTTCCCCATCGAGCGCACGCTGGATCACGGGGGCGCGACTCTCGAGGAAGGCGGAACCTTCGCGGTAGATATTGCTGGTCGCGAGGAAGATTTCGCCTTCCGAGACGATCGCGATTTCGGTCTCGCCTTGCGCGAACGGAAGCACGAGCTGCTCGAGGTTGTCGAGCGCGAAGATGGCGCCGATCACCCCGACCACCTGCCCCGGGGGCGTTGTCGGGGCGGTGGCTGGCCGAGGAGCTGAGGGATCCGACGTGGTCCCGCCCGTGCCATCGCTGACCGGCTCGGTCTCGGACACCGGGATTACCGGCACCGAGACGACGACGATCGTGCTCTCGTCCGATACGTCGATTCGGGGCGATACGCGGGCCTCCCGGTTGACCATGGTCTGGCCGAGCTGCCCGGAGAGGCCGTCGATCAGGCTGACCGGCTGGAGGTTTCCGCTCGAACCGACGAGCTGGAGCTGGTCGTTGACGAGAAACAGGCCGGTCATTTCCGGGCGCAAGGTATTGGCTTCTCCGAGGAGCGTGTCGACCTTGCTGAAGTCGAGCTCGGTGACCGCTTGTACCTGGGAAAGGTTCTCCAGGGCGGTGACATTGCGATTCAGGTATCCACTGAGGGAGCTATCGACCATTCCGGCGATCGTATACTCGTTATTGATCAGGAGCTCGTTGTTGCGTTCGATGCCGCGGTCCAGAAAGAAATACACCACGACGACCAGCGGGATCAGGCACGCCAGGGCGAAAAACACAAATCTGGTTCGGAGTGACCATCGTCGTGCGGTCAACGTCAAGTCCTTCGCGCCCGCGGAGGCGCCCGCGGGGGCGTGTTCGATGGCCCTGGGCCGTCAAGATACGCCATGGCAACGAACCGTTCGACGTGCAACGATGAACGAGTTCTGCGCGGTGCGCTCTGCCGCGACATGATGCCCGGATATGGTGGGTCCCACGGTGCGGCCAAAGTGACGTCATCGTATGTGGTCTCGCACTCGGTCAGGCAGCGGCGAATCAAGTGTGATCGGTGCATACCCGTCGCGCCATATACGACCGCATCATTTCGTGTATCCGAATGGACTGCGATCCTGGCTCGAAACGCCAGGACGGTTGGCACGCGGCGCCGGCAATATGGTGTCCAGCTCAACCCGCGGAGGCAACTCCGAGTGTTCCAGCGGCAAGAACTGGTTCGGCGAAAGGAAGCGACATGAACCGCGTGGTGGTCATCGGTGGGGGAGTGGTTGGCGCCAGCGCGGCGTACCATCTGGCACGCGACGGGATCGAGACCGTGCTGATCGACCGGAGGGACGCCGGTCAGGCGACCGCCGCCGGGGCTGGAATCATCGCGCCAGGCACGAGCCAGCGACCGCTGCCCGCATTCTACCCGTTTGCGGCGGTTGCTGTTCGCCATTATCCGGAACTGATCGCGTCCCTGGCCGAGGCTGGACAGACGGCGACCGGATACGCTGTCGTGGGTGAGCTGATACTCGCGTTCGACGACGAGCAGGCGGAAAAGCTCGGAACGTTGCTGCCGCTCTTCCGGACCCGCTTCGAGGAGGGGATGCCGAACCTGGGCGAGGTGACGATGATCGACGATGCCGCGGCGCGAGCGATGTTCCCGCCGCTGGGCACGATCGTGGCGGGCATCCACGTTCCCGAGGCCGCGCGCGTCGACGGCGATTTCCTGCGCACCAGCCTGGTCGCTGGCGCAAAGCATTTCGGCGCCCGGATCGTCAACGCCTCGGCACGCCTCCTCATGGATCGCGACGCGGTGGCGGGAGTGAAGCTCGCTGGCGAGGCGATCGCGGCCGACGCCGTCATCGTCGCGACCGGAGCCTGGACGAACCGGCTGCTCGAGCCGCTCGGCCTGTCGCTCGCGGTCGAACCCCAACGCGGTCAGATCCTGCACCTGTCGATGCCGGGGGTGGACACGTCGCCGTGGCCGATCCTGGGTGGATTCAGCGACCAGTACATGCTGACGTTCGGGCCGAACCGGATCGTGGCGGGCGCGACCCGCGAGCATGGATCGGGTTTCGACGTCCGCATGACCGCCGGCGGCGTGAAATCCGTGGTCGATCAGGCGCTGAAGGTTGCGCCCGGCCTGGCGGTGGCGACGGTCGACGAGGTCCGCGTCGGTCTCCGCCCGCTCTCGGCGGACGGCCTGCCCTTCCTGGGCGCGGCACCGGGCTTCGAGAATGTCATCATAGCAACCGGTCATGGGCCAACCGGGCTCCAGCTCGGGCCGTATTCGGGGCTGGTCGCGGCCCAGCTCGTCCTCTCGAGGGCGGTGGAAGCGGACCTTGGGCCATTCGCGGTTGACCGGCCTATCGCCGGATGCACAGTAAAGGGGACGTTGTGACAGGTCTTTTCGGAAAGCGGCCAGTTCGCCTGGTCACCTTCGACCTCTACGACACGCTCGTCGAGGCGGTTCCGCCGCGTTGGGAACGCTTCGCCGCCGCCGCCGAAAAGGGCGGGGTTCCGGCCGACCCCTCGATTTTCCTGGCGGCGGACCTCGTGGCCGAGGAGTTTTACACGATCGAGAACGGGCGGAGCCCGATCCGCGACCGCTCGCCGGGTGAGCTCGAACAGTTCCGGATCGATTACACGGCCCGGATGCTCGAGGCGGCTGGCCTTCCTCATGATCCGGAGACAGCGCTCCGAATCCGCGACATCTACCGGGGAGAGCTCGACGCCATCGGCTGGAACTACCGCGCGTTCGACGACGTCGCGCCCGCGCTCGAGATCCTGGAGCGGCATGGTGTCGCCCGGGCCGTGATCTCCAACGCCGACGCCGATGTCACGGCCTTCTGCCTCCACATGGGGTTCGCCAAACACATGGACCTGATCGTGACCTCGGCCCTGGTGGGCTGGGAGAAGCCAGACTCCCGCACGTTCTTCGCGGCGCTCGACCTTCTGGAGACCGCGCCCGAAGACGCTATCCACGTCGGGGATCAAGCGCTGTCAGATGTGACCGGAGCGCAGGGGATCGGCATGGCCGCGGCACTGATCGACCGCTACGATCGCCACCATGGCGGCGACTACGCCGCTCTTCGTGTGGGGTCGCTGACCGATCTCGCGGATGCCGTTGTCGAACACAACCGGCAGTTCTCAATGGCCGGTGACGGGTCCTGAACTTCAGGACCCGTCGTCACCTGACGCGCTGCCCGACCCGCTGCTGAACTCGACAACCATCTTGATCACGCCCTCGGTCTTGCGCTCGATCGCCGTGAGGTCGTCCTCCGTTGACAAGCGATGCGTGATCATCCGTCCCGTCAATCCCGGCCAGAGGTCTTCAAACATGCGAAGGCGGTCGACGGCGTTGATGAAATCCACGGTGTTCGCGTTGACGCAGCCAACGACAACCTTATTGCCAACCACGAGTGACGTGTTGATATCGTCCGCCGGCACGGTGAGGGCTTTGTGGTGTGCCGTGATGCTGAGCAATACGAGCACGCCATTGTTGCCCAGCAGTTGCATGCTGTCGAAAACGACGCTGCTGGACCCGGTGGATTCGATAATAAGATCAATTCCGCCGAGTCGCTTCGCCAGGTCCGCGACCGTCTCCTCCCTGGTAGAGATGTAGGCAGCACCGGCGCCCTCGACGATTGCCGAGGCCGGATTCGGCGCCGGCGTGCGGGCGATGGTGTAGACCTTGACGCCCTTGCTGCGCAGAATCAGGGTTCCCAGGATGCCGATCGGTCCAGCGCCCATTACCAGGGCCGTTTTCAGGTTCCAGTATTTGAGCCGTTGCTGGATCAGATCGGCTTGCCGAATGGTCTTTTCGACAACGCTCAGTGGCTCGGTGAGGACGCCGATCTCCTCCAGTTCATCTGGAATCCTGATCACGTAGGACTCGTCCTCGACGATCCGTTCCGCCATGAACCCGTGTGCTCCGGTAATGCCGCGCTCCGTATAGTTGAGCCACAGGCACATGTCGGGTTCACCCGCCTGGCAGGCAGGACAATCGTCCGGCCGGCGCACCGAGACGGTGACCAGATCGCCGGGTTTCAGCGACGTCACAGCCCCGCCGACGGCATCGACGCGACCGATGACCTCGTGGCCGATGACCAGATCCGCCATCCCTTCCGGCGCGTGCCCGATGTCGCCCTGCATGATTTCGCGATCGGTGCCGCAGATGCCCACCCGGATCACGCGGATCGCAACCTGGTTCTGGTCGGGTTCCGGTACCTCGATTGTCGTGCGACGGAGCGAGTCTGGCTGGCCAGGAACCGTCGCAATGGCGGAGACCGTGGTCATGAGCCCGGATGTGCCAATTGCTGAATCATGTGCTGCCTTGCTTCAAGTGCGAAAGCGTCCCGCATCCCGGAACGCGGCACAACTTCGGCCACCACCGGGGGCCTCCAACGTTCCGCAACCTCGGTGATCGTTTCGTCGCAAGCAATTGACGCGATTTGGACTGCGGCACCGCGCGCCGCATGTTCCATTCCGGAACGTACCGTAACTGGCAAACCGGTCGCATCGGCGACGGCCTGTTGCCAGACAGGATGCATCGCGCCACCACCCACCAGCGTGATGCCGGGTGCTGTAATTCCAAGTCGCGACAGCGCATCGACGCAATACGCCAGACCAGCGACCGCGCCATCGAGCGCTGCCCGGAGCATGGTATCGGGCGTGGCAGTCTGCTCGGTCAGCCCTTCCAGCACCCCAGTGGCATGGGGCAGGTTCGGTGTTCTTTCCCCGCTGAAATAGGGAAGCATGATGAGTCCGCCAGCACCCGGCACCATCGCGCCGGCTTTGGAGAGCGCCACATCGCGTTCCAGGCCCAGGAGTTGAGCAATTGTGTCGACCACCCGCGTGCAGTTCAGCATGCACGCCAGGGGCAGGAAACGCCCGGTGGCATCGGCGAACCCGGCGACCTCGCCGCTGGAATCGGCCGTCGGCGCCTCGCTCACGGCAAAGGCGGTTCCGCTCGTTCCCAGGCTGATGATGATCTCCCCCGGCTTCGCTCCCACCCCAAGCGCAGCCGCCATGTTGTCACCGGTTCCCGGTCCAACCGGGATGCCGGCTGGGAGGCCCAGTTCCTCCGCCGCCAGTTCGGAAAGTGACCCGGCCGGCTCTTCCGGTTCGCGAACGATCGGCAGCTCGAGGCGTTCCGCATCGGCGTCGCCCACGGCAAGGGCAAGGATGTCGCGTCGATAGGCGCCGTCTCGTGAAGACCACCAGCCGGTACCGGAGGCATCACCACGGTCCGTTGTCAGTTGTCCCGTGAGCCGAAAGTTCAACCAGTCGTGCGGAAGCCCGACGGCCGTCGTCCGTGCTAGATCATCGGGAGCGGTTCGCGCGATATGCGCCAGTTTGGTAACCGTAAACGAGGCGACCAGGCGGGAACCGACTTCCGCCGCAAAATCCGACATTGCATTGAGGCGCTCGGCATCCGGTGCCGACGCAACGTTATTCCAGAGAGGTGCGGGTCGAACGACCTCGCCTCGGGCATCAATCAGCACGCACCCGTGTTGCTGACCGGCCGCCGACATCCCCCTGACCTCGACACCACCGTCATCCGTAATCTGCCGGATAGCCAACCGAAGCGCATGCCACCACTCGTCGGGCGATTGGATATCTCCTCCGCTGTGCGGCGCCCGACCTGTGCCGACCACCTCACCAGTCTCGACATCCACGGCGAGGATTTTTGTTGACTGGGTGCTTGAGTCAATCCCCAGAACCACAGAGCGGGTCATACCGTTTCCTCTGTTTGAACGTCGTGTGAAGCCAGAGCCTTCTGCTTCTGCAATCAGGCCGGGTGCCAGCTCAACCGGATAAGCCGGAATGGAAGGGCATTCGACACGCAACTTCCCGCGGATGAATGGTCCCTAAACGCATCACCGTCATGGGGAGGTGATGCGTCGCGTGCCACCATTCAGGCAATCGGCTTGTGGCATCGCTGTCTGGATAGCCGGTTTCCGGCTCCGCACCCCATGCATCGGGACACAACAACGCGCTCGGGGTGCAAGGGAACGGGCGACCGAAGCACTCGATCACCCTGCGAGTGTTCCCTAGCGAGCGCCAAGCAGAAGTTCCATCACGAGTTGATCCAGTTCTTCATATCGCCGGCCACGTTGCGCCATGTCCACCGTGTTGAACGTTTGCTGCCGCAGTGCGGCCGCGCCGTCGCTTGTGTAGCCGGCACTCGCCTCAGGCCCCCCATACGCATTGTCCCGTTCCTGCAACTCCGCAATCAGACCCGTGATCTCGGGGTCGTCATGGAAGCGCTGTACCTTCTCCTTGAGCACCAGGTAAGACCGCATGCACCCCCGGGCGAATGCCCACACGCCCTCCTCATCTTCGGTGCGATAGGGGTGGGCATCGAAGTGGCGGGGACCATCATAGCCACTGTCCTCGAGCAGCTTGATGAGGAAAAACGCCCGTTTCGGATTCTCCGACGCAAACCGGAAATCCTGATCATAGCGACCCGGTTGCTGATCATTGAGATCGATGTGGAACAGCTTGCCCGCTTCCAGTGCCTGCGCCACGGCATGGACGAAGTTCAAGCCCGCCATGGTCTCGTGGGCGAACTCCGGGTTGACGCCCACCATCTCAGGATGATCAAGCGTGGAGATGAAGTGGAGGGCATGACCCACCGTCGGAAGATACAGATCGCCCCGCGGCTCGTTTGGCTTCGGCTCAAGTGCAAACCGTATGCCGTATTCCTGGTCCAGAACGTACTCGGAGAGATAGTTGATCGCCTCACGGAACCATTTCACCGCATCCGCCGGATTTCGGTAGGCGTCGGTCTCGGCTCCTTCGCGCCCTCCCCAAAAAACATAGGTTGATACTCCCACCTCAGCGCCGAGATCGATCGCTGCCATGGTCTTCCGGAGCGCGAACGCACGTACTTCCTTGTCAGAAGACGTGAACGCCCCGTCCTTGAAGATGGGGTGGGTAAACAGGTTGGTGGTTGCCATTGGCACCACCAGGCCGTTGACATCGAGCGCCTTCTTGAACTCTCGGATGATGTTATCCCGCTCCTGCGGGGTCGCGTCGAAGGGCACCAGATCGTTGTCGTGAAGACTGATGCCCCATGCGCCGAGTTCGGCAAGCCTCTGCACGCTGTAGACAGGGTCTATTGGATTTCGGACGGGATCCCCGAATGGGTCGCGTCCGATGTTTCCCACCGTCCAGAGGCCGAAGGTGAATTTGTCGCTTGCCTGTGGGGTGTACATATCCGACACGTATCGTATCCTCCTCCGTCTTCGCGGCAAGTCATGGGGTTCGCGGCACTCGATGCCCGTAGGAGCGCCGATCCAGGGGAGCAATGGAACCGATCCACCAAAGGATCGCGGGCACCGACGGTCAACGTAACCGTCCCGGTTTCCAATCCATACTCCGCCGATTGTTCTGAAAGTCACGCACGTGCCCGCAATTTTACCACGGTACGAACGATTGAATGTTCCCGCAAGATGTCATGGCACATCCACATGGTGTCATCGGAGCCATGAGCAGTTGCCCGAGCCCGGTCGTAAAGCTGTGACCGTCGCCGCGTTCCGGGGAGCCGGTGGCGGCGGGGATCGGCGAATCGGTCCGGGGTACTGACCGTGCCACCGGCGGGTGATGGCGTATACTGCCAAGGAGCGAAGCTCAGGCTTCGAGTTTGGCGTGGCCCGTGAATGGGCGTAACGCCCCTGAATATCGGTCATATATCCACGCCGAAGGTGGTGATAAACATTCATGCGTGTTGAAATTCGAGATTCCGAGGGCTTCGAGCAGTTGCTGCGGCGTTTCAACAAGGGCATCGAGCGGTCCGGGATCATCCGTGAGCACCGCCGCGGTCTCCGCTTCATCAGCGTCCAGGAAGAGAACCGCGCCAAGCGCCGCAAGGCCGAGCGCCGCCGCCGCCGAAATCAGGCAAAGTAGGCGATCGCCTGTTCAGCGATGGACTGACGTAGCCTCGCCAGTGTAACCAGAAGACCTCTCCGGTTCGGAAGAATCGGGGAGGTCTTTGCGTTGTGATCCTGTCGCGATGAGAGCTCTCCCGTCAGCTTTGGGCCGGTGCCACATGTCGACGTCGATGCTGGAACGGGAATCGATCGGAAAGAGGAGAAGGTCTGATCAAGGTGTTGATCTCGGCGGACATGGAAGGAACGTGCGGCGTCGTCTCCTGGGTCCACGTCACGCCGCCGGAAGGCTCCCCTGGGGAGCCCACATCGCAAACGGAGTACGAGCGGGCGCGGCTGCGGATGACCCGGGAGGTCAACGCCGCGATCGAGGGCGCGCTGGCCGGGGGCGTCGACGAGGTGATCGTTAACGACAGTCACGACGGGATGCGCAACCTGATTCCGGAAGAGCTTCATCCCGCGTGCCGGTTCATCTCTGGCAACGACAAACTGCTGGGGATGATGCAGGGGGTCGATCTCGATGGTGTGGGTGGGGTCTTCTATACGGGCTATCACGCCCGGGCGTGAACTCCAGCGGCGCCGCTGGCCCATACCTGGACCGGGTGGCTCAACGATGTGCGGTTCGATGGGGTGTCGACCGGCGAGTTCGGGATCAACGCGGCGATAGCAGGGCATTACGGCGTCCCGGTGACACTGGTGACCGGCGACGACAAGGCGGTTGCCCAGACGCGGGCATTTCTCGGTGAGCAGGTCGTCGGGGTCGCGGTCAAGGAGGGCATCTCCACCTTTGCTGCGCTTCACCTGCACCCGACGCGGGCGATCGAGCTGATCCGCGCTGGCGCGGCACGGGCGGTCGCCGCGGCGGATTCCGCCTCGCCCTATGTGCTCGCCAGCGGGGCGACGATCGAGCTCGATTTCGATCATCAGGCGCGGGCCGACCAGGCGGTGCTTTGCCCCGGTGTCGAACGGACCGGGGAGCGCACGATCGTCTTTCGACCGAGCGACGGGCTGGAGCTGTGCCGCATCTTTCGGGCGGTGATGAAGCTGGCCAGCATCCGGATGACGCCATAGAGCACCCGGCAATCGAAACCCGGAACTGGCGGCCAATCGACGAGAATATGTCGCCGATACGAGTAGTGGCCGCCCGTATGGCGTCCAAGGCAGTGCTGGCAGCTTACCCGCCACTCCATGCGCCCTGGCCTATTGCCGGTCGCTCTTGGCCCGGAGTGTTGTAAGCGGAGTTCTCGCTTACGGCCTCGTTGATGAGCGTGGTCGGCGGCTATGCCGGGTTCAACGTGAAGCGTCGTTTCACTAAAGCCGCCTACAAGGGCGGCCACGACCCGAAATGGCGATGCTACTTAGAGCTTGCGCCAACAGGTCAACGCGTATGGTCTGGTGGGTACGCGACGGCCTCTGCCCTGGCCGCCACGAGGGCGGCCACTACACGAATCGGGAGGCGATCGCATCGACCGCGTAAGGTGCGCCTTCACGAGGGGCGGCGGATTGGGCGCCGTTGCGTCTTGAGCGGCACGTCATCGTAGCCGTCGGAGCGATCCTCCAGCGCCGCGAAGAACGAGTCTGCCTCCCTGGTCGTTCCCGCGACGCGAAGCCTCAGGAGATCCAGGGCCAAGGTGACGAACGGCGCGATCAGGAAGGTCACGATGAGGGCGGTCGCGGTAATCGAGAGGAGCCCGAACGCTGTCCGCAACGTCCAGAAGGCTGCGATTCCGGCAAGACCGGCCCAGGACGTCGACGACTCGACCGCGTCGAGGACGAGCAGGTTGAGACGCTGCTGGAAGATGAACAGGGGAATCCAGGCGACGGTTGCCATGATCAGGATGCCGAGCTGAAGGGCATAGCCTCCGACGTGGCGGGCGAAGAGGGCGGCGAGCCCGATTGCGGTTGAGACAAGCAGCGCAAAGCTCACGATTCGGACCCCGGTCGCGACCGGATCGAACACCACCCGCTGCGCCTCCCAGGAACGGGAGAGCCGGTATGGCTCCCCGCCCAATTGCAACCAGTTGTCGAACAGCGTCACCCAGAGCAGGGAGACGATGAGGAGGGCGAGGCTGGAGCGGGCCACGATGCGCCAGAATGGGCTTGAATCCTGAGCGACATCCCGCAGGAAGGGGCGGTTCTGAAGAGCGATCAGGAGCAGCACCACGCCGAGGCACACCCCGATTGCCGGTGGCGAGATCATCATTTCCTGAAGCGTGACGGGCAGGTCACGCATCGGGTCCGATCCTTTCACGAGGGTCAGGTGTCATGACATCTCCTGTACGAGGGCGGCGATTCGGGCGTCGAGGTCGCGCAGGCGGCGCCGGGCAAGGGGGAGCCGTTCAGCGAGCCGATGCTCCTCCTCCGCCTCGCCCGCCCGCTCGTCGAGGAGGCGTCGCTCCTCACGTTTCAGGGCCGACTCCGCCGCCGTGCGGCTCGCGCACGCCTGGCACGTGCCGCGCCAATCGGTCCAGCTGCCACATCGGGGGCATGGCCCGGCGAGGTCGGCGAGCGTTGCTGCCTTCGGGAGCGGATCGCCGTCAAGTGTCCGGTCCCGAAGATCGGAGGCGAGCACGAAGAGGCTGTCGGTGAGATGGTGCAGGAGTGGCTTCCGGAGGTCGGCGGGCACGTCGGCGGGAACGAGAAGGGCGGGATCGCCCTCCCGCGGGATCAGCTCGGTCCGGATCATCTGGTGTCCGCGTTCCGCCCAGTCCCGCTCTTCCGCGTAGGCGAACGTGTCCGGCCCGATCGCGAAGCGAACCGAGGCGGCAGGGTCCGTCACGACCTCGTCGATCACGATCGGGGTGGCGGGCAGCGGGATGAACGGGCTTGGCGGAACCTGTTTCAGGGCCTTGAGATCGTCGATCACGGTCCCCATCGCCTGGGTCAGGAGCTCGATGCGGTCTTTCCAGGGATTGTCTTCGGCGATCGCCAGCTCCCCTTGCTCGATGTCGTAGAGCATGGCGAGTCGCTCCCCCTCCATCGCGGCGAGTCGTCGTGCCGCGTCGGGGCCGCCGCCCGTGGAATCGGCTGGCCGCCGTTCAACCTGGCGGGCAAGATGAGCCGGGAGCTCACGATTGACGTCGGGTGCGGCCCCGCGGGCCGTCTGGGTTTCGGTCCGAGCGTCTGGCTCGGGGTTGAGTCGTTTCCGGAATCGCTTCCAGACCATGAGGCATCCTTCGTGAAATCGTCCGCCAATTCTCCCATACCCGGCACGTCGCCGCCCTTTGTGGTGCTTGACCGCGACGACCGCGAACGGGAACAATGATGCGGCGATACGATGTTCGGTTCCGCCGCTCGTCCGGCAAGAGAGGGGTGGCATGAGCGACTCAATCAGGCGCGGCAACGAGCTACCGCAGATTGCGTGGCGTCCCGATCAGGCGACGCTCGATCGCAGCCGCTTGCGGCGCCTGATCGACGCAACCGGTTCCCGCACCTACGAGGGGTTGATCGCCCAGGTCGCAGCCGATCCCGCGTGGTACTGGCGAGAGGCGATTCGCGATCTCGACCTGGCCTGGCATCGCCCCTGGACGGAGGTCTGGGCTCTCGCCAACGGCAAGCCGTTTCCGACATGGTTTCCCGGTGCCGGTTTCAATTACGTCGAAAGCGCGCTTGACCGGTATGCGGATGGCCCGCTCTGGACCCGCACGGCCCTGATCTGGGAGGGCGACGACGAGGAGACCCGGACGCTCACGTTCGGCGAGCTGAACGCCCTGACCAACCAGGTGGCGAACGCGCTCCGGGCCCTCGGCGTGGAGAAGGGCCGCCGGGTCGGGATCTTTTTGCCGATGCTTCCGGAGACGGTCGCGGCGACGCTGGCCTGCGCCAAGATTGGCGCGATCTTCGTCCCCCTGTTTTCCGGATATGGCGCCGAAGCGATCCATTCCCGCCTGGACGACTGCGACGCCAGCGTCCTGATCACGGCGGATGGCTTCACCCGCCGGGGCAAACCGGTCGCGCTGAAACCGGTCGCCGACGAGGCGCTGGCGCGGTTGCCGCGGATCGAGCACTGCCTGGTCGTCCGGCGGACCGGCGCCGATTGCGAATGGGTCGAGGGGCGCGATGTGTGGTGGCATGACGCCATTGACGCGGCGTCGCCCATTGGACCGACCGAGCCGACCGCCGCCGATGATCCCTACATGATCTTGTACACCTCGGGGACGACCGGCCGTCCCAAGGGGTCGGTTCATATCCATGCCGGGTTCCCGATCAAGGCCACGCACGATCTCGCCTACTGCTTCGATGTGCAAAGCGACGATGTCGTGTTCTGGCTGACGGATCTCGGCTGGATGATGGGGCCGTGGCTGATCGCCGGGTCGCTGATGCTGGGGGCGACGATGGTGCTCCTCGAAGGTACCCCGGATCATCCGCGGCCCGACCGATTGTGGCGGATGGTCGAGCGGCACCGGATCACGACGCTCGGGATCGCGCCGACGGTGATTCGCGCGCTCATGCCGCACGGATCCGGCATCGTCGAGGCGACCGACCGCTCATCGTTGCGGGCGCTGGGCTCGACCGGCGAGACGTGGAATCCGGACCCGTGGCAATGGTTCTTCGATGTCGTTGGGGAGGGCCGGTGCCCGATCATCAACTATTCCGGCGGCACGGAAACGTCCGGGGGGATCATCTCCAGCTTCACGATCGCCCCGATCGCGCCGTGCTCGTTCACGGGGCCGGTGCCGGGGATGGTCGCCGACGTGGTGGACGAGAGCGGTCGGCCGGTTCGCGATGGCGTCGGTGAGCTGATCCTGCGCGAACCATGGGTCGGGATGACGAATAGTCTCTGGAAGGATCCGGCCCGCTATCTCGACACCTACTGGTCACGATTCCCAAACATCTGGGTGCATGGCGATTTCGCCGAGATCGATGGCGACGGATTCTGGTACATCCGGGGCCGGTCAGACGACACCCTTAAAGTGGCGGGGAAGCGGATCGGCCCGGCCGAGATCGAGAGCGCGGCGGTCGCGCATCCGAGCGTCCGGGAAGCGGCGGCGATCGGCGTTCCGCACCCCACCAAGGGCGATGCGGTCGTCGTGTTCGTGATCGCGGCGAGCACGATCGAGAATGTGGAGGTGACCGCCGAAGCGGTCAGGCGCTTCGTCGGTGCTCAGCTTGGGGCCGCGCTGCGCCCGGAGCGGGTCGTGTTCGTCGACGATTTGCCGCGGACCCGGAACGCGAAGATCATGCGCCGCGTGATCCGGGCCGCGTGGCTCGATCTGCCGGTGGGCGAGCAATCGGCGCTGGAGAATGTGGCGGCGGCGGAGGCGATCCGCACCCTGGGGCGATCGGCAGGTTGATCGTTGCCCGCCTTGCGGGTGGTGCAAGGTCGCGTCTGGTTGCGCTAGGGCCGAGCCCGGTGTCATGCTTCGGCCATGCACGACCCGCGCGACACCGAGCGCCTGCCTGCTCCCGCTGAAGCGACACCCATTCCATCGCAAGCCGATCGCGCGGGTTCCGTCACCGGTCACGAGACGTGGCTGGAGGGATCTGCGGGGCGCATCGCCGATCCGGACCGGCCAAAGCGGCGCTCCCGCAAATGGGCCTGGTTCAGGTCGTTGCTTGTCCTCCTGATACTGGCGATCCCGCTGTTCGTGTTCCTGATCGCGGGCGCTGTCTACTGGCAGGCGAGGACCGACGAAGCAAGCCCGGTGGATGCGATCGTGGTGCTCGGGGCGGCCCAGTACAATGGCCGGCCGAGTCCCGTGCTGTCGGCGCGGCTGGACCACGCCCTCGCGCTCTACGACCGTGATTTGGCGCCGCTGATCGTGCTGACCGGGGGCAGGGCTCAGGGCGATGCCTACTCCGAAGCGGAAGCCGGACGGCTCTACCTCGAAGAGCGCGGTGTGCCCTCCTCGGCGATGGTGTTGGAGAACGAAGGACGAGACACCTTCACCAGCATGGAGGGGGTCGCCGATGTGCTCGAAGACAGCGACATCACCCGGCTCCTGCTGGTCAGCGACGGGTTCCATCTCTTGCGCGCGGAGCTGATAGCGCGGCATTTCGGATTCGAGGCGACCAGCTCCGCCGCGCCGGACGGCCCGATCAGGCCATGGTCGGGAAGCGAGCTCGCGTATGTGATCCGGGAGACGGGGGGAATCCTCGCGTTCCTGCCGAACCTGCTTTGACAGCGGGAGTGTGCCAGAAATCCTGACTGGTAACGGAGAATAATCGAATGCCGAAGCATCTGGTCTATTGCGGAACCTACACCGATCCGAGCCTGCAGGGCGAGGTAGTTCCCGGTCGCAACCCGTCGGTCACGGAGCTTACGGGATTGACCGGATCGGATGGGATCTACGTCTTTGAGCACGACACCGGGTCGGGCGGCTTTCGCCACATTCATACCGTCGATGGGGTTGTGAACCCGTCCTACCTTGCGCTTGACAGAAGCGAGCATTTCCTGTTCGCGGTGAATGAGACGCGGGAGTTCGACGGCGACGCGAGTGGGGCGGTTTCTTCCTTCGCGATCGAGCCGGGAACGGGTATTCCCCGTTTCGTCAGCCAGCGGCCGAGCGGCGGCGGCAATCCATGTCACGTATCCGTTGCCCCTTCCGGCGACTACCTGCTGGTGGCAAACTACGAAGCCGCCACGATCGCCCTGTTGCCGATCGACGCGGAGGGACGGTTGTCGCCGCTCGTCGATCTGAAGACGGACGAACCCGTCGACCCCTCCGGCCAGCGCCCGCCCCATGCCCACTTCGTGACGCCGGACCCCGGTGGCGCGTTCGTCGTCTCCACGGACACCGGTACCGACCGCGTCATGAGTTATCGCTTCGATACCGAGCACGGCCGCCTCGTCCCTAACGACCCGGCGTGGGGCGAGACGCATTCAGGGGGCGGCCCAAGGCACCTCGCGTTTCATCCGAACGGTCGATTCCTGTACGCGAATGGAGAGGCCGACCTGACGCTTTCGGTGTTTCGTTACGATGCGGAACACGGCACGCTCGATCATGTCCAGCAACTGCCAACCGTTCCCGACGGCATCGACACAGCAGAGTTCTCGACCGCGCAGATCGTGGTTCACCCCGGCGGCCGCTTCGTCTACGTCTCCAACCGGGGACACGACAGCATCGCGGTATTCCAGATCGATCAGGTGACGGGGACGGCAACGAGGATCGCGATCGAATCGACGCGTGGTCGGACCCCGCGCAACTTCATGATCGATCCGTCCGGGCGCTTCCTGTACGTCGCGAACCAGGATTCGGATGCGATCGAGTGCTTCACGATCGATCAGCGGAGCGGGCTGCTCTCCCACGTGAGACGCGCCGGCGACGTTCCCGCGCCGACGTGCATCCTCTTCACGACGACGTAGGCGTACGTCACCCGCCTGGATGCGGGAGCGGGTCGGCGCGGTCATCATCGCTGTCGGTGCCGAAGGGGAGATTCGAACTCCCACGGGTTTCCCCGGCGGATTTTGAGTCCGCTGCGTCTGCCATTTCGCCACTCCGGCGGCCCGAGAATTGTACCTTACGAGTTATGTGCTAGGCATTCCCGCGCTGGCCGGGGCGAGTTCATCCGGTGAAGATGCGTCGGGTGCGTTACCATCTTGACGGGCAGATTGTCGCGTTTGGGTGGCCACGCCGTGCGCACGCAGAGGCATCTGATCGGTGTACGTGATCGAACCAATGGTCCAGGACGACGTGGATGAGGTCGGTGGAGTCGAGCGTCTTTGCTTCACGAATCCATGGCCGCTGTCCGCGTATCGCCGGGAGCTCCGGAATCCGGACCAGAACTTTTACATCGTATTGCGCGACGATCCCGCCGCTGACGAGGTCGCTGGCGGGGCCGATCATGACAGGGAGACCCGATTGGCGAACGGAACCTTCGGACCGGCGCGGACCACGTCCCGGCGTCCGCGCCGGTTTGCGTTCCGGGATCTTGTCCGGCGCGGCGAGTCGAGGCCTCATCCAGCGATCATCGGGTTTGCCGGAATGTGGACACTGCACGATGAGGCGCACGTTACGACGATCGGGGTGATCCCGACGTATCAGGGCCGGGGATTGGGCGAGGTGCTGTTCGTGGCGATGATCGACGAAGCGATCCGGCGGCAGGTGATCTGGGTGACGCTCGAAGTCCGTGTCTCCAACCTCAGTGCACAGGGCCTCTATCGGAAGTACGGCTTGACGATCCAGGGACGGCGGCCACGGTACTACAGCGACAACAACGAGGATGCGTTCATCATGTGGTCGGGGTCACTCAAGGACGAGGAGTACCTGGCCCAGATCGAGCAGCGCCGACGCCGGCTGGTGCACAAGATGAGCTTCGACCAGCAGATGGGAACCGTGTGAGCCGCCTCCCGCCAAGCCCCTTGGTCTCCCTTTCTGACCCGGGTGCCCAGACGCGTCCCGCCCTGAAGCACGCGCCAATAGGTCAGCGACAAGGGCGTGGCGGGTATGCGGTCACCTCTACCTTGGCCGCCACGAGGGCGGCCACTACACGCATCGGGCGAGACGAGCATCACCGGCGGCTCGTGCTGAAAGATGCCTATTGGCGCAAGCCCTTGTGAACATTCTCGGGATCGAGACCTCATGCGACGAGACGGCGGCCTCGATCGTCGTGGATGGGCGGCACGTTTTGACGAACGTGATTTCGTCGCAGATTGAGCTGCACCGGGCGCATGGCGGGATCGTGCCCGAGCTGGCGGCGCGCGGCCAGATTCAGGCGATCATTCCGGTGGTCCGCGCGGCGGTCGCCGAATCTGGCCTGGCGTGGCCGGAAATCGACGCGATCGCCTTCACGCAGGGACCGGGGCTGGCCGGCTCACTCCTGGCCGGGGTCAATGCCGCGAAAGCGCTGGCGATGTCGCTGGACCGGCCACTGATTGCGGTCAACCATCTCGAAGCGCACGTCTACGCCAACTGGCTGACCTTGCCGGGGAAAGCGGAACGCGAGCCGCCGCGCTTGCCGGCAATCTGCCTGCTCGTCTCGGGGGGACACACCGAGCTCCTGCTGATCCGCCAGCGAGGCGAGCATGAGGTGCTCGGGCGGACGATCGACGATGCCGCCGGAGAGGCGTTCGACAAGGGGGCGAGGTTGCTTGGGCTCGGATATCCCGGCGGGCCCGCGATCGAAGCGGAGGCGGAGGGTGGTGACCCGGCGGCGTTCGCCCTGCCTCGCGCGGTCGTGCCTGGACGGTACGACTTCAGCTTCTCGGGGCTGAAGACGGCGCTGTTGCGGACGGTCGAGCCCTTTCGCCTTCCGGACGCCGAGCCGGCCGAGGCGCGATCCGACGAGATCTTTCCGACCCACCGCCCCGCGCGGTACCGGGACGATCTGCCCGTCCGCGATCTTGCCGCGTCGTTCGAGGAGGCCGTGGTCGATGCCCTGGTCTCGAAAACCCTTCTCGCGGCTAGGGATACTGGTGCCCGTTCGATCCTGATCGCGGGAGGCGTGGCGGCGAACCAGCGCCTGCGTGGCCAGATGGTCGAGGCGAGCGCGATGGCCCCTGGCGACCACCGACCCGACGTACGGTGGCCGGATCCATCGCTCTGCACCGACAATGCGGCGATGGTTGCGGGGCTCGGTTACGAGCTCTACGGGCAAGGCCGAACCGTCGGACTCGATGCCGACGCCTATCCCCGCTGGCCGATCGGCTCTGGCCCTCCCGCCGGTTCGATGCCTTCTCGCTCATGACGAAAGACGACCGCATGGACTCACCGTCTTCATCGCCCGCTACGGCGGATATCGACGCGATCGTCAGAGCGGCCAGGGATGTGGCGACCGATCTCGCGATGAGGGCTGGCGCGTTGTTGCGCGACACCCTGGACGAGCCGCGCGACATCGCCCGGAAGGGCGCGGTGGATCTCGTCACCGATGCCGACAAGGCGTCGGAGGCCCTGATCTCGACGGGCATCCGGGCGGCATTTCCGGATCACCGCCTGATCGGAGAGGAAGGCGCGCGGGGAGCGATCGAGCGCGACGGTGAGGCGTCTCCATTCGGCTGGCTGATCGATCCGCTCGACGGCACCACGAATTACGCACATCGGTATCCGCACTTCGCGGTCTCGATCGCGCTCGAGCATCGCGGACGACCAGTGATGGGTGTGGTCTACGATCCGATGCGAGACGAGCTGTTCGTGGGAGTGGACGGCGGCGGCGCCACCCTGAACGGCCAACCGATTCATGTCTCGGAGACGAAGGAGCTCATCGCATCACTGGTAGCATCCGGATTTCCGTATGATCTGACAATGCGCACGGAGAGCAATGCGCTGTGGCAGGCGTTCAACGGCCGGGTCCAGGGTGTGCGACGGGATGGTGCGGCGGCGCTCAATCTTTGCTACGTCGCGGCGGGACGGCTCGATGGCTATTGGGAGCGACCCGTTCAGCCGTGGGACATGGGCGCCGGGGTGGTGATCGTGCGAGAGGCGGGTGGCACGATCAGCTCGCTGGAGCACAATGATCACGATGTCTACGGTCTGGAGGCCGTGGCCAGCAATGGCCGGATGCAGGGAGCGATGCGCGCACTGATCGCCGAGACGCTGGCCGATCTCCGGTCGAGATAGGGGAGTGCGATGTGCCGGATGTTTCGCCCCGGATGGAGCCGGGTTGGACAGGGGCGGTCGCGGGCATGAGCCGGAAACCACCTGGTCGAAAGCGATGTCGCTTACCGATGCTGTCTACAGCGTCGTTCCCTACAGGCGCTAGGCGCCGAATCGCGACACGGGACGGCACCGATGCCGCTTACAGGGTTGTCCCCTCCGCATGTCTTGGCGAGATGGGCGCGGGATCATGGACCGAGCGCGGGGTGATTGCCCGGCCACACCGGGAGGCCACAGGGGCCTTCCCTACACATGCTCTGATCGAAGCCGGATGTAGTGAAGATTCTGCTAGACTCTGACGATATCGATCACGGGACCTGAACGATTTCGACGCTCGTTCCCCTTATGCCGGATGCTCGATGTCCGTGATGGTGGAAAGGAGAAGAGTTCCGATGAAACTGATTCTCGCGGTCGTTCAGGATGAGGATACCGACGCCCTGACCGAAGCGCTCGTCGCGGCTGGATACCGATTCACGAAGATCAGCACCACCGGGTCGTTCCTCCGCACCGGGAACACCAGCCTCATGATCGGCGTCGAGGACGCGAAGACGCCGGGAGTGTTGTCGATCCTGCAGCGGAATTGCCGGCGGCGCACGCAAATCGCGGTTCCCTATTCCCCGGCGCTCGAACCCGGCTTGCTGTACATGCCGGAGAACTTCGAGGTCGAAGTCGGTGGCGCGGTCGTATTTGTCGCCCACGTCGCGCAGTTCGAGCGATTCTGAGCGAACGCCAGGGCCGGCAATGATCGCACACCTGCCCCGGTTCGGAAGCCACCACGGCTGCCTGACCGGGGCATCGTTGTGCTGCAGGGCCAGGACCGCGTGGTACAACGGATCGGGGGAAATCGTGCTCGCCGTGGCTCTGGTGTCAGACGTCGCGATCAACCAGTCTTGCCGATCACGCTTGTCGATCACGCTTGTCGAAAGGATCATCACCATGGCTCCACCATCTGGCGCTCAAGCATCTCGCTGGGTCGCGCGTGTCTCTCGATCCGCAATCGTCGACATCGCGCGCCAGCTCGTCTCGATTCCCAGTGTCAGTGGAGACGAAGCGGCGGTCATGGCGTTCGTGCAGAAATGGCTTGACGCGCGCGGCATCGGCTACGTGGTGACGGCCAACGATCCCATTCGCCCGAACGTGATCGCCACGGTCGGCGATCCGGCGTCGGGTCCGGTGGTAGCCATGAACGGGCATCTCGATACGGTGCCGGTCTCCGATGCGGCCTCGTGGAAGACCGATCCCTTCGACGGGGTCGTCAGCGACGATGGATCGCGACTGTACGGACGCGGCGCATCGGACATGAAGAGCTCGGTCGGGGTGATGATGACGATGCTGGAGCTGTTCCGGGACGCCGAGCTGGACGGTGCGCTTCAGGCGCACATCGTCTCCGACGAGGAGGTCGGGGCCCGGTTTGGCACCCTCCATGTGCTCGACGAGATCGAGGCGGGGCGGCTCGTCCGGCCCGATTACGTGTTCATCGGGGAAGGTAGCGAGTTCAAGGTCCGGAATGCCGAGCGTGGGGGCCTGGCGATCAACGTCCGGTTCATCGGCAAGGCCTCGCACACGGCGGCGGCGCGGGTGACGGGAATCAACGCGATCGCGATGGCGGCCAGGGGAATCCTGGCGCTGGAGGAGCATCTGGAGCAGTTCCACCCTTCCGTCGGGCATCCCGTGATCAGCATCAACACGATCAGCGGTGGCGTCGCCCACAACGTCGTCCCTGGAGAATGCACCTTCTCGATCGACCGCCGCCTGATCCCTGGCGAGACGAAGGAGAGTGTGGTCGAGGAAATTCGGGGCAAGCTCGACGCGGCGGGCAAGGGCGACCCCGATTACCGGTACGAGCTCGATGTCGATCCCGATCGCGGGTACATCGCCGCTAACATCACCCCGGAGAATTCGCCTCTGGTGCGGGCGTTCCAGGAGAGCGTGCGGCGGGTGAGGGACCAGGAACCGCAGTTCTTCGTGCAGTGGGCGGGCATGACGGACGGCAGGTTCTACCGCCAGCACGGCATCGATACGGTCGGGATGGGACCGCGAGGCGAAGGGGCGCATGGCGCGAACGAATCGATCGCGATCGATGACCTCGAAATGGAAGGCAAAATCTACGCGGAGACGATCGCGCGCTTGCTGAATGCGCGATAACCAAGAGCGTCGGATGAGAGCGGGCGATCCTGGCGGCGGGGGCGATGCCGGGACCGACGTGAAGCTTCGCTGCAGCGATGCCGCTTACAGGGCCTGCCTTATAAATGGGCTGGGCGGGCGCCGTCCCGGAAGTGATCATCGACCGGCCCAAGCGCGGGTCAGGACAGGTGCTGTTCGAGCCAGTCGACGACGCGGCGCATCAGGTCGAGCTGGTGATGGCGCTCCTGGATGCCGTGCCCTTCGCGTGGGTAGCGGACGAAGCGCACCGGGACGCCGAGTACCTGGAGGGCGCGATAGTATTCGAGGCCCTGCGTCGGGCTGACCCGTTCGTCGTTCTCGCCGTGGAGGATCAGAGTCGGGGTCACGACGTTGGTGACGAACTTGAGCGGCGAGCGGTCGGCGTAGAGATCCCAGTCGGTATACGGGTGGCCGGGGTAGAAGGCCATGTTGGCCTCCGGAATGTCGCCCGCGCCGTGGTCGGAGATCAGGTTCGCCAGCCCGGCGCCCATCACCGCCGCCTTGAAGATCGTGGTCTGCGTGATCGTCCAGGCCGTCAGATAGCCGCCCCAACTCCAGCCACCGATCGCGAGCCGGTCCGGATCGGCAATCCCGCGCTCGACCATCGCCTGGGCGCCGGTCACCAGATCCCGGCTTTCGCCGCCGCCAACATCGTCCTGCAGGAGTTTCTCGAAGTCGGACCCGCGTCCGGTGCTTCCACGCGGATTGGGCATCAGCACCGCGTACCCGCGTGACGTCAACATCTGTCCCCAATCGTGCCAGCTCAGGTTGACCCGGTCTTCCCATTGCCAGGAGGGGCCGCCATGAACCTGAACGAGGAGGGGATAGCGCTTGCCGGGTTCGTAATCGCGGGGATAGAGCAGGACGCCTTCGATCTCGACGCCGTCGGTGCTCGGCCAGGTCACGATCTCGGCGCTTGTCAGGCGGTCTGTGAACGACTTGCCGAAGTCCGTCAGCGCGACCGCCTTCCCGTCAGCGCCGGTCCGGTAGAGCGCCTCGGGCGCGTCGGATTTCGTCCAGACGAAGGCGAGTGCCCGACCATCGGCGGCGACGGATGGTCCGGAGTACACCGTACCGGTCTCGTTCAGCCCGGCGGGGGTGAGCGGCGCCAGCTCCCCACCGGCCGCCGAGAGCTGGTAGAGCCGGCCGTGCGTCCCTTCCACGACCCGAATGATGACGTGACCGGGGCTGGCCGGATCGGGGATCAGCTCCTGGACGACGCCCTCCAGACCGGGCAGGAGGTTGACCGGTTGCCCGCCCTCCATCGGAACCGTCCAGACGGAGGGGGAGGGATCGTCCCGGTGTCCGCTGGCAATCAGCGCGATCACCTGCTCGCCCCCGACCTCGCGCACCTCGGGGGAGCCGGGCGCCGGCACGAAATCAGCTACGTTCGTGGCAAGACCGCCGCTGACCGGGATATGCCAGAGTGTGCTCGTCAGGAACCGGGCGTTGATCGTGTTCAGCGGTGTGGCGATGAAGACGATCCGCGTTCCATCCGGCGTCCAGCAATAATCGAGAACCGAGCGCTGACCGAAGGTGAGGCAGCGTGCCTGCCCGGTCTCGACATCGACGAGCCAGAGCCGGACGTTCTTGAGCTCTTCCTCGATCACGACCGGATCGTCCTTGTCCTCCTTGCGCTTCTCCTCGGCTTCGGTCTCCGGGTCGGCCTGGAGGAGGGCGATCGTTCCGCCATCCGGAGACCAGCGCACGCTCGCGAGGCTGCCTTCGATCTCCCCGAGCCGCTGGGCCTCTCCGCCGTCGACGGGCAGGAGGAAGAGCCCCTTCTTCTTCGGGTCGGAGCGGTTCGAGAGGAAGGCCTGGCGGGTGCTGTCGGGTGACCAGGCGAGACCGCTTTCGTCGGATTCGCCGCCCGAGAAGCGCCGGGCGGGAGCGCCATCACGGGAGAGCCAGATCGCCCGCTCGGGATGCTCGCCCTTCTTGCCAGCCGTGCCGGCGGTGCAGGCGACGAACCGCCCGTCTGGCGAGATGCGCGGCTCGGCCGGGACCAGCCGGTCGACGATCTCCTCGAAGCCGAGTGCCGTGGCGGGCGCGGTGTCCTTGGTCGTCATGCGTGTAGTGGTTCCTTTCAGGAGATGGGCGGGTGATTTGGCGGCGGAGAGTGTCCGGCAAGAGCCGGCACACGACCGGCACTGCCTTGGCCGCCACAAGGGCGGCCACTACCCTGATTGAGGACGTGTGTAGCCGAGCGAGCGGGCGCCAACGCTATGCCCCAGCCACGTGTGGCACTTTCGAGGCATCGTGATTGGCACGAAGGAGCCCGTAGCGGACATGATCGACCCGCTCGCGCCCGATCCTCAGGAGGCCGCGGGCGGTTCCTTCCGGGGCGAAGCCGGCTTTCTCGACCACGCGCCGGGAGGCAATGTTGTCGACGGCGGCGACCGCCTCCAGCCGTTCGAGGTTCACCTGTTCTGGCGCGAACGCGATGTCGACCACGATCCGCAGGGCCCTCGTGGCGATCCCGCGCCCTTGAAATGCCTCGCTGACGGTGTACCCGACCGCGCCGATGCCGTGCTCGCGGCTCGTGACATCGAGCGAGATCCACCCGGCGGCGCGGTCATCAGCAAGGATCACCCATTGCACCTTGCCGTCAAGACGTCGATCGAGTGACATCATGGCGCGCCGTTCGAAGATCGCGCGCAACTGCTGCTCCGAGTATGGCCGGAGCGGCTGAAAGCGCGCGGCGGACGGTTCGGCGCGGACGGCCTGGAGAAAGGAGGCGTCGTTGGGTTCGGCGCGCCTGATCCGGACGGTGACGGTCATCGTGGCTCCATTCCATGCAGAGGACGCCCGAGCCCATAGCCGGAGAGGCGGTACCCCCGGCGCCGGATGCCCGCTCGAACGGGACTGGCAGGTGTGTCCGCCCGGCCCGCGATGCGGGTGGCCGCGGGAAGCCGGGTGGGCGCCCGGCCCGACGCATGCCGTGGTGATCAATGCACCGGGGTACCGCCCCTACCGGGCGGGCGGCACCCCCGGCGGCTGGTCGTCGATCGTGCGCGGGCGCGGCGAGACGCGGAGGGCAGGTGAGCGGGGCAGCCGCGGGAAGGACGGCGCCCACCAGTTCCAGCGGCCCATGAGCCGCATCGCGGCGGGCAGCACGATCAGCCGGATCAGCGTGGCGTCGATGAGGACCGCCAGGGCGAGCCCGATGCCGACGGCCTTGATGATCTGCAGCTCACTGGTGCCGAAGGCCAGGAAGACGGCGAGCATGATGAGTGCCGCGCTGGTCACGATCCCGGCTGAGGCGTGCAACCCGGCCTGGATCGAGGACCGGTTATCCCCGCTCTCGAGCCAGGCTTCGCGAATCCGGGAGAGCATGATCACCTCGTAATCCATGCTGAGCCCGAACATGAAGCAGAACATCACGATTGGCACGATCACGACGGTGTAGCCGGTGGGCTCGAAGCGCAGCCACTGGTGTCCGTGCCCCTCCTGGAAGATCCAGACAAGGGCGCCGAACGAGGCCGAAAGCGAGAGGATGTTGAGGAGGATCGCCTTGACCGGGAGCAGGACCGAGCGGAACTGGGCGAACAGGATCAACCAGGTGGCGAGGACCACCATCCCGATCGCGAGCGGAGCGCGGGTGCGAACGTGGTCGATCAAATCCCGGTTGGCGGCGGTATCGCCACCGACGGTGAGGCGGAACCGGCCGTCGGTCAAGGCGGACGCGTTCGCGCGAAGGTCGCCGACGATGCGCTCGGAGGCGGCGTCGCGCAGATCGCCATCGACGCCGATCTCGACCACCGCCGCCCGGCCGGTGAGATAGGGCGCGACCGCGTCGCGGAGCCGCGGCTCGATCAGGAGCCCGCCGGAGAAGAGGCCGGAGCCTGGCCCTTCCGGGATGAAGGTCCAGACGCTGGTGACGCCGTGGACCCCATCCATCGCGGTGAGCGTGTCGGTGAACGCTCGCAGGTCATCGAGGTTGCGGGCACTCGTCATCCGGCCACGTCTCGGCTCGACGATGACCGTGATCGGCGAGAGCGACGCCGCGGAGAACGACGACTCCACGGTGTCGTGCATCCGGCGGGCTTCCGCCGAGGCGGGCAGGATCGCCATCGTTGGCGAGGAAGCGTCCATCCCGAGAACGGGCGCGGCCAGAGCGAGGATCAGGACACCGCTGGTGACGAGGACGATGGCGGGGTGAGCGACGAGGGCGGCGCGGACTCGACGCGCGCGGGTGGTGGCCCACGGGAATGAGGGGGGTCTCAACGCTCGGAACGATCGCCCCCGCCCTGAGATCCGGGGGCCGAGGATCGCGAGCATGGCGGGCAGCAGGGTCATGCTCAGGACGACGCTGAAAAGCACGACGGTGGCCCCGGCAAGGCCGGTCGAGATCGCGGCGGGCACGCCGAAGGCGGTCAGCCCGAAAAGGCCGATCGCGACTGCCACGCCGCTGACGATGGTCGCCTGGCCGGCGGTGGCCATGGTGATCGCCAGGGCCGCATCCGGCGGATGACGCCGGGTTTCCTCGCGATAGCGGCTGATCAGGAGCAGAGCGTAATCCACGCCGATGGCGATCCCGATCATCGTCACCACGTTGATCGCGAAGACGCTGGTTTCGACGTATCGGGACATAACAGCGATGACGGCCAGGGTCGGTATCAGGGAGGTGGCCGCAATCAGGATCGGCAGCCCGGCGGGAAGGAGACCGCCGAACACGAAGTAGAGGAGGGCCAGCGACACCGGGACGGAGATCCACTCCGCACGCGCCAGATCGGCGCTGCTCAGTTCCTGAAGCGCGGCGGTCGTGGCGGGCCAGCCTCCGACCTGGGCATCGAGCAGGTCGCTCGTCAGCATCGGGGTCAGGCGGTCGAGATCGGACGAGGCGGCGAGGATATCCTGGTCGAGTTTGACGATCGCGATGCTCATCGTCCCGTCATCGGAGAGAAGGCGCGAGTCGAGCAGCTCGTTCCCGGTCGTGCCCCAGGTCGAGAGCGAGGTCACGTCGGGATCGCTTCGAAGTGGTCGCACGAGGCGCTCGACCTCGCGGCGAAAAGGTGGATCCGTGGCGGTCAGCAGTCGGGCGGGATCGCGGACGAGGATGTAGTGGGTGGTCGTACGGTGCCCGAACTCGTCGCCCAGGGTGCGATCGACGATCGCGGAGTCGGAGTTGGCGGGGATCCAGCCACCGGTCGAGACGCGATCCATGACCCCGGTCGCCAGCGGGATGCACCCGAGCGCGATCAGGAGCGGGACGATCACGAGGGGCCATCGCCAACGCACGGTGAGCTGGCCCCAGCGGTAGAGCACCCGAGTCGACGTGGCGATATCGAGCGGTCCGGCGGTGGTCTCTGGAGCGCGCGGGCCGGATTGCGATTGTGCCACCTGGAATGAATCCCCAATCGTCATTGTGAGCATTGCACAAACGTCAACAGCGGAAGACCGGGCTGGCAGTGAAGGACGGGCCGCGAGACACTGGTGCCGGTAGTGTATACGCCCGTCTGGTGTGAGACTGTTTGAGCAAGGCGGGGAAGGGCGGGCACCCTTGCGTTCGATCGGACCACGTTCGCCAGAGACCGGGGGACCGCCCCTACGGCGGTGCGTGATGCCAATTCGCAGGGGCCGTCCCCTCGACCGGGAACGTCCGATGGCACGAGGGGCGCAAGGGGTGTCCGCCCGGTGTTAGCCGAACGCCGGTCCCGAATATGGGCGGACACCCTTTGCGTCGGATGTGTTGGTGAGCGAATGGACTGGGGTACCGCCCCAACGTCCGCGGGCAAGGTGAATGGCCGGATCCCGGCCAGACGGATGGCGCAAGAACAGGAACGTGGATGGCGATGACGGTTGCGGACAAGAAGACAGGCGAGGCGGCGGTCGATCGTTCGCTCTCCGATGATGTCTACCTGCTGGCGGGCATTCTCGGTGAGGTGATCCAGTCGCTGGCCGGGTCCGAGGCATTCGCGCTGGAGGAAGAGGTCCGGGCCCTGGCGAAACGCCTGCGGAGCGGCGATCACGAGTCTGGCATCCTGCTCGAGCAGCGGGTCCATGACGCGGACACCGCCGAGCTGCGGATTCTGATCCGGGCCTTCACCAACTATTTCCAGCTCATCAATCTGGCCGAGGACAACGAGCGAATCCGCCGCTTGCGACGGCGCGAGCATGCCCATCCGGACGTGCCACGACGCGGCTCGATCCGCGAGGCAATCCTGCTCCTGGCTCAGCGGGGGGTCAGTGCCGACGACGTACAAGCGCTGCTGAACGGCGCCCAGGTGCGGCTGGTGCTGACGGCGCACCCGACCGAGGCGCGGCGGCGGACCGTGATCGACAAGCTTGCCCGCATCTTCGCCGCGATTCGCGACCTCGACGAGCGCCGGGCCCTGCCGTACGAGGTCGACCGGGCGCGGTCACGGATCGCCTCGACGATCGCCGAGCTGTGGAGCTCGAACGAGATCCGGACGACGAAGCCGACCGTGCTCGATGAGGTGCGGGCGGTGCTCGTCTACTTCGGCTCGACCCTGGTGGAAGTGATCCCCGAGATCTATCGCGATCTCGAGGACGCCCTGGCCGAAGCCTATCCGGATGCGACGATCGCGGTGCCCTCGTTCCTGACCTTCGGCTCCTGGATCGGAGGGGACCGGGACGGCAACCCGTTCGTCACGCCGGAGGTCACGATCGAGGCGCTGGGCGTGATGCGGACGGCCGCCCTGGGCTATCTCGATGGGCGGCTCACCGAGCTGGCCGGAAGGCTTTCGGTCTCGGAGCTGATGGTGAGCCCCGCAACCGGGCTGGGAGGAATTCTCGGATCGTATGCGGCGATGTTCCCGGATCTGGCGGCGGAGCTGCGGACGATCAACGCGGGGGAGCCGTATCGCCAGCTGGTGACGCTGATGCGGGAGCGCCTGCGCGCGACGCGGGAGGCAGCGGCGCAGGGAGGCGCGCTTGCCTTCACACGATCGGCCGAGCTGGTCGCGGACCTGCGCACGATCGAGTTGTCGCTGATCGAGCAGTCGGCCGGGATGATCGTCGGTGGCGAGCTGCACGACGTGATCCGGCTGGTCGAGGTGTTCGGATTCGATTTCGTTACGCTTGATATTCGCGACCACGCGAAGCGGCATGCGGCCGCCCTGCACCACGTGTTCGCGGTGACCGATGTCGAGGCAGGCTACGAGTCGCTGGCCGAGCCGGATCGACAGCGGCTCCTGCTGAAAGAGATCGCCGATCCGCGGCCGTTGATCCCACTGGAGCTGGCCAGCGTGCCGGACGAGGTGGGCGAGGTGATCGAGACGTTCCGCACCATCCGGCGGCTGCACGCGACCGGGCACGCCGATGCGGTCCGAACGTACATCGTGTCCGGGACCGAAGCCCCTTCGGACATGCTGGAAGTGCTCCTGCTGATGAAGGAGACAGGGCTGGCAAGCCCCGGTGGCGGCCACGCCCGGTTGAGGATCGCGCCGTTGTTCGAGGAGGGCGAGACGCTGCGGAACGCGCCGGCGACGATGACGACGCTGCTCGATGCCCCGGCGTACGCGCGGGCGCTGGAGAGCTCCGGTGGACATCAGGAGATCATGATCGGCTACTCCGACTCCAACAAGGATGTTGGCTACCTGGCGTCGACCTGGGAACTCCAGCGCTCGCAGAAGGATCTGGCCGCGCTGCTCGACGCGCGCAAGGTGCCGTTCGTGTTCTTCCACGGGCGGGGTGGATCGATCGGCCGCGGTGGCGGGCCGACCAATGTCGCGATTCTCGCGTTGCCGCCGCACACGGTCGAGGGTCGGATCAAGATGACCGAGCAGGGAGAGGTGATCTCGGCCCGCTACTCGACGGTCCCGATCGCGCACCGGGAGCTGGAGCTGGCGATCGGGGCGATCCTGGTGCGGTCGAGCGACGGGACGAGCCGGATCGACCAGGATCAGCGGCGGCGGTATGAAGCGGTGATGCGGGTGATGGCCGATCGATCGGCGGCGGTGTACCGGGAGCTCGTCTATGGCGATCCGGAGTTCGTGGCGTTCTTTCGCGAGGCCACGCCGATCGACGCGATCGCGCGGCTCCAGCTCGGCTCGCGGCCCGCCAAACGCACGGCGTCGAACCAGATCCAGGATCTCCGGGCGATCCCGTGGGTCTTCTCCTGGACGCAAGCCCGGATCATCCTGCCGGGGTGGTATGGCCTCGGCACCGCCTTGGCGGAGGCGATCGATCGGGACGGGGTCGATTCACTCCGGTCCATGGAACGCGACTGGCCCTTTTTCCAGGCGATGCTTTCGAACGCCGAGCTCGCGATGGCGAAGGCCGACATGCCGATCGCCGGGCGCTACGCCGCGCTGGTGCGGTCAGATGCGCTGCGGGAGCGGATCTGGCCCCGGATCACGGCGGAATTCGCGCTGGCTGAGCGGTCGGTGCTCCAGATCACCGGTCAGGCGGCGCTCCTGGATCGGGAGGTGGTGCTGCAGCGCTCGATCCGGCGGCGCAATCCATACGTCGATCCGCTGTCGTTCATTCAGGTCGAGCTGCTCCGGCGGCTGCGGGAACATCCCGGGAACGAGGATATTCTCCAGACGCTGCATCTCGCGGTCAACGGGATCGCGGGCGGCCTCCGCAATACGGGGTAGGGCGCCGGGTACACTCAGAGGATGAGTGTGCGGGCAGCCGAGTCGATACCAACCGAGGCCACGGGGGCGTTGCCGGGATTCGCGGAAGTTGCGGTGTCCGGGGCCGCGCCGACGTCGGGATCGGGGAGCCATCGCGGGGTGCTGAGCTACGCGATCCCGGACGGCTGGTCGACATCGCTGGTTCCGGGGCAGCTGGTGTGGGTGCCGCTGCGCAAGAAGGTGGTCCTCGGCGTCGTTGTGGCGACGGGTGATGAGCCGCCGGAGTTCCCGACGCGTCCGCTCCACTCGCCCGTCGTTCCCCCCGTGATCGTGCCCGAGGCGCGATTTGGGGCGGCGCGGTGGCTGGCGCGGGAGACGGCGAGCTCGCTGTTCGCGGCGGTCGCGCTCTTCCTCGCCCCCGGGATCACGACCCGGACAACCGACACCTTCACCCTGGCGGTTCCGGATTTCGGGGTTCCTTCGGACCTGACCCCCACCCAGCGCCGGTTCGTCGATCTGCTCCGCGACCGGGGCGAAATGACGCTGGACCAGGCGCGCACCGCGACCGGTCGCTCGCTGACGAGCGTGATCGGGCGGCTGGAGGAGCTGGGCGTGATCCGGCGAGTGATCCAGGTCACCCAGCGGGCGCCGGCGCCACCGGTCGAGCGGCTGGTCCGGCTCCGGGACGCCGACCGATCACTCGTGGCTCGTTCAGCGAAGCAGGCGGCGATCTTGGACGAGCTCGTGCGGCTCGGGCGCTTTCGACGGGACGGCGAGTCCGACCTGGTACCGCTGGCGGAGCTCCGAACCGGGGTGGAGGCCGATGGCGCGACCTTGAACGCAATGCGCGACAAGGGAATCGTGGAGCTGGTGGAGCTGCCGAGGTCGGCGATGCCACAGCCGAGGCCGGCTCCCGCCCCGCTGCTGACGGATGAGCAGGCGCAGGCGTGGCAGGCGGTCGAGCACGCGCTGGCGGCGCGGGATTCGACGCCGCATCTGCTGTTCGGGGTGACCGGCAGTGGCAAGACCGAGATCTACCTGCGGGGTGTCGCGTGGTGTTTGCGGCACGGGCGGTCGGCGATCGTCCTGGTGCCAGAGATCGGGCTGACGACGCAGGTGGTACGCCGCTTCGTCGACCGGTTTCCGGGTCAGGTCGTGGTGCTGCATTCGGCAATGGGCGCCGGGCGGCGTCACGAGGTTTGGCGAGGAATCGCGGCGGGGGAGCACCGGGTCGTGGTCGGGCCGCGCTCGGCGCTGTTCGCGCCGGTCAAGGATCTCGGGTTGATCGTGCTCGACGAGGAACACGAAAGTACGTACAAGCAGGAGAGCGAGCCCCGCTACAGCGCACCGATGCTGGCGCGGTACCTGGCGCGGGAGGCGGGAGCGACCCTCGTGATGGGGAGCGCGACGCCGTCGATCGAGTCGTCGTGGCGAGCGGACGTGGGAACGTATCGACGGCTGGCGCTGCCGGGCCGGGTCAACCCGGCGGGATCATCAGCCGGTTCAGCCTCCGCGACCTCCGGGATGGCGCTGCCGGAGGTCGAGATCGTCGACCTCCGGCTGGAGCTGCAACGGGGGAACACGGGCCTGCTTAGTGAGGCGCTGCGGCAATCGGTGGAGACGACGCTGCGTCGGCGCGAGCAGGCGATCCTGCTCCTGAACCGGCGCGGAACTTCGACGGTCGTCCTCTGCCGGACGTGCGGGCATCGAATCATCTGCCCCAACTGCGATATTCCGCTCGTTTACCACCGCGACCGCCAACAGATGATCTGTCACCGCTGCGATCACCGGGAAGTACCGGCCAGGGCGTGTCCGGAGTGCAGCGGCCAGCTCGACTATTTCGGCGCGGGGACGCAGCGCGTCGAGGAGGAGGTCCGGCGGATCTATCCGGGGGCGCGAGTGCTCCGCTGGGACCAGGACGCCGTTCGCCAGCAGGGCGGGTACGACGCAATGCTTGGCCGGGTAGAGCGTCAGGAAGTGGACATCATCGTCGGCACGCAGATGGTCGCCAAGGGATTCGATCTGCCGAAGGTGACGGCGATCGGCGTGGTGCAGGCGGACACGCTGCTCTACCTGCCGGATTTCCGGAGCCCGGAACGGACGTTCCAGCTGCTGACGCAGGTGGCGGGCCGGGCCGGGCGCCGCGCTCCCGGATCGACCGTTGTCGTGCAGACCTACACCCCAGAGCACTATGCGATCGTGGCGGCCTCACGGCACGATTACGCGGCGTTCTACGAAGAGGAGATCGACTTCCGGGAGCAACACGGGTTTCCTCCGTTCACCCGGCTGGTCCGCTATCTGTACCGGCACGAGAAGGAAACGGCGGCGGCGCTCGAATCGGAGATGATGGCGCGGGCCGTCGCGCGCGAGGCGCGTCTGTTGGGCGTCGAGATCGACATTTTGGGGCCGACCCCGGCGTTCGCGGCACGGGTTCGAGGGGCTTACCAGTGGCAGATCGTACTGCGCGCGCATGATCTCGATCCGCTCCTCGACGACCTGCCGATCCGGCCCGGCTGGGTGGTCGATGTTGACCCTCAAAGTATGCTTTGATGTTGCGTTGACGAGTGGCTCAGAGGCTGTGGAGGTTGCGATTCAATGGCGGTGCTGGAGATCATTGTCGAGGGCGATCCCCGGCTGCGGGAGAAGGCCAAGCGCATTCGGCACGTCGACGAGAGCGTGCGCAGGCTTGCCGAGAACATGTACGAGACGATCCCCGTAGCCGAGGGTGTGGCGTTGGCGGCGCCCCAGGTGGGAGTGACGCGGCGGCTGATCGTGATCCGGGTGCCGCCTGGCTACGAGGAAGAGGACGACGAAGAGATCACCTATCGGCTGGCCGATCCAGAAATCGTGCGCCATCACGGCTTGCAGGTCGGGCTCGAGGGATGCCTGAGCATTCCGGGCTGGGTTGGGGAAGTGCCGCGCCACGAGTCAATCACGGTCAAGGGCATCGACATGGACAACAAGCCGGTCCGGATCAAGGCGTCCGGGCATTTGGCGGTGATCTTCCAGCACGAGATCGATCACCTGGACGGCATCCTGTTCACGGACCGGGTCGAGGATCGCTCGACGCTGCGCCTGGTCGGTCAGCGGGAGTACGAGAACCTGGCAGAGGGGTGAGAAGCGCTCGAACGGTATCGTCATTCAGAGCGAAGCGATGAATCTCCGCGCGAAGCGCATGTCGGCGGAGCTGACGGCGATGCTTGCCGCGTCCCGCTACCGTCCGCTTCGCGATGCAGCTGCTCGATGCGGCTGACCGGATCGACTCAACAGGCACTTGCACCGGGCGTGAAGAATCGCATCCGCTCAATTGCTCCCTCATCGTCTCTTGGCGGATGTGGCCCATCGCCGGGCGACCCTTCGATCGCGGTATCGTCATTCAGAGCGAAGCGATGAATCTCCGCGCGAAGCGCATGTCGGCGGAGCTGACGGCGATGCTTGCCGCATCCCGCTACCGTCCGCTTCGCGATGCAGCTGCTCGATGCGGCTGACCGGATCGACTCAACAGGCACTTGCACCGGGCGTGAAGAATCGCATCCGCTCAATTGCTCCCTCATCGTCTCTTGGCGGATGTGGCCCATCGCCGGGCGACCCTTCGATCGCGGAGTTTTTCCCGATGCGACGCGAGGGACCGTCCCTCTGGATTACGGCAGGGGAAGATGTCGGAATGATGATGGCGCTCATGCGTGGAACCGACGCGCAGCTTCGCCGCACCGGGACGATACCGATGCCGCTTACACGATCGTCCCCTACAAGTTGTATCCGTACGGCTGTCAGGATCGCCGTTACGGCGTGCTGGGGAGCTGTTCGGGGATCGTGACCGCCGACTGAATGGCGCGGACCTTCTCGGCCTCGATCACGCTACAGATCGACATGACGGTCTCGGCCATCCGGCCGCCCCGGTTGAAGACGACATAATCGAACTCGCTGGCGCGGTCGATCTCGGCGGCGGCGGTCCGGAACCGCCTGGCGAGAATCTCGGGATCCTCGGTCTTGCGCGCCCGCAGCCGGTTGAGGAGGGCATCCATCGACTCCGGCAGCATGAAGATCGAGACGGTGTTGCCGATCAACGTGCGGAGGGTGTGGGCACCGGCGACATCGACCTTGACGATCACGTGCTGCCCGGCGGCCAGACCGTCGACAATGTCCTGGCGGGGGACACCGTAGAGATTGTCGTAAACCAGCGCGTGCTCTAGGAACTGACCCTCGTCGATCTGGCGCTCGAAGTCCGCGCGATCGAGAAAACGATAGTGCGTGCCATCCCGCTCGCCTGGCCGCATCGCCCGCGATGTGGCGGTGACGACATACCGGGCGTCAGGGTATTGCGAGTTGAGTTTCTCAAGCACCGAATCCTTGCCGACGCCCGACGGCCCCGAGATGATGAAGAGACGAGGCGTGCGGTTCTCCATCGCGCGCCGGATGTGATCATCCCCACGAGCACGGATCTCGACGAACTTCCCCTCGGTCCGGGTTCCGTCCGGCGAGTGAACGGCATCGGGGACGGGTGGTGTCGTAGCGTCATTCATGGAGAGCGAAGGCAAGGCTCAGATGCTCCTTGGTGAACAGGTGCGGGCCGTCCGCCGGATCGAATTGGCCGGCTCCACGATACTGGATATGGAATCGACCCAGAGGATGTTGGGATCAGGGTCGCCAATGCGCCTGGCGAAACCTGTTTTCGCCGGAAATGCCAAGGGTACTCGACAGGTCAGCGCAAGCGGAAGGCGAATTGCGGATGTTCGATATTCTCACGGTGGCGGCGATCGCCGATGAACTTCAGGGGTCGGTGCTTGACGGACGCATCCAGAAGGTCGGGCTCGTTGATCGGACGACATTCACCTGCGAGATCTACGCGAACCATCGTCGGCGGGCGCTGATCGCCAGCGCGGATTCCCAGCAGCCGCGACTCCTGCTGGCCGATGCGATGCCGTCGATCGATCCGAACCTGATCACCCCGTTCGGTCTCCAGCTCCGGAAGTATGTCCGGGGCGGATTCCTGGTCGGGATCGAGCAGCCATCCATCGAGCGGATGGTGCGGCTCAGTATAGTGAAGCGGATGCCGGGCCACAACGATCAGCGACCGGGGAGGAACGGATCGAGGGCTGACGAGTCCACGCTCGAGGATGTCGGTGACCTCGACGCCGCGGACGCTCCGGACGACACGGAGCAGCTCGATGATCTGGCAATCTGGTCGGAGGGCATGCACCGGGTCGAGATCGTCGTCGAGATCATGGGCCGCCACAGCAACATCATCCTGGTGGACGATCAACAGGTCGTGATGGAAAGCGTGAAGCGCGTCACCGCGCAGATGAGCCGCGTTCGCCCTGTCATGCCGAGACTGCCGTATGTCCTCCCCCCAGCACCGGACAAGCCCGATCCCAGGCGGCTGACGACACCAGGCGCCGAGCAGCTCCTGGCGAGCGGAAAGCCAGCGGCGAAGCTGGCGGAGGTGCTGGTGCGGGGCCTTCGTGGAGTCAGCCCGCAGATCGGACGGGAGATCGCGTTCCGGCTGACCGGGGACGCGGCGGTCCAGCTTCAGGCGGTCGGGAAAGAAGGGGCGACGGAGCTTGCCCGGATCGTGCGCACTCTCTTCGAGCCGCTGCTGACGCTCGATTGGCAGCCGCGCGTCTACGTCCAGGAAGAGGTGCCGGTTGGGTACGCCGCGATCCCGATGGAGCATCTGGCCGCGATCGCGGAGGAGCAGGCGGTCGATACGATGTCGGCGGCGATCGAAGCGGGCATGGCGGTCGAGCTTGGGGACGCGCCGAAGGATCATGCGCAGCGCCGGGCGCGGCTGGTTGACGCGATCGACCGCGAGATCGTGAAGGTCGAGAGCCGTCTGCGATCGCTACGGGAGCAACTGAAGCGGGCCGACCACATCGAGGAGCTGCGAACCTGGGGCGAGCTGATCTACGCCTACATCTGGCGGATCGAGCCGGGCCAGAGCGAGCTGCTGGTTGATGACGTACGGATTCCGCTCGCTCCGGCGCTGACGGCCAAGGAGAACGCCCAGGAGTATTTCGAGCAATACCGGAAGGCGCAGAAGGCGGGCGCGTCGCTGCCGGAGCGCGTCGCCGGGGCGGCCACCGAACAGGATTATCTGGCGCAGTTGCGGACCCAGGCGAGCCAATCGGAGGGGTTCGCCGCGATCGAGTCGCTGCGGCGGGAGCTCGACGAGCACACTGGTGGGCGGGCGACGACTGGCGAGCGCTCGGGCAAGGTGAGCCGCAAACAGCAGGCGAAGCGGCCATCGGCGGTCATCGACGCGATGGGCAACGCGATCTATATCGGGCGATCGGGCCGGGAGAACGACCAGGTGACGTTCGACATCGCCGGTCCAGGCGATCTCTGGATGCACGCGCGGGGGGTTCCGGGCTCGCATGTCATCGTGCGGTTGGCGCGGCCGGACAGCGGCGAGGATGACGACGCGATGGCCCCGGCGGCGGCGCTGGCGGCGTTCTACAGCGCGTCGCGGACAAGCGGCACGGTGGAGGTCGACATCGCCGAGCGGCGGCATGTGCGGAAGATCAAGGGGGCGGGGCCGGGGATGGTGACGTACCGGAACGAGCGGACGGTCGCGGTCCGGCCCCAGGATGAGACGGAACTGAAAGCAGCGGGGCGGCTCGGCTGAGCCGCCCCGTTTGAGATGTTAGAGACCGGCTATCCCGCCCCCACTGGGGATGGTCCATCCGGGTCGCGCATCGACGTCTTCGCGAAGATCGACGAGATGATGATTCCCAGCTCATACAATAGATAGAGAGGGAAGAACACGATCGCTAGGTTGAACGGGTCCGTGCTGGGAGTAATGATGGCTGCCACAATCACCATAATTACGATCGCGTACTTCCTATACTTCCGCATCATTGCGGGTGTGAAAATGCCGATCTTCGCTACCACGAACATAATTACCGGTAGCTGAAATGAGACGCCGAGCCCGATCATCAGGGTTAGGAAGAATGTCAAGGTTCCTTCTCCGGTAGGAGACCAATCAATGGAACCAGAATTCCAGGTCGATAGGAACTCGAGTGCTCTCGGTGCTGCGATGAAGTAGCCGTATGCGATCCCAGATAAAAGCAGCGTGGAAACGAAAGGAAGCGACATGAATACCAAGCGCTTCTCCTTCCGGGTCAACCCCGGAGAAAGAAATGCAATCAACTGATAGACGATCAATGGAAATGCTATCGCAATCGCTACAAACATTGCAACGCGGAAACTCAGCATCAATGGGTCAGTCGGGTTAATAGTTTGAAGACCTTGTTCAGCCTTGGCTTTATCCTTCAACTCCTCGATGATTCGCCCTTGTAGAGCAAAACCGACGATGAAGGACAGTCCGATCCCGATGCAGACCTTCATGATGCGGTCGCGGAGCTCGATGAGGTGCTCCTGCAACGTCATCTCATCGAAGACATCGGGGGTGTTGGGATCGACTTGGGGAAGGCGGGGGATCTTGAGCTTCCCCGCCGGAAGCCTGAGGGTGCGCGCCATGACGGTTGTGCTCCTTGCGACTCCGGCCTCGATCGAGGTCGGGAGGTCACGATAGGGGAGTGTCAGTGTCTCGGCGCGAGGTCGGACCACATCTGCCAGCGACGGATCGGACGACCAGAATGGGTACACGGTTCGCCGGATGCCCGGAGGGAGCCGGGCAAGGTGCGGAAGCAATCAGGATCGATCGTGATGCTTTCTGCTTCCGCGTGCTGCCGAAGGCCGTTCACTCGCGACGCTAGGACGGCTTGTGCTCGTCAATATACTTTACGGCGTCGGCAACGGTCCGGATGTTCTCGGCATCCTCGTCCTTGATCTCGAGGTCGAACTCCTGCTCCATGGCCATGATGACCTCGACAAGGTCGAGCGAGTCCGCATTCAGGTCGCCGATGAACTCGGCGCCCTCGACGACCTGGTCGGAGTCGACGCCGAGGCGTTCGCTCACGATCCCCTGCAGACGTTCGAGTGTTGTAGCCAACCGAAAACCCTCCTCAACGCGTGCACGCATCGCCACCCGCGATGCGATAACCTCACCGGATGCTGGTCAATCCACCGCTGATCTTTTTTGATTCCGACTCCGCGCCGGTACGATTCTCCGTCCGGCAGGCGAACGGAAAGCGCGTGACCGTAGCCCGAACACACCCCGGTGGATAATACACGACCGCGCGGTATGCCCGGTAGGGGCAACCCGGAGCCTGCGCTGTAAGCGGCATCGGTAAGGGTCTGGTTGCCCTGTTCGGCCGTACCGGGGCATGGGCGGACCCCCTCTGGTCTGATGCCTGTTCCGTCGCTGCCGCGCCGGGGGGTCCCTCGTCGCTTCGCTCCCTCGGGATGACAGGACCCGGGGGGGCTGGTTGCCCTGGCCCGCCCTTGGCCCGCCCAGCGCTGTCGCGAATGGACGTGGGGTGCTCCCTCAGCGGGAGGAGGGGGAGTCCGGAATGCGGTCGACGATCGTGCCGAGGACGCCGTTGACGAAGCGGCCCGAGCTTGGACCGCCGAAGCGCTTGGCGATCTCGACCGCCTCGTTGATGACGGCGCGATAGGGCACATCCCGCTCGAAGAGGAGCTCGTAGACGGCGAGGCGAAGCACGCTCCGGTCGATCGACGCGAGCTGCGGAATCGGGAAGGCCGGGGCGGCGTCGGTGATGTAGGGATCGATCTCGGCGAGCCGTTCGTGCACGCCGCGCGCCAGGCGGATCGCGTGGTCGGCAATGGGTTGGGGCAGGTCATCGCCCTCTTCATCGGTGAGGCGGGTGAGGATTTCCGGAAGGTCGTGCTCCGTCATGTCGAGCTCGAACAATGATTGCATGGCGAAGATTCGAGCCTGATGGCGCAGGCCGCCACGATCGACGCGGGCGCCTTCCCGGTTGACCGGGCGCTTGCCCGCTCGTGACCGGGAGCTCCGGCGGGTCTTCGGCTTTCGTGGGGTCTGCGAAACGGTCTCGCCTCCGGGTGCTCCGGATGAGACCGGCTCGGATGGTTCGGTGGCATCGGACGAAGCGGATTGATCGTTGGCTTCGGGGGCTTCGGACATTGCGTGTAGGGGTTCCTTTGTTCGTCGAGTGTGATCGAGGGTTTCAGGCAACTGGCCGGGATCGGATTCGGCACACGGCTGGCGCGGCCTTGGCCGCCACCGATGCCGCTTGCGAGGGCGGCCACTATGGACTGTTTTCAAAGCCACAACGTTCGCTGGCGCAGTCGCGGGCGGACACATTCGACAAGCTCCGATGCCGCTTGCCGATGCGGCTGCCCGCGGGCAACCGTCACCACGTCAACCGGATTTTGGAGCCCGCTCATCCACCCCTCCAGATGGCCAAAGGGGCACGCTTCCCAACAGGCCTTATACGGATCGGGCTTTGGGATGAGGTCTGGTGGAACTCATTCCGGTTGATTGCCGATGGCGATTTCCTCGATGAAGACGTTGACGTGTCGCACCGTGAGGCCGAGCATCTTGCCAACGGCATTTCCCACCATCCGCTGAATCTCGCGGCTGAGCTCGGTCACGTTCGTGCCCCGTGTCACCGCGATCGAGACCTCCGCCGCGATCCGGTCACCATTGACGCTCACGGCGATCTTTCCATTGTCATACGACTTGTCGATCGCCGGATCGTTCCGAGGTTGTTTTTGCCAGGGGCGGGACCGGAATCCGGCCACTCCGTCGATATCGCGAACGGTCATCTCGATCAGCTCGATCAGCACCGCCGGGGCGATCCGGACCGTGCCGCGGACCGCCGGGGCCTGGTCGCCCCCGATCGGCGCGACGACATCGGTCGACGCGCCCGGAACCGGACGGGGCGATTGGAGAGCGTCAGTCATGGTGGTTACCTCCGGGCCGGCGATCGGGGACGCGATTCTTCTTCATCGTGGGCTTCTCGCAACCGGGAGCCGACGCGCTCGATGAACTCCGGGATGAATCCGGTGTGCACATCTCCCCGCTGGAAACGCTCGTCGGCGATCAGCTCGCGATGAAATGGAATCGTGTGAGAGATGCCGGTGATGACGGTTTCGCGGAGCGCGCGTTCCATGCGGACGATCGCCTCGTCACGGTCCTTGCCCCAGGTGATGATCTTGCCGAGCAGGGAGTCGTAGTTCGACGGAACGGTGTAGCCGCTGAAGAGGTGTGAATCCATCCGCACTCCAGGGCCGCCGGGCGCGACGTAGAGATCGACGGTGCCGACCGAGGGGGTGAAGTCGTTCATGGCGTCTTCGGCCGTGATCCGGCATTCGATCGAGTGCCCGATCGGCCGAAACTGGTCATCGTTGAAGTTGAGCCGCTCACCGGCGGCGACCCGGATCTGCCAGCCCACGAGATCGATCCGGGAGACTTCTTCGGTAACCGGGTGCTCGACCTGGATCCGGGTGTTCATCTCCATGAAATAGTAGCGGCCGTCGGTATCGAGCAGAAACTCGAGCGTTCCGGCGCTGCTGTATCCGGCGGCTTTCGCGCCCCGGACCGCAATCTTCAGGAGATTGTCCCGGACCTTTTTCGGGAGGGCCGGGGCGAGCGCTTCCTCGACGACCTTCTGATGGCGGCGCTGGAGCGAGCAGTCCCGCTCGCCTAGCGAGACCACGTTGCCGTGGCTATCTCCCAGCACCTGGACCTCGACGTGACGCGGACGCTGCAGGAACCGCTCCATGTAGACATCGCCATTGCCGAACGCGGCCTCGGCCTCGGCCTGGGCCATCGGGAACCCGCGGGTGAGCTCGGCATCGTTCATCGCGACCCGCATCCCGCGGCCACCACCACCGGCGACCGCCTTGACCACGACCGGATAGCCGATCTGGCGGGCGAATTCGCGGGCTTGGCCGAGCGTCACGATTATGCCCTCGGTGCCGGGAAGCATCGGAACCCCGGCGGCGCGCATCACGGCGCGGGCCTCGGCCTTGTTGCCCATCTTCTCGATCACGTCCGGACGGGGGCCGATGAACGTGACCCCTACCTGTTGACAGACTTCGGCGAGATACGCGTTCTCGGCCAGGAAGCCGTACCCTGGATGAAGGGCGTCGCAGCCGGTGACGAGCGCGGCGCTGATCACGGCGGGGATGTTGTTGTAGGAGCGCGCGGCGGCGGCGGGGCCGATGCAGACGGCTTCATCGGCGAGCCGGACGGCCAGGGAATGACGATCGACATCGCTGTAGGCGACCACAGCGGGTATTCTCAGGTCCCGGCAGGCCCGGAGGATGCGCAGCGCGATTTCCCCTCGGTTGGCGATCAGAATCTTCCGAAACACCTGCGTGCCTCCTGGATACCCGTCGTGGCGATTGGTGCAATGGTATCAGCCGGACCCGCTCGTTGCCGTGACTACAGCGTTTTGCAGGGAGATTGGCCGAGTGATTCGGAGGGTGCCTCGCGCCCATTCAATGAACGGCGGAAGCGCAAAGCGCTTCCGCCGGCGACACAGCTGCTGGGGTCCCTCGTCACTTCGTTCCCTCCGCTGCGCTACCGATGCGGCTGCTGGGATGACAATGTAGCCTTGACGCTCCACTAGAGGGTCTGGGTCAGGCCATGAAGAGGCCGCCGTCGACCGTGAGCACGTGACCCGTGACGAAACTCGAGTCTGGCGACAACAGGAAGGAGACGGCGCCAGCGACGTCTTCCGGAGTGCCGAACCGACCCAGGGGGGTGTTCTGGAGCAGGCGCTCCTTCAGCTCACCGGTCAGGGCATCGGTGAGCCGGGTCTCGATAAAGCCCGGTGCGACGGCGTTGACCGTGATCCCACGTGAGCCGACCTCCTTGGCCAGCGACTTGGTGAGGCCAACGAGGCCCGCCTTGGCGGCCGCGTAATTGGCTTGACCAGCGTTCCCGACGAGCCCGACGACCGAGCTGAGATTCACGATTCGCCCGGAGCGCTGCCGGAGCATGGGCCGGATCGCCGCCTTGCTGGTGAGGAACGCGCCCTTCAGGTTCGTGGAGAGGACATCGTCCCAATCGGATTCACCCATCCGCATGATGAGCATGTCGCGGGTGATTCCGGCGTTGTTGACGAGGGCGTCGATCCGGCCGAGCCTCTGCATCGCGGCCTCGATCGTCGCACCGGCGCCGTCGGCAGTGGAAATGTCGGCGGCGAGGCATTCGACCCGACGGCCGGACGCTTCGAGATCGATTTTCGCGGCGCCGGCGGCCTCCTCATCGCCCCGGTAGGTGATGACGAGGTCGAAGCCGTCGACCGCGAGGCGATGGGCAATCGCGAGGCCGATGCCCCGCGTGCCGCCGGTAATGACGGCGACCTTGTCGTGTGGAGTGTTCGGCATGGACCTTGGGCCTCTTCTCTCTTGCGCTGATCCTGGATCGTCAGCCAGCGACGCCGGCGCGGCCCCAGCGGACGACGCCCGCCGCCCAGGCCAGCCCGGCCCCGAACGCGACGAGCACGACGTTCTTGCCTTCGGTCAGCGATCCGGATTCGGCGGCTTCGCAGAGCGCGATCGGCACCGATGCCGCCGAGGTGTTGCCATAGCGATCGACGTTGACCCAGACCTTCTCGCGCGGGAGCGAAAGCCGCCTGGCGGCCGCGTCGATGATGCGCTGGTTGGCCTGATGCGGGATGAGCAGGTCGATATCCTCGAAGGTGAGATCGACCTTGCGGATCGCTTCGGTGGCGGCATCGCCCATCACCTGCACGGCGAATCGGAAGACCTCCTTGCCGTTCATCTGAAGATAGGGGCGGTAGTCCGGGAAGAGCTCGGCCGATTCGGGGACGAGCCCGCCCCAGCCCGGAACGTAGAGGTGTTTATGCCCGGCGCCATCGGCGCCAAGCACCGTCGAAAGCAATCCCCTCGGCTCGTCCGTCGCCTCGATCACGACCGCGCCAGCACCGTCACCGAAGAGCACGCAGGTGCCCCGATCGGTGTAATCCACGTATTGCGTGAGGGTATCGACGCCGACCACGAGCACGCGGGTGTAGACGCCAGCGTTGACGAACTGGCTGCCGACCGAGAGTGCGGTGACGAAGCCGGCGCAGGCCGCGCCGACATCGAAGGCGCCGCCCGAGCCGCCGAGCTCGGCCTGAACCAGGCAGGCCTAGGAGACGAGGAAGTCGTCAGGGGTTGCGGTCCCGACGACGATTAGGTCGATCTCTGCGGGCGTTCGGCCGGCCCGGTCGAGCGCTTGCCGAGCCGCCGCCGTGGCGAGCGATGTCGTGCTGTCGTCGGGCCCAACGATATGGCGCTGCCGAATGCCGGTACGGGACACGATCCATTCATCGGTAGTCTCGACCATCGTTTCGAGATCGCGATTGGTGAGAAGACGTTCGGGAACGGCTTTGCCCCAACCCGTGATCGCAGCGTACGGCATTCAGCGTTCCCTGACCTCGGTTGATGCGCCGATGCGTCGAAGGCATGAGGGAATTGCCGGAGAGCTGAACCGCCGCATACCCGGAAACGGGCAATCGACGCTGACCAGGATGCTCAAGTTTGCCAGAAGTCGTGCGCTGTCACCATGCCAGGCAGCCATCTCCCTGAACGTGCAAGGGGGACACGCAAGAGCGGGGCGGATGAAACACCACCCCGCTCGCAGGCTCCCGCGGATCGTGACGCTTGGAATGGCGAGCGATCAAGACTCCGACGGCCGCCGGGAATCCTCGATCTCGATCACCTGCCGCCCGCGATACATGCCGCAGTTCGGGCAGACGTGATGAGGCCGCTTGAGGGCACGACAACTGGCGCACGGCACCAACTGCGGAGCCGTCAGATGAATGTGGCGACGCCGGGTACCCTGATGGGCCTGGCTGATGCGTTGCTTGGGCAGTGCTCCCATGATGATCTCCTCCTTGCCGGGGGTTTGTGCGGGAGCGCATGTGCGCCTGGCACCTTTCAGATACTCGCAATCTCAGTGGTCGGGGGTTTCCGGATCGTCGTCGAGCAGGCCGGCGAGTTCGGCGAACCGGCCGTCCCCCACCATGTCGCTATCCGTCGAGCGGAGCAGGGGGCCGGGACAATCCGGCCCGCAGCTGGGTTGCATTGGGATCGACAGGAGAATCCATTGCCTGAGCGCCTCGGCCAGGTCGATCTCGTGATTGTCGTCGATCGCGAACCCAGCCTCTTCTTCCTCGCCCTCGGTGGACAACCGCTCGCGCGGCTTGTTCAGGCCGGATCCGGTCCGGACATCGACCGTTTGATGAAACGATTCCGCAAACGATTCCTGAATCGGTTGGTCATACTCCTCGAGGCAGGTCACGCATTCAAGCCGAACGCGACCGGTGATCTCCGCGGTGACCAGAATCTGGCCCTTTAGCCGCGTTAACCGTGCCGGGGCAACGACGTCGGTCGCGATCAGGCCATCACCCAGGTCGAGCCTGGGCAGGTCAACGCGAATCTCGCGGGTGGCGCCAACCGGCTCCTGGAGCAGCGACGCGACATTGAGCCGGGTGTCGCCATTGAGATCGATCGCTCGATCCTGGTCTGTAGCCATTGGTAATGCACCTAACTTTCGCCCGCCGCCCCGATCCCCTTCGCGGGATCGTGTGACGTGCGCACGAAGACGCCGGGGCGAAACCCGGCGCTTGGCCGGAAGTATAGGTTTGCGGGCCGACGAGCGTCAACGCGCCGTGACGGCGTGGCGATCGCGCGATGGGGCGCTCGCACTACAGCGGGTTGAACCGAGATTGGCCGCGGGATGCGGAAGGCGCCTCGCGCCAGCGACGCAGCTGCCGAGGTTCCTCGTCGCTCCATTCCCTCAATGCAGTGACCAAGGCTTGCTGTCATCATCCCCGTCCGTCATCCAGACAGCTGTGCCGGAGGGACGGTCCCACGCATCGCTCCGACGCCGCTTACCGATGCCGCTTCCCGGATCAACTCCGGGACCGAAGGATCGCGGCAGCCGCATCGCTGGCGAAGCCGCATCGGGCAGCCGCGTCGCGAAGCGGACTCAACGGTGCGCGGCAATCGAAACCGTCGGCTCCGCCGTCCTGCGCGATGCGGCGGCTGCGATTCATTGTTGCGCTCTGAATGACAATCAATCCTGGACAGAGTACTTGGCATGACCATTTGACAGAAGTGCCCGCTAGTTGCCGACCGCTTCCTTGGCGGTCTCCACCGTTTCCAGGGTCTGTTCGACCGCGTCTTCCATCACGGCCATGCCGCGGCGCACGGCATCCTCGACGAGCACGAGCTGCTCGACGATGAAGACCTCGATCTCGCCCCGCGCGCGCTGCCGCTCTTCCTCGGCCTGGCGCAGCACCTCCTCGCTTTTCTGCCGGGCTTCGGCGAGGATGGCACTCTGGGAAACAAGCGCGGCGGCCCGCTCGCCGGCGGCCTTGACGATCCGGCCGGCCTCCTCCTGGGCTTCACCGATGACACGTTCACGTTCCTTGATCACGCGCTGCGCCTGCTTGATTTCGTTCGGGACCGCGACCCGGAGCTGATCGATCATCGCCAGGAACTCCACCTCCTCGACCATCACCCGGCCACTGAATGGCACTCGCTTGCCAACTCCGACCAGCTCTTCGAGCTGATCGAGCAGGTAGAGAAAATCCGTGGTGCCATCTTGCTGGAGCGGTGGGGCGACGCGATCGGTCATGGGGGATCTCCCGGGGTGGGATCGAGTAACAGTGGTTCTTGCCTCGTGGACAAGGATAAACGACCCGCGACGGCCGGGTCGTTCCTTCCGGAGCTCCGGTTGGGGTCAGACTGGCGCCGTGTCGCGCCGGGTGGCGAAGCGGGCGCCAAGCGCCCTCTCGACCCCGAAGGGAACGAGCCCATGGACATCACCGCCGAGGCTTGCCACTTCCCGGATGAAGCTGGAGCTGATGAACGAGAGGCGAGACGAGGTCATGAGGCAGACGACCTCGATTTCGGGAGCGAGGTGTTCGTTCATGTGAGCGTACTTGAACTCATACTCGAAGTCGGATACCGCCCTGAGCCCACGCACGATCGTCGCCGCGCCGCGCGCGCGGGCGTAGTCGACCGTCAACCCGGAAAAGACATCGAATTCGATCCGGGACGCGAACGGATCGTCGCTTTGGGCGAGCGCGGCGCGGGCGAACTCGACGCGTTCCGTGACCGGGAAAAGCGCATTGGGCTTGCCGGTCCCCGCGTACACGGCCAGGATCAAGCGATCGAACAGCTTCGCGGCTCGAAGCGCGACATCGAGGTGACCGTTGGTGATCGGATCAAAGCTGCCCGGATAGATCGCCAGCGTCATGCGCGCGCCCCGCCTCTTCACTGGATGGTTCCGGACCGGATCCATCGTCGCGTGTCGCATCGGCGACCTCATAAATCGAGAAGCAACTGTCGCCGTGGCATCGCAGGCGAAGGCGGTCGAGCCGGCCGAGGCAATCGGGAAGCTCCACCCTCGGCGAATGACCGATGACCACAATTGCACCGTAGTGTACCAATGCCGCGTTCCCGAGGGCATCCAGGGCCGGAATGATCTCCGGATCGGCGTAGGGCGGATCCATGATCACGAAGTCGTACGTAGCGCGGGCGCCGCCGATGAACGTCATCACCGGTACCTGATGAACCGATCCGATCCGAGAGAATCCCGTAGTCGTCAGGTTGTCGCGAATGACCTGGCAGGCGTCGCGCGTGCGCTCGACGAAATCGGCCCGTGTGGCGCCCCGAGAGAGGGCTTCGATCCCGATCGCGCCGGTGCCGGCGTAGAGATCGAGCACGATCTCGGGAGCGACCCCGAGCGAGGCCAGGGAGTTGAAGAGGGCGCCCTTGATCTTGTCGGCCATCGGCCGCGTGGCGTGCGACGGGGGGCCCTTCAACGTCCTGCCCTTGGCTGATCCCGAGATGACGCGCATGGAAGCACTCCTGAAGAATGGCATCGCTGGTGATCGGGAGAACAGGATCGGAGACGCGGCATGGGTCGCTGAACTCTACAGTCGACCCGGTCTCGACGTTGGCACGAGGATATGCGACTGGAGGATCACCTGGAGGATGACGAACATTTGACGACTTAATCGTGAAAATTGACACAATCGAACGAGCGGTTCGAGGACACCTGCTCCCTTGACTGATGCAGGTCGCTCGCGGCGTGACCATCATCGTGGTCCTTCCGGGCAATGGAGCCGCATCGCATCGGAAATTCCTCACTCATCAAGGACAGAATGAATGCGTCAACCTTCCCGACTGTCGCAGCGCGTGACGGATGGCAACGTCAAATGGTTCACTCTCGTTGCGGCGTGCTTCGCGCTGTTCATGGCGATTCTCGACAACCTCGTGGTGAACGTCGCGCTGCCGACGATCTCGGAAGATTTCGATCCGTCCCTGGCACAGATTCAGTGGATCGTATCCGCCTATACGCTGGTCTTCGCGTCGCTTCAGATCACCGCTGGCGGGCTGGGCGACCGGTTGGGCCGAAAGCGCTTCTTCCTCATTGGGGTCGCGATCTTTACGGTGACCTCGGCGCTGGCGGCGCTGGTGCGGTCGACGGAATGGTTGATTGCGGCGCGGGCGGTCCAGGGGCTCGGGGCTGCGTTCATCATGCCGCTCTCGCTGTCGCTGATCTCGGCGGCGTTTCCGCCGGAGGAGCGGGGCAAGGCGCTCGGGATCTGGTCGGCGATCTCGGTGTCCGGGCTCGCCCTCGGCCCGATCGTGGGCGGGTTCATCGTCGAGTATTTCACGTGGCAGTGGATTTTCCTGATCAATGTGCCAATCGGGATCGTCGCGTTTCTGGTGACGTCCGCCGTGGTGCGGGAGACGCGGGACGAATCCGGCACGGTTGCGACGGACGTGCCGGGGACGATCACGGTGACCGGGGCGATCGCGGCGCTGACCTGGTCGCTGATCCAGGCCGGGGAACGCGGCTGGGGCGATTCGCTGATCATCACCGGGCTGGTCACCTCGGCGGTGCTGTTCGCGGCGTTCATCGTGGTCGAGCAACGCACCGAGAAGCCGATGGTGCCGTTGCGCTTCTTCCGGTCGACCACGTTCACCGGAGCCAACATCGTCGCCTTCTTCGTCTCGTTCCTGATCTCGGGCGTCGCCTTCAGCATGACGCTCTATCAGCAGAACGTGCATGACTTCTCCCCGGTGAGGACGGGGATGGCGATGTTGCCACTGGTGGTAACGATGATGATCTTCGCGCCGCTCTCCGGGGCGCTGGTGACGCGGATCGGATCGAGCAAGCTGATCGCGCTTGGAATGCTGATTACCGGCTCCTCGGCGTTCCTCTTCCTGCGGACGGGTGTGAGCGCATCGTATCTCGATATCGTGCCAGCGATGGTGACGATGGGGTTCGGCAACGCCCTGATCTTCGCGCCGATGACGACCGCCGTGCTGAACAGCGTGGAGTCCGACAAGAGCGGCGTCGCTTCGGCGGTCAATGGGGCTGTCCGGGAGACCGGGTTCGCGTTCGGCGTCGCCCTTCTCGGCACGATCATGAACCAGACGTACCAGTCGCGATTCGATCGATCGACCGAAATCCAACAGCTCCGTGATACCTCGAATCCAGCCCTTGCGCCGCTCCAGCCGGTGCTCGACTTTATCCTCAAGGGGACGAATAACGCCGGGCGACTGATCGAGAATCAGGAGAAGTTCCCGGGTATTCCGGTTGACATCGCGGCAAGCATCCGCCTCGCGAGCTCCCGCGCTTTCATCGCGGGGATGGACCGGGCGTTCATCATTTCCGGCGTCGCGATCATCGTGGCCGCCGCGGTCGCCCTCATCATGATCAAGGATAGCGTCGCGGATACCGAGCCCGCGGGGGAGCGGCTGGAGCCGGGTGGTGTGCCGGAGATTCCCCAGGTCAGCGGGGCGGGAGGGGCCGGCGAGTAGGTGTCGGCGTCGGGCGTCAGGCTGGCGGCGCGGGCGTCAGGAGGCCCCGGCATCGATGGTCGAGGCCGTGGCCCAAAAGTGCTGGAGCCGCGGCTTGAGCCTTGTGAATTTCTGGATGCTGACCTCGGGATCGTCGGCGATGATCCGCTCCGCCGCGATCCTGGCCGCGTCGAGCAGCCGGGTGTCGAACCCCTGCTCGAGCCAGCCAAGCTCTGGCAGGCCACTCTGGCGGGTGCCGATGAAATCGCCAGGACCGCGCAGCTCGAGATCGCGCTCGGCGAGTACGAACCCGTTGTTCGTCGCCACCATCGTCTGGAGCCGCTCTTCGCCGTCGCCCGACACGTTTTCGGCGAGCAGCAGGCAGTAGCTCCGGGATCCTCCCCGACCGACCCGCCCCCGGAACTGATGGAGCTGGGAGAGACCGAAGCGATCGGCGCCCTCGACCATCATCACCGTCGCGTTCGGGATGTCGATGCCAACCTCGATCACCGAGGTCGAGACGAGGATGTCGAACTCGCGGTTCCGGAACGCGGTCATCACCTCGTCCTTCTTCTTCCCAGGCATCTTGCCATGGACCACATCGATCCGCAGGTCGGGAAAGACATCGCGCTGGAGGCGAACGGCTTCGTCAACGGCCGAACGCGCGTCGATCAGGTCGGATTCCTCGACGAGCGGGCAGATCACGAACGCCTGATGACCGGCCGTAATCTGGTCGTGGACGATGCGATAGGCATCGCCCCGCTCGTTGCCGACGAAGCGGCGCGTCTCGATTGGAATCCTTCCTGGTGGGAGCTCGTCGATGATCGAGACATCGAGATCGCCGGCGAGCACCAAGTTGAGCGTCCGCGGGATCGGGGTGGCGGTCATCGCGAGCACGTGCGGCGCGACGCCGCCGGCCTTGGCGGCGAGGGAGGCGCGCTGGCGGACGCCGAACCGGTGCTGCTCGTCGATGATCGCGAGCGCGAGACCGTGGAACTCCACGTCGCCCTGAATGAGCGCATGGGTGCCCACCAGGATGTCGATCGCCCCGGTCGCGAGCGGTTCCTTCAGGGCCCGGCGGGCGCTGGCACGGGTGGACCCGGTGAGCATCGCGACGCTGGGGCGTCGTTCCTCCGGCAGGTCGGCATAGAGCCCGGTGAAGCTCCGGAAGTGCTGCTCGGCGAGGAGCTCGGTCGGCGCCATGATGGCCGTCTGCTTGCCAGTCCCCCTCGCGATCAGCGCCGCGATCGCGGCGACCACGGTCTTGCCCGATCCGACATCGCCCTGCAAGAGCCGCGACATCGGCTCCGGACGCCGCAGGTCGCTGATGATCTCGGCGATCGCGTTGTCCTGCGCGCGTGTAAGGGTGAACGGCAGCACCTCCCGGAACTCATGGATCGCCGCGCCGTCGATGTCGAGTGGCTGCCCCGGGGAGGCCTTGCGATGCTGCTTGCGCTTGATCAGCCCAATCTGGAGGAGCAGGAGATTCTCGAACGAAAGCCGGTGGCGGGCGATGGTGAATTCGTCGAGGGAGTTGGGATAGTGCAGGTGCTCGTAGGCGAGATCGAGGGCCGGAAGCCGATCCCACAGCTCGGGGTCGATAAAGGGTTTGGCCTCGGCGAGCCAGTCGACCAGCCTGGCGCGGGTCGCGTCGAGGGCGGACCTCGTCATCGCGCGGAGCGACTTCTGGGCGACACCCTGGGTGGCCGGATAGACGGGGATCAGACGACCGGTCGACAGGTTGGGACCGTCGGCCTTTTCCCACTCCGGCGACACCATCTCCAGCCCGGAATATCCGCCCTGCACCCGTCCACTGACGTAGATTCTCTCTCCCGGCACGATCTGCTTCGCGACGAAGGTGTTGAACCAGACGATCCGCATGGTGCCCGTACCGTCGGAGATCCGGGCGTTGACGCGCGGGCGGCCAGTGCCCCGCCGCTCGTCGATCTCGATGACCTCGCCCCCGATCGTGACGTCGCCATGCAAGCCGAGCGGATTTCCGATTTTGGCGAGATTCGAATAGTCGATGTGCCGTCGCGGGATGAGGCGGAGGGCATCCTCGATGGTCTCGATGTTGAGTTTTTCGAGCTTCTCGGCCACTTTTGGCCCAACCCGCGGAAGGCGGGTGATCGGCGCATCGACCGGAAGCGGCTGAACCGGGGGGCTGGGCCGGGGCTGACGCGGCGAGGCAGGGCGTCCGGCTCGCCCTTCGCCGAGCGTGCTGTTGAGCTTGCCAATTTCCGGCCCCTTCTCGGCAAGGCCGAAGAACGGCTGGACCGCCTTGAGGCTGGTGGCGAGCTGCTCGACGCGCTGGCGCCTCGAGCCTTCATCCCGCGGCAGGCGTTCGAGGATGAGGACGGATTCGCTGAGGACGAGCGCGACCTCGCGGGTGACGCCGGCCCGTGCGTGCAGCTCGCGCAGGCAATCGATCGCGAGCCGGACATCGTCGGATGTACCGAATCCACCACGCCACACCCGGCGCAGCGCGTCGATGAGACGGTCGAAGAGGGCGTCAGGATTCATGAGCGATGGCGCGCTCCTCGCGGTGGAGGTGAATCGCCGTGACGGCGGGGGATGGATCGGGACTGACGGCCACGCATCTCATCCGCAAAGTGTACCGTGCCGGATGTGGCGCGGAATCGTGGCGTTGGGGCGACGCTGTCCCGGGAGGAGGGCGGCGATGCCGATAGGTTCGGGTCCGGCCCAGGTCGAGATCGTCGCGCCGACGTCGCTGATGGAGAGGTTCGCCTGGGGAACGCGCGGCGGGGTGTCTCGGCGGTATGGTCCACGTCATCGGGGTTCCCGCTGTGGAGAACATCGATGGCGGTGGGACCAGTCAGGTCGGTGACCAGCTCGGTGGCGCGGACAAAGGCACGCTTCCAGGTCCGGATCCGCTCGATTGGGACCAGCACGCCATCGACGAAGGAGAGCATGGGCCTGATCGCGAGCGCCGACCCGACGAGCTGTTGAGTGCGGCCAATCCTGCCACCCTTGTGGACGTCATCCAACGTCTCGAGGACGGCGACGAGCTTGCCGCATGGAATCGGTGATTACCGCGACGCGGCGCCCGTTATCCGTCGACGCTCTCCCGGATCGCAAGACCGACAGCATTGGCGCCAATGTGGGCGGCAATCACCGGGCCGAATTGAACGATCGGTATCTCATCGCCGTCAACCAACGGCGCAATCTGCTGGGCGAGGCGGGCCGCGTCATTCGGCGTGGTGTTGTAGATCACGGCAATCCGGTCGATGTTGGAGATGTCCCGCGCAAAATCAACGAGGGCGGCCATCGCCTTGGATCGGGTTCGGGTCCGCTCGAAAGGGACGACCTGGCCACCATCAACGCGTAGCAGCGGCTTGAGCTGGAGCAGGGTGCCAACGAGCTGGGCGGCTTTGCCGATCCGCCCCCCGCGCTGGAGGTGTTCGAGTGTATCCACGAAGAAGACGACATGGTAGGCGTTGAGCTCGGAGACGAGCTGAGCGGCGATTTCGGCGGCGCTGTGGGCGGCCTTCGCCAGCTCGACGGCATGGATCGCCTGGAATCCGAGTCCGTAGGTGCAATTTTGGGAATCGATGACCTCGACGTGGATGACATCAGCGAGCGCTTCGGCGGCCAGCGTGGCGGACTGGACCGTTCCACTCAGGCGTGAGGAGATCAGGATGCAGACGATCTCGTCGTAGTCGTTCGCGAGACGGCGAAACGTCTCCTCGAAGAGTCCGACCGATGGCTGGGAAGTCGTGGGAAGCTTCGATGCCGAGGCGAGCCGGGCCATGAACTCATCGGTCGTGAGATCGATCTGGTCCTTGAAGGTTTCCTGACCGAAGTGGACGTTGAGCGGCACCACGGTGATGCCATACCGCTCCTGTGTCTCGGGCGTAAGGTCCGAGGTACTGTCGGTCACGATCGCGATCCGGGGTCTCTCCGCCATGCTGATCCTTTCCGGTGCTTGCGGCAGACGACCCGGGAGCCGCCGCGTTCTCCCGGGACGCTCCGTGATGGATCCGTGACGCAGGCAGTGCCGCACGGTGAATGATTCGGACGATAGTATTACTCGATCGCGATAATGAACAGGTAATGTGGCTGGCCACCGGCGTGGATCTCCACCTCGGCGTCGGGATACGTCTCATGGACGACCGCCGCTACGGACTGGATGTCCTCCGCCGCGGCGTCTTCGCCAGGGAACAGGCTGACCAGCTCGGCGTCGGTACGCGGCATCCGGGCGAATACATCGCGCGCGACGCCAGCGGTCGTGTCACCCGAGACGAAGAGCTGATCGTCGATCAGGCCGATCGTCTGCCCTTTCGCGACCTGAACCCCGTTGAGCTCGACATCCCGCACCGCCACGGTCAGCTCGACGGTCTGGACCGACCGCATCGCGTTCGCCATCTCGGTGGCATTCCGGTCCAGATCGTGGTCGTCGTTGAATACGGCAAGGGCCGCAAGACCCTGCGGGACGGAGGTACTGGGGACGACGCGGATCTGTTTCAGGGTGAGCTCGCTGATCTGGTTCGCGGTGAGGATGATGTTCTTGTTGTTGGGAAGGATGATCACCTGATCGACCTCCTCCCCTTCGACTGCGGCGAGCAGATCGGCGGTGCTCGGATTGTTCGTTTGGCCGCCGCGGACAACGGTGGTTGCGCCCATCGCGCGGAGCGCATCGGCGAGCCCATCTCCGGCCGCGCAGGAGACGACGGCCTTGGTGCCGGGATTGGGTTGGCGCTGTCGCTGAAGCTCCGGCGGGGGTGCTGGCGATGTCGAGCCATTGGGCACCGGCGCGGTCGATACCGCGACCCGCGCCGCGGCTCGCGCGGCCGCCATTGGCGGGGCGTCGGTGCGGACGGCGAGGACGTCTGATCGTTGGGCGCTCAGGGCATCGGTCTGTCTGGACATGTTGTCGATCTTGATCTGATCGAGATCGCCCAGCCCAATCGCGAAGTCGAGGATCTGGCCGGGATTCTCGGTATGGATGTGAACCTTGATGATGGAGTCGTCGCCGACGATCACGGCGGATTGGCCCATCGCGGCGATCCGAGCCCGGCTGTTCTCGAAGTCGAGATCCTTGCCGAAGATCATGAAGTTGGTGCAGTAGCCGAACGGATCTTCGCCGTGAAGCTCACCAAGCTGGTCGAGAAAGGCCATCGCGGCCCCGGTCGTCGCGACGTTGGGATCGGCGATCCCCGACGTGTCCAGCGCGTCCGGCACGAACGTCCGCCCGTTGGCGAAGCGCTCGAGCCCTTCGAGAATGTAGACGATGCCCTGGCCGCCAGCATCGACGACATTGGCCTGGCGCAGGATGTCCAGCAGCTCGGGAGTGGACGCCAAGGCATCGCGGGCGCCGGCCACGGCGGCGTGGAGGACTGTTGCCAGCGACGGCGTGCGTTCGGCGGCCTGGCTGGCGCGCTCGGCGGCGCCCCGGATCACGGTGAGCATGGTGCCCTCGACGGGCCGCATCACCGCCCGGTAGGCCATGGTCCGGGCCTCGTTGAGGGCCAGGGCGAGATCCCGGCCGTCGATCTCATCGCGATCCTTGATCGCGGCGGCGAACCCCCGGAAGATCTGGGACAGGATCACTCCGGAGTTGCCGCGGGCACCCATCAGGGCGCCGTGCGCGATCCGGCCGGCCATCGCCCCCGCGGTCGATCCTTCACCGGGCGGGCCATCGAGGGCGGAGCGCATCGTCATCGCCATGTTCGTGCCAGTATCGCCGTCCGGGACCGGAAACACGTTGAGGGCGTTGACCTGCTCGTGGTGACGGTCGAGCCATGACGCGGCGAGGGCGAACGCGGCGGCAAGGCGCGGGCCGTCCCAGACGAGCGCGGACGACGTGGCGTTCGCGCCCGCGGGAACCGGAGTGCTCACGATCGCCTCACCTTTTCTTCCCGGATGGCCGCGTCACGTGAAGCCCATCGACGTTGACGTTGACGCGCTCAACGTCCATGCCGAGCGTGCGCTCGACATGGAACTTCACGGCCTGCATGACATTCGAGGCGACGGTGAAGATGGGGGTGCCATATTCGACGACAACGGAGACATCGATCGAGACGCGCGTGCCATCGACCGAGACCGCGATCCCGCGGGATTCGCTTCCGAATCCGAGCCGGTTGACGAGGGAGGAGCCCAGCGAACGCGGCGCGAGATCGACGATCCCGTAGCTGCCAATTACCGCCTCCCGGACAATCGTGATCACCGCGTTGTCGGCAACCTCTATGCGTCCGCCGGGGATCGTTGCGGCGTCCGGGGTGTTGACTGACATACGGAACACTTCCCTGCGGTGAACCCGGACCGAATGTGGAGCGGCGCTGACGATGAACGATCCGGGAAAGGGCGTTGGCGCCGATCCACTCGATATCGGTGTCGATGCACGGCCTTGGAGCCGTGGCATCGATCGATCCAGATTCCGTGGTCCCGGCATCGCCAATATGCTAGGATAGTGGCTTGAAATGGCGTCGTCCAGCAGGCGACGCCGCTTTTACGCCCGCGAGGTGGCGGGAACTGGGCGAACCTCGAATTGATAGTTGATGCGCGCGCGAGTCCGCGATCGCGGACTCGTTGAGTTGCACCCTGTGTGTTCCTTTGAAGGGGGCCCCGCCATGGCCGGGAAATGTGATGTTTGCGGAAAGGCGAAGACGTTCGGCAAGAACGTGAGTTTTTCCAAGCGCCGCACGAATCGTGATTTTCGTCCCAATGTTCAGCACAAGCGGCTGACGGTAAATGGGGTCGCGATTCGGCTCCACATCTGCACGCGATGCATGCGGACGATGGGGAAGTCGGGCAAGGTCGCTTAAGAGCTTCCGCCAGTCCATGCAAATCGAGATCGAACGGGTGCGTTGGGGCACCCGTTTTTTCGTTGCCCGGAGCGCCGACGAGCCGCGACCGGGAACGATCGAGACGAGGGCCTGGGAGATCGGGCATCGGGGAGGACATCCGGCACAGGCGCGGGCGGGGCGTTTGCGTGCAGTCAGGGCGTCGGTACAATGGGCCGACGCTGAAACCGGACGGAGTTGCAGAGGGGAGGAGATCATCCGATGGCAGAGACCGCGCGCGTCACGATCGACGTGGATCGAACGATCGGCGTCGTCGATCGCAACATCTTCGGCGGGTTCATCGAACATCTGGGACGGTGCATCTACGGTGGAATTTTCGACGAAGGCTCACCCCTGGCCGACGAGCGCGGATTCCGAACCGATGTCATGAAGGCGGTCGAAGGGTTGCACATGCCCGTGCTGCGCTGGCCCGGCGGCAATTTCGTGAGCGGGTATCTGTGGACCGACGGGATTGGCCCGATCGATCAGCGCCCACGCCGTATCGAGATGGCCTGGCATACCGAAGAGTCGAACCGTTTCGGCACCGATGAGTTCATCGCCTACTGCCGGGCGATCGGAACCGAACCTTACATCTGCGTGAACATGGGCTCGGGGACGATGGAGGAGGCTCGCTCCTGGGTCGAGTACTGCAACGGGACGGGCGACACCTACTGGGCGAACCGGCGCCGCGCGAACGGGCACGACGAGCCCTACAACGTCCGCTATTGGGGGCTCGGCAACGAGATGTACGGAAGCTGGCAGATCGGCGCGCTCTCGGCGGAAGACTACGTCAAGAAGGGGCGCGAGTTCGCCAAGGTGATGCTCTGGACCGATCCGACGATCGAGCTGATCAGCTGTGGCCAGAACGGGTGGCAGGAATGGGAGCGGACCGTGCTCGAAGGGCTGCACGAGTTCATCTCTTATCACAGTATCCATCTGTACACCGGGAGCGACGATTTCTCGGAGAACGTTTACCAGCCGCACATCGCCGAGTTCGCGATCGAAACGGTCGCGGCGGAGATCGAGCGGCTCCGGTTCCAGCACCTGCCGAAACGCCAGATCCGGATCGCCTACGACGAGTGGAACGTCTGGTACCGGGCGCGGGGCTCGGAGACGAACCTCGAGGAGCGCTACTCGCTTTCCGATGCGCTGGCGGTCGGAGCGTACCTGAACATCTTCGTGCGCCATTGCGATGTCGTGGGCATGGCAAATTTGGCGCAGCTCGTCAACGTGATCGCTCCGATCTACACGTCGCCCGAGGGGATGTTCCATCAGGCGATCTACCACCCGCTGCACCTGATGGCCGAGCACGTTCAGAACCTGGCGATCACGACCTGGTACGACGGGCCACGGCGGGATCTGCCGGAGATTCCGACCACACCGGTCGGGGCCAACAATGCATACCGGGTTGGGCCGTTCGACGTGATCGACGTTTCGGCATCGCGGAACGAGGACCGCTCGACGGTGATGGTCTCGCTCATTAATCGCCACGAGACAGAGGAGATCAGCACCACGCTGGATTTCAGCGCGGCTTCTCTCGATGGAACCGCCCAGCGGTTCGAGGTCAATGGCCGGCACATCGAGGCGATCAACGATTTCGGGGACGAAGGGGGCACATTCGTGACCAAGAGCGATGTTCCCGTGTCCGGCTCGGAGCTGCGGGTGACGCTGCCGGCCCATTCGCATACGTTCCTGAAGATCCCGCTCGCGCCTCTGGCGTAGTCCGGATTTTCATCAAGTCGTGATGAGCCCGGGGAGATGATCGTTAGGGCCGCTCTTGTGATTGACAGCCGTACGGCACAGTCGTAGGGGAGGCCCCAGTGGCTCTCCCGTTGCGATCAGGCGATCGGACGGACGTGATGTTCGACCTCACAGCCGCGGGCGGGCACACGACTCGATGCGTCTCCAGCGGTGTGGCCTCATGGTCGATTCTGGCCCGCCCCTACAACCAGGCGAGGGCGGAGCGGGCTTCGGCGCGTACCGATGGGTCGGGGTCGGAGCGGAGGCTGCGGTCGAGGGGCTGGCGGGAAAGTGGCGTGCCGAGCCGGCCGAGCGCCCAGGCGGCGTGGCCCCGCACGAGCGGCTCGTCGTGACCGGCGAGCGTGGAGACCAGGATCGGGATGTCGGCGTCGGTCCCGATGTTGCCGAGGGCGACGGCGGCGTTGCGGGCGAGGCCGCGGCGTTTGGCGCGCGGCACGGCGGTGCCGTGATACGTCGCGCCGAACTCTTCTTGCGTCATGGTCACGAGCCAGTGAAGCGAGGGGTAGGCGTTGTTGATGGATTGGGGGAGGAGATCGGTGTCGTCGGTGGGGTGTGCCGCTCCGGTGTAGGGGCAGACTTCCTGACAAACGTCGCAGCCGTAAACCCAATCGCCCATTTGCGGCCGGAGCGCGGCCGGAATCGCTTCCCGGAGCTCGATCGTCAGGTAGGAAATGCAGCTCGGGGCGTGAACGGTGTAGGGCGCGATGATCGCCCCGGTCGGGCACCGGTCGATGCAGATCGTGCAGCGCCCGCAGTTGCGGTCGAGCGGCTTGTCGGGCACCAGATCGAGATCGAGGACGAGCTCGCCCAGGAGCACCCAGGAGCCGTGACCCGGCACGATCAGGTTGGAATGTTTGCCGTACCAGCCAAGACCGGCGCGGGCGGCGACGGCGCGCTCGACGATCCGGGCGGTGTCGACGAGACGCCGGGTATCGAGCTCCCGTCCAAGGTCGGCTTCCAGAGTCGATTGCAACGCGTTGAGCCGTCGCTTGATCACGCGGTGGTAATCCCGGCCCCAGGCGTAACGCGAGATCCGGCCCCGAACGATGCCGTCGTCGGGTTTGTAGGTTGGCCCAGGCCAGTAGGCGAGCGCGACGGAGAGGATCGAAACCGCGCCTGGCTGGAGGTTTCGTACATCAGAGGCGAAGCTGGCCCGCTCTGAGGTGAACCAGTCGAGACCGGCAAGGTGGCCCTGTTCGATGTGCTGGTCGAGGTGCCGGGCGGCGTCCGGAAACGGATCGGCCGTCGTGACCGCCGTCACGGCGAGGCCATGCTCGCGGGCAAGTGCCTTGACGCGATCGGTCAGGGCTTGGCGGGGATCCGGAGCGGGTGGGGGAATGAGAGCGAGCGGCGAGGTGCGGGCGGTCTCCATCCCTCAAGTATACGAGGGGCGGTTCCAGGCTTCCGTCGCGAGACGGCCGATCTCGTCCCAACGCTGGCGGCGGGCGATCCCGAGCGCCACGGCGCCGATGAACGCCGGCCACCGCAAGGGGCCGTCTTGCGAAGGTGGCGTAGCCGGAGACACGGGCGGGATCAAGAGGATGTCGCCTTCGCGCTCGGCTATGCCGCACGCTCCCTTGTCGCTCCAGGCGATCGCCGTGCGCAAGTTGCTGCCGTGCATGCGTCGCTGGACAGGGACGAGCGGGTGTTCCTCGAATTCATCGCCCAATGAGCCGGACAGCATCCGGAAAGCGCCGTCGCTTCCGATCAGCGTGTCGAAGCGGAGAAGATCCTCCAGCCGTTCACCGGTCACCGGGCCACGGTCGAGGTGAAGGCAGGCGATGATCCGGACATCGGGGCGGGTGTGCACGGGGAGATCGGCGAGGAATCGGCGCAACCGGGCGTCGCGGCAGGCGAGGACGATGACATCGTGGTCGAACAAGGCGGGAATGTGGAGTGGATCGCCCATCCGCACGTTCGCTTGGAATCCGGATGATTCCAGCTCGCGGGATTCTTCGCGCACGCTTACCCAGGGCGTGACGCCGGCTGCTTCGAGGGCGGCGCGGAGGTGGCCGGCGGTGTCGTCGCCGGTCGCGACGGAGCGCAGCCCGATCTCCACATTCCCCTGCGCGGCGGTTTCGATCGCGATCGCGGCGGCGCCGGTCCACGCGCCGGCGCGGCATTCGGTGTCGCCAATGATGGCGATTCGGGGCGTCTTCATTTCCCGATTGTAGCGCCGGTCGGGCACCGTTTGGCGAGGTCCGGTGATGACGGGTATCATCGTGACGCACGACCTCGGTGGGTTGCACCCGGTCGCCCACCTGGAGCGTCGTGAGGAATCCCGATGCCCGCACAATCCCCCGCCGCGTCCGACAAGCCGACGTCGGGCTCGCTCCTTGGTGAATGGATCCGGACCACGCGAGCCGAGCAGGCGATCAGTCAGCGCGCGCTGGCGGACCGGTCTGGGCTGAGCCGATCTTATGTCTGCGACATCGAGCGCGGGCGCGGCGCCCATCCGAGCGTGGCGACGCTGGACAAGCTGGCGGCCGCGCTCGGCTTCTCGCGTGCCGATCTGCTCAAGGCGTCGGGCGTGATTGACCAGACCAGCGGACCGCGCGCGAACGACGACGAGCGCCGGATGCTGGCGGTGTATCGCGATTTGAGCTCGGCGGGCCAGCGGAACGTAATGCGCTTCGCGCGGTTCGTGCATGCCGATGAACACCACTGGACGCAGCCGCATCTGCTCGAACAGCGGGTGCTGGACGATGGCGCCGACGGCGACAGGATTCTGGCCAGCGCTCCGGCGTCGCTCACGAGACCGTTATTCGATTCGGAACCCTGAGCCGGCGAGCGAGAGGAAATGGGAACCGGGCCCCGATCTGAATCGGAGCCCGGTTCCCTAACGCAAGATGTTCCGGCGAAGAGCGATCGTCAGGCCTGGGCCACGACTTCCGCCTCGTCCACAGTCTCTTCGCTATCGTCTTCCGTGGTGCTATCGTCGCCCTGCGTGCGGGCATCCATCCGGCGCTGCCGCTTGGACTTGCGACCGGCGTTGGCGGCGGCGGCCTCCTGGCGGCGCGTGAAGCGCTCGACTTGGCCGGCCGAGTCGACAATGCGCTGCTCCCCGGTGTAGAAGGGGTGGCAGACGCTGCAGAGATCGGTCCGCAAGGTCGGCTTGGTGGACCGGGTGACGAAGACGTTGCCGCAGGAGCAGGTAACGGTTGATTCGACGTAGTTGGGGTGAATTCCAGCCTTCATTCGTTCGGGACTCCGCACGGTGGACGAGCCTTGTGGCTAGTCCGCCGCAATGGTCGTGACGGGCTCGAGGACGTTGAGTTCCTTGCCGCCGCCAACAGGATAGATATCTGGCGGATACACGCTGATCCGCCGCTTGAGGCGAGAAACCGGCTCGAACCGGACCACACCGTCGATCTTGCTGTAGATCGTGTGATCCTTGCCGATGCCGACATTGTTTCCCACCCAGAACTGGGTGCCGCGCTGCCGGACGACGATCGTGCCAGCGCGAACCAACTGCCCGTCGGCGCGCTTCACGCCGAGTCGTTTCGATTCGCTGTCACGACCGTTGCGTGAGCTGCCGACGCCTTTCTTGTGAGCCATGGTGATGACCTCCTTGCGGGTGTGCGGCCGGGATCGCGATGGCTAGCCGGAGATCCCGGTGATCGTCAGTCGCGTGAGCTCCTGGCGATGGCCCGTGCGTCGACGATAGCGCTTCTTGGCCTTGAACTTGAACACGACGATCTTCTCGCCACGCCCGTGCTCATCGATGTGCGCGGAGACAGAGGCGCCGTCCACTATCGGTGTGCCGATCTGGGTCACGCCGGTGCCTCCCAGCATGAGCACCTCATCGAGCGTAACATCAGTGCCCGCGTCGGCATGGAGGCGCTCGACCTGGATCCGATCACCGACCTTCACCCGGTATTGCTTGCCGCCTGTCTTGATCACCGCGTACCGGGACGGAAGTTCTCCCGCCTGGACTGGTTGCCTCACGCGCCGGGTCGTCTTCACCACCGTGGCAACGGCGGCTTCGGCCGCCGCTGGCTCCGCCGGCACGAATGCCAATTCCTCGACCGGCTCATCCGACAGCCCGGTATCCGGCACGTCGTCCGGGTCTGGCGCCGAGGAGTTCTCGATCTCGTCAGAGTCCGCGGCGACAGCGGCTTCGGCCACAGCTGGCTCCGCCGGCACGAATGCCAGTTCCTCGACCGGCTCATCCGACAGCCCGGTATCCGGCACGTCGTCCGGGTCTGGTGCTGAAGCGCTCTCGCTCACGTCAGGATCGGCGGCGACAGTTTCCTCGATATCGACCGACGGCCCCGCCGCGTTTACTGGCTCGGGAATACCGTCCGTCTCCGGTGTCCCGGAACGGGGCGTTCCCTTTTCTGAATCCGTCATCGCTCATTCCTGCTCAGTCAGCTACTTGGCTTGGCTCTCCGAAGAGTAGCCGGGCCGCACTCATCGGGCGGTACCGGAGGACTCTTCGGTCGAACGATCGCGGCCTGACTGGCTCGTCCGATCACGCGTCCGCGTTCAAGCACACAAAATCGGGCACACATGGCGCCCGGAACAATCAGTATAGCATGGAGTGATGATATCTTCCGGGGGTCGAAAAGGGTAATCACCGGTGTGGGAGCTCGCGCGGCGATTCCCGGACAGGTGCGAAGTATGCTGCGTGGCGGCTTGCGTGGGGCGGTGACAGTGCCTAGACTCCTGTTAAGGGGGGGATGATCCCCCGACTGGTCCGAATCCTCTCGTGGTCTCATGTCAGGCACCGTATTGTCCCAGGCCCTGTCGCTGGCGGTTCAGCAGACATACGCGGTCGATTCGTTGCGGATCGGCACTCGCGGCAGCGCGCTCGCCCAGTGGCAGGCCCGGCACATTCAAAACGTGCTGGACCGGCTGGTGCCCGGGTGCGCGACGAATCTTCAGCTCATCAGGTCGGAGGGCGATCTCGACAAGGTGTCGCCGCTGACCGAGATCGGGGGCCGTGGGATTTTCACCTCCGCGCTGCAACGAGCATTGCTCGAAGAGCGGATCGACCTCGCGGTGCACTCGACCAAGGACCTGCCGACCCTGTCTCCATTGGGTCTGGAGCTCGCCGCGTTCCCAGTGCGCGAGGACCCGCGCGACGTGCTCGTCTCGCGGCACGGCAGGGGGATCGCTGATCTCCCGCGATCGCCCCGGATCGGGACATCGTCGCGTCGCCGGGCCGTTCAGATCCTGGCGCTGCGGCCGGATGCCGTGATCGTCGAATTGCGGGGAAATATCGACACCCGCTTGCGCAGGGCGGCCTCGCCGGAGTACGACGCGGTGATTCTGGCGGCGGCCGGGCTGCTGCGCATGGAATGGGCGGATCGGATCACGGAATACCTGTCGATCGACGAGTTCACGCCCTCGCCCGGTCAGGGTGCGCTGGCGATCGAGACGCGGACCGCGCCCGACCCCGTGCCCGCATTGGTCGCGGAGTTGAACGACCGGCGGACCGCGATCGAGATTTCGCTGGAGCGGAAATTTCTGATGAGCATCGGCGGCGGGTGCACCACGCCGATCGGTGCCCACGCGCGGTTGGAGACGGCGCATGGCCGGGAAGTCGTGCGGTTCTGGGGGATGCTCGCCAACGAGGACGGCAATCGCCTGGAACGCGCCTACGAAGAGTTTCCCCCGGAGCACGGCGACGATCTCGTCTGGCGGCTCGCGCATCGGATGATGCAGTCGCTGGCTCCTGTCTGGGAAGGGTCGGCGAGCAAGGATGGGCAGGCGCGGAACCTGGAAGGGCGCCGGGTGCTCACCACAGGCACGCCGCCGTTGGCCGCATCCCTGCGCCGGTCGTTCGAGCGGCGCGGCGCGGAGGTCATCCATCAGCCGACGATCACTGTGGAGCCGACGGACAAGCCCAAGCTCCTTGACGCCGCGATCGCGGCCGCTCGATCCGGCGCCTACGACTGGGTCGTCGTGACGAGCGAGAACGCCGTGGAGGCGGTGGCGCGTGCAGTCGACGGTCCACATCCGCCACACGTCGCCGCCGTAGGCGCGCGGACCACGCGGCGCTTGCGGGAACGCGGGGTCGAGGTCCATCTCGCCCCGAGTGAGGACCAGCGCGCGGCGGGACTCCTCGCGGCGCTTGAGGCGTCCGACCTTGTCGAGGCTCGCATCCTCTGCCTGCTGGGAGATCGCGCCCGGACCGAGCTGGCGGACGGCCTCCGCGCCCGGAGTGCGCGGGTCGAGGTAGTGGAAGCGTACCGGACGATTGACGTGGCGGGGCCGGATGTCGATGCCCTGGCCCCGATCCGGGCCGGCGAGATCGATGTCGTGACCTTCGGATCGCCGACGTCCGTCGAAAGCCTCGTGCGTCTGCTGGGGGTTGACTTGGCGGCGCTCTCCGGAGCCTGCCTGGCCGCGATCGGGCCGACCACCGCCAGCGCGATGGATGAGGCCGGCCTTACCCCTCACGTGGTAGCGGCCACTCCGGACGCCGACGGAATCGCAAGTGCCGTGGGCGATTACCTGACCGGGACATCCCACATCGTCTCCACATCGACCAAGGAAGGGAAGCGGTGAGTACGCTCGATCAGACGCGCGAACGAACGATGACCGGGGAGGCCTTTCGCCGGACGCGTCGATTGCGACACTCTCCCGCGGTTCGTGCGTTCGCGCGGGAGACCAGGCTGGACCCGGCGGACTTCATCGCGCCGCTGTTCGTGATCGAGGGCGACAAGATCCGGCGCGAGATTCCGTCGATGCCGGATCAGTTTCAGATCTCCCTCGATGGGCTGGATCGCGAGTTGGACTCCCTGCGAGAGGCACGAATCCCAGGTGTCCTGCTGTTCGGCCTTCCGCGACACAAGGATGCGATCGGCAGCGGCGCCTTCGATCCGGACGGGATCGTGCAGGAGGCGGTCCGCCTGATCAAGCGGCTCGCGCCCGAGATGCTGGTGATCACCGATGTCTGTGCCTGCGAGTACACGGACCACGGACACTGTGGCGTACTCGTCGATGGCGAGGTCGACAACGACGCTACCTTGCCGCTGCTGGCCCGGACGGCGGTCAGCCACGCCGAGGCTGGAGCCGACATCGTCGCGCCGTCCGACATGATGGATGGACGGGTCGCCACGATCCGCCGGGCGCTCGATGAGGCGGGGTATATCATGACGCCGATCATGTCGTACGCCGCGAAGTACGCGAGTGCGTACTATGGTCCGTTCCGCGACGCCGCCGGGAGCACGCCGGTTTCCGGTGACCGCCGCTCGCATCAGATGGACCCGGGGAACGCGCGTGAGGCGTTGCGGGAGATCGCGGTCGATCTCGACGAGGGCGCGGACATGATCATCCTCAAGCCCGCCCTGTCCTATCTCGACATCATCCGCGCGGCCCGCGATGCGTTCGACGTCCCGATCGTCGCCTACAACGTGTCCGGGGAGTACGCGATGGTGAAGGCAGCGGCGCGGATGGGATGGATCGATGAGCGCCGGATCGTCCTGGAAACGCTGCTCTCGATGAAGCGAGCGGGAGCGGACCGGATCATCACCTATCATGCGCGGGAAGCCGCTGGTTGGCTGCTGGAGGAAGCGTCAGGCGATCAGGAGGGACACCGGTAGCCTTGGCGAGGTGTCCTGGAGCCGGAACCAATGTGTGGCTGTGCCACACCGATGCCGCTTACAGGGCCGATACACGAGCGGCCTCCTTGTAGGGGCCGCTCGTGTATCGGTGTGCGTTCTCCCTCCGGGGATCCACGTGCGGGCGTGCGATGTGAGGAATCATGACGACACCAGATCAGGCACGCGGTGGGGTGGCGATCGCCGGGACGACGACTGGGCGCCAGCGGCTCATCGCCGCCGCTGGCCGCCAGGCGGTCGATGCGACGCCCGTGTGGTTCATGCGGCAGGCGGGCCGCTGCCTGCCGGAATACCGGGCGCTTCGCAAGCAGCATGATTTCATGACGGTGGCCCGCACGCCGGAGCTTGCGGTGGAAGCGACGCTGATGCCGGTGGACCGGTTCGGCGTCGATGGCGCGGTGCTGTTTGCCGACATCATGCTGCCGCTGGAGGGGATGGGCGTCGACTTCGAGATCAAACCAGGGGTCGGACCCGTGATCGCGAATCCGATCCGCACCCGGGAAGACATCGAGCGGATCCGGGTCGTCGATCCCGAGGAAGGTACGCCTTACGTGCTCGATGCGCTTCGACTGCTCCGCTCCGAGCTGGGCGAGCGCGCGGCGAGTCTCGGCTTCGCGGGCGCGCCGTTCACCTTGGCCTGCTACCTGGTGGATGGCCGGTCGAGCCGCGAGTATCCGCGGACAAAGGCGCTGATGTATGGCGAGCCCGAGCTCTGGCACGCGCTGATGGACAAGCTGACGGAGGTCACGCTGCGCTATCTGAAGGGCCAGGTCGCGGCGGGGGCGGACGCCGTGCAACTCTTCGATTCCTGGCTCGGGCTGGTCGGCGCGGAGACCTATGCCTCACTCGTCGCGCCCTATACCCGTCGCATCTTCGACGGCTTGCGGGGACTTGCGCCGACGATCCATTTCAGTACCGGCACCGTGCACTTGGTACGCCAGATCGGCGGAACGGGACCGGATCTCGTGAGCGTGGACTGGCGGCTGCCGCTCGACGAGGCATGGGAGATGATCGGCCCGGACAAAGGCATTCAGGGGAATCTCGATCCCACCCTCCTGATGGCGCCCCGGCCGGTCGTCGAGGCGGCGACGCTCGACATCCTGGAGCGCGCCGGTCAGCGACCGGGGCACATCTTCAATCTCGGTCACGGTATCCTGCCGGAGACCGATCCCGACCAGCTCGCCCGGATCGTCGAGCTGGTGCATGGCAGTCGCCACGGATGAGCCGTTTGTCCCCCGGCTGATCGTCATTCACAGCGCAGCGATGGGCCGCATCCGCTCGATCCCTCCAGGATCGCCGATTGAGAATCTCCGGGTTACGATCCAACGCCGTTGGATCGTAACCCGGAAGGCCGGGCGTTCGCTTCGCGATGCGGCTGCTTGGACCAGCTTCGCCGGCGACGCGGCTGCTGGGATCCGTCGGTCGCTGCGCTCCCGCTGGATGACGATTTAAATTTGTATAGTTGGATACAGTACAAAGAGGTCTGTGTGGAGCTTTCCGCCATTCTCCAATCCTGATTCCAGGATGGCTCGGAGGCGCCCGGCTGATGTCCCGCCTCATCCGCCGCGATCGCTATACTGTGGCTGAGGCACGCAAGGGTCAACACCAAGCTCCCCGCGCAGCTCCCGTTGCTCCATGAGGGAACAGAGATGCACCAGCCGCGGTCCGTCGAACAGGGCAAGCTGATCCTGATCGTCGATGACGAGCCGATCGTTCGGGAGACCGTGGCAATCAATCTCCGGCGTGAAGGTCTCGACGTCGCATTCGCGGCCGACGGCCTTGAGGCCATCGAGAAGGCGCGGTCTTCCAACCCGGATGTCGTTGTCCTCGATATCATGCTTCCCGGGATCGACGGCTTTCAGGTCTGCCGCACGATTCGTGAGGAATCCACCGTCCCGATCATCCTGCTCTCCGCCCGCGGCGAGGAGATCGACCGGGTCGTCGGGCTGGAGCTGGGGGCGGACGACTTTCTGGTCAAGCCGTTCGCGATGAGGGAGCTGGTGGCGCGGGTGCGGGCGATGCTTCGTCGCGCAAGAATGGTTAGAACCACGGGCGAGCTGGACGCTGTGGACGGTGAACCCATTCGTGAAGTGGGAACCCAGGGTGCTGGCGCGATGGCCCACCAGGCGGGCCGGGATCCGGGAAGGGTCGAATCCGGCGATATCGCGATCGACTTCCCGCGGCGCCATGCATTGGTCGCTGGCGAGATGCTGGATCTCAAACCGAGGGAATTCGACCTGTTGGCGTACTTTGTCCGGCAGCCCGGCATTGTGCTCACCCGCGAGGCACTGCTTCGCGAGGTGTGGGGCTATGCCTATCCGGTCGATACGCGGACGGTCGACGTTCACGTGCGATGGCTGCGCCAGAAGATCGAGGACGACCCGAGCCAGCCGAGCCGGATCGTGACCGTTCGCGGTCACGGCTACCGGTTCGTCGCCAATGTCGCCGACTGAACGCCTTCCGCGAAGCTGGCGCGGTGAGCGCCCCAGGCGGATCATCCGGAGCGTCCGTCAGCGGCTTGGTGGCTCGTTGCGGTTTCGTCTCTCGCTGCCGTTCGTCGCGCTGGTCGCCCTGGTCCTGCTCGGTCTCGGCATCCTATTTGGATCACAAGCGCATCAGATCTATGTGAATCGCCTCACCGACCAGCTTGCCGCCCAGGCGTTCCTGGTTGGCGACAGTGTGAGCCGCGCGATCGCGGCGGGGGAGTCTCCCGCGCAGATCGTCGCCCTCGTGGACGCGCTGGGAACACGCGTCGACTCCCGGCTCACGATCGTCGGCGGTGACGGGACAGTGCTGGCCGACAGCGAAGTCGACCCGGCGACGATGGAGAATCATGCCTCGCGGACAGAGATTCTCGACGCCCGTCGCGAAGGGACAGGATCGGCGACGCGACAGAGTCGATCCATCGACGCCAATTTTCTCTACGTCGCGGTGCCGATCGACGGTGAGGACGGCCTGATCAGCCGGGTCGCGGTCCCGATGCAGGAGGTCGACGCCACCGTTCAGCGCGTTCAACGCCTGATCCTGGCGGCGGCGGCGGCGGCGGTCGCGATGTCGATCGCGATCGCCTGGTTCATCTCGGGCCGGATCGCGAGGCCGTTGGATGATCTGCGGCACCAGGCCCATGCGGTCGCCTCTGGCGATCTCACGGCGCGCGTGGTTCCTGTCGAAACGCATGAGCTGGCGGAGGTCGGTCATGCCTTCAACACGATGACCGAAGAGCTCCAGACATCGCTCGACGCGCTCGACCACACGCGGATGCGGCTCGAAGCCGTGCTCTCCGGTCTTGCCGATGGCGTCGTGTTGACCGATGAGGAAGGGGTGGTCCTGCGGTTGAACCAGTCGGCGGAACAGTTGCTCGAAACCAGCGAAGCGGCGGCGGTCGGTCAGCCGTTCGTCCTCGTCTGCCGCGATTACGAGTTGCAGCATCTTCTTCGACGGGCGCTGGAAGGCGCATCCAATCCGAAAGCGATGATCGAACACGGTTTGAACCGCCGTACTCTCTTGACGACGGCTTCGGTGGTCGCGGGCACGCGCGAGCGGCTGGGGCTGGTCGTGCTGCGCGACATCTCCGAGCTTCGCCGCCTCGAAACTGTCCGCCGCGAGTTCGTGGCGAATGTCTCTCACGAGCTTCGGACGCCCTTGACATCGATCCGGGCGGTGGTCGAGACGCTGGAGTCCGGCGCGGTCGAAGATGAGCGCGTCGCCAAGGAGTTCCTCGGCCGGATCGTTGGTGAGGTCGATCGGCTGACGGCGCTTGTCGAGGATCTTCTGGACCTCGCGCGGCTCGAGGCGGGTCGCTCCAAGATGGGCCTGGAACTGATCGACCCGGGGGAGCTGGTGCTGGCGGGAGCGGATCGGTTGCGTCCACAGTTGGAGCGCGCCGGTCTGACGATGAGCGTCTCTCACGGAGAGCATCTGGCACCGATCGAAGTCGACCGCGCGCGGATCGAGCAGGTGCTGATCAATCTCGTTCACAACGCGATCAAGTTCACGCCACACGGTGGTGAGGTGTCGCTCAACGTCTCGCAGCGGGACAGCGTGACGGAGATCACGGTGCGGGACACCGGGGTCGGCATCGCGAAGGAGGAGCAGGGCCGGTTGTTCGAGCGGTTCTACAAATCGGACAAGGCGCGCCGGTCGGAAGGAACCGGGTTGGGCCTGGCGATCGCCAAGCATATCGTGCAGTCGCATGGCGGGGAGATCTCGGTGGAGAGCGATGTCGGCAAGGGGGCCACCTTCCGGTTCACGCTTCCCAACCGCCCGAGCGGCACCCGCCGCCGGCGTTCCTGATCCGGTCAGGCGTCGCCCTTGGCGGGCTCCCGGCCGATCGGTGCAACCGTGCGTGCCGGAAGCGATTCAGGCGCGCGCAGCGCGAAGAGCAGGCCGCTTGCGACGAGCATGATCGCCGTGAAGAGCAGCGCGGATTCCGGTGACAGGACATCGGAGATCGCGCCAAGCATCAGCGGCCCTGCCACATAGCCGAAATCCGCGAGCGCCCGGTAGATGCCCAGCGCGGGCGCGGTCAATCCCGGTGGGGCGATGTCGGCGGCGTAGGCGGCGGGCGCGGCGCCCGAGATCCCGCTCGCGGCGCTCCAGAACGCGGAGCTGATCAGGAAGGCGGTGAACGAGTCTGCGATTCCATACCCGAGAATCGCGATCCCCGAGAAGAGCATCGACGGGACGATCACCGCCTTTCGACCGAACCGGTCGACCAGCGCCCCTGACGGATAGACGAGCACCAGCCCGACGATGCTGATCATCCCGATGCCCATCCCGATCTGGTCCGGCGAGAGGCCTATATCGTCTTCCGCCAGCAAGGGGATGACGTTGAAGAGCCCCCCGGTTCGCGCGAAAAAGGCGGCGAAGCTGACGATGCTGATGAGCAGGAACCCGGGTGTCGCGGCGAGCAGGCGGGCCTGATCGCCGAAAGCGAGAGAGACCGGCGCCGTGCGCTGCTTCGTCGATGCATCGCGCAGCGCACGGGTCTCCGGTACGAAGAACCAGGCCAGGATCGTCACGATGCCGGCGAGCACCGCATTCGCCCAGAACGGACTGGCGAGATCGAACCGGTCCGCCAGCCATCCACCCGGCCAGGCTCCCGCGCCGACACTGAACAGGAAGACGCCCTGGTAGATCGACATCACCCGACCCCGGTTGTGGGGCGAGGCGATGTCGGCGAGCACGATCTGTCCGCCGGTGAGCACGAACGCGGCGCCCGCCCCGGCGATGAAGCGCGCGACCAGAAAGACCTCGTAGTTGGGCGAGACGGCGCAGAGGACGGTGCCGACGACGGTCGTCGCGCCACCGATGGCGAGGGTCGCCCGCCGGCCAACGCGATCCGCCAGTGTTCCGGCGGGGACATTGACAAGGAACCGGGCGAGCCCATACACGGCGATGGTCAGGCCGATCGCCGTCTGGCTGACACCGAAGTCTTCGGCGTACAGGGCGATTACGGGGACGATCGCTCCGAAGCCAAGCTGATTGACACTGATCAGCACGCACATCCAGATCAGGATCGTACGGGTCTGCCTGCTCAGTCCCAGTTCGCCGCTTCGGGCCATGCCTTGTCCCCGGTAGTCCCCGGTAGTCCCCGGTAGTGCCCGGCCCCCCTCGGACGTGGCGGAGGGCGCCTCATGTCGTCATCGTGCGCGGCGGAAGGGACTCGCGAAACGGCGCGTCGTCTGAGGCGTTCATGCAACTGGGGACAGCATCGCAAGCTTTGGCCGTCCGAACAAGGACCACGGGACGTGGAGCGGCTCACGTATCATTGAGCGCCGCGGCCTTGGCGGCCCATGTCGAGCCGTAGGCGCGCCGATTGCATGGTAGAGCCCGGGACGGACATCGCATCGCATCGCCAATCACCCGGACCCGGCATCGTTGACGCACAGGAACCAGGGAGCGGCGGGATTGGCCCAGTTCGAGCAGGATCAGCACCACAACGCGCATGTATTGAATGATCGGCGTCTGAGCCACGTCGATCCGCGTTCTGGTATGCCACAGATCCTGGCGGACCGTTACGAGGTGCTGGAGGAGATCGGCTCCGGCGCGACGGCCATCACCTACCGCGGGCACGATCATCGCCTGAACCGCAATGTGGCGATCAAGATCCTTCGCGAGGATCATGCGCTGGATACCAGCTATGTGCAGCGATTCGAGCGCGAGGCCCGCGCTGCCGCCTCGATTTCTCAAGGTAACGTGGTCGATGTCTACGACTTCGGCGAGCAGGACGACTCGCTGTACATCGTCATGCAGTACATCGATGGCGAGGACCTGAAGCAGATCATCATCCGGGGCGGTGCGCTGGATCTGGAGCGGGCGCGGCGATTGACGATGCAGGTACTCGCCGGGCTGGCCGCGATTCACGCCGCGGGGATCATCCATCGTGATATCAAGCCCCAGAACGTGTTGATCGGGCGGGATGGAATCGCGCGGGTGACCGATTTTGGCGTGGCCCAGGCCGCGATCGATGTTGGGTTGACATCCGCCGGAACGACAGTCGGGACAGCGGCCTACATGGCTCCGGAGCAGGCCCAGGCGGGTGTGCTCGGGGAGACGACCGACATCTATGCCGTTGGCGTCGTGCTGTACGAGATGCTGACCGGCAAGATGCCGTTCAGCGCTCCAACGCCGGTGGCGATGATGCTCGCGCACATCCAGAAGGAACCGATGCCGCCGTCCCGGCAGGCACCCGATCGGCCCATCCCCGAGGATCTCGACGCGATCGTGATGCAGGCTATGGCGAAGGATCCTGCCGACCGCTTCCAGTCCGCTCGCGCGATGTCGCGGGCGTTGGCCGACGCGCCGACGCCCGCGAGTTCAGCAACCGTCATCTCGGCGGTGCCAGTGACCCCACGTGTGGTGAGACAACCGCGCCAAACGACCGTCGCCGCGAATTCGGATCGGGCCGCGGGCACCTGGCCAGTTTTTCCAGGTCCGGCGGCTCTTCCCCCGCGAGTTGTGCTTCGTTCCGCCCGAGGATTGTCGAGGTTCCGCCGTGCCGCGGGTGGACTACTCCTGTCGCTCGCGGTGGCGGGCGGGGCCGCGTTCGGAGTGAGCCAATGGCGCGGGGGCGACGACGATTCCCCGACCAATCCGCCGTCGATCTTTCGTGGCCTCGCCCCGTCCGGAACGCCAACCGCGACCCCGACGATCCAGGCCGCCGCCGCTTCGGGCACTGTTCCGGCCTCGCGCGAGCCGACCGCCACCGCGATTTCACCAGGGCCGACCATTCAGGCCGATCAGGGCGACCAGACGCCGACCGCCGTCCCGACGCGGGCGGCGGCACCGACTTCGGTGCCGCCGACTCAGGGGTCAACAGGGCAACCACGCCCGACCGACGAACCAACGTCGGCGCCGCCGACCGATGTTCCGGCAGCGCCGCCGGCTCAGGAGCCAACGGAGCCACTTCCACCGACCGCCGAACCAACGTCGGTGCCTCCGACCGATGTGCCGCCGACCGAGGTTCCGCCGACCGAGGTTCCTCCGACCGAGGTGCCGCCGATCGAGGTGCCGCCGATCGAGGTGCCGCCGACCGATCCACCCGTCGAGCAACCAACGGTCGTGCCGGCTCAGCGCGGTCTGGGATCGAATCTCGCCAATAGAGCGGCTGGGCGAACGGCGGTGAATCCGCAAGGCACCGAGCAGCCGGGGGCTTCGAGGGCCGGCACTGGCACGAGCGGGTCAGGACGATCGGCCGCGAATGCCCAAGGCACCGGGGCAACCCAGGCTCCTGGCGCGATTACGATCGATCATAACGACTGGAAGGGGGATGGAGCGGAGAACGCGTCGGAGCAGGATTGGATGATCGTCGGTCCGGGCGAGGAGGTCACCGCCAGGTTCAAAGTGGATGGAACTCGATCCGGTGGCACCTTCAAGGTGTCGATCGCCCTTGCCGCGGTAGACGTCACGCAGGCGCCTTTGCGAATCCTCATCAACGGGACCGAGCGGCTCCAGGTCACCGATCCGCTGCCGACGATCTCCTCCGGTGGCGAGTCACAAGCGCTGGGAAACCTGGTCTTGACGGTGCCCGCGGCGTTCCTCCAGGATGGGCGCAACGAGATTACGATCGTCAATGGCGCGAACGCGGGAACGAGCGGTGGGGGCGACGATGATGATGACGACGAGCTCGCATCCCGTTCGATCGTTCTGGGCGATGCGATCATCACGATCGACGAGACGCCGTGATCGACCTGTACCCTGGGAGGTGACATGACCACGACAACATCCATGCCGACGACTTCGACCGATGCCGAGCGCATCGAGACCCGCTCGGCCGGGTTCGGGCAGGTGATCGACCTGCGGTCGGATACGGTGACGAAGCCCACCCCCGCGATGCGAGCCGCGATGGCCGAGGCGATCGTCGGCGACGACCAGTACGGCGAGGATCCGACCGTCAATGCGCTCGAATCGCGGGCGGCGGAGCTGATGGGCAAGGACGCGGCTGTCTTCGTCCCGAGCGGGACGATGGGGAATCTCACCGCCTTGCTGGCCCACTGCGGACGGGGCGATGAGGCGATCATCGGCGATGAATCGCACATTCTCTGGTACGAGAGCGGCGGGCCAGCCACGCTGGGTGGGATACCCCTGTTCACCTTGCGGACCGATCGGCTCGGGCTATTCGATCTCGACCAGCTCGACGGGGCGATCCGGACCGACCGGCCCGGCTATCCCCGAACCGGGGTCGTCTGTATCGAAAACACGCACAACCGCTGCGGCGGGGCCGTCGTGCCGATGGCCTTCATGCGGGCGATCCGCGATCTCGCCCATGGCCGGGGGGTGGCGGTGCACCTGGATGGCGCCCGGATCTTCAATGCGGCGGCCTCTCTCGGGATCTCGCCAGCGTCGATCGCGGCCGAGGTCGACTCGGTGCAATTCTGCCTCAGCAAGGGGTTGGGCGCGCCGGTCGGCTCGATCGTGGCGGGGAGCGCCAAGTTCATTGTGTCCGTCCGGAAGCAGCGAAAGGTACTTGGCGGGGCGATGCGCCAGGCGGGGGTGATCGCCGCGGCCGGGCTCGTCGCGCTGGAGACGATGATCGACCGACTGCCGGAGGATCATCGGCGGGCGCAAAGACTTGCCGCCGGGCTCGCCGGAATCAGCGGTGTGACGGTCGATCTGGAAACCGTGCAGACGAACATCGTCGTCTTCAAGGTCCCCGCCGGTCTCGATCAGCGCGAGGTCGCGGCGCAATGCAAGGAGCACGGTTTGATCGTGTCGGACTACGGCGCGCGCGGGCTCAGGATGGTGACCCACTTCGAGGTCGGGGATGAGGCGATCGCGCGGGCGATCGAGGTCGTGAGAGCCGTCGTTTCCGACCTGGGTAGCCGGAGCGAGCGGCGTGCGTGACGCGGAACGGCGGAGCCCGGCGCGACCGGGCGGCTTCGTCGGGGCCCGGATTGCGCTGGGAGTCAGTGGCGGGATCGCGGCCTACAAGGCGGCCGACCTCGCCAGCAGTCTGATTCGCGCGGGGGCGACCGTCGACGTCATGTTGACGGATGGCGCGACGCGGTTCATCCAGCCGCTGACGTTCGAGGCGTTGACGGGGGGCGCCGTTCATTCCGGGGTCTTCGACGGCTGGGGATATGGCGCGGCGGGGCACGTCTCGCTCGCACGCGACGCCGACGCCCTGTTGATCGCCCCCGCTACGGCGAACACGATCGCCCGGCTCGCCCGCGGGTTCACCGAGGACATGATCGGAGCGGTCGCCTTGGCGACGACCGCTCCGTTGCTGATCGCACCCGCGATGGAGCATCACATGTGGCACCACCCGGCCACGCGGGAGAACGTGCGGGCACTCGTCGAACGCGGAGCGATCCTGATCCCGCCGGAGCAGGGACGGCTCGCCTCGGGAGCGTTCGGTGATGGCCGCCTGGCGAGCACGGATGCCATCATCGGTGTGCTGCGCTCGGTCCTTGGCCGGCAAGGGGCATTGCGGGGGCGGCGAGTCGTCGTGTCGGCGGGAGGCACACGGGAGGCGCTCGATCCGGTGCGATACATCGGGAACCGGTCGAGCGGACGGATGGGTGTCGCGATCGCCGGGGCCGCGGTCGATGCCGGAGCCGAGGTCACGATCGTCGTGACGCCAAGTGTGGTCGAGCCGATCCACGGCATGGCGGTCGTGCACGTGGAATCGGCGATCGAGATGCAGCGCGCGATCGAAGAGGCGGTGCGTGATGCCGACGCGCTGATCATGGCGGCGGCGGTCTCCGACTTTCGGTCACGCGCGCGCGCGACACAGAAGATCAAGAAGAAGGCGGACCAGGATCTACTGACGATCCAGCTCGTGAAGAATCCGGATATCGTGGCTGGGATCCAGGGGGAACGCCTGATCAAGATCGGGTTCGCGGCGGAGACAACGGATGTGCTCGACAATGCCCGGCGCAAGCTCGTCGCCAAGGGGCTCGCGATGATCGTCGCCAACGATGCGGTCGAGACGATCGGGAGTGACCGGAGCATGGCGACGTTGCTCTTTCCGGATCGCGCCCCGCTGGCATTGCCGTCGCTTCCCAAGGACGAGGTGGCCCAGCGGCTCGTCGCCGAGCTGATCGCACTCATTGCCGAGCGCGATTCCGATGCTTGAGCAGGCGTCTCGCCGCCGCCAGATGCAACCGGGCCGGTCTCAGCTCGCCACCGAGCTGTTGCTGACGGCATTCGCCGCGATAGGCGCGGTGATCGTGCTCCGGACCGTTCTGGTCGTCCTTCAGATCAGCGACCGGATCTGGATCGGCCAGTTCGTGTATCGGTTGACCCGGCCGGTGACGGACTTGCTCGCATTCATACCTGGTGGAGAACGAACGTTGTTTGTGGGACTGAACACGCTGGACATCACGCTGCTGGCGCTGATTCCGCTGTTCGTGCTGGGCATCATCGCGACCGGCGGGCGGAACGATTCGCGGTAGAATCAATGTGCCTTGCTTGCGCCGCGCGGCGCGCAACATGCTTTTCAGGATCGGAGCGCATAGCTCACCACCATTGACAGCGGACGCCGTCGCCGAACCTGAACCATTGTCATCACCACCGGAGGAGACCCGAACCCATGCTGAAGAACACCGCCCGAGGAATTTTGGGGCTGATCCTGACCGCCGCCGCAACGTGGCTTGCCAACTTCATCGTCGAAAAGGTGTTTGGCCCGGACAAGAGCTGATTTCAGCGCCGGAACGGCGTGCGATGTCGCCGGCTTCCTCCCGCCCCGCCATCTCCGGTGGGCAGGAATTCGATAGCGGACGTTTCCCGAGCCGGGATCACCGCCGGTCGGGTTTCGATCTGCGCGCGGGATACGGCGTGAACGATCCATCGTACGGTGAGGAACGAGTCGTCGCAATCGTGAACCCGGCCACACGGGGCAATGCGGCTCGATTGGTGGACATGCTCCGGGCGGCGGCGCCACGCCATGTCATGCTCGATGTCCACTTCACCGAGCGGCCCGGGCATGGGGCGGAACTGGCGCGGCAGTCGCTCGGCGGAGCCACGACGATGATCGCGATCGGCGGTGACGGGACGGTCGCCGAGGTAGCCGGGGCGGTTCGCGGGTCCGGCATCCCGCTGGGGATCGTGCCCGCCGGCTCTACGAATATCGTGGCCCAGGAACTCGGTATCCCGACCAACATCCGGCGTAATGTCGACATGCTGTTCGGTGTGCACAAGATCATCGCGATCGATATCGGGATCTGTGGTGAGCGCGCGTTCCTGCACATGGCGGGGGCGGGGTTCGACAGCGCCTTTTTTTCGCTCACGGATCCGAGGCTGAAGCGCCGTGTCGGGTGGCTGGCCTATTTGCCGGCGGCGGTCCAGGCATTGAACCAGCATCCATTTCGGCTCCAGATTCAGACGCCGGATACCAAGATCGAGGTCGCGTCGCCGCTGGTGCTGGTTGCCAACGGCGCGTCGATCATCAATCCCCGATTTCGTCTCAACTCCCTGATTCGGAACGACGATGGGTTGCTCGATGTCCTGGTGATCACGGCCACGACCCCGGTGGAGCTGGCGCGGGTGTTTGCCCGGCTCGCCACCTTGCAGCTCGAGCGCTCGCCCTATCTGATCCACATCACGGCATCTGAAGTCTCGATTGCCTCCGAGCCCATGATCGACGTGGAGCTGGATGGGGACGTGGTCGAGCGAACCCCGGTCGTATTCACGGTGGACCCTCGGGCGGTTCGTGTAATCGTTCCAGCGTAGTCTCCGGAACACGTGGGTGAACAAGGAAGCGCCCGGATCGTTCGTCGATCCGGGCGCCTTGAGTGTGGCGGCTCAGTACCCTGTCCGCCGCTGATCGTCATTCAGAGCGAAGCGAATGGGCTGCATCCGCCAACAGATGATCCCGAAGGGGTCAAGCGGATGCGGTCCATCTAGCCCTTCGCGATGGCCCGTTGGGAATTTCCTGCGCAGGTCCGCGGGGAGCCTGCCCAGAGCGAAGCGTGGAGACGAAGTGCGTTGGCATGACGCCGGTCTTGCCGACCCGCGGGTCGGCTGAGACGACGCAGCTGCCCGATGCGCTGCCCGATGCACTGCTGAGGTTGCTCTGGTCGCTGCGCTTCCGACCGATGCAGCTGCTGGAATGACAATGAGAGGCAGACAACCTGCTCAGGTTGCGGGCGGGCAGGAATTTTCGTTATATCCGAGCTCGTACGCGACATCGACCTCTTCGCCCATCGTGAACTGCTTGCCGCAGGCATTCGTGAAGAGCGTCTGAGCGCCTGAGGTGGTGAAGACGTTGAAGGCTGCGCCAGCGTACTGCTGGGTGGATTCCCCGGCCAGGAGTGTGCCTTCTTGCATGACGACGCCGTCGGCGGTGATCTTGATGTAGATCTCGGCGAGCGCGGTGACCGAGATGCTCGTCATTCCCGTCTGATCGACGACCGCCGGCTCCGTCGGCAGCGGTTGCTCCACTGTCGCCTGCTCCGCCTGGCTCACTGCTTGCGCTTCGGGCTCGGCGGTAGGATCCGGCGCCTCTTCACTGGTCGCGCCGCGCTGGTTATCGCCGCCAGGATTCCGGGTGGACGTGCTTGGATCAGCGGCGGCGGCAGTCGTCGGAGCGACCGGAGCAGTTGTCGGGACGGCGGTTGGTGGCGCCGCCGTGGCTGGTGGCTCGGTCGGCAATGGCAGGTCGCCTTCAAAGGGAGTCGCGGTTGGCACCGCCAGGGTTGGTGTCGCGTTGAACTCGGGCGGTGCCGCGACGAAGGCACTGTAGACCCATGCGAACACGATCGCGCTAAGGACCACGGCGAAACCGATGATCGCGAAGTTTGGCGCCCAATGGTTGGGCATATCGATCGGGGGCACGGCGGCGACACCGCCCCTGCCGGGCCCCTCGCTGATGCCATGCGCGTCCTCGAACATCGCGATCAGCTTGCCCGGATCCAGTTGCAGGTAGACAGCGTAGTTGCGAAGAATGCCCCGCTGATAGATCAGCGGAGGTAGGGCCGTGAAGTTTTCCTCTTCGAGGGCGGCCAGGTGGCGTCGGTTGATGCGCGTTGCTTGTTCCGCTTCCTTCAGTGTCACGCCCAGATGGGCGCGTGCCTGATGAAGCGTCTCCCCAAATTCAGCCATGGGTCTTTCCTATGGCTCCCCACGAAAAGCGACATAAAGAAAGAACGACAAACGGGTGATCAGCGCGAGTGATGCGGTCGACGGCCCGCCAGTCGAGCGGAGCGATCTGGCGTACGCATATGTGGTTGCGAGTGTCCGGCCCTTGGGGAGTTCCCTATGACTCCCCGGCACCGCCCCGCTAGTCTACTCCGGGAGTTCCGTGTTTGGCTCCTATTCCGAGCGGTATGTTCTAGATTTCCCGTACGTACAATTCCTGGGGTTCGGCGTCCGCACGTTCCCGCTCAGGGCGCAACCGCGCGACCAGGCGATCGGTTCGCGGTGTCGTCCGGCGATGCTCTTCAGGACGAAGCGCCGGCATCCACGACGCATCGTTCGGCAGCCACCAGCAGCCGATCGACGACTGACAGGGAAGCGAGTCGGCGTTGACCATCTGCCGGTGCGTGAACGCCCAATCGTTGGTGCACCAGCCCCGTTCACCGTTTTCCGAGGGTCGAAAATCGCGGCAGGTCTGGCACGTCCGTGGCAGGTCGGGCGCAAGCGAGATCGTCATGTCGAGGAGATCGTCCTGCCGGGCGACCAGCTTGCGGATGTCGAACTCGAGCTGGAGCTCCGGCTCATCCCATGGTTCGTCAGACCGTTCCATCGCGGCGGAGCGGGGGGCTCGTGGTTCCTCTTCCAGCGGCTGATAGCTGGTCTGCCGCGGCTCCCGGGGGAAGGATGCTATGGCGACGCTACTCCGTTTCGAGAGCGCGCCGCCTGACTCTTGTGATCGGCGTTCCGGCGCGGCCGCGGCAACGTGGGCACTGTCGACCGGCTGAAACAACGCCGATCGGAAGGCATCCATGCCGTGTTCTTCGCTCAGCGCAAAGCGGTCCGATCGTGACGACGGGTCATGATCGGACTCCGCTCCATGCTCGCGAGGGTCCGCCCCCGCCCCCGCGAGGACGAGCTCGCGCGAGCGACGCTGAACCCGCTCGCGAATGATGACTGAATTCGAATCGATTTCATGAAGCGATGTGTCGATACGCCCGGTGTCGTCGTCCGAAGGCGGCTGTCCCGAGCGCGCGGACGCTTCGATGCGTCTGCCCGAGATCGGGGAATCATCGAGCGTTTCTCCGCGTGGTTGGCGCGGCTCACCCCGGTGGAACGTTGGCGTCGCTCTTGGTCGGGATGACCGGACGCGAACGGATTCCGATGAAGACCAACCGGGTGAGGCGAGCCGTGGGTCGGAATCCAACTCGCCATCATCGTCCGGATCGCCACCGTCCGCCGCGGCAATCAGCGCTGGCTCATACGGATCCCCGGTGTCCATCTCCAAATCGACATGGCGTGAATCGGCATAGTCCGGCTGACGACGGGTACGAGAAAAACCAAGCCCGCGCCACCAGCTCCGGGAATGATCCTCTTCGGAGACGGTATGGGTATACGTGTCGTCATCATCGACGAACTCTTCGATCTCGCCCTCGAACCATTCGTCGTCAGGCTCTTCCACCTGCGGGACATCGGGATGATGCATGTCGATGGGGAGCTCGTCGGGTCCGCGCCGTCCGGAAACGGCCGGTTCCGCATCGAGGTCCGGCAGGCGCGCTCCGCTGAATGGGGCGTCGGCCGGTTCTGTTTCGTATTCCCAATCGATCGGTGGCAGATTTTTGACGCGCTCCGCGCGGGGTGCCCGCGCCACGGTCGGTTCCGCCGGGGTCGACGCCGTGCGGGGAAGGGGAATCATTGCCCGGCTCGGCCGGCCTCCGCGGTCGGCTTTCGAGGCGCTCTTGATCGCCTGAGCGCGGCGAAGAACGAGATCGTAGGAGCTCAGTGACGCGGGCCTGGTCTCCGCGGTGGGGGAGGGGCCAAGGTCGGCCGGGGCAGTATCGCCGGACTGGAGGAACTGCCGGATTCTGGGAAGCTCGATCGTGGGTTTGATCTCCGGAACGGTGTCGAATCGCTCGCGGTCCACTTTGCGCGAGACCAGGTTCATCGGATCGGAGCGCGCTTCGGAAGGCGGCACTGGAGCGGTGCCGTCTTCCGGAGTGCGCGAGAACTCGATCGAGACGGAGCTGCCAGAGGCTGAAGAGCCGGACGGATCGTGGTGGATGTGGGCCCGGCGCCCGAAGCGACGGGTGCCTGATCCGATGCTGTCCGGGAAGTCGTTGGCGGCGCCGCGTTCGGGCGTATTCTGGGCAGCGTCCGCGATCGGTGCCTGATCCTCCCCTGGCGCCGTTTGCGACACGTCCTCGGCATCCGTCTGTTGCCGATCGCCATCGGCCAGCAACGGCGTCGGAAGGCGGCCTGTCCCTCGTCGCTTCTGGGTGTGCCGTTCCCGAGCGCGGAGGATCGCGTTACGGCTCCCCCGGGCGATGTCCTGAGCGCGCTCGTGCTGATCTTCCTGGGCGGGAGTGTTGAGGCCGTCATCGTCCGCCAGGCTGCCACGCGATCCGGCACCGATGTCTCGCGGTGTGGCGGCGGGCGAAACCGAGGAATGATCGACGATCACGTCTTCCTGGTCGACACGCCGGAACGATGGGTCGGAGAAGACAACGCGGTCGGAGCCGACGGTGTCGGGCCCGGACGCACGAACCGATGTCACCTGGTCTTCGGTCCGATCGTTGGCGAGCACTCCGGAATCCGGAATCAGTGGCTTCCGAATAGGCGTGGGAGCCACCGCGTCGCCACTCTCCCAGAGATCCCCTCCCCAACTGTTGCGGCAGGCCAGCTCGCCCTTGCGCACGAGGATCCGGACATCGCTGGAGATCTGGCGCTTGGGATGGGTACACCATCCGTTGCCCGACATTTGCGCATCCGCGAAATGCTTGCATGTGACGCACCGACGTTTGTAGGTAGACATGAGTACCTGGAACCTCCACGGAGGGCCGACATCCTGGGGTTCTGGAGCGTAGGGTCACCCTACCCTTGGAACTCCCCAAAGTTCCAACGGCTGGCTCGTGATGGGTTGGAGAGATGTGTTCCCCGTATCGGACGATTGTAGTCGCCGTCCGTGCTCTTGTCTACGTGGCACGGAATGTTTGTATGTGCCGTCCGGACTGAGTGACCGGAAAGCAGTCATGTACGGACAGACTGTCCGAATCCATGCGAAAACGTCGCCGGATGTGATACTGCGTGATGGCGCGCGCCGACCCGGCCCCGATCCGCATGTGTTCCCAGGTGTCACCAAACGCGGCGATCGGGCGGGGGGCGACGTGTCGACTTGGGGCACACTCGCAGTGAAGGCACCGAGGGAGGAATGGAAACAATGCTGGCACTGTCCCGGTCAGACGTTCGCTCACTCGTTTCGATGGAGCGCGCGATCGATCTCGTCAAGGTCGCCTTTGCGGACCTTTACGCGGAGCGCGCGACGGCGCCCATCCGCACCGCGATCGACGTCGTGCCGGGATCGGCTACCACGTTGATCATGCCGGCGTTCGTTCCCGCCGCGACCGCGCTCGGGGTCAAGGTCGTTTCCGTGTTCGCCGGGAATCCGGCACGTGGCCTGCCGACGATCACGTCGATCGTCTGCCTGATCGACCCGGAGACGGGTTCACCGCTCGCGGTGATGGACGGCGCCTACCTCACGGCGCTGCGTACCGGCGCGGTATCAGGCGCGGCGACCGACCTGCTCGCGCGTCGGAATGCGCGCACCTTGACCTTGATCGGCGCCGGCGCCCAGGCGGTGATGCAGGCGGTCGCGGTGAACGCCGTGCGTCCGATCGAGCGAATCATCGTCGTCGCTCGTGAGCAACGCCACCTCGACCAGTTTCGGGCAACGATGGTCGACGAATGGCCGGTGATCGGCGCGATGATCGAGACGACGACCGATGTCGCGCGCGCGGTTGGCGACGCGGATGTGATCTGCGCCGCGACGACATCGAAGACACCCGTGTTCGACGACGCCGACGTTCGGCCCGGAACGCACATCAACGGCGTCGGGTCATTCACGTCCACGATGCGGGAGATTCCATCGGGAACCGTCGCTCGCGCAACGGTGTTCGTGGACCAACTGGAAGCGGCGTTGGAGGAAGCCGGAGATCTCATCATCCCGATCGCGACGGGGGTGATCACCGAGGCGCATATCGCGGGGGAGCTGGGGCAGCTTGTCTCCGGAGCAAGACATGAGCGCCGCGACGCGGAAGAAATTACGCTTTTCAAGAGCGTCGGGAACGCGGTGCAGGATATGGCGGTGGGCCGGTTCGCCTATGACGAGGCGCTCCGCCGGGGCGTTGGCCAGGAGGTCGTGCTCTTCTGATCCTCGCGCAACGGCGAGAGGAGACGATCACGGTGTGGCCGCCTGGAGCGAACCGCAAAACTCATATCCGGCTGGGACGCCGGATTTGAGTTTTGCGTCGACTTGCGTATCCAAATTATTCTGGATTCAGAACAACCGGCAGTAGGCGAGAGCAAAGGGCGTGGCAAGCACCGGACAGAGTCCGCCCTGGCCGCCATCGATGCCGCTGACGAGGGCGGTCACTACCCGACTTGGGGACATACCCTGAAGCGAGTGGCCGCCAATGCCAAGCCCCCTATTGCGGGGCGCTCTTAGTCAGCGGCGGCCATTGAGAGCGTTCCGGCGGAGATCGGGCAGGTGCCGGATGGGCAGTAGCCCTCGACGATGTGTTGCCGGAACTCCTCCTCGAAGTGCTCGATCATTCCGATCAGTGGAATCGGGGCGACCTGTCCCAGACCGCAGAGAGACAACTGAATGATGTGCTTGCTGGTCCGCTGGATCAACGCAAGATCGTCAAGTGTGCCGCGACCGAAACGGATGCGATCGAGAATCTCGACGAGCGCCGGGTTCCCCAATCGGCATGGCACGCATTTCGAGCAGGATTCGTATCGGTTGAAGGCGGTCAGGTAGCGGGCAAAGTCGACCGCGCAAACCTTTTCATCGAAGATGACCCAGCCGCCGGAACCGAGCATGCCCCCGACATCGGCGAGCGAGTCGAAGTCCACCGGCAAGTCGAGGTGTTCGTCGGTCAGGGGGCCGGCGGACACGCCACCGGTCTGGACACCCTTGAACGTGAATCCCTCGCGCATGCCACCGTAGACGTCTTCGAGAATCGTGCGGAGCGTCATCCCCAGCTCGACCTCGACCACGCCGAGCCATTTCATTGGGCCCTGCACGGTCATCAGCTTGGTTCCCTTGCTGCCCTCGGTTCCATACCCGGCGAACCACTCGCCCCCGTTGACGATGATGTCGGGAATGGTGGCGAGGGTCTCGGTGTTGTTGGCGACGGTCGGGCGCTTCCACAGACCTTCCTCGACCGAGCGGGGCGGCTTCGTGCGCGGCTGCCCGCGCACGCCCATCACCGAGAACATCAACGCGGAGGCTTCGCCGCAGATATAGGCGCCGCCTCCGGTCCGCACCCGGAACGCGACGTTCTTGCCGGTGCCCAGAATGTTCTTGCCAATCAGGCCAAGCCGCTCGGCGTCGGCCACCGCCTTGCGGAAGCGGCGGATCGCCAGCGGGTACTCGCCTCCGATGTAGTTATAGCCTCGTTCGGCGCCACAGGCGATGCAGGCGATCAGGATGCCTTCCAGAATCCGGTGAGGATCGCATTCGTGGAGGTGACGGTCCTTGTAGACGTTGGGCTCCCCCTCGTGGCTGTTGCAGACGACGAACTTCGGCGTAGCCCGTGCCTTTCGCGCACTCTCCCACTTAACGCCAGCGGGGAAGCCTCCGCCCCCTCGGCCGCGAACCTGGGCGGCGGTGACCTCGGCGATCACCTCTTCCTGACTCATCTCGAAGAGCACCTTGAAGTACCCGGCGTATGCCCCGCGCGCGATAGCCTCCTCGATCGAATCGGGCTCTATGACGCCGGCATTGCGGGAGATCATGCTCGTCTGGAGCTTGAAGAAGGGATGCTCAGTCAATGCCGGAACCGCGCCGAACGCCTCGGTGTGTCGGACGCCGACGGCAAGATCGGGACGCTCGCCAGTGAAGACGCCGCGAACGTCATCCGCGGTAACCGGGCCATAGACGACCGGCGGCTCGTTGGCTCGCTTGAGCTCGATCCAGGGCTCCATCCAGAACGCGCCGTTGCCGCTCACCTCGCGCACGATCGCGGATTCGCCCGCCAGCGACCGGCACCGATCGAGCACCTCGAGTGCTCCCCGGGCGATCGAGCTGCTGCCGACGCCGACGCTGACAACCGCATCCGGACCATCCCACAGATGCGCCCAGCGATCGGTGGCTCGCTGCTGAAACGCCAGAAAGTCCTCTCTGGAGGTCAACTTCTGGAGGCTAGCGGGTTCGGACAACGACTGATTCACCATTGCGCTCTTCTCTCGCTCTCAGTTCCTTGTGGCCCGCGATCGCCCCGCTGACCAAGGCGGTGAGTGAATCCGGAGTGACCGGGCCGTGGTACTCATCATCGATCTTGACGATCGGAGAAAGATCGCAGACGCCGAGGCAGCCGTTGACGACCTGGACGCTCATCTGCTCGTCGGCGGTCGTCTCGCCATCCTCGATCCCGAACCGGTCCTGCATCGTTTGAACGAGTTGCTGCGAGCCCATGATGTAACAGGACATGCCGTGACAGATCAGCATGTGATGATGTCCGCGCGGTTCGGTGCGAAAGTCGGCATAGAACGTCAGCAGGCTGTAGACCCGCGTGGGGGTCGTGTTCAACTGCCGGGCGACGATCTCGGCCGCTTCAGGCGAGACCCAGCCGTAGTGCTCGTTGATCTCCTGCAGGGCAAGGAGAATGAGCTCCTGCGCCTCCTCGAAGTCATCGAACGTCAGATGGGAAACAAGCTCACGAACGTGGGCGAGGTCGATCTCCCGACGTCCGGTGAACGGTGCCGGCACCGGTGGCAGAGCATGCGTTTGATCGGCGTGAGCCACTCGAAACCTCTTTCCGCCGAGCCTCGTCCTATCCATCCCGAGCACTCGAATGTGTGAACGGTTTCACAATGTCACCACTATACCAGTCGCGAAGCGCTGGTTCCGCACTTTGGGGCAGGACGTACGTTACTTCACCGCGAGCCAGAGGCCGGATGCGCGGTCAACTTTGCCTTGGCCACCACCGATGCCGCTTACGAGGGCAGCCACTACACGGATCAAGCGAAGGATGCCCCAATTTGGGCTGGCGTATCCGCAAGCCTATTGGCGGACGCTCTTACCTGGCTGGGGTTAAGGGCCTGTTTTCAAAGCCATGATGTTTGCTGGGGCAGCCTCGGGCGGACACATTGGACTTCGCTCCGATGCCGCTTACCGTGCAGGCGCCCGCGGACAGCCGTCTCAGGCCAACTGGGTAGAGGAGCCCGCTCATCCACCCCTACACATGGCGAGAGGGCACGTTTGCAAACAGACCCTAGTGGTTCGTCACGGCTGAATGGTCATCCCGCAGCGAAGCGGAGGGATGACCATTCAGCCGATCTGCGGGACCAGCGACGCGGCTGATGAGATTCCTCTGGTCGCTTCGCTTCCGACGGAATGACAAATGAGGGATGACACTCCACCAGGGGCGGGCGGATGTGGCCCTTCCTAACTGGCCGATCGGAAGAGCGCTTTGAAGTCTCCATCGAACTCGCCGAGAAACTGGTACATATCGACCACGTCACCCGGGGAAATCGGATCGCCGGCTGGAGGGGTTTCGAGCTCGACTCCCGCTTGGTCCGGCTCCAGCAAAATCTTGACGGTCTTTTCGGTCAGCTTGCGAAGCGCGAGTTGCGCTTCTTCGGGATCACCGTCGTTGAGGACCGCCGCCACGAAATTGCGGGCATGGCAATCGGTGCATTCGACGAGCATGGTCCACATCTCCGGCTTCCGGGAAATGACATGGATGTCGTCGGTGTGGAACTCGTGGTGGCAGACCACACACCGCTCCATGCGATTGAGCACGATTTGTTTGATCTTGACTTCTGATTCCATACAACCTTCAGATTGTTCAGATGCGACCGGCCGCGAGATCGGGAACATCATGTTCCCGAGCGGTTCCCAATCGCAATCGAGTTAGCCTGACCGTTTCTTGCCAAAATCGTCGAGATCGAGCGAATTGATGAAATCGCGGAACACGGAGAGTCCTTCCTCCTTGCCCCGTGATGCCGCTTCGCGCTCCCCCGATGTCGTGATTCCGGACGTTTCATCGCTGGTCGTTCCAAACTCCGGGGCGCTGTCCGCGTCCTCACTGTCGTCGACATCCATGGCGACGCCGACCTGCTCCATGATCGCGTCATCGACCATGATCTTGACGCCACTTCTCACCGCGAGCGCGATCGCGTCGCTCGGGCGAGCGTCGATCTCGATGGTGCGTCCGTTCTGATCGAGCAGGATTCGCGCGAAGAAGACCTGGTCGGTGAGGTCGGTAATCGTGATCTGCTCGACGGTGCCGCCGAGCTCACCAAGCATCGTTTTCATGACGTCGTAGGGGAGGGGACGGGTCGGGGCAATGCCCTGAAGCTCCATCGCGATCGCCTCGGCTTCATACCCGCCAATCCAGATCGGCAAGTGCCGGTCGCCGCCAACTTCGCGCAAGATGACGACGCGATTTTGGGTAACGAGGCTCACGCGGATGCTTTCGACCGTGGTTTCTATCATGGGCGACCTCTTTCGACGTCACGCCGCGGCGGCTTGCGGCGAAAGGCGATATGGCTCCTGATCCATCACGGTCCAAAACGCCTGGCACAATGAGAACCAGTAACTCAGCGTATTCTACACCTCGGGATGTTCCATCAACAGCGGATCGCTCATGGATCGCAAGCGACACGACATTACTTCCCGACGAGCAGCTCCGATGTTGGCCTTACCGGCATGATCCGGAGCTGCTCGTCTCCGCACGGCACGGCCAACATCGGAGGCGCAGAGGCCGGGACCGTGCCACACCTGTGTCGTAGGCAAGGGAGTGGCCACCATGTCCGGGGATCGTGTGGGATGAGGACGACGACGGGAGGCGCCACGGCGTCGGAGGCTCAGCTGGTGATTTCCGGGTAGTCGAAATGGGGAACCGGCCCAAACTCGTCGCGAGGCCAATAGGTGATCCAGGTCTTGCCGATGATGTCGTCGATCGGGACGACGCCGAAGTAGCGCGAATCTTCGCTGTTGACCCGATTGTCGCCGAGGACGAGTACGGCGTCCTCGGGAATCGTCAGCGGGCCGCAGTGTTGCCGGGTCAACTCACATGTGGTCTTCAGGCCAACCGGCAGGTACGGCTCGGTCAACTGTTGGCCGTTAATGAAGACACGGTCGTCGCGAATCTCGATCAGGTCGCCAGGCTCGCCGATCACGCGCTTGATGTAGGGCTTGTCGGCAGACGCGGCAGCGGGGGGATCAACGACGACAATGTCGCCCCGCTCCGGCTTACCGAACGGATAGACGATGTCGCCGTCTTCCGCGTCGACGCCCGGTATCCAGCCGAACCAGGTGTCCTTGTCGTAGGAGAAGTACGCGTTGCGGTTAACCAGCAGCATCTCGTTGTCCTTGAGACTCGGTTGCATGCTGAGGCCGTCAACCCGGAAGTTGAGAACGATCGCGCGAACCGCGACGAAGATCACGAGGGCGATCAACAACGTCTCCGCGACCTCGCGCAGGACCGACGGTTTCCTGGCCCTTTCAACAACGGGCGGGGTCGTCGGCCTAACGAGATCGTCCGCATCGCCGCCGCCGACCGGTGCGGTGCTCCCATGATCCGCCGGGACGGCCCTGCTCAGGCGTTGAGAGTTGTGTTCTGTCATGCGCGGAAGGCACCTCGTGGCAAGCAAAGCCATGTCGAGCGAATGGAAGCCGGGACGGTCAATCGACGAGCATGGTGCCCGTGACGCTTCAGTCTATATGGTCGTGCGTTGAGGAATGGATTGTGGACGGAACGACCTGAACCGAACAACAAGAAAGGACACGGGAACCATCCCGTGTCCTTTTCCCGCTCTTGATCGTGCTTCAAACGCTTCGCTACGAAAGGATGATCGAGCCTAGATCTCGTCGGCCCGCACTTCACGGCGCTCCCGGGTGATGCCCGCCTCCTCACGCACGTCCTTCGTGGCTCCGGATACGGAGTAGGACGTCTTGGCGTCGCCCTTCTCGAGCCGGGCGGCTTCCTTTTCTTCGGTGGTGGATTCCGTCTTGAACTCGCGGATGCCCTTGCCGAGCGCTCCGCCGATCTCCGGCAACTTGCCAACCCCGAAGATGATCACGACGATCACCAAGATAATGGCGAGTTCCGCTGGTCCTGGCATTGGCATCGCAATAGTCCTCTCTCGACGTACGAACAACATGCCTGACGAGAATTCCGGCGAAGACGTTTGAGAACTCCCTGAACACGGTCACGCTTGCCGAAGTATTGTATGCCCGCTCTGGGCGATTTTCAACGGCGGAGCACCTGCCTCGACGAGTCCGTGCACCACCGCTCCGAGATTTCGTGTGCACGTTTCGCGCCACGTTCACAAGCCGCTGGCAGACTCTGGGGCGAAAGCCTTCCCCGGAGATTCCCGGGAACCACGGCGGATCAGCTCAGGAGAATGCTGCTCATGATCGCCAACACCACGAACATGATGGCGATGCCGATCGTGAACTGGAAGATCGTCTTTTCGAACCCTCGCCGCGTGCGCTGGATCGAGTCCGAGCCAGAGCCGAATGCGCCGCTGAACGACGATCCCTTCGTCTGCAGCAGGATCACGGCGATCAACACGGTCGAGATGATGATCGTGACGAGGTTGAGTGAGATGTCCAACGGCTATCCGTTTCCTGATGGAGCCAAACCCGATTCCGCTCGGGACGTTCGCTCGACGATGAGGGTAGGGTAGCATCCGCCAGCATGGCGAACAAACGCGGGGGAGTCACCGCGTGCCGACAGCGGCCTCGATCAGAGCCCGGAACCTGGCCTGATCGAGGCTCGCGCCGCCGACAAGGGCCCCGTCGATATCCGGCGCGTCGAAGAAGTCCCGGACGTTCTGATCCGACACGCTTCCTCCATAGACAATGCGTACTCCTTCGGCGACCGGTCCATGGCGTGACGAGAGCCATTGGCGAATTGCCCGGGACATCGCCTGCACGTCCTCGACCGTGGCGGCCTGGCCGGTTCCGATCGCCCAGACCGGCTCGTAGGCGACGGCAAGGATGGCGGCGTCTCCCAGCGAGACATCGGAGAGGGCGGTTTCGAGCTGGCCACCGACCGTCGATTCGGCATCGCCGGATGCTCGCGCCTCGGCGGTCTCTCCAACGCAGAGCACGACGCCGAGATCGTGCTCGCGGGCGACACGAACTTTTCTGGCGACCAGCTCGCCGGATTCGCGGTGGATCGTGCGTCGCTCGGAATGCCCGGCCAGAACGAACCGGCACCAGGGGCGGAGCATCGACGCCGAGACATCGCCGGTGAACGCCCCATTCGCCTCGGGCGAGAGATCCTGGGCGCCGACAGTGAGGCTGGTTTCCCGAACCATCTCGGCAATCGGAACGATCCACGGGAAGGGTGGGCAGATCCCGACATCGACGCTCGATCGCACTTCGTCCGCGATGCCAGCCGTCGCCTGGGCGAGCTTCAGCGCGTCGTCGAGACTCGTGTTCATCTTCCAGTTCCCGATCACCAATGGGCGTCGCGTCATGATCGGCTGGCTCCGGTGTCGTCGGGGATCGCCTCGATGCCCGGCAGCGATCGGCCTTCGAGGAACTCCAGCGAGGCGCCGCCTCCGGTCGAGATGTGGTCGATCTTCGCCGTGAGATCGAGCTTTTCGACGGCGGCCACCGAGTCACCGCCGCCGATCACGGTGAAGGCGGATGCGCCGGCAACGGCCGCCGCGACGGCGCTCGTGCCGTTGGCGAAGGGGGGCCGCTCGGTTACGCCAAGGGGGCCATTCCAGAACACGGTGCGGAGGTCGCTGACGATGCCGGCGTACCGCGCCGCGGTGTCGGGTCCGATATCGAACACCGCATCCTGAGGACCGATGTCGTCCACCGATTTGGTCGTTCCTCCGGCGGCGTCGACGCTGGAGGCGACCACGACATCGACGGGGAGCCCGACGGTGGTTCCCTGGCGTTCCGCCTCACTGAGGATCTGGCGGGCGAGGTCGAGCTTGTCGGTCTCGACCAGGGAAGTGCCGAGCTGGTAACCCTGGGCCAGCAGGAAGGTGTTGGCCATGCCACCGCCGATCAGGAGCTGGTCGATCCGGGGCAGGAGGTGCTCGATGACCCCGATCTTGTCCGAGATCTTGGCTCCGCCGATGATCGCGCCGAAGGGACGTTCCGGCTCATTGAGCAACCTGGAGAGAGCCGCTATCTCGCGCCGCATGAGGAGCCCAATCGAGGAGGGCAAGAGGAGGGCGACGCCCTGAGTCGAGGCGTGGGCGCGGTGGGCCGCGCCGAAGGCGTCATTGACATACAAATCGGCAAGATCGGCCAGCTCCCGCGCGAAGCCGGGATCGTTGGCTTCCTCGCGGGGATCGAATCGGAGGTTTTCCAGCAGCAGTACCGATCCGGGTGCGAGATCGTTCACGGCCGTGGTCACGGCCGGGCCGGTGATCTCGCGCAACGCCGCGACCGGTTGCCCGATCAGCTCGGCGAGACGATCGGCGGCCGGCGCGAGCCGGAGGTCATCCCGGACCAGGCCCCTGGGGCGACCCAGGTGACTGCACAGGATGACGCGGCCCCCATGCTCGATGAGCCAGCGGATCGTTGGCAGCGCCGCCCGGATTCGAGTGTCGTCCCCGATCCGGTCATCCGCGATGGGGACGTTGAAATCGACGCGGCACAGAATGCGCTGACCCGAGACATCTTCGTGGGTGATGGATCGCTTGGTCATGGAGGGTCGCATCCCTTGCTCTGCCTTGACCACCTTGGCCGCCACGAGGGAGGCCGCTACAAGCAAACGGGGTCCAAGGTGCGGCGACCACATGCAAACGGGGCGAGAAAGGGCCGCCTAGCCTGCGTGTGCTGGTCAGGCGGGGAAGCCCTGCTCGCAGACGAGAGCGACGAGGTCGGCGACGCGGCACGAGTATCCCCATTCATTGTCGTACCAGGCGATGACCTTGACCATGCGGTCGCCGATCGTCATCGTCGATTTGGCATCGATGATGCAGGAGCGGGAATCGTGCCGGTAATCGGACGACACGAGCGCTTCCTCGGAATACCCGATGATTCCGACGTACTCCTCTCGCTCGGAGGCCTGTCTGAACGCGTCGTTGACGGACTCGATGGTGACGGGCTTGTCGGTATTGGCGACGAAATCGACGATCGAGACGGTCGGCGTCGGCACGCGCAAGGCGAAGCCATCGAACTTCCCTTCGAGCTCCGGGATCACCAGTGAGAGTGCCCGGGCCGCGCCACTGGTGGTCGGGACGATGTTCTGGGGGGCACCGCGGGCGCGGCGGGGATCCTTGTGGGGGCCATCCTGGAGCACCTGATCGGCGGTGTACGAATGGACGGTGGTCATCATTCCCTGCTGGATGCCAAAGGTCTCGAGCACGACCTTGGCGACGGGAGCCAGGCAGTTCGTGGTGCAGGACGCGTTGGAGATGATGTGATGGGCGGCGGGATCGTAGGCCGTCTCGTTGACGCCGAGCACGACGGTGATGTCCTCGTTCTTCGCCGGGGCCGAAATGATCACCTTCTTCGCGCCAGCGTCGATATGGGCATGAGCCGCCTCGGCATCGGTGAAATGCCCGGTCGACTCGATGACGAGATCCACACCCAGCTCGGTCCAGGGGAGGGCCGCCGGATCCTTCTCGGCGGTCACCTTCAGCAGCCGGCCGTTGACGGTGACGCCTTCGTCGGTGGCCGCGATCTCCGCGTCGTACCGGCCATAGGTGGAGTCGTACTTGAGCAGGTGAGCGAGCGTTTCGTTATCCGTCAGGTCATTGACGGCGACGACCTCGAACAGGTCGCTGAAGCCGCCCTGATCGATGGCCTTGAACACCTGGCGTCCGATGCGTCCAAAGCCATTGACGCCGATCTTGTAGGTCATGCGCGACTCCTTCGGGGTGGGAATGCTTCAGGTGCGACAAATCCCGCAAGGCGGGCAGGGGACATCGGGTCCCACGAAGCGCGCTGATGAGCACGCCATCGGAAATACCGTGACTGGCACCACTATAGACGGACCGGCGAGCCGCCGATTACGGCCCGTGCCCGGTGGAACCGGTGGCTCTCAGGAAGAGATGCCCGCTGGCGATCTGGTGAAAGGGGCTTTCTCGACCGCGGTGCGATGAAGTGCCTCGGGAAGATTACCCGCGAAGGGGGATGCCGAGGCATGGATCCGGGCAAGGTCGATCAGGACATCGGCGAGTTTGGCGGGATCGTGCCGGAGCGGATTGAGGTCGTTGACCACGTCGCGAGCGATGATCTGAACCCCTCCGGCGGTCATTGTCGCGCCGTCATAGGCGACCGCTTCGACGCCCCACTCCGGGCTGATCGCGTCAGCGGCGGCGGGGTTGCTGTTGACCAGTGCGTAATCGAGCTCGCCCTGGCCAAGGTAATCGACGATCTGCTGGACGTGATCGGCGTACCCGAAATGGTCGGTCTCGCCATGCTGGGTCGCGACGTTGCAGACATAAACCGTCGACCCCTTCGACCAGTGAATCGCCTCGCGGACACCATCGACGAGGAGGTTGGGAAGGACACTGGTGTAGAGACTTCCTGGGCCAAGGACGATGAGGTCAGCGTTGAAGATCGCGGCGAGCGCCGGGCCATACGCCTCCGGATTGCTGGGTTCGAGGAAGATCCGTTCGATCGCCGGCTTCTCGTGAGAGATCGTGGATTCTCCCCGCACAGACGTGCCGTCGGCGAGATCGGCGCAAAGCGTCACGTTCTCGACCGTCGAGGGAAGCACCCGGCCGCGCACGTTGAGCACGCGCGCCGATTCGATCACGGCCTGTTCGAAGCTTCCGGTGACCTGGGTCATTGCGGTGATGAAGAGGTTGCCGAAGGCGTGACCGGTCAGCTCGGAGCCTTCCTTGTCGAACCGGTAATGGAAGAGCCGGCCCATCGTCGACTCAGCGTCGGCAAGTGCCACCAGGCAGTTGCGGATGTCGCCTGGGGCGGGCATGTTGAAGACGTCCCGGATCCGGCCGGTGCTGCCACCATCGTCGGCGACGGTGACGATCGCGGTGAGGTTCGCGTTGGCGAACTTGAGACCGCGAAGAAGCGCGCTGAGCCCGGTGCCGCCGCCGATCGCGACCACATTGAACTCGGGCTGGACCGGTCCGAAGCGATGCTCGTTGACGATCTCGGCGAAGGCGCGGCCACCGGGATCATGGGCGATCAGGGGTGAGATCAGGGCGTGGCTGAGGCGGGCGACGGCATAGATCAGGAGCGCGAGGCCGCCCGTGAGCAGGAGCATCTCGCGGTAGGGGTGCGGGATGAACTGGAGGGTGACCGACTGGACGATGTCCTGCAGGCCATCAGGGAATCCGAAGCTCTGGTAGACCCAGGCGGCAAACATCGCAAGCGCCAGGCTGCTCAGGATCACCGCCAGCATGAACAAGCCGATCCATCGCTTGATCTTCATGCCGGGGCGAAGCCAGATTCGGAGGTTTCGGGAGTTCATTGCCTACCCATCAGTGGCGTTGCGATGAGCGGTTATCCATTACCGGACAAACTGAATTGACGCTCATGGAATGAGGATGATGAGACAACAGTGTACACCCGTGGCCGCCGGAATGGTGGTGGAAACGCGCCCCGGCTGGGTGGTCAGCGGCCAGCCCGGAGATGGCCGGGGGACAACGAATAATCCGACCCCGGCAGGGGTTGCGAAGGCACCTTGGAGACCGTATACTTACTCTTCGTGCGGAAAGGTGGCACCCGCCGCTTACCCGCGAGTGACAACGACTTGGACAGCATCCTGCGTGCAGCCGATTGTACCCAAACAGTGAGAACCTGGCAAGCCGGAAGGGGAGTATCGTGCCCTTCCGGTTTGCCGTCGTGTTGTCCTGACTTTGCCATTGGGTTGTGGTCGGTTCTCGGGCGGGCCGGCGGGGCTGGAGAAGCCTGGCGTTGCGATCGGACCGCTGGCCCGGTCGCAACGCCAGCCGAATGTTGCGAACCATCAACGTTGCGTTAACCCCGGTCGTCGATCACCCCTGTTCGCAGGAATCCCCTCGTTGTCAGAAAGACATCGACCATCCCGTTCGATCGTTAGCGCGCATCACAAAGGGGCGGTACGTCCACATCCGGTTTTTCTTCGGATCAGTGCGTCATCTCGGGGGCGCTGGCCGCAGACGAGGAGCGTTGAATGGCAGTCGAACGAGATATCCGGCCTACCGTCGCGACCCACGCCGCGGAGAAGCACGAGGTGCTCTCCAATGTCGGAGTGGGTCGACGGACCTATTCCCGGATTCCAACCGTTTTGGAAATGCCGAACCTCGTTCAGGTTCAAATCGAATCGTTCGCCTGGTTCGTGCGTGAGGGGCTGCGAGAGCTTCTCGACGAGATTTCTCCAATCACCGATCACCACAAGAAGATGGAACTCTTCATCTCTGATCCGCGCTTCGACGATCCCTGGCAGCGGATGCCGAAGGGAGAGGAGCAGGGGCGCGCGAAAGCCGATCCCCGCATCGCGGAGGTCTTCTGCCGGGAGCGCGATATCACGTTCGCGGCGCCGCTGCGGGTTTCCGCCAAGCTGGTGATGAAGGAGACCGGCGAGATCAAGGAAACCGGACCGGACGGCATCTTCCTCGGCGACTTCCCGATGATGACCGCCGATGGCACGTTCGTCATCAATGGCGCCGAGCGCGTCGTCGTGTCCCAGCTCGTGCGATCGCCCGGTGTCTACTTCGAGCGCCAGCGCGACCCCGCGACGGGCAAGTTCCTCTCGACCGCCAAGCTGATCCCGAACCGGGGTGCCTGGCTCGAATTCGAGACCTCGAACCGCGACATCATCTCGGTCAAGGTTGATCGCAAGCGCAAGATGCCGGTGACGATCCTGCTTCGCGCGATCGGGATCGAGAGCGACGAGGAGCTGCTCGAGGCGTTCGCGAATGTCGATACGAACGAGGATCACCGGTACATTGCGACGACGCTCGACAAGGAACCGACCAAGACGCGCGAAGAGGCGCTGATCGAGCTCTACCGTCGTCTGCGGCCAGGAGATCCCCCGACCAAGGACAACGCGACGTCGATGCTGGAGAATCTGTTCTTCAACGAGCGGCGCTACGACCTCGCCAAGGTCGGGCGCTACAAGCTGAACGAGCGGTTGCACAATGATCATCGGGACGACCTGACCGAAGACCGAATCCTTCAGAAGGAGGATTTGATCGAGATCATCCGGGAGATCATCCGCCTCAACAACGGCCACAGCCACTCGGACGATATCGATCACCTCGGCAATCGGCGGATTCGGGCGGTCGGCGAGCTGATCCAGATGCATGTGCGGACCGGTTTCCAGCGCCTGGAGCGGGGCATCCGCGAGCGGATGACGATCCAGGATCCGGAAACCGTCACGCCACAGGGGCTGATCAGCACAACCCGGCCCGTGATGGCGGCGGTTCGGGAGTTCTTCGGCGGCTCGCAGCTTTCCCAGTTCATGGACCAGACCAATCCGCTGGCCGAGCTCACGCACAAGCGTCGCCTCTCGGCGCTTGGACCTGGCGGGCTGAGCCGGGACCGCGCGGGTCTCGACGTCCGCGATGTGCATCCATCGCACTACGGCCGGATCTGTCCGATCGAGACGCCGGAAGGGCCGAACATCGGGTTGATCGGCTATCTCGCGACGTACGGCAAGATCAACCCGTACGGCTTCATCGAGACGCCGTACCGGCAGGTGATCTCGCTGCTCGACGTGTCGAACCCGGCGATCCCCCTTGAGGGCCAGATTGCGCGCGAGGATGTCAAGCATCCGGAGACGGGCAAGATCCTCATCAAGGAAGGCACGGAGTTCACCGCGAGGCATGCGGAGTCGGTTGTAAAGGCCGGCGTCGCGACCGTGCGCATCCGGCCAGTGGCATCGGAGAAGATCGACTACTTGCCCGCGGATCGTGAAGTCAGCGTGATGATCGCGCAGGCGAACACGCCACTGGACGAGAAGGGCCGGATCGCCGTTGATGAGGTGACGGTCCGCCTTGGCTCCGATGGGCACCGGTTTCCGGTTGTTCCGGCGGAGCAGGTCCACTACATGGATGTCTCGCCGAAGCAGGTCGTCTCGGTCGCCACGGCGCTGATCCCGTTCCTGGAACATGACGACGCGAACCGGGCGCTAATGGGCGCCAACATGCAGCGTCAGGCGGTGCCGCTGGTGCGGCCTCAGGCACCGGTGATCGGCACCGGTGTCGAGTACCTCGCCGCCCGCGACTCGGGTCAGGTCGTGGTCTCGCGACACGCCGGAACCGTCGTGTCGGCGTCGGGCAAGCAGATTACGATCGTCGAAGATGACGGCAACCGCCACATCTATCATCTCCAGAAGTTCGTTCGCTCGAACCAGGACACGTGCATCAACCAGCGGCCAATCGTCCATATCGGCGATCGCGTACTCGTCGACCAGGTGATCGCCGATTCGTCATCGACCGAGAACGGGGAGTTGGCGCTGGGCCAGAATCTGCTCGTGGCGTTCATGCCGTGGGAGGGTGGCAACTTCGAGGATGCCATTCTGCTCAGCGAGCGACTCGTGCGCGACGACGTGTACACCTCGATTCATATCGAGAAGTACGAGTGCGAAGCGCGTGATACCAAGCTCGGCCCGGAAGAGATCACGCGCGATATCCCGAATGTCGGTGAGGAGAGCCTCGCCAACCTCGACGAGTCGGGGATCATCCGGATCGGGGCCGAGGTCCGGCCTAACGACATCCTGGTCGGCAAGGTGACGCCGCGGGGCGAGACGGAGCTCAGCGCCGAGGAGCGGCTGCTCCGGGCGATCTTCGGTGAGAAGGCGCGTGAGGTGAAGGACACCTCCCTCCGCGTGCCGCATGGCGTCCACGGCAAGGTCATCGACGTCAAGCAGTTCCGGCGCGACGACAGCTCGGATCACGAGCTGCCGGCCGGGGTGAACCAGAGCGTGCGCGTCATGATCGCGCAGAAGCGGAAGATTTCGGAAGGCGACAAGATGGCGGGCCGCCACGGGAACAAGGGCGTGATCAGCAAGATCCTTCCCATGGAAGACATGCCGTACCTGCCAGATGGAACGCCGGTCGACATCATCCTCAACCCGATCGGTGTGCCGTCGCGGATGAATCTCGGTCAGGTGCTGGAGACGCATCTCGGCTGGGCCGCGGACAAGCTCGGATTCAAGGTTGCGACGCCGGTCTTTGACGGCGCGCACGAGGACGAGATCCGCGACGCGCTGCGGGAGGCGGGCCTGCCGGAAGACGGCAAGGTCGATCTCTACGATGGGCGAACCGGCGAGAAATTCGACCGCCCAGTTACGGTTGGCGTGGTCTACATGCTGAAGTTGGCCCACCTCGTCGAGGACAAGATCCACGCCCGGTCGACCGGCCCATACTCGCTGGTCACGCAGCAGCCGCTGGGCGGCAAGGCGCAGTTCGGCGGGCAACGGTTCGGCGAGATGGAAGTGTGGGCACTCGAAGCCTACGGCGCGGCGCACATTCTTCAGGAGATGCTGACGGTCAAGTCCGACGATATCGTCGGCCGCGTCAAGACCTACGAGTCGATCGTGAAGGGCGAGGAGATCGGCGAAGCCGGTGTGCCCGAGTCGTTCAAGGTGCTGGTGAAGGAACTTCGCAGCCTTGGGCTCTCGATCGATGTCATCAATGAAGACGAGCAGACAGTCGAGTTCACCGAGGACACCTCGCGCGACCTGCTCTCCAATCTGGATCGAATCAATCTGAGCGGCTTCGAGCGAACGTCCGACTGAGCATCGGGACGCGGGCGGACCGTGAGTGGCCCGCCCCGTCTTGTGAGGATTCGGCGTTCGTCTCGAGTGGAGGCACCATGTCAAGCATCAAGATCCCTGATGTCGCTCCGAATCATTCCGCGGGTCGGACCGCGACCTTCGAGAGCTCGGGTCAGTTCGACTCGCGCTCGGCGGGCGGCTTCTCCCGGGGCGATCGCCAGGATCGCGGCAAGGTTCTGGACGTCAACAATTTCGACGCGATCCGGATCCGGCTCGCCTCTCCCGAGGCGATCCGCTCCTGGTCGTACGGCGAGGTCACCAAGCCAGAGACGATCAACTATCGAACCCTGAAGCCGGAACATGGCGGTCTGTTTTGCGAGCGGATCTTCGGCCCGACGCGGGACTGGGAGTGCTATTGCGGCAAGTACAAGCGGATTCGCCATGCGGGCACCGTCTGCGACAAGTGCGGCGTGGAAGTCACCCGCTCGAAGGTCCGCCGCGAGCGGATGGGCCACATCGAGCTGGCGGCGCCGGTCGCCCACATCTGGTACGTCAAGGGCACGCCGAGCCGGCTGGGGCTGCTGCTCGACATCTCGCCACGCAACCTCGAGCGCGTGCTCTATTTCGCGTCGTATCTGATCACTCGGGTCGACGAGGAAGCCCGGACGGCGGCAATCGCCGAGATCAACGAGCTCCACGAGGAGACGGTCGCCGAGTTCACGGCGGAAGCCAAGGCGCAGCTGGATGAGATTCTCACCCAGGTGACCTCGGATGTCTCGAACCTCGACGAGGGGTCGAGCAACCTGGCGACCTCGATCGAGGATCGGAAGACGCAGGAGCTCGATGCGCTCGAGACAGAGCACACCGAGTTCGAGGCGTCCCTTCGCGCCATCGAGGGACAGGCCGCCGACCGGGACTATGCCTTCCGCGATCAGGTCATCGTCAAGACCGACGAAGCGGTCAACGCCGACCGGTTCGAGCTGCTCGCCCAGCAGGTCGGCGAGGCGCGGGCGGCGATCGAATCCAGCGCATCGAACGATGCCAGCGGTAACGAGGCAATGGCCGGCGCCGAGCGCGACCAGCTCACCTTCGAGGGCGACGAGCGGCGCAAGAAGATCGATGATGAGCTCGCCGAGAAGATCAAGGACGAGGAAAAGCAGCGAGACGACATCGTCAAGCAGCTGACCGATCTCAAGGAACTGACGATCCTGACCGAGACCCAGTACCGGGAGCTCCAGGACATCGTTCCGCCGGGCGTCTATGACGCCGGGATGGGAGCCGAGGCCGTCTACGACTACGTGTCGAAGCGGGTCGATCTCGATCAGCTTGCGCTCAATCTCCGGAACGAGATGCAGGTGCCTTCGGACGTACGCCGGAAGAAGGCGACGAAGCGCCTCCGGGTGGTCGAAGCGCTCCGCAAGAGCGGGAACAAGCCGCACTGGATGATCTTCACCGCGCTGCCGGTCATCCCACCCGAACTGCGGCCGATGGTCCAGCTCGATGGTGGCCGGTTCGCGACATCGGACCTCAACGACCTGTATCGACGCGTGATCAATCGCAACAATCGCCTGAAGCGGCTGCTGGAGCTCGGGGCGCCGGACATTATCGTCCGCAACGAGAAGCGCATGCTCCAGGAAGCGGTCGATGCGCTGATCGATAACGGGCGGCGCGGTCGGGTCGTGTCCGGATCCGGAAAGCACAAGCTGAAGAGCCTGAGCGACATGCTGAAGGGCAAGCAGGGCCGCTTCCGCCAGAACCTGCTCGGCAAGCGTGTCGATTACTCGGGCCGCTCGGTGATCGTGGTCGGGCCTGATCTGGCGCTCGACGAGTGCGGTCTGCCGAAGCGGATGGCGCTCGAGCTGTTCAAGCCGTTCGTCATGCGGCGCCTTGTCGATCGGGGCCTCGCCCACAACATCAAGTCGGCGAAGCGTCTTGTCGAGCGTGTCAATCCGAGTGTTTGGGATGTGCTCGAAGAGGTGATCGGCGACTACGTGGTACTGCTCAACCGCGCACCGACGCTCCATCGCCTTGGCATCCAGGCCTTCAAGCCGCGCCTGATCGAGGGCTCGGCGATCCAGATTCACCCGCTGGTGACGACGGCGTTCAACGCCGACTTCGACGGCGACCAGATGGCGGTCCACGTTCCGCTCTCGAAGGCGGCGCAGGCGGAAGCCCGCGAGCGGATGCTCTCGGTCAACAACCTGCTCTCGCCGTCGAGTGGTGAACCGATCGTGTCACCGACGCAGGACATCGTGCTCGGGGTGTACTACATCACGAGCGAGCGCAACTATGACGAGGACATGGCGAACGGCGTCATCCAACGCGGATGGGGCAAGACGTTCTCGTCGCTCGAAGAAGTGAAGCTGGCCTACGATTCGGGCGTGGTCGACATCCAGGCCGCAATCTCGGTCCGGACCGACCGTGACGGTGGCGTAATCAAGCGCATCCCGACCACCGTCGGGCGCGCGATCTTCAACGAAGTGCTGCCGATATCCCTCGGCAAGTATTACAACGAGACAATGGGCCGCAAGCAGTTGCGCGGTGTGGTCGCCGATTGCTATCGCAAGTTCAGCGATCCGCAGGATACCGCCGAGGTCGTCAACCGGATCAAGAAGCTTGGGTTCACGTTTTCGACCAAGGGTGGCCTCACGTTCGCTCTCTCGGATGTCACGATGTCGGAGACGAAGGGCGAGATCGTGGGCGCCGCCGAGGAGCGGAACCGCGACATCGAGCGCCAGTACCGCCGCGGTCTGGTGACGGAAGAGGAGCGGCTCCGCGAGCTGGAGATTATCTGGAACGAGGCTCGCGACACCCTCTCCACCGATGTCGAGAACAACCTGCGGGGTCAGAACTCCGTCTACATGATGGCGGACTCCGGCGCCAAGGGAAACATGAACCAGATCAGCCAAATGGCTGGTATGCGGGGGCTCGTGCTCGATCCGGGCGGAAAGATCATCGACGTCCCGATCAAGTCGAACTTCCGAGAAGGCCTGACCGTGCTCGAGTACTTCCTCTCGACGCACGGGGCGCGCAAGGGCCTGGCCGACACAGCGCTGCGGACGGCGGATTCGGGCTACCTGACCCGGCGCCTCGTCGATGTCGCGCAGGACGTAATCATCTCGATCGAGGACTGCGGGACGGAGAGCGGGATCTGGGCCAGCCGGTTCGACTCCGACGACAAGCCGATCACCGCCGACGAGTTCCGGTCACGGCTGACGGGCCGCATCCTCGCGGGCGATGTGGTGCATCCGGAGACGGGTGAACTCATCGCCTCCCGTGGAGATGAGCTGACCGAGTACGCGATCGGCGAGGATGGCGAGACGACGGACCTGGTCGGCACGGTGATCGACGCCAACATCGACCGGGTGCACGTCCGAACCGTGATGTCGTGCGAGGCGGTCCACGGCGTCTGCCGGAAGTGCTACGGCCGGAACCTGGCGAGCGGTGAGCTCGTCGCGTTTGGGGAAGCCGTCGGGATCATTGCCGCCCAGTCGATCGGCGAGCCGGGCACCCAGCTTACGATGCGCACCTTCCACACCGGCGGCGTGAACCGGGCCGACATCACGTCGGGCCTGCCACGGGTCGAGGAGTTATTCGAGGGCCGGCAGCCGAAGGGTGCCGCGATCCTCGCCAACAAGCCGGGCAAGGTCACGATCGAACAGACCGAGAACGGCCGCCTGCTGGCGATCAGCTCGACGGAGATGCATTCGTGGCGGCACCTCCTGGCGGAGGGCTACGAGGCGGCGCTCCCGGCGGGTTCTCCCGTGGAGGAGAAGAAGACGGTGATCGCGACCGGTCCCGATGGCGAGAAGGTGCATGCTGGCGCAACCGGCACGTACTTCCTCGACGAGCGGACGGTCTACGTGCGGCAAGAGCGGGAAGACCGCGAAGAGCACACGATCAACGTCGGCGACCAGCTTCTCGTCGAAGACGGCGAAGAGGTGGTGTCGGGCAAGCAGCTGACGTATGGACCGAAGGATCCGCATCAGGTGCTGCACGCGCTCGGGCCCGAGGAGGCGCAGCGCTACATCATCGACGAGGTACAAAAGGTGTACCGCTCCCAGGGCGTGAACACCAACGACAAGCACATCGAGGTGATCTGCCGGCAGATGCTGCGCAAACTGCAGATCCAGTTCCCTGGTGATACCGACCTGCTCGAAGGCGACACCGTCGATCGGTTCGAGTTCAACCAGAAGAACGATGGCGTGCTGGCGCAGGGGGGAGAGCCGGCGACGGCGATCTCGCTCCTGCTCGGGATCACGAAGGCCTCGTTGGAGACGGATTCGTTCCTCTCCGCCGCATCCTTCCAGGAGACGACGCGGGTGCTCACCGAAGCCGCCATCAACGGCAAGGTCGATCACCTCCGGGGTCTGAAGGAGAATGTGATCATCGGGAAGCTGATTCCGGCCGGTTCGGGGTTCGGCGTCCAAGAGAAGATTCTCCGGGAAAGTGCCCTGGAAGATGTGACCCTGGCCGCGATGGGCGGCGGACGCGTCGAGCCGATCGAGCCCGCCGAGGAGGAAGACTACGCGGCCTTGATGACCGAGGGTCACCTCCCGGCGACGGCGCTGCTCGACGCGCCGGCCGACAGCGACGGCGATGGATTCGCGGGAGAGCTGGCCGGAACGGTCGACACGATCCTCGAGACCAACACCGCAGATGTCGAGAGTGAGACGGTCGACGAGGAGTAGCCTCGGATCGCACGATCACCGCACACGGAACGACCGGATGGCCTGGACCATCCGGTCGTTCCGCTTGGCAGGGGGAGCCTACGCTGGCGCGCCGACCTCGGCGGAGGGTGCTCACAAGCCAAAGACTGGATTGAGTTTCGCTCGGTCACCGGGATTGACTGGAATATGCTGCATAAACTGTAATGGGAATCAGCCACTACCTCGATGCCACGCGAGACACTTACAGCATCGCGAAATGACGGTCAGTCATCCTTACAGGGGTTTGCAGAATGAATGCCCGTTCCCTGTCATCCCGAGGGAGCGGAGCGACGAGGGATCTCCCGGCGGAAGCGCACCGCGCTGGAGCCGGTCGTGAATCAGCGCGAAGCGCCATCCTTCCCCCGCAGGCAACCATTCTGTAACGCGCTCTAGTGGTCTGTCAGGGCTGATCTGCCATGAACGGTCGAGCGGGCCGCACCTCCAGTCGTACGGGCGGACTCCATGTCCGCCCCAAACTGTGCCGCCAAGGCCGGCGGTTGACGCGTGACAGACCACTAGAGTGACCGAAGGATCTTGGAAAATTCTGCCTACTCTCCGCAACAGAGTAATGGTGAAGGAGCGAAATGTACGAGCTCAGCATCAACAACGCAGCACGAGAACGATTCCAAGACTATTCTCTATCGGAGCTCAACAGTGCACTGGATGCAGATCAACAGCGTCTTGTGTCGTTGATCGAGCGGGGTAGAGGGCCGTATCTTCTTCGTGGTTCAGCCGGGACTGGGAAGACAAGTGTCCTCATTCACGGGCTCTTTGCCGCTACACGATATCGACCACTGTTGAGGAACTCCCGAATCCTTTACGTGACGTACACCAACGCGCTCGCCGTGACCGCCGGGAATCAGATAGCTAGGCTCAGCCGTCCATCCAACCCATTGATTGATGTGAGAACCGCGTATTCAATAGTGAGCGAAATAATAAGAAGTGGTCCCGGCAATGAAGAACAATTGGACATAAAGGACCATGACAATCCCGATCTGTCTAATCAGTTAGAGGCCGCTATCGGTGATTACGAAAACATCGTGAGCGACGGCCTTCGGAAGATGGTTGCTGTACTTGTTCGCCGTGGGATGACCACAGAGTACCTACTTGGTGAAATCGAAGAAGTGCTTGTCGCGAATAACTTTCAATCAGTGTTCTCCTACTATGACCACACTCGATCACGAAAAAAATTCCGTTTGTCTAGACCGGAACGCGCCATCGTCTGGAACATTGCTCGCTCATTCGAGCAACGTTTGGAGAGTCGACGGTGGACCACTTGGCCCCGAAGGGCCAGAACTGCACGGCAGATTGTGGAAAACAATGATCACAGCATTCCGAATTATGACGCGATCTTCATCGATGAGGCTCAAGATCTACCGCCTAACATAATTCATTTGCTAGTAGAGCTATGTCGTTCGGATGATGACAACGTGGAACGTTTGTTTTTATCAACCGACGCCGATCAGACCATTTACGGTAGTGGTCAAGCCTGGATTGGTGTCCATCCAGATCTTCAGCTTACCGGCCGAAGCCAAATCTTGCGGAAGAATTATCGATGCACTCCGGAGATAGCTGAAGCCGCGAAAGCTTACTTCAGTGGAGCTGAACTGGAAGACGAGCGGCCTACCAGTGAGTATGTGTTTTCAGGTCCTGTTCCCGTGTTCATACACGTATTAGATCGCCGCGAAGAACTCGATACAATCGCGACCTTCCTTCGTTCAAGCACTCAGATGATCGGCCGAGGTCTGGATGTGTGCGCAGTGCTCGTGCCTTCTCACGAACGAGGGAGACAAATCGCGCGTGGTTTAGTCGCCAGCGGAATAGCGGCCGAATTTATGCTTCGGAAGGATGTCGACTTGAACTTCGAAGGTGTGAAGGTGCTCACGTTGCACTCAGCGAAGGGCCTCGGGTTTCCGATCGTTGCAGTCTGTTTGGCAACACAGGCGGATCATCGGGTATCGGACCCCAATGAACAGCAGGAGTTGTTCGATTACCTAAAACGACTCAACCATATGGGGATGACAAGATCGCTTCACGCGCTCTTGGTTACCTTACCAGCTACGCACAGACCCGAACGATTTGCTGGGGTCGCTCCGCCGCTATGGCAACAGGGACGGCCTCAGAATTGAATTATTGCCCGTGCCTTCGTTCTGCGAAGTCACTTTGGAACGACCGGGTGGCACACCGCCACCCGGTCGTTTCGCGTAACCTTTGCCCGACAAGGTTACACTGGCGTGCCGATCTCGGTGGGGGTGGCCGCTCCGGTCTCGATCTCCCTGACAATCGCCTTGAGGTAGCGCAGATTCTCCCTGAGCCGTTCATCGAGCGGGCGCTCCGTGCTGAAATCCTCCAGCCCCACCCAGCCGTCGTAGCCGATCGCGTGCAGCGCCCCGAAGAGCGCCCGGATGTCGATCACGCCCTTGCGGATCGGGGTCCATTCGCACGTCCATTCGACGGTCCCATCCTTCAGCCACCGGGCCGGGAACCAGCGTGCGTTCTTGACGTGGACGTGCGAGAGATACGGGCCGAGCATCTCGAGGCTGAGGCGATGCGTCTCGTAGCCCTCGTGCACCATGTTGCCCGCGTCGTGGATGACGCCGACATGCTTGGGATCGAGCCCGTCGAGAAAGAGCCGCGCCGAGCTGGCGGACGGGGTGATCGAGCGATGATGCAGCTCGATCAGTGCCTGGAGGTTATGCCGGGCGGCGAGCTCCGCCACGCCCTTGTACTGCTCGCGGGCGCGGTCCCAGATCGGCGTGAACGGATCCGTCCCGTTGTAGTTCGGCACCCGGACCCGGAGCTTGGGGACGCCCAGGGCCTTGGCGCCGCGCATCGCGGCGTCCGTTTCGTCGAGGTCTTCGCATGAGACGTAGGTGCCGATGGATGGCATCTCGAGTCCGGCATCCGCCGTCAGTTTCCTGACCCGAGGCGCCTCGGTCTCGAGCGCGGTGAACGGAATCGTCGCCTTGTTGGCGGACCAGAATCCGCCCCCGCCGTGATCGGGATCCTGGTCGATGACGCGCCACTCGACGCCGTCGTAGCCCGACTCCTTGATCTTCGAGACGGCTTCTTCAGGGGAGTATTCGGGAACCGAGACGGTGAAGACCGCGAACTTCATGAACGTTCTCCCGCGCTCAACGCCTGGCATGGCGTCAAACCACATGGTCAGATTCGGGCAATGTCGATACGTTGGCCGGTCCTCGCCGATTCATAGATGCCGAGAATCACATCGACGGCCTTGCGCGCTTCTCGTCCTGGGAACGGCGGCTCTTCTTCCGTCGCCAGCGCGTTGAAGATGAGCTTGAGCTGCCGCAGGTGGCCCTCGCCGAACGACTCGTTCGGCTTCCAGCCGTCGACAAGACGGCGGTCGTCATCAGTCAGGAGGTCGTCGGAAAGCTCCGCCGTGCCGTCCCAGAACGCGACCGCATTGTTCTCGAGCACGACCCGGCCTTCGGAGCCGACGATCTCGATCTTTGTCGGGTGGTCCCTCTTCGAGGCGGTCGTGCCAAGGATCGCGCCGAGGGCTCCGGAAGTAAAGCGGAGACTGGCGGCGCCGGCGTCTTCCGTCTCGATCCGGTGGCCGACGGTCGCGACATGGGCCTGCACCGAGGCAACGCCGCCCATCAGCCACTGGAGAGCATCGATCATGTGGATCGACTGATTGATCAGCACGCCACCGCCGTCGAGCGCCCAGGTTCCGCGCCATCCGCCGTTCGCGTCGTAGTAATCCTGTGTCCGCATCCAGTAGACGAAGGCGGTGCCGAACACGGGTGTCCCGATCAGGCCGGCCTCGATCGCGCGGCGAACCGTGAAGACATCCCTGGACAGCCGGTTCTGGAAGATGACGGCCAACCGGACGCCGGCCCGATCGGTCGCTTCGATCATCCGGGTCGCGCCGTCGTGGGTGATCGACATCGGCTTTTCAGTGATGATGTGCTTGCCGGCGCCCGCGGCGAGGATCGCGTGTTCCGGATGCAGCCCGGAGGGCGTGCCCAGGATCACGACATCCAGCCCGGGATGCGTCAACATGTCGACGAACGATTCGAACCATACCGCGTCATAGGTGGTGGCAAGGCTCTGGCCCGCCTCCTGGCGCGGCTCGGCCACGGCCACCAGACGGGCATTGGGAACGTTTTGCAGCGCCCGTGCATGCACCTGGCCGATTGTTCCGGCGCCGACGATACCGACGTTGAATACATCTGCCACGATGCCACTTCCCCCGCGTATGATCGTCCCAGGATGCGCCGCGTGCGCGCCGTGTGCGCGCCGGGTCGCGCACTCCGTTTTTCATCTTTTATCACGTCCACCCCTGTTGTACCGGGTGGATGCTATCCGCGACGGTCCATTCTGGCAACCGGCAACGGGGATCACTACTCGTTGGCGAGGGAGTTCACGGAGTGCCGAGGGACGATTGGTACAAGAAAGACGTCGTGCTTCAGTGGGAGGGGATGACGCTCTCGTTCGCGGTGTCGCAGGATCTTTTCAGCAGCCATGTCGTCGATGCGGGGAGCCGGCTGCTGCTGAAGTCGCTGGCGCCCGACCTGTTTCCGAAGCGAGGCACCGCACTCGATTTCGGTTGCGGCTACGGTGTGCTCGGATTGGCCTGGAAGGTCCGCAAGCCGGGCTGGGACGTTCGGCTCGTCGATCGAGACGCGCTGGCCGTGGAGTTTTCCGCCTGGAACGCGGAGCGCCTGGGTCTCGCCACGGAAGCCGGCGTCACATGGTCCGTGGGTCTGGGGACCCCGAGCCTACTCCCGAAGGGGTTCGATCTCATCTTGTGGAACGTGCCGGGCAGGGCCGGGGAGGCAGTGCTGACGCGTCTGGCCGGGGACATCGGGGATGCGTTGGGGCGGGACGGCCTGGCCGCCCTGGTGGTCGTCAATCCGCTCGCGGCCGTCATCCGCGAGGTCTATGCAACACACCCAGAGGTGACTGCCACTCGCGACGAGCGGTTCTCCGATCACACGATCCTTCATATAAGGAAGGATCTGACTCTGGTATTGCCGGACGAGCGGGCAGGGCCGTTCGAGCGTGGGGTGTTCGATCGGGACCCGCACGCATTCGACACGGCGGCCGGTGCGTACACGCTCCGACCGGTCGTCGGCTTGCCCGAATACGAGAGCCTCGGTTTCCCCACGATGCTGATCCTGTCCGCGATCGACGGGATGACCGACTCCGTGGGGGCGGTGTTGATCGCCGGGTGCGGCCAGGGCCACGTACCGGTCGCCATGTATCTCGCCCACGGCGGGATGAGCCTCATCCTCGTCGACCGCGATCTTCTCGCGCTGAAGGCGTCGGCCCGAGCACTCGCGGACGTTGGTGCCGGCGCGGACATGGTGCGATGCCTCGCGAGCTCGGAAATCGGCATGAGCGAACCGGATGCGCCAAGGGTGGACATGGCGATCGTGCGGCTGGAGGATCAGCTCCCGCGGGCGGTTATGAGCACGCTGATCCAGGACGTGGAACGCCTTGCGGCGAGCGGAGCGCTGCCGGTGATCGTCGGGGGGGGCTCCACGAGTGTCAGCCGCTGGCTTGCGCTTGTCTCGAAACGGCATGGGTGGAAAGCCCGATCGCGCGTCAAACGGCATGGCGCGAGCGCAGCGGTGCTGACCGTCGCGAGGCTGCCGCCAAGGTCATAAGGGAGAGTTTGCGCCTTGACTCGTGAGGCATGCCACCGTACACTTCTCGCTTGTGGCCGCCATCGTGCGGTCCGATGTGCGGTTGTGGCTCCAAACCGTCGATCGCCTGGAGCCAAGCAGATTAACCGACTCGGAACGGAAGGCACCGCAGCTGTGTCCCTGAAAGGGGGTTTCTTCTTCGCCGCAAGGCATGAAGCGCAGAGCACGGAACATTTGCCATCTGTCCGGTGAGGAGCTTTTCGTGCCGACGATCAATCAGTTGGTTCGCAAGGGCCGCAAGAGCGTCAAGAAAAAGACCAAGGCACCAGCACTCCGCTTCACCAACAGCGCGGCTGGCCGTTACGCTGGAACATTGCGTAGTGGCACGTTCGCCCCTCAGAAGCGTGGCGTCTGCACCCAGGTCAAGACCATGACGCCGAAGAAGCCCAACTCGGCATTGCGCAAGATTGCCCGTGTCCGCCTGACCAGTGGGGTTGAAGTTACGGCCTACATCCCGGGTGAAGGGCACAATCTGCAAGAGCATTCGATGGTCCTGATTCGCGGCGGGCGGGTGAAAGATCTCCCGGGCGTTCGCTATCACATCATTCGTGGAGCCCTTGACGCTCGCGGGGTAGACAACCGCAGGCAGGCGCGATCCAAGTACGGAACCAAGGCCCCCAAGAAGAGCTAGGCGCGGCAAGCGCTATCGGCTCGGGTGCCCCGCCGCGGCGGAACTGAGAGAACTGGATGCGAGGAGCGGACCGACGTCGTGAAAGGCGCCGACCGCTTTTTCGTGTGTCCGTGATCCTGGTTCCGATGTTCGTGCCGCGGGTGTGGCCCGGCATACATTCGATCAAGGGTCCGGCGCCAGAAAATGGCGCCGGGTTGTCGCGACAGAGGCGGCGGCACGGTTGAGGATGAGACCACCGGCGCCGCGTTGATGCTGAACGCGGGAATGATTCGAAGGGGTGCACCGGCACCGGTCCCGGATCCGCGCGAAGCGTTCAGGTACAGAGGCAGGACAACGACATGCCAAGACGGTCACGAATCCAACGACGCATCCCAGTGCCTGACGCCCGCTATCACAGCGAGCTCGTCACGCGCTTCATCAACAAGATCATGCAGCGCGGCAAGAAGGGCCTCGCCGAGCGCATCATGTACGACGCGTTGCAGATCATTCAGGAACGAACCGGTCGTGACCCGCTCGAAGTGTTCGAGAATGCCGTGACCAACGCGACGCCGATGCTGGAGGTCAAGCCTCGCCGGGTCGGTGGCTCCACCTACCAGATCCCGGTCCAGATCGAGGGCCAGCGGCGGCAATCGCTGGCGATCCGCTGGTTGCTCAATTCCGCGCGCACCCGACCAGGCAAGATGATGTCCGAGCGCCTCGCCAACGAGTTGCTGGACGCCTTCAACGGGACCGGGGCCACGATCAAGCGGCGTGAGGACACGCACCGCATGGCGGAGGCGAACCGTGCCTTCTCCCACTACCGATTCTAGACCGGGACCGATTGGGGCAATGCCGCCCTGTTCACCGGGACGCATGACGCACGCCTCAGCGCGGCGTTAAGGACAGGCAACACGAATGAGTGCTGGAACCGCGACCCAACCCAGTTTGACCGATCCCCAGGTCGCTCTTCGCCGGACCCGGAACATCGGGATCATCGCCCACATCGATGCCGGCAAGACCACCACGACCGAGCGCATCCTGTTTTACACGGGGCGCGTCCATAAAACGGGCGAGGTGCATGAAGGCGCCGCGACGATGGACTGGATGGAGCAGGAACGCGAGCGGGGTATCACGATCACCTCCGCCGCCACGACCTGTTTCTGGGACGATCACCGGATCAATATCATCGACACCCCTGGTCACGTCGATTTCACCGCCGAAGTCGAGCGATCGCTCCGGGTGCTCGACGGTGGCGTCGTGGTGTTCGATGCCGTGGCCGGTGTCGAGCCACAGTCCGAGACCGTCTGGCGCCAGGCCGACAAGTATCACGTGCCGCGGATCTGCTTCATCAACAAGCTTGATCGTACCGGCGCGTCGTTCCAGCGCACGCTGGACATGATCGTCAGCCGTCTCAAGGCCAGGCCGGCCCCGATCCAGATTCCGATCGGGCACGAAGCCGACCACGTCGGCATCGTCGATCTGATCGCGATGGAAGCGGTCACCTTCGAGGACAGCGACAAGGGCAAGGATCCGAAGCGCACGGCGATCCCGGCGAATCTTCAGGCGGAGGCCGAAGCGGCCCGCGCCCACCTCGTCGAGCTGGTCGCCGAGACCGACGAAGAGTTGACGACGCGGTACCTCGAAGGAGAGGACATCTCCAACGACCAGCTCGTCGCCGCGCTTCGACGGGCCACGATCGCGAGCGAGCTGGTGCCGATCCTGTGCGGCTCGGCGCTCAAGAACAAGGGCGTCCAGCCGATGCTCGATGGCATCGTCAGTTACCTGCCGTCGCCGCTCGATGTTCCGCCGATGATCGGGTTCGACCCGCGCGACGATTCGGAAGTGGAACGCGAGCCGGATCCCAAGGCGCCCTTTTCGGCACTCGCGTTCAAGATCGCATCCGACCCACATGTCGGCAAGCTCTGCTACATCCGGGTCTATTCCGGGACGTTGCAATCGGGCTCCTACGTGATGAACACGACCAAGGGTCAGCGCGAGCGGATTGGTCGCCTGTTGCAGATGCATTCGAACCACCGGGAGGAAATCTCCGCGGTGTCGGCGGGCAACATCTGCGCTGTGATCGGACTGAAGAGCACCTATACGGGCGACACGCTCTCCGACCCGGCCAAGCCCGTGGTGCTGGAGTCGATCACCTTCCCCGAGCCGGTCATCTCGGTCTCCGTCGAGCCCAAGACGCGGGCCGACCAGGACAAGATGGGCGCCGCGCTTGCTCGCCTCGCGGATGAGGATCCGACCTTCCGCGTGCGAACGATCGAGGAGACCGGCCAGACCGTGATCGACGGGATGGGCGAGCTCCACCTGGCGATCCTGGTCGACCGGATGATGCGCGAGTTCCGGGTCGAGGCGAACGTCGGGCGGCCGCAAGTTGCCTACCGCGAGACGATCACGGTTCCGGTGCGGGCCGAGGGCCGGCATGTCCGGCAATCCGGCGGCAAGGGGCAGTACGGTCACGCGATCGTCGAGTTCGAGCCGCGGGAGCAGGGAGCGGGATACGAATTCGTCGATGGCGTCGTCGGTGGCAGCGTACCGCGCGAGTACATTCCGGCGGTCAACGCCGGTATCCGCGAAGCGCTGGATTCCGGCGGCAACGCCGGGTTCCCGGTCGTGGACGTCCGGGCGCGGCTGGTCGACGGTTCCTACCACGATGTGGACTCGTCCGAGATGGCCTTCAAGATAGCAGGCTCACTCTCCGTCAAGGTTGCGCTCCAGCGCGGGAAGTCCGTGATCCTGGAGCCGGTGATGACGGTCGAAGTGACCACGCCCGAGGAATTCATGGGCGATGTGATCGGTGATCTCAACTCGCGGCGCGGGCAGATCCATGGCATGGAGGAGCGAGCCGGTGCGCAGGTGATCCAGGCTGAGGTTCCGCTGGCGAGCATGTTCGGCTACGTCACCGATCTCCGGTCGATGACCCAGGGGCGCGCCGTATCGTCAATGGAGTTCCACCACTACGCGCCGCTGCCGGAAAGCCTGGCGCAGGAGTTCGTGGCCAAGGCGCAGCGGACCTAGGATTGTACGGTTTGGGAGACCCGCGACGGTCTCCCGGTTATCGGTTGTAGCAGACGAGCGAGCAGCTCAGGGAGAAGCGAGACGTGGGCAAGCAGAAGTTCGAGCGGTCGAAGCCGCATGTGAACGTGGGCACGATCGGGCATGTCGATCATGGCAAGACGACGTTGACGGCGGCGATC